>VFQS010000081.1_pt1 | contig 127798 bp, 128 predicted proteins | sample 3512361 | NCBI WGS metagenome assembly VFQS01 (sample SAMN10412375, study PRJNA504923) | tailings metagenome | isolation source: Relicate 1 Philex TSF3 active mining | place: Philippines | reverse complement strand
ACTTGAACCCGCGACCTCCGCCGTGACAGGGCGGCGCGCTAACCAACTGCGCTACCGGGCCTTGATAAATCAAAGCCGTACTTCTTTACAACGTGCTACCTCTGGTGCCCCCAACGGGATTCGAACCCGTGTTACCGCCGTGAAAGGGCGATGTCCTAGGCCCCTAGACGATGGGGACGTTTGAGGCTCGCAAATCGTACCCGCTTAGGCTGGTACGACCAAACTCGTTTAATTTTGAGCGAATTAAAGGCGCTTTAGAGCAGCGTCCACTGAGCAGTGATTGAGACAGTGACATCTTGCTGACCTAAATCAACAATTGTTGTATCGGCTTCTGCCTTGGCTGATGCATAGATTGGTGTAGGCGAAGAAGGTGCTGACTCCTCAACGAGATAATTAATCTTTCCAAGTTTTACCCCGAGTAATTTGGCATAAGACAAAGCTCGCGCTTTAGCGTTCTTTACAGCGACGCTTCGTGCTGCTTCGGAGGACTTCGTTGAATCTAAAACAAATGGCGAAACTGAGTTGATTTGCGCACTATCACCAGCGGCTTCAATAATGGAATCAACAACTGCACCTGCTGATGTCGCCATTCGGACGGTGATTGAAAAACTTTGTGTTGCGCGATAGCCCACCAGAGTGGATCCACCGTCGTTGGTGTACTTATACTCTGGAAAAACAGAGATGCTCTGTGTAGCGATATCTTTACTATCAATCTTGGCGCTCTTCAGCGCCGCCCGAATACTTGCTGAGCTCTTCGATGTGGCAGCAAGTGCATCTTTACTGCTAGCTGCGATATTTGAGGCAGTTGCTGAAATTCGCACAGCATCGGGCGTTACCTGAACTGTTCCTTGTGCCTTTACCGTGATGTACCTGCTTGCAGCAGCCTCAGAGGAGGGCGCCATAAGCGCGAGTGTTGCGATTGAGATGGCGGTCACGAGCGAGATACGTCTTTTCATAGAACCATTATCTCTGATTAATTGTGTACTCGTTGATAAATATCTGTGTGATCTCGGAGCATTCGTTCACTTGAAAATAGTTCTAGCGCACGTTTTTTTCCTTTAATTCCTTGCGCTTTTCTCAAATTTTCATCGGTAGCCAAGACGCTCAGCGCACTTGCCATCGCGCCAGGGGCTGCAGCGGTCAGAAAACCAGTAGTGCCATCTTCGACAATATCTGAAATGGAACCAACACGAGGAGCAACAATCGGCAAACCAGCTTGTGCTGCTTGAATCAGAGTGAGAGGTATTCCCTCATTATCGCTGGTAAGAATTGCAATATCACTTGCAGCAAATAACTGATCAATATCCTTGCGCCAGCCGAGGAAAGTTATTGGCAGTTTCTCTTGATGTGCCCGTTCCTGCGAAGAGGAGAAGAGCTCACCTTCTCCTGCGACTAGAAATTCAATTGCAACCCCACGATCTTTCATAGCAGCAGCAATATCAAGTAGACGATCGGGACGTTTAATTTGAGTAAGTCTTCCGACAAAGGTGCAGTAAATCTTGCTCTGGTCTAATCCCAGTTGGCTCCTTAGCTCCTCTTTACTGGCTGTCTGTGGCGTAGAAAGTCCCGGAAAGAAAACGCTGTACTGAGATGCTTTACCTACTCCCGCTTTGAGAAGATCGTGCTTGACTTCATTGCCAATCGCTATGAGGTAATTTGTATGTTTTGCTAAAAATTTTTCAATCGCTATCACAATAGCTGTTTTGGGCGCTGAGAAATATCCATGTAATAAGTGGCCATGGAATGTATGAATTCTTATTGCACCACGTCCGGCTAGCATTGAGGCTAGCCTTCCCAATACACCAGCCTTTGCAGTATGTGTATGGATGACATCCGGCTTAAACTTTTTGATTGTTTGAATCAGTCCGAAGAATGCTTTGATATCAGCTAGCGGCGAAATTGATCTACCTAGGCCTGCGATACGAGTCGCGGGTATATCGGTGGCTACTTCATCAAGGTAGTCTGCTTCAGTTTCATCGCAGTAGCCAGTAATTAAGACTTGCTCAAATTTGGAGCGGTCAAGATTGCGCATCAATTCAGCAACAATTACTGCAGGTCCACCCACATTCATGCGGGCGATGATCTGCATTACCTTTATGCGCTCCGCCATGTGGTTATCTTCTCGCAAAAAGGCGGGATAATTAAACTTATGAGCCAGTTAAATAACGCCAATGGGCAATTTATCTCCCATTGCACGGCAGATGCTATGGCTGAGGCTGCTGGAAAATTAAAATCTGGTCATCTTGTCGCTTTTCCAACAGAGACTGTTTACGGATTAGGAGCAGATGCCACTAATGCAGCAGCAGTAGCTCGAATTTACTCCACTAAAGGAAGACCTGCCGATCACCCTCTGATTATTCACATTTCATCAATGCAGGCAATTGCCGATTGGGCCGATGAGATTCCTGATTATGCAATTGCTTTAGCGCGTGATTTCTGGCCAGGTCCGATGACGCTAATATTTAAGCGAAGCGCTCTCGCGCAAGATTTTGTTACTGGCGGCCAAGATACGGTGGGTTTACGCGTTCCTAGCCATGTAGTTGCGCAATCGCTCTTAAAAGCTTTTGAAAATATCGGAGGTAAAGGAGTCGCTGCTCCTAGCGCCAATCGCTTTGGTCACGTATCTCCAACAACAGCAGAAGCTGTGGTTGAGGAACTCGGGTCATTTCTGAGTACTGATGACACAGTTCTAGATGGGGGACAATCGTTTGTAGGAGTTGAATCCACCATCATTGATTGCACTGGTAGTTCTCCCCGGATATTGCGCCCAGGAGCAATTACTGAAGATATGGTGCAGATGTCGACGGGCTCTTCACTGTCAACAGTTGGCCATGAGATCCGAGTAAGTGGTTCTTTAGAAAGCCATTACGCACCTGCAGCAACAGTACTGCTCGATGTGCCACCCCTTCCGGGTGATGGCTTTGTAGCACTCTCAACAATTCAAACTCCTCCTGGAGTTATTAGACTCGCAGCGCCGGCGAGTAATGAAGAATTTGCACGCATTTTGTATTCCACTTTGCGCAGCGCCGATCAACAAAAATTATCAAGAGTTATTGTCCATCAGCCACTTGGTGACGATATTGCCGTTGCAGTTCGTGACCGGCTACAGCGTGCCAGTCATGGCCATTAAATAGTTCTGGTTTATTTCGTGTAATTCCGATTAAACTGCAGACTATGAAGCCAATCGTGCAAGTCTCTCTCGATTTAACCGATATTAACGAAGCGATGGAGATGGCCCACACAGCAGTTCGCGCTGGGGTTGATTGGTTAGAAGCAGGCACTCCACTGATTCTTGCTGAAGGGCTGCATGGCGTTAAGGCGTTACGTGCAGAATTCCCCAAACATCCCATTGTCGCCGATTTAAAAACTATGGATGGTGGATATCTAGAGGCTGAGATGATGGCTAAAGCAGGCGCAACACATGTAGTTGTAATGGCCAGATCACACCCTGAAACCATTAAGTGCGTTGTGCAAGCCGGTAAAGATTTTGGTGCAAAGGTTATGGGGGACAACTTGGGTTGTCCTGACATGGTGCAAGGTGCGCGTGAACTAGAAGAACTTGGTTGCGACATGGTGATTCACCACATTGGTTATGACGAAAGGCGAGGAATCGCCGCTGCAGGTTTACGGATGCCAAATCCACTTGATCAACTGAGAGATGTAGTTGACGCTGTCTCTGTACCAGTTCAAGCAGTTGGCGGTTTATCGCTCGAACAAGCGATCGCATGTCCTTCGTATGGAGCGCCTCTTGTTGTTATTGGCGCACCTCTGGCTATTGACGCAGATTCATTTAGTCGTGGCGCTGGAAATGTTGAAGAGGTGCTTCGCAAGATATGCGAAGCCGTTCATGGCTTTGGCGATGTCACAGTAAAGAATGAGGGATAACGATGAAATCACTAGCTGTCGTTAACTTCTCCTCCGAACCTCATTCAGTTGAAGTTCGTGAGGTGGAAAGGCCTGTGGCCGGACCAGAGGATGTAATTCTTAGAGTTGAAGCTGCATCGGTGTGTGGTTCAGATTTACATCAATGGGAAGGTACTAATTCCTGGCCAGTCAACTATCCAGTCATCTTGGGCCATGAATTCGCAGGAGTAATCGATGAAATCGGTGAGCGCGTTACTGATTGGAAAGTTGGAGACCGCGTAGTTTCAGAGACTGCAGCAGAAGTAAATATGCACGGCGCGATGTCGCGTCAAGGGCTCTACAACTTGGATCCGAGCCGTAAAGGCTTTGGTTATGGCGTCAATGGTGCAATGACTCGCTATACAAAGGTAGCTGCACGACTTCTGCATAAGATCCCTGAATCCGTTTCCTTTGATCATGCATCTATGACCGAACCTTGCTCTGTTGCATATTCAGCCACCATCGCTCCTGGGCATCTTCGACCAGGCGATCGCATATTGATATTGGGTCCAGGTCCTATTGGAATTCTCTCCGCAGCAATGGCACGCATTGGTGGAGCGGAGGTCGCAATTGTTGGCTTAGAACGCGATCGGGCTCGATTAGATGTCGCAAAGAAATATGGATGCGAAGTTATTGTCGGCGATCCAAAAGAATGGTCTATGCATATTGATGGCCTTGGAGTAGATGGGGTTGTCGATGCAGCGGGTGTGTCAGCGACGCTCAAAATTGCACTTGAAAATATTCGACCCAATGGCTGGATTTCAAAAGTTGGTTGGGGCCCGCAGCCAGTCAACTTCTCATTAGATCCACTCGTTCAAAAGAATGTGCGATTAGAAGGTTCATTCAGCCACAACTGGCCAATGTGGGAGCGCGTTCTCCGGATGCTTGGAACAAAGCAATTGGATCTGACTCCAATTCTGGGAGGAACATTTCCGGTTGATCAGTGGCAGACCGCATTTGAAAAGATGCACTCAGGTGAATTTATCAAGTCAGTGATTAAGCCGGTCTGACATGCGACTAATCAATAAGACCATCATTGTCACCGGCGGAACTTCGGGAATTGGCGCAGCTATCGCTCGAGCTGTAGTTCGAGAAGGTGGCACAGTCTTAGTACACGGCATCAATAAAAGTGAAGGCGAAGCGCTTGTAAAGTCTCTTGGCAATAGTGCGCATCTGTGTATTGCAGATTTACGTCAAGAAGATGCACCCGAAATCATCGTAAAGTCTTGCCTTGAACATTTTGGAAAGATTGATGGAATAGTCAATAACGCGGCAGTCATTAAGAATGCCAATATCTCTCAACTGACCTTTGCTGAGTACCAAGAGATTATGCAAGTAAATCTCACCTCGGGGCTCTTTCTCTTCAAAGCAGCGTTTGAAGAGCTGAAGAAGAGTTCTGGATCAGTTCTTAATATTGGTTCGATTAATGCTTACGCAGGAGAATCAAGCTTGCTTGCCTACAGCATTTCAAAAGGTGGCATGCAGGTAATGACTCGAAACTTGGCTAATGCCAACGGAGTTCATGGAGTTCGTGTTAATCAAATCAATCCAGGTTGGGTTCTTACTGAGCGTGAAGAGAAACATAAAATTGCGAGCGGGATGGAACCTGGCTGGCCAAATAGATTAACTCGAACTGAAATACCATTTGGAAAGATGACAACTCCTGAACAGGTAGCTGAAGCCGCTATTTATTGGTTAGGTGATGAGTCAAAACCTTTTACGGGAGCGGTTGTAGAACTGGAGCAGTTCTCTATTATTGGAAGAAATCCAGAGAAGTTGTAGATGACAACAAAGCCACAAATCGCAGCATTTCCCAAAGGTTGGATCAAGGATCTGGTTGCTCCTAACAAGTTATCAATCTATGAATGGATTGATATGGCAGGCGCTATGGAAATCCCTGGCCTAGAAATGTATAACAATTTCTATGATTTTAGAGAGCCAGCCAATTGGCCAAAGGTCCGCAAATATGCAGAAGCTGCTGGCATGACTATTCCTATGTTGTGTTGTTCACCTGATTTCACAATCCCTGATCCTGAGTTACGCCAGCAACAAGTTGAACACGAAATTCATTCCATTCGAATGGCGGCTCAACTGGGAGCAAAACTTTGTCGAGTACTTTCTGGTCAGCGCCGCAAAGATATAACGCGAGAAGAGGGCATGAACTATGTCGTGGACTCCATTGAAAAATGCCTTATTGAGGCTGAAAAAGAAGGAGTAACACTCGTAATCGAAAATCATTACAAAGATGATTTTTGGACCGAGCCAGAGTTTGCACAGATGATGGAGGTATTTGTTGACCTTGTTGGTCGTATCGACTCTCCAATTTTCGGTGTGCAATTTGATCCATCAAATGCAATTGCGGCAGGTGAGGATCCACTGGAACTTCTTGAAAAGGTAAAACATCGTGTGATTTCTGTTGGCGCATCTGACCGCTATTTAGCCAATGGAACAATTGCAGATTTGCGGGCACAAGAAGGCGGAACAGCAGGTTATGTATCCTTCTTCAAACATGGAGTTATCGGTAAAGGTCTCAATGACTATGACGCCATCTTCACAACTCTCAAAAGCGTTGGTTTTACCGGATGGGTTTCCATCGAAGATGGCGTGGACGGTATGGGCCAGATGATAGAGAGCGCTAATTTCCTCAAGGCGAAGATCAACGAAATCTGGGGTTAAAGCGCCTTAGCGATGGCGTAAGATGTGCACTCGCAACAAGTGGGGCCTATAGCTCAGCCGGTAGAGCAACGGACTTTTAATCCGTGGGTCGACAGTTCGAGCCTGTCTGGGCCCACATTTCTTATTCTTGATTCACGTGCAATATCTAAATATGGTGTCATCGTGACTGACACATTTTTGGGGATTACCAATGCTGTGAATGTCCCACCAGCGCATGAAGTTACTGGCCATAAAGCTGTGCGCGCAGCGCTACGTGATACTGCACGATACTCATCAGATTTGCAGGGAGATGCGGATGTACGTGACTACCGTCAACTTCCGCTAGAAGTCGATCCTCCTCGCCACCATCTTTATCGTTCGGCGCTCGCTCCCTATTTTGTAAAACCTACTATTGAGAAAAAATCACCTGAATTTCGTAAAAATTCGCGTGAGGCTATTGAACGAGTTTTTAATAGTGGGACAGAAATTAAGAGCACTCTGGCACTTCCACTAGTGATGAAGAATTTGGGAGTTATTTATAACCGCCCCCAAGATGTTGCTGAATGGGTTTCGTGGGGAGAAAGTGCATGGACTGCAGGTGGTGGCGAACGCAATGGCGATGTATTACACAGCCATCTCGATTCAATTTATGAAGAAGCTCTCAACGAACCAAAGGAAGATTTTTGGTCTCATGTCGCACGTTTAGAAATTGATGGAAAAACTATTTCCCAAGATGAGTTCAGGGGGATTTCAAGTGTCATGCTGGCTGGAGGCCGCGATACAGTCATCAAACTCATTACCGGAATGATTTGGCATTTCGGAAGAGTTCCTGAAGATCTTCACTACCTCAAAGAAAATCCTGAACATATCGATGATGCAATCCAAGAATTTTTGAGATTTCTTACGCCGAATCCCGCCATGGTCCGCACAACTGTGCCTGAATCTTCAGTAGAAGCCTTACCTGAGGATCGATATGTTCAGATCAACTTCATATCTGGCAACTTCGATGAGACAGTCTTTGAAAATCCCTTTGAGTTAGATATTCGCCGTGGACGTAACCCCCATTTAAGTTTTGGTTTTGGTCCTCATACCTGTATTGGTAATCATGTCACTGAAATTGAGGCTAGGGATTTCCTTCAAACTCTCATTGAAATGGAGCTGAATTGGGAAATATCAGAGGAGTCGAAAATTCATTTCTATCCTGGAGAATTTTCAAATGTGCCTGAACACTTTGAAAAACTCTTTGTGAGAATACGATAAGCCTATGAAAATTGTCGTCACGGGTGCGACTGGCCTTTTAGGGGGTGCAACTGCCAAACATCTGCTTTCACAAGGACATGAAGTTGTTGCAGTTGATCGACGTGAAGGTGAAATTGCTCCTGGCAACAAAGTCTTAGTTGGTGATCTAACGAGTTTGGAATTCTGTGACAGTTTCATGTCAGGTGCCGAGGCGGTCATCCATCTGGCTGCAATACCAAATCCGATAGATAAACGTCAGCACGAAGTTTTCGCTAACAATGTGGTCTCTTCATTTGCTGTCTTTAGTGCAGCAGCACACGCCGGAGTTCGCATAGTCGTCTATGCCTCAAGTCTTTCAGCATATGGTTTTCCTTACTCAGAGAGCTGGACTTCTCCTGATTATGTGCCAGTTGATGAAGATCACCCTCTTGTATATGAAGAAAGCTATGCACTTTCTAAAGAAGTAAACGAATTGTCGGCTCGTATGTGGCACCTGCGTACCGGAATGAACTTTGTTGGCATGCGCTTTCCCTGGACAAATCTTCCGGATAAAACTTACGAATTGGCGGCTCGAGCAAAGAATGAAGACTCCTTGCCTCCAGATCCACGATTTCCTAAAGGAATTGTGGCAAAGGTTCTTTGGTGTTACCTCGACCTTCGCGATGCAGCCGCTGCACTTGAACGAGTTGTCTTGAGTGATTTCACTGGTTCAGAGACTTTTAATTTTGCCGCTCCCGACACCATGTCAGATGAACCAACGCTTGAACTGATGAAGAAGTTCCACCCGAAGAGCCAAATTCGTGGTGATTTATCGGGAAACACAGCCCCATATTCAAGTGAGCGATTTATTGAGCGATTCGGCTATAAACCACAGTATTTACTAGACCGTGACGAGTTAAAAAAGTTATAGGACGCCAAATTTTGCAAAAGCTTCAGATGGCGCCATTCCTGCCTTTACCGCTTTTCTAAAGTTCGTTTCTCCTGAATTCTTTTCAATGACTCGCTTTATGACCTCATCGATGGCAACTACTGGTACAACTGTTACACCGTCAACATCTGCAACAATAAGATCTCCGGGATTGATAGTAACTTCATCAATAACGCCAGATACGTTATGGGCAACAACTTCATAACGACCATTGATATCTACAGGCAAAGAACCTGTGCCAAATATTTTGAATCCCATCGCGCGAGTTCGCGCTAAGTCGCGAGAAGGTCCATCTGCGAGTGAACCGGCAACGCCTTTAAAATTGCATGCGGTTGAAAGTAGTTCTCCCCATAGCGATGCTTTCCCAGCGCGCCCTGTGGGGGTTACATACACTTGATCTTTTTGAATAGCATCAAGTGCTTTTAATAGTCCGACATATGGAACTTCTGGGAATGAATCAACTATTTCGATCTGAACAGGAAAGGCGTATCCCAGCATGACGCCTTCGCCGGAGAGCATATGGATATCTTCATTGAGAACTTGTTTGCCGTAGCCCATTGCATCGAGACAATCTGATGCCAACGCTGATGTAAATATTGTGCGAAGTTGGGATAGGTCATGTGACATCTCAAGTTCCAATCGTGTGAGTACTCTTTCTATTGCAGAACTTACATGAGTATTTACACATATGATGGCGGTGTGAGCCAGCAAAGTAAATCCCACTCCGCAAATAGTTGGCTTCCGGCTTACCTAGCTCTCGGTTTCGTCTGGGGATGCTCATTTATCTTTATCAAAATGGGGCTGGAATTTCTCACCCCATTTGGGGTCGCTTTTGTGCGATGCGCCCTAGGTGCTCTTACGCTTTTAGCGATTGCAAAACTGCGGGGTTATTCACTGCCAAAAGATCCTATGGTGCGATTTCATTTATGGGTCGTAGCAATTCTTCTCAATGTTATTCCTGGAATTTTCTATGCTTGGGCTGAAACGGTTGTCACTTCGGTATTGGCAGGAATTATCAACGCAGTGACTCCTCTCATGACTTTGCTAGCCATCATGGCAGTCAATCGTCAAGAAAAGCCCAAGTCATTTCAGATTTTCGGTCTAACAATCGGATTCCTCGGGGTCCTTACAGTTCTTGGGGCTTGGAATGGTTTGGGTGAAAATCCTGCCTGGGCCATTCTTGTTTTAATGAGTGCAGTCACCTGTTACGGAATCTCGTTTCCTTATACGCGACGTTTTGTCATGCCATATGGACTTAAATCAGAGTCAATCGTTTCAATGCAATTACTCATAGCTGCCATAACACTCTTACCGTTCTATCTCTTTAATGGGATAGAAAAAGATGAATATCGGCTTGGACCAATTCTTGCGATGATTGCGCTAGGTGTATTTGGAAGCGGTATTGCCTATCTCTGGAATTTTAAAGTGATGGAGTTAGCGGGAAGCGCGATTGCAAGTAGCGTTACGTATCTAACTCCCGTTGTAGCCATTATTGTCGGAGTGCTCTTTTTAGGAGAACGCGTAACTTGGTATGAACCAGTCGGAGGATTAATCGTCTTACTTGGTGCAGCAATTGCTCAAGAGCGAATTACCTTACGTAAGCGAGAAACCGACAGGTAGTTCAAGGCGATGGGATGCCAACAATTGGCTATCTTTCAAAATATCTTTAGTCGGAGCGTCTGCCACAATAATTCCGCCCGATAAAATTACTGATCGCTCACAGAGTTCGAGAGCGTAAGGCAAATCATGTGTCACCATCACAATCGTGACATCAAGAGAACGAACAATTTCGGCAAGTTCTCGACGACTGGCAGGATCTAAATTTGATGAAGGCTCATCCATCACCAAGATCTCAGGTTTCATCGCTAATACAGTGGCCACGGCTACGCGGCGACGTTGTCCAAAAGAGAGATGATGAGGCGGGCGATCTTTAAAGTTGAGCATCCCTACTTGGGTGAGCGCGTCATCAACTACGCGGTTGAGCTCTTCGCCACGAATACCCATGTTGTAAGGGCCAAATGCGACATCTTCACCAACCGTTGGCATAAATAGTTGATCATCTGGATCTTGGAAAACTATCCCAACTTTAGAGCGAATTGTTTTTAAGGTCTCTTTATTCTTACTATCCACAACGGTTCCCGCGATACGGACTTCACCTTGCATTGTTGGATGGATGCCATTCATATGCATCACAAGTGTTGTTTTCCCAGCCCCATTAGGACCTAATAGCGCTACCCGTTCTCCTTTGTGGATGGTCAGATTAACTCCATAAAGAGCTTGATTTCCATCAGGATAGGCAAAGGCGAGCTCTTTGATCTGCAAACTTGGAACGTTATTCATTTTGACCAACCAATCACAGAGAAGAGGAGAGATAGTACTAGCGCAAGAATGGGCAGGGATAACGCGACAATCCATTGTCTTCGCGTTGCTCTGTGATTATCAAGTGATGGCAAGTTGCCATCAAATCCACGAGAGAGCATTGCTAGATGAACTCGTTCACCCCGCTCATACGAACGAATAAAGAGCGCAGCCGCAGAAGTGGCAAGAACTTTCCAATGTTTAATTCCGGTGGCAATGAATCCACGTGATTCACGTGCAATCTTCATTCTTTCCATTTCATCACTAATCACATTTACATAACGCAACATAAATGAGGCAATCTGAACCATCACAGTTGGCAACTTAAGTCTTTCCAGGCCGCGCAAAATTTCGCGTGCAGTGGTAGTGGTCGAAAGGATTACAGCTGCTAAAACGCCAAGGGTACCTTTCACAACGATTGAAGTTCCAGCGAGTAACCCTTCTCGATATAACTCAAGACCGGCAAATTTAAACTTCTCACCGGTTCCAAAGAAGGGCATCAAGATTGCGAAGAAGATAAATGGGATCTCGATTAAAGCTCGCTTAAATAGGAGAAGAATCGGTATTCGACTTACTGCCGCCGCTGCAACTAAGAGGAGAAAGAAGGCGAGAAATGCAGGCCATCGAGTTATAGGAGTTGATACCGATACTGAGATAAAGGCCAAGACAGCGAGGATCTTTAGATGTGCGGGGAGAGAATGCGTGACAGAATGGCGGTGGATGTAGAGGCGCTCGCCTACATCATGGCCATGGTGATGGCCATGCGTGTGAACGAGGTCTAAATCCTGTGTATGGGGCTTTATTTCTTCGGTCCAGACTTACGTCGCACCAGCATAAATAAGCCGGTCGAGATTACTCCTGTTGCAAGAACGCCAATAACTCCGGCGGCACCGGTCGAAATACGAGCGTTTTCAACACCTTTGACTCCGTAATTAGCTAGAGCGCCATCGGCATTGGTGTGTTCTTTAGCAGTTTCAATAAAACCAATATCTTGTGCAACTTTTTCTAGTCCATCTGGACTAGACGATGCATAGAAGGAGATTACTCCTGCAAGAAAGAGAGAGACAATAAATCCTGAAATTAAGAAAGTTTTTTGCTTCATGCCACACTCCTGATTTCAAGAGTCGAATTATGGGATTTATATCCATATACAAGATCTGATCTACTTGCGAGCACAGCACCAACCGCAAAGACTGTAATCAGTGCTTCGCCAATTCCGATAAGAAAATGTGTTCCAACCATCGCAGCCAAAACTGTTGAGACGGAAAAAGTTGCGTTTGCACCTATTGCGTATTGAAGAACAAAACTTCCGGCAGCAGCTGGAACTGATAACACCGCAGCGATACCTGCCGCAAGTGAAAGTGAAGATTTATTCTTTGGAAGAATTTTCTTGACAAGAAGAAAGACTCCATAACTAACCCAAACTGCAACGAGTGACATGTTAAAGACGCTTAGACCAAGAGCGCTCAATCCACCATCGGCAAAGAGAAGCGCTTGCAGCAGAAGAACTATCGTGAGCGCAAGAGTTGCTGCATACGGTCCAACTAAGACGGTAGCCAAAGCTGCACCGAGTAGGTGTCCGCTGGTTCCGGCGGCAACGGGAAAATTAAGCATCTGTGCTGCAAAGATAAATGTTGCAGTCAGGCCGGCAAGTGGCGCAGTTTTGTCATCGAGCGAGGACTTCGCCCCTTTAATGGAGGCGGATACACCGGCAGCTGCGATCGCAGCAAAGGCCGCTGATGTGGGGATATCGATAAATCCGTCAGGGATATGCATGGGGCTAGGTTAATGCAAATCATTTGCATCTGCATCTGGAGGGCAAAAAGCCAGAATTCTCCGCCTCTTCATGGGGAAATATCCGCCTCGGCTGCAGCGTTGGGTCTAGAGTGCAGGAATCTTTTCAAGGAACGGGGGTCTTTAGATGAGCGATGATGAAGGCCAGGACGAGATCGTTACTGAAGAAATGTTGTGGGATCGAATTCCCCAAGTGCACGGAGAAGAACGTGCAAATACTTACTACGAATTAAGCGCTCGCATTTTTGCACGCGGGCAGTATGACGAAGCTCTAGCGCTAGCCGAAACTGCACGTGATATTTTCTCTGAATTAGGAGACTCCGCCCCCAAAGAAGGCTTAGCTCAAGCTTATTCTGCAATTGGCTACAACCTTAATCAACTCAAGCGCATGGACGAAGCAGCAACTGCGATGAGTAAAGCCGTTGCAATCTTACGAGAGAACAAATCACCCATAGCTCTTGAGTTGGCCTGCACTCTAGGTGAGTGGTGGTATTCATCGAAGAATTACGAAAAAGTCATCGAAACAATGTACGAATGTTCGCAAGAACATTTAGTTGATGGAAACAATATTGGTGCGGCAAACGATATGCATTTGATTGGATGCGCACAAAGAGAGCTTAAGAATTACAACGAGGCAATTATCTGCTTTAACGAAGCACGAAAAATGTTTAAGTTAGAGAAAGAAGTAATTCACGTTGCTCGTTGTGATCAAAAGATTGCATCTTGCTACAACGAACTTGGTGATGGCGAAAAAGCTCTTGAAGCCGCTCGCAAAGCAATTGATGTCTTTGAAACCGCCCATGATCACCGCAGAGAAACTTTTGCTCTTTTCGAATATGGCAAAGCTGAAATCCTCCTAGGAAAGCTTGAAGATGGGCTTGCATCGCTCGATAATGTCTTACAGATAGTCGCTGATGATGAGCCAAAAGATTTCGAGTTTATTCTCGATATTGAAACTCGCATGTCTGCGGTAATGCGTCAATTAGGTCGCATAGATGAAGCAAATGAGATTGATCGCCGGTTGACCACAGTTCGCGAGGCTATGGATTAAACCTGGCGCGGTAAATGTTGCAAGGCCCAGTGGTACATGGCGATTGCACCAGCTGCCGAAGCATTCATCGATCGAGTCGAACCGTATTGCTCGATTGCGTAAAGAACTTCGCAGGCAGCAATACCTTCATCAGACATTCCAGCTCCCTCTTGCCCAAAGAGCAGAACGCATTCTTCGGGTAGTTGAGCGCCTTCCAGATGTTTTGATGTTGGGACGTTATCAATTCCAATAACCGGAATTTTCTTCTCGGCGCACCAGGCTGAAAAGTCAGCGATAGTTGGATGATGCATCACAGTGAGGTATCTATCTGTGACCATAGCGCCGCGCTTATTCCAATCTCTCTTTCCGATGATGTGGACTGCAGCCACATTGAAGGCATTGGCAGTTCTTACAACAGAACCAATATTCAAATCATGCTGCCAGTTTTCAATAGCAATCTGCAATTTGTGGCGTTTAGTATTTAAATCATCAACAATTGCAGAAACGCTCCAGTAACGATAGTGATCAAGTACATTCCGCCGATCGCCATTTTCTAGTAGTTCCGGATCATATTGCGGACCTGTGGGCCAGGGTTTTGGGTGCGGGCCAACCCCTACTACAGGAAAAAATTCACCTGGACCGATGACTGCCGGTGTATTGATTTCCATAGATGCACTCTAAACTTAACTCATCGCAATCACCAAGGAGTAACCATGGAGACTATTTATCTTGTTGCATTCGGCATTCACATGCTCTGCGTCCTCGCTATTTTAGCGCTTCTCCTGCTGCAGATAAATAAGAACCCTAAGAAATTGAACCCAGGTGTTATTCATGCCGCCCTGACCGCTTTTATTGCAGCTCTCATAATGGTTGGACTTTGGGATCAGGCACATGACTCAGAGATCAACCATATGAAGATTGGTGTAAAAACTTTGGTGCTTGCCGTCATCGTTGTACTTGGATTTAAAAATGTAAAGAAGGAAGCAATCAAAAACTCAACCTGGGCAGCGATGCTAGGACTGACCATCACCAATGTGCTTCTGGCATATCTCTGGTAGTTAAATTTTGCGCCTTAAAAGCATATTAGTTGCAGCCGCTTTGGCGGCTCTCATTTTGCCTGCCGTTTCTACATCCCAAGTAAGTGCGCTCGAACCCAATTCGGTTGCAAAAATTTTTGAGAGATATATCGAGAAAAAGGAACTTGCCAACCCATCAGTGGTTGTCATGGATCAAACGAATGGGGAAGTGGTTTTTGCTAAAAACGCTAACTCATTAAGAAAGCCAGCATCGGTCCAAAAGATTCTCGCCGCAGTCTCTGCGCTTACATTTCTCGACCCAAGTGAAACTTTCACCACGACTGTTTCATTGGGAAGTCAGACCCGCACCCTTGTAATCGAAGGCTCTCGTGATCCCTGGGTTAGTTTTAACCATAAAGAGGCGCTGCGATTGGGTCGAGCATCCTTACCTCGTATTGAGTACAACTCACTATCTGCTCTGCAAGAGGTCAACGAAGAGCCGATTTCAAGGGCAACAATTTTTTACTCAAATTTATATTCTCAAGAAGTAGCTCATATCAAAGCTTTCTATAAGAAGCATGGGATTACTGCCTCACTAGAACGAGTGAGCCCACAAAAGGCAGCTGAACTAAAGGCGGAAGAAGTATTACAAACGCATTCTCCAGAACTGCAGAGAATGTTGGCGTTTTTTCTCACTTGGAGCGACAACGTTTTGACTGAGCGAATTGCAAGGTTAGCTGCGCTACGCGCTGGACAGACTTTCGATGAAGAAGGTGTAGCAATAACTTTCGCTGGCATTTTGGAAAGTTATGGAATTGATTCCTCTTCACTCTTGGTAAAAGATGCCAGCGGGCTTTCTCATGATAATCGCATCACTGCAACGCAAGTTGGATCACTATTGCTCAAGATTAAGAATGATCCGCAGTTTTTACCGGTTGTAGGCGGTCTACCCATTAGTGGGATTACTGGCACCCTCAAGGATCGATTCACCAAGACGGCTCCTGAAGCAGTTGGGCTCGTAAAAGCAAAGACAGGAACGCTTAATGGAACGACTAATCTCGCTGGATATATTGAATCCGGTGATCGTGAATATGTTTTTGTGATTATCTCCGATAAGCACGCCCGAACTTACTCTGCTGCAAAACGTGCTCGTGCGACTGTAGATAGAATTCTTGGAAAAATTGCTTCACCACTTTTGCCACAACCAACTCCGCAGTTATCACCAGAACCGGCTGAAATGGTGGTTAACTCTTAGTCGGGTACCCTTGGCACGTGCCATTACTCCGTGCGTATGTAGATCTCATGAAGTTGCGCGTAGTAGAGCTTTTAATAATTACGACTTTGCCCGCCATGGTTCTAGCTGCCAAGGGCTTACCTTCTCTATCTCTCGTTGCGGCAACTCTCATTGGCGGCACCCTAGCGGCGGGATCTTCGAATGCATTTAACATGGTGATTGAAGCCGAGACCGACAAATTGATGGCAAGAACAGCTAAGCGACCTCTCGTTGTTGGAACTATTACAAGAAGGCAAGCCCTGATATTTGCAACTGTAGTTGGTGCGGCATCCCTCGCTATTTTTGAAATTTTTACGACGCCACTGGCAACGCTATTAACTGCTCTTGCAATATTTTACTATGTCGTGATTTATACAATTTTGCTCAAGCCAAATACTTCGCAAAATATTGTGTGGGGTGGCGCAGCAGGATGTATGCCGGTACTCATTGGCTGGGCAGCGGTTACCGGTTCAATTACTTGGGTGCCTGTTGCATTTTTTATGGTTATCTTTTTCTGGACTCCACCACATTTTTGGGCGCTTGCAATTAAGTACAAAGAGGATTATTCAGCGGCAGGTATTCCTATGTTGCCATCGGTTTCTTCGCAGTCTTCAGTTATCGGACAGATGTGGTTTCACACGATTGCAATGGTGGTCTCATCCACCGCTTTGATCCAACTAGCCAAATTACCGGTCTGGGTTCTATGTGCAACAGTTCTGCTCGGAGCAATCTTTACATTCCAACTCTTCGCGCTTAAAGAGAGCTCAGAGAACTATGACAAAGTTGCCGCGGGCATATTCCATTGGTCTATTACTTACTTGAGTCTGCTTTCAGTACTATTAGTTGTGGCTCAGCTATTGAGCGCTTGAGAAATATCCTTGAGTAAGTCTTGAATATCTTCCAATCCAACTGATAGTCGTAGTACCGATGGAGTAATTCCCATTTCTGCTTGAATCTCTGGAGAGAGCCTACGATGAGTTGTGGAAGCAGGATGTGTAATGAGAGATTTGCTATCACCTAAATTATTGGAGATATCAATGATTCTCAGTGAATCCATAAATCTAAATGCATCTTTCTGAGAGCCAGCAAATTCGATTCCAATAGTGGTACCACCAGCCCTCATCTGCTTCTTAATAACAGCTCTATCCGGATGCGAATCTAGTCCTGGATATCGCACGCCCTTGATCTCTTTTCGAGAGCTTAAGAATTCTGCAATAGCTTGCGCATTTTCAGACATGCGCATAACACGCATCTCCATAGTTTCTAGAGACTTGATGAGTACCCATGCGCTGAAGGGGCTCAACGTTGGACCTGTGTGGCGAATAAAGGGGATGAGATTTTCGTAGATGTATGAGAATGACCCGAGAAGTGCTCCAGCAAGAACTCGACCTTGCCCATCAATATGTTTAGTTGCCGAATACATCACAACATCGGCGCCAAGTTCTAGCGGTTTTTGTAGGACAGGAGATGCCATTACGTTATCGACTATCACAGTGGCGCCAACCTTGTGGGCTAAGTCGCTGACAAAGCGAATATCAACAACTTCTAATAAAGGATTGCTTGGGGTTTCAATAAATACAGCTTTTGTCGGGCGCGAGAGCGCTTTTTCCCAGGCGGCTGAGTCATTAGCCTTTACTAATTCGTATGTAACTCCGAATTTTGGAAGAATTTCAGTGATGACAACGTGGCAAGAGCTAAACATTGCTGCTGAAGCGACAATGTGATCACCAGCCTTGACCAAACAAGCAAGAGAGGCAAACATCGCCGACATTCCTGAACCCGTCGCAACGCAATATTCAGCACCTTCAATCGCTGCTAAGCGCTTTTCGAACATTGCAACGGTTGGATTGTGGAAGCGGCTATAAACAAAATGATCGGTCTCGTCGGTAAATGATTCGAGCGCTTCTTGCGCACTGGAGTATGTGTAACCGCTATTTAAAAAAAGGGCTTCGGAGGTTTCACCGAATCCTGAGCGAGCAAGACCCTCGCGCACCGCTGCAGTTTGTGGGCTAACTTCCCAATCTGGCGCATGACGATCTGGGTGGTCGTGATACCCCCATATCTCTTTACTCATGTGAGTATCTTAAGGTTTGCCCGATATATTGCCTACATGGCCTCAATAGCGATATCGGTTAAAGACCTCAGCAAGAGATATGAGTCTGGTTTTGCTGTTTCACACGCAAACTTTGAAGTTCCGCTCGGAACTATTTGTGGATTTGTGGGTCCAAATGGTGCAGGCAAGACGACAACTATTCGCATGTTGCTCGGTTTAATCTCGCCGACCGGCGGTACTGCCGAGATTCTCGGTGAATCAATTTCACATCCCGAGAAATATCTGACCAGCGTTGGCGCCATGATTGAAGGACCAGCTTTCTATCCTGCTCTTACTGGTGAAGAGAACTTAAAAGTATTGGCGACGCTGGGCGGTTTCCCGCTTGAGCGCGTCACTGAGCTCATTGAAACTGTGGGCCTTACTGGGCGTGGAGGATCCAAATACAAAACTTATTCTCTTGGAATGAAACAGAGACTTGGAATAGCGGCTGCACTTCTGCCTAATCCAAAAATTTTAATTCTTGACGAGCCCACAAATGGACTAGATCCTGAGGGTATTCAAGAAGTGCGTGATCTTCTCAAAAAACTTGCTAGCAGCGGAACCACAGTATTTGTCTCATCCCATCTGCTCTCAGAGCTCGAACTGATCAGCGAATACATAGTGATGTTGCGTAAAGGTGAAGTGGTATTTGCTGGAACCATGAAAGAGCTTCTACTTCAACAACAACCGATTATTTTGGTAAAGACTGAAAATCCAACTGATCTTCATAAAATTGTAGGAATTGCCCAAAATGATGGACATCAGGCAAACATCCGTTCTGAAGTTGCGCATATTGAAGGACCAGCTGAATGGGCAGGCACCCTTAACCGTAAAGCTTTCGAGGCAGGAATCACCTTGACCCAACTTGCGCCACAGCTTCCAAATCTTGAAGAAACTTTCTTTGAAATGACAGGAGATCGCTCATGATGCGGGTCATATTCGCCGAGTGGCGCAAACTTCGCCGGCCAACACTTTTTCTAGGAACGCTTGGTGCGGCACTTTTCTTTACGGGATTAACTAATGCATTTCTCTACCTCATGATTGATTCCGAGCAAGGTAATGGCGATCGCGGTCGCCAGATAGGTCGAGAAGTCCTTAATCTTGCCGGTGGATCTGTTTATGGATTTTCATCAGTTGGTGGACTGCTCGGGATAATCGCACTCTGCGTTTTTGCAGCCCAAACGGCTCAGGAATATACCTACGGCACATTGCGAAACTTACTGGTGCGCCAACCAGGTCGCGTTCGTATTTTGATCGGCAAGTTAGTGGCAATGAAAATTTTTGCACTTATACTTGTGGTTATTGCGGCGCTTCTCAGCATTGCTGTTTCTTATGGGCTCTCAGAACGCGCAAAAGTTTCAACCGAATTGTGGTTTACATCTGAAGGATTCCAAGAAATTGGAAAAACCTTACTTAATGTCAGTATCTCTGTAATCTACTTTGGAATTGTTGGAATGGTCCTAGGACTTCTTTTACGCTCTCCAATCTCTGCGATATCTATCGGCGTGCTCTGGCTACTCATCATCGAAAATTTAATTGGTGCTGTAAAACCAGTCACACTCGAGTGGATGCCCGGAAATCAACTCTCGACAATTGCACAGGGTGGTAGCCCAGATCTTTCATATTCTCATGCTTTGATTCTGGGAAGTTCCTATGTATTTGTTGGTGCAATTGTTGCCGCCATACTTTTCTCTCGAAGAGATGTGGCTAACTAGCGACACCGGCCAGATAGCCCGGCAAATTGCAACGTACTAATTTATTCTTTAACGGTGCGCATCAAAAGCCGCTTGTTAAGTCTTGCCCTCATTACTGGGCTCACTCTCGCGACAACCCCTGCCATTGCAAAGCCCAAACCTACCCTTGCAGAAATTGAGGCAGCAAAAAAAGCAGAAGCTGCGCAGAAGAAGGCAGCTGATGCAGCTGCAAAAAAATTAGCAGCTGCAAAGCTCACTCTTCGTCAACTGACAGCAAAGGCAAATGAGGCCAGAGCGCTTTATCTCAAGGCACAACGAGAGTTATCTGCTGCAACGGCTGCAGCGGTAGCGGCAGCAAAGTACGCCGCCGAAACTGCCGCTGCAGTCGCAGAGGCTCACAGAACAATCGGGCGAATGGCTGCCAATGCCTACATTCTCGGGGGAAGTTTTAGCGACATCCAACCTCTTCTGAGCGCAAATGGTCCGCAAGATTTGATGGATCAGTTCAGCACTCTTGATAATTTAGGAAATAAGAACACAGTTGCGCTGCAACGCTATAAAGCAGCAGAGATCATTGCAAAAGCAGCTAAAGAGAAAGCTGATCAAGCGAAAGCAGCGCAAGAAGTAGCAACTGCAAAGGTAGCTGCTGCAAAGAAGGTTGCCGATGAGGCGCAAGCTTTACAGCAGAAAGAAGTAAATAAATTACTTGCAGTTCAAGATAAGTTGATGAAGGATCTTGCCCGATTACGTAATGTGCGCGTGACACTCGAGCAACAAAGACAGCTTGCGCTACTTGAAGAGAGTCAAGCAAATACTGCAACGACTGTTATTAATCAGGCTAAGGTGTGGCCAGATCGTGGTTTCAAGGGACGGTCAACCATTCGTACCACTGAAGCGCAACGTCTTGCTGCAGTTGCCTTTGCAAAGAAGCAAGTACAAGCGCGCAAGCCATATATCTGGGGATCCGAAGGCCCTAATTCTTTTGATTGCTCGGGACTTGTCTATGCTGCTTATCGCTCTGCTGGATTAGGTTGGCCCAATTGGGATCGCCTCAACTCAGCACTTTATGCGGGTTATACCTATCACGTTCCGCTTACTCAGTTACAACCTGGAGATCTTCTCTTTTACTCCTATAAAGGAACTATTTCCACCATCCACCACATCACAATTTATGCAGGTGGCGGAATGATGTGGGAAGCCAATTCAAAAGATAAAGGTTTGCTCTACTCAAGCATCTACAGCGTTAAGGGGCTTATGCCATTTGGTGGTCGGGTCTAGTCTTCACCTATGACTCAAGCAGTGGTTGCACTTCGCAACGCGGTTAAACCTCTTCTTGAAAAACTAGAAGCTGGCGATAACGTATTAGTTGCAGTCTCTGGCGGCGCCGATTCATTAGCGCTCGCCCATGTAGTTTTGCTTGAATCAAAGGTATTAGCAATTAGACCATTAGCGGTGACTATTGATCATCAACTTCAAGACTCATCTGCCGCACAAGCAGAGAAAGTTGCTAGACAGTTAAACGAGATGGGATATGAAAAGGTATTTATTGAGAAAGTTGTTGTTACAACAGAAGCGGGTCTAGAAGCTGGTGCTCGAAGTGCACGTTACAAGGCTTTAGCTCAATGTGCTGAAAAAACAAATGCTGTAAAAATTTTTCTTGGACATACCCGTGATGATCAAGCAGAGACAGTTTTATTGGGGTTATCGCGCGGATCTGGCGCTCGTTCATTGTCTGGCATGGCGCAAGTGAATGGAAAGTATGTGCGACCATTCATATCAATTACACGTCAAGAAACTGAGCAGGCCTGCAAAGATTTAGGATTGGAATTTTGGAACGACCCACATAATTTTGATACAGAATTTACGCGCGTAAAGATTCGCCGAGAAATTCTGCCCCTGATGGAATCAAAACTTGGACCAGGAATATCAGCAGCGTTGGCGCGATCTGCAAGCCTGTTGAGGGATGACGCGGATGCGCTCGATGACCTCGCTGCCACTGAAATCTCTCACCTCAATCTTGCAGATATCGACTGTGATTACTTGGCAGCGCTGCCGCGCGCTATCCGTACTCGAATTTTGAGGAGCGCTGTCTACGCCTGCGGAGCCCCAGAGGGCTCAATTAGCGCAGATCACGTTGCCGCAATCGAGGCGCTGGTCACATCTTGGCGCGGGCAAGGGGCGCTCGCCCTTCCAGGTGGTGTGAAGGTTGAACGAATTTCGGGCAGACTTTCGCTCTTAACCCAGCCATGACCGTTTGATCAAGGAGCAACCAGGTGGATCTTGCAACAGTCGGAACAGACGTTGAAAAAGTTATCGCGACAGAAGAGCAACTTAAGAACCGGATTGCTGAACTAGCTGCCCAAGTCGATGCGGACTACAAAGATAAAAACGTTCTCCTAGTTGGTGTACTCAAGGGCGCAATTATGGCGATGGCCGATCTCACCCGAGCTATGCAGACGCATATCGAGATGGATTGGATGGCCGTTTCTTCTTATGGCTCTGGAACAAAATCAAGTGGAGTTGTGCGAATTCTTAAAGATTTAGATCGTGACATCACAGGTCGACATGTTCTTATCGTCGAGGACATCGTTGATACTGGGCTGACACTTTCCTGGCTGAGCGCCAATCTACTTTCTCGAGGAGCTGCCAGCGTTGAAATCCTGACGATTCTTCGCAAACCAGAAGCAGCAAAAGTAGAAGTAAAAGTTAAATACGTTGGATTTGATATTCCAACTGAATTCGTAGTGGGATACGGCTTGGATTTCGATGAAAGATATCGAAACCTCTCATTTATCGGTGTGCTTGCTAAGCACATGTACTCATAAGGAAATTCATGACTTCTCAAACTCCTCTTCAGAAGATGAAAAAGTCTGTTAAATCCACCGAGAAAAAAGATGGAGCAAAGAAGCCACCCCAGACTCGTTCCCAGCGAATCTTGCGAGGTCCTTTGTTCTGGATCATTGTGGCTATCTTCGCTGTCACAATCTTTGGGCAAATCACAAACGCCGCTAATCGATATACAGAGATCAAGACTTCTCAAGCGCTTGCTGCCATTTCACAGGCTCAGGTGGAATCTGCAGTTTTAGTTGATAAGTCACAGAAGATTCGCTTAATTCTCTCCAGTGGAAACGCGATTAAAGGCGCCACTAAAGTCGAGGCTTCTTATGTAGCGCGGCAGGAACCAACGCTGGTTGATGCGCTGAGTGCTAATCCACCCGCCAAGGGTTGGAGCGTTGAAGTTCCGAAGCAATCATTCCTATCTACATTCTTCTTCACCTTTGGACCAATATTGATTATTGGCTTCCTCTTCTTCTTGATGATGAGTCAAGCACAAGGTGGTAATCGTGTTTTCTCATTTGGAAAATCTCGAGCGAAGCTGCAAAACAATGACGTTCCACAAACAACATTTGCCGATGTCGCCGGTTCTGATGAGGCTATCGCTGAGCTTGAAGAGATTAAGGATTTCTTGGCTGATCCAAGTAAGTACGCACTGCTTGGCGCAAAAATTCCTACGGGTGTTCTTCTCTATGGTCCTCCTGGCACCGGAAAAACTCTCTTAGCTCGTGCAGTTGCCGGAGAAGCAAAAGTTCCTTTCTACTCAATATCTGGTTCAGATTTTGTTGAAATGTTTGTTGGAGTTGGTGCAGCGCGCGTGCGCGATCTCTTTAGCCAAGCAAAGGCAAATTCCCCTGCAATCATTTTTGTCGATGAAATTGATGCTGTCGGACGCCAACGTGGCGCTGGTATGGGTGGAGGTCATGATGAACGTGAACAAACCCTGAATCAACTCCTCGTTGAAATGGATGGTTTTGAAGCAAATGGTCAGGTAATTCTCATTGCAGCAACCAACCGGCCAGATGTTTTAGATCCGGCGCTCTTACGTCCTGGACGCTTTGATCGTCAGATTCCAGTAGAACGTCCCGACCTCAAAGGTCGCGAAGATATTCTCAAAGTACATGCAAAAGATAAGCCAATCGCCAAAGATGTTGAGCTCGTTGCTTATGCACGTCGTACACCAGGTTTTACTGGCGCCGATTTAGCCAATGTTCTCAATGAAGCTGCGCTTCTCACCGCTCGCGAGGGCTTAAAGGCCATTTCACATACACAACTGGATGAGGCAATTGATCGCGTGATGGCTGGCCCTCAACGCAAATCACGAGTGATGTCAGAGGAAGAGCGTCGTGTCACTGCGTATCACGAAGCAGGACATGCTCTTGTTGCACATGCACTTCCACATACCGATCCGGTCCATAAAATCACAATCATGCCGCGTGGTCGCGCGCTCGGCTACACCATGGTTTTACCTGATGATGATAAATACTCAACTACACGCAACCAACTCCTAGATCAATTGGCCTATTCGTTGGGTGGACGTGCAGCAGAAGAACTCATCTTCCATGATCCATCTACTGGCGCATCTAATGACATAGAAAAGGCAACTGCGCTAGCTCGCGCCATGGTGACACAGTATGGAATGACTGAAGCAATTGGTGCCATCAAGTTGGGATCTGATGATTCAGCGCCATTTATGGGAAGAGATTATGGACATCAGCGCGATTATTCTGAGAGCGTCGCCTCTGTAGTTGATGCAGAAATACGTAAACTTATTGAAAAGGCCCATCAAGAGGCTTATGACATTCTTGAAGAGAACCGCAGCGTTCTTGATGAGATGGTTCTGCAACTTCTTGAGAAGGAAACACTTAATAAAGAAGAGATTGCTGAGATTTTCTCTAAAGTTGCATCTTGGCCAAGGCGACCAGCATGGACTGGATCATCTACTCGACTTCCTTCCACAAAGCCACCAGTTGATATTCCAGAGAAAGTGGTTGCTGCGGATAGTTCCAAGAAGCCACGTCGAGTAAAGAAATCCACTACAAGTGAGTGAGATTTCTTCCATCTCTATGGGACCAGATGATGGTTGCGCATCTGCTCCATATGATCAAGATCGCGCCGAAAAAGCAGTTCGTGAACTTCTCTTGGCCCTTGGTGAAAATCCAGATCGTGAAGGACTAAAAGACACACCGGCGCGAGTAGCGCGAGCTTTTAAAGAGAATTTCGAAGGGCTGTGGCAACGCCCAAAGGATGTTCTCACCACCACTTTTGATATTGGCCATGAAGAGTTGGTGATTATTCGCGATATTGAGGTTTTTTCACATTGCGAACACCACCTAACACCTTTTCATGGCGTTGCACATGTTGGTTACATTCCCAGTGGAAAAATCACGGGGCTTTCTAAAGTTGCCCGACTCGTAGACCTATTTGCTCGTCGCCCTCAAGTTCAAGAGCGATTGACAACGCAGATAGCAGATGCGCTAGTCGAAATTCTTAATCCGATGGGCGTAATCGTGATTATTGATTGTGAACACTTGTGTATGTCTATGCGGGGAGTTCGTAAATCTCAGGCTCGCACAACCACCTCTGCTGTGCGAGGAGTTCTGCGCGATGCAGCCACGCGAGCTGAAGCAATAAGTCTCATTACGAATCGATAACTGCCATGCTGGTAATGGGAATACTCAATGTCACCCCAGATTCCTTTGCTGATGGAGGGTTGCATTATGAAACCGATCTTGCCATCGCGCGTGGATATGAAATGGTTGAAGAAGGTGTAGACATCATTGATATTGGCGGTGAATCTACTCGCCCAGGAGCAGATCGCGTTTCCGAAGAGGAAGAGCAAGCTCGTGTGCTTCCGGTAGTTCTCGCACTTGCAGAGACAAAGGTTGACATCAGCATTGACACTATGCGTGCTAGTACTGCCCGCCTTGCCGTCGCTGCAGGAGCAAGCATCGTTAACGATGTCAGTGGGGGAGCTGCAGATCCCCTCATGTTTGCTACAGTGGCAGAACTTGGCTGCAAATATACGTTGATGCATTGGCGGGGCCACTCCAAAGATATGAATTCAAAAGCAATCTATGGCGATGTGGTTGAAGATGTTATTGCAGAAGTCACCATTCAATTAAATAAGGCTCTTGCGGCAGGAATTCAGAAAGAAAATATCATCCTTGATCCAGGAATAGGTTTTGCCAAAGATCCCGAACATAATTGGGAAATTCTCAATCGCATTGAAGAATTTGTAGCACTTGGCTACCCAGTACTCATTGGCCATTCACGCAAACGATTCTTAGGGGGAGATAGCCCAGACTCAAGAGAGGAAGCGACAGTTGCTGTCACACAATCGCTTGTAGGAAAAGGAATCTGGGCAGTGAGAGTTCATGGCGTGAGAGCAAATGTAGAGGTGGCTAAAAAGTGAGCGATCACATCACTGTAAAAGGTATCCGGGGTTTTGGTTATCACGGGGTATTTGAAGATGAAGCTAAAAACGGACAAGATTTCTTTGTTGACCTAGATATCACCTTAGATTTATCTAAAGCCAGCAGAAGCGATCAATTGGCAGACACAATTGATTATGGTGCAATAACGAATTTAGTCGTCGCCGAAATTACAGGCGAACGGGTGCAATTAATCGAAAAATTAGCAGGACGCATCGCAGACCGGATTCTCTCTTTACATCCGCAGATTGCGAAAATAGCAGTGACGGTGCATAAACCTCAGGCACCTGTCGCATCAGAAGTTGCCGATATTGCAGTAACGATTACACGATGAAGGCAGTAGTTGCTCTCGGAGCCAATATCGGAAATCCGCTTGAACAGATGAATGTGGCGATTGCCTTATTGCGCGAGGCAACTGATGTGAAGGCAGTTTCGCGTTACATCTCGACGAAACCGGTGGGCGGTCCAGAGCAACCTGATTATCTCAATGCAGTGTGCATCCTTGAGTCCGATCTACCAGCAATCGATTTACTCGCTATGTTGCAAGGTATCGAAAAGACTCTCGGCAGAGAAAGGATTGAGCACTGGGGCCCAAGAACAATAGATTTAGATCTCATTCAATATGGCTCTCTTTTGAGCGCTGCTGATGAACTTCAACTTCCACATCCACGCGCACACGAGAGACGTTTTGTACTTGAGCCCTGGTTTGAGATTGAACCAGATGCAATTCTTCTTACTCACGGCAAGATTTCCGAACTTTTGGCGCAACTGCCTTAACACCTTAGAATTAGTGCACTGCCTGCCCGGTACCTGAAAGGACTGGAGCCATGAAAGTAGTAACGGATGTACAAGAGCTTCCATCTGCCTGCGCATTTGTTCCAACCATGGGAGCCTTACACGCAGGACATGCTTCTCTCTTCACATTAGCAAGACGCTACTCTGAAAGTGTCGTAGCGAGTATCTTCGTAAACCCGCTTCAATTTGAGAACGAGCAAGATTTAGCTCTCTATCCCCGAACCCCTGAAAGAGATTTCGAAATTGCTGCTGCATCGGGAGTAACTCATCTGTGGTTACCAAAATTTCACGATATATACCCAGCCGGATATACAAAACTTAGCGCTGGGCCCGTGGGAGATATTTATGAGGGCGCATCGCGTCCAGGACACTTTGATGGTGTTGTTACCGTAGTTCGACGTTTTTTTGATCTCCTGAAACCAAAGTATGCAATTTTTGGAGAGAAGGATTTCCAGCAGTTATTTCTCATTAAAGCGATAGCTCGGGAAGTGGAAATCATTCCAGCACCAACATTTCGCGAGCCAGATGGTGTTGCTGCCTCATCACGTAATGCGCGATTGACCGATGAAGGTAGAAGAGCTGCGACGGTAATCTATCGCGCACTACATGCGGCCACCTCTGAAGATCAGCTTCGGCAGCTATTGATGGCTGAACCGCTCTTTCAGATTGATTATGCTGATTTTGTCGATGAACTCGATTTCTCTCATGCTCACGCCAGAACTCATCATGTACGTGCAATCGTGGCCGGCTGGATTAATGGCGTCCGTTTGATTGACAATATGCAGATGGAATTGCGCGCATGAAATTATTAGCACCTTCACCAGGTTGGACTGCACGAGCCGACGTTATTGTTGTTGGTTCGGGGATTGCTGGGCTGACAACCGCTCTGCAATGCCGCACATTTGGTTTAACTGTATTGCTCGTAACCAAGGCTAGAGTTGATGAAGGATCTACAAAGTGGGCACAAGGTGGAATTGCCGCAGCGCTCGGCGATGGGGACTCACCGGCAGCACACGAGAAAGACACTTTAGTTGCTGGCGCTGGACTGTGTGATGTTGATGCCGTTCGAGTTCTCGTTACAGAGGGACCGGAAGCAGTGCGCAAGCTCATTGAACGAGGAGCGATATTTGATAAAGAAGCGAGTGGGGAGATTGCTTTAACTCGCGAAGGTGGACATCTCAAGAATCGCATTCTTCACGCAGGGGGAGATGCAACAGGTGCAGAAGTTTCGCGTGCACTTTTGGCTGCAGTGAAGAATGACCCAGAGATTGAAGTTGTAGAACACGCACTTGTTTTAGATGCGCTCAAAAATGATATCGGTGAAGTTTGTGGAGTCACCCTGCACGTTATTGGAGCAGGTAGTCGTGATGGAGTTGGACGAGCACTTGGGCGCGCAGTTGTTCTTGCAACTGGCGGTTTGGGGCAGGTATTCGCACAAACCACCAATCCATCTGTTTCAACTGGTGATGGCGTTGCATTAGCTTTACGGGCAGGTGCAAAAGTTGCAGATGTAGAGTTCATACAATTCCACCCAACTGTTTTGTGGCTGGGAGAAAACTCTGAAGGCCAGCAACCTCTCATTAGCGAAGCAGTTCGCGGTGAAGGTGCCTACTTGCTTGATCACTCAGGTCAAAGATTTATGCAAGAGATTCATCCGTTGGCAGAGTTAGCTCCGCGTGATGTGGTTGCGATTTCAATTATGCGCGTGATGAATAAAACCAATAAGCAACATGTATGGCTAGATGTTAGGCACTTGCACGGATTTCAAGAACGCTTTCCCACCATCTATGCATCGTGTATATCTCATGGCATAGATCCACTTAAAGATTTAATTCCGGTCGCGCCTGCTTCGCACTATGCATCCGGCGGAGTGCGAGTTGACCTCAATGGCCGCACCAGTGTGAGTGGTTTGTACGCCTGCGGTGAGACCGCTTGTTCGGGGGTCCATGGCGCTAATCGCCTTGCTTCAAATTCACTTCTTGAGGGTCTTGTATTTAGCGCACGAATCGCTGCCGATATTGCAGCACACCTGCCAGAGCCGACAGAGCCGGTTGAAAATGTCTCCCCGGCTATTCTGCTCGACCCTGCAGTCCGCCACGATATTCAGGTGAGCATGAGTCGAGGCGCTGGAGTTCTACGCTCGTCCGATTCTTTACTTAAGACAAGTTCCGATCTGACGCGAATCGAAGATAAGAAGAGCAATGAGCCATGTGTCGAAGCATGGGAGACAACCAATCTTTTTCAACTGGCACAAGCAATTCTCAAAGCCGCGTTAATCCGACAAGAAACTCGCGGCTCACATTGGAGAGAAGATTTTCCTGAGACCAGTGAGCTCTGGAAAAAGCGCATAGTGCAGCAATTAGATCAGACCGGATACTGGACCAGTGGTTATCAGGAAGTGGGAACGCCATGATTGATCTAGATTTAATTAAAAGAGCTCTGGCTGAAGATTTGCAAGGTGGCGAAGATATAACTTCAGTCGCTACGGTGTCAGGAACAGAAAAAGTTGTTGCTGATTTTGTCGCTCGCAAATCTGGCGTCATTGCAGGTATTGACATGGCCAGAGCTGTTCTTATTGAAGTCGGGCTTTCAGATATCGCAGTCTTTGTTCAAGATGGTGCTCACGTTGAAGCGGGAAAAGTTTTGCTCACTGTTCGCGGAGATACGCGCGCTATATTGCTGGCAGAACGAACAGCGCTGAATTTCTTAGGACATCTCAGTGGGATTGCTACCCTCACTCGCCGTTGGGTAGATCAAGTATCAGGTACAGATTGCTTAATTCGAGATACCCGAAAGACAACTCCAGGTATGCGTTTGCTTGAAAAGTACGCCGTGCGAATGGGTGGCGGAACTAATCATCGAATGTCACTGAGTGATGCGGCGCTCATCAAAGATAATCACATTGCCGCAGCGGGTGGTGTAGTAGCTGCCTTTGCTCAAGTCCGTGCCAAGTATCCGGACTCACCTATAGAAATAGAGGTGGATACCCTCGAACAGTTACAGCAAGTATTGCCGCTCAAACCAGACTTGATTTTGCTCGACAATATGAACCCTGAACAGTGCGCCCAAGCTGTAGCCATCACCTCTGGTCGATGCAAATTAGAGGCTTCCGGAGGAATTTCACTAGAGAGTGCAAAGGCATATGCACTCTCTGGAGTTGATTACTTGGCAATCGGTGCACTGACTCATAGCGCTCCGGTACTTGATATTGGCCTAGATCTGAGAGTGGAGTAGAGATGCTATTAACTATTGACGTTGGAAACACAAATACTGTTTTAGGAATTTTTGATGGAAAAGATTTAATCAAATCTTGGCGAGTCAAGACAGATCCGCGCACCACCGCTGATGAGTTATGGTTGCAATACAGTGCGCTGACAAGCGGTTACACACTAACTGGGCTCTCTATATGTTCCACAGTTCCAGCAACTCTTCGCGAATTGCGCACCATGATGGCGGAATATTTACAGCATATTCCAACCACAATTGTTGAACCAGGAACTAAGACTGGAGTGCAGTTACTGGTTGATAATCCCAAGGAGATTGGTGCAGATAGGATCGTCAATACCTTGGCTGCTCACACACTATTTGGTGGCCCCGCAATTGTGGTTGATTTTGGAACATCTACAAATCTTGATGTTGTCTCTCCTAAAGGTGAATTTCTTGGAGGAGCTTTGGCACCCGGCATCGAAATTTCAGTTGATGCCTTAGCGGCGCGGGCAGCGCAGCTTCGTAAAGTTGAGTTGGTTCGGCCAAAGAGTGTTATCGGCAAAAACACTGTAGAAGCTCTGCAATCGGGAACAATCTTTGGATTTGCGGGCCAAGTTGATGGATTAGTAGAGCGCATCATTGATGAATTAGCACAAAGCTATGAGGCAACCCCAACCGTCATCGCAACAGGTGGTCTTGCACCGCTGATTATTGGAGTGGCTGAAACTATTGATGAACACGAGCCGGATTTGACTCTCATCGGACTTCGCCTGATACACGAGAAGAACATCGCGTAGTCACGCAGGGGTAGACTCCTCGCACTATGACAGTTGAGAACACGCCTGAGGATGACCTACCTGAGCAACTTCGGATTCGTCGCGAGAAGCGGGCCAGCCTTATTGAGCGTGGAATTGAGCCTTATCCGGTTGCGGTAGCGCGGACTAAGTCGCTCAAAGAGATCCGCGATAAGTACGTCAACTTAGATATTGATGTTGCAACAGGCGATACCGAAAGTCTTACTGGCCGAATTATCTTTAAGCGAGATACAGGAAAACTCTGCTTTGCGACCTTACGCGAAGGAGATGGCACAGAGCTGCAAGCGATGCTCTCTCTCAACAAAGTCGGTCAAGAGTCTCTTGATGCATGGAAATCTGATATCGATTTAGGCGATATAGTCTCAGTGACAGGCGAGATTATTACTTCAAAACGTGGTGAATTGTCGGTCCTGGCAACATCGTGGACTCTTGCCGCAAAGTCTCTTCGCCCACTTCCAAACGATCACAAACCAATGTCAGAAGAGACGCGTGTGCGTATGCGCTACGTTGATTTAATTGTTCGGCCAGAGGCACGTACTGCGGCGCGCATGCGTCCGACAGTGATGCGCTCGCTCCGAGATACCTTTAACTCTCAAGAGTTTATTGAAGTAGAAACGCCCATGTTGCAAGTAATGCACGGTGGCGCGGCTGCTCGCCCCTTTAAGACTTTTAGTAACGCTTATGACATGGATTTGTATATGCGCATTGCCCCAGAACTTTTCCTCAAGCGCTGTGTTGTTGGTGGAATTGAGCGAGTATTCGAAATCAATCGCAACTTCCGTAATGAAGGTGCCGACTCTTCACACTCTCCAGAGTTTGCGATGGTTGAGTCGTATATGGCTTACGGAGATTGGCGCTCAATAGCGGATGTGACCCGTTCGCTTATTCAGAACGCAGCTATGGCTGTTTCTGGTTCTCATGTTGTAACTCATTACGACGGTCGTCAAGCAGATCTTGGTGGTACCTGGAAAGAGATTTCGCTCTATGACGCTATTTCTGAAGGGGTCGGAGAGCAAGTCACGGCGCTTACTTCGATGGATGAACTCAAGCGGATTGCCACCAAACTAGGAATGAAAATTGATCCGAAGTGGGTTGCCGGCAAACTCGCAGAAGAAATCTTTGAGCATGTTGCTCAAGATAAATTGATTGAACCAACTTTTGTGATGGGTTATCCAGTCGACACTTCTCCTCTTGTGCGCGCACACCGTGAAATTCCGGGCGTCGTCGAAAAATGGGATCTCTATGTTGATGGTTTTGAACTTGCAACTGGGTACTCAGAATTAGTTGATCCAGTTGTGCAACGCGAACGTCTTATCGAACAGGCACAGCTTGGTGCCAGAGGCGACCTTGAGGCGATGCAAGTAGATGAGGATTTTCTCCGTGCCATGGAGTTTGGAATGCCACCAATGGGTGGAATGGGAATGGGCGTTGACCGTTTATTGATGGCGCTGACTGGACTGGGAATTCGCGAAACAATTCTCTTCCCACTAGTAAAACCTGAAATTGATTAAAGATGTTACTGATTCGCCCGGCAAGAACTTCTGATGTCAAAGCAATTCGAGAACTTGTTGATTCATACGCAGCTCCTGGTCAAATGCTTGCGAAAGAGACAGTCACTCTCTTTGAGAGTGTCCAAGAATTCACTGTCGCTGAATTAGATGGAAAAGTGATTGGTTGTGGAGCGCTACATATTCTCTGGGAGGATCTTGCTGAAGTTCGCACCGTAGCAGTTGAAAAAAGTTTGCATAAGCAAGGAATTGGACATCAAATTTTGCAACGAATTATTGAACGAGCACGTGAAATCGGTGTTGCAAGAATTTTCTGTCTTACCTTTCAGACTGAGTTCTTTGGAAGACATGGTTTTGAGGAGATTGAAGGAACTCCGGTTGAGCCAGATGTCTATGCCCAGCTTCTGCGCTCATATGACGCCGGAACTGCCGAGTTCTTGGATCTCGAGTCGGTTAAGCCCAATACCTTGGGCAACACCCGCATGCTCCTGACTCTCTAGCCCACTATTTGGGCCGTTGTGGGAATACCAGCCCTACATCTGGGGTTCTATGAGCTACCAAGCCCTTCACCTCGCACCTTCCCCGCGCTGGGTTATAGGCTTAAGTCAGATTTACCGCACGAGCAGATCAGATAGAAGGAGACCGCCATGTTTGAGCGCTTTACCGATCGAGCCAGACGAGTCGTTGTCTTGGCTCAAGAAGAAGCACGCATGCTCAATCACAACTACATCGGCACTGAGCACATCCTTCTTGGTCTGATTCATGAAGGCGAAGGCGTTGCGGCTAAAGGTTTGGAATCACTTGGCATCTCACTCGAAGGTGTACGTGCGCAGGTTGAAGAGATTATTGGGCAGGGTCAGCAAGCTCCGAGCGGTCATATCCCATTTACTCCTCGTGCAAAAAAGGTTTTGGAACTTTCACTCCGTGAAGCGCTACAACTTGGCCATAACTACATTGGAACTGAACACATTCTTCTCGGTCTCATTCGCGAAGGAGAAGGCGTTGCTGCTCAGGTTCTCGTCAAGCTAGGTGCAGATCTCAATCGCGTCCGTCAACAAGTTATTCAATTGCTCTCTGGTTATCAGGGTAAAGAAGCAGTTACACAAGGTGGACCTGCAGAAGGAACCCCATCCACTTCACTCGTTCTCGATCAGTTCGGTCGCAATCTGACTGCTGCCGCGCGTGAAGGAAAGTTAGATCCTGTAATAGGTCGCGATCTTGAAATCGAACGCGTGATGCAAATTCTTTCTCGTCGCACCAAAAACAACCCAGTCCTCATTGGTGAACCAGGTGTCGGAAAGACAGCTGTTGTCGAAGGGCTTGCCCAAGCAATTGCCAAGAATGATGTTCCCGAAACCCTTAAGGATAAGCAACTTTATTCACTCGATTTAGGCGCACTTGTGGCTGGTTCACGTTATCGCGGAGATTTCGAAGAGCGTCTTAAGAAAGTTCTTAAAGAAATTAAAACACGTGGAGACATCATTATCTTCATTGATGAAATTCATACGCTAGTTGGCGCTGGTGCAGCTGAAGGTGCGATTGATGCCGCAAGTATTCTTAAGCCAATGTTGGCACGCGGCGAACTTCAGACAATTGGTGCAACAACTCTTGATGAATATCGCAAGCACATCGAAAAGGATGCCGCCCTCGAGCGTCGTTTCCAACCTATTCAAGTAAAAGAGCCATCTGTGGCGCACACCATCGAAATCCTTAAGGGACTTCGTGATCGCTACGAGACTCACCACCGTGTATCAATCACCGATGGTGCGCTCGCAGCTGCTGCCAATATGGCTGATCGTTATATCTCAGACCGCTTTCTTCCAGATAAGGCGATTGATCTGATTGATGAGGCTGGTTCGCGTCTACGTATCAAGCGCATGACAGCCCCTGCTGAACTTCGTGAGTTCGATGAAAAGATTGCAGCAGCTCGTAAGGCTAAAGAGTCTGCAATCGATGGCCAAGATTTTGAAGGCGCTGCAGCACTTCGCGATAAAGAGAAAACTCTTATTCAAGAGAAGCAGGAAGCTGAAAAGAATTGGAAGGCAACAGATCTAGATAAGGTCACTGAAGTCGATGAAGAACTGATTGCACAGGTTCTCTCTGCTTCAACAGGAATTCCAGTCTTTAAGTTAACTGAAGAAGAAACTGCTCGACTCTTGCGCATGGAGGAAGAACTCCACCGTCGCGTTATTGGCCAAGATCAAGCAATTAAGGCGCTCTCACAGGCAATTCGCCGTACTCGCGCTGGTCTTAAGGATCCAAAACGTCCCGGTGGTTCATTTATCTTTGCTGGTCCATCTGGGGTTGGTAAGACTGAACTTTCGCGCACCCTTGCTTCATTCTTATTCGGTGATGAGACAGCTTTGATTCAACTTGATATGTCTGAATATTCAGAGCGTCACACCGCCTCACGTCTATTTGGATCACCTCCAGGATATGTTGGATATGACGAAGGTGGACAGCTCACTGAAAAGGTGCGCCGTCGTCCATTCTCGGTAGTTCTCTTCGATGAAATTGAAAAGGCTCACCCAGATATCTTTAATTCACTTCTACAAGTTCTAGAAGATGGACGTCTCACCGATGCGCAAGGCCGCACTGTGGACTTTAAGAACACCGTCATTATCATGACTACAAACCTTGGTACCCGCGATATTTCGAAGTCGCTCGGCCTTGGCTTTGCTAACGCAGATGACGACCTCACTAATTATGATCGTATGAAGGGCAAGGTTCAGGATGAGCTGAAGAACCACTTCCGCCCTGAATTCCTCAACCGTATTGATGACGTCATCGTCTTCCACCAGCTCACCAAGGACCAAATCATTCAGATCGTTGATCTTATGGTTGCCAACCTCGATGAGCGTTTGAAGGCAAAGGACATGGGTATTGAACTCACACAAGCCGCTAAGGATCTTTTGGCAGCGCGTGGTTATGACCCTCTTCTAGGTGCGCGCCCACTACGTCGCGTCATTCAGCGCGAAATCGAAGATGCTCTCTCTGAGCGCATTCTCTTTGGTGAACTCAAAGCTGGCGAAATTATTGTGGTTGATGTTGCAGGAGAAGGTGCTGATGCCATCTTTACTTTTGCAGGATCTGCCAAGGTTTCAACACCTGATTCACCAGAGGATTTGGCTGAAACTGCCCAGTAATTTTCGCTAGAGCGAAAACTTTTTTCCTGGATTCAGGATTGAATTGGGATCGAAGACTGCTTTAATGCTGCGCTGTAGCTCCATTACGGTGGGCGAAATTTCAGCAGCAACTAGCGCTGATTTAATTGAGCCTATTCCGTGTTCGCCGCTTGCGGTACCACCAAGTGATTGAGCAATCGCAACAATCTGACCAAAGACCTCTTGAGCAAGAGCGGCAGCCTTTGTATCTCCGTGCTCGTGAACGATAGTGGGATGCATATTTCCATCGCCAGCATGGCCAAAGATGCCAATTGTTAAACCACTACTTGCGCTGAGCGCCTCGACTTTCTCAACAAACTCCGCAATTTTGGTAATCGGGAGTGCGACATCGTCAAGCAAAGTCGCGCCCATTCGTTCCAGAGCAGGATATGCCATCTTTCGAACTCGAATTAAATCTGCTGTATCTGCAGGATCTTCCGAGTAAACGCCATCAATGAGACCAAAGTTTTTACAGAGTTCTAGCGCCTCTTCACAACGATCTAAATTCTCATCTAACTGCATAATCAAAACTGATCCTGCTATTTCAAAACCCAGTGGATGCCACGATTCAACAGCTTTGAGAGTTGTCTGATCCACAATCTCCAACATTGACGGTTTGAAGCGAAGAAGTTGGGCAGAAGCTGCGGCTGCATTTGTTACGCCAGGAAAGGTGGCAATGAGGGTTGCAGGTGGCTGTGGGCGAATCTCTAGATTGAGAGTTAGCTCTGTGATGATTCCTAGCGTTCCCTCAGAGCCGATAAATAGATGGAGCAGGTCATATGTCGTGACTGATTTTTTGGTGGCTTTACCAACTTCGATAATGTCACCGTTAGCGAGTACCACCTGTGCTGCGCGGACATGGGATGAAGTAACTCCATATTTAACGCAGCACATTCCGCCAGCGTTGGTGGCTGCATTTCCACCCAAGGTCGACCAATCGCGGCTAGCAGGATCTGGGAGGTAGGCCAACCCAAACTCTTTGGCCTTTGTATCCAAATCTAAGTTAACGACGCCAGCTTGTACGCGGGCAATCTGATTTTCGGAATCAATAGAGATTATCTGAGACATTTTCTCAAGCGAAATTACAATTGAATCTGCGCTGGCGTTTGCGCCTCCTGCTAAACCGCTACCTGCGCCTCGTGTAACCACAGGAATTTTATGCTCATTGGCATATCGCACTGTTGTCGCGATCTGCTCTGCACTTCTGGCAAGTAGAACTGCGAGGGGTGGCGCTGAGTGTGCAAATGGAGCCTGGTCGCGTGAGTATGAAGCGGTGATATCTGGATCGGAAATCAAATGCGCATCAGGACCTAGTAAGGATTGCAGCGCAGCAATATGGCTCACAACCATAACTCTATCTGTCTACCGCGGGAGTGAGAACTTATTCCTACCGCGAGATTCGATAAGTCCATCATCAAGGAGTGTGAGGAGCGCTTTCTCAAGTTGCGATGGAACATCCCATAGCTGTGAGATCTGATTCTTTGTCAGCACTTCATTCTCTCGCAGCGCTTGCACAATCATCCCGCGACATTGACGATCGGTTCCGTGCCACGTTTGCCGCCTCTTGACCACATCTGATTTTGGGTAATCCAAACTGCGCCATTTGCAAGGATCTGCCACAGGGCAGATGCCGCATTTTGGTGATTGAGATGTACAGATTACGGCGCCTAATTCCATAGTTGCTGCCGCCCAAATATGAGGCTCTTTCTTGGGTATCAACTCTTCATAGCGAGATTTTTCGATTTTACTCGCTGTTTGAGTTGGTCTTTCAACTCCATCATAAAGGCGAGCAAAGAGCCTGCGAATATTGATATCTAGAACCAATGATCGCTCTCCGAAGGCAAAGGCTGCAATAGCAGCAGCTGTGTATTCACCAATTCCTGGAAGTGCACGTAACTCTTCCTCATCCTGCGGAATTTTGCCGTTGAGTTCCTTGGTAATCACTTTGGCACACTCATGAAGTCGCAAAGCCCGTCGTGGATAACCTAATCGTCCCCAAGCAGTAATCACTTCAGCTGGAGTTGCATGTGAAAGTGCATCTGCAGTTGGCCAGCGTTTCATCCATTCTTCATATACAGGAAGTACGCGATTAACTGGAGTTTGCTGCAACATAAATTCTGAGACTAAAACTCCCCAAGCATCAGTCTTGCGCCAAGGTAGATCGCGCTTATTTCTTTTAAACCAATTGATAATCTCTTTTTCAAACATTAGTCACCTGTGATTTTGACGCGTTGTAGCGCTTGATCAAGGCGTGAGACTTCAAAGATTTCCATTCCTGCAATACTTACATCAGAACCGTGCGGAACCAACGCCCGCTTAAAACCGAGTCTGTGTGCCTCTGTTAGTCGACGCGATACTCCACTCACTTTTCTGATTTCACCAGCAAGACCTACCTCGCCGATAGCGACTAAGTCTGCTGGAAGCGCTAGTCCTTTGGCGGCAGATGCAACGGCAAGAGCAAGCGCTAAATCCGCAGCCGGCTCTGACATCTTCATTCCACCTACAGTGGCTGCGTAAACATCACGACCACCAACTCGGATATGCGCGCGAAGTTCGAGAACAGCTAGAGTCATAGAGGTACGGGCAGAATCAAGACCGCTGGTAACGCGACGAGCATTGCCGTAATCGTTTTCACGTCCAGCGCTAACCAGCGCTTGAATTTCGGCAAGGAGTGGACGGCGACCTTCGAGAGTAACTGTCACACAAGTACCTGGCACAGGCTGCGCATGACGAGAAGTAAAGAGCCCAGTTGGATCAAGGACGCTCTCAATCCCGGTATCACTTAAGTCAAAACACCCAACTTCATCGCTTGCACCAAATCGATTCTTTATGGCTCTGATAAGACGCAATCGCGAGTGACGTTCTCCTTCAAATTGCAAAACTACATCAACGATATGTTCAAGTAGGCGAGGTCCAGCAATTGATCCATCTTTGGTCACATGTCCCACAAGCAACAGCGTGATATCTCGATCTTTACAGATACGGATAAGAGCACCTGCCACTTCGCGAACCTGTGTAACTCCTCCGGGTGAACCATCTGCTGCCGCTGAACCGATTGTTTGAACAGAGTCAATAATCAAGAGTTCAGGTTTCACAGCATCGATATGTGAAATCACTGCTCCCAAATCGGTCTCTGAAGCTAAAAATAATTGTGGGTCGACAGCCTTTATCCGCTCTGCACGAAGTCGAACTTGTGAAGCAGATTCTTCGCCTGAGATGTAAAGTGCGGGAATTTTTTTAGCTGCTGTTTGTGCTGCAACTGATAAGAGGAGTGTTGATTTTCCAACGCCTGGTTCACCTGCAAGCAAAATAGCGGCTCCCGGAACTAGTCCGCCGCCAAGAACACGATCTAATTCAGAGACACCGGTTGCGCGCGCTCGTGCTGCAGATAAATCAACGTCACCAATTGGAGTTGCCTTTGCCGTGACTGAACCAGGAACTAGCGAGAGTTTCTTTGGTGCAGCTAACTCTTCTACCGATCCCCATGCCTGACATTCGCCGCAACGCCCTACCCATTTTTGGGATGTCCATCCGCACTCTGCGCAACGGAAGGGATCTTTTTCAACCTTAGCCATGGAGGTAGGTTAGAGGAGATATCTGACTATTTGCCGGCTGCAAGTGTGGCTGGGTGCGCAATGACGAAGAGCGGCAGTGAGCGCGCCTGAGCGTCGCGGATGCCCTGCATGCGTCGATCACAATGCTGCGCCAGGATGTTATAGGCAGCTTCGCCCATTAACTTTTGTAGTTCTGCTTTATTTGAAATGTAGACAGGTTCATTTCCCACATGTGCGTCAGAGTTGCTAGTGCAGTACCAATCAAAATCATCTCCACCATCGCCCCAGGCAAGACGTTCGTATTCGCCGATGACTGTTACTGAATATTCACGTTCACCAACTTCGCGAGTTTCAAAACTTCTGCGAAGTGGAAGTTGCCAGCAAACATCTGGCTTGGTATCTACAAAGTGCATATTGCGCTTCTGCGCTAAATGATGAAGAACGCATCCAAATGAACCAGTAAATCCAGGCGCTTCATACCCCTTGCGATTGAGGAAGATACAAGCGCTATCGATGGTTCGAGTCTTACGTTCTTTATCCTCATCTAAATCGGTAATACGAAGTTGCCCACCTGGTTTCTTTGGGCGAGCTGCTTCATAGAATTGCCACATTTCCGGTGTCAGAAATTCAGCTGCTTTGCGAACCCGTTCTTCATCTTCCTCATCTGAATACATGGCGCCTTCGGTGCAACATCCATCGTTTGGGCGATCTTTAAATACCCCTTGGCAGCCATCGCCGTAAATACAGGTCCAAAATGATGTGAGCCAGGTCAAGTCGCACTTAAAGATTTCTTCTTCATCATTGGGATCTGTGAATTCGACCCAGTCACGCGCGAAACCTGGCTTTATCTCTGACATAGTCGCAGAGCCTACGCGTACTCTTTCGCTATGGCTAATCTGCAGAGTGATATCCAAGTTGGCATCATTGGTGCTGGCACTATGGGAGAAGCGTTTATTGTAGCTCTCATCCGCTGTGGTATTTCTCCTTCATCGATTAGCGTCGTTGTTCGCAGACCAGAACGAGGCGAAGAGCTTGTATCTCGCTACTCGATAGTTGTTGAACCACTTGAACAATCTTTACAGCGCAGTGATGTCGTCATTCTGGGCATCAAACCTCAAGGTTTATCAGAACTGATGCCAGAAATTTCTCCTCACATTAAAGCCAATGCGCTGGTTGTCTCTCTTCTTGCCGGAAAGACCATTTCTACAATCTCTGCTGGGCTTTCTGGTCATCAATCAATTGCCCGGGTAATGCCAAACACACCAACGTTGATTGGAAAAGGTATGGCTGGCTATTCATTAAGCCAAGGTGTGAGCGCTGCTCAGAAAGAATTTCTGGAGAAACTTCTGGCCGCTACCGGTAAGGCCATCGAGATTCCTGAAGATTTGCAAAATGCTCTGACTGGTACGAGTGGTTCAGGCCCTGCCTATTTCTTTCGTTTTGTGGAAGCGATGGTGGATGGCGCTGTTGCGATGGGGTTGCGCGAAGAGGATGCTACGACGCTGACTATTCAAACTATCGTTGGCGCAGCAGCGTTGCTTGATGAATCAGATGATTCACCAACGCGTCTTCGCGAAAAGGTTACAAGTTTGAAAGGGGCTACCGCGGAGGCGATTGCGGTCTTTGATCAGGCAGGTTTGTCAGAGATTGTTGCCAAGGCGATGGCAGCCTCAGCTCGTCGCGCGGGAGAACTTGCTCAGTAATGAGAAAAGTTTTATTTTTAATTCTGGCATCATCTCTTGTTGCAACGCCAGCTATCGCGGTGCCAAAACCTTTAACAGTAAAGAAACTCGATATTCTTGCGCCTAATGTCAGTGCAGAAGGCTTACTTGCTTCTGGAAGGACTTTAGCCACTTACTTCAATACCGGAACTCTTAACTCAAATATTGTATTGACCGGTTTTGATGTGACGGGGGCGCAGCAATGGTCTCGCACAATTGATTCAGGGGTAGACGAGATTGCAACTGCTGGCACAGTTGATGCGGCCGGTTACATATGGCTTGCAGGTTCTGCTGCAGCGCAACCTGCAATTGAAAGTGCGACTACAACCATTGCTGCGGAGAACCCTGATGGAGTTGTTATTGAAGAACTGCCGCGAATACGCCCTGATATGAACCTGATTACTATCTGGAAGATATCTCAACAAGGTGAAGTAATTTCGACATATCAGTATCCACAAAGTTCTCCTGCACTTATCTCTGCGATTTCAGTTAATTCTTCAGGAGTGTCATTGGTTGGCACAATGGCAGAGAAACCTATCTTGATAACAGCATCTCTCAATGGGACTTTTACAGCTCCAATCAGCATTGGAACTAGTAAAACAGTATTTAACGCAGTGGTTCGTAGCCCAGATGGAACAGTTAATCTCTTTGGAGAAAGCTCGGAAACTTTGGGCGGAAAGAAGTTAGCAGGAGCCAGAGATGGGGTCTTGGTTAAAGTTAATAAGTCAGGTGCGATTGTAAATGTAGTTCGCAGTTCAGCAGCAAAGGCTGAACGTTCTTGGCTGCAGGCGGATTCAACTCTGGCTCTTACCGGTTACGTTAAAACTGGAAAAATAATTGAGACCGCGTTTACAAAATTTAATTCATCCTTTTCACCTACCTGGACCCTGCGAATCCCATCAGTAGGCACATCTGCAGTGGTCTCAGCCGCTGGAGTTACCTACGGGGCGTTATCTTCAAATTCAGCAATTAAGGGGATTAGCGGCTGGAAACCAGCATCTCCAACTCTCTTACTAGCCACCTTCACCAATAAAGGCGTGATGACAGGTGCTTATGCAGATAGTCAATTACGCGAGCCAATATCGCTCGTATATTCCAAGGAACTGGGCCTTTGCGGGCTGGCTCGAGCAACCGGCGAATCCGTTTCGATTTTTAGGCTTGGTACGCGGTAACCTTTCCCACCTTAGAGATCTAAAGATTGAAAGAAAGAGTGTGACGTATGGGTTCCGTAATTAAGAAGCGACGTAAGCGCATGGCGAAGAAGAAGCATAAGAAGCTTCTTAAGAAAACTCGCATCCAGCGTCGAAACGCCAAGTAATTTTATTTATTATTGAAAGCGAAACATCGATAACTGGCCGTTAGTGCCAGCAATCAGGTACTTCACTCGATCGATAGTGACCCAGGCGGAATCTATTCCGTCTGGGTTTTCTTCTGAAGTGACTACTTTGATAGTTGGAATTGCTCGAACACTATCCAACACACAGAGACGTTCCTGGCAGTTAAATGCGATTAGAGAACCATCAGTATTCAGGAATTTTCCAGGTAAACCGTAGAGTTCTGTTGTTACTGAATTTAATTGAGGAGTTGACTGCAATGGGCTCCACCGAATCTTGTTTGGTGAAGTTGGTGCGGTAGGAACTGAAGTCATCCATGTGGCTTGTATGCCAGAGAGAGTTTTTGCAATAGATACATCGAATCCAACCATCGGAACTGCTCCGCCAGAAGTATCAATGTTGTAGTAACTCCAGGTCGAACCAGCGACATTTGCTCGTGAAGCCACTCGAACTTCTCCGGAAGTAGCTAATTTCTTCTGATTGATGGAGAGCACAGAGTCATAAATTAAATAAGTTTTCTTTCCATCAAATATGGCTTTGAGGTGGAAACCCACATCTCCCATTGTGCGACCATCAGTTTTTCGGTCACCATCAACTAGCTCGTAGCTCCACTTACTTGAACCCTTTAATTTGGATGCGCCGAGAAGAATTCCTTGGCTTTCATCACGGTAGAAGACTTGTACACCCGCAGCCGAGGCGACACATGCGTTAGAGATACTGACGTCACTTCCTGTGCGAACGCGTACCGGGTCTTTGTAGTCATTTACTTGTGGACCGTTACCGTCTACAACTTCATGAGTAAATTTCTTTCCATCGTATGTGGCATAACGAAGATCGCGGTCATCACTATCGGAGTAGAAAATATGGAGCAATTGCTTTGAGCCGGAGCCATTAACGCAGAGAGAAACCGGTCCAGTAATCTTGTATTTAGTTCGCTCACCGCTACCACCAGCACCATCGACAGTTGCTTTACGCCAGATTTTTCCATCCCAGCTAGCAACTTTGAGGAATCCGCTCTTGCTATCGGTGTAAGCCACTAATGGTTTGCCGTTGAAGTTAATGCTCGATACGCGGCGACCATCAGCGTTTTGATCAATGATGAAGCGCTTCCAGCTTGGTTGCGGAACCATGGGCGCTGTTATCACTGCATCTGAAGTTCCATTTGTGTTGGATGCCACGATACTAAAGCTGTAACTTGTGCCATTTTTTAGCCCTGAAAACTTCAAAGGAGATGTCGTCGAACTCTTTACTTGGTTTGTTGTCAGATTACGTACGGAATAACTGGTTACTTGTGCCGAACGCACATTGGCGGGAGGATCAAAGGTAATTATCGCCGCACTATCGGCAATAAGTGCTGTTGCATTTCGTACCGGTAGAGGTGTTCCCACTGCTACTCCTACGGGTGGTTTACGGCGAAGATCTTCAATCATTCCGAGTAAAAGCGAGCCAGGCTCGCGGAAGATTTCTCCGGCATCGAGATTTGGCGTCATGATGGAATTAGCGCCTAAGTCCTTGTAGGTCTCTTCATCAATATGACTGACAGATGAGCCATCTTCATAGCGTGCAGGGGTATAGAGAATTATTTTTTCGCCGCCGTTGGCAGCGTTTCCATAAGTTCCTGACCAGACTAACTTTGAGGTGAGCGCTTTACCTAGCTCAAGTGAAGGCGAAGGCAAATCAGAGAGTCGACGGCCATCTGGTAGTTGTGCATAAGCAGCGTAGGGAGTCGGTTGTTCGATTGTTCCGTATCCAAAGAAAGAGTCGTAAGAATCGGTGGAGAGAAAACCTAAACCATGCGCCATTTCGTGCATAAATACAGATTGCAGATCATATTCATTGGCTCGCGGTGTTCCATCTCCGCGAGTATTCCAATTGGCAACTGAATTAACCTGAATCACCATGTCGGGATTTTTTGGTTCAAGATCTTTTCCGGCCAGTGCATTTGCAAGAGCCGATGGATACCAAAGGCTCTGATCTGGTGCGCCATCAAAGCCTGAGTAGTAATTGCCAGGTCGGGCACTTCCGAGCACTCCATACGAAGGTGATCTTCCCCAAGTTGCATCAATAGTCACTGGAGCAGCAGAAGAGAAGTGCGCGGCCCAGACATCAGCTGCAGCTTGAAAGTCTTTCTTGGCCCAATCAGGAAAATTTTTATATGTAACTTCAAACTTTGACTTTGCCTCAAGCGAAAAAACTTTAGGAGGTTTAGTTTCTGTTGTCCCAATGGCTTTACCTGCGTAGGTATGTCCCCAAATCGTTGAGGGAGCAACCTTAAATTGACTCAGCGCCTGTGATGGTGCAGGAAGAAGTGGCGCAAGAAGCACTGAAAGAATGAGGAGTAAGCCTCCGTTACGTCGCGCCTTCCTCATAGCAGGCAACGCTATCAGGGTGAGAGAATGCAGTCATGGTCACCGTTTACTCTCGTCGCGGCTGCCATCTCTGCGAAAACGCTGTGAATACTCTTGAAGGTCTTCGCGAGGAGCTCTCTTTTGATATTGAAGTTATTTACATTGATGGCAATCTTGATTTAGAAAAGTTATATGGACATGAAGTCCCTGTTATTCATATCAATGGCGAGCACCACGATTTCTTTAAGGTTGATCCTGAACGCTTTAGATCTTCCCTTGAAAAACATCGTCGGCATCAATAATTCGATAGGCATATCCCTGTTCAGCTAAGAAGCGCTGTCGATTTTGAGCAAAATCTTGATCTATCGTGTCTCTCGAGACAACTGAATAGAACTTAGCTCCACGACCATCTGACTTTGGGCGCAGAATTCGGCCAAGACGCTGCGCTTCTTCTTGCCGTGATCCAAAGGCGCCTGAAACTTGAATTGCAATCGTTGCTTCAGGTAAATCAACAGAGAAGTTAGCAACTTTTGAAACCACAAGACAGGTCACCTCGCCAGTTCTAAAGGCGGCGAATAGTTTTTCACGTTCTTTTTGAGGGGTATCGCCCTTAATAAGTGGCACACCTAAAGTTTCTGATAAGTCATCGAGTTGATCAATATATTGGCCGATCACCAATACTTGTTCTCCCGCATGATGAGCGACAAGTTCTTCGACGACATTTCTTTTGGTTCGTGTGGTTGCGCAGAAGCGATAACGTTCTTCAGGTTCAGCTGTCGCGTAAGTGAGACGTTCTGTTTCGGTTAGATTAACGCGCACCTCAATACATTCAGCTGGAGCGATATAGCCTTGAGCTTCAATCTCTTTCCAGGGAACATCAAATCGCTTTGGGCCAATTAACGAGAAGACTTCGCCTTCCATACCGTCTTCTCTCACTAATGTGGCAGTAAGTCCAAGCCGGCGTCGCGATTGAATATCTGCAGTAAAACGGAAGATTGGCGCTGGTAAGAGATGTACTTCGTCATAAATGATCAAACCCCAGTCGTGAGTATCGAAGAGATCAAGATGGGCATAAACCCCATTCTTCTTCTTGGTCATCACTTGATAAGTAGCGATCGTGACGGGTCGAATCTCTTTTTTTGAGCCGGAATATTCACCAATTTCGTCTTCGTTAAGAGATGTCCGCTTAAGGAGCTCGTCACGCCATTGCCGTGCGGCAACGGTGTTGGTTACCAAAATCAAAGTAGTTGCCTTGGCATGTGCCATCGCGGCAGCTCCAACAATCGTCTTACCTGCGCCACATGGAAGAACAACAACGCCAGAGCCTCCATGCCAGAAACCTTCTGCGGCATGTTCCTGATATTGGCGAATTTTCCAACCATCTTCTTTAAGAGAAATCTCGTGCGCTTGTCCATCGACGTAGCCAGCAAAATCCTCAGCGGGCCAACCAAGGCGAAGCAAGGATTGTTTTATCTGTCCTCTTTGGCTGGGATGGACGGCAATCGTTTCTTTATCAATTCGCACACCCAGAAGTGGTGCGATCTTTTTGGCGCGAATTACCTCTTCGAGAACTGAAGTATCGGTTGTAACCAAGATGAGACCATGGACGGGATCGGCTTCAAGACGTAATCGTCCGTATCGCGACATAGTTTCAGCAACATCAACAAGAAGCGAATGCGGAACTGCGTAGCGGGAGTACTTAATCAGAGTGTCAATTACTTGTTCAGCATCATGTCCAGCTGCGCGAGCATTCCATAAACCAAGATTGGTGAGTCTATATGTATGAATATGTTCAGGAGATCGTTCTAGTTCAGCGAAAGGTGCAATTGCGCGACGGCACTCGGTGGAAAGCGCATGATCTACATCAAGCAGAAGAGTCTTATCACTTTGTACTATGAGTGGTCCATCTGTCATGACAGCAGGTCCTCAATCAGCGCGTGTAAAAAGTTACTACGTTCTTGCATAGCAGAGATACTGACCCACTCTGATGGAGCATGTGCTCCACCACCAATTGCCCCCAGTCCATCGAGTACTTGTGCACCTGCAGCAGCAGCAAAGTTGCCATCACTTGCACCGCCAACTGCTGCGCAACCTAGCGGCTTCATTCCTAGCGCAGCTGCAACTTTCTCTGCCCGTTCATAGAGAGCTTTGGTTGATGATGGTTCAAGAGGAGGTCGATTGAGACCTCCCGAAACTTCTAACTTTGCCGCTGGATGAGCCGGCTTGAGATTTCGAATTTCATGATCAACTCGCTCAAGTTCTGATTGTGAAAAGGAACGTACATCTATATCAAGAAGAGCAAGATCCGGAACTGTGTTTGTGGTATTTCCGGAGCGCAGTAGCGTAGGAACAACGGTAGTTCCATGTTCCGAATTTTCTAATTGTGCTAGCGCCAAAATTGCATGAGCAATCTCTGTCGTTGCATTTACACCTTTTTCGGGCTCAAGTCCTGCGTGTGAAGCCAAGCCGATTACTTTGATTTGATACATCGCAGTGCCTTTTCGACCGGTCTTAACTTTTCCATCGAGAGATGCTTCTAAAACCAAAACCGCTTTGGCATTTGCAGAGAGATCTTTAATCAAAGCCTTGGAAGCGCGGCTGCCAGTTTCTTCATCTGTTGTAGCAACGAGAGCCACCGGACCATCAATACCCTTGAGCGCATAGAGAGCTTGGATAAATCCAGCTTTCATATCAAAAGTTCCGGGGCCACGAAGTACATCACCCTGAATTTCCCAGAGAGGTTGAAACGATCCTTTTGGCCATACTGTGTCGAGGTGAGCCAGGACAAGCACCTCTGGATTTTCAGAGCCCCACCAAAAGATTGGTCGACCTTCTATCGTCTTGATTTGCGCAGGAACTCCAAGAACTCGAGTAGCGATATCGCTTGCGAGTCGAACAACTTGCGCGCACGCCTCAAGATCATCACTCGGTGATTCACAACGAACCAACGCTTCTAGGGCGGCCAGCATAGGCTCAAGTCTGCCGTATTGAGAGGTTTCCGCGCTCGTCATAAGGCCGCTACCCCCGTGATTCGAGCGATTCTAAAGGTTTGAACTTCGCCAGAAGCATGGTCGCGCGCAAGCAACGAACCGGCAGATAACTTCAAAGGATCGATGATTCGATGGGAGACCAATCCATTGTTATCGGCATATCCGATAGAGAGCGATTTATTCGGTTGATTTTGGAGATAGTCGCTGAGCAGTTCGAGCGTTTCATTTGCGGTTGTGCGGGGAAGTGATCCCAGTGCATGCGTTGCAATATTGCGCATTGTGCTCTGCTTGCGACTTGATTTCTCGCCAGTGCGAAGTGCGCGTAGTGCACTTTGAATCTGAAGTTCATCAGGTTTTTCGATTTCGCCAATAATTCTCGGTGGACGTGCTTTTCCCTGCGCACGTTGAACGCGAGGTCCGCTTAGAAGAAGACCCTTTGCATCCTCACCGGCTGGCAAGTATCCAAAACTCCTCAAGATATGCATAGCTTCGGCAGCATCAAAGTTGGAAATCAAAACCTCGGGGGCAATTTTTCGTAAACCTAAAATCTCAAGACGTTTGTCAGCAGATATTTGGGCAATGAGCGCTGCATCTTCACACCGTATAAAGGAGGCGGTGTTGCCAACTCGCAATTTGCCGTGTTTTTTAGCAACATCTGAAATCAGATATTCCAATGGTTGTGGCATTGCTGTTTTGGAAGTTTTTGCCAAGAACTTAGTGATTTCATCTCCGGTGCGACCATGATCGAGTCCACGACGGATGGAGCTTTCAGAAAATCTAAAGACAGTGGCACCACCGCGAGATTCAACATCGGCTATGAGAGCAAGTTCTTGCGCTACTTCATGTTCGAGCGGACCTGGAGCAATCGCCGTGTTATCACTTTGAATTAAAATATGATCAACAGTTTTTGGAAGATCCTCATCGATATTCGAGCAATCACCTCCTGCTAGAAAATCACTTCCATATGAGGAAATCACTCCTTGTCCCGTGAGCCCCAGCCATTCACATTCACGAATAGTCCAGAGTAGGTGATCTAAATGCACACCACCCGAGCGTTTACTAGGAGCAAGCCAACGTACTGCGCGGTGGAGCGAATCGCTATCAACTGCAATGGTTTGATTTTCATCGAGCAATTGAAGAACTAATCTCCTTGTACTTGCAGCGTTTGCACGATCAAGTTCGGGGCCAAGCGGTGCGACGCTTTTGCTTCCTTCTTTTCCAACGAGTCCGGACATTCTGGAAGAGATTAGCCAGGCAGATGCGAGAGCTTGCCAACGGGCAGAGGCGCTTTGCATCAACCAGATATCAAATTGAGTAGTTGGCAGAATTCGGTCGTCAGCATCTATAGTCAAAAGACCTGCGACGTAGGCAACTTCTGCAATGAAAGCTGCACAAACTTCTTCAACTCCCAAGTGTGCTGATATCTCTTTCAGCTCTCGAACGCCTAGCCCACCCGATCGGAGCGCGGTCGCGGGCTCTTGCGCCCAATAATTAAGTACTTCTTCGGTCCAGCGTAGAAATGTGGTGATATTTGCAATTGCGGCTAATTGCACATTACGTGAGTCACGTTTTTCGCCGGTGATGATGGGTTGTGTAGTTTCAAGCTCACGATGAACTTGATTTCCTCGCAGATATATTGCTACTTCTTTTGGCAAGACCACTGTCTGTTGATTAAATGGAACGAGAAAACCATATTCAAGTAACCAAGCGACGCCTACCGAGGGTTTTTTAATATCGCTGATGGTGCCTCGCGGAGGTCCCCACACCATGGCTTCCAAAACTTTTTTAGCTGCTGCGGGAGCATCATCTAATTTCTTTAACTTCAATGTAACCATCGAAGTGGGTCCGAGTCCGGCAATCTCGTTTCCGAGTACTTCTTTGAGATTCGTTGGCGTCCGCAGACCATCGCTATCTTGATAGAGCAGCCCACGTTCAATCAACCCCGGAATTATGAAGAGGGCTGATTTTTCAGTGATAGCAGCCACTTCTTTCTCAGTGAATGGCTCTTCCAGGATTGCACATACTTCAAGTACCTGTAACTGCCATTTATTTAGCCCATCAACTGCGCGCGCCAAACTGGGAGCTGAAGAAGCTCGTACTGCCAGACTGGCGATGTCAGGTGGTACTGGCGTGACTAGATCCGGTCGGTGTGAAAACATGGAAATAAGTGCGGCATCATCAAGTGCGCGCAAATAATCGGCATAGGAACGAATTTCCATAACCTGCCAACGATAGCCGTAGGTCGGCTCCGTGCGCTAATTGAGTGAGTTGGCGCTAGCGCTTACGGGGCGCCAACCAAGCTGCAATTGCGGCTAGCCGACTGACTATTGGACCCAAGAGTCGATTGATAAAGCGTGCCCGCCGAAAATCATGAATGGGCCAGCCCTCCGCAAGTGCGCGAATGCGCAAGATGGCATCTGGATTTATTGCACATGGATGTCCAACTGCTTGAAGTAATGGAATGTCATTGTGGCTATCTGAATATGAATAACAATCAGCCAACACATATCCCCGCTGCTGAGCTAAGTCAGTGATTGCAATTGCTTTCTCAACACCATGAAGGAGTTTTCCATCTAACGATCCAGTGTAAATTCCATTTTCAATTCGCGCTTTACTGCCAAGTGCACCGGTGAGACCTAGACGTTGCGCGATGATGTTTGCCATATCCTGAGGTGCGGCCGTAACGAGCCAAACTTCTTCGCCTTTATCAAGATGTGATTTTGCAATTTCAAATGTCCCTTGCCAGATTTTCGGCGAAACATATTCATCATAAATTTCTTCACCGATTTTTTTGATGTCATCTACAGCATGTCCACCAATAAAATCAGTGGCCGCATTTTGAAATTTTTCGATAACTTCTTTCTTCTCAGTTCCTGTCATCCGGAATCTAATGTTGGCTACTACAAATCTTGAGATGTCAGCTTTCGTGAAAAATCCGCGCTGATACATACCTCGTCCGAGAAAGTAGAGTGTTGACCCTCTCACGAGGGTGTTATCTACATCGAAAAAGGCAGCTCTTTGAGAGGTGAGTGCCATGTCACTACCCTAGCGAAGAGGGTCTTTCAGTGACGCTTTATGCTTAGCGGTATGAGTTCCACTGTGTATGTCGTTCGTCATGGCGAGGTAGAAAATCCGCAGAAAATTCTCTACGGCCGCCAACCTGGCTGGCGATTGTCAAAACGCGGGCAAGAAATGGCGCAGGTGATCGGTGACTGGTCGAAAACTCTTAATTTAGGGGCGCTCCATGCATCACCGCTACAAAGAGCGCAAGAGACGGCCGCTCCAATCGCAGAAGCTCATTCACTCAAGATTCACACTGACGACCGTCTCATCGAGGCAGCAAATATATTTGAAGGAAAATCTTTTGAACTCGGAAGTGGAGTTTTAAAACATCCATCATCATGGCGCCATCTATACAACCCGTGGAAACCATCGTGGGGAGAGCCATACGAAGAACAAATTTCAAGAATGCTTGCTGCGGTCTTCCATGCCAAGAGTGCAGCAGGTGGAAAAGATGCCATAGTAGTTTCACATCAATTACCAATCTGGATTCTGCGTAGCGCGGTTGAAGGTCGCAAACTCCTACATGATCCAAGAAAACGAGAATGTACCCTCGCATCAGTCACCGGAATTCACTTTGATGATGAAGGAATGATTACTGGAACTTCATATCAAGAACCTGCAAAACACTTACTACCAAAGGAATAAGATGAAAAGATATTTAGCTATTGCCCTCTCAGCTCTTGTATTGGCAGGATGTGGCACCAGCGGAACTTCACAAGCTGAAGAAAGTTTCATAGCAGGAAGCGGTGCCGTCACAACAATTAAAGAAGGTTCTCGCATTAAGGCACCAGCAATCTCAGGTATGACTCTAAGCGGAGAGAACTATTCATTTGCTGGCGGCCAAGTCGCAGTTGTTAATGTGTGGGCATCTTGGTGTTCGCCATGTAGAGCCGAGGAACCAGCTCTGTCGGCGCTAGCTAAAAAATATAGCGATGTTGCATTTATTGGAATATTGACACGTGATAATCCAGTAAATGCAGAAGCTTTTGCTCGCAACCGAGGAATCCCATATCCAACGATTATCGACGACTCAATATTGGTTGGATTCAGCAAGTCCCTTCCTGCCAATGCCATACCAACAACGCTGGTTATTGATCGAAATGGTGGGGTAGCGGCTCGTATTTCAGGTGCAGTCACTGTGGCATCACTTTCTCAACTGATCGAGGATGTGAGCGCAGAGTGAGAGAGTTTGTCGTTAGCCACCTCTTAGATGGATTCCTGCTCACAGCTTTTCCGATAGCTGTCTTGGCAGGAATAATCTCTTTCGTATCGCCATGTGTTCTGCCGCTTGTGCCCGGTTATTTGTCGTTTGCTGCAGGATTTTCGCAATCACGAGGAAGAATATTTTTAGGATCACTTCTCTTCGTGGCAGGTTTTAGCTCTCTCTTCATCTCCTATGGCGCTCTCTTTGGTGAATTAGGAGCACGAATTGCAACTAATGAAGAAAATATCACGCGAGTGCTGGGCGTTATCACCATTGCGATGGGGGCTATCTTTCTTGGCGCTTTTCCATTAATGCCAACTATTAAGCCACGTTTATCAACGACGGGCGGATTGATTGGTGCTCCGTTACTTGGATTTCTTTTTGGGGTTGGTTGGACGCCATGTATCGGGCCAGCTCTTGCAAGTGTTCAGGCGCTTGCCTTTCAAGAGTCAAGTGCAGTGCGCGGTTCAATTCTCTCATTGGGTTATTGCATTGGCTTAGGTGCACCTTTTATCGCTACTGGTCTCTTCCTTGATAAGTCAGAGAAAATCCGAAGAGTTGCTCTTAAAAATGGTGGCGCATTTTCAAAAGTTGGTGGTGTTTTTCTTATAGTCATTGGCATATTGCAGCTCACGGGTCTATGGACGGACTTGATGATTGAGATGCGATCGTGGATATCAGATTTCGTTCCGGTGATTTGATGAGTAATAGGGTAGAAGTTCCTGAGATTGGATTCGTTGCGTTACTGCGCTTCGGATGGCGCCAACTCACTAGCATGAGGACCGCACTCATTCTTTTGATGCTGCTCGGGATTGCAGCGATTCCTGGATCACTTATTCCACAGAGAATTACCAATCCGATTGCTGTGCGCGATTTCTATATCAATGATCCAAATATGGCGCGTTGGTATGACCGTTTCTACCTTTTTGATGTGTATGGCTCACCTTGGTTTAGTGCAATTTATATTCTGCTCTTTATATCTCTTGCGGGGTGCGTTCTGCCACGAAGTGTTGAGCATTACAAAGCTATGCGCGCTGTACCTCCGGCAACTCCAAAAAACTTATCTAGGTTGGAATTTCATCAAGAAATTACTACATCACCAGGTGCACTTGATCGAGCCACAGAGTGGTTAACGAAGAGCCATTTTCGGATAAGAAGAGAAGAGAATTCAATCTCTGCCGAAAAAGGATACCTGCGTGAGACCGGCAATCTTCTCTTTCATCTATCGCTAATTCTCATTTTGGTGGGTGTTAGCTTTGGAGCGTTGTTCGGTATGCGTGGTGAAGCAATCATTAATGTAGGCGAGCGCTTCATCAACGTTGCCACTACTTATGATTCACTCGCCTTAGGCAAACTCACGAATGAAAAGTCTCTTGCCCCATTTGAAATCAAATTAGAGCGTTTTGAAGCACAATATGATCCGAGAACAAATCAACCACGTGATTACACGGCCTGGGTTACTGTGACTGAAAATGGAGTAACTCAGAAGAAGGTACTTAAAGTAAATCAACCTCTCACATTTGGTAGTACTCGTGTTTATCTACAGGCGAACGGATACAGCCCAGTCGTAACTGTGCGAGATTCTCAAGGGAACGTGGCGCTGCAGGGACCGGTTCCGTTTTTGCCGCAAGATGGAAATCTTCGCTCGACTGGCGCGATAAAAGTTCCTGATGCGATTCCACAAGTTGGATTTATCGGAAACTTCTTGCCAACAAACCAGCGCACGCAAACTCAGGGATCAATCTCAATCTTTCCAGAATTACTAGATCCTAAATTATTAGTTTCTGTGTGGAAAGGTGACTTAGGACTTGATTCTGGTGTCCCACAATCGGTTTATAGATTGGATACGAAAAACTTGGAGAGAGTCGGTTTAGGCTCAGTCAAACCAGGTGAAACTTATTCATATCCTGAGGGCTCTATCACACTAGAGACAGTCGTCCCTTGGGTTAATCTGCAAGTAGTAAGAGATCCCGGAAAGAACTATGCGCTGCTTGGAGGTATTGTTGCCGTACTTGGTTTGCTTTCTTCGCTATACGGTCGGCGTAGAAGAATCTGGATACGAGAAACAAATACAGGTGTAGAAATTGCAGGTCTAGCTAAAAATGGTGTTCCAGGTCTTGAAAAAGAGATCGAAGAATTTGTTCAGGCAGTAAAGAAGGGGTGAGGCTATGACAGAGTGGGCATATATCTCAAACAACTTGGTATATGCGGCCATGGCTGTATTTGCACTCTCATTTGTTGCGCATGCCTTCGAAACCGCATTTGCAGTGCGAACCCCTGAATCTGCAGATGCCACCTCGGGAAATATTCTGACAAAAACTTTAGATTACAAACGAACCGAAAAAGCAGCGCGCATTGCTACAGCGATGATGGCACTTGGATTTCTTCTTCTCTTCGGCGGTGTTATTGCCCGCGGAATATCAAATCAACATGTGCCTTGGAGCAATATGTACGAATTCTCGATTACGGGAGCGCTTGCATTTACTGGTGCATACTTAGCAGCGTTACGAAAGTATGATCTTCGTTGGCTTGGACTTTTTGTCTCGTTGGCTGCTCTTTTGACTCTGGGAACAGCAATCACTCTGCTTTATCGGGACAGCTCACCACTTGTACCCGCACTCAAATCAACATGGTTAGTGATACATGTTGTTGCGGCAATAATCTCTGGCGGAGTATTTTTACTTGCAAATGTTGTGGCGGGTGCCTATCTCTATTTGGAGCGAATCGAATCTCGAGGCGGACGTCCGTTGTGGTTGCAACGTCTTCCCTCCATTGAAATTCTTGATCAACTTTCATACCGATTAGTGGCTTTTGTATTTCCACTCTGGACTTTCTCAGTCATTGCCGGAGCGATTTGGGCAGAGAGCGCCTGGGGTAGATATTGGGGTTGGGATCCAAAAGAGACCTGGGCATTCATCACCTGGGTCGCTTACGCTGCCTACTTGCACGCACGTGTCACAGTTGGCTGGCGTGGTCGGCGTGCTGCATGGCTCTGCATCTTTGCAGGGTCAACTTTCTTATTTAATTATGTTTACGTAAATGTCTGGGGTACTGGCAAGCACACCTATTCAGGTTTATAAAAGTTACAGTCCGCGCAGGAAGTCAGGATCATCATCGGGTGGAAGAATTCGCTTCTTACCGGGTTTAGGCCCCTTTGGGCGTCGTCCGCGGCCAATCACCAGATAGACAATTCCACCAATTGGTTGCAAGAAGAGAATTGCTAGCAACCAACCCCATTTTGGAATCTTTTTAAGTTGAGAATCATCGCGCATAGCACAGTCAACAAAAGTAAAAAGCGTTAGCGCGAGTGGCAAGAGAATCAATAATGCGCGAACCATATTTAAAGTCTAATACTTTTCAAGCATATGCGCTAAAAAGAGAGTGCCAGTGCAAAGGTAAGGGCAAAATGCAGTTGCAGTTGCCCAGTCTTTCCAAGCAGCGGGATGAGCGCTTCACCTGAAGCACCCTTGAGAACTTCGCGGGCGATGGCAATCGCCTGAGGAGCAGTTGCAAGAGTGAGTAGCGCCAATAGATTACCGGTCAGTGGGGCAGCCAGGTAAGGAAGGATGAGAAGAAGTGCGAAAAACTTTCGCGCATTGGTATCACCTAACTTAACTGCCAAAGTTTTCTTTCCCACCTCTGCATCCTGAGATCGATCCCGCAAATTATTGATCGCAAGCAATGCACAAGAGAGTGATCCCATTGATATTGAGGCCGCAAATGCAGCAGTGGAAAATTCGAGAGTCTGGACGTAATACGTACCAACTGTCGCTACGACTCCAAAAAAAGTAAAGACTGACAATTCACCAAACCCACGGTATCCATAAGGAGTGTGTCCTCCTGTGTATCCCCACGCTGCTAAAACTGAAATTGCTCCAACAATCAGAATCCACCAGGAGGAGAGCGCTGCCAAGTAGAGACCAGCTAGACATGCAACGAGAAAAGAAATTAGCGCTGCGCGTTTGACCGCTTTGGCAGATGCCAATCCCGAAGCAGTGAGACGAGTAGGACCAACCCTCACATCATCGGTGCCGCGGACTCCATCAGAGTAATCATTTGAGTAATTAACAGCTATTTGCAGCGCCAGCGCAACCACCAGCGCCAATAGCGCCTGAAGAGGTTGCCACTTACTACCTGCCAAGACTGTTGCAACAACGACAGGCGCAACTGCGGCAGGCAAAGTACGGGGACGGGCACCTTGAATCCAAATATTAATTGGGAGCCTCCATAAAAAGTTCTTGTAACTTTTTTCGGTCAACTTTACCAATGCCGATTAAGGGAAGTTCAGGCAGATAGAGATACCCCTTTGGTTTACCCGCTGCCCCGAATTGATGAACGAGATATTCATTCATCTCGATCTCTGAGGGAAAGCCGGCTCCTGAAACAGCAATATGAAGGGCATCTCCCCACTGTGAATCGTTAATGGAGAATGCTGCAAAAGATTTATGAGGAAAGTGGGCATGTAGTGAACCCTCAATTGCATTTAATGAAATGTTCTCTCCACCAGAGATAATGACATCATCCGTACGCCCTTCGACAATTAATTTGTCGTTTTCAATTCGTCCAGTGTCACTGGTGACAAACCAGCCATCATTGAAATGAGTTTCCCAAAGAGTCTGCGCACCTAGATATGTACTAGCAAGAACAGGACCTGAAATCGCTATTTTTTCTTCGGGGGTAATTCTTAATTGCACTCCTTCAAGTGGTACTCCGTTGTAGATACATCCACCTGAAGTTTCCGAAGATCCGTAGGAAGTAACCACATTAATCTGCGCGCCCTCTGCTTGAATCCTTAACTCAGGAGATAAAGCAGCGCCACCAACGAGTACAGCTTTAGCGTGCTGCAGATGTCGTAAGAGGCGATTATCGGTATGTAACGCACGAAATAGTTGCGTTGGGACAATCGCCGTAAAATCAACATGAGGGTATTCGCCTTCATGTTCGCGCAAATCTATTGGTTCGGTGCCAAGTTCTAGGGAGCGAATCAGCACATTAATTCCAGCGATGTGTGTCAATGGAAGCAAGAGAGACCAAGTGTTACCAAACTCTGCACCGAGAAACTTATGTGAAGCCCTTGCAGATGCAAGTAGGGCAGCGCTAGATAATCCAACTTCTTTTGCAACACCCGAGCTACCTGTTGTTTTCACCACGATGCTGATTCGAGGATTGACGTGGCTCACTGAGGTGGATGAGAAGGCCAAGGCTGGCCCGTCTGATACCAAGGCTTTGGCGATGCGAGCCATCAATTCGCGGACAGTCCATTCGGGGTTGACTTCGCGAAGTTCTCGTTGTGCGCTCTGCTCCATTGCCCGCGTAGGCTATCGCTCGTAGACCAATTGGAGGAATCGTGAGCAAGCCGATAAAGCGTGATTTTGGTGACCGCACCATCCCAAACTGGGTGACTGGGCCGGGGGGCGAGTCCTTTACTGATATCAAATATGAAATTGGTGATGGAATTGCAAAAATCACGATTAACCGTCCAGAGGTTCGGAATGCGTTTCGTCCACAAACAATCATCGAATTGAAATCTGCATTTGATCTAGCCCGAGATAACGCACAAGTGGGCGTAATTATTTTGACTGGCCAAGGAGACGAAGCATTTTGTTCAGGTGGCGATATCAGCGTTCGTGGAGATGATGGATATTTAGGAGAAGACGCACTTTCGCAACAAGGTGTTGGTCGCCTTAATGTTTTGGACTTACAGGTGCAAATACGCCGTACACCAAAACCGGTTGTAGCGATGATTGCGGGCTGGGCAATCGGTGGCGGACACGTCTTACATGTGGTCTGTGATCTCTCTATTGCAGCAGAGAATGCCAAGTTTGGTCAGACAGGACCAATGGTGGGTTCCTTTGATGGTGGCTACGGATCCGGTTTGCTAGCAGCAAGTGTTGGTCAAAAGAAGGCGCGTGAAATTTGGTTCTTAACCCGCCAATATGATGCACAGGAAGCGCTTTCGATGGGCTTGGTTAACACCGTTGTTCCACTTAAAGAGCTTGAAGCAGAGACCGTCTCTTGGTGTCGTGAAATGTTGCAAAACTCTCCTTTAGCACTTCGTTTATTGAAAGCATCGATGAATGCAGCCGATGATGGTCTTGCGGGCGTTCAACAATTAGCCGGAGATGCAACTCTGCTCTTTTATTTAAGTGAAGAGGGCCAAGAAGGTCGTGATGCCTATAAAGAAAAGCGCAAGCCTGACTTTGGAAAGTTTCCACGACGTCCCTAAATACATGGATCTTTCGCTGCTCGAAACTATGCGCGTCATTGCGCTTCCTACTAAGACCAATTTCCGTGGGGTGCAATTTCGTGAGATTGCACTATTTCAAGGTCCTAGTGGTTGGGGAGAGTTCTCACCTTTTCTGGAATATGGTCCTGCCGAATCGCTTCCTTGGTTGCAATCAGCGCTAGAGGCAGCTTCAGGAGAGCGACCTACAACTCTTCGCTCTTCGGTAAAGGTAAATGGAACTATTCCGGCCTTAAATAAGAGAGAAGAAATAGAAGCAATTGTAGATTCTTTTCCTGGGGTAGAAACATTTAAGGTTAAAGTGGGTGCAAATCTCTCTGAGGACATTGCGCGACTTGCAACGGTTAAGTCACTTCGCCCGAAAGCACAGATAAGAATTGATGTAAATGGAAATTGGTCGGTAAGTCAAGCTATAACAAATTTACGGGCGATTTATGAAAATATCGGCCCGCTTCAGTATGTAGAACAACCGTGTGCCACGGTTGAAGAGCTCCGTGAATTAAAGAAAAAATTACAAATTCCGATACTCATTGCAGGCGATGAGGTATTACGGAAAGCACAAGACCCATTTGCTATTGATCTGAGCGATGCAATTGATATTCTGATGTTAAAGGTACAACCACTTGGTGGAATAACTCGCGCAAAAAAATTAGCTACACATCATAAATTGCCAGTCGTTGTATCAAGCGCCTTAGAAAGCGCAGTTGGTATCCATTACGGCTTACTTCTTGCTGCCTCACTTCCAGAGTTGAACTTTGATTGCGGCCTTGGCACTGGCTCGCTTCTTACGGACGATGTCGCGCATCTACCAATAGTTGACGGGGCCATCGAACTCAAGGATTTCACGCCCGACCTGACTGGTTTAGATGTGGATGCTGGGCGTTTGGATTGGTGGAAGAATCGCGTTATGAAAGTTGCGGAGTTACTCCCATGAATTCGGCTACGCAATTAGCTCGCGTCTTAGTAAAGCAAATCCTGGAAGCTGGAGTCTCTGATGTCGTGATTTCTCCGGGATCACGAAATGCGCCTCTATCTCTAGCTTTTTACCAGGCATCTAAACGCGGATTGATAAATTTGCATGTAAGAATTGACGAGCGGACGGCAGCATTCTTTGCGCTCGGAATTGCTAAAGCCTCTGGGCGCCCAGTTCCAATTGTCTGCACCAGCGGCACAGCTGTTGCCAACTATCACCCGGCAGTTCTCGAAGCATCACATACCAATCTGCCATTACTCGTGATGACGGCAGATCGTCCGGCATCTTTGCGACGTACTGGGGCAAACCAAACAACAGAGCAAGCACGAATTTTTGGGCGGGCAGTGCGTTACTTCGCCGACATATCTGGCTCTGCCTACCCCATGGAACTGCCTTTTCACTCCCTGCAATCTGGACCAGTCCATCTCAATGTCCAATTTGAAGAACCACTCATTGGAGACAATGATGAAAGCTGGTTAGAAAATCTCTCCATTAATTCTCCAAAGGTTTTCAATCGCAAAGGTGCTGGCACTTTTTATACAAAATCCACACGTGGTGTACTGGTAATTGGCCATGATCGTGGCGGTTTACCTGTCGAAGCGGTGAAAGATTTTTCGCGCGCACTCGGTTGGCCCATAGTCGCGGAAGACCCCTTAACTTTTGAACAGGCTATTTCACATGCAAGTATTTTTCTGACTTCTCGAACAATCTCTGAAGAATTGACCCCTGACACTGTTGTAGTCATCGGGAGAACAACCCTTTCACGTTCTATCAATGCTTTCATTAAAACTGCTCGCAAAGAGATCGTTATCGACCCACGTATAGCTACTGTGGATTCAGATCGTCTGGCGAGTCAAAAGTTTCTACAACTACCAGAGTTGCAAGTGTCTTCGATTGATTCTGATTATCTACAAAAATGGCAGAAGTACTCGCAACGCACAGCAAAATTAGTAAGCGAAATTTCTCAATGGTCTGAAGCGCTGATTGCTCGCGAAATAGCCTCCGGTCTATCGGATGGAACATCTCTTTTTATCTCATCTTCACGACCAATCCGAGATTTGGAAGGATTTGCTACAGCCCGTACCGGAATAGAAACTTTTGCCAATCGTGGCTTAGCCGGCATTGATGGCAATATTTCTACCGCTTTGGGCATCGCATCAATGCGCTCAGCAACTGTTGCAGTTCTGGGCGACTTGGGATTCTTGCATGACCTGACGGGGTTGATACATCAGGAAAAAATTAATCTAAAGATTTTTGTCATCAACAATGATGGGGGCGGAATCTTCTCTACTCTGCCACAGCGTGGAGTTGCGGGTTTTGAGGAAGTCTTTGGTACCCCACACGGCAAGGATCTCTCTGATATTGCGCGTGCAATCGGAGTGCCCGCCAAAACAATCTCCTCATTATCTGAATTAAGAAATGAACTGAATGTCGCAGTAGATGGCGTAAGCGTTGTAGTTGTGAATGTACCTGATCGCGAATCAAACGCAGATTTTTTAAAGCAGATTTACTCTGATATCAACTCAATGTAAGGCTGAGCGCATCGCCACCATCTTGGCGCTGCTTTCTTCTAGCTCTTTTTCTGGGTTAGAACCGGCAACGATTCCACAACCTGCAAAGATGCGAATCTCTCTGCCATCAATTTGACCAGAGCGGAGCGCAATACCCAATTCGCCATCTCCACTGGCATCAATCCAGCCAATTGGTCCGGCATACCGGCCACGATTCATTCCTTCTATTTGGGTGATGATGTCAAAGGCAATATTTCTTGGGGTCCCGCAGACTGCGGCTGATGGATGCAAACTCTTTAAGAGAGAGAAGACATCGACGTGATGAGTGCTCTCAATCAGTGCGCCTGTGACATCTGTTGCTAGGTGCATCACGTTAGCTAAGTGAAGCACATATGGTGAATCAGGTACGTTGGTTGAAGAACAGAAAGGCTCAAGCGCATCTGCAACCGAGCGCACTGCATACTCATGCTCTTCTAAATCTTTTGAGGATCTCGCTAAAGAAGCCGCCAGAGCCAAATCTTTCTCATCGTCTCCGGTTTTAGGAATCGTTCCAGCAAGTACACGAGAAGTAACCATTCCACGCGAAAGTCTGAGCAGTAATTCAGGGGTAGCACCTAGCAAACCGGCGACTGCAAATGTCCAAGTAGATGGGTAGTTTTCGCTCAACTTTTTCAATATAGCTCGAGTATCAATTTCGCCGTTAGCGATGGCTCGAATATCACGCGCAAGAACAACCTTGTCAACCTCGAGAGATTCAATGTGAGCGATTGCTTGCGCTACTCGCTCTTTCCATTGGCTACTTGTGAGAGTTCCTTCATCAAAAGTAAAAGCACTTTGTGCGTTGTGCCTTGGAGATTGAGCCAGCACTGGCTGAGCGCTTTCTCCAATCCAGGTAATCCAGGATTGCGCTCCTTTTTTGCCGACTATCACTTGAGGAATAATCAAAATAGATTCTTCATTACGGTCAAAAGAGAAAGATGCAAAGAGGAGCGGTCCAGTGCCACTGCCATGTACCGAGTTTGAAATCGAAAAAGTTTCTAATTGTTGGTGCCACCAGGTGCGAGCTTTTTCAAAGCGATCTTTTCCTGAGACAGTTGTGCTGGCATGGACTCCCCAGCCAACTAGTCCATCGCCCGCGCGGACCCACGAAAGTGGCTGGTTATCGGGCAAGAGATCTAAAAGGGGCAGATGCTCACCAATTCGTGCAGTGGTGACAGGGATAAGTGCTGCCATCTATTTATTGAGAGTTCGAGAAATTCTGCGCCAAATCAGCGGAAGTGAAGTTGCTGTTATAGCAATTTTAAGAAGTTCACCGAGAATAAAGGGAGTTAATCCCGCTGCAATCGTGGCTGACCATGAGAGATCGAGAGAAGCACGTAGCCACAGTAATCCGAAGGTAAAGATGATGAGATCACCAAGGATCAGTGCAGGAAATGATGTTTTAAAACTTTGATCGGCTTTGCGATCGGCCAAATATCCAAGTACGAAAGATGCCAACAACATTCCAACGAGATATCCACCTGTTGCTCCAGTTACTCTCTCAATTCCGTGAGTTGAACCTGCGAATATTGGCGCGCCGGCAATTCCTGCAAGTAGATAAGTGGAAAAGGTAATAAAACCTAAGCGAGCGCCATACGTTGTTCCGATGAGCAAAGCGGCAAGGGTCTGTCCGGTGACAGGAACGGGAGATCCTGGGATTGGAATTGAGATTTGAGCAAGGGCTGCGATAAATCCAACGCCACCAATAATAAAGAGCGCTTGAGTCAGCGCGGAGCTTCGTGGAAAGACTGTGGCACGGAGTGAACTTGATTGAATGGACATCGCATCCGCCTCTTTTCGTAGCGCTCTATAAGTTGTGCGCGAAGCCTACTCTCAGGGAGAATATCCGCATGTCACGCGCCAATATGGATAAGAATCCGGAAGAAGTTGCAGCCATGTTTGATGGCGTTGCAAAGCGCTATGACCTCGTAAATGACTTACTCAGCTTGGGGCGGACAAAGGCGTGGCGTCGAGCCACCACCAAGGTGATCGATCCTCGACCTGGGATGAAAATCCTTGATCTGGCAGCAGGAACCGGTTCTAGCTCTGAACCGCTAGCCGCCGCCGGCGCTGCGGTCATTCCCGCAGATTTCAGTGAGGGAATGCTGGCAGCTGGCCGCAAAGCGCGCCCGCACCTTGCCTTCACCAAGGCCGATGCCCTCAACCTCCCCTTTGGCGACGGCGAATTTGATGTCGCCACCATCTCTTTTGGGCTGCGCAATACGCAGAACACGGCCAAGGCGCTCGCCCAGATGTATCGCGTGGTCAAGCCCGGCGGCTATCTCGTGGTCACGGAGTTCTCTAGTCCTACCTTCGGTCCGTTTCGTACTATTTATACGAATTACCTCATGCGCGCTCTACCGGCAATCGCTCGCAAGACCTCCTCTAACCCAGATGCCTATATCTATCTCGCTGAATCGATTCGAGCCTGGCCAGATCAAACTCACTTAGCTGAGCAGATCAGCGCGGCAGGATGGGTTGACGTTACCTGGAAGAACCTCACTGGTGGAGTTGTCGCAGTTCACAAAGCCCGCAAGCCATAACGGTTTGATTGACTTGGCCAAACGCTTAGGATTTCGCTCGTGAGCGCAAACCCATATGTTCCAATTTTGGTCATTTTTGCCATTGGTTTCGGGTTTGCAGTCTTCTCAGTAGCAATCGCCGCCGTCACCGGCCCTGCTCGATATAACCGAGCCAAGCTCGAGGCTTATGAATGCGGAATCGAACCATCTCCACAAGCCCTCGAAGGTGGACGCTTCCCTGTTAAATATTTTCTCACCGCAATGCTCTTTATCGTCTTCGATATCGAAATTGTTTTTCTTTACCCATGGGCTGTGACTTTTGATCAACTCGGTTTATTTGGACTCGTTGAAATGGCAATCTTTATCGGAACAGTCTTCGTCGCATTTGCATATGTGTGGCGTCGCGGTGGATTGGAATGGGATTAATTGTGATGGAGTGTAAAGCGTTGAAGGGATTTATCTAGTGGGTCTAGAAGATAAATTACCAAGTGGAGTTTTACTCTCTACCGTCGAAGGCTTGGCTGGCTACATGCGAAAGAGTTCTGTCTGGCCAGCAACTTTTGGTTTGGCATGTTGTGCAATTGAAATGATGGCGCTTGGCTCAGCCCCAAAGCACGACATCTCCCGCTTTGGTATGGAACGATTTTCAGCTTCACCTCGCCAAGCAGATCTCATGATTGTTGCGGGACGAGTTTCTCAGAAGATGGCGCCAGTACTTCGCCAGATTTATGATCAAATGACTGCACCTAAATGGGTCATCTCGATGGGTGCATGTGCATCTTCAGGCGGAATGTTTAATAACTATGCAATCGTTCAAGGTGTTGACCACATTGTTCCAGTCGATATTTATCTACCCGGCTGCCCTCCGCGCCCAGAACAGTTGATGGATGCCATCATCAAGCTCCACGCTCTTATTAGCGATACCAAACTCGGCCCAAACCGCGAAGCAATTATTAAAGAGGTAGAACTTGCAGCGTTAAATGCCAAGCCCACTATTCAAATGAAGGGGTTGCTGGCGTAAATGATCCAAGAACAGAGCGGTATGTTCGGCGCTGCGGGGACCGGAGATACCTCAGGTTATGGCGGGCTGGTTCGCCAAGTGGCCTCATTCGGATCGACAGAACGTCCTTACGGAGGTTACTTCGATGAAGTTGCTGATGATTTAGAGCGCGCTTATCCGGATTTTTCAGATGCAATTACTCGTGTAGTTGTTGATCGCGGCGAACTCACATTGCATGTCAAGAAAGAACGTCTAGTTGAAGTGGCATTTATCTTGCGTGACAAACTGCGTTTTGAAATGTGCATGGGAGTCTCAGGTGTTCACTACCCAGATCGCACCGGTGCAGAGTTAGTAGCTCTTTATCCTCTTCTCTCAATGACTAAAAATCAGCGCATCCGTCTTGAAGTAGCAACTTCAGAACTTGATCCGCATATTCCATCGGTTGTCGAAGTATGGGCTGGCAATAACTGGCATGAGCGCGAAACTTTTGACATGTTCGGAATTATTTTTGATGGCCATCCAGGTTTAACTCGCATCTTGATGCCTGACGATTGGGACGGCCATCCACAACGTAAGGATTATCCACTGGGTGGAATTGCCGTTGAATACAAAGGTGCAACAACACCTGCCCCTTCAAACCGCAGGAGCTATCGATGACATTCGATCCATACGCAGCTTCCCGCGAAACTACTGAAGGCACAGTCTTCTCTGTTACTGGTGGAGATTGGGATTCACTTGTCTCTGAGATTGGTGAATCAAAAGAAGAGCGCATTATTGTCAATATGGGTCCGCAGCACCCATCAACCCACGGAGTGCTCCGTTTGGTGCTTGAACTCGAGGGCGAGACAGTTACTGAAGTACGCACTGGCATTGGCTATCTTCACACTGGCATCGAAAAGAACATCGAATTTCGCAATTGGACCCAAGCGGTTACCTTTGCAACACGCATGGATTACTTGTCACCGATCTTTAATGAAACTGCATACTGCTTAGCTGTTGAAAAATTACTTGGAATCACCAACGATATTCCCGAGCGCGCTTCTGTTATTCGCGTCTTGATGATGGAACTTAACCGAATTTCTTCACACATGGTTGCGCTTGGTACAGGAGCACTCGAACTAGGTGCGATGGGACCTATGTTCTTTGCTTTCCGAGAGCGCGAAATGGTTCTCGATGCATTTGAGGCAATCACTGGTCTTCGTATGAATATGGCTTATGTGCGCCCTGGTGGAGTTTCGCAAGATTTGCCAGCGGGTATGAATGTAAAGCTGCGTGAATTAGTAAAGACGCTTCGAAAGAACTTTAAAGATAACGCAACTCTTCTGATTGGTAACACAATTTGGATGAAGCGCACCGAAGGAATCGGCTATCTCGACTTGGCTGGCTGCACTACCTTGGGAATTACCGGGCCAGTGCTTCGTTCTACCGGATTACCTTGGGATTTACGCAAGATGCAGCCTTACTGCGGATATGAAAATTACGAATTTGATGTTGTCACAGCAGATACTGCCGATGTTTATGGACGTTTCTTATGTCGCATGAACGAATTAGAACAATCACTTCGCATTATTGAACAGGCCATCGACAAACTAGACAAACTCGAAGGTCAGCCTGTGATGGTTGCAGATAAGAAGATTGCTTGGCCAGCTCAGTTGGCACTTGGAGCTGACGGACTTGGAAACTCTCTCGACCACATTCGCGAAATCATGGGATCTTCCATGGAATCACTTATCCACCACTTTAAGTTGGTTACTGAAGGATTCCGCGTCCCTGCCGGTCAGGCATATGCGGCGGTTGAATCACCGCGAGGAGAACTTGCAGCACACGTAGTCTCTGACGGAGGTACCCGTCCATACCGCGTTCACTTCCGTGAACCATCCTTTAATAATTTGCAATCAACAGCAGCGATGAGTGAAGGTGGAATGGTTGCCGACATTATCGGCGCAGTTGCCTCAATCGATCCTGTTATGGGAGGAGTTGACCGCTAATGTCTCTTGATCGCGATCTCATGCAGACCATCATCAAGCGCTACCCACGTAGCCGCTCTGCCATCATGCCACTTTTGCATTATGTCCAATCAGTCTCTGGCTACGTAACAAATGAAGGTATCGAAACGATTTCAGAACTTCTTGAAATTGAAACTGCCGAAGTTTCTGCAGTCGCAACTTTCTATACCCAGTACAAGCGCAAGCCAGTCGGTGAGTATCACGTAGGTGTCTGCACCAATACTTTATGTGCGGTAATGGGAGGAGATGCCATCATCTCTGCCCTCAAGGATCATCTCGGCATTGAAAATGATGGCGTGACACCTGATGGAAAAGTTTCTCTCGAACATATTGAATGTAATGCGGCCTGTGATTATGCACCTGTAGTGATGGCCAACTGGGAGTTTTACGATAATCAGACAGTTGAATCTGCAAAGGCGCTCGTTGATGGAGCGCGTGCCGGAAACCCACCTGCACCTACTCGTGGACCAAACCGACTTGTCACTTATAAAGAAGCATCAGCAGTTCTAGCCGGACTCGACGACGGATTAGCGCGCGAAGGTGTACAGGCAGGAGAAGCTACTTTGCTCGGTCTTAAGCTCTCGAAGGAAGGTAAGTAATGTCAAAGTTAACTCCTGTCCTTTCTGCACATTGGGATGAGAAAGATTCATTCACTATCGAGGCATACACGCGTCATGGCGGATATAGCGCTTCCAAGAAGGCGCTCGCGATGGATCCTGATGCTGTCATTCAGATGGTGAAAGATTCTGGGCTACGAGGTCGCGGCGGCGCAGGTTTTCCAACTGGAATGAAGTGGGGCTTTATCCCACAAGGTGACGATAAAGATCACTATCTCGTCGTAAATGCAGATGAATCCGAACCCGGTACTTGCAAAGACACTCCGCTGTTGATGGCTAATCCCCATGTATTAATTGAAGGATGCATCATCGCTTGCCACGCAATTCGTGCAAAGCGCGCATTCATTTATATTCGCGGCGAGGTAACACACGTTGTTCGACGAGTAAACGCGGCAATTGCAGATGCTTACAAAGCTGGTCATCTGGGCAATGGAATAGATGTCACTTTACATATCGGTGCAGGTGCATACATTTGCGGAGAAGAAACTGCTCTCCTTGATTCACTCGAAGGTTTCCGCGGTCAACCACGGCTTCGCCCACCATTCCCAGCAATTGCTGGACTTTATGCTCGTCCAACCGTTGTAAATAATGTTGAGTCAATTTCTGCTGTTCCAGCGATCATCGCCAATGGTGCAGAGTGGTACCAATCAATGGGTACTGAAAAGTCAAAGGGAGCAACTCTCTATTCGCTCTCTGGGCATGTAAATAACCCGGGACAATTTGAAGCACCACTCGGAATCACGTTGCGAGAAATTCTTGAACTTGCGGGCGGCATTCGTACCGGTCATAAGCTCAAGTTCTGGACTCCTGGTGGCTCATCCACGCCACTATTTACAGATGCACACCTCGATATTCCACTTGATTATGAAGGAGTATCAGCCGCTGGTTCCATGCTCGGCACAAAGGCGCTACAGATTTTTGATGAAACGACTTGTGTTGTCCGAGCAGTTCTCCGCTGGACTGAGTTCTACAAACACGAATCATGCGGTAAGTGCACACCTTGTCGTGAAGGCACCTGGTGGCTGGTTCAAATTCTTCGGGATCTTGAAAATGGAACTGGTGCCGAAGCAGATCTTGAGAAACTGCTTGATCTCTGTGACAACATTATGGGTCGCTCCTTCTGTGCACTTGGTGATGGTGCAACTAGCCCAATCACCTCATCCATCAAATATTTCCGTGACGAATACATCGCTCACCTAACAAATGGTGGTTGCCCATTTGATCCAGTGAAGTCAACTCTTTTTGCGGGGGCGGTGAATTAATGACTACCACGCAAGACTCTGCAGTTGCCGTAGAAATGATCACCGTTGTTATCGATGGCTTTGAAGTTTCAGTTCCAAAAGGAACGCTGGTAATTCGTGCAGCAGAGAAACTGGGAATTCAGATTCCTCGTTTTTGCGATCACCCATTACTTGATCCGGTTGGTGCATGTCGTCAGTGTTTAGTTGACATCGAAATTAATGGCCGCGCATTTCCAAAACCTCAAGCATCGTGCACCATTCCAGTTGAGCCAAACATGATCGTAAAGACTCAGTTGACTTCGCCGGTTGCCGATAAGGCGCAGCAAGGTGTGATGGAACTTCTGCTTGGAAACCACCCGCTTGATTGTCCTGTCTGCGACAAAGGTGGCGAATGCCCGCTGCAGAATCAAGCGATGAGCAATGGTCGCGCTGATGCACGACTCGATGGATATAAGCGAGTATTTGAAAAGCCGATTGCTATCTCATCATCAGTGCTTCTAGATCGTGAACGTTGCGTTCTCTGCGCTCGATGCACGCGTTTTTCGGCTCAAATTGCCTCTGACCCTTTCATTACTCTCAATGAGCGTGGCGCTCTGCAGCAAGTTGGAATCTACGAGAACGATCCTTTTAAGTCTTACTTCTCTGGCAATACTGTGCAGATTTGCCCGGTAGGTGCACTCACTGGAACCTCATATAGATTCCGCGCTCGTCCATTCGATCTGGTTTCAACACCTTCTGCCTGCGAACACTGTGCATCAGGGTGCGATATGCGCACCGATGTCCGTCGTGGCAAAACCTTACGTCGTCTTGCTGGTGATGATCCTGCTGTTAACGAAGAGTGGAACTGCGATAAAGGTCGTTGGGCATTTAAATATGTCACAGCAGTGGATCGCTTAACTCAACCACTTGTTCGCAATTCTGCCGGAGAACTAGTCGCTGCCTCGTGGCCAGAGGCGCTGGCAGCTGCGGCGGCCGGCCTCAAGAGTGCTCGCGCCGCAGTATTAACGGGTGGACGAGTAACAACAGAAGATGCTTACGGTTATGCAAAATTTGCCCGCATTGCACTTGGTACCAACGATATTGATTATCGTGCTCGAGTTACCTCTGATGAAGAACGTGATTTCTTAGCAGCCCATGTCGCAGGTTCATCAACAACTTATCGCGATATCGATATGGCTGATCACGTTCTCTTAGTTGCCTTTGAACCAGAAGAAGAGTCACCAATTGTCTTCTTGCGCATCAATAAGCAATTTAAGAAACGCGGACTCAAAGTCACTGCGATTGCAGCTAAGCGTTCAATCGCTATGGATAAATTGAAAGCAGATTTCCTCAAAGTAGCTCCTGGTTCTGAAGCTGCCGCTCTTGCCAATGTAGCTCTGACATCTAAGTCTGTAATTCTTGTCGGAGAACGCGCATCGGAAAGCGCTGGGCTCTTCTCATCTGTTGTAGCCCTTGCCGCTAAGACAGGAGCAAAAGTTGCCTATATTCCTCGTCGCGCAGGTGAACGAGGTGCGCTCGAAGCCGGCGCGCTAGGAAATGTCTTGCCAGGTGGCCGACCAGTTACCGATGCTGCAGCTCGCGTTGATATCGCAGCAGCATGGGGCGTTGACTCGCTTCCGGCTGAGCCGGGTCGTACAACTTCTCAAATTTTGGCAGCACTTGCATCTGGCGAACTGAGCGCAGCTGTTGTTGGCGGAGTTGATGCACACGATCTCATTCATAGCGCCGCTGCCATCGACGCTCTTAAAAAAGCATTCGTGGTCTCTCTCGAGATTGCACCAAGCTCAGTTACGGCAGTGGCTGATGTAGTTCTTCCAGTTGCAGCAGTTACTGAGAAGAGTGGAAGTTATCTCAACTGGGAAGGCCGCGCCCGTGCCTTTGACGCAGCTGTTGCAGATTCTCATAATCGCAGCGATGTTCGTATTCTCTCCATGATTGCTGATGCCATGGGTAATCCCATTGCACTCGGAACTGTGACTGCTGCAGCTCGTGAATTTAGCCAATTAGGTAAGTGGGATGGGACACGAGTTGTGATGAACCCAGTTCCAGCAGGTTCAGCTCCAGCGGTTTCAGGGAATGAAGCGATATTAACTTCATGGCGTCGCCTTCTCGATATGGGAACTTTGCAAAAGGGTGAAGATAATTTGGCTGGAACACGTCGTCCAACAGTTGTAGTTATTTCACCAAACCGCGCTGCAGCAATAGGTGTTGAAAGCGGTCAGCAGGTGCGGGTCTCTAATGCACATGGCTCAATCACCATCCCTGTCTTAGTCGAAGATATCCATGATGATGCTGTGTGGATTCCACGTAATTCATTTGCATCGCAAGCACTTATTGCACTCGATGCAGTACATGGCGAAGTAGTTACGGTGGTGAAGGCATGACAACTGCAGAACTTTTGGCAAAAGATCCGGTATGGCTGATTGCAGTAAAGGCGCTCCTAGTCTTTGCAATCTGTGTCGTCTCAACTTTGCTAGCGGTCTGGACCGAACGTCGTGTTCTCGCGAAGATGCAACTTCGTACCGGTCCTAACCGCGTTGGAAAATTTGGTTTGTTGCAGTCCCTGGCTGATGGTGTGAAATTGGCTCTCAAGGAAGACATCATTCCTGCAGCTGCAGATAAAGTTGTATTTATCCTGGCTCCCATCATTGCGACCTCCATGTGCTTCATGGCATTTGCGGTAATTCCGATGACGGGAGAAATCAGCCTCTTTGGACAGCAGACAGCGTTGCAACTCACCGATCTACCTGTCGGCGTGCTCTACATCCTCGCGGTCACATCTATCGGTGTTTATGGCGTGGTTCTTGCAGGTTGGTCATCAGGTTCCACATACCCATTGCTCGGTGGTTTGCGCTCTAGCGCCCAGGTTGTCTCTTATGAAATTGCCATGGGTCTTTCGCTTGTAGCTGTATTTATCTACGCCGGATCCATGTCGACCTCAGACATAGTCGGATCTCAGCATGACAACATTTGGAACGCAATCGTTCTCTTTCCATCATTCATTATTTACATTATTTCAATGGTTGGAGAAACCAACCGCGCTCCATTCGATTTAGCTGAAGCAGAGGGAGAGTTGGTTGGTGGTTTCCACACCGAATATTCCTCACTTAAATTTGCGCTCTTCTTCCTAGCAGAATATGTCAATATCGTTGCGGTTTCTGCGCTAGCAACCACTTTATTCTTTGGTGGATACCACGCACTTCCCGGGTTGGGATTCACTGAAAGTTGGCTCGGTGGTTGGTTTACCTTGGTCTGGTTCTTTGCCAAGGTCAACTTCTTCTTCTTTATCTTTATGTGGTTGCGCGCAACGCTTCCTCGTCTTCGCTATGACCAATTTATGAAGTTTGGCTGGAAGGTTTTGATTCCGGTCTCTCTTGCTTGGATTTTGATTGTGGCAACGCTCCGTGTGCTCCAGCAAGAAGGAGCATCACGTGTTGCGATAATTTCTTTTGCAGCTGGAGTTGTTCTCTTAGTGATGGCGACCAGCTCACTCATTGATCGCAATAAGCAGAAGGCGCGTGCTCCACAACCTGATGGCGAAGCGCCTAACTTCCCAATCCCATCTCTTCCACAAGTGCAATCAATTAACGTGTCAGGAGATAAGTAATGACTGACTTCAATCACAATTCAAACTTGGAGAAGAAGAATTCAGGGCAGGCCGACATTAACTCGGTGCCATTTACAGAAGTAGAGCAACCTGGCCCTGCACCTTTAGGCCAACAGGCCAAAGGCTTTTGGGTCACTTTCTCATCAATGTTTAAGAAGAATCAGACTGTTCAATATCCAGATGTAAAGGCACCGACGCAGCCTCGTTTCCATGGCCGCCATCAACTTAATCGCCACCCAGATGGGTTAGAAAAGTGCATCGGTTGCGAACTCTGTGCTTGGGCATGTCCTGCCGATGCAATCTTTGTCGAAGGCGGCAATAACACTCCAGAGAATCAACTATCACCAGGAGAGCGCCACGGAGCGGTCTATCAAATCAATTATCTTCGTTGTATTTTCTGCGGTCTCTGTGTAGAGGCATGTCCAACTCGTGCGTTGACAATGACCAATGAATACGAACTCGCCGACGATAAGCGCGAAAAGTTGATCTTTGAAAAGGAAGATCTGCTCGCCCCACTTCGTCAAGGCATGATTGCTCCTCCACATCCCATGTATCCGGGAATGACAGATACCAACTATTACAACGGCGATGTAAAAGAAGCTCATCCCTCACAAGGAGCTTTGTAATGTTGACGATTCAAACTCCTGAGGCAGTGATGTTCTGGATTCTTGGACCACTATCTGTGATAGCCGGTATTGGCATGTTGGTAGTGAAGAAGGCAGTTCATTCAGCCCTTCTTCTTGCCTGGATCATGATTAGCATCGCACTTTTTTATATTGCTCAGGATGCAGTCTTCCTTGGCATCGTTCAAATTGTGGTTTATACAGGTGCAGTCATGATGCTCTTCCTCTTCATCTTGATGTTGGTGGGAGTCGATGCATCTGATTCATTAACCGAAACAATTCCTGGATTGCGTGCAATTGCAATCACAGCGGCTCTTGGTTTCGGCGGCTTGTTGGTCTCTTTGCTTAGTCGTGCAACCCTTGGCCGACCTGCAGTTGGTCTTGCAGAAGCGAATAAAGATGGAAATGTTCAAGGGCTAGCAAAACTGCTCTTTTCAGATTACGTCTTTCCTTTTGAAGCAATCTCGGCGCTCTTAATTACCGCTGCGCTAGGTGCGATGGTCTTGGCCCACCACCAGCGAACTGTGGCTCGTCCAACGCAACGCGAACAGGCAATCGCTCGTTTCCGCACTGGATCACTTGCATCAGCAGCTGGATTACCAAATCCGGGTGTTTATGCTCGCCACAATGCTGTAGATGTTCCAGCACTTCTGCCAGATGGATCACCAGCGCCAAATTCAATTTCTGCAACGCTCAAGGCACGTGGAGATATTTTGGAGACTAGCCAGTTTGAACTGAGCGAAGTTGATAACACAGTGCAGGAGGAGAAGTAGTGAATCCCTATAACTACCTCTATGTGGCTGGCCTCCTCTTTACGATTGGCGCCATTGGCGTTGTTGTTCGCCGAAATGCAATTGTTGTCTTTATGTGCATTGAGCTCATGCTCAATGCTGCAAATCTCACGTTGGTAACTTTTGCTCGCATCAACGGCACTCTAGAAGGCCAAGTAACTGCATTCTTTACCATGGTTGTTGCTGCCTGCGAAGTTGTAGTCGGACTTGCCATCATTATTGCTATTTACCGTTCCCGCCGATCAGCATCTATTGACGATGCTAGTTTGTTGAAGCGATAAACATGGTTACATCAACATCTTTGATCTACCTGATTGCGCTACCTTTATTTGGTGCTGCCTCGCTCCTGTTGGCGGGGCGCCGTGCCGATAAGTGGGGCCATCTCCTTGGTACTGCAATGTCTGCCTCATCTTTCGGAGTAGGCCTCTATCAACTCTCTCAGATGCTGTCACGTCCAACTGAAGAGCGTGCGGTTACTCAAAAATTATTCTCATGGATAGATGTAGCCTCGTTTCAAGTTGATGCAGGGCTCCTGCTCGACCAACTCTCGATCTGTTTCGTACTGCTTATTACAGGTGTTGGAACACTGATTCATATCTATTCGATTTCTTATATGTCTCACGATGAAAACCGTCGTCGCTTCTTTGCCTATCTCAACCTCTTTATCGCGGCGATGCTCTTACTAGTTCTCGGCGACTCTTACCTGACACTTTATGTCGGATGGGAAGGCGTGGGATTGGCTTCATATCTTTTGATTGGATTCTGGAATCAAAAGCCGGCCTACGCAACAGCGTCTAAGAAAGCATTTGTGATGAACCGTGTTGGCGATATGGGTCTCTCATTTGCCATCATGATTGCCTTTGCAACTCTTGGTACCGTTTCATTTGCAGGCGTTGAAGAGGCCTCACATAACGCCTCTGAAACTGCGCTCACAGCAATTGGAATTATGTTGCTCATTGCAGCAGCTGGAAAGTCGGCACAATTCCCATTGCAAGCCTGGCTGGGCGATGCGATGGCCGGTCCAACCCCAGTCTCTGCACTTATTCACGCAGCAACCATGGTGACTGCAGGTGTCTATCTCATCGTTCGATCAAACTTCATCTTCGATGCTGCGCCAACTGCTCAATTAGTGGTGGTCATCGTGGGTGCAATCACCTTGCTCTTTGGTGCTCTCGTCGGTACCGCAAAGGATGACATTAAGAAGGCGTTAGCTGCTTCAACAATGTCTCAGATTGGATACATGGTTCTGGGAGCAGGCCTCGGACCTGCTGGATATGCATTCGCAATCATGCACTTACTGACACACGGCTTCTTCAAAGCGGGAATGTTCTTGGGCGCAGGATCAGTAATGCACGGAATGAATGACACGGTAGATATGAGACGTTACGGAGCTCTCCGTAAATTTATGCCAATCACCTTTATTACCTTTGGACTTGGATATTTGGCAATCATTGGAGTTCCACCTTTCGCTGGTTTCTACTCAAAAGATCTCATTATTGAGACAGCTTTCAACGCGGGTGGAATTAAAGGAATTCTGTTAGGTTCCACTGCGCTACTCGGTGCAGTGATTACCGCTTTCTATATGACCCGCGTCGTCATCTTTACCTTTACCAGCCCGCAACGTTGGGAAGAAAATCAACACCCACACGAATCACCTTTCTTGATGTGGTTCCCGATGGCAGTTCTTGCGATTGGTTCGGTCGCTTCTGGTCTCCTCTTTACTCGCGGCGATGCTTTAGCAAATTGGCTTAATCCAGTATTTGGAGATCATGGCGAGGGACATCAAGAAGAACATCTCTTCGAACCAATTGTTGTCTCAGCCATGGCGCTGACAGCAGTTGCCATTGGCGTTGGAATAGCAATTGTTAAATATCAACTCGCAGAAATTGACGCGGTAGCGCCAGAAAATGTCTCAATTTTTACAAAGATAGCACGCAAAGATTTGTTGCAAGATTCATTTAACGAAGCTGTCTTTATGCGTCCAGGTCAGGCACTCACTCGCGTACTCGTTAAAGGTGACGAAAATGTGATTGACGGTGCTGTTCTTGGTGTTGGACGCACCGCTCTGGGAGTCGGTGCTGCGCTTCGTAGATCACAGTCAGGTTTTGCGCGTAGTTATGCGGCGCTTATTCTCATTGGTGCGATTGCTCTTATCGCAGGAATTTGGGTGATCACACTATGAATTCATTGACGTTGCTCGGAATTTTGCCGCTTGTAGGGGCGCTCTTAATTGCAGTGATTCCTGCCGACCAAGTACTTCGTGTGAAGCAGGCGGCGCTAGGTACAACAATTCTGGTCGCCATCTCAGCAGTCATGATGTGGCTTAAATTTGATGAAGCAAATACCGCATTCCAATATGTTCAGTCAGCAGAGTGGATTCCCTCATTCGGAATCAACTATGCGGTCGGAGTAGATGGACTTTCTCTAGTATTAATTCTCTTAGCGGTATTACTCACACCAATTGTTGTATTGGCCGGTTGGAATGAATCTGAGGGTGGCCGTTGGTCAGCCAAAGTTTTCTATATTCTTATTTTGGTTCTTGAAACCATGATGATCGGGGTATTTGCAGCAACGGATGTCTTCTTGTTCTACGTCTTCTTCGAGGCGATGCTCATTCCGGTCTACTTCCTAATCGGTGGTTACGGAAGTGGTGAACGAGCTGCCGCAGCGGTGAAGTTCCTTCTCTTTAGCCTCTTTGGTGGGCTGCTCATGCTCGCCTCAATTATTGGTCTCTATGTCATTTCTCGTAATAATGGTGGCGCCACCTTTGATGTCACTGAGTTATCTCAAATGCATAACTACATGAGTTCCACAACGCAAAACCTTCTCTTCTTGGGATTCTTTATCGCCTTTGCAATCAAAGCTCCCGTATGGCCTTTGCATACCTGGCTACCTGATGCAGCCGCCTCTGCGACACCAGGAACTTCAGTTCTCTTGTTGGGCGTACTCGACAAGGTCGGAACATTTGGAATGATTCGCTTCTGTCTTTCACTCTTTCCTGATGCCTCAAAAACTTTCACACCAATAATTTTGATTTTTGCAGTCATCTCAATTCTCTATGGCGCTTTCCTTGCTATCGGAGCGCGTGACATCAAACGCCTTATTGCATACACATCTATTTCCCACTTCGGATTTATCACTATGGGAATTTTCGCAATGACAACTCAAGGCCATAGCGGAGCAATTCTCTATATGTTTAACCACGGATTCTCAACTGCTGCGCTATTTATTGTCGCTGGTTGGATGATTGCGCGCCGTAAATCTTCAACAATCGCTGATTTTGGTGGCCTGCAGAGAGTCACTCCAGTGATGGCTTGGTCCTTCTTTATCGCTGGAATGTCTTCTCTGGCTCTGCCAGGTCTATCTAGCTTTGTCAGTGAATTCTTAGTTCTAGTCGGAACTTTTACCCGCTACCCAGTAGCGGCAGTTCTTGCGACATTTGGAATTGTTCTCGCTGCCCTTTACATCTTAATTCCGGTGCAGAAAGCGCTTCACGGTCCAACTACACCTGGCAATGAGAACCTCTCTGATCTCAATCTGCGCGAAAAGATTGCAGTCGCGCCGGTAATGGCAGTCATCATTGCGCTCGGCTTCTACCCATCTCCATTACTGAACGTCATCAATCCGGTGGCTGCACATGTAATTGACTCACAAGGTTTTACTGATCCAGTTCCATCAGAGAGGGCAGGTAAGTAAATGTCATTCGTTACGCCAACCTTGAACTACGCTCAACTTGCCCCAATCTTGATTGTTCTTGCTGGAGCAGTCATTGGAGTTCTCATTGAGGCATTTGCTCCTCGTGCTTCTCGCCATAGTTCACAATTATTTATCTCAACATTTTCTCTAGTTGCAGCCTTTGCTGCCTTAATGACTGTGCGCAAGGAATCTTCGGTAGATGCTGCCATGGGCTCAGTCGCCTTCGATGGCGCTGCGGTGCTGCTGCAAGCTTCGATTCTTGTAATCTCATTCCTGGCAATCTTCTTGATTGCAGATCAAGAGAACTTCACGGCGATGGCAGCAGCTGTACCTGGTTCAGATGAAGAACGTCTTTCATTGCAAAGAGATTTGCGTGTGACCGAGGTGTACCCACTGACTCTCTTTGCAGTCGCGGGTATGTTGCTCTTTCCGATTGCAACAGACCTTATTACGCTCTTCGTAGCTCTCGAAATTTTGTCATTGCCGCTCTATCTGATGGCAGGTCTTTCGCGACGTCGCCGATTGATGTCGCAAGAATCAGCGCTTAAGTACTTCTTATTAGGAGCTTTCTCATCAGCTTTCTTCCTCTTCGGAGCGGCTTATCTCTATGGCTATTCATCCTCAATCACCTTGGCAGGAATAGCGCAGAGCGTTGTCGGTGGCTCCGGCAATGACATCTTCTTGCTACTCGGCATGGCATTTCTCTCGGTTGGACTTCTCTTCAAAGTGGGAGCAGTTCCATTCCATGCCTGGACTCCCGATGTTTATCAAGGTGCGCCAACCGCCATCACCGGCTTTATGGCAGCAGCAACAAAAGTAGCTGCCTTTGGTGCGATTTTACGAATCTTCTATGTCAGTTTTGCCAATGCGGAATGGCAGTGGCGGCCAGCTCTTGTTGTAATCGCGATTATCACGATGGTCTTTGGTTCTGTCGTCGCCATCATGCAGCGCGATGTAAAGCGTATGTTGGCTTACTCTTCAATCGCCCACGCAGGATTTTTGCTCGCTGGTGTAATCGCATTGAGCAAATCTGGTTTGGATTCCTCCATCTTCTACCTCTTTGCTTATGGCATCGCCACATTGGGCGCCTTTGCGATTGTTACGCTCATCCGTGATTCAGCGGGAGAAGTAACCGATCTCAATCGTTGGAGCGGACTTGGAAAACGTTCACCTTTAATCGCTACAGTCTTTGCACTCTATCTCTTAACTTTTGCTGGAATTCCATTGACCTCTGGATTTATCGGTAAGTTCTCCATCTTCTCTGCAGCATACGAGTCAGGCAGCACCTCGATTCTTATCACGGGTGTACTTGCATCAGCGATAGCAGCGTTCTTCTATATTCGCGTAATTGTCTTGATGTTCTTTAAAGATCCAGTCGAAGATGGAACGAGCGTTGTCATTCCCTCTGCACTCACAACCATCACAATCGCTATCTCAGCAACTGTGACAATCTTGCTAGGTATATTCCCAGCTCCACTTTTGAACTTTATTGAATCAACAGCCTTCTTTATCCGCTAATGGCAGCAATCGGAATTCCGGGTATCGCCCCCGAACTTGAGGCCGAATTAACGCTGGGAATGCAGAAGGTAGAGAACCTTCTACTCAGCCATATTCAGGGAGATTACCCACTTGTCGAAGAGACATCCCGCCATTTAGTGGCTGCTGGTGGCAAACGGTTACGACCACTTCTCACTCTGCTGGCTTCCCATTACGGAGATAAGAACCGTTTTGGCATTGTTGAATCGGCAGTAGTTTGCGAACTCACTCACGTGGCTACGCTGTATCACGATGATGTTATGGACGAAGCTCGCCTCCGTCGTAGCGTTGAAAGCGCTAACAGTCGTTGGGGCAATACTGTAGCGATTTTGACTGGTGATTATCTCTTTGCAAAAGTCTCTGCTCTGCTTGCCGATATCGGCCCTGAAGCAGTCCGATTACAAGCATCAACTTTTGAGCGCCTAGTTATCGGGCAGATTATGGAAACGCAGGGACCGCAGAACGGCGAAGATCCACTTGAGCATTATCTTCAGGTGGTTGCAGATAAGACTGGTTCACTTATCGCAGCAAGCGCACGTTTTGGAGCGATGGTCTCGGGAGCAAAAGATGAAATCAAAGAGACTCTGACTATTTTTGGAGAAAAGATTGGTATTGCCTTTCAACTTGCCGATGACATTATCGACATCATGAGTGATTCATCGCAGTCTGGTAAAACTCCTGGAACGGATTTACGTGAAGGTGTACCAACATTGGTAACGCTCAATCTCATGAAATCTACCCGCCCAAGTGATAGAGAGCTACTGCAACTGGTAAGCGCTCCAATAAAGGATGAAGCAGTTATATCGCAAGTTCTACAAGAGCTTCGCAACCATTCTGCGCTGGAAGAGTCCAAATCCCAACTGGATCAAATAGCTCGTGATGCTCGTACAGCCTTAGGGCCGTTACCGGTGAATGATGTAACGGGAGCCCTTTTTTCACTGTGCGATGCGATTGTCAATCGTTCTGCTTGAGCGCACCAAATCAGTTCCTAGCGCAACGAGCGCCAACCAGATAACCACAAATCCCAACCAACGGGCAGTTGGCATATCTTCATGATTAATCCATACGCCAATTGAGAATTGAATAGTTGGCGTGATGTATTGCAATAAACCAATAGTGCTGTAGGGCAATCGCGTTGTGGAGCCATTAAAGAGTAGAAGTGGAATAGCCGTCATTGCACCAGCACTTACCAACAGAATAGTCATGAGAGTTCCGTGGCCAAATTGTCCGCTTCCTTGGTTGCCCAAGTAGAAGAGGTAGAAACCATAAGGAAGAAGTGAAATCAGTGTTTCAATGGTAAGTCCCTCTAGCGCGCCTAGATCGAGCTTCTTTTTGAGAAGTCCATAAGTGCCCCAAGACAGCGCTAGGGAGAGCGCAACCCAAGGCAGACGGCCATAATCAATGGTAAGTATCGTTACTCCAATAGCAGCAATCCCTACTGCAACCCACTGCATCGGACGCATCTTTTCGCGTAGAAGTAGAACTCCAAAGGCGATGATGATGAGCGGGGTGATGTAATAGCCAAGCGCCGATTCAACTACATGGCCATTATTTGTGGCCCAGATATAGGTAAGCCAATTAATTGAAATAAGAATTGTTGTTGCACATAACCCAGCCATTTTCATGGGATTCTTTAATATAGCTAAAGTAGTTTTTAGTTGACGCAAAAGTGCTAGAACGACAACACAGAAGACCAAAGTCCACACCGCACGGTGCGAGACTATTTCGAGTGGATTGGCTGGCTTGAGTAAGGGCCAGTAGAGCGGAAAGAGCCCCCAGAAAACGTAGGCACCAATTCCAAAGAGAAGTCCAAGCGAATACTCGCTTCTTACCCTCATCACTTATCTGTAGTTAACAAATTGAACAGCGAAATCAAATTTTCCATTCTTAATTTGTTCGATAGCGGTCTGTAAATCATCTCGACTCTTTGAAGTCACTCGAAGTTCATCACCTTGAATCTGAGTTTTGATTGATTTTGGACCTTCGTCACGTAGAAACTTAGCGATTTTCTTTGCATTTTCAGTCGAAATACCCTCTTTGAGGGTGCAGGCAATCTTGTAAATTTTTCCAGATAGCTGCGGCTCACCTGATTCTAGATGCTTGAGAGACACTCCACGCTTAATCATCTTATCTTTGACGACCTCTAGAGCAGCCTTAGCGCGTTCTTCAGTACCAGCCTCAATAGCAATTTTGTCACCAGAGAGTTCGATCTTGGCGCCAGTATTCTTAAAATCAAAACGGGTATCGATTTCACGGATTGCTTGGTTAATCGCATTATCAAGCTCCATGCGGTCAATCTTCGAAACTACGTCAAAACTGCTATCTGCCACCTTGGGACCCCTTTATTAATTCAATTCTTATTGGCGCATTCTAATGAGCGTCATTCTAGGGTAATTTGTGCTCATGATTCGGAGCGCACGAAAATTGCCGAGCCTTCCTTATTTTTGGTCCTTGATTGACTGGAAATTACCGTCTTTGAATCCATACAAGGGCAGATTACAGCGAGCCCAAAGCGTTGCCGATCTAGCTCTCATTGCAAAGAAGCGCACCCCAAAAGTTGTCTTCGATTATGTTGAGGGTGGAGCTGCTGATGAGATCGCATATAGCCGAACCCGACAAGCGCTCTCACAAGTAGAAATTAATTCACGCGTCCTGCGTGATGTTTCGAATGTAGACACTTCGGTGAACATTCTTGGAAGAAAAGTTGATCTTCCGATTCTCTTTGCCCCTACCGGTTACACCAGGTTGATGTATCACGTTGGTGAACCCGCTGTCGCTAATGTGGCGGCTGAAAATAATCTGGTCTATGCGCTCTCAACTATGGGTACAACTTCTCCTGCCGAACTTGCAGCTGCAGTCCCAAACGTTCGCAGATGGTTTCAGTTGTATGTCATGAAAAATAGGGCAGATACTCTTGCAGTAATTAAGCAAGCTAAGGATGCGGGCTTCGAAGCTTTGGTGCTCACAGTTGATACACCTGTTGCAGGTTTGCGCTACCGCGACAATCGCAATGGATTGACAGTTCCACCAAAAATAAGATTGAGTACAGTTTTCTCTATCGCCCGGAAACCAATCTGGTGGCTCAATCTCTTTACAACTGGCAAGCTCGAGTTTGCCGCCTTCCGCGGCTGGGATAAACCGCTTTCAGAGTTGGCTGCGCTCATCTTTGATCCATCAACCGATTTCGACGATATTAAATGGCTTCGCACAGTCTGGGACGGCCCAATCGTTGTCAAAGGCATACAGAGCGTTGCTGATGCCAAGGCCGTAGCCAAGTGCGGAGTACAGGCGATCATTCTTTCTAATCATGGTGGTCGACAATTTGATCGCGGGCCAGTGCCGATTGAAATTCTTCCTGCGGTTGTTGATGCAGTGGGTAAAAAAGTCGAGGTCTATATTGATGGTGGAATTATGTCTGGGTTAGACGCGTTAAGCGCAGTTGCTCTGGGCGCGAAAGCGGTATTTATTGGTCGCGCCTACCTCTATGGAGCAATGGCAAACGGCGAAGCAGGGGTGCAACAAGTCATCGATTTAATGCGACGTGAATTCATCAATGGCATGTCGCTTTCAGGAGCACGCACTATCAAAGAAGTTCAAGAGAACGGCGCACGGATAAGGAGCAGTTTCCATGAATAAGGTTGCAATAGTTACTGGGGGAGCCAAAGGAATCGGTTTCGGTAGCGCACGGCGCTTACTTGAAGATGGTGTGAGCGTAGTCATATTTGATGTCGATGAAAGCGCAATTGCTGCAGCCCAATCAGAATTTTCTAGCTATAAGGAAAAGTTCTCAGCCATGAAGGTGGATATCTCCTCGGAGCCTCAAGTACAAGCAGCCATCAATGAAGTTGGAAACAAGTTTGGCCACATTGACTATTTGGTTAATAGTGCGGGCGTTCAAACTTATGGCACAGCAGAAGAAACTACAGATGCAATCTGGGAGAAAACGTTTGGTGTAAATGTAAAAGCAATGTACCTCACAACTAAATATGCAGTTCCATTTATGCGCAAAGCCAAAAGTGGTTCAATAGTAAATATTTCATCGGTGCAATCTCTATCAAATCAAAAAGGAGTTGTTGCCTATGCTGCATCAAAGGGTGCGGTAAATGCACTCACACGTGCAATCGCTGTTGACTATGCGAGCGAACAAATTCGGTGCAATGCAGTTTTGCCTGGATGCGTAGATACTCCGATGCTACGTGCTACGGCGCAATCCTTTAAAGGTGAGCGCACAGAAGAAGATCTTTTGCATGAATGGGGACTGTCACATCCAATTGGACGAATGGCAAGCATTCATGACATTGGCAATCTAGTTGGCTTCTTATGCTCTGATAAATCCTCATTTATTACTGGGGCTTCATATGTCATCGACGGCGGCTTAATCACACAAGTACCTGTCATCCTTCCCGAGTAAGGCCGATTTCTAGAGAGCTCGTAAATAAGGTAATCTACGCAAGCCGTAAGACCCTGGCGGGTTGCCCGAGCGGCCAATGGGAGGGGACTGTAAATCCCCCGGCTCTGCCTTCGAAGGTTCAAATCCTTCACCCGCCACCATTACGCCCTTCGATTTGGGGGGCGTTTTGCTTTGCGGGCGCTTTCTGCAGTTCATTTGCGAGTCGACATTCAGCATGACGCTGAATACTCTTCGCCAGTATCCATTTCGCCCCAACCATAAGGAGCTAACGTGCAAAAACGTTTTGGAATTATCTCTGCAGCTGTAATCGCAGCCGCTCTCACACTTTCTGGATGTGGACTCTTTGGTTCATCTTCAGATGATTCAGCATCAGCATCGTGCGAAGTTGGCGAACTTGCCACAATCACTGAAGGCAAACTCACCATCGCAACTGGTGAACCTGCTTACTATCCATGGGTTATCGATGACAAGCCAGAATCTGGCGAAGGCTTTGAAGGCGCTGTCGCTTATGCCGTTGCAAAGCAACTAGGTTTTGATGCAGCGGATGTCACTTGGGTTCGCACGACTTTTGATTCTGCTGTAACTCCAGGAGAAAAGAACTTTGACTTTAACTTGCAACAGTTCTCAATCACTGAAGATCGTAAGAAGGCTGTTGATTTCTCATCACCTTATTACACAGCTCCTCAGGCAATTGTCTCCTTTAAGGGAAGCAAAATTGAAGGAAAGACCACTCTTGCAGATCTAAAGAGCGCAAAGCTTGGTGCTGCAGTCGGTACAACGTCACTCGATGCCATCGAGAACCAGATTGGTAGCAAGCCACAGGTATTTAATGACAATGCCGCAGGCGTCTCTGCTCTGAAGAATAAGCAGATTGATGGATTAGTAGTCGATCTTCCAACTGCCTTCTATCTCTCCGGAGTTGAGGTTCCCAATGGACTTATCGTCGGACAACTTCCTTCAACTGGAGAAGGCGATCAGTTCGGTCTCTTGCTCTCAAAGGGCAGCAAACTCACATCATGCGTAAGTGCGGCAGTTGATGCAATTACCGCAGATGGAACCCTTGCAGCAATTACAGATAAGTGGCTTGCAACTGATGCCGGCGCTCCTGTATTGAAGCCTTAATAGAAACTACGCAGTAAAGACGGTAGTTTGGCGACCATGTCAGAGAAGGAAAGCTCTGCTTGGTCGCCAAGCTCCCGCGAATTAGATCGACGTAAATCTCGTCGACGGATTAGCCGCAAGCAAGCAAGTATTGCTGCGGCTTCTTCCATTTTTGTACTAGGAACTCTTGCCCTCATTCTGGTCACTTCACCGGGCTGGCAGACTGTCAAAGAGACCTTTTTTGATATTGGCTATGGCCGAGAAGTACTTCCAACAGTGGCCAAAGGGCTTTGGATCAATCTTCAACTCACCTTTATTGGAGGGGCGGCTATCGGAGTTATTGCGCTGGGACTGGCACTTGTCAGAACCACAAAATCTCCTGCACTGACTCCATTTAGATTTTTAGCAACAGCATATGTAGATATCTTTCGTGGCGCCCCACTCATTTTGATTATCTTGCTGGTGGGCTTTGGAGTCCCAGCTCTTGGGCTTTCAGGAGTTTCCAGTAATGTAATTTTTCTCGGAACTGTTGCAGTTGTACTTACATATTCTGCCTATGTCGCTGAAGTAATCCGCAGTGGAATTTTATCTATCCATCCAAGTCAACGGGCTGCCGCACGTTCGCTTGGTCTCACATCCTCACAGACTATGCGTTTTGTTGTGCTACCTCAGGCAATTAGACGTGTAGTACCACCTTTGCTCAATGATTTTGTCTCTTTACTGAAGGACACGGGCTTAGTCTCAATCTTGGGAGTAACAGATGCAGTCCGGGCAGCGCAGATAAACGCCAGTCGAACCTTCAATTACACACCATATGTAGTTGCGGCAGTTCTCTTCTTATTAATAACTATTCCTATGACCCGATATACAGATCGTGCGATTAGACAACGGACCAGTGCGCAAAATTCAGAAGGTGCAATCTGATGACAAAGGTACTTGAGCTAGTAGATGTGCGAAAGTCTTTTGGCGCTGAACTCGTACTGGAGAATCTCTCACTGTCGGTCCCAGAGCACACTGCAACAGTGCTCATTGGGGCATCAGGATCAGGCAAATCAACCTTATTGCGCTGCATCAACTTGTTGGAATCAATTGATGATGGGCAGATTTTTTTGGATGGCCAGGAGATTTCAGATCCGCTTATAGATGTCGACGATGTGCGACGCCGTTTAGGAATGGTCTTCCAATCTTTTAATTTATTCCCTCACAAAACCGTGCTTGAAAATATTACGCTGTCTCCGATCAAAGTACATGGGAAGAGTAAGGATGAGGCAATCGCTCACGCCATGTACCTATTGAAGCGTTTTGATTTAGCGGATAAAGCAGATCAATATCCCGATCGCTTGAGCGGGGGACAGCAGCAACGAGTGGCAATCATTCGCTCTCTCGCTGTAAGTCCCCGGCTCTTGTTGCTCGATGAAGTGACTTCTGCTCTCGATCCAGTCTTGGTAAATGAAGTGCTCTCAGCAGTGCGCGATCTCAAAAGCGATGGCATGACCATGGTTTTAGCAACCCATGAAATGGGTTTTGCAACTCAAGTAGCTGATGAAGTTTGTTTTCTTGAGTCAGGCAAGATTCTAGAGCGCGGGAGTGCAGAACAAGTCTTGCAGAATCCAGAGAACCCTAAGACGCAAGAGTTTTTAAGGCGTGTACACCAAGCTGGTCGCTTGTAAAGATCAGACTGTAGTGTCACCTGCACGGCGACGACGGAGATTATCTCCGAAGACAGCGAGCAGGATAACTGCGCCAACTACGACGTACTGCCATTCTTGCTGAAGTCCAAGGATGCGAAGTCCGTTAATAAGAACAGACATGATGAGCGCACCGATAATGGTTCCACCGATAGTTCCTTTACCGCCGAAGAGCGATGTTCCACCGATGATGACTGCAGCAATAGCTTCAAGTTCGTATCCAAGTCCAAGGTCTGGCTGAGCAGATCCAAGACGTGAAGTAAGAACAACAGCTGCAAGTCCTACATAGACTCCGCAGAGCGCATAAATAGCAACTAACCAACGATTGACCTTAACGCCAGAGAGCTTGGTTGCTTCTGTATTAGAGCCAATTGCGAAGTTATATCGACCAAGCACGGTCTTGTTCAGAATGAGCGATCCGATAATTGCAGCAATAAAGAGAATCAAGACTCCATTAGGAAAGTTAGGAATGATATTTCCCTGCGCAATTTGATCCCAACCTTTGACATCGGTTGCGAAGAGGATTGGCTTGAGGTCCGAGATAATCAGAGCCAAGCCTTGTGCACCCTTCATCGTTGCAAGCGTTGCAATAAATGGAGGAAGACGGAGCACCGTGATCAAGATTCCGTTAATTGCCCCAAGTAGTCCACCAACAACCATTCCCAGCAAGATACCTACCCAGACATTGAGTTCATAGGCCATCACCATTTTTCCGGTGATAACTGCAACAAGTGCCATCGATGTGCCTACTGAGAGGTCGATACCACCCGTGATGATTACGAAGGTAACTCCAATCGCGAGCAGACCAATGACAGTCGTTGACATCAAGATTCCACCAGAGACATTTGCCCATGAGGCAAAGACTGGGTTCATGATGGTGAAGAAGATAAAGATGACAACGAGCGAAGCAAGCGCTGCTACTCGGCCGATCTCACGGCGGATAAAGGCGGAAACTTTGCTGCCTTCGCCTTGGCCAGCAGTAGTTAGATCATCTGACATATGTTTCTCTTTCCTCTTCTTAGTGGACTGACGTTAGTTCGTCGCTAAATTTGGTGGCGTATTCAATAATTTTCTCTTGGTTTGCATCCTTGTTATCAAGAATTCCGGTGAGTCGACCCGCGCACATAACGGCGATTCGGTCTGACATGCGCAAGATTTCGGGGAGTTCGGATGAAATCATGATGATTGATTTTCCTTCTTCAGCTAGCTTGGTAAGTAGCTTGTAGATCTCATCCTTTGCGCCAACATCGATTCCACGAGTTGGTTCATCGAAGATCAAGATGTCACAGTTACGGGTGAGCCATTTACCAATAACTACCTTCTGCTGGTTTCCACCAGAGAGATTTTTTACAAATTGATTTTCAGAAGGGGTTCGTACGCGCAATTGGGCGATGACGTCACGGGTCACCCCAGCAGCAGGTTTAACTCTGAGCCAACCAAATTTAGAGAAACGAGGAATAGAGGAGAGGATTGTGTTAAATGTAAGGTTTTGAATCAGAAGCAAACCGAATCGTTTACGGTCTTCTGAGAGATATCCAATTCCGGCCGCCACTGCATCTGAGGGTTGCTTAATTTTTACTTCGTTACCGTGCAGATAGATTTTTCCTGCAGTGCGCGGATCAGCTCCGATAATTGCGCGAGCGAGTTCAGTACGTCCTGCCCCCATGAGTCCGGCAAATCCTAGGATTTCACCTTTACGGAGTTCAAAAGAGACATCACGAAGCAGATGGCGGTCGGTGATGCCTTCGACCTTCATGACTATCTCGTTACCGATACGGCGATCAAATGGGCGCTGATCTTGATCTACTTTTCGTCCCACCATCAATGAGATGACTTCAGGAATCGAAGTCTCGGTTGTCTTTAAAGTTTGTACATACTGACCATCGCGAATCACAGTAATGCGGTCAGTAATCTTGGCTAGCTCTTCGAGGCGGTGGGAGATATAGACGACTCCCTTTCCGGCAGCCTTGAGTGTGCGAATGATCTTGAAGAGAGATTCAGTTTCAGCTGGAGTAAGAGATGATGTTGGCTCATCCATGATGATGACAGAGCCACGATAAGAAACCGCTTTTGCAATTTCAACCATCTGCTGCTTTGCGATGGTGAGTTCACCAACAATTGCCTTGGGATCAAGGTTGAGTTCGAGTTCAGCCAGAAGTTTTACAGCCTCGTCGTTTAGTTTGGCATTATCTAGAAATACACGTCCTGGCCGGCGATCTTCACGGCCGATAAAAATATTCTGAGCAACGCTCAGGTGAGGCATCAAATTGAGCTCTTGGTGAATGATGCTAATTCCCAGTCGTTGCGCCTCGAATGGGCTAGGAATTTCTACAGACTGACCGCGATATTTAACATCGCCAGCATCCTTTTTATAGATTCCAGAGAGAATCTTCATGAGGGTTGATTTGCCGGCTCCATTTTCACCGACTATGGCATGGACTTCGCCTTCATTGAGGTCGAAATGAACGTTATCGAGGGCCTTAACACCTGGAAACTCTTTGCTTACGCCTGTGAGCGATAAGAGTTGAGTTGCTGCCATTTTTTCCCCACAAATCCTGAAGTTACTACCGTTAATGTAATCGAATAGTAAAGCATGATGGCCGAGATTGCTCCCGGCCATCATGACTTTTTTACTTACAAATTGAGTCTTTCGACTTATTCGTAAAGGTTTCCAGCAACTGTTGGGTCGCTGATGTTCTTCTTATCGTAGTAGTAGAAACCAGTGTCGATAAGTGGCTTTGGAACTGTCTTGTTGCGTACGTAGTTAACGAGCGCTTCTACAGTCTTAGCACCGATACCCATTGGGCTCTGTGTGATTGCACCAGTCTGAAGACCAGACTTGATGTTTGCAATCTGCTGCTTTCCTGAGTCGAAGCCGATCAACTTAACTGCGCCGTTCTTCAACTTAGCAGCCTTGAATGCCTGGCCAGCTCCGATTGAAACGCCTTCGTTAGTTCCGTAGATACCCTTGAGGTCCTTGTTAGCAACAAGTGCTGCGCTAACGATTTCCTGTGCCTTGAGAGCGTCTCCACCTTCAGCGTACTGAGTTGTGAGGAGCTTGATGCCCTTGTGCTTCTTCTTGATCTGGTTGATAAAGCCGTTTGCACGGTCGATACCGGTCTGGTTTGTCTGTGAGTGACCAACAACCAAAACCTTACCCTTACCCTTAAGAAGAGCAGCCATCTTGTCTGCTGCTAGTGCACCAGCAGCAACGCTGTTGGTGTATGCAACGCCAAGTGCGCAGTCTGATTCAGTTCCAAGCTTGCCTGGGCAGCTTGCTGCTGTATCGAACATGTAGACAGGAATTCCTGCATCATGTGCTGCCTTGAGCTTTGGAACAGCCTGAGTTGTTCCAAGAGCTGCGTAACCGATTGCATCTGGCTTAACTGCAATAGCTGCATCAAGCATTTCAAGTTGCTTATCGATCATTGTTTCAGCTGCTGGACCCTGGAAGACGATCTCTGCGTTCATCTTCTTAGCTTGTGTCTCAGCGCCTAACTTAACTGCTTGCCAGAACTGGTGTGTTTCGCCCTTTGAGATCAAATAGATCTTGAGGGTCTTTTCTGCTGCTGTCACTGGAGCAGCTGTTCCAGTTACCAATGCAAGAGCTGCAACTGCAGCTACTGCCATTAGACCTTTCTTCATGTGTTTCCCTTCAAAAGCAGCGGAATTGCTGTGTGGGAATCCTAAGTGTGCACATGCCCACTTTCAAGAAAAAACAGGTATTTGCAGTGGCTTGCAGGAGATTGTTACGGGTTCGTTATCTATAGCGTTATAACTTCGTTATCTTGTAACTGCGCACCACGTTCAACTTCCAAAATGCCTCTTTCTCACTATCCGAGAGGCGCTCTGTCACGGTTTCTGCAAGTTGAACTACCTGAGAGTAGCTCTCTGCGCCCAGTAGAGCGACTGGCCAATCCGAGCCAAACATTATTCGCTTCGTTGAGAAACTTTCCATGATGTGATCCACGTAAGGAGTGAAATCAGACACCTGCCAAGCTTTCCATTTCGCCTCAGTAACGATGCCAGAAATTTTGCACGAAACATTTTCGAATGAAGCAAGTTCGCTGATGAGCGACTTCCACGGTTCAAATTCTTGACGAGAGATATACGGCTTAGAAATATGGTCCAAAACGAAACGAGTATCAGGGCAGGCGCGCACTAATTCAATTGCGGCCCTTAACTCAGGAGTCTTGGTAAGAATGTCATAAGTGATGTCGAGTTTTCCAAAGCCTTGCACATTCTTGATTACTTGCGGGCGAGCCAAATAATTTGGATCAGGATGATCTTGGGCTATATCTCTGATCCCTTTGAGGTACTGGCCGCCGCTAGCTTCTAGATATTTTTCACACTCTGCTAGCGATGAACTCGAATCAACATCTAGCCACCCCACAACCGCAACTATCGGTGATCCCTGTTCAGCAATTTTTAGAATCTCGTAGGTTTCTTCGTGAGTCATGCTGGCTTGCACATACACAGTTCGCTCTATACCTGTTCCAGCGATGGCTGCCTGCAAATCTGCAATTGCGAAGTTACGGCGAATGGGGGCCATTTCATCTCCGGCCATCCAGTCATAGTTTCGCGCAGTGAGATCCCAGAGGTGGTGATGCGCATCAATTCTCATAGAAAAACTTCAGCCTTGTGCAACAACATGGTTTAAGGGATTTCCGGCTGCCAATAGTTTTAGTTGTGATTCGATGAGTCGTCTACCGCGAGGTTCGAAAGCTGCAGAGTTGCCCCCTACATGCGGAACAACTATGAGATTCGGTGCATTCCAGAGTGGATGTCCCTGCGGAAGTGGCTCAGGGTCGGTTACATCAAGGGCTGCATAAATTCTTCGCGAATGAAGTTCCTGCAAGAGTGCCTCTGTATCAATAATTGGGCCACGCGCCACATTCACAATGAGAGAACCATCTTTCATTGCAGCTAATCTCTTTGCGCCAAACATGTGCCGCGAAGATTCTGTTAATGGCAAAATTAAAATAACAATATCCAGTTTCGGTAAATATGAATCTAATTCATCAATTTTCACAGTGCCATCGCGGCCGGATTGAGTAAATGCGGTGATTGTCACATCAAATCCCGATAACTTACGTGCGACTTCTTTACCGATAGAACCAAATCCAATAATTCCTACATGGCTATCTGAAAGCGAAGGAAAGCGACGGTGGTTCCAAGTGCCAGCAATTTGTTCACGGATAAATTCTGCAAAGCCACGTCGCGAAGCAATCGCAAGACCCACCGCAAGTTCAGCAGTCGAGGCATCATGGACTCCGCGTGCGTTGCAGAGGGTGAGTCCAGGGCGCAGATAGGCCAAGGCATCGTCATAACCCGCGTTGAGCATCTGCAAGATCTTGAGATTGGGCATCTTGGCGGCATAGGAAAGCGCATGTGCACCGCCCATGTAAGACGGTACATACATATCTATTTGTGACAGGTCAGAGGTATCAAGTGGGAAATTTTGAGGAGAAAGCAGAGTAATTCCTTCAGGGACAGTTATATCTGACCACTGGGTCCATACGCGCATAGTCACTTGGACCGCTCTGGGATTACTTCAACGGTATTAGTGAGCGTGCCAACGCCAGCAACGTTAATTTCAACGATATCCCCGGCAGCAAGAGCTACATCCATCGGTGGAACAATTCCTGTGCCGGTAGAGAGAATCACGCCATGCGGAAACTCTTGGCATCTAAAGACATAGTCAACTAAATCTTGCAGCGTGCGATTGAGTTTCCCAAGAGAAGTTTCCGCCTCCCAAGCGATATTTGCTCCGCGAATAATCTTTGCCTTAATCGCCATTTGATCAGCGCTCGGTGCAAGCCATGCTGGAGTTATATCTGGGCCAAGAGATGTTGAACCTATGTATATCTTGGCCTGAGATAGATAAAGAGGATTTTCACCTTCAATAGAACGCGCGGTAACGTCGTTGCAGATGGCATACCCAATAATCTCGCGATGCTTATTTATATAGATGGCAACTTCAGGTTCTGGAACTGACGCTTCACTGTCGTAACGAATACCGATTGCAGCGCCGGTACCGCGAGCACGCACAGCGGTGGATTTGAAGAAAAGTTCTGGTCTATCAGCCTCATAGACGCGTTGATAAACATCAGGAACTCCACTCTCTTCTTTTCGAGCATCGCGAGATCGAAGATAGGTAACACCCGCACCCCAGAGTTCAATCTCGGGAGAAATTGGCGCAACTAACTTGCCGGATACTTCATCACTGACCCCCGTGACTGCGCTTTTGAGTTCTGTCAGCGTCAGATGCATCGCCTCAGTGAGCGTGGGAAGTTCCTTAATAGCGCGGTGGGTACCGTCGATGGTGACTGCTAATTGGTACTGCTGATTACTGGTGTGCAGAACTGATAATTTCATGGCAATCCAAACTAGTCGACGTGAAAGTTTTCGGGAATAACGTGCCACCATTCCCCAGCACGTGCTTCGGGAACCTGGCTTTGCATGGGGTCAGTAATCTTCCACCACCTCTGAGTTTCAGGATCTGCGGCGATGGTTGCCAAATCTTTTTCGTAATCTGTGCCGGTGTACTCCATATAGGCAAAGAGCAGGTGCTCGTATCGGAAAATCGAGTAGTTCTGGATATTTGCCTTTTTTATTGTGGCTAGCACCGTTGGCCAGACATCTGCGTGAATACGTTCATACTCTTCAATTTGATCAGGTTTGATTCCGATTACTTGTGCAATGCGTTGAACGCTCATGCGGGAATCCTTTCGATGAGATTGGCATCTTCTAGCTCTGACCAAATATCGGTAGGTAGTTCTAGATTAAAGGCGTCAACATTTTCCAAGAGTTCAGCAGCGGTTCGTGGGCCAGTAAGGACAGAAGTAACTGCTGGATGGCGAAGTGGGAATTGCAAAGCAGCTGCGAGAAGTGGAATGTTACGTGCCGCTAAGAATTGGCCAATCTTGGCCGCGCGAGAAATAATTTCATCTGAAGCCGGTAAGTAGTTATAAGTCGCACCAGGTACTGGATTGGCAAGAACGCCCGAATTAAGAACTCCACCCATAGTGATATCTATATTGCGAGATAGGGCATAAGGGAAGAGTTCACGATGTGATATCTGATCGAGCAAGGTATATCGCCCAGCGATAAGTGCAATATCTAAATCGGTTCCTTTCATGATTTGCAGAGCCTGCTCTGCATGATTGATTCCGATACCAACGGCTTTGATTAAACCCTGTGCGCGGTACTCGGCCAAAACCGGGAATGCGTTTTCAATAGCTTCTTTAACGTGTTCTTCGGCATCATGCATTAAAACAATATCGAGATGATCTAGCCCCATTCGCTCAAGGCTTTCGTCAAATGCTTTGCGTATTCCATCTGGTGAATAATCAAAGATGGGAACTAAATCTTTGGGTGCATCGGGAAACCATGGGAATGTCTCTGCGCTCGGATCGTGGCGAAGGACTCGACCCACCTTTGTTTCGATGACGTAAGGAACTTTTGCGCCACGAAGAGCTTTACCTAATCGGATCTCTGCAACCCCATGGCCATATTGAGGGGCAGTGTCAAAGTAATTGATTCCGATATCAAGCGCGGTATTGAGCAGTTCATCTCCATCTTCATCGGTAACGGACTTAAAAAGTCCACCGAGGGGAGCTGTTCCAAGACTTAAGCGAGTTACTTCGAGATTGGAACGCTTTAGCTTTACTTTTTCATTGTGTCGCGCCATTTATTCATCATATATGATTTTTCAGGTCTAGCGAAGAGTCAGTTTTTCATATCGAGCAGAGGGATTTCATGCCAAAGGTAACTGGATTTAAAACTATTGATGTGCGCTTTCCAACTTCACGAGGACTTGATGGTTCTGATGCGATGAATAAGGAGCCGGACTATTCAGCGGCTTTGGTAATCCTAGAAACAGATGACCCACAATTACAAGGGCATGGCTTTGTTTTTACTTGTGGTCGAGGTAACGACTTACAGTGCGATGCTATTTCACTCCTTGCACCCTATGCAGTCGGGCGCGATGTTGCAGATTTGGCGACAAGTATGGGTGACTTTGCACGGAGTTTGGTACGAGATTCTCAGATACGTTGGCTTGGACCAGAAAAAGGCGTGACTCAGATGGCTGCTGGCGCAGTGATCAATGCCGCTTGGGATTTAGTTACCAAGCACGCCAAGAAACCGCTCTGGAAATTTCTTTCAGATTTATCACCTGAAGAAATTGTTGAACTCATCGACTTTCGATACATCACAGATGCGCTAACTCCAGATGAGGCGTTAGAAATATTGCGTAAGGCTCAACCACTTCGTGCTGCAAATGAAAGCAAGTTAATTGCAGAAGGATTGCCTGCCTACACAACTACTCCTGGATGGTTGGGCTACAGCGATGAAAAAATGGTGCGCTTAGCTAAAGAGGCGGTCGCTGATGGATACACCCTCATCAAGCTCAAGTGCGGAGGTTCGCTAGAGGATGATAAACGCCGACTTCGCTTAGCCAGAGAGGCAGTAGGTCCAAATATTCGAATCTCAATTGATGCAAACCAAGTGTGGGATGTTAACCAAGCGATTGAATGGATTAAGGGAATCGGTGATGTGAATCTGCACTGGGTCGAAGAACCTACCAACCCAGATGATGTGCTTGGCCATGCTGCAATTGCTAAGGCAATTGCACCAGTTCGTGTTGCAACAGGCGAACATGGAATGAACCGAATTCTCTTTAAGCAGATGCTGCAAGCTAAAGCCTTTTCATTTATGCAGATTGATGCAACCCGAGTTGCTGGAGTAAATGAAAACCTTGCAAACATCTTGATGGCGGCTAAATTCGGTGTCCCTGTCTGTCCTCATGCTGGGGGAGTTGGATTATGCGAGCTTGTACAACATCTGGCTATGTTTGATGCAGTTGCGGTGTCAGGACACCACCCAGATCGAGTAGTTGAATTTGTTGATCACTTACACGAACACTTTGTGGTGCCAACCAATATTAAAAATGCACATTACATGCCACCATTAGAGCCAGGCACCGGTGGAGAAATGTATGCGCAATCAATTGCAGACTTCACATTCCCAACAGGAAAAGAATGGGTAAACGCATGAGCAAAGAATTTGCAGGACTTACAGCAGCTGTAACCGGAGCTGGTTCAGGAATTGGTCTAGCAACAGCAAAGATTCTCTCCGATGGTGGGGCCAAGGTCTATGGCCTTGACATTGCAGAAGGCGGATTAGCTGGGGTAGGCGAATGGCTGCACTGCGATGTCGGGGACGATGCATCAGTTGCAGCGGCATTCTCCAAAATTTCCCAGCTCGACATACTTATTAATAGCGCTGCAATTAGTGCGGTAGGAAATGTAGAGGCCAATCCATCCGATGAGTGGCATCGGGTGATGAATATCAACGTTGTTGGCATAGCGCGTACTGCCCGCAATGCGCTGCCATTGCTGCGAAAGAGCAAAGCAGCATCAATTACAAATGTTTGCTCAGTTGCGGCGACCGCCGGAATACCGAAGCGCGCACTTTATAGTGCAACCAAAGGTGCAGTGCTTTCACTGACTCTAGCAATGGCTAATGACCACATCGCCGAAGGTATACGTGTCAACTGTGTAAATCCCGGAACTGCAGATACACCTTGGGTGCAACGATTGCTGGCACAAGCGGCAGATCCCGAAGCTGAACGTAAAGCTCTTGAAGCGCGTCAACCGATGGGAAGGCTAGTAAGCGCAGAAGAAGTTGCTCGTGCTCTCTGTTACTTAGCAAGTCCGCTACAGGGTTCCACAACTGGTACATCACTTGCCGTCGACGGTGGAATGCAAGGTTTGCGTATTCCTAAATGAAATCTTTTAATGAAGATGAACTTCGCGCAAAGTTAGATCCGCTTTCATATGCAGTATTGCGTGAAGGCGCAACTGAACGTCCATTTACCGGCGAATATACGGATACTGAAACTGTAGGCAGTTATCGATGCAAAGTTTGCGGTAATGAACTTTTTCGTTCAGAAACAAAGTTTCATTCAGGTTGTGGGTGGCCATCTTTTTATGCGCCAACGTCAGATGATGCGGTCACTCTGATTGAAGATCGATCATTGGCTCCACGTATTAGAACTGAAGTCCGTTGTGCCCAATGCGATTCACACCTTGGTCACGTCTTTGCAGGAGAGGGATTTGACGTCCCTACCGACCAGCGCTGGTGCATCAACTCAGTCTCACTGGTTCTCGAGGAAAAACCCTAAATCCACGCCTTTTTGTAATACTTTCGTTATCTAAAAACTGTGGGTTTGCGACCCTTTTCATCATAGGTTTACGCCCTCATGTGGTTTCTGGCCCCTCCAGTTCCCCATGACTTCGAAGTCACACTTTAAGAGAATAGGAAGAAGATGTCAGAAAATACGAATTCGGTTTCCCGCCGTTCGTTGCTCAAGGGCGCTGCAGTAGGTGGACTAGGCCTAGTCGCTGGTAGCACACTTGCAGCTGGCTCAGCGGATGCTGCAACACGTTTGAAGGGCAGCACAGTCCGTTGGACAACACGTGGTGGTGGAGCAACAGGTGACAAAATTGCTAAGGCTGTGAACGATGCGTTTACAAAGAAGACCGGTGCAAAGGTTGTCGCTCAGCAAGTTAACTCAGATGACTTCCAGAATAACTTTGCGCAGATCATGCAGGGATCACCTGATGATGCGTTTGGTTGGATGGCTGGATACCGTTCAAACCACTTCGGTGAAATGGGTCTTCTTGCAGATCTCACCCGTGAGATCAACCGTTTGAAGTCAACACTTCCTACAGCAGCAATCAAGGGTGCAACAAGCCCAATCACAAAGAAGCCTTACATCCTTCCAACAACTTACTACCCATGGGCTCTGCACTATCGCAAGTCAATGGTGAAGGAAATTGGAATGAACCCAGAGAAGATTGATACCTGGGATGACTTCATCAAGTTGATGACGCTTACACAAAAGAAGGGTCTTGTCGGATACTCACTCGGCGCCAAGGGCGGCTGGGAAGCAATGGGTACATTCGACATCCTTAACGCACGTGTCAACGGCTACAAGTACCACATCGACCTACTTAACGGTCGCGCAAAGTGGACAGATGCCAAGACCAAGGAAACCTTCAAGTACTTCGCACAGCTCATCCCATTCATGAACGAGAACGTCTTGGATATTTCATGGGACGGCATGCGCGACCTTCTTCTTCAGAAGAAGACTGGTGCAATGATGATGGGTTCTTGGTTTGCTAACGACTTCAAGGCGAAGTCACAGGCAGATTACGACGATCTATGGGTCGTTCCATTCCCAGAAATCAATCCAAAGTGGGGTATCGACACAATTGATGCGCCACTCGATGGTATCTCTGTAGCTGCAAACGGTAAGAACGTTGCAGGCGGAAAGGCACTTGCTGAATTCTGGGCATCACCAGAAGGAATTAAGGAAGCAATCAAGGCTGGTGATACAAATATTTATGTATCTAAGTCATTTGATACTTCTTCATACGATTCATTCAACAAGCAGAAGCTTGCAGTTCTCGGTTCAGCAAAGAACATTATGTTCTTCTTGGATCGCGATGCTCGTGGAGATTTTGCCGGACCAGTTGTTGGCCCAGCTATCCAGAGCTTCATTAAGAAGCCTTCGGATATCAACAAGATCCTCGAAAACGTACAAGCACAATGGGATGCACTTCCAAAGAACTAATTTCTTAGTTGTTAATTAGTTAAAGTGCTAGTAAGATAAAGGAATGAAAGCGGCGGCTACGGTTAAGAAAAATCGTAGCCGCCGCTCACTTTCCAAGACAGACCGATTTACGCTCTCGGCTTTTGTCGGAATTCCTACGTTACTTCAAATAGTTCTTCTCTGGGTTCCTGCGGTAGTAACCATTATTCTCTCGTTCACCTATTGGAACGGAATTCGTCTCAAGGATATTAAATGGGCAGGAATTCAGAACTATAAAACCATCTTTGTTAATGAACCTCTTTTTTATGAGGCGCTCAAGAACAATGGCATTTGGCTGGTTTTCTTCGTTTTAGTTGCAACCCCACTTGGAATTTTGCTCGCTTATCAAGTTGATCGGGGTATTAAAGGTCATGCCTTCTATGAATCAATTTATTATCTTCCTGTTGTTTTATCGCTAGCAGTTATCGGAATTATCTGGAACTTTATGCTCCAACCTGGTGGATTTGTTCAGGGGCTGATGGGCCTAGATATCGGTAATGCAATATCTATTTGGGGTAACCCAGATATCAATACCTGGGTAATCCTCGGAGTAGCATCGTGGCGCCACATCGGATACATCATGTTGCTCTATTTATCTGGCCTTAAATCTGTAGATCCTGCGCTCAAAGAGGCAGCTGCAATTGATGGTGCGACAGAGTGGCAAATTTTCCGCAAGATTATTTTGCCAACTATGCAACCAGTAAACATCATCATTGTTGTTATCACTCTGATCGAATCCCTTCGCGCCTTTGACCTGGTTTACATCATCTATGGCAATCCAACAATTTTCCCTCTGCTTAATCTTCTGGTTTTCCAAAACTTTGCGGGTCAAGGTATTTCAATGAAGGGCGCGGCCTACGCTGTAATTCTTCTCTTGCTGTGCATTGTTCCAATCATTACTTACTTGCGAATTGTCTTTAAAGAGGATCTCAAATGAGCACAGGTGTAGTCCAAGACAAAAAATATCGCGATAGTCAAAAGCGAAAAGATTTCTTCATCTCACTATTTATTGGAATTTTTGCCTTTGTATGGATTTTTCCAATTCTTTGGACTGTTTGGACTTCTCTTCGCCCATACAACGACATCATTTCTTACGGAATTTTTTCTTGGCCTCGAAATCTGAACTTCGATAACTATGTGAATGCCATGAGAGAAATGCAGATCGGTGGGTACCTACTGAACTCTGCAATTGTCACAATTCCATCGGTGATTTTGACTTTGTTCTTCGGTTCTTTGATTGCCTTCGTAGTCACCCGGTATAAATTTAAGTTCAATCTCTCGCTGCTGCTTCTCTTCACTGCAGGAAACATGTTGCCGATTGTTCTTACCTATATCCCAGTATTCTGGCTCTTTATCTGGATAGGCGAGCTCTTCGGAAACCGTAATCTTTTATATAACAATTACGGTGGATTAATTTTGGTGCATGTTGGCTTCCAGGTAGGTTTTGCGGCCTTTGTGCTCTCGTCCTATATGAAGACAATCCCTAAAGAGATCTCTGAATCAGCAACAATTGATGGCGCCAATGTCTTCCGTCACTACTGGAACGTAATTCTTCCTTTATTACGTCCTGCGCTAGCCGCGCTTAGCGTTTTGATGACGACGTGGATCTACAACGAGTTTTTCTGGGCTCTGGTTCTGATGTCAGATGACTCAAAGCGCCCAATTACCTCGGCTTTGCGTCGCCTCCAAGGTCAGTACGTCACCGACTTCAATCTTCTGGCAGCCGGTGCGATCATCGCGGCCCTTCCAACCGTGATTCTATTCTTTGTTTTGCGTAAGCAGTTTATTGCCGGCTTAACTTTGGGTTCTACCAAGGGTTAAAGCAAAGCTTCGTAATCAACTTTGATGCATCGATCCATAACGCAGCTCATTCCACTCTCTTTTGCCCGAGTTGCAAGCTCGGGGACAAAAATTCCTAACTGAAACCAAATTGCTTTAGCTCCAATTGCGATAGCTGCATCAAGGACCGAGGGACAATCTTCAGCCTTTCGAAAGACATCGACGATATCGATTTCGGCAGATATTTCTGACAAATTACCGTAAACCTTTTGCCCAAGGACTTCATCTAAGGCTGGGTTTACAAAATACAAATCAAAATGTGAATGGTTCTGCAGGTACTTCGCCACGGCATGAGATGCACGTTCTGGTTTGTCAGAGATTCCAACAATTGCTACCGTCTTTGCATCCCTCAATAATTGAGCAATTTCAGCTCTACTTGGTGGGCTCCAACTCATATAGCCATCCTATGAGAACCTAACGGGTTAAACTTGAGAGATGTTTAAGCGTGCCGTAAAACTCTTTACTGACAGAAAACTCTGGGTCAGACAGATTCTTGTCGCTGGATTTTCTGGTGGCGTGGCTTGGTTTTTAGGAGATCTTCTCGTGGACGGCGGAGGAGTTGTAGCCGCAATTGTCTCCACATTGAGTATCCGTATATCGCTTCACAAATCCATCCGTGAAGGTTTTGGGCAGATAGTGGGTACCGCCATTGGTGCCGGAACCGCGCTGCTTGCAGTCACCATATTTAACTTTGGATTCATAGCTATCGCTACGACAATCATTCTCTGTGCGGTAGTGGCCCGAGCTTTACACCTTGGCGAAGTGGCATCTGTCAACGTTCCCGTAACTGCTTTGATTGTTATTGGTCCAGGAATCTCCCAAACGACTGCGGGACATCGACTTGGATCAACACTCATAGGTGCAGCCGTTGCAATATTTTTCTCATATTTTTCACATCCCAAAACTCCAGCAGATAGAGCGCAAGAACAGATTAAAAGGGTGAGCACTAAAGCTGCCGAACTGCTTGCGCTGATGTCTGAGGGAGTCGCCGCTGGTTACACACAGAAGGATGCAGGACATTGGCTAGCAAGTGCTCGATTATTAGTTGAAGAGATTCCTGCAATTAGAGCACAGTCAGTGGAGGCGCGTAGCCATGCACGCTGGTTTCCAACTGCTGAAAAAGATGTCGCTGAAGAACTTTACATCGAAGGAATCGCTGTAGAACATACCTTGGTACAGGTGCGAACAATTGCCCGCACATTATTTGATGCAGCAGTCGAAGGCGGTATTGCAGATTCAACAAAGAAACAAATAGCCGTTGCACTCTCCGCCGCAAGTTATGCGATATCAGCTCATGTGGATACACCGGACGATATTTCAGACTTTGGCACCACTCCCACGGATGACGTTCGCGAGGCAGGGTCAGCCCTGGCTGAAACCCTGATCGAAGATGGTAAAGATGTTGACCAGGAGCAGATTGTGCGAGGACTATCAATTGTCGCAAATATTGAGCGAATCGCTGATTCGCTTGATCAGAACTCACCTGCTCTCAAAGATGTGATTACTCCTGATGAGCCTGCCAAAGATAAAGTCCTACAAATTTCACCCATTGAGCAGACAAGTTCCTTCTGGAATCGAACCAAGAAGTTCTTTAGGAAGTATTTGTAGCGAAATCACGCCGAGAATCGGTTCGATTTGCGTATACCCCTAGGGGTATAGTAATCTATGGCTAGTAGGCAGAAATTAGCTTCTGGAAAGGTCATAGATATGTGCTCACGAGTTATATGTAGTCAATGTAAGAAATACACCTGGTCAGGATGTGGCCAGCATGTGGAAGAGGCTCTCGCTGGAGTCCCACAAGATCAGATTTGTAAGTGCGCCTAACTCATGGCTACAAGGAAGATAGCTCACGTTCTCTCTGATGAGGAACAGGTTGCCGCGATTGCAAAACGCATTAAAAGAGCTCAAGGTCAACTAGGAGCTGTAGCGCGCATGCTCGAAGAGGGCAGAAATTGTGACGAGATTGTCATGCAGATGTCAGCCGTTTCGAAGGCAGTTCATACCGCAGCATTTACCTTGATTTCAGCAAGTCTCAAAGAATGCATCGTTGAAGGCAAGAGCAACTCCGATCAAGTAACGGAGCAGTTGCAAAAGTTGTTTTTGAGTTTGGCTTAGGAGAATCATGAAGAAATTAGTGGCAGTTTTGGCCGCATCAGCCTTTTTACTGACTGGATGTGGAAGTGAAGCAGGTACCAATTTAGGTGCTGAAGATTTCCAGGCAAAAACTCAAGAGTCAGGTGTGATTACTCTAGATGTTCGTACACCAGGTGAGTTTGTCGCTGGCCACCTTGTAAATGCCATAAACATTGATGTCGAGGGCATGAATTTTGAATCTGAAATTAATAGATTAGATAAAAGTGCAACTTATGCGGTCTATTGCCGGAGTGGACGTCGGTCTCTAGTTGCGGTGGAGCGGATGAAGGAAGCTGGATTCACAAATTTAGTCAATTTGAATGCCGGCATACAGGAATGGGTAGCGGCAGGTTTACCGTTGGTGACTAATTAATGAAGATAGTAATAATTGGTGGGGTCGCAGGTGGAATGTCTGCAGCAACTCGAATGCGTCGACTTGATGCAGATGCTGAAATTATTGTTATTGAGAAAAGTGGTCATGTTTCTTACGCAAACTGCGGGTTGCCTTATTACGTCGGAGGTGTGATTGAAGAGGAAGAAGCCCTACTTTTACAGACTCCAGCCAGCCTACATGCACGGTTTAGACTAGATGTTCGTATCGCATCTGAAGTTACAGCGATAGACACAGCAAAAAAGTCTGTGCAGGTTCTCAACGAACTGACAGGCGAAAGTTATGAGATTGATTACGACAAGCTTGTTCTGAGTCCGGGTGCATCACCTGTTGTACCGCCTATACCCGGAATTGAACGAGCACTTACTCTTCGCACCGTTGAAGATGTGGAAAAAATCTTTGCTCGTGTGGCAGAAAGACCTACATCGGCAGTTGTTATCGGTGGCGGATTTATTGGTGTTGAAATTGCCGAGAATCTAATTCACAAGGGAATTGCAACCACTGTCGTTGAAGCTTCCCCTCAGCTCTTGGCCCCCCTTGATCCTGAGATGGCAACGCTTGTTGCAAAAGAGATGCAGCGCAATGGGGTGAATCTCCACCTTGGCGCAGCAGCAACTAATATCTCAGGAACTTCTGTCCAATTGAATAATGGATTAGATATTCCAGCAGAGCTGATCATCCTTGCAATTGGAGTTCGCCCAGATACCAAACTAGCAAAAGATGCTGGTTTAACGATTGGTCCTAGAGGTGGAATTTCTGTTGATGAATTCAATCGCACGAGTAATCATGATATTTATGCTGTCGGAGATGTAGCAGAAAAAACAGATGCAATTGATGGCAGTTCTACGCTCGTACCACTAGCAAACCTTGCAAATCGCCATGGTCGGGTTGTTGCTGATCACATTGCTGGACGGTCTACTCGCCCAGTGAAGACCATTGGTACCGCAATCGTTAAAGTTTTTGACTTGATGATTGCTGCAACAGGTTGGAATGAGAAGCGACTAGCCCATTCAGATCGCAAGTACCGTGTCATCCATTCTCATCCCAATTCTCATGCAGGTTATTACCCAGGTGCTCAACAGATGTCTCTTAAGTTAATTTTTGATAGCAAGACAGGAGAAATTCTTGGTGCCCAAGGTATTGGCGCCGAAGGTGTAGATAAGCGCATTGATGTTATCGCCACGGCAATTCGGGGCGGAATCACTGCGCCAGAACTGGCTGACCTCGAGTTGGCATACGCCCCACCTTTTGGTTCCGCGAAGGATGCCATCAACATGCTCGGATATATCTCCGAGAACATTTTGAGCGGCTTACTTGAAACAGCGCAGTGGAACCAAATTGACGAGTATCGCGAGAAAGGTTTCGAACTTCTAGATGTTCGAACACCTTCAGAATTTGCTGCAGGTTCGATTCCTGGAGCAAAGTCGATGCCCGTGGATGAGATTCGAAATCGAGTTACTGAACTGAAAAATAGAAATATTTTGGTCAATTGCCAAGTAGGTCAAAGAGGCCACACCGCGAGCATGTTGCTCAAGGAACTTGGTTTTAACGCAGTAAATCTTGATGGTGGTTATCTCACCTGGAGTAATTCACCAGCATCAATTACAGAGAAAGAGAAGGAATATGTGTCATAAAACTACGTGCCGCAAGTGCGGAAAACCTACTTGGGCAGGTTGTGGCAACCACATCGAAATAGCTCTCAAAGGCGTAAAGAAAGCTGATCGCTGTCAAGGACATCAGAGCGATCCAAAAGAACCAGGCTTGTTCTCACGCATTTTTGGAAAGAAGTAAATGTGGCAAGTGTAAATGTAAAGAGCGAAGAGTTTGAGGCTCTAATCTCTAAGGGTGGAACTGTTCTTGTAGATTTTTGGGCAGAGTGGTGTGGACCTTGTCGCGCTTTTGGCCCAGTGTATGAAAAACTTTCAGAGAAGTATCCAGATATCACTTTTGCTAAAGTCGATACTGAAGCCGAACGTGAAATTGCAGGAGCTGCCGGTATTACATCGATTCCAACTCTAATGGCCTTCAGAGATGGCATCCTTCTCTACCGTGAAGCAGGTGCGCTTCCTGAAGGCCCCTTGCAGCAACTGATTGAGCAAGTGCGTGCACTTAATATGGATGAAGTTCGTGCCGAGATTGCGAAAGAAACTGCCGACTAGAAAGTTGAATAGCTCAGCGATTGACAAGTGGCGTAGCGACTTAGAATCCTGGGCTATTCCGCAAAAAATATTAGATCAAACCGAAGTTCCACCTTGGTTTCATCCACCGACTCTCTTTGCGCTACCTGAGAAGATTTGGGACTCGTTATCGCATCAACGCGCCCGAGAAGCGATGCCAGCGGGTGGAACTGTCTTAGACATCGGGTGTGGTGGAGGAATAGCAGCCTTCGCGGTTGCACCTCCTGCAGCTTATGTAATTGGTGTTGATCATCAAAGCGAGATGCTGGCGATGTTTGCAGCAAATGCAGCCGAACGTAATTTGCGGTGTGATGTCATCGAAGGTTTATGGCCAGCGGTAGCAGATGAGACTCCGATGGCTGATGTGGTTACGGTTCACCACGTTGTTTATAACGTTGGAGATATCAAGCCATTTATCGAAGCCCTCAATTCACATGCTTCAAAGAGAGTAGTTATTGAACTTCCCTTAGTTCATCCAATGACCCCGCGATCTAAAGGTTGGAAACACTTTTGGAATCTAGACAGACCCACCTCACCCACCGCCGACGATTTCTTTACAGTATTGGACGAGATGGGCATTCAGGCCACGATGGAGAAATTCGAGGGACGTATTCTTTTGGATGAGGGAGAGGATGACCGTGTGGATTACACCCTCATGCGTCTATGTCTTCCTGAATCCCGCAGAGATGAAGTAGTGGAATTCCTCAAGACTGACCCGAGTCCGACTTCGCGCCAACTCGCAGTAATTTGGTGGGATATTGTTTAGAGATGAAAGCTATTCAGATTAGTGCTTTTGGCGGCCCAGAAGTAATGCAATATGTGGATTTACCAGATCCAATCGCTGCTGAATCTGAGATTGTTCTTGAAGTCACTGCCGTTGGAATCAATTATGCTGATACGCATCAGACAGAGAATAGTTATCTCTCACCACAAACTTTGCCGCTAGTGCCGGGAATTGAAGTAACTGGAATCCATGAAGGAAAACGATATCTAGCAAGTGTTTCTTCTGGGGGATACGCACAGAAAGCGATTGCCCAAAAGGCTGCTCTTATTCCTATTCCTGATCAAGTAACTGATCAAGAAGCTCTTTGTATGTTGGTGCAAGGTTCCACCGCCTGGCATTTGCTGCGAACTATGGGGTCGGTAAAGCCTGGTCAAACTGTAGTTGTACATGCAGCAGCAGGTGGAGTAGGGACTATTGCAATTCAACTTGCCAAGTTGTGGGGAGCAAGAGTTATTGCTGTTACTTCAACACAAAGCAAAATAGACTTAGCGAAATCACTAGGCGCAGATGAAGTTGTTGATGCACATGAGCCTGAATTAAGTAAAGCTCTTCGTGCGGCAAATGGTGGACGAGGAGTAGATCTCATCCTTGAAATGGTTGGTGGCACAACATTTGACCAAAGCCTTTTGGCACTTGGTAATTTTGGAAAACTAATCACCTTCGGAATGGCATCTCGCACAGCACCAACCCCAATTCATCCTGGGTCTTTGATGCATGGTTCTAAAACGATTTCTGGATTTTGGTTAGCGAATTGTTTTGGCAAGAAAGAGTTGATGAGCGATGTTATTACTGAACTCTTTGAACTTGTCGCTGATGGAAAGCTTCGGCCAATCATCGGCGCGACATACCCATTAAGTAAGGCTGCCGATGCCCATCGAGCCATGCTTGCAAGAGCGACAACTGGAAAGATTGCCCTAGATCCTGCGCTGTAAATATGGGGTAATTTTTAACTTTCGCAGGTAAGCCCTAGACTCCTCTCTCTACCACTGCCCCCCTAGCTCAGTCGGTAGAGCGTTTCCATGGTAAGGAAAAGGTCACCAGTTCGATTCTGGTGGGGGGCTCGCAGTAAAAAACTTAATACCTGACATATATAAGTATGTCTGCGGCGGGGTAGCTCAGCTTGGTAGAGCAAGCGGCTCATAATCGCTGTGTCGTGGGTTCAAATCCCGCCTCCGCTACGCACAAATTTCACCAATGAAGGTGGCTCAGGTAACCTGAGCGCCTTAAATCACGAAGGAGTTACACCATGGCAAGCAAGAGCGCGGACGTACGTCCAAAAATCACCATGGCTTGCGTGGATTGCAAAGAGCGCAACTACATCACCAAGAAGAACCGTCGCAACGATCCTGACCGCATGGAACTTAAGAAGTTCTGCCCTCGTTGCAAGTCTTCAACTCTTCACCGCGAAACTCGCTAATGCTAAACCCCGATTCTGTCGGGAGTACCTTCGCTGGTACAGAGCCAATCCTTGTTACACAAACTGAAGTCGATGCCTTCTGTGCAGTTATCGATGAACGAGACACAACGGTTGCTCCTCCAACTTTTATCATTCGAATAACGCTTACTCAATTTGAAGAAATTCTTACGCGCCCTGAGATAGGTCTCGACTGGTCACGTCTAGTTCATGGTGATCAGAAATTTGAAATTTATTCGCCTGTAAAACCGGGCGATGAACTGAACTGCAGCGCAACTATAGAAAGTTATCGCGTGGCAGCTGGAAATGAGATTGTCACTGTTCGCTCTGACCTATATCGAGGCAGCGAGATAGTAATTTCAGCATGGTCAACTTTGGTGGTCCGCGCATGATTGAAGTAGGAACACAACTACCTGAAAAGGTTTTTTATATAGATCGTGAAATGCTCAAGCGGTATGCAGATGCGTCAGGTGATCAGAACCCAATTCATCAGAATGAGGAGTTTGCTCTCTCCGTCGGACTACCCAACGTGATTGCACATGGAATGTTAACCATGGCGCTTGTGGGCAAATATGTATCAGATTTTGCAGGCGGGTCTGCCAAGGTAATCGAATTTGGCGCTCGCTTTACCAAGCCGGTTATTGTCCCAGCACATCAAAAAGTTGATCTGACAGTTTCTGCACAAGTTACAGAAATCGCAGATGGCAAGGTTTCACTCAATCTGAGCGCCACCTCTGCTGGAGTCAAAGTTTTGGGAATGGCTAAAGCGGTAGTTTTGCAATGACTGCCCCTGAATCAGTTCATGAATTAGCGCGCGCCAGACAACAGGCACGTGCCGAGAAAAATTTTGCTTTGTCAGATCAATTGCGTGATGAAATATCAGCTCAAGGATTTGAAATCGTTGATGTCGCTGGGGGATACGAGCTTCGCCCTAAAAAGCGCTTTCCTACCTATGAATCCACGAGGGACATTCGCGCGATTAACTCAGGCAAATATGAGATTACCGTTGCCATGATTATTGATGGCTTTCACGAGGATGCGATCGCAACTATTCAGTCAATTAAGGAGCACAGTGAATGTGCGATAGCTATTCTGGTCATTGGTGATCCAGGAATCTTGGTTAATCAACTAGATGCTCGAACTTCGCTTGTTCACTTGAGCCAAAGTTTAGGTTGGGGAGAATGCGCAAACGCTTTGCTTCGCAATATCTCAAGTGATTATGTCGTGATAATGGATCCTTCAACGAGATTTACCGGAGATGCAATTACTCCCGTGTTAACCGAGCTCAAAAATCGCAAGTATGTGGCAGTTGGCTGGCGAGGTGGATTAGTAAATCTCGATGATGATTGGAGAAGCATTGACGATAAAGGAGCAGGAGAAGTCGATGTTCTCTTTAGTTATTTCTTGGCCGTACATCGTTTAGATGCGCTCGAAGCCAAAGGTTTCAGTAACCGAGCAATTTATTACCGAAATGCAGATATTGAATTTTCTCTCAATTTGCGCCACGCACAGGGTCGCCTCTTGCAGTTAGATCTGCCACTTGAGCAAGACCGTCACCATGGTTATTACGATGTCGATCCGGAATTTCGCGATATACAGTCCAAAAAGAATTACGACCGAATCTTGGAGCGCTTCAGAGGTAAAACTGCAATATTGAGTCCTCGCAGGTAGCCTAGGTTCATGGCTGATTTACGTGACTACACATCTCTACGTGTGGGTGGGCCAGCGCAGAAATTTGTTGAAGTTGGAACTGAGGCCGAGATAATTGCGGCAATAGAAGCAGCTGGCGATTCACCCATTCTGATTATGGGTGGTGGAACAAATATTCTTGTATCCGATTCAGGTTTTGCCGGCACAGTCATTCGAATTGCCAGCCACTCGATTCAATCAGAAGTTGATGCCTGTAGCGGAGCAACTCTCACAATTGGCGCAGGCGAGAATTGGGATGAATTTGTTGCCACAACTTTAGATCGTGGATTTGCTGGGCTAGAAACCTTGAGCGGAATTCCAGGCACTGTAGGCGCTGCTCCAATCCAAAATATTGGTGCATATGGCCACGAGGTTTCAGAGTTCATTACTCGAGTACGTACCTATGATCGACAAGTAAAGAGCGTGAAAACTTTCACCAATTCAGAGTGTGAGTTTTCCTATAGAAATTCTCATTTCAAAACTCATCCTGGTCGTTATGTTGTTCTTGAGGTTCAATTCAATCTAAGAGAAGGCGATCTCACGACTCCAATTACGTACTCTGAACTTGCAGATAAATTAGGAATTGCCGTGGGAGATAAAGCCAGTGTGAAAGCAACACGTGAAGCAGTTTTGGAGTTAAGAGCAAAAAAGGGCATGTTGCTTGATCCAGAGGATAAGGATTCGTGGTCGGCTGGTTCATTCTTTACTAATCCGATAATTTCGCAAGAGAAAGCAGCTGCGCTTCCAGTTGATGCACCACGTTGGCCAACAGCAGATGGTCGAATTAAAACCAGCGCCGCATGGTTGATTGAAAACTCCGGCATCCATAAAGGTGATGCTCTTGGTGGCGCACGAGTTTCTTCTAAACATGTGTTAGCGCTAACCAACTCTGGTGCAGCCACTGCCTCAGATATTGCCGAGCTAGCAAAGAGCGCTCAGAAATGTGTTCTTGAAAAGTTTGGAATTACTCTTGAAGCAGAGGTAAATCTGATTGGAATTACTCTGTAAGTAACTTCTTGATTCGACCTATTCCTTCAACAATATCTTCATCGCTGGTCGCATAAGAAAAACGTAGGTATCCAGAAGGACCAAAAGCTTCTCCGGGAACGGCTGCAACTTCAACTTCTTCCAAAATGATGGTGGCAAGATCTGCCGAAGTCTGTGGAGTTTTTCCTCGGATTGTCTTTCCTAGAACACCCTTGACTGATGGGTACACATAGAAAGCCCCTTGCGGGGTTGGACATTCAAATCCCGGAATTTCATTGAGTAAGCCAACAATTAATTTACGTCGGCGGTTAAAGGCTTCGCCCATTTTATGGACAGCATCAAGATTTCCACTTAATGCTGCAATCGCTGCGCGTTGTGAAATATTGGAAACATTTGAGGTCAAGTGAGATTGTAAATTGGTGGCTGCCTTGATGACATCCTTTGGTCCAATCATCCAACCCACACGCCAACCAGTCATTGCATAAGTTTTTGCCACGCCATTAAGGATGATGCAAGTATCAGCAAGACCAGGAACCAGGACTGGAAGCGAAGGAGCAGTAGCTCCGTCATAGAGCAAGTGCTCGTAAATTTCATCGCAGATAACCCAAATATTGTTCTTGAGCGCCCATTCTCCGATGGCTTTTGCTTGCTCGGGGGAATAAACAGAACCAGTTGGATTCGATGGGGAACAGAAGAGCAAAACTTTTGTCTTAGGAGTACGCGCAGCTTCGAGCTGTTCGACTGTGACCAAGTAGTTCTGTGTTTCATCTGCAAAAACTTCTACACTCTTTCCACCGGCGAGCTTGATTGCCTCTGGGTATGTAGTCCAATAAGGAGAAGGAAGAAGAACTTCATCACCAGGATCAACGATTGAAGCAAAAGCTTGATAAACAGCTTGCTTTCCACCATTAGTTACTAGAACTTGATCTGCTGTAATTTCGTAATTGGAATCTCTTTTGGTCTTAGCCACGATTGCATCTTTCAGCTCCGGCAATCCAGGAGTCGGTGTGTAGCGATGGTTTGCTACAACTTTCGCTGCCGCGATTGCAGCGTCAACGATGTAATCAGGAGTTGGGAAGTCAGGTTCGCCAGCACCGAAGCCGATTACTGGTCGACCAGCTGCCTTGAGCGCCTTTGCCTTTGCATCTACTGCCAATGTGGCTGATTCTGCGATTGCTGCAATTCGTGCGGAGATTCTGCTCATGGGGGAAGTCTGCACTATCCGTAGGCGTGGCTGCGCGCTCAGAGAGAGCGGCCCCCGAGTGGCCTGCTACCACCCCAGTTTTACTCTGCGAGGCCCCTGCCCTTACACTTCGACGCTCACGATCAGATTTTGGCTCGCCTTGGCGCGCCCGAAAATTTTCGCGAAGGGCAGTAGCTCAATTGGCCAGAGTTGCCGTCTCCAAAGCGGCCGGTTGGGGGTTCGAGTCCCTCCTGCCCTGCAAGACGAACAACCGAATGAACGAACGATGGAACGAAAGAAAAGGAATGCACCATGACTGATGCAGTTGAAGTTACCGAGGAGAAGCTCGGAATTTTCGCGCGCGTTGGACTTTTCTATCGCCAAGTCGTTAGCGAACTCAAGAAAGTAGTCTGGCCAACACGAAATATGTTGACCACTTATACAGCTGTAGTTCTGGTCTTCGTAGCATTTGTAATCGCCGTTGTTTCCCTCATTGACTTGGTTCTGACCAAAGTTGTCTTCTGGGTATTTGGATAAGAGCGATGACTGAAGAGACCACACCAAAGACCGATGCGTTTGAAGCAGCACTTGCTGCCAACGCAGAAGAAATCGCTACCCCTGCCCAGGAAGTTTTGGAGACTCCCGTAGCAGATGTTGCTAATGACGACCTTGCTCTCGCCAGTGATGAAGATGGCGATATTGAATCGGATGAAAATGATCCAAATGCCGAATTTCGTCGCACCCTTCGCGCTGCAATCGGAGATTGGTATGTAGTCCACTCTTATGCAGGTTACGAGAAGAAGGTAAAGGGCAACCTTGCCAACCGAATTCAATCTCTCAATATGGAGGATTACATCTTCCAGATTGAAGTACCTGAAGAAGAAGTCATGGAAATCAAAAACGGCGCTCGCAAGATGGTCAAGCGCAATATCTATCCTGGTTATGTTCTTGTTCGTATGGATCTCACTGATGAATCTTGGTCAGTTGTTCGTAATACTCCAGGTGTTACTGGCTTCGTAGGTAATGCACATAATCCAAGTCCACTTAGCATGGATGAAGTTGAAAAGATTTTGGCGCCACGTCCTCAGAAGAAGGCAGATAAGGCTGATATCAAGTTTGTTGACTTCGAAGTTGGCGAATCAGTCACCGTCATGGATGGCCCATTTGCAACGCTTCCCGCATCAATTTCAGAGATCATGCCAGAGCAGGCAAAGCTCAAGGTATTGGTATCAATCTTCGGCCGCGAAACTCCGGTCGAGCTTTCATTTAACCAAGTTCAGAAAATCTAAGAGATTTAAGCGACAGACAAGGAAAAGAGAAGAGAAATGGCACCAAAGAAGAAGGTCACCGGATTCATTAAGTTGCAGATCCAGGCTGGAGCAGCAACACCTGCCCCACCAGTTGGTCCAGCGCTTGGTCAGCATGGTGTCAACATCATGGAATTCGTCAAGGCATATAACGCTGCGACCGAATCACAAAAGGGCCAGATCATCCCGGTCGAGATCACAGTGTACGAAGATCGTTCATTCGACTTCATTACTAAGACTCCTCCAGCTTCACGCCTAATCTTGAAGGCTGCTGGAATTGAAAAGGGTTCAGCAATTCCTCACAAGAACAAGGTCGCCAATATTTCTATGGCCCAAGTAAAGGAAATCGCAACCACAAAGATGGCTGATCTCAATGCAAACGATATCGATGCAGCAGCAAAGATCATTGCAGGAACAGCCCGCTCAATGGGAATCACAGTCTCATAAATAAATTTCTTGGTGTCATGGTGACTCCAAGATGTGGGAGAACCGCGCTGGTTCGTTAACCACAACCCCAAGCTCTACCGCGGTAGAGAAAGAAGGATGAAATGAAGCGCTCAAAGAAGTACACAGAGGTAGCAGCGAAGGTCGTTAAAGATCACCTCTACACACCTCTTCAAGCAGTAACACTTGCGAAAGAGACAACAACAACCAAATATGACTCAACCATCGAGGTTGCGCTTGTTCTTGGTGTTGACCCAAAGAAGGCAGACCAAGCAATTCGTTCAACAGTGAACTTGCCACACGGAACAGGTAAGACTGCTCGCGTATTGGTATTCGCAAACGGAGAACGCGCTGAAGAAGCACGCGCAGCTGGCGCAGATATCGTCGGTGGAGATGAACTCATTGACGAAGTTTCAAAGGGTCGCCTTGATTTCGATGCTGTTGTAGCAACACCAGATTTGATGGCCAAAGTTGGTCGTCTCGGTAAAGTCCTCGGAACACGTGGCTTAATGCCAAATCCAAAGACCGGTACCGTAACCACAGATGTCACAAAGGCAGTTAATGACATCAAAGGCGGAAAGATTGAATTTCGTGTAGATAAGAACTCCAACCTTCACTTCATCATCGGAAAGGCTTCATTCACTGCAAATCAATTAGCAGATAACTATGCAGCCGCAGTTGAAGAAGTTCTTCGTGTGAAGCCAAACTCATCAAAGGGTCGCTACATCAAGAAGGCAGTCGTCTCATCATCAATGGGACCTGGAATTCAAGTTGATCCAAATCTCACACGCGAGCCAGCAACAAACTAAGCCGTCATCGAAAAAAGCCCCTCCTTGGAGAGGGGCTTTTTCCATATGCTTCACCTATGGCATCAGTTGTTGAGACCGCACCGTTAGTTTTAGATGTTGGCGCTGTCTTGTTAGCAGCTGCCACAAGCGGTCTGCTTGCCAGAAAAGTAGGTCTGCCAGCAATTGTTGGCTATCTCCTCACCGGACTTCTTGTTTCACCTTTCACGCCTGGATTTGTTGCAGATAGCAAACAGATATCAATTCTTGCCGACATAGGTGTCGTACTTCTGCTCTTTGAAGTTGGTATCGAGATTGATTTGCGCCGGATTCGAAAGCAGCATGGCGCTCTTTTGTGGGCAGCACCGTTACAAGTAATTATTGGAACCATATTCGGCACTCTCGTCTTTTTGTGGATGGACCTACCTCTTTACGGCGCGACTCTGCTGGCCTTATCAATCGCGATGTCATCCAGCGTTGTGATTGTGAATATTACGCGTAGCCGCAGACGCACAACTTCTGTGGCAACTGAGGAAGCCTTGCTTGGATGGAGCGTTGTTCAAGATGTATTTGGTGTAACTGTCGCTGCATTTGTGATTGCAATTTTAGGAAATGATGGTGCGAATCCAGTCAGTTCCGTTATCGGGTTAATTGGCTTCATTATCTTGGCAGTAATCACATCGAAGTTGTTACCATATTTATTGCGGATGATTCGTTGGGAGAATGATTTATTTTTAATCTATTCAGTGGCAATCGGATTATCGATTGCTGCCCTCGGAACAGTGGTGTTTGGAATTCCGATGGCTTTAGCTAGCTTCGTGGCTGGTCTTGCTATCAATCAAAGTAGTGACACTGATGATGTGCGCAAGGCGGTCTTACCATTTCGTGACCTTTTCCAGGTGCTCTTCTTTGTCGTCATCGGTAGTTTGGTTCAACCAGCTCTCATTACTGAGGCGCTCCCATTTACTGCCGTGTTACTAGCGGTGATGTTTGCACTAAAAACTCTGCCGGCATATCTGTTCGCGCGTTTTGGAAAGATCGGCGACAGTTACGGGCAAGTTTCTATCGGCTTAAGTCAGGTAGGAGAGTTCTCCTTCGTACTTGGTTCCACGGCTCTTGCTGCAAAAGTTTTGACGGAAGTTCAATTCACTGCCGTCCTCTTGGCCGTGGTCATGTCGATTATCGCTTCAACCATGGCGGTGCGAAGAGCGAGTCGGATTTCACGCTCAATTTGACCCTCGCCCCAGGCGCCACGTAACCTAGCGCCATAACCAAAGACCGCTGGTCTCAAACTTGTTAGCCAAGTTTGGATAACTGAGGTAACTCAACCCGCGTAGGTGTACACGTTAACCCGTGCGCGTCTATGCGTTCGGGTTTCTTTCATTTATGGCCAGCAGTCGTGAGAAAACCGGAAAGGTGAACCGAATGGCTCGCCCAGATAAAGCAGCAGCAGTTGCTGAACTGACTGAAGATTTCAAGTCAGCTACTGCTACATACCTCACCGAATATCGCGGTCTTACCGTGACTTCGATGAAGCAGCTACGTCGCAGCCTTGGTGCAGATACCAAGTACAGCGTCGTGAAGAACACTCTTACAAAGATTGCAGCAAAGAACGCTGGCGTTGAGCTCTCAGATGATCTCCTTGCTGGTCCATCAGCTGTTGCATTCATTAAGGGCGATGCAATCGATGCTGCTCGTAACCTCAAGAACTTCCAGAAAGAAAATCCACTTCTTGTTATTAAGGGTGGAATCTACGAAGGAAAGTTTGTTACAACTGCAGAAATCATGAAGCTCGCAGATCTCGAATCTCGCGAAGTACTTCTTGCAAAGCTTGCTGGTGCAATGAAGGGATCGCTTGCTAAGGCAGCGCGTACCTTTGATGCACTTCGCATCAAACTTGAGGCGGGCGCACCAGCTCCTGCCGCAGTGTCCGAACCAGTAGCAGACGCTGCTGTGGCAGAAGTTTCAGCCCAGGCTGAAACTACAGAAGCTGTGGCTGAAGCCCCAGCAGCTCAAGATGTAACCGCCGAAGTTGCGGTTGAAACACCAGAAACTCCAGCGGAATAAGAAAAGGAAAAATAAAATGGCAAAGCTCTCACAAGCAGACTTGATGTCTCAGTTTAAGGAAATGACACTTGTTGAACTCTCAGAGTTCGTCAAGGCATTTGAAGAAGAATTCGATGTAACAGCAGCTGCTCCTGTAGCAGTTGCAGCAGCAGGTGGCGCAGCAGCAGGTGGCGCAGCCGATGCTGGTCAGGATGAATTCACAGTTATCCTCGAAGATGCAGGTTCACAGAAGATTGCGGTTATCAAGGAAGTACGTAACCTCAACTCTGCACTTGGTCTTAAGGAAGCTAAGGATCTTGTCGATGCAACTCCAGCAACCCTTCTTGAGAAGGCAAACAAGGAGACAGCAGAGAAGGCAAAGGCAGCTCTCGAAGCAGCTGGCGCAAAGGTCACCCTCAAGTAAATTTGATTTACGGAACAACCCCCTCCCGGGCGGGCTTGGAACTTGCTCCTTAAAGTTCCTGCGCTCCACCCGAGAGGGGGTTTTTCATGCGCATACGGGGAGCGCGATACACAAATATCCTGATTTTGAAGACAAGCGGGTGAAGTTGGGGGTATAAGGGGCCGGTTTGCCCCTTCGGGGGGTCCAGCGATACCCTTGCCCTTCGCACAAAAAATCCGAAGGTCATTGCATATAGCGGCGGCGACCTTCTAGATGTGCGTGTCCACACAACTGTGAACTTGTCTGAAAGGACATCTCTTGGCCGCGAAAAAGAGTTCAACTGCCCCACGCCGTATTTCATTCGCAAAGATCCGTGAACCGCTAGAAGTTCCAAACCTGCTCGCGCTGCAAATTGAAAGCGTTGACTGGTTGCTAGGTAACGACGCATGGCGATCACGTCTGGCGGAGACAACCAACACTAATCGAGGAGAACTTCCTTCGAAGTCTGGTTTGGAAGAAATCTTTGAAGAGATTTCACCAATCGAAGATTTCCAGGGAACGATGTCACTTTCATTCCGTGACCATCGCTTCGAGCCACCGAAGTATTCAATTGCAGAGTGCAAAGAGCGCGATATGACTTATGCGCAACCACTCTTCGTTACTGCTGAATTCACCAACAACGAGACTGGCGAAATTAAGTCGCAGACTGTCTTTATGGGTGACTTCCCAGTAATGACACCGCGCGGAACTTTCGTAATTAACGGAACAGAGCGCGTAGTTGTTTCTCAGATTGTTCGTTCACCTGGTGTCTACTTTGAACGCCAGATTGAAAAGACTTCCGATAAAGATGTCTTCACATCAAAGATTATTCCAAGCCGTGGTGCATGGCTTGAATTCGAAGTTGATAAGAAAGATCTCGTTGGCGTTCGCATTGACCGCAAGCGTAAGCAGTCTGTCACTGTATTTCTCAAAGCTCTTGGTTGGACTGACGAACAAATTCGCGAAGAATTTGGTGATTTCGAATCAATGATGGCAACTCTTGAAAAAGATACTGTCAAGACACAAGATGAAGCGCTTCTAGATATTTATCGCAAGATGCGTCCAGGTGAACCTCCTACCAAGGAAGCAGCACAGAACCTCATTGAAAATCTTTACTTCAACCCAAAGCGCTATGACTTGGCCAAGGTCGGACGCTTTAAGGTCAATAAGAAGCTAGGACTAGACCTCGAGCTCTCACAGAGCATGCTCTCCATCTCGGATATCGTCGCAACTCTTCGCTACCTAGTAGCGCTACACCGCGGTGATCTCACTATGGATTACGGCCGCGAAGTTCGCGTTGAAAAAGACGATATCGATCACTTCGGAAACCGTCGCCTTCGTACAGTTGGTGAGTTGATCCAGAATCAAGTTCGCATCGGTCTTTCTCGTATGGAGCGCGTAGTTCGCGAACGTATGACTACACAAGATGTAGAAGCAATTACTCCTCAAACCTTGATCAACATCCGTCCAGTTGTTGCATCAATCAAGGAGTTCTTCGGAACTTCTCAGTTGTCACAGTTCATGGATCAGACCAACCCACTCTCTGGTTTGACCCACAAGCGTCGTTTGTCAGCGCTTGGACCTGGAGGTCTTTCACGTGACCGTGCCGGCTTCGAAGTTCGTGACGTTCACCCATCTCACTACGGACGTATGTGCCCAATTGAAACTCCTGAAGGACCAAACATCGGTCTTATCGGTTCACTTGCAACATATGGTCGCGTTACCGCATTCGGATTTATCGAAACGCCATATCGAAAGGTTGTAAAGGGTAAGGTCACCGATCAGGTTGATTACCTAACAGCTGACGAAGAAGATGAACATGTCATTGCACAGGCAAATGCTCCGCTCACAGATGACAATCACTTTGCTGAAGCCCGCGTACTCGTACGTCGTCGTGGTGGCGAAGTTGAATACATCATGGCTGATGAAGTCGATTACATGGACGTATCACCACGTCAGATGGTTTCTGTTGCAACCGCAATGATTCCATTCCTTGAGCACGATGATGCTAACCGCGCACTCATGGGTTCCAACATGATGCGTCAGTCAGTTCCATTGATGCGTGCAGAAGCTCCATTTATCGGAACAGGCATGGAATTCCGTGCAGCTGTTGACGCTGGTGATGTTCTTACTGCTTCTAAGGCTGGTGTAGTTACTGAAGTAGCCGCCGACGAAGTAAAGGTGATGGCAGATGACGGTACCTATCAGACATATTCACTCGCCAAATTCACTCGTTCAAACCAAGGAACTTCTTACAACCAGAAGGTTGTAGTCACCGAAGGTCAGAAAGTTGAAGCTGGCTCTGTTATCGCTGATGGTCCATGTACCCAGAATGGTGAAATGGCACTCGGTAAGAACCTACTCGTGGCATTTATGTCATGGGAAGGCCACAACTACGAAGATGCGATCATTCTTTCTCAGCGCCTAGTACAGGATGATGTACTTACATCAATTCACATTGAAGAGTACGAAGTAGATGCTCGCGACACCAAACTTGGTGCTGAAGAAATTACTCGCGATATTCCAAACGTCTCAGAAGAAGTCCTTGCAGACCTCGACGAACGCGGAATCATTCGCGTTGGCGCCGATGTTGTTCCAGGAGACATTTTGGTTGGAAAGGTAACTCCAAAGGGAGAAACTGAACTCACACCAGAAGAACGTCTGCTCCGTGCCATCTTCGGCGAAAAGGCTCGCGAAGTTCGCGATACATCGCTCAAGGTTCCACATGGTGAATCTGGAAAAGTTATTGGTGTAAAGATCTTTGAATCCGAAGAAGGTTTCGAACTTCCAGCAGGTGTAAACCAGTTGGTTCGCGTTTATGTTGCACAGAAGCGCAAGATTCAAGATGGTGACAAGCTTGCTGGTCGCCACGGTAACAAGGGTGTTATCTCAAAGATTCTCCCTGTTGAAGATATGCCATTCCTTGAAGATGGAACCCCTGTCGACGTTGTTCTCAACCCTCTTGGTGTTCCAGGACGTATGAACGTTGGTCAGGTCTTGGAAATGCACCTTGGCTGGGTTGCAAAGACAGGATGGGATGTATCTGGAATTTCTGATGCGTGGGCAAACCACCTCAAGGAAATCGGCGCAGAAAAGGGCGCACCTGGAACAAATCTTGCAACGCCTGTCTTCGATGGTGCGCTTGAAGATGAAATCTCAGGTCTTCTCTCTGCAACTCTTCCAAACCGCGACGGCAACCAATTAATTGGTAAGTCCGGAAAGGCCCGTCTCTTCGACGGTCGCTCTGGAGAGCCATACCCAACACCAATTTCAGTTGGATATATGTATATCTTGAAGCTCCACCACTTGGTAGACGACAAGATTCACGCACGTTCAACTGGTCCATACTCAATGATCACTCAGCAGCCACTCGGTGGTAAGGCGCAATTCGGTGGTCAGCGATTTGGTGAAATGGAAGTGTGGGCGCTCGAAGCTTACGGCGCTGCCTACACACTCCAAGAGTTGCTCACCATTAAATCTGACGACGTTCTAGGACGCGTCAAGGTATACGAAGCCATTGTGAAGGGCGAAAACATCCCAGAACCAGGTATCCCTGAATCATTCAAGGTACTTATCAAGGAGATGCAGTCACTCTGTCTCAATGTTGAAGTTCTATCTTCTGAAGGTGTCGCAATTGAAATGCGCGATAACGATGAAGAAATTTTCCGTGCAGCCGAAGAACTCGGAATCAACTTGTCACGAGTTGAGCCAAGTTCAGTAGAAGAAGTTTAAGGAGAGAATCAATTATGTTAGATGTCAACTTCTTTGATGAACTACGAATCGGTCTTGCATCGGCTCAAAATATTCGTGATTGGTCTTTCGGCGAAGTAAAGAAGCCAGAGACCATCAACTACCGCACACTCAAGCCAGAGAAGGACGGACTCTTCGACGAGAAGATCTTCGGACCAACTCGTGACTGGGAATGTTATTGCGGTAAGTACAAGCGCGTTCGATTCAAGGGAATCATCTGCGAACGTTGCGGTGTTGAAGTTACACGCGCAAAGGTTCGCCGCGAACGCATGGGCCACATCGAGCTTGCTGCTCCTGTGACTCACATCTGGTATTTCAAGGGCGTTCCTTCGCGTCTTGGCTACCTACTTGATCTAGCTCCAAAGGATCTCGAAAAGGTTATCTATTTCGCTGCATACATGATCACTGAAGTTGATGAAGAAGCTCGCGAAGAAGATATGCCACAGCTCGAGAAGAAGCTGGCAAATGATCGCAAGAAGATTGAGTCTAAGCGTGATGTCGATCTTGATACTCGCACCAAGAAGCTCGAGGCAGATATTGCTGAACTCGAAGCCGATGATGCTAAATCAGATGTAAAGCGCAAGGTTCGTGAATCAGCAGAGCGTGAGCTCAAGGCGATTCGCGAACGCGCAGAGCGCGAACTCACACGTCTTGAAGATGTATGGGCACGATTCAAAAACCTTAAGGTCCAAGATCTTGAAGGTGACGAAAACCTCTATCGCGAAATGCGTGACCGTTATGGCATGTATTTCAAGGGAGATATGGGTGCTGCTGCAATCAAGAAGCGTCTTGAAACATTTGATCTCGAGTCCGAGCATGCAATGCTCACCGACCTTTCTGAAAATGGAAAGGGCGCAAAGAAGACTCGCGCAATCAAGCGCCTCAAGGTTGTCAATGCATTTATGACAACGAGCAATCACCCAGCATCTATGGTTCTCGATTGCGTACCGGTAATCCCACCTGATCTGCGCCCAATGGTTCAGCTCGATGGTGGACGCTTTGCGACTTCAGATCTCAACGATCTCTATCGCCGCGTTATCAACCGTAACAATCGTTTGAAGCGTCTTGCTGATCTCGGTGCTCCAGAAATTATCGTTAATAACGAAAAGCGTATGTTGCAGGAAGCTGTAGATGCGTTGTTCGATAACGGTCGTCGTGGTCGCCCAGTTACTGGCCCAGGAAACCGTGCACTGAAGTCACTTTCAGACATGCTCAAGGGTAAGCAGGGACGCTTCCGTCAGAACTTGCTCGGAAAGCGCGTTGACTACTCAGGTCGTTCAGTAATTGTTGTTGGACCACAGTTGAAGTTGCATCAGTGCGGTCTGCCTAAGCAGATGGCGCTCGAGCTCTTCAAACCATTCGTAATGAAGCGTCTTGTAGATCTCAACCATGCTCAGAACATCAAATCTGCAAAGCGTATGGTTGAACGTGCTCGTCCAGTTGTGTGGGATGTTCTCGAAGAAGTTATCGCCGAGCACCCAGTACTTCTAAACCGCGCACCTACACTTCACCGTTTGGGTATCCAAGCATTCGAACCACAGTTGGTTGAAGGTAAGGCAATTCAGATTCACCCACTCGTATGTACAGCTTTTAACGCTGACTTCGACGGTGACCAGATGGCTGTTCACCTTCCACTCTCTGCTGAAGCACAAGCTGAAGCTCGTATCTTGATGTTGTCTTCAAATAACATCTTGTCACCAGCTAACGGTCGTCCAATTACATCTCCTACACAGGACATGGTTCTTGGTCTCTACTACTTGACCATGGAACGTGAAGGCGAACTCGGCGAAGGCCGCGCATTCGGTTCTGTGGCAGAAGCGATCATGGCTCATGATCAGCACTCAGTCGCACTACAGGCAAAGGTCAAGATTCGCGTTAAGGGAGAAACTCTCGAAACAACAATCGGTCGCGCGCTCTTCAATGAAGCGCTACCTGCTGACTTCCCATTTGTTGATCACGATGTGACCAAGAAGGCCCTCGGTGCAATCGTCGACAAGCTTGCTGAGTTCTATCCAAAGGTGACCGTTGCTGCAACGCTCGATGCGTTGAAGTCACTTGGTTTCCACTGGGCAACTCGTGCTGGTGCAACAATCGGTATCGAAGATGTTGTTACCCCTCCACGTAAGCGTGAAATTCTTGATGGCTACGAAACTCAAGCCGACAAGGTTCAATCACAGTACGAAAAGGGTCTCATCACCGATGACGAGCGTCGCCAAGAGCTCATTGAAATCTGGACCAAGGCAACTGCTGAAGTTGGAAAGGCGATGGAAGATAACTTCCCACGCGTCAACCCAGTGTGGATGATGGTCTATTCAGGTGCTCGCGGAAATATGATGCAGATTCGTCAGATTGCAGGTATGCGCGGACTCGTGGCTAATCCAAAGGGTGAAATTATTCCTCGCCCAATTAAGTCCAACTTCCGTGAAGGCTTGTCAGTACTTGAGTACTTCATCTCGACTCACGGTGCTCGTAAGGGTCTTGCAGATACTGCACTTCGTACTGCTGACTCTGGTTACCTCACACGTCGTCTCTGCGACGTTGCACAAGATGTGATCATCCGTGAAGAAGATTGCGGAACCGATCGCGGCCTTGCGCTTCCAATTGCGATTCGTCAGCAAGCTGGCAACCTCGTTAAGCACGATCACGTCGAAACTTCTGTCTACGGCCGTACATTGGCTGAAGATATTGAGGTAAACGGTGAAGTTCTTGCAAAGGCAGGTTCAGACCTTGGTGACCGTGTAATTGATTCGCTCATCGCAGCTGGTGTTGATGAAGTCAAGATTCGCTCAGTCCTTACTTGCGACAGCAAGGTCGGACAGTGCGCAGCTTGCTACGGACGCTCACTTGCAGCAGGTCAACTCGTTGCAGTAGGTGAAGCGGTAGGAATCATCGCGGCACAGTCAATCGGTGAACCTGGTACACAGCTAACGATGCGTACCTTCCACACCGGTGGTGTTGCAGGTGATGACATCACTCACGGTCTTCCACGTATCGTTGAGCTCTTCGAAGCACGCACACCAAAGGGTGTAGCGCCCATTGCAGAAGCTGCTGGTGTCGTTTCATTCCGTGAAGATTCCAAGGGCAAGAAGATCATCGTGACACCTGATGATGGTGGCGAAGAAGTTGCTTACCCAATCACACGCCGTCAGAAGCTTCTTGTTGAAGAAGGCGCTCGCGTTGAAGTTGGTCAGAAGATGGTCGTTGGTGCGATCGATCCAAAGCAAGTTCTTCGTATCCTCGGACCACGTGCAACTCAAGTTCACTTGGTTAACGAAATTCAATCTGTTTACCGCTCACAAGGCGTAGGCATTCACGATAAGCACATCGAAGTAATCGTCCGCCAGATGCTCAAGCGCATCACAGTTCTTGAAGCTGGCGATACTGAAATGCTTCCAGGTGAACTCGTAGAACGCGGTCGCTTTGAAGCTGAAAACCGTCGCGTTGTGACAACTGGTGGCAAGGCTGCTGCAGGTCGCCCAGAACTTATGGGTATTACCAAGGCATCTCTTGCAACTGAAAGCTGGTTGTCTGCAGCATCATTCCAAGAGACAACTCGTGTACTTACAGATGCAGCGCTCTCCGAGAAGTCAGATCCACTTCTCGGTCTTAAGGAGAACGTCATCATCGGTAAGTTGATTCCTGCAGGTACCGGCCTTGCTCGTTACCGCAATATTCGAGTTGAACCAACCGAAGAAGCGAAGGCAGCGGTCTATGCAGCCTACGATGAATATGACTTCACTCCATTTGACCAACAGGGTTCTGGTGAGGCAGTTCGTCTTGATGAGGTCGAGATTCCTCGATAGCCATTAACTCAAAGAGCCCGTCGCTTAATTGTCGGCGGGCTCTTTGCTTTTGGCCGGTCCAGCCCGCTTACTGAGGAGCCCCTGAGCAGGAAGTTAAGTGATGCGCCCCACCTCAGGGGTGCGGAGCCTCGATTTCACAGGAAGCGGGTTTTGCCCATAAGGTTGCCCTGCTTTCTCCCCGAAGCGCTAATTCTGGTAGGTCCTCTCAACTCAAGGAGTATGCGTGCCCGCGTCCGGTCGTTTTTACGCTGAAGGTGATGGTTTCGTCCCACCAAGCACAAATGACTTTAATCTCCCTCCAATTTTTGAATCTGTTGAGTGGTTTACCAAGCCAGTTCTTCTCGTTTTTCTCTCGGTAATTCTTGTTTCTGTCTTCTTTATTCTTTCAGCTCGCAAGGCAGCAGTAGTGCCATCAAAGCTTCAGTTTGCTGGCGAAAGCATCTATGCGTTTGTGCGTAATGATCTCGCGCGCGATGTTATCGGCCACGAATTTATGCGCTTTGTTCCATATCTATTCACATTATTCACCTTCGTTTTGACCAACAACATCTTTGGAATCGTGCCATTTTTGCAATTCCCAGCGATGTCACATGTGGCATTCCCATATGTATTGGCCATATTCACTTTCTTTGTCTTCCACTATGTAGGTATTCGCAAGAAGGGACTTGGAAAGTACCTCAAAGAGATTGCATTCATGCCAGGAGTACCAAAGCCGGTTTACATCCTGCTGACGCCTATTGAAATTGCAACTTTCTTCTTGGTTCGACCACTGACTCTTTCACTGCGTCTCTTTGCAAATATGTTCGCCGGCCACTTGTTGTTGCTGGTCTTCATCCTGGGTGGTGACTACATGCTTCGCGATGAGCACTTGATCATGAAGCTATTTAGCCCATTCTCATTTACTTTTGGTATTGCCCTTACATTCTTCGAATTTATGGTGCAATGCCTGCAGGCGTACATCTTTACCCTGCTCACAGCTCTATACATCGCCGGCGCACTTGCCGACGAGCACTAAGTACGAAACAAACGCAATAACCTAATGAAAGGGTAATAAGAAATGACAGGCACACTCAACCTGGTCGGTTTTGGCCTATCAGCAATTGGTCCAGCAATTGCAACAGGAATGATCTTCGCCGCTTACATCAACGGCGTAGCTCGTCAGCCAGAAGCACGTAGCGTTCTCCAGCCAATCGCGTTCCTCGGATTCGCGCTCGCTGAAGCTCTTGCTCTCTTCGGTCTCGTTCTCGCATTCGTTCTCTAATAAGCGCAGATTAAGCAGAGACAATAATGCGCTCAATTAATTTGCTCGCTGGGGGAGAAGAGCTCAACCCGCTAGTTCCGCATACGGCTGAACTCGTCGTGGGTGCGATCGCCTTTACCCTCCTCTTCCTTGTCTTGCGTAAAGCTGTTGTGCCAAAGTTTGAAAAGGCATTTACCGAACGCACACAGGCAATTGAAGGTGGTATCGAGCGTGCCGAAAAGGCACAACTCGAGGCACAGCGCGCACTCACCCAATACAACGAACAACTTTCATCTGCACAAGGTGAAGCGGCCAAACTTCGTGATGATGCACGCGTCCAAGGCGCTGCCATTCTCGAAGAGCTTCGCGCTAAGGCGCAAGAAGAGGCTGCTCGTATCACTGCTGCAGCACATGCATCCATTGAGGCAGAGCGCCAACAGGCAGTGACATCACTTCGTAATGAAGTTGGTGCACTCGCAGTTGAGTTAGCTTCAAAGATTGTCGGGGAAGCGCTAGAAGACCAGGCCCGTCAGTCACGGATTGTTGATCGGTTCATCGAAGACCTCGAGAAGTCACAGAAGAACTAAGTAAAGTAAGTAGGAGAAGAAGTTGAGAATCCATCTTGGAGGAAGCAGCCGTCAGTCACTTGTGGCTGCACGCGCAAAGCTTGATGCCGCCGTTAAGGGCGCAACTGCTGCAAGCGCTTCTGAGTTGTCTACCGAACTCTTCTTCGCCGCGGATGTATTTGCGAAGAACACCTCGCTTCGTCGAGCATTTGCAGATCCATCACGTGATGCTGCTGCGAAAGGGGTTCTAGTAAAGGATCTCTTCGGTAAGAGTGTCAGTGCGGCAACAGTCTCGTTACTTACCGATGTTTCAACGCTTCGTTGGTCTGCTGGAGGAGACATCGTTCATGTCCTCGAGCAGTTAGCCATTGAAGCAGAAGCATCATCTGCAAATATTTCAGGCGAACTTGATCGTGTTGAAGATGAACTCTTCGAGACTTCTCGAATCGTCTCCGTAAATAGCGAGCTACGTAAAGCGCTGGTCGGATCTGGAAATTCCGCCGCCAAGTCAGCTCTTATTGCAGAAGTTCTTTCACAGAAAGCTGCTGCCTCGACAATCAAGCTAGCGGTAGCACTTATCGCAAACCTGCGTGGCCGCAGCATCGAAGCCGGATTTGCCGACTATCTATTTGGTCTGGCCAATCGCCGCAATCGACTCATCGCCGATGTACGTGTTGCGACTGCAATTTCAGATTCACAAAAATCCCGACTTGCCTCTGCAATTGAGAAGCAGGTAGGTCAACCAATTCGCGTCAATATTCAGGTAGATCCTTCAATTATTGGTGGTGTCTCCGTGAAATTTGCTGACGAACTCGTAGATGGAAGCGTTTCAAATCGACTTGCAGGAGCCGGACGCGCTCTTTCAGGAAATAAATAACAGGAAATAAAGGGGAAACTCATGGCAGAGCTCAAGATCCAACCGAATGAAATTCGGGATGCCTTAGCGAACTTCGTTAAGTCATACGATCCAGGCACCGCGGCTCGCGACGAAGTCGGAACAGTAAGCCAGGCAGGCGATGGAATCGCTCGCGTTGAAGGTCTGCCTTCAACGATGGCTAACGAACTACTTCAGTTTGAGAACGGAACGCTAGGTCTCGCACTTAACCTCGACGTGCGCGAAGTTGGTGTTGTTATCTTGGGTGACTACGCAGGAATTGAAGAAGGAACTTCAGTACGTCGTACTGGCGAAGTTCTCTCCGTACCTGTCGGAGATGGCTTCCTCGGTCGTGTAGTTGACCCACTTGGTCGTCCAATTGATGGCAAGGGTGAGATCACTCCTGATGCACGTCGTGCTCTCGAACTTCAGGCACCTACAGTTGTTCAACGCCAACCTGTAAAGGAGCCTCTAGCAACTGGTATCAAAGCAATCGATGCGATGACTGCTATTGGTCGTGGACAGCGTCAGTTGATCATTGGTGACCGTCAGACCGGTAAGACAGCAGTTGCAGTCGACACCATTATTAATCAGCGTGAAAACTGGTTATCCGGAGATCCAAAGAAGCAAGTTAAGTGTATTTATGTTGCTATTGGCCAGAAGGGTTCAACAATTGCATCTGTAAAGGGTGCACTTGAAGAAGCAGGCGCAATGGAATACACAACCATCGTTGCATCTCCTGCATCAGATCCAGCTGGCTTTAAGTACCTTGCTCCATATACCGGTTCAGCAATCGGTCAGCACTGGATGTACAACGGTCAACATGTTCTTATTGTTTTTGATGATCTATCTAAGCAAGCTGAGGCTTATCGCTCAGTCTCACTTCTACTTCGTCGTCCACCAGGCCGCGAAGCGTATCCAGGTGACGTTTTCTACTTGCACTCACGTTTGCTAGAGCGTTGCGCGAAGCTTTCTGATGATTTAGGTGGCGGATCTATGACTGGTCTTCCAATCATCGAAACTAAGGGAAATGACGTTTCTGCCTTTATTCCTACCAACGTTATTTCTATTACCGATGGACAGTGCTTCCTTGAAACCGACCTCTTTAACGCTGGTGTTCGTCCAGCGATTAACGTGGGTATCTCTGTTTCACGCGTGGGTGGGTCTGCGCAGACAAAGGCGATGAAGAAGATTGCTGGTCGTCTACGTCTTGACCTTGCCCAGTTCCGTGAACTCGAAGCATTCGCAGCATTCGGTTCAGATCTCGATGCTGCATCGAAGGCTCAGCTAGAGCGCGGTGCACGAATGGTTGAACTATTGAAGCAGGGTCAGTACTCACCTTATTCACTCGAGCGTCAGATTGTTTCAATCTGGGCAGGAACCTCAGGTCGTCTTGATGACGTTGCAGTACCTGATATCCGTCGCTTTGAATCTGAGTTGCTGGATTTCATCGGTCGCGAACGTAAAGAGATCTTCACAGTAATCTCTGAAACCAAGCAGCTCGAAGATGACACAGTAGCCAAGCTCGACGTAGCTGTTGCAGACTTTAAGAAGCAGTTCAAGCCTTCAGTGGCTCCTGCGGTCAATGAAGCAGCGGCAGAAGCGCTTGATTCTGAAGGTGCTGAAGCAATTACGAAGTTCGTTCCACCGGCGGTGAAGAAGTAACTCATGGGTGCTCAACTTCGCGTATATCGCCGACGGATGCGTTCCGTTAAAGCGACCAAAAAGATTACGAAGGCAATGGAGTTAATCTCTGCTTCTCGTATCGTTAAGGCGCAGCAACGTGTAACAGCTTCAACTCCTTATGCAAATGAGTTGACTCGTGCGGTATCTGCAGTTGCCAGCTTCTCTTCAACAAACCATCCTTTGACGACAGCACACGAAAATCCACGACGTGCAGCGGTGCTTATCATCTCTGCAGATCGCGGAATGGCTGGTGCGTACTCAACTAATGCGATCAAGGAAGGCGAACAACTTGCCGCCCTTCTTCGTGAACGCGGTTTGCAAGTCTCTAACTTCTTGGTCGGTCGCAAAGCTGTCAACTACTACAAGTTCCGTGGTCGTGAGATTGCCGGTGCTTGGACAGGTTTCTCAGATAACCCGACCTATGAGAATGCCAAAGAAGTTTCTGGAGCACTTCTAGGAGCCTTCCTTGCAGATTCATCTCAGGATAAGAATGGTGTAGATGAAATCCACATCATCTTTACCCAGTTCAAATCTATGTTGACTCAAGAAGCAACCGCCAAGCGCATGATTCCTCTCGAGGTTGTTGAATCTTCCGCGCCAGTTCCTACAGGTTTGCTTCCGATGTATGAATTCGAACCAAATGCAGGAGAAGTACTCAATGCACTTCTTCCTCGCTATATCGAATCCCGAATCTTCAACGCGATGTTGCAATCAGCAGCCTCAGAGCATGCTGCTCGCCGTCGCGCTATGAAGTCAGCAACTGACAATGCTGATGAATTAATTAAGTCGCTTACCCGACTTGCAAACGCTGCTCGTCAGGCAGAAATTACCCAGGAAATCAGTGAAATTGTTGGCGGCGCAGATGCGCTGTCCTCAGCTAGTGCAGGGAGTGAATGATGTCAGCAACAGGTAAAGGCCGCGTAGCCCGAGTTATTGGACCGGTGGTGGATATTGAATTCCCAGCGGATTCAATGCCCGCGATCTTCAACGCGCTTCACGTAGAGACCACCATGAGTGGCACTACTCGTACCTTGAC
>VFQS010000080.1_pt1 | contig 128816 bp, 125 predicted proteins | sample 3512361 | NCBI WGS metagenome assembly VFQS01 (sample SAMN10412375, study PRJNA504923) | tailings metagenome | isolation source: Relicate 1 Philex TSF3 active mining | place: Philippines | reverse complement strand
CGAGCTCCTGGGGTGTTGGGCCGCCCGCCGTGAGCCAATGGGACTGGGTGGAAGACCGGGGGTCTGAATGGAGGGATGGGTGCTCGGTGGGGGTGTGATGGGGTAAGTGGGGCGAAATGGTTGACAGTGGGGGAAAGTGGGGGCTAGGGTTCGGGGCGGTGGGGAAACCCGCCACGGGATCCGAGCACTCGGATGGGAAGGGAGTCAGCGGAAGATGTTCGTTGGAGTACACGAACGACAACTCGATCCAAAGGGTCGTGTTGCATTGCCCGCCGCGTTCCGTCCGCGCCTCGAGCCCCGTTGTTATCTGCAAATGGGGGCGGACAAGTGCGTCGACATCCTCACTGCCGAAGCATTCGAAGACGTCGCCAAGGACATCATCGAAAAAGTTCGTCGCGGCGAGATGGATCGCACGCAGCAGCGAGCGCTTGCCGCCAGCGCAGTCGAAGTGGTGGTCGATGCCCAGGGCCGCATCAACATCGACGAAAAACTTCGCGCCTACGCCGGACTCACCCTCGACTCGCGTGTGGTGATCAGCGGCTCGTTCGATCGCTGCGAAATTTGGGACCCGACGCGTCACCAACGAGTCAGCGAAGCAGGTGCTGCGCAGATGGCGGGTGGGGCTTCATGAAGTTCAACAACGAACACGGAAAGGAGAACCGAGGCACACTTCGACGCGACCACTGGTCACGTTGAGGTTTCGCTCATCAGCAGTCTCCCGGTCAGCAAAGATGGACAGCCCCAACTCCGCCCGCTTCCGTCTTCGCCATCCGGGGAGAAATCCCGGAGGCAAATGTTGGCCGGGGGACTGCTGATGAGCGAGATCCACGATCCAGTGATGATCGCAGAGATCGTCGAACTGTTTGCGCCAATTCCCGACGGGGTGTTGCTCGATGCAACGCTCGGGATGGCAGGACACGCCACGGCGATTCTCCGGCGACATTCCGGTCTGCGCGTGGTGGGAATCGATCGAGACATGATGGCCATTCAGCACGCAGACACCGTAAAAGCGGCACTCGGTAACGCCGATGCAGACCGCTTCACTGCCGTGCACGCTCGGTTCGATCGCGCGACAGAAGTCCTCGAGAACCTGGGTATCTCACATTTGTCGGGCGCCCTCTTCGACCTCGGCGTGTCGTCGCCGCAACTCGATATCGCAGACCGTGGATTCTCCTACCGAAACGACGCACCTCTCGACATGCGCATGGATCGCAGCGAGAGCGTTTCGGCTTGGCACGTCGTGAACGAATACGACGCAGACACCATCGCCGACATCCTCCAGCGAAACGCCGACGAACGATTTGCGAAGCGAATCGCCGCCGCCATCGTCGCGGCTCGCCCCATCGCCACTACGTCGCAGTTGGCGGCCGTCGTCACCGCGGCGATTCCGGCGGCAACACGTCGTACCGGCGGACATCCTGCCAAGCGCACGTTTCAGGCGATTCGTATCGAAGTGAACGCCGAATTGGACATCCTGCCAACCGCGCTGCGCGATGTGATGTCCATGATCGTTCCGCACGGTCGAATCGCCGTGCTGTCGTACCACAGTGGTGAAGACCGCATCGTGAAGAACGTCATGCGCGAAGCAGAAACGGATTCGTCGCGCCCCAACATCGCCACCCCATTTGCGCATCCGTCGCGCACGGCCCCCCGTGCGTGGCAAAAAGTGCGGGTGGCGAAACAACCGAGCCCCACCGAACAGCAGCGAAATCCACGTGCCTCGTCGGCGCGTTTGCGAGCGATGGAGCGATGTGGGGTGGCCGCATGACATCCTCGGCAACCGCCCGCGCCCGCGCCAGGCGTCAGCTGCAGCACTCGGGCGAGGTGGCTGTTCCACAGATTCAGCCACGCAAAGAACCCGAATCCGGATCTCATTTGCGTGTGGTGCCGCAACCCGCGCGCCGACGCGGCAACGTGCCACGCGCGACCCTGGTGGTGTTCACATTGACGGTCTTCACCATTGCGGTGGTGGTGTTTCAGGCGACCATCGCCGAACAACAGCTTCGACTCGATGCACTCACCCAGGATCTTCGCCTGGCGGAATCGCACTACGACAACCTGCGTCAAGAACGCGCGGAATTGCTCTCGCCCAGTCGCTTGCGCGAAGAAGCAGTGATGATGGGTATGTATCAGGGCCTCAGTACCAAGTTCGTGGAAGTGCAGTCACAGGTGGTTGCCGAGGTCATGGCGAGCACGGCGAAAATGAATCCGCTCTTTGCCGACCCGCCGGCTGGTGTGGCGTCGGCCGGGGCACTAGCACAGATGCAGCCCGTGGAAGTGGTGAATAGGCCATGAGCGACACCGCACCTCTCCGACGACCGCGCACCGCCGGGACGTCTCGATCGCGTGCAACACGCAACCCGCAACCTCGTCAGCGGGACGCGCACCACCGAGAAGCACGCTCCATGACCATGGGTGATTTCTTCGGCGCAATCTCCAGCTACGGCGTCACCAAGATGACCGACAACATTCATGCCGGCGACATGCGCAAGCGGATTTCCGCCATGTTCATGGTGATCTTCCTGGTGCTGTCACTGGTGTACTTGCGCGTATTCGTCCTGCAAACGGTGAAGGCATCGGAGTATCGCGAATTCAGCATCGAGCAGCGAACTCGATCGCGCGTCATCCCTGCAGAACGCGGAAGCATCTACGACCGCGATGGCGCGGAGCTGGCGATTCCGATTCCGACTCGAACGATCTTTGCCGATCCTCGCGAGGTGACCGACCCGATAACGACGGCTCGCGCACTGGCCATGGTGTTGCAACTCAGCCCAGAGGACGAGAACGAACTGGCAATGCGATTGCAGAACAAGAACTCCAGCTTCAGCTACGTGGTTCGTCAAGTGGATTCGGCCATCGCTCAAGCAGTCGCAGATCTTGATCTTCCTGGTGTGGGTTCGTATCGCGAGAACGGTCGGGCGCTCACCACCGAAGGATTACGACCGCTCATTGGACGCACCGATCTGGACGGAGTCGGAATCGGTGGAATCGAGTTGCAGTACAACGACGTGCTCACCGGGGTGAACGGGAAACTCAACCGTGAGGTCAACAGCCGAGGCCAGAGCATCGCCTCCGCCGACTCGGAATACGTCGCCCCCGTCAACGGTGGCGATTTGGTGACCACCATCCATCGCGCGTTGCAGTTCCAGGTGGACGGCATTCTGCAGCAACAAGTGGAGCGACTCATGGCGCGCAGTGGCACCGCTGTGGTGATGCACACGCAAACCGGCGAGATCTACGCGATGTCGAACGTGCGTCGAAATGAGGACGGCACGTACGGCAACATCGCCGGCAACATCGCCGCCGTCGAAGCACACGAGCCTGGATCGGTGGCGAAGGTGTTCAGCGTGGCTGCCGCAATCGAGGAAGGTACGGTGACGCCCGAGTCGAGCTTCATCGTGCCGGGCAAGCAGGTGTTCAACGAGGACACGGAGTGGGAGCAGGAGATCAAGGACGCCTATCCACACAAGACCGAACCGATGAGCGTTCGCAAGATCCTCGTCGACTCCTCGAACCTTGGAACGATTCAGATTTCGCAAACCCTGAGTGCCGAGCGGAATCGGCAGTGGCTGGCTGCGTTCGGCTTTGGTGAAAAGACATCGCTGCAGTTCCCCGGGGAAACCAAGGGATTGCTGAAACTCGCTCGCAACTGGGAGGGCACGGAGAAGTTCACGTATGCCTACGGATACGGATACGGGGCGACTGCGGTGCAGTTGGTATCGGCAGTGAACGTCGTGGCAAATGACGGCGTGTACATCGGACCCAAACTCGTGTCGGCAACGGTCAACGATGCCGGTGTGAGCACTCCGACCCCCGATGCGCCAACTCGTCGGGTGCTCTCGAGCGCTACCGCAGCAACCATGCGATCACTGATGACCGACGTGGTGTGTTACGGAACGGCGCAACTTGCCAAGATGCCCGGCCTCTCCGTGGCCGGAAAGACCGGCACCGGATACATCCGACAAGACAACGGCACCTATCTGAAGGATGACGGTTCGCGCGCCTACTTTGCCTCCTTCGTCGGCTTCTTACCGGCGAACAAGCCGCAGTTCACGGTGCTGGTGTCGATCGACGAACCGGATCCAAGTTCACGTGACCGCTTCGGTGGAACCGCTGCTGCCCCCGTGTTTGCTCGCATCGGTCAGGTCATCGTCAATGAACTGAGCCTGCGACCGGAGCCTGGCGATACGGGTTGTGTCGGCTCGCGTCCGGCCGAACTCGGACCGGGGCACTGAGTCGATGCTCACGCTGGGCGGAGTGCTCGCGCGAGTGGGGAAGCCCGGACTCGCAAACCCGGCTGCAGCGGGAACGTTCGCCGGCGTACCTCCGATGCGGGTGGAGGGCGATGCGTCGGTCGAGATCACGGATGTCACCAACGACAGTCGCATGGTGCGGCACGGTTCCATCTTCTGTTGCGTACGCGGAGAACGCTTCGATGGCCACGAGTTCGCGGCCGACGCCGTGCAGCAAGGTGCGTCAGCGTTGCTCGTGGACCACGCGCTGGGGTCGATCACCGTTCCACAGATCATCGCCAGTGACACCCGTTCGGCGATGGGGCACCTGGCCGCCGCGTTCCACGATCACCCCAGCACCACCCTCACCGTCGTGGGTGTGACGGGCACGAACGGCAAGACCACCACGGCACACATGCTCGGCGCGATCATGTCGCAGTCGGGTCGACGCACCAGCGTGTTCGGCACCTTGAGTGGCACACGCACGACACCGGAAGCCCCCGAGCTCCAACGCACTCTTGCCAATGAGCGCGACGCTGGAACGCAAGCAGTGGTGATGGAGGTGTCATCCCACGCACTCGAGCTGCAACGAGTGGCCGGAATGCGATTCGCCGCCGCAGTATTCACCAATCTCGGCCATGATCATCTCGACTTTCATCGCACGCACGACGCGTACTTCGCGGCAAAAGCCAGTTTGTTCACCGGCAACTACACGAGTTTGGGTGTCGTCAATCGCGACGATATCTATGGACGCAAGATCGCCGATACCTCGAACATTGCGATTTCCATGTTCGGCTACGGCGACGCGAGTGACGTGGTGATGGATGCCAACGGAAGCAGTTTCACCTGGAGAGGTGCACGAATTCACTGTGCCGTTGGGGGAGACTTCAATGTGCTCAATGCTCTGGCCGCTGCGACCACCGCTGCAGAGTTGGGAATCTCGATTGACCACATTGCCGCTGGTTTGGCGACGATGAGCCAGATACCGGGCCGATTCGAGAAGGTACAGCATCCTGGCGACTTCCTCGTGTTGGTGGACTACGCACACACACCGGAGGCATTGCGCAACGTGATTGCTGCGGCGCGCGGACTCGTCGGAGATGGTTCGCGTTCCGGCGTCACCGTGGTGTTCGGTTGCGGCGGCGACCGTGATCCAAGCAAGCGTGCCGAAATGGGATCTGCTGCATGCGAAGCGGATCGCATCGTCGTGACGAGCGACAATCCTCGTCACGAATCACCCGAGGCAATCATCGACGCGATCGTGACGGGCATTCCAGATTCGCACCGTTCCAAGTTGGTGGTCGAAGTGGATCGTCGTCGTGCCATCGAGAAAGCATGTGCGTCGGCATCCGCCGGGGACGTGGTCGTGATTGCGGGTCGCGGTCACGAAAACATGCAGTCCGTCGCAGGCGCTGAGCTGGCGTTCAACGACGCGAACGTGGCGCGAGAAGTGCTGGGGGTGCGGAAGTGATCGCGATTCTCATGGCCAGTGCCATCGCCATCGTGTTGTCGATTTCCTTTACTCGTGCACTGATGTGGTTCTTTGCGCGACTGGGCAAGGGTCAGCCGATTCTCGGAGCAGAGGACCGCGGTCCAACGCACCACATGCACAAGCAGGGCACACCGACGATGGGCGGTATTGCAATCCTGCTGGCGGCGTTCTTCGGATGGCTCATTCCTCATGCGCGAGAAGGCTTGGTGTTCTCCGACCAGGCCTTGTTCATGTGGCTCGCCATCGTCATCCTGGCTGCGATCGGATTTCTCGACGACTATCTGAAGGTTCGACGCCAACACAATCGCGGCATTTTCTGGAAGAAGAAGGGCTGGATCACCTTCGGCATCGTGGTGGCCTTGATGTGGTTGATGGCCGCGCAAACCGGAGTAAGTGAAACCATCTCATTCACCCGTGCCGAAGTTCCGGGTTGGGATGTGAGCACGCCGGTGTGGGTGATCTGGACGGCGCTCATGGTGTGGGCGACCACCAACGCGGTGAACGTCACGGATGGTCTCGATGGACTCGCCGCAGGTTCTGCAATGTTCGGTTTCGGAGCCTTCGGACTCATCGCATACTTCGCGTTTCGAAATTCGGACATCTACTCGTCGATCGTGAACCCGCTCGACCTTGCGGTGCTGGCAGCGGCCATGGCGGGGGCGTGCGGCGGCTTCTTATGGTGGAATGCGGCGCCTGCACGAATCATCATGGGTGATGTTGGCGCGCTCGGAATCGGTGCGGCTCTCGGTTTGTTGGCGGTCACCACGAATACGCACTTCTTGTTGCCGATCATCTGCGGAATCAACGTGATGGAAGCAGGTTCCGTCGCCATTCAGATGGGTGTGTTCAAGGCGAGTGGTCGAAAGAAGCGACTCTTCAAGATGTCGCCGATTCACCACCACTTCGAACTGTCGGGCTGGCCAGAGACCACCGTCATCATCCGGTTCTGGCTGCTTGCAGCACTCTGCGTTGCAGCCGGAGTGGCACTGTTCATCGCCGACTTCACCAACGAGATTCGTCTCATCGGGGATGCAGTGTTGTGACCACGCTCGTATACGGACTCGCCGTCGCTGGACGCAGTACCGCACGTTTTCTCTCTTCGCGCGGTGATCAGGTGGTGTTGGCTGACGATCGAGTCTCGGTCGAACATCGCGAGTTCGCAGAGTCCATCGGAGCAGAACTGCTCGAGGGCCCCGATGCGGCCATGGCGTGTGCGCGGCGAATGGGGGAGTTCGCGCAAATTGCCCCGAGCCCGGGAATTCCGGAATCGCACCCCGTGATTGCCAGCGCACTTCGCGCCAAGGTGGAGTTGGTATCGGAGATCGAGCTTGCGTATCGCCACGAACAAGCGAGTGGTTCGCCGCGGCCGATCGTTGCGATCACCGGCACCGATGGCAAGACCACCACCACCCTGATGGCTGCGGCAATGTTGTCGGCTTCGGGGCACAAGGCTGCGGCAGTCGGCAACACCGAAACTCCGTGGGTGGAGGTTCTCGACGAGCAACACACCGCCTATGCGGTGGAGTGTTCCAGTTTTCGTTTGCATTACACGCGCGATTTTCGTGCTCAGGCGGCAGCGTGGCTCAACCTCGCGCCCGATCACCTCGACTGGCATCGGGACCTGGATTCCTACCGGCATGCCAAGGAGCGAATCTGGGTGGCAGCACGCACCGGGGACGTGGCGGTTGCGCCAGTTCGAGATCAGTCGATCGTTGCGAGCGCACGCTCGACGGCCGCACGCGTGGTGACGTTCGGTCTCGACAACGCGGACTATCGCGTGGAGAATTCTGCGCTCGTCGGACCCAAGGGTCGCATCGTCGACGTGGGGCAGCTGGGACGCGCGCTTCCACACGATCTCACGAACGCACTGGCTGCAAGTGCGCTGGTGTTGGAGTCGGGTCTCGGCACGGTGGAGGGCGTTGCCAATGCGCTTGCGCGTTACCAACACGCTCCGCACCGCATCCAGTTCGTCGCCGAAGTCGACGGCGTGTCGTACTACAACGACAGCAAAGCCACCAGTCCGCACGCGGCGCAGGCCGCCCTCACGTCGTTCGATCGCATCGTGCTGATCGCGGGCGGCAAGAACAAGGGACTCGATCTGTCGTCGATGGCAAGTCAGCCGAAGCGCATGCGTGCCGTGGTGGCCATCGGTCACTCCGCGGCATCGATCAACGCAGCGTTCTCCGGAATCTGCACCGTGGCAACCGCCCAGTCGATGGAAGAAGCGGTACGTGCAGCACAGCGTCTTGCCGAACCTGGTGACGTGGTCTTGTTGTCGCCGGGTTGCACAAGTTACGACTGGTACTCCAACTACGGGGAGCGCGGGGACGACTTTGCGCGTTGCGTAGAAGATCTCACGAAGGAGAACACGAAATGACAGCAGTCAACATGGACCCCTCCGGCGGCATCGCGATGCCATCGCTGCGTGAGCGTCGTCGTGCCGCACTGGCGGGTCGACGCCTGAGCGAAACTGCAGGCGTCGAGAGCGAACCCGGACGACTCTTCTACGGCATCCTCCTGGTGGTTGCCGTGCTCGTGTCGCTCGGCCTCGTGATGGTGCTCTCGGCATCGTCGATTGTGTCCGTCAATAACGGTGGTTCTGCGTTCACGATGTTCCTCAAGCAGTTGATGTGGGCATTCTTCGGTGTCATCGTTGCTGCAGGTACGTACCGCATGCCGTATCGCACATGGCAACGACTCAACAAGCCGATGCTCGTGGTGGTGATCGGTTTGAACCTCCTGCCATTCACCCCACTCGGTATCACGGTCAACGGAGCACGCGCATGGGTGGAGATGGGTCCGATTCGTTTTCAGCCATCAGAGTTGCTCAAGTTCGCACTCATCATTTATCTGACCAACAACCTGGGTCGACGTCAGCGTGAACTCACCGACTTCAAACGCACGTTCCAACCGGCGGTCATCGCCTGGGTCGTTGCGGCGGGTATCGCGATGGCGCAGAGCGACCTTGGCGCCGCCATCGTGTTGTCGGGAATCGCGTTCACGGTGCTGTACATGGCAGGCTGCCCGGTGCGCTGGATCGGTGCCACGGCATTCGGCGCGATGATCGCCGGCCTGGGCTACGTCCTCACTTCTGCTTCTCGAATGAGTCGATGGACGGCATTCTTGGATATCGAAGGCAATCGAGAACACACCAGCTACCAGGTGTGGCAGTCGATGCTGAGCATCTCCAATGGCGGCACGTTGGGAGTGGGTCCGGGTGCCGGAACCAGCAAGTGGGGATACGTACCACTTGCGCACAGCGACTTCATCTTCACGGTGATTGCCGAAGAGTTCGGTTTGGTGGGTTCCACATTGGTGATCGGTGGATTCTTCGCCCTCACGTTCCTCGGCTTCGTCGTTGCGATGCGTGCTCCGGACTACTCGGGCGCATTGCTTGCAGCCGGCATCACGGTGTGGTTTGCAGTGCAGGCCATGATCAACATCGGCGGTGTCGTCGGTGCGATGCCGGTAACTGGTTTGACGCTTCCACTCATCTCTTACGGCGGGAGTTCGCTGCTGATCACCCTGGGTGCTGCCGGCTTGCTGCTGAACATCGCGCGAAAGGTCTCCTAACTCCCGGCGCCACGGGCGCGCTGCGGTAGCGTTCTCTGCAGTCTTGTGACGACTACGAACACTCCTTCGTCGCCGAGAGTTTTTGCCGTCATTGCTGGCGGTGGAACCGCAGGCCACATCGTTCCGGCGCTGGCAATTGCCGAGCAGTTGGTGGATCGCGGTCGCTCTCCGCGTTCCATCGCGTTCGTGGCATCGCGCCGACCGAGTGATGAGCGTTTGCTTGCCGGCACCGATCACCCCCGCATGTTCCTTGATGTGGATGGGTTGCAGCGCAGCTTCGCCCCCAAAGCGTTGTTGCGCTCGTTGTTGGCCCTGCCGAAGTTGCTGATTGCCGCTGCTCGGGCCACCCGACAGTTTCGTATCTGGCAGCCACGTGTGGTGGTGAGCGTGGGGGGATTCGCCAGCGAACCAGCGGTGCGTGCCGCTGGAGCATTGGGAATTCCCGTCGTGGTGGTGAGCTACGACCAACATCCCGGCTTGGCAACGCGCCGACAGGCAAAGAAGGCAGCCGCCGTCGCCACCGCATTCGCCGGCTCCTCCTTGCCGGGAGCCAAGCACACCGGCGCTCCGGTGCGCAACAGTGTGCGACGTTTGTTGCGCAACTCGGCCGGAGACTCGAGCGCTCGCGTGAAAGCTGCCGGCCTGTTCGGAATCGACCCAGCACGCCGAGTCATCGTGGTGATGGGTGGCTCACTCGGATCCCAGGTGGTGAACGAGGCGATCGAACGTTTCGTGGGCAGTCACTCGTCGCGTGGTGATCTTGCCGTATTGCACCTGGCAGGCGAGCGTTACATGTCGACGTCGTTTGCCGCACCGGCGGGGGCAGCGCTCCACTACGTTCGTCGCGCCAGTCACGACAACATGGCGGATGTGTGGCAAATTGCCGACATCACCGTGTGCCGTGCCGGGGCCAGCACCATCGCCGAACTCGTAACCGTCGGTTCGGCGGCCATCGTCATTCCGTGGGCGCAAGCTGCGGATGATCATCAGCGAATCAATGCGCGATGGCTGAGCGACAATGGTGCCGCGATGATGATCGAGGAGGACGACCTTGCCTCGGCATTCGACCGCCAACTACTCAAGGTGATCGATGATGCAGTCGTACGCGAACGACTGGCGGCAAAGTCGTATGCGTTGGGTGCACTCAACCGATCGTCTGCCATAGGTTCACTCATCGAGTCGGTTGCACGTTGAACGATCCTCGCCGAGTTCACATCGTGGGTGTCGGTGGTCCTGGTACGAGCGCGATCGCGATCATCCTCGCCGAGATGGGCCTGAGCGTTTCGGGTAGCGACATGCGCGAGTCGCCGGTGGTCGAACGACTGCGCTCGTTGGGTATCACGGTGAACGTTCCGCACGATCCGTCGGTGGTGGCGGGTTGCGACGTCGTGACGTACTCGGCGGCCGTGAAAGCATCGAACAGCGAGTTGCAAGCTGCCAGCGCGGCCGGAATCACGGTGTGGACACGAGCCAACACGCTTGCGTGGATCGCGCGCCAGAGTCGAACCATCGCGGTTGCCGGCACGCACGGCAAGACCACGACGACGACCCTGCTCACGCTGATCCTGCGGGAGGCGGGGAAGGATCCCGGTTATCTCATCGGTGCGGACGTTCCACAGCTTGCGCAGAGCGCACACTGGGGTGAGGAGTTGTTCGTGGTGGAAGCCGACGAGAGCGACTCCAGCCATCGGGCCATCGCGCCGCAGGCAACCATCCTCACCAACGTGGACGTCGACCACCTGGACGAGCACGGTTCCTTCGAGGGCATCGTGAACTCCTTCGAAAAGTTCCTCGCTGCGGTTCCCGGACCCAAGGTGGTGTGCGGAGACGACCCGAATGCTGTCGGACTGGCGCGAAGGCATCGGGCACGTACCTATGGACTGAACGCCGCTGATGGTGGACCATTGGACGTTCGTGCAACCGATGTGCGATTTTCCGATGGCACAGTGACGTTCCTGGCGAACACGCCGTGGGGTAACGCCGAGGTGCGAGTACCCCTGCGTGGTGAGCACAACGTGCGCAATTGTCTGGCAGCGATTGCAATGGCGGGTGAACTCGGGGTGACACCGGACGTCGCGTCGCGCGCACTGCGCGATTTCCGTGGGGTGGGGCGACGTTTCGACGTGCGTGCAGTCGACGCCGGTGCCACGTTCGTCGACGATTACGCCCACCTTCCGGCGGAGATTTCCGCCGTACTGGCGGGAGTCCGCGCCGAGCAGTCGTCGTGGAAGCGGGTGATTGCAGTGTTCCAACCGAATCGGTTCAACCGAATGGCGGTGTTGTCGGACTCGTATCGCGACGCCTTCGTGGATGCCGACGTCGTGGTGATCACCGACATCTACGCATCGGGAACCGACCGAATCGAGGGCGTGACGGGCATGCTCGTGGTCGACGCGGTTCGCATGGCCCACCCCGAACAACGTGTGGAATGGCACGCCACGAGAGACGCCCTGGTGGAATTCATCGCCAACGAGGTCGGCGATGGTGATCTGTGTATCTCCATGGGTTGTGGCGACATCGAAACATTCCCCGATGAGGTAGTGGCTCGTCGGCGAGAATTGTCACGTGCCAACTGACGACACCGATACGTTTGCGCGCCAGCGGCGTGCATTGGATCGACTCGGAATCCTGCTCGGACCCCGCGTGCGACGCGATGTCTCGTTGGCGCAATACACCACCTACAAGGTTGGAGGGCCGGCGAGTCTCTTCATGACCGCGCGGTCCATCGACGATTTGCACGCGGTGAGCAATGCGCTACGCGAGCAGAAGGTACCCATCCTCGTGATTGGTCGCGGCAGCAACCTCCTCGTGTCGGACGACGGATTCGAGGGTCTCGTGATCGCGCTCGGAGAATTCGCCGAGGAGATCACATGGCCACAACGGCCTGCAGTGCCACGCGTGGTGGCAGGCGGCGCGGTCCCGTTGCCGGTGCTGGCGCGTCAGAGTGCGGCGCGTGGTTTGACGGGATTCGAGTGGGGTGTTGGCGTGCCGGGTTCCGTTGGTGGGGCGGTCCGAATGAATGCCGGAGGTCACGGCTCCGACATCGCGTCGAGCATCGAGAGCGCGAAGGTGTTTCATCTCGGCAAAGGAATCGTGGCCAACGTGAAGGCGAGCGACCTCGGGCTGCGTTTTCGGGGGAGCGACCTACAGCCGTATCACGTGGTGTTGTCGGCCTCGTTCGCCCTGAGTTGGGGTGACCAAGCTGCCAGCGAAACGGAGATGGCAGAGATCGTTCGTTGGCGTCGGGAGCATCAGCCGGGTGGCCACAATGCGGGCTCGGTGTTCGTGAATCCCGAGCCGGGAGGCGGCTCGGCTGGGGCGATCATCGATCGATTGGGTCTGCGCGGTTTGCGAATCGGAACTGCGGAGGTGTCGGAGAAGCACGCCAACTTCATTCAATGCGATCCCGACGGCAGTGCTTACGACGTGGCAGAACTCATGGCCGAGGTGCGTTCGCGCGTCTACGACGAATTGGGTATCGATCTGCGCAGCGAGGTGCGACTCGTTGGCTTCGATGCCGAAACCGCCCAGGATGCCGGTGCACAAGTTGGTGGAGCATTCGACGGCGCCGATACCACGGCACGGTCGCTCACTCCATTGGATGCACTGTTCGGTCCACTCGTCGGAGACGACACCTTGAGCGCGGTGACGATGGCGCCACCACTGCCGCCCGAGGCCATCGCCGAGTTGCAGGAGCTTTTCGAGGGCACGGATGCCATAGAGAACACCGACGAAACACCGCGTGACGAATCGTTCGACTCCGCCGAGTCATCCGATGAAGCGTCGCGCAATTCCTCGGGCGATACTCCCGTTGCGGACGTGGTCGACATCTCGACGGCTGCGCAGTTGCGAACTGCCAACGACACCGCGGCTGGCGTGCCGGTGGTGATCGACGACTCCGAACATCTCTTGCCGCACGAGCGCACCGAGGGGTCGGCATCGCTCACGTTGGATCCAACGAGCCCGTTCGCCAACCAAGGTGCAACGTTCGGTGACGCATCGCTCGCCGATGTGATCGTCGACGATCGCATCGGGCGCCGCGAATGGTGGAGGCGACTGGTGCCCAAGCGCGTATCACCGCTTGCCGGATTCGGGATGTTGATCGGTGTCTTTGCCCTCACCCTCGTGGTCCTCGCATCGCCGCTCTTTGCCGTTCGGCGAATCGAGGTGACCGGAGTGACCTACGCCGATCCAACATTGTTGGAGAGTGTCAGCGACTCGTTGCGCGGTGCCAGCGTTTTCACGGCGGATTTGGATGGTGCGAAACGACGCCTCGAAGGTGATCCCTGGATTGCCCGTGCGCGATTGTCGTGGTACCTGCCGAACCGTGTCACCATCGAAGTCGACGAACGAGTCGCAGTGGCCTGGTTCGTTGGCGTGGACAATCGTGCACGCGTTCTGGACTTCGAGGGTCGAGTGCTTGCGGTGTTGGACGGCCAGCCAACACAATTCATGAAGATCGAGGGTGTTGGCCCCAACTTGCCGCCAGGCACCGTGCCATCGCTGGTGTATCAGGCGGCAGCCCAGTTGGCCGTGTCGCTTCCGGAGTCCTTGGCCCCGAAGGTGAAGCATCTCACCGTGAGTGGACCCGAGTCGCTGGGGTTCACGCTCAAGTCCGGCACCGTGGTGATGCTCGGTGCGCCCACCGACATCCGCAACAAACTCATCAGCGTGGTGACGGTCCTCAACCAGCAGAACGTGGAGTTCATCGCCGGCATCGATGTGTCCGCTGGACAGCCAGTCGTGCAAAACGGCTAGTGTGCCTGTAGTAAAGGTTGAGCCTCATGCTCAACTTGGGAGTGAGACACAACATGCCAAGCAACTCGCAAAACACGCCAATTGCAGTCATCAAGGTGGTCGGCATTGGCGGTGGTGGCGTCAACGCCGTCAACCGAATGATCGATGCCGGACTGCGTGGAGTCGACTTCGTTGCAATCAACACCGACGCCCAGGCGCTCATCATGAGCGATGCGAGCTACAAGATCGACATCGGTCGCGAGCTGACTCGTGGTCTCGGTGCGGGTAGCGATCCGGAAGTTGGTCGCGAGGCGGCAGAAGCCCACCGTGACGAAATTCAGGAACATCTCGCGGGTGCAGACATGGTGTTCATCACCGCCGGAGAAGGTGGCGGAACCGGTACCGGCGCAGCACCGGTAGTTGCGGAGATTGCCAAAGCCGAAGGTGCGCTCACCATCGGCATCGTGACTCGCCCCTTCAACTTCGAAGGTCGTCGTCGTTCGGTGCAAGCGGACCAGGGCATTGCAAAGTTGAAGGACAAGGTGGACACCTTGATCGTCATCCCCAACGAGAAGCTCCTGTCGATTGCCACCGACAAGACCACCTTGTTGGATGCGTTCAAGAAGGCCGACGAGGTGCTCATGCAGGGTGTTTCCGGCATCACCGGAATCATCACCACTCCGGGTCTCATCAACACCGACTTCGCGGACGTCAAGACCATCCTGGCCAATGCCGGTTCATCGTTGATGGGTATCGGCGTGGCGAGCGGCGACAAGCGTGCAGCCAATGCCGCAATTGCCGCCATCACTTCGCCGATGCTCGAGGCAGCCATCGAGGGTGCTCGTGGCATTCTCTTGAACGTGGCGGGACCTTCCGACATGAGCCTCTTCGAGCTCAACGAAGCAGCCGAGACGGTGCAGCGCGTTGCTCATCAGGATGCAAACATCATCCTTGGAACGGTCATCGACGACGACCTCGGCGACGAAGTTCGAGTCACCGTCATTGCATCCGGTTTCGAGCGTTGGGATGCCGGCGCTGGTCGAATCGGAAATCGCGTCGACTCCACGTCCACACGCGGAGATGCTCGTCCGGAGGCCGGCAAGGGCAGCTCGCGCTTGCGCGAGATCTTCGGTACCGATGATTCCGACGACGACGATCTCGACGTCCCCGACTTTCTGAAGTAACCGCACCTCTTTGGACGAGTCGGCAGTCGCGCAACGACTGGCGAAACTTCGTCAGTTGGTGGACTCCGGTGCCACACGTGGTCCCGTTGCCATCTGCGCGGTGACGAAGGGCTTCGGTCCGGATGCAGTGGACCTGGCGCATCGCCTTGGGTGCGATGCCGTCGGTGAAAACTACGCACAGGAGGCCATCTCCAAGATTGCGGCGGTCGGGCCCGGTCATCCTCCGGTGCACTTCATCGGTCGCCTGCAATCCAACAAGATTCGATCGCTGGCACCGGTGGTGTCGGTATGGCAGAGCGTGGACCGAGCCTCGCTGGTGGACGAAATCGCCAAACGCAGCCCGGGTGCTCGTATTTATGTGCAGATCAATGCGACGGGGGAGTCCGACAAGGGTGGCTGTTCGGCACAGGAGGCGCCCGGTCTCGTGGAGCAGGCGCAACGATTGGGCCTCGTGGTCGATGGGCTCATGACGGTGGGGCCGACCGATGAGGATCCCCAGCGAACGCGGGGCGCATTTGCCGCGGTACGATCGTTGGCCGACCGACTGAGCCTTGTCGGCTGCTCGATGGGGATGTCCGGCGATCTCGAGATTGCCCTGGCAGAAGGCAGCACCATGGTGCGCGTGGGCACGGCGCTGTTCGGTGAGCGTCCGTCGGTAGCACGCAACCCTGAGGTAATCTGAGCGACATGTCAATGTTCCGTCGGGCAATGGATTATCTGGGTCTCGGGGCCGACGAGGTGTACGACGACAGCGATCAGTCGGTGCGTGCTCGTCGTCCGGTGCGAGGTCGCACGGAGCCGATCGACGACGTGTACGACGATGAAGAGCTCGACGATGACGACTACGAGGAAGCGGCGCCACCACCGCGTCGAACCCGCGTGCGAGATGACTCCGGTGTCACGGTTCGTGGTCCGGTCGGGCAGCCACAAAAGAACGTGAAGCCACTCGATGCGGCCACGGTCGAGCCCGTCACGCTCAAGCCCACGAGTTACGGTCACTGCAAGGAAATCGCGGAACGATTCAAGAGTGGACAACCGGTCATCATGAACATGATTGCCACCGATCCCGAAGAGGGTCGTCGCATCATCGACTTCGTATCCGGTTTGGCGTTCGGTCTCAACGGCTCACTCGAGCGTGTCTCGCGCGGCGTCTTTCGCATCACCCCCAACGGTGTGCGGATTCCACGCGATTAGTCGGCGAGTACATCACCCCATCGCCGTGTTGAATGGAGGAGGAACCCACCCATGATTTCCCAACTCATCTCCTTGTACACCTTCGTGATCTTCGTTCGTATCATCCTGAGTTGGTTCCCGAACTCGAGCGGTGGAGCGTTATCGCAGGTGAACCGTGTGCTCTTCCAGATCACCGAGCCCGTTCTTGGTCCCGCACGACGCATCATTCCCAGCATCGGACCACTCGACATCTCGCCCATCGTGGTGGTGTTCGCACTCGGCTTCGTGCAGCGAATGCTGGTTTCCGCGGGTTTGTGAGCAGCCCCGTCTGATGGCTGGCTCGTATCCGCAGGTTGCTGCCCAGCCGAATCTTCCCGAAATGGAAGAGCGCATTCTTGCGTTCTGGGAGGCCGACAAGACCTTCGATGCTTCGGTAGAGCAGCACCCGCGCACCTCCGATGCGACGGCACGAACGGCGGGTGCCGCCGATGCAGAATTCGTGTTTTACGACGGGCCGCCGTTCGCCAACGGTCTGCCGCACTACGGACACTTGCTGACCGGATTCGTAAAGGATGCAGTTCCGCGATATCGAACCATGAGCGGCAAGCGAGTGGAGCGACGCTTCGGCTGGGACTGTCACGGCTTGCCCGCGGAGGCAGAAGCCGAGCGGCAGCTCGGCATCTCGGGTCGACAAGCCATCACCGACTTCGGCATCGAGAAGTTCAACGACCACTGTCGCACGTCGGTGCTGCAGTACACCAGCGACTGGCGTCGCTACGTCACGCGACAAGCACGTTGGGTCGACTTCGACAACGACTACAAGACGCTCGACCTGCCCTACATGGAAAGCGTCATGTGGGCGTTCAAGACGCTGTGGGACAAGGGGCTCATCTACGAGGGCTTCCGGGTGCTGCCGTACTCGTGGGTGTTGGAGACACCGCTGTCGAATTCCGAAACGCGCATGGACGACACCTACAAGATGGTCCAAGACCCTGCCCTCACCGTTGGCTTCACGCTCGAAACGGGCGAGCGTCTGTTGGCGTGGACCACCACGCCATGGACATTGCCCTCGAACCTTGCGCTCGCCGTTGGTGCCGATGTGGAATACGGCGTCTATGAGCTGAACGGAATCCGTTACATCATGGCCGTCGCGCGTCGCGAGGCCTACGAGCGGGAACTCGCCGGCGCCGAACACGTCGGTACGTTGCGTGGACGCGAACTCGTCGGACGCCGCTACACGCCGTTGTTGCCGTACTTCTCGGATCGCGCCAGCGGTACCAATGGTGCCGACGCCTTTCGTGTGCTTGCCGGCGACTTCGTCACCACCGAAGATGGCACCGGTGTGGTGCACATTGCGCCCGGTTTCGGTGAGGACGACCAGCGGATCTGTGCCGACGCTGGAATCGAGTTGGTGGTGCCCGTCGACTCCCGTGGACGATTCACCAGTGAGGTGCACGATTTCGCGGGACTGCAGGTGTTCGAAGCCAATCCGCTCATCATCAAGAAACTGAAGGAGCAGGGCGTGGTGTTGCGCCACGAAACCTACGACCACTCGTATCCGCACTGTTGGCGTACGGGTACGCCATTGATCTATCGCGCGGTGAGTTCATGGTTCGTGAACGTCACGGCGATCAAGGAGCGCATGGTGGCTCTCAATCAACAGATCACCTGGGTGCCCGACCATATTCGCGATGGAAGTTTCGGCAAGTGGTTGGAAAACGCCCGCGATTGGACGATCAGCCGAAATCGTTTCTGGGGATCGCCCATTCCGGTGTGGCGAAGCGACAATCCAGAGTTTCCTCGAATCGACGTGTACGGCAGCATTGCCGAGCTGGAGCGCGATTTCGGCGTGAAGGTGGGGGAGCTGCACCGCCCCGTGGTGGACGACCTCGTTCGACCGAACCCCGACGATCCGAGCGGCAAATCGATGATGCGACGCGTTCCGGAGGTGCTCGACTGCTGGTTCGAGAGCGGTTCGATGCCCTTTGCCCAGGTGCATTACCCGTTCGAGAATCGCGAATGGTTCGAGAGTCATTACCCCGGCGACTTCATCGTGGAGTACATCGGTCAGACGCGCGGCTGGTTCTACACGTTGCACGTTCTCGCGACGGCGCTGTTTGATCGACCGGCATTCAAGAGCTGTGTCAGTCATGGCATCGTGCTCGGCGATGACGGACAGAAGATGTCCAAGAGTTTGCGTAACTACCCCGATCCGATGAAGGTGTTCGACACCTACGGCGCCGATGCCATGCGTTGGTACTTGTTGTCGTCGTCCATACTGCGCGGTGCCGACTTCTCGGTTACCGAAACCGGAATCCGCGACACCGTGCGACAGAACATCCTGCCGCTGTGGAACTCGTGGTACTTCTTGTCGCTGTATGCGAATGCCGCCAACACCCGGGGCGAGTTCGACACGTCGAGCGACAACGTCCTCGACAGGTACATCGTGGCAAAGTGCCGCAGCCTGGTGGCGTCGACCACGGGAGCTTTCGAACGAAACGACCTGTTCGATGCCTGCGCTCAAGTGCGTGACTTCGTGGATGTGCTCACCAATTGGTACATCCGCCGCAGCCGTGATCGCTTCTGGGATGGCGACCAGTCGGCAATCAACACGTTGCACAGTGTGCTCACCATCGTGTGTCGAGTCGCTGCACCACTGTTGCCGCTCACCTCGGAGGAGATCTATCGCGGTCTCACCGGTGAGCGCAGTGTGCATCTCACCGACTGGCCCACCATCGATGGGCTCGCTGCTGCCGACGACTTGGTGGTGGCGATGGACCTCGCGCGTGACGTGTGTTCATCGACCTTGTCGTTGCGCAAGGCACACCAGCTGCGTGTGCGCCAGCCGTTGGCATCCCTGGTTGTGGCGAGCTCGCGTGCTGGGGCTCTCGACGGTTTCGTCGATGTCATCAAGGACGAGGTGAACGTACGCACCGTGGTACTGAGTGCCGATGTCGACGAGCATGCGCGCCGCGAGTTGGTGGTAACTCCGGCTGCACTGGGTCCGCGACTCGGGCCCGACACGCAAAAAGTCATTCGCGCGGTCAAGCAGGGCGATTGGAAGATGGCCGGTGGCACCGTGGTGGCCGGTGGAGTCGAGTTGCGCGACGGAGAGTATTCGCTCATGTTGGTTGCCACCGGTGCAGGCGACCGTGGGAGCACCGCACTTGCGGACGGCTCAGGCATCGTGGTGCTCGACTTGGCGGTTGACGACGATTTGCGTCAGGAAGGTGTTGCACGCGACGTGATCCGACTCGTGCAACAGGCCCGTCGCGATGCCGGCTTGCACGTGTCCGATCGCATTCGTCTCACTCTCGGTGTACCCGAACAGGTTGCTGCTGCAGTGCGAGTGCATGAACGGATGGTTGCAACGGAGACCCTGGCACGGGAGGTCCGATTCGTGGCACTGGGTGGAGCCGACGCGGCACCCACCACCACGTTGGATGAAATGCCACTGCATGTGGGGGTAGAGCGGCTACCCTGACGGGGTCATGAATGCAGCCGCCAGGCGCAAGGCAGCCCAGAAGAAACGGATTGCTGCGAAGAAGAAAGCCGCAGCCAAGAAGGCCGCCCTACGAAAGCAAGCCGCAGCCAAGAAAGCCGCCCTACAGAAGCAGGCGGCAGCCAAGCGCCGCAAGCTCGAAGAACTCCGTCGCCGCAAGGCCAAGCGGTTGATGGAAGACAAACGACGAAAGGCCAAGAAAGCCATGGAAGAAAAGCGCCGCAAGGCCAAGAAAGCCATGGAAGAAAAGCGCCGCAAGGCCAAGAAGGCTCTCGAAGAGAAGCGCCGCAAGCAAGCCAAGCAGAAGGCAGATGCAATGCGCCGCAAAGCTGCAGCCAAGAAGAAGGCCGAGGAGAAGAAGCGCAAACAGGCGCGACTCTTGGCCGAACGTGAGCGCAAACAACAGCGCATCGCTGCCGAACGCGAACGAAAGCGAATCGCCCGCGAAAAGCTGGCCGAACGCAAGCGCATCGCAAAGGAAAAACTCGCCGAGAAGCGTCGACGTGACTTGGAGCGTCAGGTGCTCATCGAGGAACGCAAGCGCGAACAGGCTCGCAAGCGAGCGGCGATCGAAGAGGAGCGTCGCGAAAAGCAGCGCGAGCGCGACAAGATCACCAAGGCCAAAGAGGCCGAGCGAATGGCGCGCGAGGCCGAGCGAGCAAGAATTCGCGCCCTGCGCGACGAGGAAGAAGCGCGCATCCGTGCGCAGCAAGAAAAGGCGATGGCGAAGCCGGTCAAGCCGCCAATCACCAAGTTGGACCCGATTGATGGCATCACTCCAACCAAGGAGTTCGACATCGCGTTCTTGAAGGCACAGAAGGCGTTGTTGCTCGAAAAGCGTGTCGAGTTGGTGGGTCAAGCCAAACGACTCACCCAAGAGGCCCAAGAGATCGTTGCCAACCAAGAGATGGGTGACGTCGACTTCGGCGAAGAGGGCGGCGAAGGTGACACCATGGTGGTGGAGCGCGAGCGCGATCTCATCCTCTCCGACCAGGCACTCGCCGAAGTGGAAGCAATCGATGCCGCACTAAAGCGAATGGAAATCGGGGAATACGGCTACTCGTCGTATTCCGGTTTGCCGATTCCGCGCGAACGTCTTGAAGTGTTGCCGTGGGCCACCGAGCTCGTCACTGAACGTGCTGGCGGTCTGGGCAGTAGATGAGCCGCGAGGCGACACGTCGACTCTGGATACTCATCGCCAGCATTGTCGTCGCGGATCAACTCACCAAGCACTGGGCGCTGAATCGCCTGTCGGGTGATCGCACCATCGACCTCGTAGGTTCACTGCGCTTCAATCTGGCGTTCAACAAAGGCATGGCGTTTTCGCAAGCGACGGGTGCCGGGCCGGTCATCGGAGCGTTGGGGCTCGTCATCGTCATCGTGATCGTGTTGTGGCTGCGTCGTTCGGCGACCGGCGTGGCGGCAGTTGCGGCGGGGATGATCGTGGGTGGTGCCATCGGCAACCTGATCGACCGACTGTTCCGAGGTGAGGCATGGTTGCGTGGTGCCGTGGTGGATTTCATCGACTTGCAGTGGTTTCCCATCTTCAACATCGCCGACTCTGCGATCTCCATCGGTGCGGTGTTGATGATCTTGGCGTCGTTCCGCAAGCCTGCGGTGCCCGAATCATGAGCGACGACACGACCGGCATCGCACGACGTATCGCGGAGACCATTCCGGCCTCGCTCGCGGGCGTACGCATCGATCGGGTGGTGTCGCTCATTGCCGACATCAGCCGCAATGCCGCTGCCATGCTGATCGAAGCGGGTGGAGTGTCGGTCGACGGATCCGTCGTCAGTTCCGGCAAGGAGAAGATGATCGAGGGGCAGTCCATCGTCATCGATGTTGCCCAAGCCAAGGGTCCGGAACTGCCTGCCGCCGATACCTCCAAGGCGATGGATGTGGTGTACGTCGACGACGACGTCATCGTGGTGAACAAGGAAGCAGGAGTGGTCGTGCATCCGGGGGCGGGCAACCAGTCCGGAACGATGGTGAATTTCCTCCTTGCCAGTTATCCGGACATCGCCGGTGTCGGAGACCCGATGCGACCGGGTTTGGTGCATCGCCTTGACGCGGGAACCACCGGACTGATCGTGGTGGCTCGAACCCAGCAGGCCTACGAATCGTTGGTGGAGCAACTGTCTTCACGAAGCGTCACGCGCGTGTACTCCGTGTTGGTATGGGGGAATCCCATTTCGCTCAATGGTGTGATCGATGCGCCGATCGGTCGCGATCAGCGCGATCCAACGCGGATGGCAGTCGTGGTCGATGGTCGTGCCTCACGCACGCACTATGCCGTGCAGCAATCGTTTCATGAGCCCAAGGACGCAGCCCTCGTGGAGTGTCGTTTGGAAACGGGCAGGACCCACCAGATTCGTGTCCATCTCGCATCGATCGGCCACCCCGTGGTGGGTGATGCAACGTACGGCGGTGTTCGGGCCGGACTACGTGCGGGTCGACCCATGTTGCACGCCAAAGAGTTGGCGTTCGATCATCCGCGCACGGGCGAGCGTCGTACGTTCACCACGCCGACCCCGCAGGACTTCTCGGCGCTGCTTGCGCTCTTGTCGTAGCAGACGTATCCACTCGGTGGCGTGCGAATCCACTCGGTGTCGCGCGAAGCCGTAGTTGACGTCGCGCGAAGCTAGCGGCGGCGTGTCGTCGATTTGCGAGTGTCTTCGTCGGGCCACGGCGACTCGCCCCGTGCAGCTGCGAGCACCCCGCCGAGCGTGAACTTGGCCAAGTGGTCGCGCATGTGTTCGCCGACGGAGTGCCAGATGGCAAGGAGAACGCACTGTCCCTCGTGGTCACAGGCACCATCACGATGTGGTTCGCCGAAGTCACCAAGGGAGATGGGGCCGTCCACGGCGGAAAGGATCTCCGACAACAAGATCTTGTCCGGTTGACGCGCCAGGGTGTAGCCGCCGCCGACACCTCGCTTCGAGTTCACCAGTCCTGCACCCTTGAGTGCCAACAGAATCTGCTCCAAGTAGGGCTGCGGAAGCGCCGTGCGGGTGGCAATGTCTCGAACGGAGATGGGTCCGGGCTCGTCGGCGTGGAGGGCCAGTGACAACATCGCACGACACGCATAGTCGCCCCGCGTCGATACCCGCACGCCTCCATCGTAAACGCACGACGTGGGCATGGGGAGTACAGGCGCGACACCAGTCATGCACGACGCTTGTTGCGGTGTGACATCACGGTTCGACATCGCGGTATGAGGTTTCGACGCTTGACTAGTAAGGAAGATGTCTGGCGCAGAGCGCACACCGTACGCCCAACGCGCTCCTCGCATCGTTGATGCCGAGCCACGGTGCCCGGACTATCAAGGCGCGTGCATCACCAACATCGTGCCTGCGTTGCTCGGCCCGGGTGGCACCGACGCATTGCCGGACTTCTTTCCACCCATCGTCCGGGGCGCTCGTCAGGTGGTGCTGCTGGTGGTGGATGGACTCGGTTGGCATCAGTTGCAGGATTGCATCGCCAGCGTTCCCGCACACGCCACCACCTTGGCGTCGATGCAGGGTTCATCAATCACCACCATCGCTCCGACCACGACGGTGACGGCGCTTACCTCCATTGCAACCGGTGCGGCGCCAGGGGAGCACGGACTCGTCGGTTATCGCATCGATTTCGCCGGGCGTGTGGTGCAGATGCTGCGCTGGGCGGACGACCGGGGCGATGTTCGCCGACGTCTCATGCCGCGTGACGTGCAGCCGTGTCCACCATTCCTCGGTGCGTCGGTGCCGGTGCTGTCGAAAGCCGAGTTCGATGGAACTGCATTCACCGAGTCGCACTTGCGCGATCAACGGATGTTCAGCTGGCGGGCGGCATCCAGCATGGTGGTCGACGTACGCGACTTGTTGGCACGAGGAGAGAGGTTCGTGTACTGCTACTACGACGGCATCGACAAGATCGCACACGAGCGCGGATTCGGGGATCACTACGACGCCGAACTTCTCACGGTGGATCGCATGATTGCCGAAATCGCATCCGTACTTCCACGCGAAGCGGTGTTGCTCATTACCGCCGATCACGGTCAGGTCATGGTGGGTGAGCACACGATGACCCTGGCTCCGGACGTGACGCGTCATCTCTCGCACCAGTCGGGCGAGGGTCGCTTTCGCTGGTTGCACGTCAACAATGGTCGAATCGACGATGTGGTGACGGCCGCCAAGCATCATCATGGCGATGTGGCATGGGTCATGACGCGCGACGAAATGATCGAACGGGGGTACTTCGGTCGTCGTGTCAACGACGTGGTTCGACGACGCTTCGGCGATGTGGCCGTGATGGCCAAGCATGAGGTGAGTTTCGACGACCCTGCCGACAAGACCTACTTCCAGCTGCAGTGTCGTCATGGGTCACTCACGTCGGCAGAGGTTGATGTGCCGTTGTTGGCGCTCAGCGCACGCTGATAGAACTAACCCATCATGAGCGAGACCACCCCCGAACGTGGCGAATTGTTGAACGGCCTGACCGCAATGAATGCAGGCGGTGATGCAGACGTCAACGGTGATGCCAGCGCTAACGGTGACGAAACCGTGCAGGAGCCGGCCAAGGTCATGCGAATCGGATCCATGATCAAGGGGTTGCTCGAAGAGGTTCGTCAGATGCAACTTGACTTGCCGAGTCGCGAGCGTCTCGCGGAGATTTACGAGCGCTCGATCGTGGAGATAGCGGAGGCAATCTCGCCCGACCTTCGCGAGGAACTACGAACGCTGGCGCTTCCCTTCAAGGAGGGTGACGTGCCCAGCGACGCAGAACTCCGCGTTGCCAAGGCGCAACTCGTGGGTTGGCTCGAAGGCCTCTTCCATGGCATCCAGGCGACGTTGTTCGCCCAGCAGTTGGCAGCGCGTCAGCAACTCGAACAGATGCGTCAGCTGCCTGCATCGGGCGACTCCGTGCCGGAGCGACCCGGCACGTACATTTAGCCGCCGCACGCCCACTTTCGGTCGCTTTGCGCCGAAAATCTTCAGTCGCTCCGCGTGAGAGAGGCCACTGGTACTCTCGGCTTTCCTGCGATGGCCTCTTCGTTCACACACCTGCACGTACACACCGAGTTCTCGATGCTCGATGGGGCAGCTCGCGTCGATGAGTTGATCGAACGTGCCGTCAGCGACGGTCAGCCAGCGATCGGCATCACCGATCACGGCAACATGTACGGGGTCCTCGAGTTTTATCAAACGTGTCGAAGTGCGGGAATCAATCCGATCATCGGCACCGAGGCGTACATGGCGTACGAGTCGCGGTTCGAGCGTCCCCAGCGGCGTGGGCAAATCGACGATTCGGGTGGCGACACCGAAGCAGGGCGAAAGCTGTACTACCACCTCACGCTGCTGTGCGAAAACAACACGGGGTACCGAAACCTCATCAAGCTGTCCAGTCAGGCGTTCTTGGAGGGCTACTACTACCAGCCCCGTATGGACTGGGAACTACTCGAGCGGCACCACGAAGGCATCATCGCCACCACGGGCTGCTTGGGCGGACACGTCCTGCAGGCCCTCATGCGCAACGACTACGACGAGGCCAAGCGCACCGCGGCCCGCCTGCAGGAGATCTTCGGGCGCGACAACTTGTTCGTCGAGCTGCAGGATCACGGCATTGCCGACCAGCGCCGCACCATGGGCGACTTGATCAAGATTGCGCGCGAGATCGACGCGCCATTGCTCGCCACCAACGACTCCCACTACGTGCACCGCCACGACGCCGAGGCACACGACGCGTTGTTGTGCGTGCAGACCGGTTGCACCATCGCTGATCCGAAGCGATTCAAGTTCGAGGGGGAGGAGCATTACCTCAAGACCTCGGCCGAGATGCGGCAGTTGTTCCGCGACACGCCGGATGCGTGTGACAACACGTTGTGGATTGCAGAGCGAGCGAACACCAAGATCGAGTTCGGCAAGTACGTCCTGCCCGACTTTCCGATTCCCGCAGGCTTTTCCGATGACCGTTCGTACCTCGAACATCTCGCGCGCCAGGGCGCCACGGAGCGTTGGGGCAACGAGATTCCCAAGGCAGTCGTGGAGCGTCTCGCCTACGAGTTGAAGGTCATTTGCGACATGGGATTCGCCTCGTACTTCCTCATCGTGTGGGACCTCATTCGTCACGCGCGCGAACAGGGCATTCGCGTGGGTCCGGGGCGCGGTTCGGCGGCAGGTTGCGCGGTGGCGTACGCCTTGCGAATCACCGATCTTGATCCCGTGAAGTACGACCTGTTGTTCGAGCGCTTCCTCAATCCGGATCGTGTCTCGATGCCCGACATCGACATGGATTTCGACTCTCGCTATCGCGACGAGATGATCCGTTATGCGGCGGAAAAATACGGCCGCGACCACGTGGCGCAAATCATCACCTTCGGCACCATCAAGGCACGCAATGCGGTTCGCGATGCCGCGCGTGTGCTCGGACACCCGTACGCCACCGGTGATCGCATCGCCAAGTTGATGCCACCCGTGGTCATGGGTCGCGATACGCCGTTGCGCTACTGCTTCGAGCAGAACGACAAGCACATGGACGGCTTCCGTGCGGCTGCCGACTTGCGGGCCCTCTGCGAGACCGACGCCGAAGTCAAGCGGGTGGTCGATGTCGCGCGTGGGCTGGAGGGATTGAAGCGATCCGTTGGTATCCATGCCGCGGCGGTGGTGATCACCAAGGAGCCGCTCACCGAGTATCTCCCCATCCAGCGCAAGCCGGAGGCTGGCCGAAAGCCCGAGGAGTCCCCGGTGGTGACTCAATACGAAATGCACGGTGTGGAGTCACTCGGGTTGCTGAAGATGGACATTCTCGGACTGCGCAACCTCGACGTCATTACCGACGCCGAACTCCTCATTCGCAAGAAGCAGCCCGACTTCGACATCAACGACATTCCGCTCGATGATCCAAAGACGTACCAGTTGTTGGCGTCAGCGAACACCATCGGCGTGTTCCAGTTGGAGTCGACGCCGATGCGGGCACTCCTGCGATCGCTGCTCCCACGTCGATTCGAGGACATCGCCGCCGTACTGGCGTTGTACCGCCCGGGTCCGATGGCGGAGAACATGCACAACGACTACGCCGACTTCAAGAACGACCGCAAGCCGTCGCGTTTCTTCCACAACGATGCCACCGAGGTGTTGGGCGACACCTACGGGTTGATGATCTATCAGGAGAGCATCATGCGTGTTGCCCAAAAGTTCGCCGGGTACTCGCTGTCGGAAGCCGACTCGTTGCGCAAGGCCTGCGCCAAGAAGGATCCCGTCGCGATGGCCGAACAGCGTCCGAAGTTCATCGGCGGATGTGCGCAACGTGGATACGGCGAATCCCTCGGACGAGAACTGTTCGGCATCATCGAAAAATTCGCCGACTACGCGTTCACCAAGAGTCACGCATTCGGCTACGGGCTCATCACCTACCAAACCGCGTGGTTGAAAGCCCACTACCCGGTGGAGTACTTCGCGTGCCTCCTCACATCGGTGAAGGGCAACAACGATCGCGCGGCCTTGTACCTGTCGGATGCCGGCAACAACCAGGTGACGGTTCGAACCCCCGACATCAACGAGTCGGGTGTCGACTTCGCACCGATCGAAGGTCAGACGGCCGTGAGCTTCGGTTTGTCGGGTATTCGAAACGTCGGCGAAGGTGTCGCCGAGTTGATCGTGGAGACCCGCGAACACACCGGAAAGTTCGAGTCGTTCTACGACGTCCTGGAGCGCGTTCCTGAGCAAGCGCTCAACAAGCGGACTTTGGAGTCGCTGATCAAGGCCGGCGCATTCGATTCGCTCGGTCATCCGCGTCGCGGACTGCTGTTGGTCTTCGAGTCGCTCGTCGAACAGGCACTCACGCGTCGCCGCGAGCGTGATCAGGGCGTGATGAGTCTGTTCGGTGACGAGGCATCGCAAGCTGATGGATATTCCGAACGAGCCGAGATACCCAACCTCGTGTTCGACAAGTCGGAGCAATTGCGACTGGAGAAGGAGATGCTCGGCTTCTACGTAAGCGATCATCCGCTTCGTGGTCTGGAAACGGTGATGGGTCGCCGCGTTACGTGTCTGATCGTGGAAGTGCCGGATCGTACGGAGGACAATCTCGTGCTCGGTGGCGTCATCGTTGGTGTCGACCGCAAGTTCACGCGCAAAGGTGAGCAAATGGCCACGTTCACGTTGGAGGATCTGGCTGGCTCGATCGAGGTCACCGTATTCCCGCGAATGTTCGCCACCCAGGGTCACTTGGTGGTTGATGATCAGATCGTGATCATCCGTGGACGCCTCGATCGTCGCGACGATGGACGCACCTCGTTGATGGCTTCCGAAATCAGCGTGGTGGATGTTCCCAAGAACGGTATCGAATCGTTGCACATCGACTTTGCGCGTCGCGCCGTGACACCCGATGAAATCTCCGATGTGCGAGGCCTGTTGGAATCGCACCCCGGTGACTCACCGGTCTTTCTCACGTTCGGTGCAAAAGTAGTGGCGCTTGGTCCCGAGTATTCGGTGGATATCGGGAAGGTCATTGGCTTGCTGCGTGCCAAGTTTGGTGACGCCGTCACCATTCAGTAGAGCTGCTCGTTTCAACAAGCCACCTGTCGGAATTCGGATTTTTGCTGGCAGACTAGATGCGTGAAAATCGCAACTCGCGACGCGAGCGCGTTGACTGACGCCGACCTCGACGAATTTGCCGCAATGGGCGGCGCCTTCGGCATTGGTGCAGTGTCGAAAGCCAAGGACTCATGGGTGCTGGCCACCACCGCGTACGACGGGAAGACCTTGGCGGGCTTCATGTTCCTCACTCTCGAGCGTTTGGGCGGCACGCCCTGTGTGGTCATGGGTTTGTTGAGCGTGAAGCGCACGGCCAAACGCGATGCGGCCATGAAGGGTCTCATGACGGAGGCCTACCATCGCGCATTGATGGCATTCCCCGACGAAGACGTCGTGATCGGCGCACGTTTCGTCACGCCGGCCGGACTCGAAGCCTTCTCGGCCGTTACCAGCATGATTCCGCGTCCCAAGTACAACGCCGTGGGTGAAGAGCGCGCGTGGGGTCGCCGTCTGGCTCGCCGCTACGCCATCGAGCCGCAGTACGACCCCGCAACGTTCATCGCCAAAACGAATGCACAGTCCGGTTTCATCGACTACGAACCGGTGAAGAAGCCCAAGATCGCTCCTGAGATTGCAGCGTTCTTCAAGGGCGTGAACGTTGCCAAGGGTGGCGTACTCATCGTTCATGGCTGGACCATGGCGGAGTCGCTGGCCAAACTCGGCAAGAAGCGCTGATTCGGCGTCGCCGTGAGCGATGCTGCAGCAACACCGTTCGAACGGTTGGTGGCGACCCGTCGCATGGTGCGAGCATTCCGACCCGATCCGATCGACCGCGAGCTCATCGCACGTCTCGTGAACACGGCGACACGGTCGCCGTCGGCCGGAAAGACGCAGGGATGGAACTTGGTCGTACTCGAAGGAGCGCGGACCGAAACCTTTTGGTCGGCAACCATGACCAGCGAGACCCGAGCAACGTTTCGTTGGAGGCATCTGTTTTCAGCGCCCGTCATTGCATTGTCGTTCGCCGATCCACAGGCCTACCTCGACCGCTACTCGGAATCCGACAAGTCGCGATCCAATCTCGGTGAATCGCTCGACGCGTGGCCGACTCCGTACTGGACCGTCGACGCTTCGTTTGCGACGATGACGCTGTTGTTGGCGGCGCATGACGCTGGTTTGGGTGCGTTGTTCTTCGGCGTCTTTCGTGGTGAGGCGGAGTTGCGGGCAGCGCTCGGCGTTCCGTCCCGACTCCAGCTCATCGGCGCACTTGCATTGGGCTACGAGCGGGTGCCTACATCAACCGAACGAGATGATGCTGCGTTTGGGACGGGTTTGAGTGCCACTCGCGACCGCGCCACGGCGGATGAGGTGGTGCACTTCAACGGTTGGTGAGTGCGCCTCGGAGGGCTGCCACCAACTCATCACGACTCGTAGCCGGGGCCTGGCAGGCATACTGGCGACACACGTAGGCCAGGCCGTCGCGGCGATCGGCAAAGAGCGGCGACGGAAACGACTCGCCCCATGCCAACACCACGGTGGGAAGCCACTGTGCATGGATGAGCTGCACGAGTTCACCGCGCTTGCCGGTAACCACCACTTCCGTGGGGCCGACATGGCGAAGATGTAGGGCGCAGAGCAAATGGGGGAATGCGGTGGGTGCACTCTCCACGATGCGCGCGAGCAACCTGAAGATGGAGTCGGCGTGTTCCCGATAGCGCTCATCGCCGGTGAGTGCGGCGAGTCGCTGGAGTGCGAGTGCGGCAACGGAGTTGGCCGACGGTGTGGCGTTGTCGATGAGGTCCTTTTGGCGAACGATCAATCGCTCACCATCGTCGGGTGTGGTGAACAATCCACCGTCGCTCGGGTCCCAGTGATGGGTGAGCAACTGTTCGGCGGCTTCCCGTGCAAGCGTGATCCAGCGCGCCACTCCCGACAACTCGTACAAACGGGTGAAGGCATCCACCAAGTTGGCGAGATCGGCCGCCATCGCGAGGTGCTTGGGGGTGGCATCGCGGTGCCAGGTACGCAGCCATCGTCCGTCACTGCGCCGCATGGTCGTGGCCAAGAAATCACCGGCGCGTTGGGCCGCTGTTGCCCATTCGTCGTTGGCGAATGCACTCGCCGCTTCGGCGAGTGACGACACCATGAGTGCGTTCCACTCGGTGATGACCTTGTCGTCGCGCAACGGGCGGTGCCGTGTATTGCGGGCTGCAAGCAGCAGCAATCGAATGGTCTCGACATCCTCGTTGCGCGTCAGTTGCCCGCGCTGCGAGATTCGGCATGGAATCGATTTGCCTTCGAAGTTGCCGGCGTCGGTGATGTCGTACCACGACAGTGCCAGTTCCACGAGATGCTCGGGCACGATACGTCGTACCTGCTCGGGTGTGAACACGTAGAAGTGACCTTCGTGGGAGTGTCCGGATTCGTCGAGCGAGTCCGCATCCTCGGCGCTATAAAACGCACCCTCGGGTGAGCACAAATCACGCAACACGTATCCGATGGTCTCCTCCACCACCTGGCGCCATCGTGGCTCGCGCAACACCAATGATGCATGGAGGTACGGCCGCACGAGCAGCGCCTGGTCGTACAACATCTTCTCGAAGTGTGGAACGAGCCATTTCTCATCGACGCTGTAGCGGGCGAATCCACCGCCGAGATGGTCGTACATGCCACCCGACGCCATGGCGTCGAGCGAGGTCGTAATGATCGTGCGCGTCTTCGCGGACTCGTCGTTCAGGTACGAGCGCAAGAGCAGTTCGAGTGCCATCGTGGACGGAAATTTCGGCGCCGAACCGAATCCACCCCACGTGTCATCGAACGTGCCGTCAAGTTGGGTCACGGCCGCGGCAAAGACGTCGATGGCGGGGAGATGGGGGTTGGCGGAGATCTTCGATGTGCGGCCGATGTTCTCCACCAACGCCGCCACGTTGTTGTCGATGTCGTCACGTCGGTTGCGCCACGCATCGTCGATTGCCGTCATCAGTTGCAGGAACGTGGGCTTCGGGTAGTAGGTGCCACCGAAGAATGGTTGGGCGTTCGGTGTGAGAAAGACGGTCATCGGCCAGCCGCCGCGTCCCGTCATGGCCTGCACGGCGTCCATGTACACGCTGTCGACATCGGGTCGCTCCTCGCGGTCGACCTTCACGTTCACGAAGAGTCGGTTCATGACTTCGGCAACGTCGGCGTCCTCGAACGATTCGTGCGCCATCACGTGGCACCAGTGGCACGCGGAGTAGCCAACACTCAAGAGAACGGGGACATCACGGCGCTTGGCTTCGGCGAACGCTTCATCGCACCACGGCCACCATGCAACGGGATTGTCGCGGTGCTGACGAAGGTACGGGGACGATTCGTTCGCGAGGCGGTTCTCGCCGTGTGGCGATGCCACGTCGCTATGCGCCGACGGCGTGATATCCGCCATCGACGTGCACGATCTCGCCCGTGGTGGCAGGGAACCAGTCGGACAACAATGCGCAGCATGCGCGGGCCACGGCAGAGGAGTCGTGGATGTCCCATCCAAGGGGAGCGCGCTGGCTCCAGATGTCCTCGAACTGTGCAAACGACGGAATGGATTTTGCGGCCATGGTGCGGATCGGTCCGGCTGCCACCAGGTTGCAGCGAATCTTGCGAGGTCCGAGTTCCCGTGCCAGGTACCGACTGGTGGATTCGAGCGCCGACTTGGCCACGCCCATCCAGTTGTATGCCGGCCATGCAACGGTGTTGTCGAAATCCAATCCGACGATGCTGCCGCCATCGGTCATGAGAGGAATGAACGCATCGGCGAGGGTCTTCAATGAGAACGCCGACACGTGAACCGCGACCGACACGTCCTCCCAGGTGGCAGCCATGAGATCGTCGCCCAGGCACGCGGCCGGGGCAAATCCGATGGAGTGCAGGACGCCGTCGACCCCGCCGAGATGTTGTTCGGCCGCAGCACGCACACTGGTGACATGATCGGGGTTGGTTGCGTCGAATTCGGCGACCGGGGCAGGTGACGGCAGTTTCTTCGCGGTGCGCTCGGTGATGGAAAGCCCACGGCCGGCACCCGTGAGCATCACGGTGGCGCCTTGCTCCTGCGCCAGTTTGGCGACGCCGAACGCCAATGATGCGTCGGTGAGCACTCCCGTAATTACCAGTCGCTTACCAGCAAGAATCGCCACGTCGCTACGGTAGTGGACATGGCTACCGCGCTCCCGAGCATTGGATACCTCGGCGGAACGGGACCCGCTGGTAGCGCACTTGCCGTTCGACTCGCTTCGGTGGGGTATCCCGCGTTCATTGGATCACGAACCGCAGAGCGTGGGCGTGAAGTGGTGGCTGCGCTGCAGTTGAAGTGGGCGGGCCGAAACTTGCAACTCGCTGGTGGAGACAATGCGCAAGCCGCAGCGTGCGACATCATCGTGCTGGCCACTCCATGGGATTCCGCTGCCACCACGGTGACCGAACTGTCCGGTGCACTCGAGGGAAAGATCGTCATCACCATGGCCAATGCTCTGGTGCGAGTGGGGAAGGAGTTCCAGCCACTCATCCCACCGCGCGGCAGCATCGCTGCACACGTTCAGGCAGCGATTCCCAAGTCGAAGGTCGTCGCTGCATTCCAGCATCTTCCTGCCACGGAGTTGGGTGCTCTCGATCACGAAGTGGACAGCGACGTGTTGATTTGCTCCGACGATCCGCAGGCCACTGCAACGGTGAGCGAGATGGTGCTGCGTATCGCTGGATGTCGACCGCTCAACGCGGGACTCCTGTCGAATGCCCTGGCCATCGAAGCTCTTACCGCAGTGTTGCTGCAGTTGAACGTTCGATACAAGACGCGTGTTGCCCCACGCTTCACGGGGATCCAATAATCGAGCGCGTGCGCCTCTACGACACGGCCCGACGCGACATCGTCGACTTTGCTCCCGGCAACGAAGTGAAGATGTACGTCTGCGGCGTGACGCCGTACGACGCCACGCATCTCGGTCACGCATTCACCTTCATCACCTACGACGTGCTCATCCGTCGTCTGCTCGACACCGGACGCACGGTCAAGTGCGTGCGCAACGTCACCGATGTGGACGACCCGCTGTTCGCCAAGGCCCGTGAACTCGATATTCACTATCTCGATCTGGCCGCCAGGGAAGAGCAGCGTCTCGAAGACGACTTGCGCGCGCTCAACTTCGTTCCGATGCATGCCACGCCGCGAGCGTCATCGGCGATTCCCGAGATTCGTGGATTCATCGGAAAGGTACTGGATCGCGGATATGCCTACGTCGCCGGTGGTTCGGTGTACTTCGACGTAGCGAAGTTCTCCGAGTTCGGGTCGGTCTCGAATTACGACGAAGCCCACATGTTGCAGTTGGCGCGCGAGCGTGGTGGCAACGTTGACGACCCGAACAAGCGACACCCGCTGGACTTCGTGTTGTGGCAGCCCTCGGCCCACGACGAGCCTGCATGGGACACCATCTGGGGATCGGGACGGCCGGGCTGGCACATCGAGTGCAGCGCGTTGGCACTGCGGGAGCTGGGCACCACGATCGACCTGCATGGGGGTGGCACCGACCTCATCTACCCGCACCATGAATGCGAACGGGCGCAATCGGAGGCCGCCACCGGTGTGCCGTTCGTCAAGCACTGGATGCATGTGGCCATGGTGTGGATGGACGGACACAAGATGTCCAAGAGTCGCGGAAACCTCGTGTTCGTGGATGCCCTCCGCAGGCAGTACGACCCCCGGGCCATTCGCCTCGGACTGTTGGTGAACCACTACCGCCACGAGTGGGAATGGGACAAAGGTCTCATCGATCGGGCGACCGCTCGGCTTGGCAAGTGGATGGCCGTCGGGGTTGACTCAAAGGGAGCCGTATCGGCATCATCAATCAAGGAGGGCGAGGACATGCTCAACACCGTTCGCCGCCACCTCGACAACGACCTTGATGCGCCATCGGCCATCACCGCAATCGACGATGCGGCTGCCAATGGGATCGACGTCCGCCCGGCTGCCGCGCTCCTGGGCGTGACCTGGTGAGCCGGCCGCAGCAGTTTCCCGACTGGGTGTTCAACGGCGCCACGAAGTTTCAATCGCGTCTGCGCACCGTCGTGCAGCCGCTCGCAAAGAGGGCGTGGCGTTTCGAGGTGGATGGTTTCGATCGTCTGCCGACGTCGGGTGCGGCAATCCTGTGCCCGAACCACATCAGTTTTCTCGACTCCGCACTGCTCATGGTGTTGTCGCCACGCAACATCTCCTTCATCGGCAAGAGCGAATACATGGACTCGTGGAAGACGAGATGGTTCTTCCCCAAGGTTGGAATGATTCCCGTCGATCGCAGCGGTGGCGAGAAATCCCATGCAGCGCTCGATGCAGCCGAGCGGGTGTTGCGCCGCGGCGAGTTGTTCGGCATCTACCCGGAGGGAACACGCAGCAGGGACGGCATGTTGTACAAGGGACACACCGGCGCGGCTCGGCTGGCACTCAAGGTGGGATGCCCGATCTTCCCGGTTGGCATCGTTGGGACGCGCGAGATCCAGCCACCCGACTCACCGCTGCCGCGTTTGGGTGGCAGCGTCAAGATTTCCGTGGGTCGCCCCATCGACATGTCGCACTACGCCTCGCGCGCCAACGATCCGATGTTGTTGCGTGAGATCACCGATGAGCTGATGTTCGAGATTCGTGAACTCACCGGCCAGGAGTACCGCAACACCTATGCCACCAAGAAGCGCACCGAAACCCTCGTGGAAGCCACGGCGGAGATTCCGCGGTTCGGCGTCGACTCAACGACCGATGCAGCAAAGTTGGCCAGCGTAGAATAAGGAGCGCATGTCCGACGCAGCGCTGATCGATGTTCGGCTGCCGGATGGGTCGACGAGACAGCTCCCGAGCGGATCCAGTGCCGCCGACCTGGCTGCGGCAATCGGCTCACGTTTGGCGAAGGCTGCCGTGGCGGCAGTGGTGAACCGCCGCGAGACCGATTTGGGTGCGCCACTGGCATCCGGCGACCACGTTTCGATCATCACGGCCGACTCCGACGCCGGTCGTCACGTACTGCGGCACTCCACAGCCCACGTACTTGCGCAGGCGGTCTTGCAGCTGTTTCCGGGGGCCAAGTTCACGGTCGGCCCGGCCATTCAAGACGGGTTCTATTACGACTTCGAATTGCCAAATGGTCGTACGTTCACCGAAGACGACCTGGCGGCGATCAGCAAACGAATGAGCGAGATTGTCGAGGCCAATCAGCCCTTCGTACGTTCCGAGATGTCGCCCCAGGATGCACTCGCGTTGTTCGCCGATCAGCCCTACAAGTGCGAGATCATTCAGCGAGTCACCTCGGGCAACGCCGATGCCGACGATGCGGGTGAGGTTTCGGGCGGTGACACGGTGAGCGTGTATCGCAACAGCGAAACGTTCGTCGACCTGTGCCGCGGTCCGCATGTGCCGAGCACGGGGAAGCTGCCTCACTTTGCATTGATGAAGGTCGCCGGTGCGCACTGGCGCAGCAACGAGAAGGGCCCGACACTGCAACGCATCTACGGCACGGCGTGGGAGTCCAAGGCGGCGTTGCAGGAGCACCTCGTTCGATTGGAGGAAGCCGAGAAGCGCGACCATCGTCGCTTGGCCGTGGAGATGGACTTGCTGTCGTTTCCGTCGGAGTTGGGTGGAGGTCTGGCGGTGTGGCATCCGAAGGGTGCCATCGTGCGCAAGTTGATGGAGGACTACAGCCGCGAGCGTCACCAAAACGGCGGGTACCAGTTCGTCTATACGCCGCACCTGGCGAACTCCCACCTGTTCGAAACGTCCGGTCACCTGGACTTCTACAAAGACGGTATGTATCCGCCGATGGAGATGGACAACGGCACGTATTACCCCAAGCCGATGAACTGCCCGATGCACTGCCTCATCTATCGTGATCGTCAGCGCAGCTATCGCGAACTACCGTTGCGACTTTTCGAGTTGGGGACGGTGTACCGGTACGAGCGCGCAGGAACGCTGCACGGCCTGTTGCGAATTCGCGGCTTCACGCAGGACGACAGCCACATCTTCTGTACGCAGGAACAACTGGCGGAGGAGATCGGATCGCTCCTGGGATTCGTGCTGTCCGTGTTGCGGCGATTCGGTTTCGACGACTTCACGTACAAGCTCTCGACGCGCAACATGGAGAAGTCGATCGGCACGGACGACATGTGGGAGAAAGCGACCACTGCGCTGCGCTCGGCACTCGAGAAACTTGGTGTGCAGTACACGATCGGTGAGGGCGACGCGGCGTTCTATGGGCCCAAAATCGACATCGACGTTCGGGATGCCATCGGTCGCAAGTGGCAACTCTCGACGATCCAGGCCGACTTCCAGTTGCCAGAGCGCTTTGGTTTGGAATATGTCGGTGCCGACAACCAACGCCATCGTCCCATCATGTTGCACCGCGCGCTGTTCGGATCCGTCGAACGTTTCTTCGGCGTATTGCTCGAGCACTACGGCGGCTCGTTCCCCACGTGGTTGGCCCCCGTACAGGTTCGTATCCTGCCGGTGACGAGTGCACATGAAGCCCACGTTGCGTCGCTGGTGAACCAACTTGCCCACGATGGTTTCCGGGTCGACACGGCAGTTGCCGACGAGCAACTTGGAAAACGCATTCGCGCCGCAAAGATGGAACGAATTCCCTACGTGCTCGTGGTCGGCGACGATGACGTCGCGGCAAACACCGTTGGAGTGAACCCGCGCGGCGGCGAAGTGCAGCGAGACACGCCGTTTGCCACGTTCATCGAGCGTCTTCGTGCCGACGTGCGCGAAGGCTCCGGGCGATAGCAGCCTCATGCTCGAGCGTTTGTGGGCCGGTTGGCGTTCGGAATACGTGTCGGGCTTCGGCCCGGAGGGCAACAACGCTCCCGGTAGCGGGGAGTCGATCTTCTCCCGAATCCTGACCAGCGGGCTTCCTGATACGGAGACGCACATCGTGCAACGCGGCCCGTTGTGCTTCGTCATCCTCAATGCGTACCCGTACACCAACGGTCACTGTCTGGTGTTGCCGTACCGTCAGGTGGCGAACCTCGAGGATCTCACCGACGCCGAGCGGGACGAGTTGTGGCGCACGGTGCGCGACGCAACGGTTGCACTCAAGTTGGCGTACGCGCCCGCTGGTTTGAATGTCGGACTCAACCTCGGCGCACCGGCCGGCGGGAGCGTGTCGCAACATTTGCACGTGCACCTGGTGCCGCGCTGGGTGGGGGACACCAACTTCACGGTGACGGTTGCGAACACCAAGGTGTTGTCCGAGTCGCTTACGAGCACGGCCGATCGTTTGCGAGCCGCCTGGCCGAAGGGAACATGACGATGAGTGGTGATTCCAAGAACCCCGACGAGATTCGCGACACGTTGCCCGACGACCTCGACATCACCGGATTCGTCGGGCCCTATCAGTTCCCCGACAACAGCCGTCGAAGAATCCCTGCGGTGATGTACTTGATCATTGCGGCACTGCTGGTGGTCGCGTGGCTCGTGGCTCGCGGAAGTGACACCGCTCTGGTGAACGACGGCTTTCTGTATGCGGCAGTGTTGTTCGCTGCATTCGCCATTTATGGTTTGTCTGCATCATGGCGAATGAAGGTGGACGAGCGCGATGCGCTCGTGCGCGCAACACAAGCCGTCGGATTCGCGGTGGGACATGCGTCGGCCCAGCAGGTATGGCGAGGCGTGCGCAGTCGTCCTACGTGGCGGGTGTTTTGCTACAGCAGCGAGGAGCCACCACTGCAGCGCGGGCTCGTGCTGGTTGACGCCGTCGATGGTCGCATCGTGGAGTGTCTCGTCGAAGACAATCCAGATCGCAACAAGTAGGCTCGTTTCGTGTTTGACGGCAAATTCCGCGTCCACGTCGACAAGTACGTGCGCCCGGTCGGTGTCACTCTGACCCGCACCAAGATCACCCCCGACCATCTCACGGTGGTGGGATTGCTCTTCTCCGTCGCAGCAGCCGTCACCATCGGTGCGGGTTATCTGCGCGTTGGTTTGTTGTTGGTCATTGCGGCGGCGTTGCCCGACATGCTCGACGGCGCCCTTGCCAAGGCGTCCAATGTCTCCAGCCAGCGGGGCGCGTTCTTCGATTCCACCATCGATCGAATCACGGATTCGTTCATGTTGGGTGGCGTGGCGTGGTATCTGGGTTCCACCCGCGGCGGCACCGCTGCAGTGTTGCCGTTCGCGGTGATGGCGGTGTCCTCGCTCATCTCGTATCAGCGCGCCAAAGCGGAGTCGCTCGGATTGCAGGCCAAGGGCGGTCTCATGGAGCGCGCAGAGCGCATCGTCGTCCTGTGCGTGGGTCTGTTGTTCGACTCCGGTCTCTATTGGGTCATGTGGGCCATGTTGGTGCTGGTATCCGTCACGGCAGTGCAGCGCTTCGTCAAGATCTGGCGTCAAGCCGCAGTTGCTCCCGTGGTAGCCGAACGGATGGAAACCCGACGTTCGCGTCGTGCGTCGCGTCGCGCCGCGTTTGCCGATCGTCGTTCGCGAATCTCATCGCGTCGCCGCGATGCCTGACGGTCGCGATCCAGGACTCGCGTTTCGACTCGCCAACGCGCTGGGCGCAGTCACACCCGCCGTGGTGTCGCATGCTGCAGCACTGTCGCTGGGCGGGGTCGGGGCCCTCGCCATGCGTCGGGAGCGCAGGATGGTGGAGCGCCACCAGCGGCGAATCTCGCCCGAACTCAACACATTGCAGATGCAACGACGCGTGAACGACGCGTTTCAGAGTTACCTGCGGTACTACCTCGAGACGTTCCGGCTTCCCACGTTGTCAGCACGCGAAGTTGACGCAGGATTCACCGTGGAGGGTTACTCCCATATCGAACAAGGGTTGGCCGCTGGCAAGGGGGTGATCGTGGCGCTGCCGCACGTTGGCGGTTGGGAATGGGCGGGGCGTTGGTTGGCGCAACGCGGACTGGGTGTGAGTGCGGTGGTCGAAGTATTGGAGTCGCGAGAGGCATACGAGGCGTTCCTTCAGGTGCGCCGCTCGCAAGGCATCAATGTGATCCCTCTTGACGACCGCGCGGGAATCGCGGTGCAGGAGGCATTGAGTGCCAATCATGTGGTGTGTTTGATGTCGGATCGCGACATCCAACGCAACGGAGTAGAGGTGGAATTCTTCGGAGAACGAACCACCGCCCCGGCAGGGCCGGCGTTCTTTGCTTTACGTACCGGGGCAGTGTTGCTGCCGACCTCCGTCTACTTCACGCGACGCGTGGACGGGCATCACACCGTGGTGCGTCCGCCATTGACACTTCCGACTCGCGGGCGACTACGTGACGACGTGCAACAACTCACACAGTTGTTGATGTCGGAGTTGGAAATACTCATCCGGCGTGCACCGGAACAGTGGCATCTGTTCTCGCCGAATTGGCCGAGCGACCCCGGCTATGTGAAGTAGACCGCGCGAGCTGCTTTAGTCGGCGTAGGCCGCAAAGAGATTCGCCACACCCTTGGCTTGGCCACCATCCACCGCCGACATCACGGCCACGGGCATGACGCCGGTCGCCGACCACGCCGCAAAACGCTCGCGCACGTGCTCTGCCGGACCGGAAATCGTGCAGTCGTCGAGCCATTCGTCCCGCATCACCGCAGTGAGTGCGTCGCCGAGGGTATCGCGGGACGCGCTGGCAAGTACGCGCTCGAACTCGTCCACCTGGTCGTGGTGGCCAGCCGCACGCCAGTAGTTGCGATAGTTGGGAAGTGTTGCGTACATCACGAGCGTGCGACGATTCACGGCGCGTGCCGCCTCGATGTCGTCGGAGATCACGGTGGGGATCATGTTGGCCATGAAGAAGGTTGCCCGCTTCTCGTTTGGAATTCGTTGCACCTGTGAGGGCACGGATCGCAGTGAAGCGTTCGCCCAGAGCGCTCCGTCGGCAATCTCCACCGCGAGATCGAGCATCTTGTCGCGCAGAGTGGCGAGGTAGATCGGTGGTAGCGCGCCCCCGAATCGCTCGTTGGCGCGCATCGCCGTGACGTAGTCACGAATGTCGCTCAGCGGCTTGCCCGTCGCGACTCCGAGACGCTGCACCACGGGACCATGGCTTACTCCGATGCCGAATGCGAACCGTCCACCGGTGATTTCGTGAATGTGTGCAGCCGCGTTACCAGCCTCGACCGGATGTGCGAGATAAATCGGTTGGATGGAGGTGAAGTACTTGAGCGTGGTGGTGGCGTGTGCCAATGAAGTGCACAGTGGCATTGCTGCACCAAGACTGGGGCATGCAACGTGGGTGAAGCCGCGATCTTGGGCCTCGCGCGCAAGCTGCAACACGCCTGCTCGACGTGTTGGTGATGCGACCAGAGAAATGGCCGGCAACTGCGGTGATGTAGTGGTCATGGTGCCGCGGTGCAAGCCCGCTTCGCCCACCGTACCGTGATGGGGGTGAACGCTGGGCCATCGGCGAACCGCCGCGACGACATGTTGCGGATTGCCATGGTGAGCCCGTACAGCCTCACCATTCCGGGTGGGGTGCAGCATCAGGTGTTGGGGTTGGCTCGCGAGCTGCGGCGAATGGGCCACGAAGTCCGAGTGCTCGGGCCATGCGACGGACCGCCTCCGGAACCGTTCGTCACGCCGCTCGGCAACAGTTTGCCCACCGCGGCCAACGGCTCCACGGTGCCGCTTGCCCCGGATCCGTCTGCGGCGCTGCGTACGTTGCGAGCGCTGAACGACGAGGCTTTCGACATCCTGCACCTGCACGAGCCGATGGCGCCCGGGCCCACCGTCACGGCGCTGATGTTGCGGCTGGCCCCGATGGTGGGCACCTTCCATGCATCCGGCGACATCGCCTGGTATCGCCGTGTTCGAAAGGGCTTGGAGTGGTTGGGTACGCACTTGGACCATCGTGTTGCCGTGTCGGCCGCTGCACGCGACATGGCTGCACGACACATCGGAGGTTCTTTCGAGGTGCTGTTCAACGGCATCGACATCGATACGTATCGCCGCCCGAACCTTCAGCGCGAACCTCAGCCAACGATCCTCTTCTGCGGTCGACACGAGCCACGCAAAGGATTGGAAGTACTGCTTGACGCCTTCTTGTTGTTGCCGGACAACTTTCGCATGTGGGTATGTTCCGATGGGCCGCACATCGCCGAGGTCAGGAAGCGCTACAGCCGAGACCCGCATGTTGCTGCTCGCATCGAGTGGCTCGGTCAAGTCTCGGAGCCGGAGAAAATCGAACGACTTGCTCGCTGCACCTTGTTTTGTGCACCGTCGTTGCATGGTGAGTCGTTCGGTTTGGTACTCCTCGAGGCGATGGCTGCCCAAACTCCGGTCGTGGCCAGCAACATCGACGGCTACAACATCGTGGTGAAGCACGATCACAATGGCGTACTCGTCGCCGCAGGTGATGCAGCAGCACTCGCGCAAGCCCTGCGTGAAGTTGGAACGGACGGAGCACTCCGATCGCGCTTGATTGAAGCCGGCAGTCAGCGTGCAGAGGAACTGTCGATGCGCAAACTTGCACACCGGTACCTGCAGATCTACCGCGATGTGTTGACCGCGGAGGCCGAGGCACGAATCGTGGTTCAGCCCAGTGCGGCAGTGCGCTACTTCGAGGACCGGCTGCTTCGTCGTCCGCGCCTCGCGAAGTTGTCGCAGGTGGTACGGGAGAGTGTGACGGAAACGATGTCGGACACCATGGCGTCGTTGCGTGATCGAACCGCGAGCTTGCGTGAACGGGTCTCGGGCGAACGCAACGCCCCAGACGCACCCGCAGGTGAACGTGGTGCTTCCGACGAGCCACCTCGCGAACGGTAACCTCGTTGCTATGAACGCTCTCTGGATCGTGCTCATCGCGGTGGCGCTGTTCGCGGTGTGGGTGATTTTCTCCTACAACCGACTCGTCAGCCGGCGCAACGAAGTTGACAACGCTTGGGCGCAAATCGACGTGCAGTTGAAGCGTCGATTGGACCTCATTCCCAACCTGGTGGAAACGGTCAAGGGGTATGCAACGTTCGAAAAGAGTGCTCTGGAGGCGGTGATCGACGCGCGGTCCAAGGCAATGTCCGCAGCTCCCACTCCGGTTGCCCAAGGTGCAGCCGATATTGGTCTCACCGGTGCACTTCGCCAGTTGTTTGCGTTGTCCGAGGCATATCCCGACCTCAAGGCCAACACCAACTTTCTGGCCCTGCAGGAAGAGTTGCAGAACACCGAAAGTCGGGTTGCCTACGCTCGGCAGTTCTACAACGATGCAGTCGAGCGCTACAACAACACGACGCAGTCGTTCCCCGGCGTCATCTTTGCCCGAGGGTTCAATTTTGCCGATCGCGAGTACTTCGAGGCTGAGGCGGCCGCCGCAACCCCGCCTTCGGTGAAGTTCTGAACGATCTCATCGCCGCCAACAAGCGCCGCTCGGTGGTGCTGATGCTGGGTTTCGTCGTGGTGCTCGTACTGGTGGGAATGGCAGTTGGGCTCTTGGTTGGTAATGGAACCGTCGGCACCATCGCTGCGTTGGTGTTCTCCGGCACGATGGCGTTCGTTTCGTACTGGAAGTCGGATGCAATCGCCCTTCGCATGAGTCGTGCCGTGCCAGCCGACCCTGTCGCATACAAGCGGTTGCACAACCTCGTGGAAGGACTGTGTATCGCCGGGGGCGTGCCCAAGCCGCGCGTGTTCGTGATTCATGATCCAGCCCCCAACGCATTCGCTACCGGCCGAAATCCAAAGAACGCCGCAATCGCGGTGACGACGGGCTTGCTGGAAAAAATGAATCGCGTCGAGCTCGAGGGCGTGGTTGCACATGAACTTTCGCACATCAAGAACTACGACATCTTGGTGATGACACTTGCCGTCACGTTGGTGGGATCCGTGGCGATCCTCACCGACATCGCCATTCGCATGATGTGGTGGAACGGCGGGCGAGTGGCGCGAGCCGGTGACCGTGATGATCGCAGCAATCCGTTTGCGCTGATTGGAATCGTGTTGCTGATCGTGGCGCCGCTTCTCGCACGTGCCATGCAGGCCGCGGTCAGCCGCCGTCGGGAAACCTTGGCGGATGTGTCGGCGGTGCAGCTCACGCGGTATCCACCAGGCCTCATCTCGGCCCTCGAAAAACTGCAGGCCGACAGCACAGTGACACATTCCGCATCCATGGCCACGGCCCATATGTGGATTGAGCAGCCTTTGTCGGGGGTGAATGACACGGGTCGGTTGGGGTTTTTCCATAAACTCTTCAATACCCACCCCCCACTCGCCGAGCGCATAGCGCTTTTGCGCGAGATCTAATCAAAGGAGAACTCCGTGTTGAGCACCTCGCGTCGCGTTCTGCAAGTTGGCGGTTTGACCGCGCTGTTGGTCGTTGCAGCGTGTTCCGGTGGTTCCGGTGGCTCGGTTGACGAGAGCGCCACACAAGACACCGCGGCTCCGACAACGACGGCGGAATCCACCACGACCACCACCACCATTCCACCGATCCTCGCCCCGCTGACGGGTCTGGCGGTGGACGCCCCGATCACTCGCCCTGCGCTCGTGGTGAAGATCGACAACCATCCAAAGGCGCGACCGCAATGGGGTCTCAACCAAGCAGACATCGTGTTCGAAGAAAACGTGGAAATGCTCACACGATTTGCCGCGGTGTTCCACAGCACCGATAGCGACCCTGTCGGGCCGATTCGTAGTGGTCGCAAGCAGGATGTGGATTTGTTGGAGTCACTCAACGCGCCACTGTTTGCCTGGAGCGGCGGCAATGCCGAAGTCACCAAGTTGATTCGCGCATCCACCATGGTGGACTTGAGCCATTCGGCAGCCAACGATGCAGGTGGCTATCGCCGTGAGAGTTCGCGTTCCGCACCCCACAACCTGATTGCCGATACCTCGAAGTTGTGGACCTTGGCGCCGGAGGGTGCCGCGCCACCGCAAGCACAATTCGCGTATCGAGCTGCCGACGAAGCGATCCCCGCAACTGCCCGCGAGGCGGCGGGCATCAAGCTGTCCATGGACGGGGTTCGCGTTCTGTGGGAGTGGAGCGCGGAATTCAGTCGCTTCCTGCGCTCGCAAGACGACAAGCCGCACGTCGATGTCGAGGACGTTCGCATCAACGCAGCCAATGTGGTGGTGTTGTACGTGCTGTACGGAAAGAGCAGTTACAGCCCCGTCGCCAAGACGATTGGCTCAGGCGAGGCGTGGGTCTTCACGGCGGGCAAGCTGTTCCAAGGAACATGGGAACGTGATGACGCTGGCAAGCCTTTTACGCTGAAAGACACCGCAGGCAACGAGATCAAATTGACTCCCGGCAACACCTGGGTGGAGCTGAGTCGTGTGGGCAAGGGTGTGTCATTTCTTGCTGGAGACGATGTCGCTGCAGTGAAGTATCCGTGATGTTGTTGCTGGTCCCGCCTTCGGCGTGACGTTGTTGCCGGTCCCGCCTTCGGCGTGACGTTCGCCCTGCGTTGCGGTCGCTAGGTGGCGTTTCGGTACGCTGAAAGACACCATGAGCAAGCACGAGCACACCACGGGATCGATGCGCGTGCAGCGCGGCTTGGCTGAAATGCTCAAGGGTGGCGTCATCATGGACGTGGTCACCCCCGCCCAGGCCAAGATTGCCGAAGATGCCGGTGCGGTGGCCGTCATGGCGTTGGAGCGCGTACCCGCCGACATCCGTCGCGATGGTGGCGTGGCCCGCATGAGCGACCCGGAGATGATCGAAGGCATCAAGGCGGCGGTGTCGATTCCCGTCATGGCGAAGGCTCGCATCGGGCACTTCGTCGAAGCCCAAGTGCTCGAAGCCCTCGGAGTGGACTTCATCGATGAGAGCGAAGTGCTCACGCCGGCCGACGAAGCACATCACATCGACAAACTCAAGTTCACCGTCCCGTTCGTCTGCGGTGCCACCAACCTCGGTGAAGCGTTGCGTCGCATCTCCGAAGGTGCGGCCTTGATTCGATCCAAGGGCGAGGCCGGCACGGGCAACATCGTGGAAGCGGTTCGCCACTTGCGCTCCATCATCGGTGACATTCGAAAGATCACCCAAGCCGACTCCGCGGAGTTGTTCGACTGGGCAAAGAAGCTCAACGCGCCGCTGCCGCTCGTACAGGAGATCGCCGAAACCGGTTGGTTGCAAGTTCCACTGTTCTGTGCGGGCGGAATTGCCACACCAGCCGACGCGGCGCTGGCGATGCAGTTGGGTGCTCAGTCCGTCTTCGTCGGTTCCGGAATCTTCAAGAGCGACGATCCAGCACCACGCGCCAAGGCCATCGTTGAAGCAACGACCCACTTCCGCGACGCACACATCATTGCCAAGGTGAGCCGCAAGCTCGGTGCGCCGATGACCGGTATCGCGATGGACGAAATCAACCAGCGCTACGCCGAACGCGGCTGGTAGGTCCCCGCTTCGGGGTGGTTATGTCGGCGCGCGCTCGCATCGGAGTGCTCGCGCTCCAAGGAGCATTTGCTGCGCACGTCGAGGTGGTGCGACGGCTCGGTAGGGAGCCACGCGAAGTTCGGCTCCCGCACGACCTCGACGATTGTGAGGCGTTGGTGATGCCGGGTGGCGAGTCGACCACCATGTCGAAATTGTTGGAGACGTCCCAGCTGTTCGACCACATCGCCAAACGAATTGCCGACGGGATGCCGGTGTTCGGAACCTGTGCCGGGATGATTCTCCTTGCCCGAACGGTGTTGGACGGCCGAGACGACCAACGCTCATTCGATGCAATCGACATCGACGTGCAACGCAATGCATATGGTCGACAGGTGGACAGTTTCGAAACCCACCTCACCCTGCACGGTCAGGCTGAGCCTCTTCATGCCGTGTTCATTCGTGCCCCACGAATCGTTCGCATGGGGGCCGATGTAACCGTGCTTGCCGAGCACGACGATACGCCGGTGCTCGTACGCTCAAACACCGTGATGGCGGCATCATTTCATCCCGAACTCACCAACGACGATCGAGTACACGAAATGTTCCTCGACCTCGTCGACGCCGCGCACAGGAATTAGGAGGTACACATGTCCGGACACTCCAAATGGGCGACGATCAAGCGCAAGAAGGCGGTCATCGATCAAAAGAAGGGAAAGACCTTCGCCAAGTTGGCCCGTCAGATCGACGTTGCCGCACGGCAGGGTGGCGGTGACCCAGCTTCGAACGCGTCGCTACGGACCATCATCCAAAAGGCCAAGGCTGCTTCGATGACCAACGATGCAATCGATCGTGCGATCAAGCGAGCCACCGGCGAAGCGCAAGGCTCGGACTACGAAGCCATCACCTACGAGGCCTATGCGCCGGGTGGTGTCGCGCTGCTCATCGACATTCTCACCGACAACCGAAACCGCACGGCGTCGGATGTGCGTGCGATCTTCACCAAGTGCGGCGGCTCGATGGCTGCACCTGGTGCGGTTGCGTGGCAATTCAGCCGCAAGGGCATCATCCTGGTGGATCGCACGGCCGGCGAAGACGACGTGATGAACGTCGTGCTGGAAAGTGGAGCGGAGGATCTGGTGGACGATGGTTCGGTGTGGCGTGTCTCCTGCGATGCCACCAAGGTGTGGGAAGTGAAAGCGGCATTGGACGCCGCGAAGCTGCCGGTGCAATCCGCGGAGAGCACCATGGTGTCGTCGGCAGTCGTTCCGGTGACGGACGCAGCCGATGCAAAGGCAATACTCAAGATCATGGACGAGCTCGAGGAACACGACGACGTACAGGATGTGTACGCGAATTTCGACATCTCCGAGTCACTGCTCGAGTCGGTGGCATCATGAGTCGCGGCGTCGACATCGGCGATGTTGCACCCGAGTTCACCCTTCCCGGGACGGGCGCACGGAATTACTCGTTGTCGCAGTTTCGCGGTTCGCCCGTGGTGTTGGTGTTCTATCCTGGCGACAACACACCGGTGTGCACCAAACAATTGTGCAAGTACAACGACGAGCTCAGCCAGTTCGCAGGGCTTTCCGCACAGGTGCTCGGAATTTCCGCACAAGACGTGGCGAGCCATGAAAAGTTCGCCGCCAAGCACGGGTTTCAGTTTCCGCTCCTGGCCGACGTCGACAAGGCAGTGCACCGTGCCTATGGCGTGCTGGGGCTCATGGAGATGCCACGACGCAGCGTGTTCGTGGTTGATGGCACTGGGGTGATTCGTTATGCCCACCGTGCCGTTGTCGGCGTGACCTTCCGCCCGGTGGGGGAATTGGTCAACGCGATCACCGCCATCCGCTAACATCAAACACATGTTCGCCCCCCAGAAAGGGACCAACGAGACCTCCTCGCCGGTGTCTTCATCGGGCGTGGTGTTGGGCATCGACCCGGGTCTCACGCGGTGTGGGTATGCCGTCCTGCAGCCCGGTCAGCAGCCGTCGCTCTTGGCTCTGGGCGTGCTGACCACCCCCGCGGGCGATGAGTTGCCCGATCGATTGGGACGCTTGCACGCCGATGTACTTGCGCTGTTGGAGGAGTTCGGTCCCAGCGCAGTTGCGGTGGAGCGGGTGTTCTTCCAGCACAACACCCGCACGGCGATGAGCGTTGGTCAAGCCAGTGGCGTGGTACTCGCGTTGGCGGCGTCGCGCGGCTGTCGAGTCGTGCAGTACACGCCCACACAAGTGAAGAATGCCGTGGCCGGTTTCGGTGCAGCCAGCAAGGAAGAGATTCAACGCATGGTGCAACTTCGTTGCGGGTTGCGAACCTTGCCAACGCCCGCCGATGCCGCGGACGCGGCCGCATTGGCATTGTGTCACCTCGCCACCGAACCATTTGCTCGCAGCGTGGCCGGAGCCATGGCGCGATGATCGGCTCTCTGCGTGGTCGAGTGCTGGAGCGAGTGAACGACTCCACGGTGTTGATCGAAGTTGCGGGCGTTGGCTACGTGGTCACGGTGACACCGCGAACGCTGGCAGAACTCGAACCGACGACCGACGCGTTCTTGCACGTACACCATCATGTTCGCGAGGACGCAGAATTGCTGTTCGGGTTCCTCGACCGCGACGAGCGGCGCACCTTCGGGGTGTTGATCGAAACCAACGGCATCGGACCAACCTTGGCCATGGCGATTTTGGCGACCCATCCACCACGGACGTTGGTGGACATCGTGCTCGCAGGCGATGTGGCGGGCCTCACCACGGTGCCCGGTGTCGGCAAGAAGACGGCCGAACGATTGTTGCTGGAGTTGAAGGACCGTCTGAATCTGCCCACGATCGACGAGCCACGTCCGGTGGGCGAGCGCGGTGGTGGCATGAGTGACGTTCGTGATGCATTGGTGGGTCTGGGTTATGACGACACTGAAATTCGCAGCGTTTTGCGCGAACTCACCATGAGCGATTCGGCGACTATGTTGCGAGAAGCACTGAGTTTGTTGGGGGCACGTCGTGCGTGAGGAATTCGTCGACCCCATTGCTCGCGACGACGCCGATGTGCGTGCCGACAGCGAACTTCGTCCGCGCAGACTTGCCGAATTCGTCGGGCAAGGAGAACTCAAGCAGCATCTTTCCATCGTGCTGGAAGCGGCACGTCAGAGAAACGAGGCGGCTGATCACTTGCTCTTGGCTGGCCCACCGGGGTTGGGTAAAACCACCATGGCCACGATCGTGGCAAACGAGATGGGCGCAAAGTTGCACGTCACGTCCGGACCAGCCCTGGAACGAGCCGGCGATCTCGCCGCGATATTGACCAAGCTGGAGGACCGCGATGTGCTCTTCATCGACGAAGTGCATCGATTGTCGCGCGTGGTCGAGGAGATCTTGTATCCGGCCATGGAAGACTTTCAAATCGACATCGTGGTTGGCAAGGGTCCTGCCGCATCGTCGATTCGCCTCACGTTGCCGAAGTTCACGCTGATCGGGGCCACCACACGCACGGGGATGATCACCGGTCCCTTGCGTGACCGATTCGGTTTGGTGTCGCGGTTGGAGTACTACGAACCCGACGAGCTGCGCCAGATCGTGCAGCGCGCCGCCACCATCCTGGGCTTCACCATCGAAGCTGATGCCGCAAGTGAGATTGCCTCGCGGTCGCGCGGCACTCCGCGTATCGCCAACCGGTTGTTGCGTCGCGTGCGCGACTTTGCACAAGTACGCGCGAGCGGCGCGGTGAGTGCCGATGTCGCCGACGAGGCGCTGCGCACGTTTGGCGTCGACCGCCTCGGCTTGGACAAGGTCGACCGCGCAGTTCTGCAGGTGATCTGTGAGCGGTTCGGTGGGGGACCGGTAGGGCTCTCCACGTTGGCCATTGCGGTGAGTGAGCAGACCGAAACCATCGAAGACGTCTACGAGCCGTTCCTCATCCGTGAAGGATTCCTGGCACGCACGCCACGCGGGCGCGTGGCAACGGCAGCGGCATTCACTCACCTCGGGCTCACTCCGCCCGAGCGCGCCCCCGAATTGTTCTAGGTCGGTAGCCGCGAGGGTTTGCCGTCGGCGCTCCGTGAATTGTTGACCAAAATAGTTGCATTTCGGGGTGGTCGGCACTATGGTATTCCCGACCAAACAAGTCGGAATTCCCGACATACACCGAAAGGGCAATGAAATATGACGATATTGCGAAAAGGCTCGTCCCTCCGGAGTCGTCGAATCGTGCTGGCAGCAGTGCTGATGGCGATTCTGGTTCCCACGAGTGTGACCTCGGCGTCGGCAGCGACCGCGACGAAGTCCAAGCGCGCCACGATCGTGGAGGCGTCGTGGGTGGAGGCCAACCTCAACAACCCGAAAGTCCGCATCATCGAGGTGAGCACCGATCCGGGCGTCTACGAAAAGGGGCACATTCCCAACGCAGTGAATTTCCGTTGGCACACCGAGTTCGTCGACCCGGTGAACCGCGATATCGCGAGTCGTGAGCAGTTCCAGAAGACCGTTCGTGCCGCTGGCATCAACAGCGACACCCAAGTCGTGCTTTACGGCGACAAGAACAACTGGTTCGCTGCATGGGGCGTGTGGATCTTCCGCACCTACGGTCACCAGAACGTGAGCATCCTCAACGGTGGGCGCGACAAGTGGGTGAAGGATGGTCGTGCCCTTACACCAGTGGTGCCGTCACTGCGACCGGGCAACTTCACTGCAACCGCTGCCAATGTCAACCTTCGCGCGTTCCTTCCTGACGTGGTGAGAATCGCAAAGAAGATCGACAGGACCACCAAGCTGGTGGACATTCGCTCTGCCGACGAGTTCAGTGGCAAGATCTTCGCGCCGGCCGGCTTCCAAGAGTTGGCGATTCGCGCCGGTCACATCCCGGGAGCCAAGAACGTGCCATGGTCCACCGCAGTCGCACCGGATGGCACGTTTCGTCCCGCGGCTGAGCTGAAGGCGATCTATGCAGCACAAGGCATCGATGGCACGAAGAAGGTCACGGTGTACTGCCGCATCGGTGAGCGCGCCGCGCACACCTGGTTCGTGCTTTCCGAAATCCTCGGATACGACGTGAAGTTGTACGACGGTTCGTGGACCGAGTACGGCAACTCCGTCGGCGTACCAATCGCCAACCCCACCGGCACCGTTTGGGGAAAGGGCTGAGCTCGTCTCGGCTGTTTCCGAAGCATCCGCAAGACTGTTGGCTGTGATGAGCGTCGCAGCCAACAGTCTTCGATCGATGTGGATTGCGCTGGCAACGGTCATCGCGTTGGTGGTGCTCGCATTCTGGCTGGCGAGTGGTGAAACCACTGATCCGAACGCGCCGGTATCGCTCCTCATCGGTGCGGCTCTCGGCATTGCGTTCGAACGTGGACGTTTCTGTTTCTTTTGCATCTTTCGTGAGGCGTTCGAGGAGAAAAGGACGCGTCAATTGCTCTCGATCGTGATGGCGCTGGCCGTCGGAGCGGTCGGCTACGCGCTGATGTTCGGGCTGTATCTGCCGAATCCCAAGGGTGAGGGACTCCCACCGGCAGCCCACATCTCGCCGGTGAGCCTTCCACTCGTCCTTGGTGCATTCGCATTCGGCATCGGAATGGTGCTCTCTGGGGCATGCATCAGTGGGCACCTGTACCGCATCGGCCAGGGTTATCTGCGAGCGATTCCTGCACTCGCTGGTTCGCTCGTTGGATTCGGTGCGGGTTTCTTCACCTGGAACACGCTCTATCTGGAGCAGGTCAGCGAAAGTCCGGTCCTGTGGCTGCCACGCTGGTTCGGTTATTCGGGTTCGTTGTTGCTGACCCTCGCCGTACTCGCGGTGTTGGCGTGGCTGTTCGTTCGATGGGATCGGACCACGGATGTTGCGACCGACGCATCGTTTACAACGCGGGTTCGCACCGGGGCGGATCTTCGTGACCTCTTGTTCGTGCGCCGTTGGTCGCCGATTGCCACGGGTGCAATCGTCGGTGGCATAGGTGTTGCGGCGTATCTTCGCACGACGCCGTTGGGGGTGACCTCGCAGTTGAGCACGGTGAGCCGGAGTGTTCTCGACTCGCGTAACGCATTGCCGGAAGTGCTGCACGGCATCGACATGATGCGTGGCTGCGTAGCGCTGGTGTCGAGCACCATCACCAACAACGGCTGGCTGGTAATCGGTCTCGTCGTCGCATCATTCGCGGTTGCGGTGGGGGGTGGACGCTTCAGGCTGCAGAAGCCGACCGTCGGCAACTCCGTGACGGCGTTCATTGGCGGGGTGTTGCTCGGGTGGGGCTCACTCACCGCTCTCGGTTGCACCGTCGGTGTGTTGCTCTCGGGAACGCAGGCATTCGCCGTGTCTGGCGTCGTCTTCACCGTGGTGGTGACGGGTGCGGTTTGGATCGGCACGCGACTTCGACTTCATCGTTTGTTCGGTGCATAGTGCAGATCGGCGACATCGATTACCACCTGCCGGCAGAACTGATCGCTCAGATCCCCGTCGAGCCGCGCGACTCGGCTCGCTTGTTGGTGGACCGGGGTTCCGCGGTGCCGGAGGATGCCATCGTGCGCGACTTGCCGAAGTTTCTTCGGGACGGTGACGTGCTCGTCGTGAACGACACCAAGGTGGTGCCGGCACGGTTGCATCTCTCACGGTCGAGCGGGGGAGCCGTCGAAGTGCTGTTGCTCGAGCAACTGGACGATTCACACGGAACGTGGGAAGCATTGCTACGACCGGGACGAAAAATGAAGCCCGGGGAAGTGCTGCACGGCCCAGACGGAGCGGAAGTCCTCGTGGTGCAGGGCCGCGGTGTCAAGGGCGATACGTTTCGCGTGGAATTCGTGCACTCCGATCCGAACACGCTGATCGACCGGCTCGGCGAGATGCCGTTGCCGCCTTACATCACGCAGCGACTGAGCGACCAGACCCGGTACCAAACGGTGTACGCCCGCGAAGCGAAATCCGCCGCCGCGCCGACTGCAGGTTTGCATTTCACGCCCGAGCTGTTGAAGCAGATTCGCGAGATGGGAATCCCCACCCTGTCGGTGGAGCTCGTCGTCGGGCTCGACACGTTCGCGCCGGTGACCACGCAGGACCCGCGTGACCACGTCATCCACACCGAGTCGTACCACGTGCCCGACGAGACGCTCACCGCCGTGGAGTCCGCACGTCGCGTGGTGGCCGTCGGTACGACGGCAACACGGGCCCTCGAATCGGTTGGTGCGTCCGGACGAACCTCCGGTCGAACGGACCTGTTCATCACGCCGGGGTTCGAATACAAGCACGTCGACGTGATGCTCACCAACTTCCACATGCCGCGAACCACGTTGCTGCTCATGATCAGCGCATTCGTGGGCGATCGTTGGCGAAAGTTGTACGAGCACGCGGTGAGGGAGCAGTACCGCTTCTTGTCGTTCGGTGATGCGATGTTGCTCGATCGTTCGTGCAGTTGACGTCGTCAGCAAGTCGGTTCTCGTAGCCTGACGGCGATGTTTCGCGCGCATACGGAGATCAGCGCCACGGACGGCAGTGCACGGGCTGGCATCGTGACCTTGGCTCGCGGTACTTACGTGACACCAACGTTCATGCCGGTGGGCACCCGCGGAGCAATCAAGTACTTGAGTGCCCAGGACTACGAACAGTTGGGTGCTCAAATCGTGCTCGGGAACACGTACCACTTGATGTTGCGTCCCGGCGCCCAGACCGTGGCGCACTTCGGTGGTCTTGGTGCGTTCGCGGGATGGAAGGGTCTCACGCTCACCGACTCGGGGGGTTTCCAGGTGTTCTCACTTTCGCCCGATGTGGACGACGATGGTGTCACCTTCACTTCCACCTACGACGGGTCGAAGCACCGATTCACGCCGGAGTCCGCGGTCGCAACTCAAGAGCTGCTGGGTGCGGACATCCAGATGGTGCTCGATGTGTGTCCACCGCTTCCGTCAACTGACGACGTGGTGCGTGAAGCACTTCGTCGCACCACGATGTGGGCCGAGCGCGCCCGACTGGTGCACGAGCGAACGGATCAATCGCTCTTTGGCATCGTGCAGGGAGGGATCAGCGAAGGAATGCGACGGGAGAGTGCGCAGCAGATCGCTTCGTTGAACTTCGACGGCTACGGGATCGGTGGCTTGTCCGTCGGGGAGACCCGCGAAGAGATGTTGCCGGCACTTGCTGCGGCACTCGCCGAACTCCCAGCGGACCAGCCGCGATACCTCATGGGGGTGGGCGACCCGGCGTCGATGATCGAAGCGATTGCGCTCGGCGTCGATCAGTTCGATTGCGTGCTGCAAACTCGTCTCGGGCGACATGGAACGGCACTCACGTCGCAGGGTCGGGTAAACCTCAAACGCGCCGAGTTCGTTGAAAGCAACGAGCCGATCGACGTCGATTGCCAATGCATGGTGTGCCAACGCCACTCACGTGGCTACGTACGACATCTCTTCCAAGTTGGCGAGCCAACTGCGTCGCGGTTGGTGTCGTACCACAATGTGGCGTGGACGCTGTCGCTGATGGACCGCGCACGAAGTGCAATCATCGCCGGAACCTTCCAGTCCTTGCGCAAACAGGTGCTCGAGGTGTGGGGACGGTAGCGTAAGCGTCCATGTCAAGCCTCGTTTTCAGCACACTCCTTGCCGCCGAAGAAACCACCAGTTCGTCTGGCGGTGGAATTCTGGGCTTGTTGCCGCTCATCCTCATCTTCGTCGTGATGTACTTCCTCCTCTTGCGCCCGCAGCGCAAGCGTCAGAAGGAAGCGGCGGCGTTGCAGTCGGCCATTGCCGTGAACGATTCGGTGCTGTTGACCAACGGCATCATCGGCGTGGTGACCGGCATCGAGGACCGCTATCTCTGGGTGGAGATCGCCGAAGGTGTGCAGGTGCAGGTGATGAAGGGTTCCGTCGGCAGCCGAGTGAACATGGACGGCACCCCGATCGTGCAACCAAAACCGGCGAAGAAATCGAAGAAGGCCGACAAGGCCGCCGGCGAGAGTTCGAGCGACAAGGACAAGCAGTAACTTCCAGGCGAAAGCCGCGGTAGTGGTGCTGTGACGAGGATGGCGGTCGTATGAAGCGTCGTTTGTTTGCGTCGCTCATCGGAATCGTCCTCGTTGCTGCATTGGCCATCGGCTTCACCGTCGGGGCGGGCGACAAACCGTCATTGGGGCTCGACCTGCAAGGCGGCGCTTCCATCACCTTGCAGCCGGAGGGTGAGTACGACGCACTGGCTCTCGACGTCGCCGTGGAGATCATTCGTTCGCGAGTGGATGCCATCGGCGTGGCCGAGCCCGAGATCATTCGCCAAGGCGACACCGTGGTGGTGAATCTTCCTGGTGTGAAGGATCAACAGCGAGCGCTGGACATCGTTGGGCGTACCGGCGACTTGCAACTGCGACCGGTTCTGCAACAAGGTTCCGTCGACCCCACTGCCGGCACCGACTCCTCCGGTTCCCAGACGCCGTCGACACCAACCACCATTCCGGTCGGCACCTCGGTACCCAGTGACACGACGGTTCCGGAAGAAGGCGGTCCTGGTGAGTCGCGTGGCGCGCGCCCAATGGTGGACACCACCGTGCCAACCACGGAAACCACCGTGCCGGTTACCGACACCACCGTTGCTGCCAAGGACGTGGAGCCCATCGACGCCACGACCGGGGATGCATCCGTGGATGCATCCACCACGAGTGCCTTGCCCGACGGCTCAGAGGTGCTCCTTGGTCGCGACGGCTTCGCCTATCTCGTCGGACCAGTCGCTGCCACTGGGTTGGTGTTCGAGAACAACGCGTCAGCGAACATCCAAGGATCGAGTTGGTCGGTGGTCGTGCAACTTCGTGGTGGCGCCGAAGGCGAAGACGTTTGGAATGCGCTCACGTCCCGTTGCTATTCGCGCGACTCCACCTGTCCAACCGCGCAAGTGGCCATCGTCCTCGACGGCGAAGTGATTTCTGCGCCGGTGGTGCAGGAGCCCGTGTTCTCCGGCGGCGAGGTACAAATCACCGGTGACTTCACGGAGCAGGATGCGCGCGACCTTGCGAAGATTCTCGAGTTCGGCGCGGTGCCCGTGAAGTTCGAGGTGTCGCAGGTGCAGACCGTATCGCCAACCCTTGGCGGCGATTCGCTTCGAGCCGCCATCATCTCCGGCTTGGTGGGTTTGGCGCTCGTGTTCCTCTTGATGCTGGCCTACTACCGATTCGTGGCACTCGTCGTGTTCGTTGGTTTGGCGGTGTCGATCAGCTTGCAATTCTCGATCATCACGTATCTCTCGAAGACGAATGGCTTGGCTCTGTCGCTCTCGGGAATTGCGGGAATCATCGTGTCGATCGGAATCGCAGTGGACTCCTACATCGTGTTCTTCGAGCGCTTGAAGGACGAGCTCGCATCGGGGCGAACCTTGCGCAATTCGGCGCAACGAAGTTTCGAGGGCGCATGGCGAACCGTACTTGCAGCCGACACGGTGTCGTTCCTGGCTGCCGCCGTGTTGTGGTGGTTGACCGTTGGGTCGGTGCGAGGGTTTGCGTTCTTCCTCGGTTTGGCAACCTTGGCTGACGTGGTCATCGTATGGTTCTTCACGCGACCGGCGATGCTGCTGTTGGCCAAGAGCAAGTTCATGTCGACGCGCTCCATGCTGGGAATCAAACCACCCAAGAGTGTCGAGGCGGTCTCATGAGTATTGGTTCGTCGTTCGGTCGTCTCTACCGCGGTGAAACCACCGTCGACTACTACGGCAAGCGCAAGCCTGCGTTCGTGGTGTCGGGTGCATTCATGTTGGCCACCGTCTTCATGCTGGTGTTCGGAGGCCTGAACCTTGGCATCGACTTCAAGGGCGGTGTTGCGTGGGAGGCTCCGGCGACCGCCACGCTCGATCAGGATGCCGTTCGTGAAGTATTGGAAGCCAACAACATCGAAACCGCAAATGCCAAATTGCAAACTCTGCAGGGCATCGACGGCGAGCGCATCCGCGTGCAAGTGGGCGACCAACCAGACGAAGTCCGGGTCGCGGTGCAAGCCGCATTGGCAGAAAAGGCAGGCATCGAAACGCAGGAGGTCAGCGTTGCTGCCGTGAGCTCGTCGTGGGGACGCAGCATCACGTTCAAGGCCATTCGCGCACTTTTGGTGTTCTTCGTGTTGGTGTCGTTGTATATCGCATGGCGCTTCGAATGGAAGATGGCTCTTGCGGCAATCGCTGCAATGGCGCACGACGTCTTGGTGTCGGTGGGTGTATACGCCATCTTCCGATTCGAGGTGACGCCGGCCACCGTGGTGGCATTTCTCACCATCCTGGGGTACTCGCTCTACGACACCGTCGTGGTGTTCGACAAGGTCCGTGAAAACATCGATCGCTTCGCTACATCGAAGATGTCGATGGGCAACATCGTGAACGTGTCGTCCAACCAAGTGCTGGCGCGATCGCTCAACACCACGCTGTCATCGGCGCTTCCGGTGATTTCCCTGTTGGTGGTGGGTTCGTTCATCATGGGCGCCACCAACCTGCAGGAATTCGCCATCGCCTTGCTCGTGGGAATGCTCACGGGAACGTACTCATCGATCTTCATCGCCACGCCTCTGGTGGCGATTCTGAAGAACCGCGAACCCAAGTACGCCGGAGTCGCCGGTGTCGTGGCCCAGGGTGCAGAGATGGCGGCGCTGTATGAGCACACCACCACTCGTGCCGCCCAAAAAGCTGCCGCGGAGTCGCAGGTGTCGCGGGAATCGTCGGTCTTGAAGAACACGTCCAGCAACGTGCTCACACATCCGCCACGTCCGCGCAAGCGCCGCCGCCGCTAAACCGTTCGCTGCGCACCTCGCTGCGCGCGTCAGCGCGCTTCGTGCGCCAGGGCGCATCACCGTTCGTAGACTCGGCATATGGCAACCGGTTCCCGGGTGCTGCCATGGCGGCGCCAGCAGTCCACCACCGCGCACGAACTCGCACCGTTGCTTGCGATCTACAAGCGTCGCCACCCCAAGGGCGCCATCACCAACATCAACCGCGCCTACGACACCTCGCGTGAAGCCCACCGACACCAAACGCGTACCACCGGTGAGGCCTACATCACCCATCCCGTTGCGGTAGCAAGTGTCGTTGCCGACATCGGTCTGGACGAGGCCTCGATCATTGCGGCGCTCTTGCACGACGCAGTCGAAGACACCGAGCTGACACTCGCCGACATCACGCAGGCATTCGGCGACGAAGTTGCCGCGATCGTCGACGGTGTCACCAAGCTCGATCGTTTGCAATTCGATTCGCAAGAAGCCCAACAAGCCGCCACCATGCGCAAGATGCTCGTGGCGATGGCACGCGACTTGCGTGTGCTCATCATCAAGCTTGCCGACCGACTGCACAACATGCGAACCCTCGCATCGAGCAGTCCGGAAAAGCAACAGCGTGTCGCACAGGAAACGCTCGACATCTACGCACCACTGGCACATCGCCTGGGAATGCAGGAGATCAAGCAGCAGCTGGAGGATCTTTCGTTTGCGGCGCTCTATCCGAAGCGTTACGCCGAAGTGGAGCATCTGGTGTCGACTCGTGCGCCCGAGCGCAACATCTACCTTGCACGCGTGCTGGGTCAGGTGGAAAAGATGCTGAGCGGCGTCAAGATCAAGGCCGAGCTCACCTCACGTGGCAAGCACCTCTGGAGCATCTACGAAAAGATGGTGCAGAAAGGTCGGGAGTTCGACGACATCTTCGACTTGATGGCGATTCGCATCGTCGTCGACGATGTGCGCGATTGTTACGGGGCGCTCGGCGTCATTCACGGTCACTGGAAACCGGTGGTCGGTCGTTTCAAGGACTACATCGCCATGCCGAAGTTCAACCTCTATCAGTCGTTGCACACCACGGTGATTGGTCCCGATGGAAAGACCATCGAGGTACAGATTCGATCCCGCGAAATGCACCAACGCGCGGAGTGGGGAGTCGCCTCGCACTGGGCGTACAAGGACGCCGCCACACCACAGGAAGTGGAATGGCTCAATCGCATCATCGACTGGCAGGGCGAGGTGTCCGATCCGCGTCAGTTCCTGGAAGGGTTGAAGACGGATCTCGAACAGGACGAACTCTTCGTATTCACACCGAAAGGCCGCGTGGTGTCGTTGCCGCTCAACTCCACGCCCGTCGACTTTGCGTATGCGGTGCACACGGAGATCGGTCATTCGTGTGTCGGTGCGCGGGTGAACGGACGTCTCGTGGCACTCGATTACCGCTTGTCGTCGGGCGACACGTGCGAAGTGCTCACATCCAAGGCCGAGGGTACGGGGCCATCGCAAGGCTGGCTGGATTTCGTGGCGTCGACGAAAGCCAAGAACAAGATCAAACAATGGTGGACGCGTGAGCAACTCGAGGACATGGTCGACGAAGGTCATGATGAGTTCGTCGAAGAGCTCCGCCGAGCGGGGTTGTCGCTGCGTCGAATCGAAGCATCGCCCGAGTTGGAAAAGGAGATCGGCGCACTGGGATACGCCGATCTCAACGGCCTGCTGGCGGCAATCGGTCAGAAGAAAGTCGCTGCACGAGCACTCGTCACACGACTCTCCGACGCCCTGAAGGGAACGGACGCATCGGGCGAAGTCGATGCAATGCCAGCGCTACGAACGCGTTCATCCGGCACCAAGAACAAGAACGCGGTGTACGTCGAGGGTCTCGACGATGTGCTGGTGCGCTTGTCGAAGTGTTGTACCCCCGTGCCTGGTGACGAAATCATGGGCTTCATCACCCGAGGACGCGGTGTCACGGTCCATCGCGTGGATTGCGCCAATGCGTTGTCGCTCATGTCGGAGCAATCGGCGCGGGTCATCGACGTGGAGTGGGCAGGTCTCACCCCGAACGACACGTTCGTTGCCGCGGTCGAAGTGGTGGCGCTCGACCGCACCCGGCTCCTGCGCGACGTCGCCAATGCACTCTCCGATCAGCGCGTCAACATCGTGTCGTGCACGACGCAAACGGGCTCCGATCGTGTTGCTCGTATGCGTTTTGAATTCGAGTTTTCCGATCCCAATCACTTGCAAGCGATGTTGCGCATCATCAAGAACATCGACGGTGTCTACGACGCCTACCGACTACTGCCGGGCACTGCCGACCAAGGAGATATCGGCTCCACGCATCCTTCTGCGAACTAGCCTTTGCGCGTGCCATCGTTTGCAACCAGCCCTGGCACCCGTGACATATTGGCGCCCGATTCGGGGCGTTGGCGGCAGTTCCAGCAGGTGTTTGCCGACGTGGTCGAGACCGCAGGATTCGCCCACATCATCCCGCCGATGTTCGAGGACCTCGGCGTGTTCTTGCGGGTGGGCGAGAGCACGGAAATCGTCACCAAGGAGATGTACGACTTCGAGGACAAGGGCGGTCGCCGCGTCGCCTTACGACCCGAGCAAACCGCAAGTGTGTGCCGGGCCTACGTTGAGCATCGCCCGGTGACTCCGTGGAAGGTGTGGTACGCAGGGCCCAACTTCCGATACGAAAAGCCGCAGCAAGGTCGATATCGCCAGTTCGACCAAGTCGGAGTGGAAGTGCTGGGTGTTGACGATCCACAACTGGATGCCGAAGTGATTACCTTGGCGATGAACTTCTATCAGCGCCTCGGTCTCCGTGGCGTGCGCCTGTCGCTCAATTCCCTCGGTGATTCAGGGGATCGAGATCGGTACGCATCCGCCTTGCGCACGTACTTTGCCTCGCACATCGACGCGCTTTCCACCGAAAGTCGAGCAACGCTCGAACGGAATCCGCTCCGAGTGCTCGACTCCAAGCGACCGGAAGACGCCGGACTCATCGCGGATGCGCCGCGCATGGCGGATTATCTCAGTGCCGCCGCCGCGGAACACTTCGCAGCCGTGCAGGCGTCACTGCGGAAAGCGGGAATCGACTTCGTGGTGGATGATCGCCTCGTGCGTGGGCTCGACTATTACCGTCGCACCACGTTCGAGTTCGTTTCAACGAGTCTCACTGCCGCGCACACCGCAATTGGTGGGGGCGGTCGATACGACGGCCTTGTAGCGGACCTCGGTGGGCCTGATACTCCGGGAATCGGGTTTGCACTGGGTCTCGACCGAACGCTGTTGGCGTGCGACGCCGAGGGTGTGTTTGGTGCGCCACGTTCCCGTGTGGAGGTGTTCGTCGTGGATGCCACCGGTGGGGACGAAGCCAGCGTGATTTGCACGCAGCTTCGGGCTGCCGGCGTCGGGTCGGATCGCGCGTACGAACAGCGAAGTATGAAAGCTCAGATGAAGTCCGCCGATCGCTCTGGGGCACCGCTTTGCATCATCATCGGAGATGACGAACTCGCCGCGAACACCGCAATTCTCCGTACGATGGAGGGCGGTTCGCAGCAAGTGGTGCAACGTGACGACCTCGTCGTGCAGGTGCGCCGGGCGCTCGGACGTTAACCACGTATGACTTCCTCCACCACACTGCGCACGCACACGTGCGGCGAACTCACCGCGGCACACGTGGGCAAGCAGGTCACCCTGGCTGGTTGGGTATCGCGCCGGCGCGAGCATGGCGACAAGCTCGCCTTCGTCGACCTGCGCGATTTCTCCGGCGTGATGCAATGCGTCATCGACGATGGTGCAGATGCCCGTAGCGAGTGGGTGGTGCAGGTGACGGGTACGGTGTCGGCACGTCCTGCCGGCACCGTCAATGCCAATTTGCCGACCGGAGAAGTGGAGTTGACGAACTGCACGCTCACCGTGTTGAACGCCGCCGAACCACCGCCATTCCCGATCGATCAGCGTGCAGACGAAGTCGATGAGAACATTCGACTCAAGTTCCGCTACCTCGACGTACGCCGCGAGCGCATGCAGAGAAACCTGCGGTTGCGCGCGAGTGTGAACTCCGCAATTCGTACGGCGATGGAAACCCAGGGCTTCGTCGAGGTGGAAACTCCGTTGCTGATGCCGTCAACACCGGAAGGGGCGCGCGAGTTCTTGGTGCCTTCGCGCAAGGAGCCGGGCTCGTTCTATGCGCTGCCGCAATCTCCGCAGTTATGGAAGCAGTTGCTCATGGTGGCTGGCATGGATCGCTACTACCAGATCGCCCGCTGCTTGCGTGACGAAGACCTGCGCGCCGATCGGCAGTACGAATTCACACAACTCGACGCGGAGATGAGTTTCGTCAACAAGGACGACGTGCTGGCGGCAATATCGCACGCCGTGTTGGCCGCCGCTCACGCCGCGACGGGCGTGACGCCACCACCAATCGAACGAATCACCTGGCACGATGCAATGAATCGTTTCGGAACCGACAAGCCCGACATGCGCTTTGCCATGGAGTTGACGGAACTCACCGGGGTGTTCGCCGGAACCGAATTCAAGGCGTTTTCCACCGCGGCTTCGATCAAGGGAATTCGTGTGGAAGCCGCGACCTATCCGGAGGCTGCAGCCATGGGTCGCAACAAGCTTGACCAACTCACCGATCGCGCCAAACAGCTCGGCGCCAAGGGATTGGTGTGGATCAAGGTGGGCGAGGGCGGCGCGCTCGAGTCACCGATCGCCAAGTTCCTCTCCGATGCGGAAAAATCGGCGTTGGTTGCCGAACTTGGCGCAGTTGCCGGCGACTTGTTGCTGCTCGTAGCCGATGAATGGAGCACCACGTGCGGGGTGCTCGGGCAACTTCGCAACGACATCGCTCGGCCGCCAGTTCACGAAGGGCCGTATCGCTACGTGTGGGTGGTGGACTTCCCGTTGTTCATCGGCATCAATCCAACGACGAAGAAGCCGCAGCCTGGCCATCACCCGTTCTGTCATCCGCACCCCGAAGATCTTGCAAAGATGGAGACTGATCCGCTCAACGTTCGTGCGTTGGCATACGACCTCGTGCTCAATGGTTGGGAACTCGGGTCTGGTTCCATACGAATTCACGAACCAGAACTGCAGCGCCGCGTATTCCAGTTGCTGGGAATCGACGATGAAACTGCGGATCGGAAGTTCGGCTTCTTCCTGCAGCCGTTCAAGTACGGAGCACCTCCGCATGGCGGCTTCGCCTTCGGTATCGATCGTCTCGTGGCCATCCTGGCCGGCGAAGAAAACATTCGCGAAGTAATCGCGTTTCCCAAGACACAATCCGGACTCGATCCGATGACCAACGCACCAGGACCGGTTGAGGCAACTCAATTGAACGAGCTTGGTTTGCGAACCTTGCCCAAGCCAGCGGGCTGATCCGGATCGCAGCGGTGGTTGCGTCGCACATGGACGACAATCAGGATCTCTTTGCGCAAGCCGCATTCGAAAAGCTTCGTGAGCAGGCGCCACTTGCGGCGCGCATGCGCCCACGTTCGCTGAACGACATCGTCGGGCAGCAGCACTTGCTGGGTGTTGCCGGTCCGCTGCGACGACTCATCGAAACGGACCGATTGAGTTCGGTCATCCTGTGGGGACCGCCCGGCACCGGCAAAACCACGATTGCCGAAGTCATCGCAACGGTCACCAAGCGCGAATTCGTGCGCTTGTCGGCGGTTACCTCCGGCGTGAAGGACGTGCGGGAGGTATTGGAGGCGGCCCGCGCACGGCTGGGTGAGCACCATCGACGCACCATCGTGTTCGTCGACGAGATCCATCGTTTCAATGCTGCGCAGCAGGACTCGCTGCTGCCCGCCGTCGAAGCCGGCCTCATCACGTTGATCGGGGCCACCACGGAGAACCCCTTCTTCGAGGTGAATGCTCCGCTGCGGAGTCGTTCGACTCTCCTGCGGCTCGAGTCGATAAGCGACATCGACATTGCAGCGTTGTTGCAGCGGGGAGTACGAGCCGAAGGCGTGGAGATCGAGGACGACGCGCTGGCGCTCATCGTGCAACGAAGCGGGGGAGATGCGCGACAAGCGCTCACGTCCCTGGAGGTTGCCATTGCGCTCAGTGATGACGGTCGGGTGAAGATTGCCCATGCCGAAGGTGCCCTCGCCACGAGTGCATTGCGGTACGGCCGCAACGACCATTACGACGTGGTATCGGCGCTCATCAAGAGCATGCGCGGGTCGGATGAGTCGTCGGCGCTGTTCTGGTTGGCGCGGATGATCGAAGCGGGAGACGACCCGCGGTTCATCGCCCGCCGACTCATCGTGTTTGCCAGTGAGGACGTTGGGCTTGCAGACTCGTCGTCGCTCGCCACTGCCGTCGCAGCCGCCCAGGCGGTGGAACACGTCGGACTTCCCGAAGCTCGGTACAACTTGGCGCATGCAGTGATGCATTTGTCTCGGGCACCAAAGAGTCGTGACGTGGTGGACGCCATTTCTTCTGCGCGCGAGGCGTTGTTGAGTGGAGCGTCCATCGAGGTTCCCGAACACTTGCGCGATACGAATTCGCCGCACGAGTCGGTGATTCCGCCTCGGCGATACGCTCAGTAACAGCCATGTTTCGTCGACTCTTCTGGTTCGTGCTCGGTGCCCTCGCTGCGCTCTTTGGATACGGATGGTTGCGCCGTCAGGCCGACCAGGTGGCAACGAAGGAGTCGGTCGACCAGTTCATCGACGGACTCGTGGATCGCGTCATGACCGCCAAAGACAAAGTTTCCGACACGATGGGTGGCGCTACGGGCAGCAAACGCGACTCGACGAGCGACGACCTCTTCGAGTAGTCACGATGGCCCGCGCCGACCTTCGCACGGCCGACGACCTGCGCAAGGCGTTCGTTGGATTCTTCGCCGATCGTGCCCACACCGTGGTGCCGTCGGCCAGCCTCATTCCCTTCGATCCGTCGATCATGTTCACCGTGGCCGGGATGGTGCCGTTCAAGCCGTATTTCGTGGGAGAGGAAACCGCGCCGTACGACCGCGCAGTCAGCGTGCAAAAGTGCGTCCGGGCCGGCGGCAAACACAACGACCTCGACGATGTGGGTCGCACGAAGCGTCACCTCGTGTTCTTCGAGATGCTCGGCAACTTCAGTTTCGGCGACTACTTCAAGGAAAAGGCAATTCCCTGGGGTTGGGAGTTGGCCACGGAGGTATTCGGATTCGACGGCGACCAGTTGTGGATCACCGTGCACGAGAGCGACGACGAGGCCGAGCAGATCTGGCACGACGTCGTTGGCGTTCCGATGGAGCGCATCCAACGCCTCGGCGACAAGGACAACTTCTGGCAGATGGGTGATGTCGGACCGTGCGGACCGTGTTCGGAGATCCATATCGATCGCGGCAGTGCGTTCGGGCCCGACGGTGGTCCGTTGCACGATCCGGCAGGTGATCGATTCCTCGAGTTCTGGAACCTCGTCTTCATGCAGTACAACCAGGCCAAGGATGGCTCGCGAACGAGGTTGCCCCGACCGTCCATCGACACGGGGGCGGGGTTCGAGCGCATCCTCACATTGGTGCAGGGAGTCGACTCGGTGTGGGAAACCGACCTGCTCGCGCCGCTCATCGATGTCGGTCGCAGCCTCACTGGCGCGGAATATCGCGTCGGCGATTACGAACACCGCCCGAGTTTCAGTCTTCGCGTGTTGGCCGAACATGCTCGTTCGTCGATGATGATGATCAACGACGGTGTGTTCCCTTCCAATGAGGGACGCGGCTACGTTCTGCGTCGCATCATTCGACGTGCCGTGCGGCATGCGTACCTCTTGGGTTGCGAGAAACTCGTGATGCCGTCACTCGTGGAGACCTCGCTCGGCATCATGAAGGGGGCGTACCCGGAATTGGCCACCAACAGCGACTTCATTCTTGGAGTTATCACGCGTGAAGAGGAGAAGTTCCGCTCCACGTTGCGAACCGGACTCGGCATCCTTGAAGACGAGTTCGCCGGCAAGACCTCATCCATCTCTGGCTCGTCGGCGTTTGCTTTGCACGACACCTACGGATTCCCGCTCGAGCTCACCCAGGAAATCGCCTCCGAGCGTGGCGTGAGCGTCGATACCGAGGGGTTCGAGCGCGAGATGACCCAACAGCGTGAGCGGGCCAAGAGTGCGCGCAAGAGCGACGCTGCCGATCCGCAACGCGTGGCCACGTACAAGTCCCTGGTCGATACCAACGGCGCCACGAACTTCGTCGGGTACGACCACGATGCAGCGGATGCCGGGGTACTCGCCGTGCTCGGGCCGTTCGATCACGAAGATGGCTCGGCGGTCCACGAGATGTACTTGGATACGTCGCCCTTCTATGCAGAAAGCGGTGGTCAAGTCGGCGATACGGGCACGATCGTGTCGGTGGCCGTCACCAACGGTCAGCCGTCCGCCGTCGCACAGGTGATCGACACCACGTTTGCGGCGCCCGGATTGCGTCGTCACCTGGTTCGCATCACGCGCGGATCATTCGCACAGGGTGAACGCGTCCACGCAGCAATCGACTCCGCGGCACGGGCTGCCACCCGACGCAACCACACCGCAACCCACGTATTGCATTGGGCGTTGCGCGAGGTGCTGGGTGAACACGTCAAGCAAGCCGGATCACTCGTGGCGCCCGACCGACTACGGTTCGATTTCAGTCACTACGAAGCGGTCACCGCCGCAGAGATTCGCCGAATCGAACAGTTGGCGAATGCGCAAGTCATCGCCAACAGTCGGGTCACTGCGAACGAGATGAGCAAGCAGGCAGCCACCGAGAAAGGTGCAATCGCGTTCTTCGGCGACAAGTACGGAGATGTCGTCCGAGTGCTCGAGGCGGGGAGCTCGCTCGAATTGTGCGGCGGTACCCACGTATCGGCCACGGGTGACATCGGTCCGATCAAGGTCGTCAGCGAGGGATCCATCGGCTCCAACCTGCGACGAATCGAGGCCGTCACCGGTGAGAATGCCGTGCGATACCTCCTGGATCTCGCCGACAACGTTGCGAGCGCAGCCGATGTGCTCGGCGCAAAGCCCGACGACATCGTGTCGGCAGCCCAGCGCGCAATCGACAATGCCAAGGCGTTGAACGATGAGGTGAAGAAACTCCGCGCGGCCAACGTGCTATCGCAGGCAGGGGAACTTGCGGAAAAAGCCGCTGATGGTGCTCTCGTCACGCGAGTCGACGGAATATCACCCGCGGAATTGCGGGATCTTGCCATTGCGGTTCGCGCGAAGTCGGGAATCGAAGCCGTGGTATTGGGTGGCGTATCCGACTCGGGTGGCGTGGCGCTCGTTGCAGCGGTAACGCCGGCAAGCGGCCTAAAGGCAGGCGATCTCATCAAGGATGCCGCCAAGCAAGTCGGCGGTGGTGGAGGCGGTAAGGGTGATATTGCAACCGCCGGAGGAAAGAACGCGGCAGCCTTGGATGATGCACTGGTGACGGCGACAAAGGCGGTTGACGCGGCACGGCGCGCGAAGTAATGCGCTGCCTCGGACTCGACCTGGGTTCCAAGCGCATCGGTGTGGCACTGTGCGATCCGGGGGAGCGAGTGGCCACACCGCTCACCGTGGTGGAGCGCTCGAAGTCTCGTTCCCACGATCACGCGAACATCGCACGATTGGTCGAGGAGTACGAGGTGGAGGCAGTCGTGGTTGGCTTGCCGTTGAACATGAGCGGCAAGGTGACGGCAGCCGCGCAAAGCGCGAAGGAAGAAACGGAGCAGTTGCGGGCGGCTTTGGGGATTCCGGTACATCTTTACGATGAGCGTCTCACCACCGTGACGGCCAATCGATCGCTGATGGAAATGGAGATGAAAGCCGATGCACGTCGGCGAGTGGTGGACAAAGTGGCGGCCGCAGTGATGCTCCAGGCATACCTCGATCACCGTCGAAATGAGCGCAGAATGGAGGCACCGTGAGTCATTCTGAGCCGTGGAACGAAGACCCGTGGGACCGCGTGCGACCCGATGATCCCGCCGAAACTGACGGCATGATTCCCGACCTTCGGCGTTACTCCAAGCAGATCCTGCTGGGGCTTGGCGTTGCGGCACTGCTCTTCGTGGCGTGGGCGGGTTGGCAGGTGCGCGACATCGCCAACCAAGTAGGCACCGATGAGGTCACCGCAACACCCGACGACAACCAATTGGTGGAGGTGGAAGTGGTGTTTCCCGAAGGCTTCACCGTCGCCCAGATGGCGAGTCGCTTGGAGCGTGATGCACCTGGTTTCTCTGCAAGCAACATCGATGCCGTACTTGCGGCAAATTCCCTCGCGGCGCCGTTTCGCCCGGAAGGCATCACCTCCTATGAGGGCTTGTTGTTTCCCGCGCTGTATCGGGTTGCGTCGTACGAGACGGAGGAGGACGTGCTCGCGCGAATGATCGAAGAGATGCGTTCGCGTGCCCTGGCAAACGACATCGAAGTTGCAGCACAGCGACTCGGTCGCACGCCGTACGAGTTGTTGATCATCGCGTCGTTGATCGAGAAGGAAGTGAAAATTGCAGAAGAGCGCGCCGTGGTGTCCCGAGTAATTCACAATCGTTTGGAGCTCGACATGGAGCTGCAAATCGACGCGTCGTTGTACTACAACGCGCCCGACGGCGCATCGTTCTCCGACCTCAAGGCTGCCGACTCGCCATACAACGTGTACCTTCGCAAAGGTCTGCCGCCAACACCGATTGCCAATCCCGGTGAAGCGGCGTTGATTGCGGCAATGAATCCCGCCGACAATCCCGCCGAGGACGATCCGCTCTGCACGGCACGCAACAAGAAGGAAAAGGTGGAAACGTGTCGCGTGCTGTTCTACGTGCTGTCCGATCTCGAGGGTCGACACGCGTTTGCCACCACGTATCGGTTGCACGAGCGCAACGTTGCGGCCGCTCAGGCTGCAGGAGTTTTGCCATGAGCGCTGTCAGTACTGCCGTGAGTCCGTCCGCCCGCACGCGCATCGCTGCAGTCATTGGTAGTCCGGTGACTCACAGTTTGTCGCCGGTCATTCACAATGCCGTTTTTGCTGCCCATGGTGACGACTGGGTCTACGGCGCATTCGAGGTGGACCCCCAGCACGCCGCTGCGGCGATCGATGCAATGCGTGTGCTGGGAATTGCCGGGCTTTCCATCACCATGCCACACAAAGAATTGGTGATGCCTGCTCTCGACGAAGTGCACCCCGAAGCCAAGATGGTGCGCGCGGTCAACACCGTGGTGCGTACCCGTGAGGGCCGTCTGATTGGTCACAACACCGATGGCATCGGTTGCGCGGATGCACTACGGGCGGCGAATGCCGATATCTCGTTCGTGGGTGTGGTTGGTGCGGGCGCCACTGCACGTGCGGTGATTGCGACGCTGGCCGGCTTGGGTTCGCGTGTGGCGGTGGTGAATCGATCGGCGGGTCGACTTGCCGATGCCGTTGCCGTCGGCAACTCCGCGCGAGCAGGTTCCACCTCTGCCGTTTCCCCCGATGCGATCGGGGAGTGCACCACCATCATCAACACCACGCCACAGGGCATGGCAGGAGTTGCCCCGGACGCGCTCCCCGTGGATGAATCCGCCCTGTCGTCGCGGCACACGGTGCTGGACGCGGTGTATCACCCGCTGGAAACGCGCTTTCTTCAAGCTGCTCGCCGACGAGGTGCGCAAGTAGTGGACGGGTTGGACATGTTGTGTGCGCAGGCGGCTCGCCAGCAGCAACTGTGGCTCGGTCGACGACCCGACGTCACGCTGATGCGACACGCCGCACTTCGGGAGCTCGCTCAACGCCAGCGGTAGAATTCGGGTGCATGTTGCGCTACTTGACCGCCGGCGAAAGTCACGGTCAAGCGTTGGTGGTGATCGTCGAAGGATTGCCCTCCAACCTGCCCGTCACCGTCGCCGATATCTCCGATGAACTCGCCCGTCGGCGATTGGGATTCGGCCGTGGCCCGCGACAGAAGTTCGAGAAGGACGAGATCGAGTTGATTGGCGGCATTCGCCATGGGCGCACGCTCGGTTCGCCAGTTGCCGTCCTCATCAAGAACACGGAGTGGTTCCGCAGCGATGTGTGGCACGAGGAAATGTCGCCGCACCCCGGGGCAACCAAGAAACCACTCACGCAGCCACGCCCGGGGCATGCAGACCTGGCCGGCATGCAGAAGTACGACTTCGTCGATGCCCGTGACGTCCTGGAGCGTGCCAGCGCACGCGAGACCAGCGCACGCGTGGTTGCAGGCGCACTCGCCAAATTGCTGCTCAAGCAGATTGGTGTGGAAATCGTCTCGCACGTGGTGTCGCTCGGCTCGGTGTCGAGCGACGCGGTGAAGCGGCCGCAGCCCGGTGACTCCAACCAAATCGACGAGTCTCCCGTGCGATGCTTCGACAAGGCCACGGAAGAAAAGATGATCTCCGAAATCGAGGCGGCAGCCAAGGACGGCGACAGTCTCGGTGGGGTGGTGGAGGTGCTCGCGTACGGTTTGCCGGTCGGACTCGGAAGTCACGTGCACTGGGATCGCAAGATCGACGGCATGCTCGCCCAGGCCGTGATGAGCATCCAAGCCGTCAAGGGTGTGGAGATCGGTGACGGCTTCTCCAATGCGGCGCTCCGCGGCAGCCAAGCCCACGACGCAATCACCTGGGACGACGCATCTTCGGCCTACAAGCGCGAAACCGCAAAAGCCGGCGGCACCGAGGGCGGCATGACCACCGGAGAGATGTTGGTGGTTCGCGCAGCAATGAAGCCGCTCTCCACGCTGAATCGCCCCACGCTGAAAACGGTGGACGTGGTGTCCAAGGAAGAAACGGTCAGCTTCAAGGAGCGCACCGACGTGACGGCCGTGCCGGCCATGGGTGTGGTGGCCGAGACGATGATTGCCCTGGTGTTGGCCGGCGAAGCACAGCGCAAATTCGGTGGGGATTCCGTGAAGGAATTCGTTCGCAATGCCGGTGCTTTCGCCGAGTCGCTGCGATAGCTCCGATGTCCCGCGTCGTCGTGCTGGTGGGAATGATGGGATCCGGCAAAACCACCGTTGGGAGGGCCGTAGCCGCACGTCTCGGTGTCGGGTTCATCGATACGGACGACCGCGTGGTGGCACGTACCGGCAAGTCCGTCCGTGACATCTTCGCCAGTGATGGCGAGGCGGTCTTTCGGGCTGTTGAGTCGCAGGTCCTCCTCGATGCACTCGATTCGCAGGTCGATGTGGTGATTGCTGCCGCTGGTGGAACCGTCCTCAGCGAATCCAATCGCGCGGCAATCGATGCTCATGCCGATGTGGTGCTGTGGCTCGACGCCGACGTACCGACCCTGGGCGAGCGAGCAGGCCGTGGTGCTCATCGACCGCTGCTCGACGGTGACATCGAGTCTCGCTTGGCGGCACTCGATGGAGAGCGACGTGCGTTGTATCAGTCGGTTGCCGATGTACGCATCGACACCAGAGGCAAGGACATCGACGAAGTGGTTCACGAGGTCGTGGTTGCGCTCGCAAAGGAACCCGCATCATGATCGAACGGACGATGAGGGTCATGTCATGACACGGCGTGTGCGCGTGGATCTTGGCGCTCGTTCCTACGACGTGGTGGTCGGACGCGGCGCCATCGGCGAATTGCCATCGCTCGTCCCGAGTGACGCCAAACGTATTGCCGTCGTCACCCAAGACGGGGTGCCGGTGGATGTGTTGCAAAATCTGCCGGGAGGAGTTTCGGTTTCGCGACATGTCATCGCAAAATCCGAGGACCACAAGTCGCTCGCCACCATCGAACGTCTATGTGAAGAGTTTGCATCTGCCGGACTCACGCGCAACGACCTCATCGTCGGTGTCGGCGGAGGAATGGTGACCGATGTTGCCGGCTTTGCCGCTGCCTCGTGGCATCGCGGTATACGAGTGGTGCACGTGTCCACCACGTTGGTGGGAATGATCGATGCCGCGATCGGAGGCAAGACCGGTGTCAATCTTCGTGCCGGCAAGAACCTCGTTGGAGCTTTCTGGCAGCCCAGTGGCGTCATCTGTGATACATCCCATCTTGATTCGCTTCCCGAGCGTGAGCAGCGCTGCGGCAGGGGTGAAATGGCCAAGTACCACTTCCTCACCGGCGACGACTTGCTGTCGCTCGACCTCGATGCCCGCATCGCCCGATGTGTGGAGATCAAGGCGGATGTCGTGGGGAGCGATGAACGAGAATCCGGCCGTCGAGCCATTCTGAACTACGGGCACACGTTGGGCCATGCCCTCGAAATCGCGTCCGGCTTCTCGCTGGCACACGGTGAGTCGGTGGCCGTGGGAATGATGTTTGCCGCCCATCTTGCACGAGCCCTCGGTCGTATCGACGATGAGCGCGTGGAGCAGCACCGCAGGGTGATCGTGGATCACTACGGACTGTCGGTGTCGGTGCCCGCCGGGATTCGGCGAGCCCAGCTGGTGGAACTGATGCACCACGACAAGAAGGCAATCGACGGGCTCACCTTCGTGCTGGACGGCAAACGTGGAATCGAAACGGTTCGCGGGGTGGAAACGTCCGCACTGAACTCGGCATTCACCGCACTTTCAGTACCCTGAACCTCATGCCTGCAGCACAAAAACGTCTGTTGCTGTTGCACGGCCCCAACTTGAATCTTCTTGGAACGCGCGAACCCGCCATCTACGGCACCGCGACGTTGGCCGATCATGTTGCTCGTGCATCGGCTGCAGCAAAGCGCCTCGGGTACGACGCCGACAGCGAGCAATCCAACGACCTCGGTGCCCTCATCGGCATCGTGCACCACGCTGGTGCTCGCTACTCGGGCATCGTCCTCAATGCCGGCGCCTTCACACACTTTGCATGGAGCTTGCACGATGCGCTGAAAAGCGTCGGGTTGCCCGTGGTGGAGGTGCACCTTTCGAATCCTGCTGCCCGTGAACCGTGGCGACACGAGAGCGTGATTGCTCCAGTCGCAATCGGCAGTATTGCGGGTTTTGGTGGCGAGTCGTACGTCCTCGGTGTAGAAGCGCTGGTTCGATACCTGGAGTCAAAGTGACCACGGTGATTCACCACGGCGATGTTTCGGCTCCTTTGCCCACGTTGTCCGTATCGGGCCGTGATCAGCTGGTGCGACACGAATTGACGCAGCGAAAGGACCCTGCCGACGGGGCCACTGCGGGAAGTCTCCTGGTGTTCGACCTCAACAACATTCGATGGCTGACCGGGTTCACCGGCTCGGCGGGCACGCTCGTGATTCACCCGGACGAGATGGTGTTGATCACCGACGGCCGTTATGGGGAGCAAGCCCGTCACCAATTGAATGCTGCGGGAGCTTCGGCACGAGTGGTGGTGGGAACCAGTGCCACGGCGTTGCGTGAAGCACTCGAGCGCACGCTCCAACCCACCGGTGCAGTGGCAGTTGACCCGAGTGAAGTCACGCATGCCCAGTATCAAACCATTCGTTCGCAAACCACGGCGAAGCTGATTGCGGTGTCGGGAGTGGTGCAACACCTGCGACGCCGCAAGTCGCCCGCCGAAATAGCTCGCATGAAGCGGGCGTCGGCGTGCACCGATGCCGCCTTGGCGGAGGTGGCCCCGATGATGTCGGAACGTCCCACCGAGCGTGATGTGCGTGACGAGCTCGAATACCGGATGCGTCGTCATGGCGCTGATGGCCCGAGCTACGACACCATCGTGGCAACGGGCCCAAACGGTGCGCGTCCGCACCATCGGCCGACCTCCGCGGTAATCGAGGAGGGGCATCTCGTGGTGATCGATGTTGGTGCATTGGTCGACGGATACCACTCGGACATGACTCGCACCTATCTGATAGGCGACGTCGATCCCGTGTTGCGTCGCATGCACGACGTGGTGCGGGAGTCGCAGCTCGCCGGGTTGGCTGCAGTACGCGCAGGAGTCACGGCAGGTGACGTCGACAAGGTGTGTCGCGACATCATCGCTGATGCGGGGTTTGGTGCAGAATTCATTCACTCCACTGGTCACGGTGTAGGTCTGCAAATTCACGAGCAACCATGGGTCCGCACCGCGATGCCCGAACCACTGCAAAGTGGGGAAGTAGTAACGGTGGAGCCTGGGGTCTATCGTGAAGGGCTCGGCGGTGTGCGAATTGAGGACCTCGTGGTCGTCACCGACACCGGCTGCGACATACTCACCGATTCACCAAAGGACATCTCGTGCCTGCAATTAGCACCAACGAACTGAAGAACGGCGTCACCCTCGAACTGGACAAGGGATTGTTCAGCGTGGTGGAGTTCCAACACGTTAAGCCCGGTAAGGGTGGCGCGTTTGTGCGCACCAAACTGCGCAACGTCCGTACCGGAGCAGTGATCGAGCGCACGTTCAACGCGGGAGTGCGGGTCGAACAGGCGATCATCGACCGTCGGGACATGCAGTTCTTGTACAAGGACGGCGACGACTTCGTGTTCATGGACACCGACACGTACGAGCAGATCAACGTTCAGCCGGTCACCTTGGGTGACGTTGCCGACTACTTGGTGGAGTCTGCGACGGCGCAAATTGCCTTGTACGGAACGGAGATCGTCGCAGTCGAGATCCCGGCATCCGTGGAGTTGACCATCGCCCAAACCGAGCCCGGCATTCAGGGTGACCGTGTTTCCGGTGCCCGCAAACCCGCCACGCTGCAAACCGGCAAGGTCATTCAGGTGCCGCTTTTCATCAACATCGGCGATCGAGTCAAGGTGGACACCCGAACGGGTGACTACGTGACCCGCGTCTAAGTGCGAACGACGTTCGGCGGATTCCGTGGTGAGTAGTTCAACGCCCGCCGACGGTGCAACGCCGGGCGGCACAACGCCCGACGACAGCGCCGATTGGAATCGCGACTTCGATCCGCGTTCGGATGCCCGCGAACGCGCCCTCAACATCCTGTTCGAGGCCGATGTGCGGGGGTGTGCATCGCGCGAGGTGGTCGAGCGAATCCAAGTGCCGCTCGATGCGCTCACCACACTCCTGGTGGACGGTGTGGAGCAGCATCGTGCGCGCATCGACGAGCTGATCTCTTCGCACAGTCATGCCTGGTCGATCGACCGCATGGCCACTACCGACCGGAACGTCCTTCGGGTGGCCACGTTCGAACTGATTGGTCGCGCAGACATTCCTACGGCCGTGGTGCTGAACGAAGCTGTCGGACTGGCCAAACGATACGGCACCGACGATTCCGGGCGATTCGTCAATGGCATGTTGTCGGCAATCGCCCGAACCACACGCGAAGGCGCCAAGCCGGTCACCGACTAGAACTCTTCCATGGCAGTTGAACTGCACACCGCGCTTGGGACGCTGCGGCGCAGGCTGGCGCAGGTCACGGTGTGGCACTCGATCGCCATTTCGCTCACCGTGTTGTACACCGTGTGGCTCGCAGTACGCACCACTCGAAATCACTTCGGGCTCGGAACTTCTGCGTACGACTTCGGTTTGTACGACCAAGGCGTGTGGTTGCTGTCGCAAGGCAAGGCACCGTTCGTCACGTTGATGGGTCGCAACCTCTTCGGCGATCACACATCCTTCATCCTGTTGCCGCTCGTTCCGTTGTATTGGGTGGTGGGCTCCACGGCCTTGCTGTTCGTCGTGCAGGCAGTCGTGCTCGGACTCGGGGCACTTCCCGTATGGAAGATCTCGAGACAGCTGTTGGGATCGTTGCCAATGTCCTGTGTGGCGGTGGTGGCGTACCTACTGCATCCAGCGCTCACCTACACCGGGCTGGAAAACTTCCATCCCGACGCGGCTTTGGCGCCCCTGATCGCCTGGGCGTTGTATGCGGGTCTCACGTACCGATGGGTGCAGTACACCGTTGCGGTGCTCCTCATCTTGGCGGTGAAGGAGGACACTGCGTTGTTCGTGGTGGCACTCGGCGCCTGGGTGGCCTTGCGACGCGATCGGCAGATCGGACTCCTCACGATGCTCGGCGGATTGTGGTTTGCGGTGTTGATGCTGTTCGCGGTGATGCGTGGAATCGTCGGCGTGCCGTACCGCAATGAATGGCGATTGCCGTTCGGTGGATTCGGGGGACTCTTTCGGACCGCGTTTACCCGCCCGGACAGACTCATTCGACATTTGGTGTCCGGTGAGCGACCGCTCTACTTGCTGCAGATTCTCGCACCGGTCGGATTCATTGCATTGTTGCGACCCGAAATTGCGCTCCTTGGCACCTTGCCGTTGCTCGCAAATCTGGTGAGCACGTTTTGGTACCAAAGCCAGATCGAGTACCACTATGCGGTGCAGTTCGTGCCGATCGTGGTGATTGGCGCCATGTTCGCAATTTCGAGGATGGCCGAGCACCTTCGAAGCTGGCTGGCAGGGCTGGTGTTGGTCGGGTCACTCGTCTGTGCGGTGGCGTGGACCCCTTTGCCGTTCATGCGCGTGCAGGCTCCGGCGTGGACTCCGGACCACCCATCGGTTCCGGCCGCCCACGAAGCCATCGACCGTCTGCCACCGGAATCCGTGGTGGCGGCGTACCACACGTTGACTGCACACATGGCGCGACGCGAGCGAATCTACGTGTTTCCCGTGCCGTTTCGTCGCGTCCTTTACGGCCCCGACGTCTTTGCCAAAGGTGACCGTTTGCCGTTCGCCGACGAGGTGCAGTACGTGATTCTTCCGAGAGAGTTGGACGGCGAAGCAGAGCTCGACTGGCAACGAGAGCGTCCGTTCTTCGAAGTGGTCTACGGCAATGACTGGTGGACGGTGTACGAACGAGTACGCTGAGGTCACCGTGAAGTGAGTCCCGTGAGGCTCACACGGCAGGAGAATCAGGTGAGCAACTTGGTGATGTCGGCTGACGACGTCAGACGGGCGATAACCCGAATCGCTCACGAAATTCTGGAGCGCCAACATGGCCCCGCCCAACTCGCCATCGTTGGGTTGCAGCGCGGTGGTGCATGGTTGGCCGATGCGATCGGTGTCGCGTTGCATCAAATCGAGCCCAGCAGCTCGGTGCCGCTCGGATACCTCGACGTCAGCATGCATCGCGACGACATTGGTCTGCGTCCCGTGGTGCCGGGTGCAATCAGTCGAATCGAATTTCCCGTCGACGGGGCAACGGTGGTGCTGGTGGACGACGTGCTGTACACCGGTCGTACCGTACGGGCGGCGATGGAGGGCATCAACACCTATGGTCGCCCGCGAGCAATTCAACTCGCGGTGCTGGTGGATCGCGGTCATCGAGAACTCCCGATTCGTCCCGATTACGTCGGCAAGAATCTTCCGACGCATCTGTCCGACGATGTTCAGGCCACCAGTGAAGGTGTCGTCGTGAGTCGTGGAGCTGCATCATGAAGCACCTGCGCAGTATCGACGAGTTGGGACACGACGGGCTCGTGCGGTTGCTTGAGCTCACCAATCACATGGTGGAAGTCAACAGCCGGCCCGTTCCCAAGGTGCCCGCACTGCGGGGTCGCACGGTGGTGAGTTTGTTCTTCGAGGACTCCACCCGTACGCGATTGTCCTTCGAGACCGCGGCGAAGCGTTTATCTGCCGACACGATGACCTTCAGCGTGTCCACCTCCAGTGTCAACAAGGGTGAAAGCCTGCGAGACACCGTGGAGACCATCACCGACATGGGGGTGGATGCATTCGTCGTTCGCCACAAATCGACGGGTATCCCTTGGCAGATCAGTGACTGGACCGATGCGTCCGTGGTGAACGCCGGAGACGGATGGCACCAACATCCCACCCAGGCGCTGGTGGACTGCTTCACCGTGCGTCAAGCGCTGGGCTGCGAGCGATTCGACGGTCTCACGCTCACCATCGTTGGCGATATCAAGCACAGCCGTGTTGCGCGCAGCAACATCAGTGCATTCAGCATGTTGGGGGCAAAGGTCGTCCTCGTGGCCCCACCAACGCTGCTCCCACCGGATGTGTCGCATTGGCCGGTGGAGGTGTCGCATCGCCTCGACGATGTGCTTGCACGCACCGACATCCTCTACATGTTGCGACTACAGAGTGAGCGCATGTCGCAAGGTCACGTTCCGAATCTTCGTGAGTACGCCGAAACGTTCGGACTCGATGCCGCTCGAGTCGGTAGGTTGCCATCGCGGGCGGTACTCATGCATCCCGGACCGATGAATCGAGGAGTCGAGATGATGGTGGATCCTTCGACCTTGCCCAATTCGCTGATTCATCAACAGGTGTCCAACGGCGTGTCGGTACGCATGGCGGTGTTGTTCGACTTGCTGGCGGGGGAATCCTCCACCTCGCATCTCGCTCAGGTGGCGTCATGACACGTTCGGCTGGAATCCAATCGACTGCACGCACGGTGCTGAAAGGTGGCCGCGTCGTCGACTCGCGCGGTGAGCAGCAAGTCGACGTGGCCATCCAGCACGGTGTGGTGGTGGAAGTTGGCGCGCGACTCGAGGGTGATCACGCCGTGGACGCAGCCGGTTGCATCGTTGCCCCCGGCTTCGTCGATCTCCATGCGCACTTGCGTGAGCCCGGCAAGGAAGAAGCCGAAACCATCGAGACGGGAAGTCGGGCCGGAGCGAAAGGTGGGTACACCGCACTCGTGGCCATGCCCAACACGGATCCGCCGCAGGACAGTGTTGCGGTGATCGATTTCGTACGTGAACAGGGCAAGCGTGCTGGTCTGGTCGAAGTGGTGCCGAGCGGCTGCATCACGCTCGGCAGAAAAGGTGAAGCACTGGCGCCGATGGCCGAGCTCGCGGCCGCAGGCGTGCGGATCTTCACCGATGACGGCAACGGGGTGCAGGACGAATTGCTCATGCGGCGGGCCATGGAGTACGGCAAGGGACTCGGCGTCACGCTGGCCCAACACTGTGAGGTGGCAAGTCTCACCAAGGGTGCCGTCATGAACGAGTGCCAATGTTGCACGTCGCTCGGGTTGCCGGGTTGGCCGTCACTTGCCGAGGAGCTGATGGTATTCCGCGACATCGAGTTGGCGAGGCTCACCGGTGCACGTGTGCATTTTCTGCACTTGTCGACCGCGCGAAGCGTGGAGTTGGTGCGGTCCGCCAAACGCGACGGGCTTCCCGTGACGGCGGAAGTGACGCCGCACCATTTGTCGCTCGACGACACTCGTCTCGCCACCTTCGACACGGTGTTCAAGGTGAATCCGCCGCTGCGCTCGCACGGTGATATTGCTGCTTTGCGCGCCGGGGTGAAGGACGGCACGATCGACGCACTCGCCACCGATCATGCGCCGCATCCACGACGCGACAAGGAGTTGTCCTTGGATAACGCCCCACCGGGGATGCTCGGGTTGGAAACTGCACTTGGAGTTGCACTCGGGGTACTCGATGTCGACCTGGTGCACCTGGTTCGCATCATGTCTATTCAGCCCGCGCAGATCGCCGGTATCGCCGATCGACACGGACGAGACGTGGAGATTGGTGCACCCGCCAACATGGTGGTGTTTGATCCCAACATCACCTGGCAGGTATCACCTGACTCGCTGGCCAGCAAGAGTCGGAACACTCCGTACGCGGGCATGACCCTGCGCGGAAAGGTGCGCCACACCTTCTTCAATGGAGCCGCGACGGTGCTGGACGGAGAAGCACGACGATGACCTCGTTGCGACACGCGCTATTGGTGCTCGGGGACGGCAGTGTTTTCGAGGGCGAGGCCATCGGGGCGGATGTGCCGGTGGCTTCGGGCGAGGTGGTGTTCCACACGGGAATGAGCGGATACCAGGAAGTGATGACCGATCCGAGTTATGCCGGCCAGATCATCACGTTCACCACGCCCCACATCGGCAACTACGGCATGAGTCGTCACGACAACGAGAGCGGCAAGGTGTTCGCGCGCGGTGTGATCATTCGCGAGATGGCACGACGACGCAGCAACTGGCGCAGCGACGAGCCCCTCGACGTGTTCCTGCGTGCGCGCAACGTGGGTGGTATCACCGGCATTGACACGAGGCGACTCACGCGACTGCTGCGTGACACCGGTTCGTTGATCGGCGCCTTCGGTACCGCTGATGAAGCCACCTTGCGCGCCACCTTGTCGACGGAGAAGGGAACCGCCGGACGAAATTTGGTTGCTCAAGTGTCCACCTTGTCCTCCTATGACGTGCCGAACACGGCGAAGAAAGGCGTGAAGCCGTTTTCCGTTGTTGCCTACGACTTCGGTATCAAGCGAACGATCCTTGACTGTTTGAGTGAGATAGCCGACGTGCACGTGGTGCCTGCGCGAACACCCGCTGCCGAGATCCTCGCCCGGAAGCCTGACGGGGTGTTCCTCTCCAACGGCCCCGGTGATCCGGAGATGGTGTTGGATGCCCCGAACGCGATTCGCGACATCATTGCCGCCGACGTTCCACTCTTTGGAATTTGTCTCGGTCACCAATTGCTTGGCTTGGCGCTCGGTGGTCGAACGTTCAAGTTGCCCTATGGGCATCATGGCGCCAACCATCCGGTTCGCGACGTGGCGACGGGCAAGGTGGAGATCACCAGCCAGAACCATAACTTCTGCGTTGATCCCGAGTCGATTGCCGACAGGGTGCGCGTGACGCACGTGAACTTGAACGACAACACCAACGAGGGCATGGCGGTGCGCGGTGCGCGAGCCTTCAGTGTGCAGTACCACCCGGAGGCGGGCCCCGGGCCGCACGACTCGCGGTACTTGTTCGACAGATTCGCCGACGTGATGCGTGGTGGTTCCTGATGCCACGTCGTAGTGATCTCGCCAGCATCCTGGTGATCGGTTCGGGACCGATCGTCATTGGTCAGGCGTGCGAGTTCGATTACTCGGGTACGCAAGCGTGCCGCGTCCTACGCGCCGAGGGTTATCGCGTGATCCTTGCCAACTCCAATCCGGCGACGATCATGACCGATCCCGACTTTGCCGACCGCACGTACATCGAGCCGCTCACGCCCGACGTGCTGGCGGCCATCATCGAGCGGGAAAAACCCGATGCGGTGCTTCCGACGTTGGGCGGCCAGACTGCGCTCAATTTGGCGATGGCGCTCTTCGAGCGGGGCTTGGCCGGGGTTCCCGGGACACCCGAACTCATCGGCGCCAATGCCGAAGCCATCGCAACGGCCGAGGATCGTGAGAAGTTCAAGGTGGCGATGCAGGAAATCGGTTTGAAGGTTCCCAAGAGCGGGATTGCGCACTCGCTGAAAGAAGCAGAGACCGTCCTGAAGAGCATCAAATTGCCCGTCATCATTCGACCGGCGTACATCCTCGGCGGTCGTGGCACCGGCATCGCAACCACGCCAGCGGAATTCAAACACATCGTTTCGGCAGGTCTGGCGGCGAGCCCGATCAACGAGGTGCTGATCGAAACCTCGATCAAGGGCTGGAAGGAGTACGAGCTCGAGGTGATGCGTGATCGTGCGGACAACTGCGTGATCATCTGCTCGATCGAGAACATCGACGCGATGGGTGTTCACACGGGGGACAGCATCACCGTGGCACCCGCAATGACATTGTCGGACACCGAATACCAAGAAATGCGCAACGCCGCGTTTGCCTGTATCCGCAGGGTGGGCGTGGAGACCGGTGGCTCCAACGTGCAGTTTGCCGTGAATCCCGAGAACGGCGATCAGGTGGTCATCGAAATGAATCCGCGCGTGTCGCGTTCGTCGGCATTGGCATCGAAGGCAACCGGATTCCCGATCGCAAAGATCGCCGCAAAGTTGGCCGTTGGCTACACCCTGGATGAGATTGCCAACGACATCACCAAGAAGACTCCGGCGAGCTTCGAGCCAACGATCGACTACGTGGTGACGAAGGTTCCGCGTTGGGCCTTCGAGAAATTCGATGGAGCCAGCAACACCCTCGGCACGCAAATGCGCAGCGTCGGCGAAGCGATGGCGATTGGGCGAACCTTCCCCGAGAGCTTGCAGAAAGCCTTGCGGTCGTTGGAAATCGGTCGTGCAGGTCTCAACTGCGATGCAGCCGAGAAGAACTTCGAGTCGATGGATGACGTGCAGCTGCTCGCAGCCATCGAAACCCCAACTCCGGACCGCATCTTCCAAGTGGGCGAGTGCATACGTCGCGGGTACGAAATCGATGAACTTCATGCGGCAACCGGGATCGATCCGTGGTTCCTCGACCAGATGAAAGCCATTTATGAAGAGCGCACCGTCGTGCAGGATGCATCTCCGCAATCGCTCGATCGCCGCGCCTGGCGACGGGTGAAGCGGTTGGGCTTCAGCGATGCACAGTTGGCATGGCTGTGGGATACGGACGAACAGTCCGTTCGATCGGCGCGCGAGCAGGCGGGTGTGCTGCCGACCTACAAATCGGTGGACACCTGCAGTGCAGAATTCGCCGCCGAGACGCCGTACTTCTACTCCACCTACGAAGACGAGTCGGAAGTGCGACCCTCCACGAAGGATCGGGTCATCATCCTGGGGAGTGGCCCCAATCGCATCGGTCAGGGAATCGAATTCGACTACTGCTGCGTTCATGCCAGCTTTGCGTTGCGTGAGGCGGGTTTCGAAACCGTGATGCTGAACTGCAATCCAGAAACGGTGTCGACCGATTACGACACCTCCGATCGTTTGTACTTCGAACCACTCACCACCGAAGACGTGCTCAACGTGATTGCGGCAGAAACGAAAGCAGCGGGCAAGGCACCGAAGTTGATCGTGTCGCTCGGCGGTCAAACCCCGTTGAAGCTCGCTTCATCGTTGCCAGCCGAACTCATCGCAGGGACGTCCCCGACGTCGATCGACCTCGCCGAAGATCGGGAACAGTGGAACGCACTGTGCAACCGCCTGGGCATCGCCCAGCCGCCGGGTGCCACGGCAACCGATCTCGTCGGTGCGCGAGCAGTGACTGCCTCCACCGGATACCCGGTGTTGGTGCGGCCCAGCTACGTGCTTGGCGGTCGTGCGATGCGAATCGTGCACGACGATCAACAGCTCGTCGATGCGATGGCGGAGATGGAGCGATTCGGTTCGCTCGGACGCGAGGGGGGATTGTCGTCGAGTCGGCCGGTGCTCATCGATCGTTTCTTGCAGGATGCCACCGAGGTGGATGTCGATGCAATCCGTGATGCATCCGGTGAAGTACTTATTGGCGGGATCATGGAGCACGTTGAAGAAGCGGGAATCCACTCCGGCGACTCCGCGTGTGCACTGCCCCCGCAGAATCTCTCGACTCAAGCGCTAGCCACGATCGAGGACTACACGCGGAAGATCGCTGACGCACTCGATGTTCGCGGACTCATCAACGTGCAGTTCGCGGTTGCCGACGGAACGGTGTACGTCATCGAGGCAAATCCCCGTGCCAGTCGCACGGTGCCGTTCGTTGCCAAGGCAACGGGTGTGCCCCTGGCGATGGTGGCCAGTCGGGTGATGTTGGGTGCGACGTTGGCACAGTTGCGAGCCGAAGGTTTGGTGCGCGCACCGGCCACCGGACACGTGAGCGTGAAGGAAGCAGTGCTGCCGTTCAATCGATTCCCGGAAGTGGACACCACGTTGGGGCCGGAGATGCGTTCCACCGGCGAAGTCATGGGCATCGACCGCACGTTCGGTCGAGCGTTCATCAAAGCGCAATCGGCGGCAGGAACGGAGTTGCCGCAGAGTGGCCGGGTGTTCGTGTCGTTGAATGATCGCGACAAGTCGGCTGCGGTGGAGATTGGTCGGGCGCTCGTCGAAGTGGGCTGCACGGTGGTGGCCACGAGCGGGACCGCAGCAGTGCTGACGGCGGGAGGAGTCCCCGTGGACCGCATCGTGGGGAAGGTGTCGCAACGCGGCACTTCAAACACAGTGTCGCAGCGCGGCACCGAACCCCTAGGCGATGCCGTGACGCTCATCGAATCGGGCGACATCGTGTTCGTCGTCAACACACCCCAGGACAGCGGCACTCATCGCGACGGCGAAGCCATTCGCAAGGCCGCCAACGTAAAGGGTGTTGCGCTGGTGACCACCGTTCGTGCCGCGCGTGCTGCCGTCCAAGGAATGCGGGAGCGTCGCGACGAACCGCTCGCGATTCGTTCGCTGCAGGAATACCACGGTGTCTAACTCGCTCGCGCTCCCGATGGTGCGCGTGGGAGCCGTCGAACTTCCCGGGCCGGTGCTTCTGGCCTCCGGGACTGCTGGTCATTCCGATGAATTGGCGGCGTACATGGATCTGTCGGCGCTCGGCGGCGTCGTGGTGAAGTCGGTGGCATCGTTCGAGTGGCAGGGGAATCCGGCGCCGCGTTTGCACGCACTATCGGGCGGCATGATCAATGCCGTTGGTCTCCAAGGTCGAGGTGTCGAGCAGTGGATTGCACGTGATCTGCCGAGGCTGCGTGCGTGTGGCGCTCGCGTCGTTGCAAGTATCTGGGGGTTCCGCGAGAGCGAGTACGAAGCGGCAGCGCTCGCGCTCATCGATGTTGCCGCCGATCTCACGGCAGTCGAGGTGAACTTGTCGTGTCCCAACGTTGAGCATGCGCGCAGCATGTTCGCGCACGATGCAGTTCAGTCGTCGCGAGTGGTATCAGCCGTACGACGCGCGTTGCCCAACGTTCCGATCTGGGCGAAGTTGAGCCCCAACACCGATCGTCTGGTGGAGATTGCCGGCGTGGTGTCGAGTGCCGGGGCCGATGCGCTGGTGTTGGTCAACACCGTCCTGGGAATGGCAATCGACACGGAAACCAGACGACCCGTACTCGGCAACGGTGGGGGTGGTGTCAGCGGGGCAGCGATGCATGCGATGGCGACACGCAGCGTGTTCGATGTCCGGACTGCATTGCGTGATGTTCCGATCATCGGGGTGGGAGGCGTCTCGTGTGCCAACGATGCGCTGGAGCTGATGATGGCGGGAGCCAACGCCGTGCAAGTTGGAACTGCAACGTTCGCCGACCCACGTGCGGCGATGAAGATCCAACGGAGGATGTTGCGTTGGGCACACCGTCGACGTGTGTCCTCATGGGACGAGATCATCGGGAGCGCGCACTAGCCTTCCGTTATGGCAGTGACGCCAGTGATAGATCGGCGTAGCGATGAAGTGATGCAACGCCTCACGCGTCTGCGCAACGGAATCGACCAATTGGTGGCATCGGTTCGCGACGGACATGTGACGCTGGCTGATGTGTTTGCTCGGGCAGATGGTGTTGCGGTCGTTGATTCGTCAGAGACGGTTTCTGACGATGCGCAAGTTTGCTCGTTCGTGTATCTCGTCAAAGTTGCCGAAGCCGTGCCCGGCGTTGGCAAGGTGCGGGCGCGACGGATACTCGAAGCACATGGTTTGGGTGAGCGCACCCGTGTTGGAGCGGTTGCTCACGGGGTTCGAGCGGCGCTCGTCGAGGCATTGACATGAGCGGACTGGTGTTCGTGGTGTCGGGACCCGGTGGAGTAGGCAAAAGCACGGTGGTGGGTGAACTGATGAAGCGCGATGCGAACCTGTGGTTGAGTCGTTCGTGGACCACGCGGGAACGCCGGCCGGGCGAGGCAGAAGACGCCTACAACTTCGTTACCCGCCCCGAATTCGAGGCCAACATCGACAACGGTGGATTCCTCGAGTGGACCAACTTCCTGGGCAACTACTACGGCACGCCCACTCCTGTCGCACCGGCAGGAAAGGACATCGTGTTGGAAATCGAGGTCGACGGCGCAAGTCAGATCAAGAAGCAACACCCCAACGCCGTACTGATCTTCGTGTTGCCGCCTTCCCGCGAAGAGCAGCGCGAGCGCCTCATGGTGCGAGGCGACGACGAGCGCAAGGTCGACCAGCGACTACGCAAGGCCGAGGAAGAGGAGCCCATCGGCATCGCCCTGGCCGACCACGTGATCGTCAACCAGACCATCGACAAGACCATCGCCGACATGCTGGACATCATCGCTGGGGCACGCCGCGCCGCTAGCCTTTAGGGGTCCTGAGCCGCGAGCTCGGGCCAATCGAAGTCCAATCGTCCAAGGAGCCCTGTGAGCAACACCCCCGAAAGTTCGATGATGTCTCCCGCGATCGAAAACCTGATGGGTCGCACCAAGTCCAAGTTCAGCCTCGTGACGTTGGCTGCCAAGCGTGCTCGTGAAATCACCGAGTACTTCGGAAACCTCCAGACGGGAAGCGTGGTTGGTCCGACGGTGGAGTCCGTGAGCACCAAACATCTCTCAGTGGCATTCGAGGAAATTGCAGCCGACAAGGTTCGCTTCGTGCCGAAGACTCTTGAAGAGATTCGCGCCGAGATTGCCGAGCTGCAGCGTCAGGAAGACGAAGCCAACGCACTCGCTGCTTCGCAGGACGCCGAAGCACAGCCCGAGTAAGTCTCGCGCATGGTTCGCAAGTACACCTTCACCTCGGAGAGCGTCACCGAGGGTCACCCCGACAAGATGGCTGATCAAATCAGCGACTCGGTACTGGACGCGATTCTTGCCGAAGACCCACAGGGCCGCGTTGCGTGTGAAACGTTGCTGACCACCGGTCTCTGCGTCGTTGCCGGTGAGATCACCACGTCGGCGTACGTCGACATTCCCAAATTGGCGCGAAGTGTCATCAAGGACATCGGCTACGACAACGCAGCGTACGGTTTCGACGGCAACACGTGCGGAGTCATCATCAGCATCGACGAGCAGTCGAGTGACATCGCCATGGGTGTCGACAAGAGCGAAGAGTTGCGCGGCGGCAAGAGCGGCGAAGATCGTCTGAACTCGCAGGGCGCCGGCGACCAGGGAATGATGTTCGGTTATGCCTGCAACGAAACCCCCGAGTTGATGCCACTGCCAATCTTCATGGCGCACCGCTTGGCTGAACAACTCACCGAGGTTCGCAAGTCGGGTGCAATCCCGTATCTGCGTCCCGACGGAAAAACACAAGTGACGTTCGATTACGAGGACGGTGTTCCCGTTCGCTTGCGTACCGTGCTGATCAGCACGCAACATGCCGACGGCATCTCCCGCGACACGGTCATTCGTCCCGATCTCATCGAACAAGTGATTCGCCCGGTGGTACCGGCGCAGTTCGCCAAGGACGACTACGCGGTGTACATCAACCCGACGGGTGAGTTCGTGAAAGGTGGACCACACGCCGACACGGGGTTGACGGGTCGCAAGATCATCGTCGACACGTACGGCGGAATGGGTCGTCACGGTGGGGGTGCGTTCAGCGGCAAGGACCCATCGAAGGTCGACCGATCCGCTGCGTACGCGGCACGCTGGGTGGCCAAACACGTGGTGGCATCCGGTGCTGCCCGTCGTTGCGAGGTGCAGGTGGCGTATGCCATCGGGATGGCCCAACCCATCAGCATTTTGGTGGAAACTTTCGGCACCAACTCCATTGACGAGTCACAGATCGAGCAAGCGGTGCGAGACACCTTCGACCTGCGCCCGGCCGCAATCGTGCGCGATCTCGACCTCAAGCGTCCGATTTATCGCAAGACTGCCGCCTACGGCCACTTCGGTCGTAACAACCCGGAATTCACCTGGGAACAGCTGTCTCGTCTCGACGCCTTCAAGAAGGCCGCGAAGCTCTAGCTGCTTCGACACGGGCTGTCTCAACGTCTACGTTCCACCGACTGCCTACCCTCGTAGGTGCCGTGTCACGAATTGCCCGAGTCGTCGTCGATGTCACGGGCGTCGACAAACCCTTCGACTACCTCATTCCCGACGAACTCGTATCCGCAGTCGTCGTAGGTGCGCGGGTGCGGGTTCCGCTGCATCGCCGCGAAGTTCCCGGTTGGGTGTCCGCGGTGTTGGACTCGCAGCACAGCGATGTCGATGCTTCGCGTTTGCTCACGATCAAGAAAGTGACCTCGATTGGACCAACTTCCGAAGTTGTCGCGCTCGTCGAGTGGGCGGCAATTCGCTGGGCATCACGACGGCGTCCGTTTCTCGTTTCTGCATCACCCGACCGCCGCGTGCCGCGATTGGTCGCACCTCGCTATTCGTCACGCGCCACGACGACCGTTGACGGTCCAGTTCAGCGGTTGCTGGGCATCGGAGGCGGGGTGGTGCAATGCGGACCTGCGTCAAGTCACGCTGAAGTGCTCGCCTCGGCGTCCTCCACGGGTCCGATCATCGTGGTGGCGCCAACCGTGGTGCAGGCCCGACGTTTGGCCGCCGAGAGTCGTCGCATGGGTTTGACCACTGCCGTGTACCCCGACGAGTGGGTGTCGGCCGCTTCGGGCGTGGATGTCGTTGTCGGCGCTCGATCCGCAGTGTGGGCGAGTGTGCCCGCACTGTCGTGCATGGTGGTGATCGACGAGCACGACGACACATTGCAAGAGGAACGTTCACCAACCTGGCATGCGCGAGACGTCGCAATCGAGCGTGCTCGCCGAGCTGATGTGCCGTGCTTGTTGGTGTCGCCAGTGCCGACGTTGAACGCTCGACAGTGGGCAGGTGGTCGAATCGCGCTCACCGACGATGCCGCGAACTGGCCGGCGGTTCGAATCATCGACCGCAACAGCGATGAACGATGGGCGTCCTCGCTGGTGACATCGCCGCTCATCGAGCTGCTTCGGGACGACCGCAAGCGTGTGGTGTGTGTGCTCAACGTTAAGGGTCGTGCGCGAGCACTGGCCTGCGACTCGTGTCGCAGCATTGCCAGGTGCGAGGCATGTGGTGCAGCAGTCGCCCAGCCGGATGAGCATCAACTCGTGTGTTCGCGTTGTGCTGCGGCACGACCCGTCGTGTGTTCGTCGTGTGGCTCCCAGAAGTTGCGTTCCATCCGCATCGGAGTCTCGCGTCTACGGGACGAGTTGGAAGCTGCAGCCGGGCGACAGGTGCAGGAGATTTCACCCACCACCACGTCGATCGATCCACGTGCCTCGGTGTTCGTTGGCACCGAGGCGGTGTTGCATCGCATCGACCGGGCCGACGCGGTGGTGTTTCTCGACATCGACGCCGAACTCTTGGCCCCTCGGTTTCGTGCCAGCGAGCAGGCACTCGACCTTCTGGCGCATGGTGCACGGTTGGTTGCTCGCGGTGGTGAACTCGTCGTCCAAACTGCGGTTCCGCAGCACGAGGTTCTGGCGGGTTTGGTTGCCGGCGACCTCACAGCCCACGTGGCGGCCGAAACCGAACGTCGACGGAGGTTGAACTTGCCGCCCTTCGGTGCCCTAGCGGAGGTCAGTGGCAAAGGCACCGCCGAGGTCGTTGATCAGCTGTCGCAGTCATTGCTGGTGCAGGTGGCCATGGGGGATGAGCGTGCACTCGTACGCGCGCAGTCATGGGAAGCCCTGAGCGAAGCGTTGGCAGCCATTGATCGCCCCAAGGAGCGGGTTCGCATCGCTGTGGATCCAGCCCGCGTCTAACTTTCGCGCCAATTCCTCACCTTGTCGCAAGTTTCTTGCTCGTTTGGTGATATTGAGGCACACAACGAGGTGGTGCGAAGTACTTGACAAGTTTGCAAATCCAAAGGATGCTCCCATGACAATGACACTTGAGAATCCATCAACGTCGGATGACTCGCGTGGCAACCTGCCGCCGGAGTATTCCTCCCTCGACTTCAATGCGCCGGCCACGGTCGGGGTGGTCCTGTATGAGAGTCAGCGAATTCGCAGCGAACTCCGTGGCGAGGACCGCCGAATGGAGAACTCGCTTCGCTCGGACATGGCGGCGATGGAGAAATCCATTCGGGCGGATATGTCGAAGATGGAGCAGGCGATTCGGGCGGACATGGTGGCGATGGAGCGCTCGCTGCGTGAGGAGATGGCCCGCAACACTCGCACGCTCTTGACCACCATGATCACGCTCAACGGCATCACCATTGCTGCCGTTGGCGCGATGATCAAGTTCCTCTAACAGTGAACGGGCTACACGTCGATGCCGCGAGGCAAGCGCTCACGGTCGTAGTTCAGCAAACTCAGTCCTTGTCGACACGCAAACCGGTCGGTCATGCCACCCACGTAGGTGACGGCCTGTCGGAGTGCATCATTGCTCTTTGGTGCACCGACGCCGTCACGAAACGCCACTGCCATGTGGTCGGGGTGAGCGTGGTAGTGCTCGACGAGCGCACGTAAGAGATCGATGACGGCTTGCGCCTGGGAGCGGGATGCCTCGCGCATGTAGATGTTGTCGTAGTTGAACTTACGAAATGCCGCGAGTGCGTCGGCAACTTGGCTGGTCATCCCGATGCGTCCGGAGTCGCGGGCTGCATCGATCATTGCGGTGATGAAGGACTTCAGTTGTGAGCCGCGTGTGACTCCGCAGTGCGCACGCACAACGTCGGGGAGTGTTTCGGCGACGACCAATCCCGTTGACACGGCGTCTTCGTAGTCGTGGCACACGTAGGCAATGCGATCGGCCCACGACACCACTTCGCCCTCGGGTGTTGCCGGAGCGGGCCGCGACCAGGAATGGTTGCGAATCCCATCCAGTGTTTCGCGGCAGAGGTTGAGCGATGACAGCGCCACATCGGCACCCCACACGGCGTGGTCGTAGCCACCCTCCACGTAGGGCGAGAGCGCATCCTCGCTCGCATGGCCGCCAGGACCGTGACCGCAGTCGTGGCCAAGGGCGATGGCTTCGGTGAGTGCAACATTCAGGCCGAGCGCTCGCGAGACGGAAACGGCAACCTGGGCCACTTCGAGCGCGTGCGTCAGGCGTGTTCGCTGGTGATCCTCGGGGAAGACGAAAACCTGCGTTTTCCCCGCCAGTCGGCGGAACGAGGATGCGTGGAGAATTCGGTCGCGATCGCGCTCGAAACACGTGCGAAATGCATCGGGCTCTTCGGGGGTGTGGCGGTTGCCTGCACCGAAGGATCGCGTTGCATGGGGTGCAAGGAATTCGGACTCGTGGGCTTCGCGCGCGTCGCGGGGCACCAAATCCAAACGTCCGGTGCCGGCCCAAGAATCAGCATGGGCAAAGCGAATGTTGCCGTCGCTCGCATGGCCGTGCATGGTGGATGCCCATGATTCGGCGCGCGATGTCATGCCTCAACGATACGTACGGGGTATGCGCTTGTAGCGTGATTATTCGCCACAACGGCACGAGTTGTCACCAGGAGTTCACCCCACATGAGTGCGTTTGTTGACGAAGCGCAACTGAACGTGCGTGGTGGCGACGGTGGCGCGGGTTGCGTGAGTTTCCGCCGCGAAGGTCCGGTGGTGTACGGCGGTCCGAACGGTGGCGACGGTGGCGACGGTGGTGCGGTATGGCTGATCGCCGACCACAACGTGGCGTCCCTGGTGGCGTTCCGTGATCATCCGCATCGTCGTGGCGAAGACGGTGTGTCGGGAATGGGGAAGGATCTTCACGGACGACGCGGGAAAGACTTGGAAGTGAAGGTGCCGGAGGGCACCATCGTGCGCGACCTCTACGGTGGCGAAATTCTTGCCGACTTGCGCACGCATGGCATGCGATGGATGGCCATTCCCGGCGGTCAAGGCGGTCGCGGCAATGCACGGTTCCTCACCAACAAGCGTCGCGCGCCGAAATTTGCCGAACAAGGCGAGCACGGTCCGACGCGGTGGCTCAAGCTCGAGCTCAAGTTGATGGCCGATGTCGCACTCGTTGGGTATCCGAACGCCGGCAAGAGCACCTTCATCTCGACGGTGTCGGCTGCCAAGCCGAAGATCGCAAACTATCCCTTCACCACGTTGGAGCCCCACCTCGGCGTGGTGCGTTTGGGCGAGGAAACGGAGTTCGTGATCGCCGATATTCCCGGACTCATCGAAGGCGCCAGCGAAGGTCGTGGACTTGGGCACCAGTTCCTGCGGCACATCGAACGAGCGCGAGTGTTGTGCATCCTTGCCGATCTGGTATCGATAGAGGGTGTCGCGCCAGAAACTCAGGTCGAAGTGCTGCTGCATGAGCTGCAGGCCTACCGCCCCGAGTTGTTGGAACGGCCGCGACTGATCGTTGGTACGAAGCTCGACGCCGTCGACGCCGACACCAAGGCTCGTTGGGAGAACGCTGGATGGCGCACGATGTCCTCGGTTACCGGTGCAGGGGTGCGCGAGGTGGTGGGAGCTTTGGCCGAGTTGGTGTACGAGGCGCGCGAAGTTCCGGCGGTTGACAACACCGAGATCACGATTCGTCCCGAACCCGATGGCACGCGTGTGGAGAAGGTCGGCGACAACGAGTTCCGTCTACATGGGCGCGCAGTTGAGCGTGCGGTTGCACTCAGTGATGTGTCGTCTCCGGATGCGCTCAATTACATCGACGATCGCCTCACGGGTTTGGGAGTTCCGCGCCTCCTTGCGCGAGCAGGTGCACACGATGGCGCGACGATTCACATCAAGGAATTCAGCTTCGAGTACACGCACGTGGTGGGCTGAGGTGTTGCGATGAGGGTCGTTGCCAAGATCGGCACATCATCGATTACCGACGAACTTGGAGCCATCAATGTGTCGATGGTGCAGTCGTTGTGCGCACAAGTTGCCCAGCTGCGTGGTGAGGGCCATGAGGTGCTGGTGGTGACGAGTGGTGCGGTGGCTGGTGGCGTTGCAGCGCTGGGCTTGTCGCAGCGGCCCACCGACACGGCCACGCTTCAGGCGCTGGCCGCTGCAGGTCAGAGTCGTCTCATGGGTCACTACAACACGGCGCTCGACGCACATGGTTTGGTTGGTGCACAGGTGTTGTTGGTGCCGAACGATTTCATGGATCGTGCGCAGTATCTCCATGCGCGACAGACCATGTTGCGACTGTTGGAGCTTGGATGCGTCCCGATCATCAACGAGAACGATGCAATTGCCAGCGACGAGATTCGCTTCGGCGACAACGACCGAATTGCGGCCTTGGTAGCCCACAGCGTGGATGCCGACGTCCTGGTACTACTCACGGACACGGACGGCTTGTTCACGTCCGACCCGTCCACGGACTCCTCGGCAACACTCATCGAGCATGTGTCGGCGTCCGATGAGCTCATGACCGTGCGTGCAGGTGCCTCGGGTACGGCGCGGGGAAGTGGCGGCATGGCGTCCAAGTTGGCCGCGGCTCGAATCGCCAGTTGGTCGGGTGTGCGTACGGTCATCGCGCGCGCATCACGCTCCGCGGTGTTGCAAGATGCGGTGACGGGTGCAACGGGTGTTGGCACCACCTTTTCGGCTCACGATCGCAGCCTGACCGCACGAAAGTTGTGGATTGCCTTTGCAGCACAGTCCGCCGGCCGAGTCACGGTCGACGACGGCGCACGATCGGCTCTCGTCAACAGAGGTGTATCGCTTCTGCATGCGGGCGTTGTGGAGGTTCGTGGCGGATTCGCGGCTGGCGATGTGGTGGACATCGCGGATGTCTCCGGCGCGGTGGTGGCCCGTGGTCTGGTCCGCGTGGATGAGCGTCAGGCTGCAGCAGCGGCGGGCAAGAAGAGTTCGGAGTTGGCCGACGACGTCCCGGTCGAGCTCGTGCACCGAGACGATCTCATCGTCTACTAAGCAACAGCCCCATTCATCGTCCGCCGAGCAACAGACCCGGCAGGTGCGGTGTGCCGTGCCTGCGTGCCATCGCTTCCACTGCTACGACGGCAAACACCAGGTAGGAGATGGCAAATGCCAATCCCAAGCCGAGTACGTCGAAGCGATTCGCCAGAGGGATAGCCAGCACGACGTTGAGTGAGTTCTGTCCCACGTTGATGACGAACGGTGTGCGTGTGTCGCTGTGGCTGTAGAAGCCGCGAAGTGCGAACAGGTACAACGAAAAACCAACCAAACCAATGCTCAGACCACCGAGAGCACGAGCGGTGGTGGTGACGGCGTCGTCGCTGAACGCACCCCAACCGAGAAGCACGCGGACGATCGGTTCGGCAAACAGCGACAATGCGAACGACGGAACGATCGTGAGTGCCAACGTCATACGGGCACCGCTGACGAATCGCTGCGTGAACTCACCGTGATTCCGCTGCGCAACGGCTCGCGCCAGGAGTGGGGCGGTGGTGGTCACGATGGTGACTGCGAGGAGACCGTGGGGCAGCTGGAAGATCGTCATTGCCTTCGCATACGCATCGAGTCGACCCGAGCCCGGGTCGGCCAGGTTCTTCACCACGATGAGGGCGATCTGGTTGGCAGCGATGTATCCGATGGCCCAGACGGACACGCGAAACAGTTCGCGTACGGCGGCGTGACGCGGTGCGAATGCGGGCCGGGGAAGCACTCCGGCGCGAATCGCCACCGCCATGACGATCACGGCCATTGCTGCGATTCCAAGTGTTGGCCCGAGTGAAAACCACCAAAAGAGTCGAGTGCCTGACGCGGCAGCTTCGAGCGAGACTTCGGAAATCGACGAATCATTGCGTATACCGAGAATTGCGGCAATGGCAACGAGGTTGGAGGCAACCGGAGCCCAAGCTGCTGCCAAGAAGTTTCCGTTGGCATTCAGAACTCCCGATGCCAACGCATTGAGGCCGTAGAAGAAGATCTGCAGGAGGAAGATTCTGGTCAGCGCAGTACCAACGTCATGGAACGTTGCGGCATCCCCTGACGGAGACAGTGCATACAGGCGAAAGATTGCCGGCGCAGCCACGACTGCAAGGACGGTAACTGCGGCCAGCGCAACGAGTCCGGTTCCGAACACTGCCGCCGTACCGGCACGGTCACCTCGTTCGCGCTGTGCAACGAAAAGTGGCACCAGCACCGCGGTGAGCGTGCCGCCAAGCAGGAGTTCGTAGATCACGTTCGGTGCATTGTTGCCCACGTCGAAAGCGTCCGCCAGCGCGGTCTGTCCGATTACTGCAGCGAACACGATGAGGCGAGCCAACCCCGTTACTCGTGATGCCAGCGTTCCACCAGCCACACCGAGATTGCTCGCGAACAGCGAGCGTTCAGTCATCGTGTTCAAATGCTATTGCCAGCGTTCGTTAGGGGAGCGCATCTCTGAGTAGCCTTGCCACGATGACAAACGCATTCGCCTCCGTTGCGCAGGTGCGTGATGGTCTAAAGAAAATCAACTATCTCGCCGACGACGGCATCGCCGGAGTGGTGTATCTCGCTCAACGTCTGGGTAAGCCCGTGCTCATCGAGGGCCCTGCTGGAACCGGCAAGACGCAATTGGCAAAGAGCGTTGCCGAACTCACCGGCGCACGCCTGATTCGACTGCAGTGCTACGAGGGCTTGGATGAGTCCAAGGCCCTGTACGAGTGGAACTACAAGAAGCAGCTGCTGCGTATCCAAGCGGACAAGACCAGCGATTCGTGGACGGAAGTGCACGACGACATCTTCAGCAACGAGTTCTTGCTCACCCGTCCACTGCTCGAGGCCATTTCTGCTCCGGACCCCGTCGTGCTCCTCATCGACGAAGTCGACCGCGTGGAAGTAGAAACCGAAGCACTGCTGCTCGAAGTGTTGAGCGAATACCAAGTGTCCATTCCGGAACTCGGCACCATCACCGCCAAGCAGATTCCCATGGTGTTCCTCACGTCCAACAACACACGCGAGCTGTCCGAAGCGCTCAAGCGTCGCTGCTTGTACCTCCACGTGGATTATCCGGACATGGAGCGCGAGAAGGAAATCGTGCTGGCCAAAGTGCCCGACATCAGCGCCAACCTCGCCGATCAAATCGCGCGCATCGTGCGCAGCATTCGTCAGCTGGATTTGAAGAAGGCGCCGTCGGCCAGCGAAACCCTCGACTGGGCCCGCACGCTCATCTTGTTGGGTGTCGATCACATCGATGCCGAGCAAGCCAAGGAAACGCTCCACGTCTTGCTCAAGTACCAGACCGATATCGCGAAGGCCGCCAAAGAGCTGTCGGTCGACGAGTAGGACGCCGATGCCGGTCATCGACTTGATGTCGGGTTTCGTGGGCGAACTGCGGCGCGCAGGTTTGCCGGTGAGCCTCACCGAAAACCTGGATGCGATGGAAGCCGTGAAGGTCATTCCCATCGAGGATCGCGACGCCTTCAAGTACGCGCTCGGTGCGACGTTGGTGAAGAACTCCTCCCATTGGCGGGTCTTCGAGACCATCTTCGAGGTGTATTTCTCGTTGCGAGGTTCGCAGTACAACATCGTCGATCCGAGCGAGGAACAAGCCGACGAGTTCTGGCGAGATGAACAAGATCAGGCACAACTCGGCCAAGGCGAGGGTCGGGGAGCCGGTGGCGGTGGACTCGAAGCTCTCACTCCCGAAGAACTTGCCAACATGCTCATGCGCGCCTTGATGCAGGGCGATCAAGCCATGATGCGCGCACTGGCGAGACAATCCGTTGCCCGGTTTGCGGGGATGGAGCCGGGTCGTCCCGTAGGTGGCACCTATTACCTCTACCGAACCCTTCGCAATCTGGATCTCGACAACATGCTGGCCAAATTGATGGAAGCAGGCAAGGCGTCATCGCAGCGCGAGTCCACCAGCCTCGAGCAACGCTTGGCCAAGGACGAGTACGAAATGCGTATCGAGCAATTCAAGAAGGAAGTCGAAGCGGAGATTCGCCGCCGCTTGGTCGCCGACCGCGGTGCAGAGGCAATGGCCAAGACGCTCCGAAAACCACTCCCCGAAGACGTGGAGTTCATGCACGCGAGCCGCGAGGAGATGCAGTCGCTGAAGAAGGCGCTGTTTCCGCTCACACGCAAACTCGCTGCACGGTTGGCGCGCAAGCGTCGACATGGCAGGAAGGGTCCGCTCGATTTCCGCAACACGGTTCGCCACTCGCTGAGTTATGGGGGCGTGCCAGCCGAGCCGAAGTTCAAGTACCCACGGCCTGCCAAGCCAGAATTGATGGTGGTTGCCGACATCTCGGGCAGTGTCGCGGCATTCGCTCGATTCACCCTCATGCTCGTGTACGCAATCCAGAGTCAGTTCAGCAAGGTTCGTTCGTTCGTCTTCATCGACGGCATCGACGAAGTCACCAAGCACTTCCGGGCGACCGAAGACATCCAAGAAGCGATCCACAAGGTCAACACCGAAGCCGACGTGGTGTGGGTGGACGGCCATAGCGACTACGGGCACGCGTTCGAGGTGTTCTGGGAGCGTTACGGCAAGGACATCAATCCAAAAACCACGGTGCTGCTCCTCGGAGATGCCCGCAACAATTACCACGCTTCACAAAGTTGGGTGGTGAAGGAAATGCGCAAGCACGCCCGACACGTGTATTGGCTCAATCCCGAGCCGCGATCGTATTGGAATACGGGTGACTCCATCGTGGGCGAATACGGCGGTCACACCGACGGTGTGTATGAATGTCGAAACTTGCGTCAACTCGAAGGGTTCGTCGAGAAGCTCGTATGACAGACACTCGCGTGGTGCTGGTGCGTCACGGTGAATCCTTCGCCACGGTCGAGCGTTACATCGGTGGGTTGGGTAGCTGTCGTGGGCTCACCGACCTCGGCAAAGCGCAAGCCAAGGCACTGGGGGAGCGTCTCGCGCGAACATCGGAGTTGAACGTGGATGCGGTGGTGTCGAGTTCGTATCCTCGGGCCAAGCAAACTGCCGAGATCTATGCTCCGTTCATCGGACATTCCGACATCGACATACGCCCGGGTTTCGGAGAGCACGATCCGGGCCCGATATGCGATGGAATGAAGTTCGACGAGTTCGTGGCCCAATACGGTCGCCCGGATTTCAATGGCGACCCCAACACGGTGGTGTTTCCAGGCGGCGAAACGCTCGCCCAGTTCCACGCCCGTGTGATTGCAGCTTTCGGCGAACTCGAGCGTGACTATCGCGGCAAAACGGTGATGGTCACGTGCCACGGTGGGACCATCGACGGTCTGCTACGCCATTGTTTGCAGGCCTCGCCAACAGGCAAGTTCGAGGTGTACACCAAGAATTGCTCCATCACCGAGTTGTTTCGTCCTCGGGAAAACATCTGGCGGTTGTTGCGCTACAACGACCATGCCCATCTCGCCAACCTGGTCTAGCCCGTGTCGCATGACGTTGCCGTAATCGGCGGGGGTCCGGCCGGCGCTGCTCTGGCGCATTCGCTGATGAAGCGAAACGTCGATGTGGTCGTGATATCGCCAAGCGCACCCTGGCACGCCACCTACGGGTCATGGCGTGATGACGTTGCCGATGCAGAGCTTGGGGCACCGCTCGAATCCGTCCTGCGCGGAAGTTGGGACACCGTTCGGGTGGTGGGGAATCGGGAGCACCTCTTGCAGCGCCCGTACGTGGTGTTCGACAACTCGCGGTTGCGTGCGGCGCTGATGCGCGAGGTACACGTCATCGATGACACGGTCAACGACACGGTCAACGACCCTGGCAATGACATCGCCGACAACATCGCCCACAACATCGCCCACGACGTTTCGCACGGCGGTGACACGAGCACCATTCGCATGGCGAGCGGGTCTTCGGTGGAGGCGGCATTGGTAATCGACGCCACTGGCAGTCGTCCTGTGCAACGGGGTGGAGGTGGCGCGCAAACGGCGTACGGCCTCACCGTCGATCTCGACACGGCCCAACGCCTTGGTGTACTTCCCGGAGTGTTCACGCTCATGGATTGGAGCCAGCCGCCGACGTTTCTGTACGGTGCGCCATTTGCCGACGGCTCGGTGCTCGTGGAAGAAACCTCGTTGTACGCAGATCCGCCACGATCCCTCGAGTACCTCGCAGAGCGACTTGGCGCCCGCTTGGGACCTCATGGTGCGACAACGACCAACGACGTTGAGCGCGTCACGATCCCCATGGGAGGTCCGCTGCCCGACCGCACCGCGCGCGTGGTGGCATTCGGTGCATCCGCCGGATACGTGCACCCGGTAACGGGGTACTCAGTGGCTGCATCCCTGCGCGCTGCACCGCGGGTGGCAGAAGCCATCAGCGTCTGCTTGGCGCAACGGCAGCGAGGCGACAAGCTCGCAACGGCCGCTTGGGATGCGGTGTGGCCTGCGGCTCAACTTCGTACTCGGGCCTGGCACGCAATGGGGCTCGACGTGCTTCAGTCACTCCCGGATGCTGCGGTCGCCGAATTTTTCGACGCCTTCTTTTCGCTCCCGGTGCACCAATGGTCGGCGTATCTACGAGTCGATGCATCGCCACGCGAGGTGCGCCGAGCGATGCTCGGTGTGTTCCGCGGTGTGGGTGCGGCAACCCGACTCAGGCTGATGTCGTCGCCCGGCGGGCTGTGGCGAGCGATCGTCGCACGATAAACACCCACGCCACGAGAGCACAGAGCGAAAAGATCCACCACTGCATCACGTAGGACAAGTGCGGTCCAAGCGTGAGTTGGGGATCGGCGATTCGCGAGAGCATCGGTGAGTCCGCCGGGTTGCTGCCAAGCAGATCTACGTAGATGGGGAGCACTTCGCCTGGCAGCTGGGCAGCAAGACGCGGAATATCGATGCGCTGGATTTCCCGTAGTGCGCCGTCGACAGGATCGCTCAATTCGCCCCGCTCACGAGCGTCGGACACGCGAACTCGTCCGAGGATGGTGACACGGCCTTCGGGTGGTGCGGGCACCGCTTGGGCAAGCGGTATGAATCCGCGGTTCACCAGCAAGATGCTTCCGTCGTCCAAGCGCAGCGCCGACACGGGATCAACACCGGCTTGTCCATCCTGCGACACGTTCACCAGCAACATGTCGGCATCGGTCAGGTACTCACCGGTGGCAGTGAGCCGATACCACTCGAGATTCGCCAGGTGGGAGTCCAACGCCAGCAGTTGGTCGGGCGGGCGAGGGGCGTCTTGTGCGCGGGCCCTCACGGCATCGTTAAATGTGGCACGTTCGTTGTGACGATCGAGCTGCCAAAAACCGAGACTCACCATCACGGCAACCAATACGATCGTGAACAGGTGGAGAGCCAACATCTTGACGGAAAACAACACACGCACCACGATGCCCGCAACGCTAACTAACGCCGTGCTCGTGTATGACGGCGAGTGCGAGTTTTGCAAGGCGTGTGTCAGGTTTCTCGTACGCCGCACCCGACGACCACTTGACTGCGTGGCGTATCAGACCACCGATCTCTCAACCTTGGGTCTCACGCGCGCGCAATGTGCGGAGTCGGTGCAGTGGGTGAGCGGCTCGGGTGGGGCGGCGTCGGCACATGTCGCAGTGGCTTGCGCGTTGCGCTATGCCCGCTGGCCTTGGCCACTTGCTGGCCGCTTCATCTTGTTACCGGGAGTACGCCACATTGCGGCGATGGTGTATCGCCGAGTGGCCGCGCGACGAACGTGCGCAGCCCCAACTCCGCCCGTTGGGTGAAATCACGCTACCGCTAGTCTGGGAGCGCTACATCACGAGCGACCATACGGTCCGGCAACCGGGAATCCACGGTGCCAAGTCACTTCGGTGGCGATGTGGTCCCGCAAGGGGCAACGGATCGCATGGTGGCAGAACCCAAGAAGGACTCACACATGCAACGCACCGACTATCCCGCCACCGGGGCGTGGGATGCGTCGCAGCCCGTCGGGCGTCGACAATTCTTGTCGCTCGGTGAGCGTGCGGTGGCGCTGGATGTTGGGGCCACGTTGCGCGATGTGGTGATCGCCTACGAAACGTGGGGCACGCCCAATGCCGACCACTCGAACGCGATTCTCATCTGCCACGCATGGACGGGCGACAGTCACGTTGCGGGCGCAGCAGACGAAGGGCATCCCACGCCGGGCTGGTGGGAAGGACTGGTTGGGCCAGGTCTCGCAATCGACACCAATGAGTGGTTCGTGGTCTGCAGCAACGTATTGGGTGGATGTCAGGGCACCACCGGGCCGGCATCGAATCATCCGGATGACGGGCTTCCGTACGGTTCGCGCTTTCCGGTCATCACGGTTCGCGACATGGTGCGTGCGCAAGTACGTCTCGCCGATCATCTCGACGTTCGACGCTGGCATTCGGTGATCGGCGGCTCGATGGGCGGCATGCAGGCATTGGAGTGGGCGATCACCTATCCGGATCGTGTTGCTTCGCTCGCAGTCATCGGTACGTGTGCTCAGTCGACTGCGCAGCAAATTGCCTGGGGTGCGATCGGGCGTCGAGCCATTCGGCTCGATCCCAAGTGGCGCGGTGGCGATTACTACGACGCACCCATCGGCGACGGGCCTTGGGAGGGACTGGCAATCGCACGGATGGTGGCTCAAGTGACGTTCCGTAGTGACAACGTATTCACGGATCGGTTCGGTCGAGATCTTGCGGACATGGACGCCGAGAACAACGGCATCGGGCTGTGGGACAAGTTCGAAGTCGAGCGCTACCTCGACCACCACGGTGACCGCCTCATCCGCCGATTTGATGCCAATAGTTACTTGCTCATCGGCAAAGCCATGGACCTGCACGACGTTGCGCGTGGTCGTGGTGGGTTGGAGAAGGCAATGGCACGCATCACCGCACCGACGCTGGCCATGGGGATCTCGAGCGACATCTTGTATCCGGTGTATCAGCAGCGGCAGATTTGTGAACTCGTAGCGCGCAATGGTGTTCGGGCGCACTACGCGGAGATCTCCTCGCCGCACGGCCATGATGCGTTCCTGATCGACCTGCCGCAGGTGGGCGCACCCCTCACGGAGTTGCTGACGTCGCTCTAGTCGCGTTACGACGCCGGCACATCGCTCTCGTCGAGTTACGGCACCAAGCGGTCGAGTATCGGCACGCAGCGGCTGGACTGCGGTACACGGATGGTTGCGCCAGCATCGCTCGCAGTGCGAACTTCGTACAGACGCCGGTTCTTTTCGCCGTCGTTTACGGCGCCAACGACCTTCCAAACTCCACGAAGGTTGCCGCTGCGACGCGTTCGGGCGTACACGAGGAGCTCCTCGTCAACGACGCTGACCTTCACGTCGCGCCAGCGTGGTCGATCGTTTGCGTCCTCGGGATGCAGGTGCATTCTGCACATGAACTTGTGACCATCTTTCGACGACCAGTGGGGCTCCATGCCCCAGCCGACCCACGCCAAGAACCCAACGACGGCGAGGAACGCCATGGTGGAGAGCAGATTGGCCACGCAACTAGTTTGGCAGCGTGCTCGTGGGGGTCGTGCTCATCGTCGCCGGTATCGCACTCGTGGCGGTGACGGCGTGGTTTTGGAGTTCTGCACGCCCCGACAATCCCGTGCTGGCACCCCTCGAGGTGATGGGGGATGACGCGTACCTGAATGCCGACGAGGAAACTCGCAAAGAGTTGCTTCGACAAGCGAGAGCAGAAGCATTCGCACGGTTGGATGATGACAGCGAACTACGGTAGAGCCGTGAGTTTTGATCCCAACGAAATGGTGCAGCGATTCAAGGAACGGGCAGCGGCCGTACGCAAGCGTCCACTTCCACCAGTCGCCGGCGAGGAACGTCAACACTTCATTGCACAGGCCAACTCCGACTTCCAGGACTTCGCGATGATTGGCGATGCGCAGGCGTCACTCGACGACGGCATTCTGACGCTGCGGATCGATCTGCGTCCCACCGACAAGCGTTCGTAGTCGGATTCCACCATGCTGCAATCGGCGTCGCAGGGTGACGGTTGATGTCCGCGAATACAGGTGCACTGCACCGTCATCGTGCCGCCCCAACGGTGGCAGTGGTGGTGGCGGTCGTGGCATGGGCGATCGGGCCGATCTTCGTTTCGAGCCTCACCATCTCGCTTCCCACCATCGTGTTGTATCGCCAACTCATGTGGTTGCCGATGCTGTTCACGCTTGCCCACCTGGCAGGTGATGGCTTCACCCGCCACCATCTGTCGGTGGCGTGGAAGCCGGGCGTCTTTTTCTCGGTGTCGGCGGCGCTGAGCTTCGGATCATTTCAGCAAACGACCATCGCCAATGCAACGCTGATCGGCAGTCTCACGCCTGCGGTGCTGTTGTTCCTGGCGCCGAGGATCTTGGGAGAAAGGATCACCACTCAGCGCGTGGTGTATTCGCTCGTAAGTTTCGTCGGGGTGGTTGCAGTGGTGGTGGGCGCCGACTCGGGTGGTGCATCCGGCGAGCACAGTCTCGTGGGTGATGCCATGGCCCTGGGAAACATGTTGATCTGGACGGTCTACTTCGTCGCCGCCAAGCGTGCCCGCGACGAAGGAATGAACACGTGGTCGTTCCTCACCGGAGTGTGTCTCACCAACGTGATACTCGCGGTGCCGTGGGCATTGCTGGCGAGTGATGATCTCGGGGCGGTGACACCGCGCGACTGGTTCTTTCTCCTCCTCATGATGTTGATTCCGGGAACCATCGGCCACTATCTGATGACATGGGCGCAGCGTTATCTCGATACCACGGTGTCGTCGCTGATCACACTGGGTGGGCCTGTGATTTCCACGGCGTTGGCATTCGTCTTCCTTGGTCAGGGCGTTGCGATCGTTCAGGTACTGGGCGGCGTCGTGGTGTTGTTGGGGTTGGGTGGTGTCATTCTCACCACCAATTCGGTTCGCACCACGGGAAACGACACGGTGGGGACTGCCGACCCGTTGCTAAACTCAAATCCCTAACGCGGACGTGGCTCAGTTGGTAGAGCATCACCTTGCCAAGGTGAGGGTCGCGGGTTCGAATCCCGTCGTCCGCTCCATTCGAGTCGTATTCATCGCCCTCGCTGCTGCACTGTTCGTCGGGTGCGGGAGCGAGCCCCGGTACGACGCCGTCGTCGCGGCTGCGAGCGATACCCGCGATGCCTTTGCCGAAGTTGCGGCCCTTGCGAAGCAAGAGTCCGAGGTCGACATCGGGTTCGTGTTTGGTTCGTCCGGACTACTGCGGGAACAGGTGCTTGCGGGCGCCCCGTACGACGTATACGTTTCCGCCAACCGTAACTTCGTCGATGAAGTGGTGGGTGCCGGTTTCGGTGATGCTTCCACTCGCGACGAATTTGCTGTTGGACGTTTGGCAATCATCTCGGCAGATAGTGAAGGGCTGCCGAGTGAGGCAAGGCAGATTGCCGACTCCTCGCGAGTGGTGATCGCCAACCCGGCACATGCTCCGTACGGAGTTGCCGCTCGGGAGGCTCTACAAGCCCTTGGACTCTATGACGAGCTCGCAGACCGACTGGTGCTGGCTGACAACGTGGCCGACGCGGTTCGAGTCGTGCAGGCCGGCGAAGCAGATCTTGGAATCGTCGCGCTGTCGCTGGTCGTCAACGAGCCCCACCTGTTGGTGGAGGAATCGCTACATCAACCGATCCAGCAAACCTTGGTCGTCACCACACGGGGTAGCGATAATCCCGCTGCGAAGGCATTCGTCGCGGCACTTCGATCCGCGGAAGGTCGCGCCATTTTGCAGCGTTATGGCTTTACGGTGAAATCGTGAACGACTGGTTCCCGCTATGGCTGTCGTTGCGCGTGTCGGTCGTTTCCATCACAGTTGCCGGGGTCCTGGGTGTGGCGCTCGCGTACCTGCTCGCGAAATGGCGCTCTCGATGGGCTTCGGTGGTGGAGGCAATTTTCACGTTGCCCATCGTGCTGCCACCCACCGTGTTGGGCTACTACCTGCTCACCCTGCTGGGCACGCGCTCGTTTCTCGGTGAGGCTTGGCAGGGTGCGTTCGGGTCACCACTGGTCTTCACCGAGTCCGGAGCAGTAGTTGCCGCAACGGTTTCGGCTCTGCCGTTCGTGATACGTGCAGCACGTGCTGCAATCAGCAATGTGGATGCGCGAGTGGAGGAGTCTGCTCGCGTGATGGGGTTGTCGGAGTGGCGTGTTGCGCGAGTGGTGACGCTGCCATTGGCAGCACGCGGGATTGGCGCAGGAATCGCATTGGGATTCGCTCGTGCTTTGGGCGATTTCGGTGCCACGGTGATGGTGGCTGGAAACATTCCTGGTCAGACCCAAACCTTGCCAGTGGCTGTTTACGATGCGGTTCAGGCGGGTGACGACGCAACAGCGCGCACGGGCTCGCTCGTGCTCGGAGCAATCGCGGTCGTTGTGCTGATATTCGTCACTCAAATCTTTGCGAGGCGTCGATGAGCATTCTCACGGTGGATATCCGGGTCGAGGTGCCGAATTTCGGTGTTGATGCGACGTTCTCCGCGGCAACGGGAATCACCGTGATCTCTGGTCCATCCGGATCGGGGAAAAGTCTCACGCTGGCAGCCATAGCGGGCACGCTGCGACCGGCACGTGGTGTCATCAAGGTCGACGATGTGGTACTTGCAGATGTCGAGGGTGGAGTCCACGTGCGCTCACAGGATCGCCGATTGGGTGTCGTGTACCAACATGCAGCCTTGCTCGACCATCGTTCACCGCTGGACAATGTGATGCTCGCCGTTCGCGAAGGTAACGAAGCGTCACGACGTTCGACGGCAATGGCGCTCCTGGAGCGAGTTGGAGCAGCCGGCTTGGCACGAGCCAAGACCCGATTGTTGAGTGGCGGCGAACGTCAGCGTGTGGCACTCGCACGGGCGATTGCAGGAGCGCCACGGCTGTTGTTGTTGGACGAACCGTTCAGTTCACTCGACGCATCTTCACGCGCCGAGATGCGCAGGTTGCTGAAGGCACTCGTTGTCGAGCACCAGCTCATTGCTCTGGTCGTGACTCACGATCAAGCGGACGTTGACGCACTGGCCGATTGCGTCGTGGTGTACGAACCTGGGCGGACCGTCTCGGCATCGGGATGAAGCCGCTCGTGCGAGCCATGTATTCCGCATAGCCGGGCTTGCGCTTGGCCAGCAATCGATCGAGCATGGCGACGCCGGATACCCGCACCAGCAGCACGGTCATGACGCCTGCACCGAGAAACGCCCACACGCCGGCACCTTGTGACGAACCGACGATGGCAAGTCCCCACCACACGAGCGCATCTCCGAAGTAGTTCGGGTGCCGAGTGAGTGCCCACAAACCCTGGTCCATGATTTGTCCTTCATTGCGCGGGTCGCGCTTGAAGCGCGCCAGTTGCGCGTCACCAACGGCCTCAAAGTAGATGCCGATTGCCCACACCACGAATCCAAGGAACACGACGAAACCTGCTCCGGCGCTGGTGTCGCGTTGTCCCATCGTCACGGGGAGAGACACCACGAACATGAGTGCACCCTGCAATCCGAACACGGTGTACAGGCTCACAATGGCGAATCGTTCGCCGTGTTTGCGACGCATTGCCTTGTATCGAAAATCTTCGCCTTTGCCGAGGTTGCGCTTGGCGAGGTAGCCCGCAAGACGAAGTCCCCACACCGTCACCATGAGGAGCAACAACCAATTGCCCGCACCCGATGCACCAGTGACGAACTTGGCTGCCCACGCCACGAGCACGAAGCCAAGGCCCCACACGATGTCGACGATCGACGCATCCCGTCGCAGTAACGACACCGACCAGGTGGCGAGCATCAAGCAAGCAATCGTGACGATTGCAGCCAGAAGAACGGTGGATGTATCGGCCACGCACCGAGAGTAGGCGTGTTGGGGCTAACCAATGGGGATTGTCGGCCGCCGGGCAATGCAATGAAGTTCATGCGTTGCGACTTGGCCAAAGCGGTGCGAGCCTTGACGGGTGCTTCAGGTTCGCAATCTCAGTGTGGAGGTCGGCGCTCGGCTGGTGGTGAGCGACGCCAGCTTCTCGGTGATGCCTCGCGACAAGGTGGGCCTGGTCGGACGTAACGGTGCTGGAAAGACGAGTCTCTTCAAGGTGCTCGGTGGTGCCAATGAGCCGAAGTCCGGCACCATCACTCGCGGTGGTGCGTTCGGTTACCTGCCGCAAGATCCCCGCATTGCCGGTGTGTTCGACGGACGAACGGCGGTATCTCACATCTTGTCGTCACGCGGAATCGATGACGACATCACCCGCATGGAGAAGCTGCGCATCGCCATGGAGGAACGCCCCGATGAACAGAACATAGCGAAGTTCTCCAAGGCCCAGGACGACTTCGAACGCAAAGGCGGGTATGCCGCCAACAGTGAAGCGCGAGCAATCGCCGCCGGGTTGGGCCTGAAGGCTGATCGTCTCGATCTCCAGCTGGGTGTGCTGTCGGGTGGCGAGCGTCGGCGAGTGGAACTCTGTCGCATCCTGTACGGCGGAAGCGAAACTCTGCTCTTGGACGAACCCACCAACCACCTCGATGTCGATGCAAAGATGTGGATGCTCGAGTTCCTGCGCAATTACAAGGGTGCACTCCTCGTGATCAGCCACGACTTGGAGTTGCTCGACGAGGCCATTACGCGTGTCTTGCATTTGGATCGTCCTGCCGAGGCAGACACCGGCCACATCGTGGAGTACCGCGGAACGTATTCGCAATATCTGCGTGCTCGCGAAGCCGACGAAGCCCGTGCGGCAAAAATGGCCACCCAGCAGGCAAAGGAAATCGAACGACTGCAACGTGTGGTGGATCGTTTCGGCGCCAAGGCGTCGAAGGCATCCATGGCCAAGAGCATCGAGAAGCGAATCGATCGTCTCGACGCCGAGCGGGTCCATGCACCACGTGCCAAGCGCACACTCGCCGTCAAGTTTCCCGACGCGCCGAGTTGTGGTGAGACGGTGTTGACGGCAACCGGGCTACGAAAGACGTACGGCGGATCCGATGTATTCCACGATGTGAGCTTCGATTTGGGGCGAGGTGAGCGGTTGTTGGTGCTCGGTCTGAACGGTGCCGGCAAGACCTCTTTGTTGCGCATCGTCGCGGGGGAGTCCAAGGCCGACGACGGCGAAGTGGAGTTCGGCTACCAGGTGCAGGCCGGGTACTACGCCCAGGAACACGACAACCTCGTTGGCGACAAAACACTCATCGATCACATGCGCGAGATGGCACCGGTTCGCCTCGGTCTCACGGAGACGCAATTGCGCGGAATGCTGGGTTCGTTCGGATTATCGGGTGACAAGGTGTTCCAGGAGTCGTCCACCCTTTCGGGCGGCGAGAAGACCAAGTTGGCGTTGGCGATGCTGATGGTCGGACGCAACAATTTGTTGCTACTCGACGAGCCCACCAACAACCTCGACCCGTCGAGTCGCGATGCGGTTGCAGATGCACTCTCGGAGTGGAACGGGGCAATCGTGCTCGTCAGCCACGACACCGACTTCGTTGCACAGCTCGCACCAACCAAGGTGTTGGTGATGCCCGACGGCCAAGTGGACTACTACAGCGAGTCGTGGCTGGACATCGTAAGTCTGGCGTAACGGCGTTCTAGTGTTTGACCGATGACCCAGCAGCCTTCGCGATATCCGGATGAGTCTGACGGCTACTGGATGCACTATCACGACGAAAACAGCCAGAAGCTCGCCGATGCCATCATCAAGTACGCAGTTGATCGTGTGCGTCTCGACCCACCGCCGTTGGACGCCCCCAAGCCGCTGAGCGTGTTGCAGCGCGAAGTCGGGCAAACCATCACGCCCGAGGGATTGGGTGCGATGAAGGCTCTCGAGATTTTCACCGAGCAACTCGCACCTGCGTGCATCAGTGTCGACCACCCCTTGTTCCTTTCGTTCGTGCCGGGTGCGCCAACGGAGTCGTCGGTGTTGTTCGACCTCGTGGTTGCAGCATCCAACGTGTACGCGGGCTCGTGGCTCGAAGGGGCTGGTGCGGTCTACGCCGAGAATCAGGCGCTGCAATGGATCGCGAATCTTGCCGACATGCCATCGACCGCTGGGGGCGTGTTCGTCAGCGGTGGCACGGCGGGAAATTTGTCGGCGCTCATTGCGGCTCGTTGGCGATGGCGTCAACACGCCAAGGGTGCGATGAACCGTGTTCGGCCGATCATCATCGCCTCGGGTGGTGCGCACTCATCGGTGGGTCTTGCAGCCAATGCGATGGATGCCGATTTGGTGACTGCTCCCGTCGACGATGGTGGTCGCCTTACCGCAGTCGCCGTTCGGTCAACGTTTCAAGCACTGAGTATCGACGACCAGGCGCGGGTGTGCGCGGTGGTGGCAACCGCCGGCACCACCAACATTGGCGTCATCGACGAGCTCGATGGCATCGGAACGTTCGCCCGTGAGCACGACATCTGGTACCACGTTGACGGCGCGTACGGGGCAGCCGCTTTGTGCGCAAAAAGCGTGCGACACCTGTTCTCGGGTATCGAGATGACCGACAGTTTCATCGTGGATCCGCACAAGTGGTTGTTCGGTCCGTACGACTGTTGTGCGCTCGTTTATCGCGATGTACGCATCGGCAAGGCTGCACACACGCAAAAAGCCGAGTATCTCGACGTTCTGATTCAGGATGCCACTGCAACTCTCGACGAGGCCTACAACCCGGCCGATCTCGCGCACCATCTCACTCGTCGCGCCCGAGGGCTGCCGTTCTGGTTCAGCCTCGCCACTCATGGAACCGAGGCCTACGAAGAAGCAATGGAAATCACGCTGCAGGTCACACGCGATGCAGCCGGCATGGTTCGGGCATCGTCACATCTCGAGCTCGTGGTGGAGCCGTCGCTGTCCATCATCGTGGTGCGACGCAAGGGTTGGCAGGCGGGCGACTACAGCCGCTGGAGTGACCGCATGTTGGCCGACGGTATCGCCTTCGTCGTACCCACCACCCACAAGGGCGAAACGGTGTTGCGTATGTGCCTGGTGAACCCGCGTACGGATCCCGCACAAATGCAGATGTTGTTCGACTCGATGACGGACTGACACTGAGGAACTCCATGAACGCATGATCAAGACCCTTCGCTCCGTGATCTCCCTTCGGAAGTTCGACTGGAATGGCAGACGTCGGCGTCTTGCTCGCTGCGGCAACATCGACGATGTTCGTCTCCTTGCCAAGCGACAATTGCCGGGCGGTGTATTCGATTACTTCGACGGTGCAGCGGAAACCGAGTGGTCGATGACCAACAACTCGGCCAAGTTCGATCAGGTGCACTTGCATCCGCGGGTACTCGTGGATGTGTCCAAGGTGAATGCAGCCACCACGGTGATGGGTCAAACGTTGCCGAATGGGTACGCATTCTCCCCGACGGGTTTCACTCGCATTGCCGGCTCGGCGGGGGAGTTGGCGGTCGCCAAGGTCGCCGCCAAGCACGGTGTGCCGTACACGCTGTCGACGCTCGGAACTCGAAGTATCGAAGAAGTAGCCGCGGTTTCCAATGGGCCTCTGTGGTACCAGCTCTATGTCTGGAAGGACCGCGGTCTATCACGTGAGTTGGTGCAACGCGCCAAGGCCGCGGGGTACAAAGCCATCATGGTCACGGTCGATACCGCGGTGTTCGGTCGACGCGATCGCGACGTTCGACGTGGATTTACGTTGCCGCCAAAGATCGGTTTGGAGACCTTCATCGACGGTATCCGTCATCCGCGATGGACGCTGGATTTCGTCACGCACGAGCCCATCACCTTTTCCGCCGTCGCGGGTCGGGGCGACGTGGATGGCTCCACCGCCATCACGTTGTCGGACTATGTGAACAGCCAATTCGATGCCTCGTTGTCATGGCGCGACTTGGATTGGGTGCGGAGTGAATCCGGGTTGCCCATCATGTTGAAGGGCATCCAGAGCGTGGCCGACGCCAAGCGCGCACGCGACGAGGGTGTTGAGGCCATGGCGCTGTCCAATCACGGTGGTCGTCAGTTCGACGGGTCGCCCGCCCCAATCGAATTGCTGCCTGCGGTGGTGGATGCAGTTGGCGACGGCATCGAGGTGCTGATTGACGGCGGGGTGCGTCGCGGTAGCGACGTGGTGAAGGCACTGGCTCTGGGTGCACGAGCAGTGATGTTCGGTCGCCCGTATCTCTACGGAATGGGTGCAGCGGGCGAACTCGGTGTGGAGTGGGTGATCAACTACTTCAACAGTGGTGTTGCTCGTACCATGGCGCTCGTTGGCGCAACGGACGTTGCGGCGCTACGTGGAATTACTTGCGAGTACGAGTGGAAGGCTTCGGTTCGGCCTTCTTGACCGTCTTCTTGCGGGTGCCGTAACGCTTGTTGAAGCGCTCGACGCGACCTGCGGAGTCGATGATCTTCATCTGACCGGTATAGAACGGGTGGCTGGCGTTGGAGATGTCCAACTGCACGAGCGGGTAGGTGCTGCCGTCGGTCCACTCGATGGTCTTGGACGGGTCGGTCTTGACGGTGGAACGGGTGAGAAAGCGATAGTTGGCGCCGGAGTCTTCAAAGACGACGAACTGGTAATTGGGGTGGATGTCTTTCTTCATGGCTTGACCAGCGTAGCGGCGACCACGACGCCCGCCCCGTGCGTAGCGGCGACCGCTTTCCGCCCCTTAGACTGACCCAATGCCTAATCGTTGTGATGTGCTCGACAAGAAGCCGTCGCGTGGTCACTCCGTGTCGCACTCGAACATCAAGTCCAAGCGCTCCTGGCGCGTCAACACCCACAAGCGTCGCTTCTGGTTGCCGTCGGAGAAGCGTTGGGTCACCTTGTTCGTTTCCGCCAAGGGCATTCGCACCATCGACAAGCGTGGTATCGAATCGGTGGTTGCCGAGATGCGTCGCGATGGCAAAAAGGTCTGAGGGGTAGATCGTCATGGCAGCCAAGAGCAAAGATCGTCGTCCGATCATCAAACTGCGTTCCACCGCCGATACCGGCTACACCTACGTCACTCGCAAGAACAAGGTCAACTCGCGTGAGCGTCTCGAGCTCAAGAAGTACGACCCCATCGTGCGCAAGCACGTGATCTTCAAAGAAGAGCGTTAAAGTTCTCGCGGCCGTCGCCGCTACGCCAACGCCGCAGCGAAGTCGTTGCGAAGATCCTCGAACGCTTCGAGGCCTACCGACACCCGCATGAGTGTGTCGCTGATTCCCGTCGCCGCTTTCACCGCTGGGTCGACGGAGATGTGCGTACTCGACGCGGAGTGGGAGATGAGAGTGTCGGGGCCGCCGAGGGTTACCGCGCTGCGCACCAACTCCAGTCGCTGACTCAGGCGTCGCGCATCGTCGACGGTGCCGCAGAGTTCGATCGACATGAGTGAACCAAAGCTGTGCATTTGTCGTTTGGCCAACTCGTGCTGCGGGTGGGAGGTGAGCCCCGGATAGTTCACCCGTTTGATGGCTGGGTGTGCGGTGAGCCACTCGGCCAATTGCTGAGCCGTCTCGCTCTGCTGGCGCAAACGAGCACCGAGTGAGCGAATTCCACGCACGCCGTTGAGCGCATCGAAGGGTGATGCAGTTGCGCCGTGCAGCACCGCGTACGCCCAGATGGTGTTGATGAGGTCCCGTTCGCCCGCGATTACTCCGAGCGTTGCGTCGTTGTGTCCGGCGATGCCCTTGGTTGCCGAGTGCATGGTGAGCGACACGCCGTAAGTGCATGGCTGTTGGGCAAGCGGAGTGGCCAGGGTGGAGTCCACCATCGTGTACGGCCCCTTGATTGCGCCGAGTGCGGCAAGGTCGACGATGTCGAGGTGCGGGTTGGTTGGAGTTTCGGCCATCACCAACATGGTCTTTCCTGGTTTCACGGCTGCGGCAAATTCGCTCGCGTTGCGCCCATCCACGTACGTGACGTCGATGCCCATTCGCTTGCACGGACCATCGAGGAATGCCAGGGTTCCGCCGTAGCAGTTGCGTTGCGCGACGATGTGATCACCAGTCGAACACAAGGCAAAGACGGTGGAGGCAATCGCGCCCATACCCGAGCCGAACGCGAGCGCAGCTTCCGTTCCTTCCAGCTCGGCGATTGCCTGCTCGAATGACTGCACCGTGGGATTCGCATAACGCGAATAAAAGCCCGCGGTGTGCTGTTTCTTCGCTGCCGCATTCGTGCCGTCGACATCGGTGGTGTCCCACGTGCTGGAGGCCCACAATGCCGGTGCGAGCGAACCAGTTTCATCACGTCCCGCAGTGACCGCCCTGGTTTCAGGCTGCTGATCGCGACCGACGTTTGCCACGCATTCAGGCTAGGCATACCTCACCATCGAACGGTACGAGCATTCCGCTGGCGCTCATTAGGGTTGGCGTTGCAACGTTGGAGTGCAGGCGAAGAAAGGTGATGTCCCGTGGGTGATTGGGAGACAGGGCTTGATGTCGCACACGACCGCGGCCTCATCGATGCGGCTCTTCACCAACAGCTCATGGAAATGCAGTTCGAACGTGGCGAGCGTCGGCAGGGCTTTCCGATGCGAATTGCGTTCTACGTGCTCGGTGCGGTGTTGCTGATCGCTGCAGGTTTCGCCACGTTCATTCGCGTGCTTGGCGACGACCCGTCGGAGTTGTTGGCGGCGTCGCTCTTGGCACTCGTTGGTGCAATCATCGAAGGCATTGCGTGGCTCATTCGTCGGGCCAAGTCGCTTTCGTTCCTGGCCGGCATCGTCGGGGCGTTCGCCGGCATACCTCTTGGTTTTGCGCTCGCCATCGCTCTGCCGGGTGATCCGAACTCCGGCTCGGGTGCACTTGCTGCGTTGCTGGCGGCACTCTGGTCGGTGCAATGGTTCAGTCGCACGCGCTCGGGTGTTGCCATCGCGGCCGTGGTTGGTGAGTTGGCGTTCTTCGTCGGCTTTGTGGGTGAGTGGTCGAATCTCACTTCAGAAACCATCGGCGTGATTTTGTGCGTAGTCGGCGTTGGTTCGGCATTGGCAGCAATCTTCGGACGTATCAAGCCGAGTTTGCCGCCACTCGTCGTGTCGTTGATCGTCACCGGGGTTGGTTGCGGGCTGCAGAACTCGTACGGCGGTGATGTGATTGCCGTCATCGGAATCGCATTGTCTGCGGCATTGTTCGTCGTGGCGTATCGACGCGGTGAAGCGATGCTCTCGGCGGCTACCGCGGTGTCCACTGGCGTGTGGGCAGTGGTGCTTTCATTCGCACTCACCGAAGGAGCGCTCGCACCGCTCATCGTGTCGGCAGCCGTTGGCGCTGGACTCATCGCCTGGGGTATCCGACTCTCACGTCAGTAGCCTGCAAAGGTCCGCGTGAGCGAACGCGGCGACGTGGCCGACTGGCTAGGCACGGGCCTGCAAAGCCCTTTAATCGGGTTCGATTCCCGACGTCGCCTCAAGCTGCTGATGATTGCCACCACATGGTGTGCCACGATGATGGGGTGCGAAGGGGCGCAAGATGACAGCGCGCAGCTTCGAACCAAATAGCAAGCGCACCGTGGTGGCACCGAATGGTGCGCGAGTACACGAAGACCATCTCGCCCAAAGCGACGTGCTTCGGCGCAACTTCTACGAGGTTCGCCTCGGCGCCTGGTGCTTCGTCGGCAATGGGTTGTCGAATCAAACGTTCATCGATGCGCCGGATGGAATCATCGCTTTCGATACGGGTGAATCGGTACAGGAGATGGCGCTTGCGCTGAAGGAGTTGCGAACGCGCACCAACCGCCCGATTGCGGCAGTGGTCTACACCCACTTTCACTACGTGGAAGGGACCCAAGCAGTGCTCGATGAAGGCAACCACGTGACGCCATTGCCGATCTATGGGCACCGACGAATATCGGAGAACAAGGCTCGAACTTCCGGCGAGATAGCGCCGGCATATGGACGTGGTCTCGTCGAACAATTCGCCATCGTGATGCCACCCGATGGCGTCGATGGTCTGGTGAACGTCGGCTTGGGCTTTTCCTATCGCAATCCTGCGCATGCGCCGGCAACTCCAGGGTTCCTGCCGGTCACGCATCCGTTGCCGGATGATGGAGAAGTCACCATTGCCGGCGCGCGAGTGCAGGTTCGATTTTCGCCGAGCGACAGCGATGACTCTGTGAACTTCTTCTTTCCCAACTTGCAAACGTGCGTGCACAACACCGTGTGGCCCGTGCTGTTCAACGTGTTTGCCATTCGCGGCGAGGAGTACCGCGATCCGCGGGTACTGATTCCGGGAATCGACAACATCATCGCGTGGGAACCCGAACATCTGATTGCCACGCACGGCCCACCGTTGTCGGGTCGTGATCGGATCCGTGAAACATCGGAGCGTTATCGCGACTCCATTCAGTTCCTGTGGGATCAGACCGTTCGGGCAATCAACAAGGGTTGGACCATGGACGAAGTTGCAGCAAAGGTTGCGCTGCCGGAGCTGTACGACCAGGACCACTTCACCAGCGAGCGATACGGCGTTGGGGAACATCATGTCCGACAGATCTACGCCGGACTCCGTGGCTGGTTCGACGGTGAGGAATCCAAGTTGTTTCCGTTGCGGCCCGACGAGCGATGCGCCAAGTTGATCGCCGGTTTTGGCGGCCGTGACGAGGTTGCCAAACAGGCGAGTGCGGCATTCGATGCCGACGACGTGCGGTGGGGTGTGGAGTTGGCAACATGGCTCGCGCGCTCCACTGATGCGACCTCGGCCGACAAGGAGTTGTTGGCGAGGGGTTTGCGCCTGATTGCCGAACGAACACCGGCTGCGAACATTCGCAACTGGGCGATTACTCGTGCCCGACATCTCGACGGGCAAACACCAATGGACCGTTTCATGAAGCATTCCTTTGGCGCGCGAACCATTGCACACGTGAGTGCAGCCGATCTCATCCGCACGCTGCGAGTGTTGCTCGACCCTGCTCGTGCCGAGGGGCTTCGGGCTCATGTTCGTTTCGTTGTGGATGGCGAATCGGCTGGCTTGTTGCTACGCAACTGCGTTGCGGTTCCGACCGACGGCACCGGTGCATCAGTGGAAGTAGCAATGACGCGAGCCACGTTGGTCGGAATCCTGTCGACCAAGAAGCTGTGGTCGGCGGCCGACGTCACGGTTACGGGTGACTCATCCGTGGTGGATGCGTTCCGTAAATGCTTCGACCACGCAGGACTGCAGGGCTGACGCCGTGGTGACGAAGCCCAGCGGACCGAACCTGCCATTTCCCACGGCTCCGTTCGCCGGCACCACGTCCCGCCTCATCGATCAGTCGGTGCCGGCTCGACCCGCAGTGTCGGTTCCGTCAAAGGATGCGCCCAGCATCGTGTTGGTGCTGCTCGACGATGTCGGCTTTGGAACATGCGGCACGTTCGGCGGGCCGATTCCCACTCCGGCGCTCGACCGTGTTGCGGCGAACGGTCTGCGATTCAACCAGTTTCACACCACCGCGCTGTGCTCGCCGACACGTGCTGCAATGCTGACCGGTCGCAACCACCACGCAGTGCACATGGGCAACATTCCCGAGGGTGCAAGTGCATTCCCCGGTTACGACTGCATCATCCCGAAGGAAGCAGCCACGTTCGTGGAGATTCTTCGCCAGTACGGGTACTCCACCGGCGCATTCGGCAAGTGGCACGTGACGCCTGCCCATGAGCAAACGCTCTCCGGACCATTCGATCGCTGGCCAACTGGTTTGGGATTCGAGCGTTTCTATGGAATCTTGAGCGCAGAAGCCAGCCAGTACGAGCCACCGATGTTCGACCAGACCACGCCGGTCATGCCGTACGAAGGTCGCGACGACTACCACATGACCGAGGACATCACCGACCGTGCAATCGATTGGATTCGACTACAGCGCGCATCGAATCCGCATCGACCGTTCTTTGCGTATCTCGCTACCGGTGCGATGCATTGTCCGCACCATGTGTGGCCGTCGTACATCGAACGTTTCAAGGGTCAGTTCGACGATGGTTGGGATGCGTTGCGCGAACGCGTGTATCGACGCCAGTTGGAGATGGGTGTCATTCCAGCGGGCACCACGTTGACGCCGCGACCCGCCGAAGTTCCCTCGTGGGACGAGTATCCCGACAAGTACAAGCCGGTGGCGGCGCGCCTCATGGAGGTGTTCGCAGGATTCATGGCCCACACCGACGAACAAGTCGGACGACTTCTGGGCTCACTCGACGAGATGGGGGTCACCGACAACACGCTGTTCATCTACATCACGGGTGACAACGGCGCCTCCGCGGAAGGCACCGTGAACGGTGCGTGGAGTGCGCCGTCGTTCCAAAACGGATTACCGGAAGATCCCGAATGGTTACTGGCACACATGGATGACTTCGGCACGGCTCGCTGCGAGAACCACTACAACCTTGCCTGGGCGTGGGCGCTCGATGCTCCGTTCCAGTGGATGAAACAGGTGGCATCGCACTTCGGTGGAACTCGCAACGCCATGGCCGTGCAGTGGCCGAAGCGCATCGTCGACAAGGGTGCACTACGTAGCAACTTCCATCACGTCACCGACATCTTCCCCACGGTGCTGGAAGCGGTAGGTATTCAGGCGCCAGCCGCGGTGAACGGCCTCACGCAAATGCCGATCGACGGTGTTTCGATGTTGCCAACCATGACGTCGGCAGCGGCTCCGGAGAATCATCACACCCAATACTTTGAGATGTTCGGTAACCGTGCGATCTATCACGATGGTTGGATTGCGTCGTGTTACCACGGTCGTGTGCCCTGGAAGCGATTCGATTCCGTTCCGTTCGACGGTCCGCAAGAGAGATGGGAGCTGTACGACATCCGCAACGATTTTTCGCAAGGCAACGATCTCGCGACGGCACATCCGGAAAAACTGGAGGAACTGCAGCAGCTCTTTGATGCTGAGGCGCGTCGCAACAACGTGTATCCGTTGAAGGAACCAATCCAAGGGTTCGGGCCGTCATTTGCCGTACCCGATGCGCTCGGCAACCTCACCAAGATGACCTACTCCAACGTGCATTTCCGGATGCCCGAACGTTCGGTGGTGAACCTGAAGAATTGTTCGTTCCGCATCACCGCCGACATCAGTGTTCCCGCTTCGGGTTGTGAAGGTGTCATCGTTGCGCAGGGCGGCAACATGGCCGGGTGGTCGCTGTACGTGGGTGGCGACGGTAAGCCTCGCTACCACTACAACTGGTTCGGGCACGAGCATTCGGTGGCGGTCTCGTCGCGCGAATTGTCGCCGGGACGCCACGCCGTGGTGATCGATCATGCCTACGACGGCGGTTTTGGGGCCGGTGGTGACACCGTGATGACCATCGATGGGAGTCCCGTGGGTCATGTGCGGATCGAGCGCTCCGTGCCGGTGATCTTCTCCATCAGTGGTGAAACGTTCGATGTTGGTCTCGACAGCGGGGCAGCGGTGGGCGACTATCCTCACATCTACCGATTCACGGGCGAGATCCATGGTGTCACGCTCGAGCGGTTGAGCGAGCCCTCCGCACGCGTGAAGGAATTGATCGCCGATTCGGAGTTTCGCGCCAGCCTCGCGGTGCAGTAGGCGAGGCTCAGCCGTAGCTAGAGCGGTGGAAAGTACGGATTGTGCGGCCGACGGCCTGCTCGCATCGCGGCTATGGCTGACTCCGCGTTGGTGTGCGTGGCACTCCGTCCGCGTTGTAGGGCGGCCGACGTCGCCTCTCGATTGTTGATGAACACGGCGTCGGCATCGCTCGCCTCGGGGTTCACCCACACGGCAACGATGAGCACCAACTGATCGAGCATCGTTTCGTTGAAACGGTCGGAGACGTGTGCCGTTACCCCTGCGGCAACGCCGGCTTGAGCCGCACCCCACGTGAGGGTGCCATGACGGTCGTTGGCAATCGTCGCCTTGTTCACGAACAATGTGGGCGGTTGTACCGGGACATTGGGTGCCCAGACGGCAAGAAAGGGCACATGTCCCGGTGATGGTTGGGCGAGCGCCGTTGCGAAGGCGGTGCCGACTGGTCCGCTACGCAATCCCAGCACCGTGTTGATATGGGCAGCGTTGGCGCCGTCACCGGAAAACCCCTCACCGATCTCGACGGGCTGATTCGTCGAAGCGCGCGCGAATCTGCTCAACGAATCGCGGCGTTTCACCGTGAGTCCTTTGCTGGTAGGCGACCGTAGCGGGAGAGCTTCAACTCGTCGGTGGAGTCGGTGCCGGGTTTGGTGTCGTATGCCAATAGGGCGACGTAACGGGGAACCTCGCCGACGATCGGGCTCACACGGTGCATGCTGCGACGACCGTTGAACAGCATCAGAGTTCCGGCAGACATGGGCTCGACACGTACGCGAGCTCGGTCGCCTGCGAGCAATTCGGCGATTGCGCGGTCACCCTCATCGCGGATGCGAGAGGCGTTCTCGAAATCGCCGCCGCTGGATGACGACTGCAGTGCGATGGAGACCACGAAGTCGGTCATGTCGAAGTGCCAGTCCAAAACATCGCCGTCACGCATGATCGACACGTTGAGTGCTCCGAATGGATCGGCATATCGGTACAGCTCTTCCACTCCCAGGCACGCACGAATGAACTCGAGAAGGTCGTCGGACTCATACAGCTGGCGCAGCATGCTGGTGGCGGGAAAGTGGTCGTACGCCAACACTTCGAGCGAGTCGTACAACACCGTAGTGGAAGTGCCGTCACCAGATGCTTGTGTGAGGTAGGGGTTCCGCTTTGGTGCCGACCGATGGGCAAGTGGCGCGAGCTTGTTGCATTCGTCCACCATCGATTGCACTGCGGCCGAAGTGATGAACTGCGGCAACACGCAGACGCCTTCGTCTCGCATCTGGTGGTTGGCGTGTGAAACGAGTGCCGGATCGTCTAGTCGGTAACGCTCGGCGTTGATGGTCGCGAGCGAAGGCATGTCCCCACGGTAGTGATGCGACGTGATCAACGCGGCGCGAGATATCTCGAGCGGGTTCGGGTCGGCTGCTTCAGATTCGGGTCGACTAGTTCAGGCTCGGGTCGTCGGGAAAGTTGCGAACCCAGTTGCGATGCAGGGGATCGCGTTCCAGGACGCGTCGCCACAATGTCGCAGGTGCACTATCGAATGCATCGTCTCGCTGCGCATCGAGCACGTACCAATGCTCCTCGGCCAGCTCGGCATCGAGTTGTGCGGCACCCCATCCGGAATAGCCCACGAACAGTCGCAATGCCGAACACTCGCCGGCATTGGTGGCATCGCTGTTGAGGTCAACGGTGTGCAGCCCGCCACCAACATCGCTGGTCCACGACCGTTCCTCGCTGTCGTCGAAGCGAGCAAGACCGATGATCGAGTTTTGCTGCACCGGACCACCCTCGAAAAACACCGAAGGTGCGGACGTGTGGGTGATCCAGTCGTCGAGAGCTGCCTCGTCGCCAACCGAGTCCACATCCGTTGGGCGTGAAATCACCAGACCGAAGGCGCCATCGGCGTCGTGTGTCAGCATCAGCACCACTGCGCGCTCGAAGTTGGGGTCGTTGAGCGGCGGGGCAGCCACAAGAAGCCGACCTGCGGTACTCATCGTGTTGCAAGTCCACCATGCCGCCCGTGCAAGCGCAATACTGAAGGGGTGACGTTGCTGGACCTTGTGGGTCAGAACATCGGGTCCCCGGCGGTACTGGCATTCGTCCTGGGTGCGCTCGCCGTGCGATTGAAGAGCGACCTGAGTTTCCCGGAGTCGGTGACGTCGTTGCTCTCGACGTATCTCTTGTTGGCAATCGGTCTCAAGGGCGGGCTACGACTGCGCGATGCAGCCTTCGACGACCTGCTTCTTCCGCTGATTGGAACGCTGGTGCTCGGAGTGGTGACTCCCGCCGTGACGTACTGGGTAGCTCGAAGGTTCTTGGCGCGTTCACCATCGGACTCTGCGGCATTGGCGGCGCACTACGGTTCGGTTTCTGCGGTCACGTTCACCGCGGCAGAGACGTTCGTCAAGAATGCCGGAACGCTCGACGAGAATTATCTGGCCGCACTGGTGGCGGTGCTCGAAGTTCCGGGAATCGTCGTCGCGTTGATCATTGCGAGTCGGGTACTCGGTAAGTCGACGTTCAAGTCCGCCGTACACGAAGTGGTTACCGGACGCAGCGTGGTGTTGCTCATCGGGGGCCTGGTGATCGGCTTCGTCGCTTCCGAGAAATCTGCCGCGTTGGTGGAGCCGCTCTTCGTCGACCTCTTCGCAGGAGTTCTCGTGCTCTTCCTGCTCGATCTTGGAGTCATGGCTGGCTCGCGCCTCGAGGCGATACGTTCGGCGGGGGCGAAGTTGATGGTGTTTGCCATTGCGCTTCCCATGTTGTTCGGTGCGCTCGGTGTGGTGATCGGAACCGCCGCAGGGCTTTCGGTGGGTGGCGTCACCGTTCTGGCCACCATGGCTGCAAGTGCCAGTTACATCGCGGCTCCCGCTGCAGTGCGAATTGGAATGCCCGAAGCTGACGGCGGGCTGGCCCTCGGGGCTGCGCTGGGAATCACGTTTCCGTTCAATCTGGTGATTGGCATTCCGCTGTATTCCGAGTTGGCGGCGCTCGCGGCCTAGTTTTGCATGATTGCATAATTATGCAATCGCCTGTATCGTCATACAAGTGGGATTTTCGGGCACTCTGCGCGTAGCGGTTATCGGGGCATCCGGATACACCGGTGCTGAATTGCTGCGATTGTTGGCGGCACACCCCAGCTTCGACGTTGTATATGCGACGGGGGACTCCCAAGCGGGAACGCTGGCATCCAGTCTGTATCCATCGCTGGCGGCGGCGTATCCGTCGCTCGTGTTCGCAGAGTACGACCCCGCTGAAGCAGCCAAGTGCGACGTGGTGTTCTTGGGGCTTCCACACGAGGCGTCGTTGGCGTTGGTTCCACAACTGGTCGACAAGGTTCGTTTGGTGGTGGATCTCTCCGCCGCGTACCGGCTGAAAGATTCATCGCTGTATCCAACGTGGTACGGCTTTACCCACGACCAGCCCGAGCTCCTCGCGCGCGCCGTGTACGGATTGCCCGAGCTGTATCGAAACGAACTTGCCGGAGCGCAGTTGATTGCTACTCCTGGCTGTTACGTGACTGCAGCATCATTGGCGCTCACGCCGTTGGTGCGCGCCGGTCTCATCGATACCGCCGGTGTCATCGTCGACGCCGCCTCGGGGGTATCGGGCGCTGGCCGCGTGCCAAAACCCAACACGCACTTCAACACGGTGAATGAGGATTTCACGGCATATGGATTGCTCGATCATCGGCATACACCCGAGATCGAACAGGTCACGGGTGCGACCGTGTTGTTCACGCCGCATTTGGCGCCGATGAATCGCGGAATCCTTGCCACGTGTTACGCCAAACCCGCCAGCGCAACGCCGACCACGCAATCGTTGTTGGCTGCATTGGCCAAGGCGTACGCCAAAGAACCGTTCGTCGTCGTGCGACCAACCTCGCCATCAACCAAAGCCACACTCGGTTCGAATGCGGCACACATCACCGCTCGCTACGACGAGCGCACCAACACCGTGATGGTGATCTGCGCCATCGACAATCTCGCCAAAGGTGCATCTGGAGGTGCGATACAAGCAGCGAACGTGGCGCTCGGCATTCCGGAAACCACGGGTTTGTCGGCAGTGGGGATGTATCCATGACCGTGGTCAACGCACGATCATGAAGATCGCACCAACGACCCGCGCAGCCGTTCTGAGCGAGGCACTGCCGCACTTGCAGCGTTTTGCCGGACACGTCATCGTGGTGAAATACGGCGGCAATGCATTGGCGGAGTCATCCGACGACGCCATGGAAGTGTTCGCTCGCGATATCGCACTGATTCACGCCGTTGGCATGAAGCCGGTGGTGGTGCACGGTGGTGGGCCACAGATCTCGGCACTCATGGATCGTCTGGGAAAGCAGGCCACGTTTCACAACGGTTTACGAGTCACTGACGCAGAAACCATGGAGATCGTCAGCATGGTGTTGCTGGGCACGGTGAACCCGATGCTCGTTTCCTCGATCAACACGGCTGGCGCCAATGCCGCTGGTGTGAGCGGACAGGACATGGGCCTGTTCCAGTGCGTACAGCGCGACCCTGCACTCGGGTTCGTTGGCGATGTCGTCAACGTGAATCCCGCTGCCGTTCGCGGGCTTCTTGACGATGGCGTCGTGCCAGTGGTGGCAACACTCGGTACCGACGACAAGGGGCAGAGCTACAACATCAATGCCGACACTGCCGCAAGTGCGCTCGCAGTGGCACTGAAGGCCACGAAGATCCTGTTCCTCACCGACGTTGCCGGCGTCTTACGCAGTCCGAGCGATGCCGAGTCGCTCATCTCCACCCTCACGCCCCGTGAAGCCGCCGAGTTGCAGGCCTCTGGAGTGATCTCCGGTGGGATGGTTCCCAAGGTGGAGAGCTGTCTCCACGCGGTCGAAGGTGGAGTCAGTGCAGCGCACATCCTCGACGGTCGCGTTGCACACGTCATCCTGCTCGAACTACTGACCGATGCCGGAGTCGGCACCATGTTCGTTTCCGATTCAGTTGGAGGCAAGTAATGACCCCAACACATGCATTCGCAACGGCACCAGCGTTGACCGACACCATCGGCGTCGCAGCAACCGATCACTGTCCGTTCATGCCGGTGTTCGGTGCACCACAAGTGATGTTCGTTCGCGGTGAAGGTACGCAACTTTGGGACGTGAATGGCAAGCGCTATCTGGACTTCCTCTCGGGAATCTCGGTTACCTCGCTCGGTCATTCGCATCCCGAAGTGGCCGATGCCATCGCCGAACAGGCCCACACGCTGTTGCACGTGAGCAACTTCTTTGCAAACCCCGTTGCGGCGCGGGCTGCGGTGATGGTGGATGAATTGTTGGGCGGCGGCGGTCAGGTGTTCTTCTGCAACTCGGGTGCCGAAGCCAACGAAGCGGGCATCAAATTGGCGCGCAAGTTCGGCGGACGTGGTCGACACAAAGTGGTGTGCATGCTCGGCAGCTTCCATGGCCGAACGCTGGCTGCGCTGGCAGCAACGGGTCAGCCGGCCAAGCACGAACCGTTTCAGCCGATGCCCGAAGGGTTCGTGCACGTTCCGTTCGGTGACATCGCTGCACTTGATGCAGCGGTGGATGGCACCGTTGCCGCCGTGCTCGTGGAGTGCGTCCAAGGTGAGGGTGGCGTGATTCCGGCAACCGACCAATGGTTGCAGCAGGTTCGTGTGCTGTGCACCGAACGTGGCGCGCTGATGATGATCGACGAAGTGCAAACAGGGTTCGCACGGACGGGTGATTGGTTCGCATTCCAGCACGCTGGAATCCGACCCGACGTGGTGATGTTGGCCAAGGCAATGGGCAACGGCATGCCCGTTGGCGCATTGTGGGCGCCACGCGACATCGCGAAGGTGTTCGTGCCTGGCGACCATGGCAGCACGTACAGCGGCACCGCGTTGGCCACCGCAGCAGTATGTGCAGTCATCGACATCATGCGTCGAATCGATGCGCCGCGTCTTGCTCGTGAAAAAGGCGAATTGATCGCCTCGCATTTGCGGCGAATGCCCGCGGTCAAGTCGGTTCGCGGTCGCGGATTACTGCTGGGGGTGGAGCTCGGCGAAGGTGCCGACGCGAAGGCAAAGCAACTGGCGCTGCTCGAGCGCGGTTTGGTGACCAATGCGGTTACCGCAACGGCATTGCGTCTGGCGCCGCCCATCACCGTGACGCACGATGAGATTGCGGAAGCAATGCAGCTGATGAGCGAGGTCTTGGCGTGAGACACTTTCTCGATACTGCGGATCTCGGTCGCAAGGAATTGGCGCGCGTCATGGAGCTGGCGACGCAACGCCAAGAAACCCTCGGCTGGCCACTGGCCGACTACGGCGTGGCACTCATCTTCGAAAAGCCATCCAACCGGACACGTCAGTCGATGGAGATGGCGGTGGTGCAACTTGGTGGACACCCCATATTCACACGGGGTGAGGAAGTGGGTTTCGATGTACGCGAGTCGGTGGAGGACATCACGCGAATCCTGGCCGGCTACCACGCCATGATCGCGGCCCGCGTGTTCAACCACGCAGTCCTGGAGCGCATGGCGTCGATCGACGACGTTCCGATCATCAACATGTTGAGCGACAAATCGCATCCGTTGCAGAGCGTCGCCGACGTGCTCACCATGCGCGAAGAGTTCGGATCGCTCAAGGGTAAAACCGTCGCGTGGATCGGTGACTACAACAACGTTGCCCGTTCGCTTGCCGAAGCCTGCGCGCTCGAGGGTGCAAACATCCGACTTGGATGTCCAGATGGGTACGGTGCCAGCGATACCGAGTTGAAACGAATCGAAGCGCTCGGAGCCGCCAGCGTGATGCAGGTTGCGTCTGCTACCGATGCAGCAGATGGGGCCAATGCGGTCCACACCGACGTGTTCGTGAGCATGGGACAGGAGGCCGAAACCGAGCGTCGCCTCCGCGACTTCGCCAGGTTCCAAGTGGATGAAAACGTGATGGCGGCTGCCGATCGTGACGCCATCTTCATGCACTGTTTGCCGGCCCACCGAGGGATGGAGGTTGCAGCGGAAGTCATCGACGGACCCGCCAGTCGAGTGGTGCGCCAGGCGCACAACCGGATGCATGCAGCCCGAGGCGTGCTGGCGTTCTTGTGCGAAGAAAACGACATCACGAAAGGGGACACCAAGTGACCAGCAAAGTGCAACGCCAGCAGACCATCGCTCGCATCATCGCGGAGAATTCCGTGACCAGCCAACCGATGTTGCTGGAGCTGCTCGAGGAAGAGGGAATCGAGGCCACGCAAGCAACGGTCTCGCGTGATCTTGAGGATCTCGGTGCGGTCAAGGTGCGAGTCCGCAAGGGTGAGACCGCCTATGCAATACCGGACTTTGCACCGGACCGAATTGCCCCTCAGGATCAGCTGCGTCGCGTGTTGTCGGAGTGGGTGGCCGAAGTGGAATTCAGCGACCCTATGGTGGTGGTTCGCACGCCACCAGGCTGTGCGCACGTGGTGGCGTCAGCCCTCGACCGATCGCGAATCAAGGGCATCATCGGCACCGTTGCCGGTGACGACACGTTGTTGTGCGTCGCCGATGCCAAGTACGGCGCCAAGCGACTCGCCTCAGATCTCCGAGTGCTCGCCGGCTTGTCGAAAGCATCACGATGAACGACAAACACTTGTGGTACGGTCGCTTCAGCGAAGCGCCGGCAGATTCACTCATGGCATACACCGCCAGCATTGGATTCGACGTTCGTCTCTGGCGCGACGATATCGCGGGATCCATTGCCCACGCGCAAATGCTCGGGGCATCGGGTGTGCTGCCTCTGGTTGATAGCGATGCCATCGTTGCAGCACTGCGTCAGGTGGAGTCCGAGTTCGCTGCCGGGACGTTCCAACTCGTGAAGAGCGACGAAGACATCCACACCGCAATCGAGCGTCGGGTAACCGAAATCGCCGGACCCGTTGGGGCGAAATTGCACACGGGTCGGAGCAGAAACGACCAGGTTGCAACCGCGCTGAGGTTGTTCACCAAGCGCGAACTTGGGGCCACCGCCCGGCGCGTGTTGTCGCTCATCGATGTGCTCGATCGTCGCGCCGACGATGCTGGCGCCACGTATCTTCCGGGTTACACCCACCTGCAACGTGCGCAACCCGTGTTGCTGTCGCATCACCTGCGAGCCCATGCATGGGCCTTGACCCGCGATGTCGATCGTTTGTTGGATGCCATCGCTCGACTCGACGTTTCACCTCTTGGCGCCGGAGCCCTTGCCGGTACTTCGCTTCCCACCGATGCACGAGATGCTCAAGGTCGCCTTGGCTTCGGTCGGGTATTCGCCAACTCGCTCGACGCAGTGAGCGACCGGGACTTCGTGGCCGAAGCCGTTTTTTCGCTCACCATGATCGGGCTCCACTTGTCGCGAATGGGCGAGGAATGGGTGCTGTGGACCACCGAGGAGTTCGGTTTCGCCACTCTCAGCGACAAGCACGCAACGGGATCCTCGATGTTGCCGCAGAAAAAGAACGCCGACATCGCCGAACTCGCACGAGGAAAGGCGGGTCGAGTGATCGGCAATCTCACTGGGCTGTTGGCCACCTTGAAGGGTCTGCCCTTGGCGTACAACCGCGATCTTCAGGAAGACAAAGAACCGTTGTTTGATTCACTCGATCAGGTGAACCGTGGTCTGGAAGCCATCGCCGACATGGTTGCGGCGGCAACGTTTCATGTCGACGTCATGCAGCGCGCAGCCGACGCTCCTGCCGCCGTGGCCACCGACGTTGCGGAGTGGCTGGTTGCGCGCGGGACGCCGTTCCGTCAGGCGCACGCCAAAGTGGGGGAGTTGGTGTCGCGCTCGTTGAGCAGTGGCACGCCATTGGTGGATTTGGTTCGCGCCGACAATGATCTGGGCCCGGATGCTGCGGCGTTGTTTGCGCCCGGTGTGGCGGTACAACGTCGTTCTAGTCACGGTGCTGCGGGCCCAGAGGTGGCAGTCGCACAACGCGACGAGTTGCACCGGGTAATGGCTGCGCTGCAATCACGCTTGCCCTAGCTGCCGTCCCACCTGCCGTTGGGGTACTTGACAACTCGCATTACGGGGCTACGTTTCCGCCCATGACAACTCCAACCACGCCCGTTTCTCTTCCTCATCCGTTACCCACCGAAGCACTCGATCACGTCGCGCGATCCTTTGGGTTGTCGTCGCTTGAGTTGCTTCCAGGGTCGTTCACCGATGAACACGGACAGCCAGGAATTGCATTTAGGTGCTCGTCGCCGCTTCATCTTCACCTCTTTGATGTGTTCAGAATCGAAGACAAGATGAGCGAACTTGCCGGTGTCACTGTGATGCTGTTTCCCGTGTCAAACTGCCCAACTGCGTGTGAACTGTTGGGGCTACCTCAATGAGTTCGAAACTCCATCAGTTCACGACTGAAGTAGGGGAATCGTTCAGGCTCATTGAGGAAGCCACGACCGAAGGACTCCCGGCGTTCATCACCGATCTACGTTCGCGGGCGGTAGTCGAGTGGCGCCTCTACCGAATCGGGGAGATGAGTCGGAGGTACCGCGTGCAGTTGAAAGAGCAGTTTCCTGCGGTGCCGTGGGATGACATCATTCGCATGCGACACCGCCTTGCTCACCATTTCATGCGTTTGGAACCTCACGTCACATTCGTCATCGCGGTGGTAAACATTCCAAAGCTGCAGCACGCGTTGCGGACGGCAGCCAACACCTAGTGTTGGGGCATGTATCGCCACGACATCCGCGTTCGCTATGGCGACTGCGACATGCAAAAGGTGGTGTTCAATGCCCATTATTTGGCGTATTGCGACGATGCCGCCATGTGCTGGTTTTCCGCGCGTTTGGGTGAGCGAATGCATGAGTTCGACTGCATGTTGAAGAGCGTCAATGTGGTGTGGCATCGCCCCTTGCGCCTTGGGGATGTGGCGTCGTTGGACTGCACGGTTACACGTTGGGGAAACTCATCGTTTGACGTGACCATCCATGGTCGCGTGGCTGGTGAGTCATCGTTCGAAGCCACCATCGTCTATGTCTCCACCACGCCAGGGGCACCCAAGGTGGTGCCAGTGCCCGACTGGGTACGCGCAGCCTTCGCGGCGGACGAACAACTCTCGTCGCAATAGCAACTGTGCCACTGGGTGCGCTCTACTCTGTACCCATGGCGAAATTCGGTGATGTCGTTGCCGAATTCGCATCCCGTGGGCTGATTCATGATTCCACCGACCGCCAAGCGTTGTCGGAGCGAAGTACCAGTGCCCAGATGTCGGCATACGTAGGGTTCGATCCCACCTCCGATTCGCTGCACGCCGGCAACCTGCTCGGACAGATATCTCTGCGACGTTTTCAGATGCTCGGGCACCGACCAATCGTGCTGGCGGGTGGAGCTACGGGCATGGTGGGTGATCCTTCCGGTCGCAGCGAAGAGCGCAACCTCCTGGACGCCGACACGCTCGCCGCGAACGTCGCCAACATCAAGACGCAACTCGAACGTTTGCTCGATTTCGGCGCCGGCGACAACGCCGCCATGTTGGTGGACAACGCCGACTGGACCCGTGATGTTCCGGTGCTCGACTTCCTGCGCGACGTCGGCAAGCACATCACGGTGAATCAAATGATGGCCAAGGACAGCGTGAAGTCGCGTTTGAGCGACGAGAACGGATTGTCGTACACCGAGTTCAGCTACATGTTGTTGCAAGCCAACGATTTTCGTCACCTGTGTGAGTTCCACGACTGTGAAATGCAGATGGGCGGCAGCGACCAGTGGGGCAACATCACCGCCGGCATCGACCTGATTCGCAAGCGGCTGGGTCGTGGTGCGTACGGTCTCACGTGGCCATTGCTCACCAAGAGCGACGGCACGAAGTTCGGCAAGACCGCCGACGGGGCAGTGTGGCTTGATGCAAAGAAAACCTCGCCGTATCAGTTCCGGCAGTTCTGGATGCAACTTGCCGACGAAGACATCGATCGGTATCTTCCGCAATTTTCGTTGCGATCGCTCGACGAGATTGCGGCCGTACTCGACGAGCAGCACGCCAATCCGGCTGCGCGGGTCGCGCAACGCACGCTGGCCGATGAACTCACGGCGCTGGTACACGGACCCGAGGCGGCCAAAGCCGCGAGCGAGGCTGCAGCCATTTTGTTCGGTGGCGATCCCATGACGGCATCGGCGTCCACCATGGCATTCATCGCAGCCGAAGTACCTGCGACGAAGATGGGCACCGCGGTGCTGGCGGACGCGGCCGGCGTGCTTGCCACCTTGCCGGGTATCGCCGCAAGCAAGAGCGAGGCGCGTCGTCTGCTTACACAAAAGAGCGTCCGCGCCAATGGCGTCCTGCTCACCGAAGACGCTGATTTAGCAGGAATTCCGCTCTTGCACGAGCGATGGCTGCTGGTGCGAAAGGGAAAGACCACGTATCACCTCGTAGATTTCGGCCGCTAAACCCCCTGTTTTGTGGGCCGAAATCGCCGGCCACGGCTGGTCGCAAAGGCCCCGATTCCATGGAGGTTGGGCACTTCTCACGCATCGGGCGGCGCACGGCGAAGTCTTCACCGGGGAGGTTGGGGGTCCACCAACCATCCGCTAGGGTGACGAGTCCGCGTTTCAGGACCTCGACTTGTTCGGGTCCGAAGGCGGAAAAGAGCGGAGACCTCTGCCGAGAGCACGTGTCCGCCCTGGAAGCTCCTTGAAAACGGAAGAGAAGACTGAACGCCAGTGCGGGCAGTAACGGCGACCTCGTGTCGACGGATACTGTCTGTCAATTCGTTGATGTCACCTCAGCAGTGACATTGACATAAGTAATAACCAGATCAGATGAGCATCTGATCGGTCAGGACATGTCGATGCGGACAGATGCAAATCTGAAAAGTCGGCATGAGCCCTTCGAAGAATTACAACTCGCCTACAGCGCTCGACGAGCAATCGTCGTGTGAGTAACGCGAGAAATTCTTGACGGAGAGTTTGATCCTGGCTCAGGACGAACGCTGGCGGCGTGCTTAAC
>VFQS010000079.1_pt1 | contig 133198 bp, 122 predicted proteins | sample 3512361 | NCBI WGS metagenome assembly VFQS01 (sample SAMN10412375, study PRJNA504923) | tailings metagenome | isolation source: Relicate 1 Philex TSF3 active mining | place: Philippines | reverse complement strand
AGGGACTTGCTATTAATTAAAGTACCTGTGGCTTCGACTCCGCTCAGCCAACGTTAGCTGAGCGAAGTCGAAGCTGGATAACTTTGGTGGAACATTTTTATTCGCAAGAGCCTAAGCTACTTCTTTTTCAATAAGTAAATGACCTGTAGCTAAGCCGCAAGCTCTTTTGATTGGTAAAGATGCGGCTAGATCAAAAGCAGCTTGCCTCGCGATCGCACCATCAATAGTTGTCGTCACCACCACATCTAATCCCGCTTGCAAAGCCATGAATGCTGCATGATGGGAGGTTAAGATGCCCCCTAATGCCATTGGTTTGAGAATAATAATATCGGCGGATTGAGATGTAATCACCTGTTGTAATTGGATGAGATTATTGACAGACTCATCGGCAGCTACAGGAATTGATTGCGATCTCCTTACTGCTGCCATACCTGTTAAATCTAAAGCCGCAACAGGTTGCTCTACATATTCGATTTGCAGAAATTCCAATTTTGTTAAATTAGCGATCGCTTCAGCTACAGACCATGCCTGATTAGCATCAATGCGAATTTGGATGTCATGACCAACTTGCGATCGCACTGCTTCGACTCTTAGCAAATCTGAGCCAAAATCCTGAGTACCAACTTTAATTTTGAGGCAACGATAGCCTTGAGTAATATATTCTTGAGCTTTAGCGGCGGCGATTTCTGTCGCGATCGCCCCAATCACTGCATTCATGGGGACTTGCTCTCGGACTGTTCCATTCACAGAATTTGCTAATACTTGCGCCAATGATAGATTTTGCGATTTTGCCAATAAATTGACTAAGGCTAACTCAATTCCATGTTTTGCCGCAGGTGTGCGATCGCATTCTCTCAGTAATTCCTCAATATCATACAGATTCTCAATTTCGGCATTAATTAATGATTTTGAGAACTGTCCCAAAATTGCTTCGGTCTCCATAAGTGACTCCATACCAAAGCCATCTAGTGGAGCGGCTTCTCCTAAACCAAGGTAATTTTGGCGATCGCGAATTTCAACCACAAATCCTTCCCGATGAGAAAGTACGCCTACAGCAGTCCGAAAAGGTTCTCGAAAGGCGAAACGATAGTGATGAAATTGAATAGATTGGATCGTAAGCTTCACAATAATTGGGGGATAAAGTCAGGTAAAAGTTAACAGAGAAAATGTAAGTAGATGAGCATATTAAAACCTAAAACCAAAGATTGTTCCGCCCGCTGCGCGGGCGGAACAATCTCTGGTTTTCAGTTTATTTATAGCGTCTACCAATCTAGTGAGGTACGGAGGGTTGTGTCCCTGCCTTTGGCAGGGACACAACCCTCCGTACCTCGCTTGCTTGAAAAGCGCTATATGCCTAGCTACTTAATAGCAATTCATGAATTGCATTACATTTATCTCCTCAAGGATCAAAATTTAAGCAAAGCAAAAATATCAGCAAAACTTTAGCTAATTTGATACAATAACCACATCAAGCAGGATCTAAAAATTTGCTTTAGGGACTCGACGAGAAAAAAGATACCACCAAGTTTGCATGGCTTCGACTTCGCTCAGCCAACGTTGGCTGAGCGAAGTCGAAGCCGTAGGTACTTTAATTAATCGCAAGCCCCTTAGCTGGCAAGATCCTTGAGTCATGTCCTTGGAGTTTGAGGCGATGAGTGAGTTGTTAGTTCTTTGGGGTGTGACACAGGCGGCGGGTGTAGTCGTTTATCCCATTTTGGAAAGTTTGGCTCAGGATGCGGCAAAGGATTATGGTAAGGACTTTTTTAAGGATTGCTTGAAAAAGGTGATTCATTTGCCTGAAAAGGATGTGCAGAAAGAAGCCTATGGCAAAGCGCTGAAGGTGTTTTTAGAACTGATTCAGGATGAACTGCTAGAAGCTGGCTATCAGGAGACATTGCTAAAAAAGTATTACATTCCTGCTCTGAAAAAGTTTATTGATCGAGAAGAAGTCGCATCGGCTTTGGGGATGGCGTTTAATGTGGAATGTAAGGCGATTAATACGGCGTTGTTGGTGAGAGTTTGGAACGAGTTAAATTCGCCACATTTGCCAGAGGATATGAATTGGGACTTTTTGAGCAAGTCCTACATTAGAGCCGTGAAGAAAATCGTCCAGAATTCGGAGAAGTTGCGTCCGATTTTTGAGGTGCAGACTTTAGATAAAATCGCCGATGCTGTACAGGAAGTAGCGGGAATTGCGCCAGCTTTTGATTTGGAGAAGTATGCAGAGGGTTTGCGGGAGCAGTATGGCAACTTGAAGCTGGAATCTCTGGATACGACGGGAGTTTATTACAACGAATTGAAATTGTGGAAGATCTTTGTTCCTCAGAATTTGCGGGAATGTCAGGAGTTTATTCCGCAGGTATATGAGTTGCCGAAGGATCGATCGCGGCTGTTGCAGGAGAGTGGACAGTTGGATGTGTTGGAACTTGCCGAAGCGGAATTAGAAAATCATCGCAAGCGCTATGTCGAGCAGCCGATTCGGGGAGTGTTTGAGGTGTTGGGCGATCCGAAGGAGTTGGCGAAGGATGGGGTTGCTAAATATGCAGTAATTTTGGGCGATCCCGGCTCAGGAAAATCGACACTGTTGCAATATTTGGCTTTGATTTGGGCGGAACGACCTGTGCGAGATTTGCCTTTGTATCCGTTGCCGCTTTTGTTGGAGTTGCGGACTTATGCCCGTGATAAGCAAGCGGGGAAATGTAAGGATATTGTTTCGTTTATTCATGGTGGGAATATTACCTGTCGGCTGAATCAGCAGGATTTGCATGAAAAGCTGAAGCATGGGGATGTCATTGCCCTTTTTGATGGGATTGATGAGGTGTTCGATCCTGCGTTGCGGGATGAGGTGGTGACGGATATTCATCGCTTTACGAATGAGTATCCTGCGGTGAGATCAATTGCAACTTCGCGATGGTTGGGCTACAAGGCGCAACGTTTAAGGGATGCTGGGTTTCAGCACTTTATGCTGCAAGAGTTGAATGATGAGCAGATGCAGGATTTTGTGGTGCGTTGGCATGATCTGAATTTTGCGGAAGGTGCGGATAAGGATCGCAAGCAGGAACGGTTGCAGAAGGCGATCAGGGAGTCGCGATCAATTAAGGAGTTGGCGGGAAATCCTCTGTTATTAACGATGATGGCGATTCTCAATCGTAATCAGGAGTTACCGAGGGATCGTCCTGAACTGTATAACCAAGCCTCTAGGGTGTTGTTGCATCAATGGGATGTGGAACGAGCGCTAGTGGAGGATCGGCGGATTGACCCGAAAACGATTGACTATCGCGATAAGCAGGCGATGTTGCGGAAGGTTGCCCATTATATGCAATCGAGTGCGAAGGGCTTGGCGGGGAATTTGATAAGTGCGGCGCAGTTGGAAAGTATTTTGACGGATTACCTGAAGACGATTGAGGTGGAGAAGCCAAGGGAAATCGCTCGTATCATGATCGGTCAGCTTCGCACGCGCAATTTCATTCTCTGCGATCTGGGTGGGGATTCCTATGGTTTTGTGCATCGGACTTTTTTGGAATATTTTTGTGCGTGGGAGTTTGTTTGGCAGTTTAAGGAGGAGCAGACGCTGACGATTGAGCGGTTAATCCATGATGTGTTTGGGAAGCATTGGCAGGATGAGTCTTGGCATGAGGTTTTGCGATTAATTTCAGGGATGATCGAGCCGAGGTTTGTTGCTGATATTATCAATTTTCTTTTGGAGCAGAAAGTTGATAGAAGTAAATGTTTAGATGAGTACGACAAACTTAGAAAAGAAGGAATATCTAATCTTTTATTAGCGGCAGATTGTTTTTTTGAGGTTAGAAACAGAAATTTGATTGCTGATACATCAAATAAATTACTAAATACATTACAACGTGAAGTTGAGCAAGAAAATGCTACTAACTTTAAGTTCACTTATGAAGCCGCAATCGTCCTCATAAACACTATTGTGATAGTTGGGAAGGACAGTTTTGATACATTAGCTTGGTTAAAAAAAGGTCTTGGTCTTAAGTTTGATTCAAAGTCTCTTTTATCGCAATCGACAGTAGAAGTGATAGCCCAAGTTTGGAAAGAAGACCATAGCACTCTTCCTCTTCTAAAAGAATATCTTATTGTGAATGAGAGTCTAAATGTACGACATGCAGCATTAGAAATGATCACTCAAGGCTGGAAAGATGACGCTGATACCCTTCCTTTGCTCAAAGACCTTGCTACTAATGATGAGGATTGGTATATGCGAATGGCGGCAGTACAAGAGATCGCCAAAGGCTGGAAAGATGACGCTGATACTCTTCCTTTGCTCAAAGACCGTGCTCTTAATGATGAGAAGCATTATGTGCGAAGTGCGGCGGTACAAGAGATAGCCAAAGGCTGGAAAGATGACGCTGATATCCTTCCTTTGCTCAAAGACCGCGCTCTTAATGATGAGAAGCATTATGTGCGAAGTGCGGCGGTACAAGAGATTGCTAAAGGCTGGAAAGATGACATTGATACCCTTCCTTGGCTCAAAGACCGCGCTCTTAATGATCAGAATTGGGATGTGCGAAGTGCGGTGGTACAAGAGATTGCTAAAGGCTGGAAAAATGACTCTGACACCCTTCCTTTGCTCAAAGACCGCGCTCTTAATGATCAGAATTGGGATGTGCGAAGTGCGGCGGTACAAGAGATTGCTAAAGGCTGGAAAGATGACTCTGATACCCTTCCTTTGCTCAAAAACCACGCTCTTAATGATCAGGATAATGATGTGCGAAGTGCGGCGGTACAAGAGATAGCCAAAGGCTGGAAAGATGACCTCCAAACATTTGATTTTTTATGCGATCGCGCCATCCACGATCCCTTTAAGCGTCAGTATGATTTTGAAACTAATCCTCGCCAAACTGCGCTAGAAGCAATCCTCAAACATTACAGCGACAAACCTCAAACATTGGAGTTATTGAAGACAGTCTCTAATAACGATCCAGATGAACAGTTAAAGGAATTTGCAAAGAAGGCATTAGCAAAATTGAGTGAGAATCCCGTAGGGGCATAGCATTTGCGCCACAATTTTTCAAACCCACAACAATATCGATCTGCAAATGCTTTGCCCTCTATGCCTTCACCGACAAATTGTCCCTGCGTTGTGAGGTTTAGGGCAAAGCATTCCCAAATTAAGGCAACCTGAAAATTTATAAATTTCTGCGGGAATGCTATGCCCCTACAATTCCTACAATTCTATAAATCCTATGCGCTCTATGCCTTCAGCGATCGCTTGTCCCTGCGTTGTGAGGTTTTGGGCAAAGCATTCCCAAATTAAGGCAACCTAAAAATTTATATATTTCTGTGGGAATGCTATGCCCCTACAATTCCTACAATTCTATAAATCCTATGCGAACTATGCCTTCAGCGATCGCTTTTCCCTGCGTTGTGAGGTATTGGGCATAGCATTCCCAAATTATGGCAACCTGAAAATTTATAAATTTCTGTGGGAATGCTATGCCCCTACAATTCCTACAATTCTATAAATCCTATGCGAACTATGCCTTCAGCGATCGCTTTTCCCTGCGTTGTGAGGTTTTGGGCATAGCATTCCCAAATTTAGGCGAATTGATTTTCTCAAAACTTTGATCAACATCCCCATTTGAAATCTCAACGGGATTTGGTGACTTCCATTCTTGGTATTGCTGAACTGACTGCAACAGTATTACTGGCGGAAATTTGGGATATTTCGGCTGTCGATACTGCTGAGCAATTAGCTGCTTTTGCGGGGTTAACTCCCCGCGAGTTTTCTTCTGGTTCTTCGATCCATGCTGGCAAACAGTGATGATTGCTATAATCACCATATCGCTCTGCTTAGGAAAACATCATGACTCAAGCGATCGCACCTCTAAATCTCTCAGCCAATGCCCCAGAGGACAAACTGCTCTGGACAAGTGCTGACCTCGAACTGTTACCTGACAACGGCAACCGTCATGAAATTATTGATGGAGAACTTTACGTGACGAGAGCGCCCCACTGGAAACATCAAACCACCTGCGGCAATTTTTACTTCGAGCTAAAAGCTTGGTCAAAAATCACAGGATTGGGCTATGCCGCAGTAGGTGCAGGTGTAATCTTTGGCAATAAAGATGATGTGATTCCTGATGTGGTGTGGGTTAGCAAAGAAAAATATGAAGCTTTAATTGATCAATCGGGACATTTACTTGGTGCGCCTGATCTAGCGATCGAGGTGTTATCAGCAGGAACTGATAATGAAAAGCGCGATCGCGAAGTGAAGTTAAAGCTCTATTCATCTCAGGGAGTCTTGGAATATTGGATCGCTGATTGGCGAGAAAAGAAACTCCAAATCTACCGTCGCGAAAATGGAGTTCTCAAATTAGCAATGACTCTATTTGTGACCGACACCCTCACTTCCCCATTATTACCAGAATTTTCTTGTCCCCTATCCCAGATTTTTGAATAAAATAAAAGAGCCGCGAAGCGACTCTTTTGCTTACGTTGAGATAGCGATCGCTACTTTACTTCTTGCAAATCCAACTTTTTCTCCACAGGTACAACTTTAGGCTGAAGCACAGGAGGATTGGCTAGATAATCGGCAAGTTGAGCTTCAATCTGTTCACGCACAATCGAACGGTATTCAAGGAAATGCTCACCCTGAGCGCAAACCGATAGATAGCTGGTGACTACATTGGGATAACGTTTCATCAAGTCAAACAGATTAATCCAGAATTGGAAACGGGTTTTACGAACAAATCCTTGTCGCCAGCAGAGAATTAGTAAAGCTTTAATCGCAGTCCAATCAGTTTTCTTCTTCTGATCAGTTTTCTCACGCTTGATGCGTTTGTATGGAGATTCACCCAAAATCAAGAAATGGCGATAGGTGCGATTGAGAAAGACAAGGGGATCGTAAAGAGTCCAGAAGGCATGAACATATTCTGTCGCAATATCTTCCAAAGGACGAGTGGGCATGAAGTTCATCAAAGTGGTTTGATGCCCGTTGCTATTCTGAGTAATCATCCGTCCTTCTTTATTCAAACGATGCCACAGTCCCGTATCAGGCAAGGCTTGCAGCATACTGAATAGTGCAGTAGGAACGGCGGTGAGTTCGACAAATTGGACAATGCGATCGCCTGCTCCTTTCTTCTCACCATCAAAACCGATGATAAATCCTGCCATTACCCGAATCCCTGCTCTGGCGATATTAATTACTGATTCTGAGAGAGGATCGCGATTGTTTTGGAACTTCTTGGTGAGGGCTAAACTATCCGTATCAGGAGTTTCAATGCCAAGGAAAACCGAGCCAAAGTTACATTCCACCATCATCTGCATCATTTCAGGGTCTTGAGCAAGATCGACCGATGCTTCCGTGGCAAAGGAGAAGGGATAATTGCGTTCCTTCATCCAAGGCTTTAGTTCTTGGAGCATTACCTTCACGTTGCGCTTATTGCCGATGAAGTTATCATCGACCATGAAAATGCTGCGTCTCCAACCAAGATCATAGAGACATTGCAATTCCGCCAAAATCTGAGCAGGAGTCTTGGTGCGTGGCTTACGTCCATAGAGAACGATGATGTCGCAAAATTCGCACTGGAAGGGGCAACCTCGGGAGAACTGCACCGACATTTCCGCATAACGGTTCATTTCGAGCAAGTCAAACCGAGGAATCGGCGTATCTGTCACCGCAGGCTTTTCACCATTGGCTCGCAAAATACCACTGCGATCGCCTCTTTGAATCGCTTCCACAAACATCGGTAACGTAATTTCCCCCTCATCGAGAATCAAGAAATCTGCCCCCGAAACCTTCGCCTCTTCAGGTAAAGCGGTGGGATAAGGTCCACCCACAGCAACTAATTTACCGCGCTTTTTCGCCTCTTGAATTTGCGCGAGAAAGTCATTTTTCTGCACAATCATTGCTGAGAGAATTACCACTTCCGCCCATTCCCATTCGGCTTCAGTAATATCGCGCACATTGCGATCGACGAGTTTAAATTCCCAAGTTTGGGGCAAGATCGCGGCAACCGTGACCATGCCGAGTGGTGGAAGCTGAGCCTTATAACCAACTAATTCCAGTGTTTTCTCAAATGACCAGAAGCTTTTTGGAAATAACGGATAGACGAGTAAAACACGCATTATATTTGGGGACTAATTTATAGAATAAAACAGCTATAGTTCTTGCTATGTAAGAAACACAGCTATTTCGACAAAAACAAAACCCTTCTCAATTCCTAATTAATAAGACTTGCTCATTAACAAGAATTAAAAAGGGTTATTACAAAATAAAATCTTTTAATAGATAAAAGATTTTGCTACATAGACTAGCTTGCTAGATCTAATTCTCTTGCTGGAGTGGGATTTACAAGCTTTAGACGCTCTTCCTCTTGCCAATAGGCGGCTAGTTGTCCTTCAATTTCACGACGGACAATATCGCGGTACTCCATGAAATGTTCATTGTGGGCGCAGACGATTAGGTAATGTTCCCATACCGCAGGATTGCGTTTGATCATGCTAAACAGATGATGCCAGAACTTCCAACGGGTATCGCGCTTGATGCCTTGCCGCCAAACGATAATTGCTAATGCCTTAAGGTCGGTAAGGGTGGGAAGTTTGGCTTCAGCCTTAACCCTTGGTGCGCCAAGCTTTAAGAAATAGCTGTAAACGCGATCGAGGTAGGCATGAGGTTCATATAAGGCACAGAAGGCTTCCACATATTCGCGGGCAATTTCCTCGACGGGGCGCGTTGGCACAAAGTTCATCAAGGTGGTTTGGTTCAAGTTGCCGTTCTGACTGCGTAGTCGTCCTTCTTTTTCAAGACGATGCCAGAGGGCAGTATGGGGCAAGGCTTGCAACATAGCGAAGGTGGTGGTGGGAATGCCCGTTAGTTCGGCAAATCGGACAATGCGATCGCCTGCTCCTTTTTTCTCACCATCAAAGCCGATGATGAAGCCTGCCATAACGCGAATCCCCGTTTTGGTGATGGCTTCCACAGAATCCAATAGTGATGACCTTGTATTTTGAAACTTCTTGGTCATCTGCAAGCTATCTTCATCGGGGGTTTCAATCCCAAGGAATACGGCATCAAAATAGCATTCCACCATCAGATCCATGAGTTCTTGATCGGCGGCTAGATCGATTGAGGCTTCGGTATTGAAACGGAAGGGATAGCCATGATCTTTTTGCCATTCCTTCAGTTCGAGCAGGAGTAGGCGCACATTGCGTTTATTGCCGATGAAGTTGTCATCGACCATAAACACACCCCGTCGCCAGCCCAAACTATATAAATAGTCGAGTTCGGCTAATAACTGAGCAGGAGTCTTGGTGCGCGGCTTGCGTCCATACAATACGATGATGTCGCAAAATTCGCATTGGAAGGGACAACCACGGGAGAACTGCACCGACATCGAGTCGTAGGCATCAAATTCTAAGAGGTCAAAGCGGGGGACGGGTGTAGTAGTGACATCGGGCTTTTCATTGGTGCGGAAAATGCCACTGGGTTCACCCTTAGCGATCGCCTCGACGAACATCGGCAAAGTAATTTCACCCTCATCCAAAATCAGGTAATCAACACCTGCGGCTTGGGGTTCTTCGGGCATTGAAGTGGGGTAAGGACCACCGCAGGCAACTTTTTTGCCACGGCGTTTCGCTTCCTTAATCAGGGATAACAGGTCATCTTTCTGCACGATCATTGCCGACAGAATAACCATATCCGCCCATTGCCATTCCGCCTCCGTAATTGTGCGAACATTGCGATCGACCAATTTAAAATTCCATTCTTGGGGCAAGATCGCCGCAACAGTAATCAATCCTAGCGGAGGTAGTAGCACCTTGCGATTTACTAGCTCTAGGATTTTTTCATAAGACCAAAATGTTTTTGGAAAAAGTGGGTAAACCAGTAGAACGTTCATACCTTTTGGGGTTTAAGTGGGCGGATATTCTTAAGCACATTGCCCCAAGGGGCAATGTGCTTAAGCTTTAGACAGCAGGGAAACCAGTACGGATATCTTCGATCACACCATCGCGGAGGACTATTTCCACACGCATCTGAGCAATCAAATTATCGCCTTTGGCAGCAGGGAAGTAGCTATCAAGTTGTCCTTGAGACACTTCTTGTCCTAGTTCCAAATTTTGCACTTGGGTCAATTGGGTTAGCAATTGATTCTTTTGTTCTAATAATTCGGCTTTAACACGATTCATTTCTGCACGAATGCCTTCAAGAGCATTAGATACTTCCGCAGAAAATGGTTTGATGCTTTGGCGCTCAATTTCATTGATTTGGCGGGAGCCTTGGGCATCAACTTGCTGTACTTGGGCATCGATTTGAGCAATTTGTTGTTGCAGTTGTTGCTGCATTTCCTCTTTCCAGCGTTGCGTCACAATCACTTGAATATTTGCAGTGCGACGTAATAAAAGCTGATTAGAAAAATCGAAACTCACAGTTATCTCCAGTTGGCTAATAATTTATGTTGATGAGAAAGTGGCTTTGTCACTTTCTCATCATGAAGTAAACATTTTGACAATAATATCTTGATAACGCTCAAATACGATGTTACGTCGGATTTTGAATGTTTGCGTGAGGAACCCATTTTCGATTGTAAAGGGTTCAGGCAAGAACTCAAAAACACCAATGCGATCGTTAATGCTATATCCAGGGCGGTTTTGCACTTCACGATTCAGTTCTTCGCGATAAAGATTGCGAATTTTAGGCTGATTCAACTCTGGCAAAATGGTTGCCAATGTTGAATCAGGGGGAATTAAACCCGCAGATTCCAATGCTGAAAGATTAGGAACGATTAAAACACCCAATTGTTTCTGGTCTTGCCCCACTAGGACTACCTGATCAATATAAGGACTGCGAATACAGGCATCTTCAATGGGCTGCGGTTCAATATTCTCACCATTAGTCAAAACGATCGTATCTTTGGCGCGACCTGTGATTACTAGATCTTGCCACTTGCTGACATAGCCCAAATCACCTGTATCAAACCAACCCTCTGGATTGATCGCCTTAGCCGTCGCTTCAGGATTTTTGTAGTAGCCCTGCATCACTTGGGGACCGCGAATAAGGACTAATCCTTGCTGTCCAATTGGCACATCGGTTCTGGTAGACATATCGACAATGCGGGTTTCGGTCTGGGGCAGAGGCTGTCCATCCCCGCCACGAATATTGCGATGTGGGCGACGCACATGGGTAATTGGTGAGGTTTCGGTCAAGCCGTATCCCCCTAAAATTTCGATGCCGACAATTTCATAAAAGTCTTCGAGGTGTTCTGCGATCGAGCCGCCACCACTAACGATGTATTTGAAGTTGCCACCCGTTGCTTCGCGTACTTTTTGGTAAACCAATTTATGACCAAGTTTGTGAACTGCCCATAGTCCCAAAACTACCAGTGATGCTTTAAATTTGTCACCTAGAGAAGGATAGAGATTTTCGACATTTAAGCCTTGGACAACCCGTTTGGCTGTGATGTATTTTTGGCTCGCTGTGAGGAAAAATTTAACTAATCGCTGTTTGCTCTCAGGTTGATCGCGAAAGTTTTTTTGCACACCTTCATAGATTGATTCCCACAGGCGTGGTACAGCAACCATGTAATGGGGTTTATGTTCTTTTAGATCTTTTTTGATGGTGCGGAGATTGGTGTAAATCTGCGTGCAGCCTTGGGAAAAGATGAAATATTCAAAGGTGCGCTCGTAGGAATGCCATGTGGGGAGAATACTGAGAACTTTTTCGCTAACTTGCAGTTGTAAAACTGACTGTGCCCCAGCTACTTCGTAGAGAAAATTGCCGTGGGTGAGCATGACTCCCTTGGGTCTAGCAGTTGTACCAGAAGTGTAGATCAGCGTTGCAAGGGTATCGCGTTTGATGCTTGGATTACCTAAATCCTTGCTGCTACCTTTATCTAATAATTGTTGAAAGTTATAGGCTCCTTCTGGTGGCGTTTCGTCTGACAGCAAAATAATTTGTTTGACTGGCAGGCTATGCAATTCTGGTTCGAGCTTTTTGAGGGTCGCCAGATTTTCGACAACGATCGCTACGCTGTCACTATGCTCGATGATGTAGAGCAGTTCACTCCGCTCAGCTTGCGAACTTCGTGTAGCATTGGCTGCCCCGATCGCTAAAATACCCTGATCAGCAATTAACCACCTTGGTGAGTTGTCGGCAATAAGTGCTACCTTGTCGCCAAAGTTCACACCCAATGATCGCAAACCTGCTCCAAATTGATTAATTTGCTCAAAGGTGTCTTTATAGGAAATTCGCACAGGTGGTTTAGCATGGGGATCGTAAAGAGCGATCGCATCAGGATATACTTTTACCCCTTGCTCCCATATTTGCCAAAGACTATTGAATTGCTGTACCTGCGAGGTCTGAACAGAATTGGGCATAAACTTCAAGGTTTTAACTAATTTTTAATTATTTGGGATTTCTAGAAATCATATTTAAAACTAAGCATTAATTTAAGGATTGCGTAATCCCCAAAAGCATAGATTATTTATGATGGTTGCCATTCACCTTTATGTGGTAGTTTCCTGTGCAGCGCATGATGTAACGAATCAAGGAACCAATGTTTCATAGATTTCTTTGAGCAATCCTTTTTGAGTGCGACCACTTTTAGTTTTGCCACCAATTACTAATAGCCATAATTCCGTGAATTGCCATTTGTATATTGGCATAGGATGGGCAGTCAAATTCCGTAATTTAGCAACTTGATCGATTTTGCTAGCAGCTTTGCGATTAGAGCGCAGCCATTGAGAAAGGGGATGTTGCCATTGTTCGAGAAACTCATTTACTAATTGGCGATCGCTAGAGGATATTTTCTGGTCGTTAAACTTTTGGTAATACAGGCGATCGCGATCGTCACTAGATAAATACTCTTGATTTAAAACTTCTTCACGAAAAGTATCCCATTCCTTCGCAATCAAATAGGGCAAACTCCCAATTGTATATTTGCCTCGATTTCTTAGTGTAACTCCCGCAATTACAAATTCTTTCTGCTGCGAATATTGCTGACACATAAATCGATAAAAACTTTTAAAGAAGCTATGCACAATCTCACGTTCGACTACACTAGCAATGTACAAACATGAAGGCTTATAGTCAGAAAAGTTCTCAGTAAAAATATCTGACTCTACTAAATATTTATGCTTGTAGGCACTAAAAAGATCTTTGCGACTCGCCATTTCTAGCTGATTCCAAGCATTTTTTCCAAGCCTTTTGAGTAATTTAGCCTCAATTTCTTGCTCATCATAGTTAAAGGCGGATGTAGTTTGTTGCTCAGATAAAGCTTTAATTTGATCGCGCAGATGGAGTATTTCTTCTCTTTCTGTATCTGACAAATCAGCCTTTTCTTTAAAGATCGAGATCTCTGCATTGAGCAATCGAATTTGCTCGTCTTTATCTTTGATTAATTTCTGCTTTTCCTCTAGATCTAGCGCCGTAACTGCTGCCTTGACTAAGTTGTAGTAATTACTTTTTAAAATATCAACTTCTTGAGAAGTGGCGCGACTTTTACCCCGCAAGGCAATTTTTTGTCCCTGCTGCACTGCGAGAATTTCACCTTCAGGGTTGCGGATTCTTAATTCCTTAATCTCGCCCTGATCGCTAGAAAGCGAAACCACACTACATTCATATTTACGCTGGCTATAGTAAAACTCCGCTTTCATATTGCGTTATTGCGATGGCAATTTTAAGAATGGCTTGATCAACAGTGGTACAAAGCCCCACTGTTAATCAGTTTTAGCCTTTGATAAAAGCGATCGCATGTTGCCAGATAACCACTTTATGACCAGCTGTGTCTAGGCAGATACATTGATCATCGATCCAGCTAATTTTGCCGCGAAGTTGATCACCTGTGAGAAGTTTGATCTCAACCTCATTCTTATCGCGAATAATGCTATGAATGCGTCGAATACTTGGTAGAGAAGTGTTGAGTCCGATTTTGGTGGCTGTTGGTGCGCTCATCGTCTTACCTGTGACAGTTTTACGAATATTATCATCAAACTAGATTTTATTTTTCAGCACCTACGATGCTGAAAAATCATTACTTTATTTAACGTGAGTTCGATATCGCCATTTGAGCCTCGCTTTGCAAGGTTCAAATGGCGAAAGATGGTAATAATCCCTTAGAGATGCTTTACCATCTTTAGCATTCGCCGAGCTGCCGTTACTTTATGTTGCTAGATGGACATGGTGAAAAATAGTACTGCTATATAACTGGAAGCAGTTATCCCACAGACTTGGTTTAGTCCTCTCAAGGATCACATGGGTTTCTACGATCGCTTGTAAAAGTTCTGGATAAACAATCGACATTTCGGCAAAATTTTGAAAATCACGGGCAGTTTTTGCCGTAGGAATTGTCCGATCAAGCCATTTGCTCAATTCAAGCCAACGCTCTTTGACCGTTGGGGCAATATGCTTAAGCGATCGCTCGACGGGCAATTGCAAACCTGAATCAAAGCGATACTGATTATCATGAAATCGGAGAATACCGCCGCGATCGCTAACTTCACCATTGACCCGATAACTACGTAAATGTAGATCGCAAATTTGCACCCGATCTAAAATTTGCTCCTTGCGAGCGAGCTTGTGCTTTGCGTCAACCACAACCACTTCACCAAAGGTCGGCACAATCGCCTCTACTTTAGTAATGACATCTTGGGGAGTAAATGTAATTTCATCGGTATTAGCGATCGCCTTAATTTGATAATTGCCCCTTACCTGAAACTCATTAAAATATTCCACCTGATAGATCGGGATTTGGGCGATCACCTCAATACTTAACCAAATCGCCGCAATCCCATAGGTCTCTAACTCCTCACCATAGGCTTGCATCTCTGCCAGCGCACCTATGCGAATAATTTTGGGATAGCGATTAGGGATTTTAAATCTGGCTGTGTAGGGATCGATACGAAAGACTCTGGCAATTTTAGCGATCGCCCAGTCTTTTTGCTCAGGAGCTACTGGCAATAAAGCCAGATAGGCAAAACTAGAACCACCATCAAGCTTGGAGATCTCATCCATTCGCTCTTGGCGAGCCTGTACTTCTGCCATCTCGATCGCAAGCAACCCTTGCCGAGCTTGTGTAATTAACTTAGCTGGTAACTGAGCCTTAAGCAGACGGCGAAAAATTTCCTCAGCTTCATTGGGTTTACCCATCGCGTCATAGAGGCGACCTTGCAAAATCTGTAGCTGCGGATCGTCAGGAGAATCTGACAGCAATTGCTGAAGCGTTGCTGAAGCGGCGGAGAATTGTTTGTGAGCGAACTGACTCTCAAACGCAGCTACAAGATCTTGCATGAAGAAGTAGAGGTATCAAAATCATTGACAGGAACCTTTCTAGAATCGTAGACCTAAGCCAGTTTGCAAAGAAGTTGCGGATGTACCGGGGGAATTACGATAGGCATCAAAGGCGAAAATGACGTTACCAAATAATACAAGATTGCTATTGGGCAATGTGTAATCAATGCCAGGTTGAATCACAAAGCTATTTTTGTTCCCAACAGGTGTGGTATCAACGGTATTTGACAGGGCAACGCCTGCACCAATATAGATATCTGTATCAAAGTTTAGCGGTACATCAAAGGAAACAGTTGGTACAACTGCGGTGCTACTACCGATCAAAATTTGAGTTCTTACTGATACAGGAAATTCGAGAAACTTATAACGAGCTGCAACTACACCAGATGTACGAGAACTTTCGCCTGCCGCAGCATTACCACTGGTAAATCCAAAGCTTGCACCTACACCGATATAACTACCATAGGCAGGCTGAGATTGAGCTGAGGGAACAGCGATCGCTGATACGCATCCTAATGTGGTTAAGCCGAGCAGTATCTTTCTTAAGTTAGCTAAATTTTTCACAGATATGCCTTCCTTTTACTAAGAAACGATTTTATTTATCTTTAAGGAATAACGCCTTCAGCCAGACAGACTACCACAAGTTGGTTAAATCGGCGAAAATTTTTCTAGCAAATACATACAATATATGGGGCATGATTGTTGGACTGCTCGCATAGCTAACACTCCAACAATCTTTAACATCAGTTCGGATTAAGCTAGCAAATTCTCAAAGACAAAAAGTAAAATCCTTGTCTAGTAAGGATTTTACTTTTTGTCTTTGAGAAAGAGTTTGCAGTGAGATATACAATCACCCAACAGGAGATATACAAACCATAGAGAAAGTTGTATATTAAGATGCTATCGAGTAATACTCGCAACAAGCAAAGACTTTTACATAGTACGCATCTATTGACCTATGGCAGAATTAGCAGTCTATTTTGTTTTGAGCGTCGGAGTGCCTTACACATTCTGGACAATTGTGAGACCCTTCACTGACTCTTAGAACTCAATCACTCCACAAAGTATGAGGTAGGCTAATACTCCATACTTTGTGGAATTTAAGGGTTTTAAGCTTTGAGTTTATAGATTTGCTAATCCCAAATATGTAATTTTTGTCGGCTCAATCTTAAATCGACAGGGTAATACCTTGACTCCTCTGGCGATCGCCTCCGTGAGCAGTCTGTCATATTCAGGATCAGCTTCGGCTCCTGCGGCAAAGCGATCGCAATCTCCTCGATTGATAAAGAAAATTAAGGCAGCGCTCGTATCTTCAGAGATTACTGACATAAGTTCGCGTAGGTGTTTTTGACCTCGCGTTGTCACCGTATCAGGAAACAAGGCTAAATTGCCAATACACCAAGTTGTATTTTTAACTTCCACATAGGTTTTCTTGAGGCAATTATCATCAGTCAGAAGAAAATCTATTCGACTCTTTTCATTGCCATAGGCAACTTCACTCTTTACAGTTGTGTATGGCTCTAGCTCTGGTAATAAGTGGTGATCGAGCATATATCCCATCACACGATTAGGAAGGCTAGTATTAATACCTATCCATTCATCATCTAAATAAATCGCTTCCCAACTATAGGCGAGCTTACGTTTAGGATTAGAGTGATGGGAAACTAACACAGGACAACCAATTTGACATACACCAGTCATAGGTCCTGTATTTGCACAATGGGCAGTAATTATTTCGCCGTTCTCTAGTTCTATATCCGCAAAGAAACGTTTGTAACGACTAACTAGACGACCTGTGATTAGCTCGGAATAGGTGTGAACTTGTGTCATTGATTATTCACTTTTTGCTAGCAAAAGAGATTCCAAGAAATTGTTAGAAGGGTTGTAAGTAGATGAGCATATTAAAACCTAAAACCAGAGATTGTTTCGCCCGCATAGCGGGCGGAACAATCTTTTCGGTTTTCAGTTTATTTATGCCTAGCTACTTAAAGCAACCCTTCTAACATTTTCTTGGGTTTGGGGGCATTGCGAAGGAATCTAGTATAGCAACGGTTTATCCCGCTATCACTTATTTTTAGTGTCATGGCAAAGCCATACCATGAAAGTCTGGGAATGGATTTGCTGGTTTAGTTTTATAAGCCTATACTCATTGGGAAATAGCTACAGTGCATTGTGCTGAATTAAAAACTAGAGAAATCCATTAGTGAGGAACTCGTCATATGGGAATCAAACGTAAACTGCATCGTCATTTAATCAAACTCGAACAACGTGATGGTGTGCTACAGGTTGTCGGTGGTAATAGTTGGTATTCCTATTTGCGTGATCCCTACCATCTCCTATTAACGGTTCCTTGGATTGGCTTTTTTGCGATCGTTGTCGGGTTTGATATCTTTCTCAATGCAGTATTTGCCATTCTCTATTTACTAGATAGCAATGCGATCGCTGGCATCAAAGAAGTTGGTTTTTTAGAAGCATTTTTCTTTAGTGTGCAGACTCTTGCTTCTATTGGGTATGGAGTGATGAATCCCCAAACTCTTTATGCCAACCTGATCGTCACCTTAGAATCGATCGCCAGTTTAATGCTGTTTGCTGTAATTACAGGAATTGCATTTACTAGATTTGCCAAGTCTTCTTCCCGCGTCATGTTTAGCCATGTAGTCACTATCCATGACTACAATGGCATTCCCACACTAACGTTTCGGACTGCAAATGAGCGAAAAAATAACATTCTCGAAGCCAAGTTAAGAGTTTATTTGATGATTGATGAAATTACATCGGAAGGTCAAATGATGCGCCGACTGCATGAACTAAAGCTAGTCCGCGATCATTCTCCAATATTTTTATTGTCTTGGACAGTGATGCATACCATCGATGAAAATAGTCCTCTCTATGGCATAAATATAGAAACTATGGAAAGATTGAATGCTCAAATCCTCGTTTCACTTACTGGTGTTGATGAAACCATAGAAGGAACAATTCATGCACGACATATGTATTCATCATCACAGATTTTATGCGATCGCCGTTTTGTCGATGTAATTCATTTAGGTAAAGACGGACATCGATATTTGGATTACAGTCATTTCCATGAGACAACTGCCGTGTGAAAGTAAATAAGGTAATGTAAACTCAATAATACTTAAAAATCATCAGCAACAATGTGAATAAAAATGCTGTAAGGGACTCGAAAAAAAATCAGTTCTCATTAAATTGCTGAAACATAATCCCCAACTAATAGAAAAACCGTGAAAAAATTGCCATCCCCAATTAAACAAAATCTATCACGCAAGTTATTGGTTGGGTTCGGGCTATCCCTAGTGATCATTGGGTTAGGTACATTATGGGTAACTTACACTTCCCTCAAACGAGACTTAGAGCAGCAGGTACAACAACGAGCTGAATCAATCACTCAAGGTTTAGAATTCGCCTCTGAGGGACTAATTGAAATTAAGGAAGCATCGCTATTAGCTCGTATTACCCAAAACTATGCTACTTTGCCAACTGTAGTTGAAGTTTCCATTGTCGATCCTGATGGGATGATTATTGCCCATAGTCAGAGCTTGATCAAGAGTAATCGTTATGCTGATATCCAACCATCTCTAGCCTCAGCAGTTAATCAAGCATCCCAATTAGGTAATGGGATACATCTTCGTACCACTCTCAATGACAAGCCTGTAGTTATCAAGATTTTACCTTTTAGTAGCTTGTTATTCGGCAATTCAGGCAGACGCGGTGTCGCGATCGCGATTATGGATCTTGAGAAGATGGAACAAGAAACATGGCGGAGTTTCCTCTCTTCGACTATTACGATGGCAGTTGGTACGATTATTATCTTACTCTTTCTAGGATGGCTGATCCAGAAATTAGTACTGTATCCCTTAGACAAACTCAATCATGCCATCACCCAAAGCAACCAAACCGAAGATTTTCTGCTTCCAGATTTACCTAATGATGAAATTGGATTTCTAGGGGCTAACTTTGCCAAAGTGTTTGGGCAGGTCAAGGCTTATAAACAGATGGAACTAGAAATTGTGGAATTGGAACTACGGGAAAAAAATCGATATTTAGATGCAGTCTTACTGGATTTGCAAGACATGAAATATGCACTCGATCGCAGTGCTATAGTTGCCATCACTGATATTAATGGTGAGATTACCTATGTCAATGATAAATTTTGTGAGGTTTCTAAATATAGTCGAGAAGAGTTGATTGGACAAAATCATCGCATCTTCAGCTCAGGATATCATGACCTAGAATTTTTTGCAGCTCTGTGGACAACTATCCTCAATGGTAATGATTGGCGTTCTGATATCCGTAACCGAGCCAAAGATGGTTCTATCTTTTGGGTTGATACAACCATCGTGCCATTGCTAAAGGGAAAAGATAATCCCCAACAGTTTTTATCGATTAGTCAAGACATTAGCGATCGCAAACGTGCTGAGCAAGAAATGCGTCTCTTAACCGAACGCTTGGAGCTAAATAACCGAGAGTTACAAGACTTTGCCTATGTCTCATCCCATGACCTACAGGAACCACTCCGCAAGATTCAAGCCTTTGGAGATCGGCTGAAAACAACAAATGGAGATGTCCTCAATGAAAGAGGCAAAGATTACCTAGAGCGGATGCTCAACGCCGCTAACCGTGCTCAAGTATTAATCAATGATCTATTAGCATTTTCACGAATCACCACTAAAGCCCAATCCTTTGTCCCCATTTCCCTAGATGAGGTACTAGAAGGAGTTCTCTCTGATCTAGAGGTGCGCGTTGAGCAGACAGGAACCACCATTATCTGTGCTCCTCTACCAGTAATCGAAGCCGATCCCAGTCAAATGCGGCAACTATTCCAAAACCTAATCAGTAATGCGATCAAATTCTGTAAAGACAATGTTGCACCAATTATTCAAATCATTGTGCAAATGATCCAAAAGGACGATCATGACTTTTATGAGATTCGGGTCATTGATAACGGCATTGGATTCGATCCCAAATATAGCGATCGCATTTTTCAGATGTTTCAACGCTTGCATGGTCGCAATGCCTATGAGGGGACAGGTATCGGATTAGCCATCTGTCGAAAAATCGTCGAACGGCATGGTGGTATGATCACAGTCGAGAGCCAAATTGACCAAGGCGCAACCTTTATCATTACCCTACCCTTAAAACAAGCCACAGTAGAAGACTATGACTAAAAAAGGACAATCAGTCACAATTTTGGTTGCTGAAGACGATGAAGATGATCGAATGCTGATGCAAGATGCGCTAGAAGAAAATCGCCTTGCTAACGATCTCCATTTTGTATGTGATGGAGAAGAACTCATGGATTATTTGCAACATCGTGGTCAATATAGTGATCCCAAAGTTGCTCCACGTCCTAGTTTGATTTTACTCGACTTAAATATGCCCCGCAAAGATGGACGGGAAGCTTTAAAAGAAATTAAATCTGATCCCTCACTCAGACAAATTCCTGTTGTAGTACTGACTACTTCCAAAGCAGAAGAAGATATTCTCCGCACCTATGATCTTGGGGTCAGCTCGTTCATTGCTAAACCTGTAATCTTTGAATCTATGGTACAGATTATTAAAGCTTTGGGCAAATACTGGTTTGAAATTGTAGAATTACCTGACAAAAAATAGATTTTCATCGCTATTTGGAATTAAACCAATCATCATGGCGCGACAAAAGTGCAAGGTTTTACTAGTAGATGATGACGAGGATGATTACATTGTTACCCGTGATTTTTTAAGCGATGCCGAACAGTTCAATTTCCAACTAGATTGGGTTGATAACTTTCAGGCAGGGCTAGATGAAATCGCGAAAGATCAGCATGATGTATACCTACTCGATTATCGACTCGGCAAAGAGAATGGTCTAGAACTATTACAAGAAGCAGTCAAACTTGGCTGCCATAAACCAATTGTGCTATTAACAGGACTTGGAGATCATGACATTGATCAACAAGCCATGAAAAGTGGGGCATCGGACTATCTCGAAAAGGGGCATATGCTCAGTACAATTTTACTGGAGCGAGCAATTCACCATGCCATTGACCGTAAACGCTTTGAAAATCGGCAACTCGAACTCATGTCCGAGCTTGCCACGGCAAATCAAGAACTGAAAGACTTTGCCTATATTGTTTCCCATGATCTCAAGGCTCCTTTACGTGGGATTGCTTCCATAGCTACTTGGTTAAGCCAAGACTATAGCGATCGCATTGATGAAGAAGGACAAGAAATGTTGCAGTTACTTGGTGGACGAGTGCGCCGCATGAGCGATCTTATCGATGGCATTTTGCAATATTCCCGTGTGGGGAGAGTGCAAGAGGAAAAAAGCACTGTTAATCTTCAAGAATTACTAGAGGAAGTAATGGATATGATTGCTTTACCCTCCAGTATCGAAGTTACCATCAAGACAGAATTGCCCACGGTAATAGCTGTCAAAACCCAAATGCAACAGATCTTTCAAAACTTACTGAGTAATGCGGTTAAGTACATTGGCACACCAGATGGAAAGATTTGGATTGGTCATACTCCCAAAAATCGCTACTGGCAGTTTTATGTCAGTGATACGGGTATTGGTATTGATGCTAAATATTTCGACAAGATTTTCCAGATTTTTCAAACATTATCATCCCAAGGTTCCAGCGAGAGTACAGGAGTTGGGCTAGCCATCGTCAAAAAAATTGTCGAAATCAATGGTGGTAAAATTTGGGTAACATCGGAGGTTGGAAAAGGTAGTACATTTTTCTTTACTCTGCCCAAGTCTGTTGCAACAATTGAGGACAAAATACAATGAGAAGTTGCGATCCAATTTTACTCGTAGAAGATAGTCTCATTGATATCATGATCCTCAAGAGAGGTTTAAAGGAAATCAATGCTTTCAATCCACTCCATGTCAGCAATGATGGAGAAGCAGCTCTCCAGTTTTTAAAAGAACAAACGCATACACAACCTGCCCTAATTTTACTAGATATCAATATGCCGCGCATGAACGGGCTTGAGTTTCTATCAATCATCAAGAAATCTCCTCAGTGGCGAAGCATCCCCGTCGTTGTCCTAACGACTTCTCAGGAAGAATGCGATCGCAAAGCTAGTTTTGACTTAGGTGCAGCAGGATATGTTGTTAAACCATTAAGTTATCCTGACTTTGTTGATCATCTAAAGGTAATATATGAGTATTGGTGCTTAAACGAATCTCCTTATCCCCCCCATTCAATTTTATAAATTCACTGATGGATATCTCTATAGTCAACAGGCAAGACTAAATCGATGACTCCAGATAGTTATGATGAAATACCAACACAACCAATTCGAGTTCTCCTTGTAGAGGATGACCAAATTGACTGCATTGCTTTTGTCCGTAGTGTGAAACAGGAAAAGTTACCCTATGACTACACAGTGGCATATTCACTAGCAGAAGCCAAAAATGCTTTGGAATCTCAGTTGTTTGATATTGCAATTCTCGATCACTCCCTCAAAGATGGCACCTCACTGGAATTATTTAATGTACTCAAAGCGAAAAATTGTCCATTTATAATCGCTACAGGCACTGGGGATGAAGAAACCGCAGCGAGATTGATGAATGAAGGAGCTTACGATTATTTAATCAAAGATCCTGACCTCAAATATCTCAAAGTCTTACCCGCCACTGTATCCAAAGTGATTAGCCGCAAGCAAGCAGAGGAGCAGGTACGTATTCTTAACCATGCGATGCAAAGTGCCAAAGATAGCATTTATATAGCTGACTTAAATGGAAATTTGCTATTTATTAATGATTCTCTTAAGCAAATTTGCAACCTTGAGCGGGAAGATCTCATTGGGAAACCGATGGATATTCTAGAACAGCCATATCTGCAAACTTTGGTGACTGCGACATCCCTCGAGAACTATACGATCGAAGCAGAGATCTTGATGCGCCGCTCCAATGGCAGTCTATTTCCTGCATTATTATCAGAATCATTCATTCAAGATGGAGAGAGATTGATTCGAGTTGGCTTGATTCGTGATATTACCGATCGCAAAGCTGCTGAGATCGCGCTCGCCAAAGCCAAGGAAGAAGCAGAAGCCGCCACCAGAGCTAAAAGCGCTTTTCTTGCCAACATGAGCCATGAAATTCGCACACCGATGAACGGGATGCTGGGGATGACGCAGTTACTTGCCATGACTGAACTCACTGAGGAACAAAAAGACTTATTACAGACCATTCAATACAGCAGTGATGCTTTGTTGACACTTTTAAATGACATTCTAGACTTTTCTAAGATTGAAGCAGGAATGCTAGAGTTAGAAGAGAATCCATTCATTGTTAAAAATAGTGTCCAATCAGTATGCAATCTGCTAAATGGGCAAGCAAGGGATAAATCAATTAACCTCAGCTATGAGGTGAGTGAGGATATACCACATACACTGATGGGTGACAGTTCGCGACTGCGCCAAATTTTGCTAAATCTGATTAATAATGCCATTAAATTTACACAGCAAGGTAATATTGCAATTACGGTCAGCAGTCGGGAAATTGATAATCAAAAGAGTGCCTATGAACTCACCTTTGCCGTAGCAGATACAGGCATAGGTATTGATCGCGATCGCTTGGTCAAGTTATTTCAGCCATTCTCTCAAGCGGATTCCTCGATTAGTCGCAAGTATGGCGGTACGGGATTGGGGTTAGCTATTTGCAAACGCTTAGTAGAACTGATGGGAGGGACAATTTGGGTTGAGAGTGATAGCAATATCGGTGGTACTCCTCCTTTAGATTGGGAATTACAGCGAATTTCCCCCAACCCTCATGGTTCCACCTTCTACTTCACCATCTTACTGAAAACATCGGAGCTCCCCATTGTCGCTACTTCCCCTTATCAAAATGCCAAATTAGCGATCGCGAATGCTCATCCATCAGCTTTACAGATTTTAGTAGCTGAAGATAATCAAGTAAATCAAAAGTTAGCCATCTTTATGCTCAAAAAGCTAGGTTGTCATGCAGACATTGCCAACAATGGCATAGAAGTATTAGATATGCTCAAGCAAAAGTTCTATGATGTCATTCTCATGGATATGCAAATGCCTGAAATGGATGGCATCACCACCACCCAAATCATTCGTATGCAGTCCAAGCATCAGCCATGGATTATTGCGATGACTGCCCATGCGATCGGGGATGCCCGTGATTCCTGTTTTGATGCAGGGATGAATGATTACATTAGTAAACCGATTCGAGTAGAAGAACTCACGCAGGCTCTGATTAAAGTAGACAAACTAACTCTTGTCACTTAAAAATCGCATTCGTCAATTGCACCTACAAATTACGAACCTCTGCTAAGATCAAAACCTACAGTATCTGCTCCCAATTATTGATACTGCTAGAAGTTACATATTTCTGTCTCTGAATCTGTCTAACACCAATTTCAACAATGGGAGCATTCCTGTTGAAGCTTTAAAATCACTCTGATTAATTTTTCTGTAAGGTTTTAGATTCTTAGAACTGCCGTAAATTTCTAAGAATTGGTATGACTATGTGGCGCTTTTCAAGCCAGTGAACTAGATGGAGTGTTTCTCCGCATTTGGCTGAGAAACAACTCTCAGCTTCACTAGACTGGGAGACGCTATAAATGGCAACGCTAACAGCGACAGACCACGTCAAAAAGTTGGAGTTCTATGTCCTTTTCTGATTTAGGCTTGTCCGATCAAATAGTCCGTGCCGTTACTGCGCGCGGCTACAACAAGCCCACACCGATTCAATCTCAAGCGATCCCCGTTGTCCTCTCAGGTCAAGATTTACTAGCTGGGGCTCAAACTGGTACTGGCAAAACAGCAGGATTTACTCTGCCTATTTTGCATTTACTCTCGCAGAAAGTCGTCAAGCGATCGCCAACAGGCAAGATCCCCATTCGGGCTTTAATCCTCACCCCTACCCGTGAGCTTGCCGCCCAAGTCGAAGAAAGTGTGCGGATGTATGGTAGACATCTGCCCCTCACCTCTATGGTGATTTATGGCGGCGTGAATATTAACCCCCAAATCAATCGCCTCAGATCTGGGGTAGAAATTTTGGTGGCAACCCCTGGACGATTGCTGGATCATGTGCAGCAGGGGCGACTAGATCTATCTAAGGTAGAAATCTTGGTATTAGATGAAGCTGATCGCATGTTAGATATGGGTTTTATTCGTGATATCCGTCGAATTTTGGCTCTATTACCTAAGCAACGCCAAAACCTATTGTTTTCAGCGACTTTCTCCAATGAGATTAAAGCCTTTGCCAGTACTTTGCTCAATCAGCCTGTGCTCGTTGAAGTCGCTAGTCAAAATGCAACTTCGGATTTAGTAACTCAGCGAATTTTTCCTGTCGATCGCGATCGCAAGCGGGAACTACTGACCTATTTGATCAAAACCCACAACTGGTATCAAGTCCTAGTCTTTACCCGTACCAAACATGGAGCCGATCGCCTCGTTAAGCAGTTGCATCAAGATGACATTGTGGCGATGGCGATTCATGGCAATAAGAGTCAAGCCGCCCGCACCCGTGCACTCGGTAAATTTAAGGATGGCAGTCTACAAGTCTTAGTGGCGACCGATATCGCTGCGAGGGGCTTGGATATTAACGAACTTCCTCATGTGGTCAATTACGAATTACCTAATGTGCCAGAGGATTATGTGCATCGCATCGGACGCACAGGTCGCGCTGGTTCTGTTGGTGAGGCGATTTCATTGGTATGTGTGGATGAGCGTAAGTTCCTCTCAGATATCGAAAAATTAATTAAGCGATCGCTACCTCAAGAAATCATCGCTGGTTTCGATCCCGATCCTCGTGCTAAACCTGAGCCTATTCAACTAGGAAGGCAATCAAAACATCAACCGCGACGTGGACAAAGGGAGCATACTTCTACTACTAAACCATTATCACAATCCCCCAGCAAGTCGCCAAGCAAACCACAAAAGAAAGCACCTAGAAGCGTTAATTCACATTCTTAAAGAAACGGCAGTTTGGGTTAAGTTGGCAAATTTTCAAAGTCTAAACTTAAAATCCTTGCTAAGCAAGGATTTTAAGTTTGGACTTTGATAGAGGGTTTGCGTAGCAAATCCTCTATCAAAGCCATTTTCAAATTATTCCGAACTCGCGTTAAGGAAGTTCTTATAGTTCTTTTTTCGCGATATCGCAAATCAAGTTTTGCTTAAGACATACAACCAGAAGATGAGTTGCGGCGCAAAGCGCCGCAACTCATCTTCTTAGGTTTTGGTCTGTACTAGCTAATTCTTTTTTTTGCGATAGCAATTCTAAATGTTTTGAGAGAGTGTATCCCTTCGAGAATTGCCTATCTCAAACAGTCAAAAGTGAAGTACAGAATTGTTTCCCTGCTTTCGATGGGGAAACAACGCGAATATTCCTATGTTAAGATATAAGTCTTAAAAGACTGACTCACACATGGATTGTATATGGGAATGCACCTTTGTCTCGAATTGCTTGCAACCTCGATTCAGCAACTGCATGATCTAGAGCATATTGCAGCATCACCCGTATCAACTCCTACTGAAATTGAAGTAAAAAATGTTTCCTTAAAAAATGCAGTTCATGTTCTGCAATCTAGCTTAACAGAACTAGAAATTTCGCAGCGATCGCTAGCTAGCGGACTAGATCGATATCGTGAACTTTTTGATTTCGCCCCCGATGGCTATTTTGTTACCGATGCCAATGGGGATATCACCGAAGCTAACCGTGCCGCAACCTTGATGTTTGGTTCGCATCCTATCGGCAAAAACTTAGAGAACTTTGTCTATCCATCCTACAAAGATCAATTTCAAAGCCTGATCGGGCAGCTTCAACGAGGACAAAACATTAAAAGCCTCGACTTTCGGATGCAATTCCCAACAGGGCAACCCTTTGATGCTAGCTTTACGATCATTAGCATTCGTGCCCTTGATGGAAAAGTAATTGGAATGCGTTGGTGGATTCAAGACATAACCCAACGCAAACAGGAAGTAGAAAAACTCCAACAGTCACATCAACGTTTAGAAATTCGCATTGCAGAAATGAATGCCAAACTCAATCTCATGGATCGTCAGATTCGTGTAGAAAGAGAAGAACAAAGACGAATTTCTCGTAGTCTTGCCCGTAATGAAGCCAAATTACGAGCCATGATGCAGCATTCTTCAGATATCGTTAATATTCTTGATATAGATACGACCATTCATTATTGCAGTCCTGCCATCATTAAGGCTCTAGGTTATATGCCTGAAGATGTGCTTGCCAAGAAGTTTGTGAAATTCATTCATCCTGAAGATTTACCTATTTTTCAAAGTTTTCTCGCGCAATCAGTCGATGAGATGTCCATATCCAAGCCAATTGTGATGCGCTATCAACATATCAATGGTGATTGGGTTTATCTAGAGTCAGTTTGCTGCAACCTTTTGCAAGATCCTAATGTCCAAGGCTTGGTGATTAATTCTCGTGACATTACCGAACGCAAGCGCACAGAAGCAGCATTACAGGAAAGTAAAATCAGACTAGACGCGATCGCTTCAAGTATGCCCGCAACCATCTATCGTTTATCGATGAAGTCCGATGGAAGTATTTCTATTCCATTCATTAGTGATGGATTAATCGATTTAATAGGTATTTCACCTCGATATATTCTCTCAAATCCTTATCAGTTACTAGATTTCATTCATCCTGAAGATTTGGATCATTTTAAAGCGCTGATTAAGGCTGGATTTGATAAGCTTGCCACTTTCCGCCATGAGTTTCGGATTATTGCTGTTTCGGGCGAGGTGAAATGGGTACAAAATATTGCGCGCTACTATCATACAGAGTCAGGCAACATCATAGCTGATGGTGTATGCATTGATATTAGTGAAAGGGGTGAAGCCGAATCCAGCCTCCAACGGACAAATGAACTGTTAAGAGCAGTCATCAAAGCTGTCCCTGTCGCGATCGATATCGTCAGTCCTGAAGGAAAAATCCTACTCTGCAATGCCGCCGCCGAAAAACTATTTGCCTTAAGCAACTTAGCGATCGTGGGTTATCCCAATGCAGCACAAGTACCAGACTTACAGACTGCAATTATTGACACTTTAGCTGGTAAACCCCTTGATAGGGTTCATATGGATATTGAAATTCGAGATGGTAGTTGGATTAGCATCAGTATGTCTACGGTTCTCGTTCATGAATCTAACGGACAAATCATTGGAGTTTTAAGGATTATCGAGAAATTAGGCGATCACAATGCTCAACAAACATCACAGAATGGAGTTTCAATGAAACTAGCACATAGCAATTCACTAGTTCCAATGGGAAAAGATGCGATCGCTAATATTGACACTATTAACACCAATACATTACTCATTCAATATCAAACTGGACAACGTAATTTTGCAGGTTTAAATTTGCGGGGTGCTTATCTCGCTGAAATGGAATTATCGCAAATAGACTTTAGTGGTGTGGCTCTAAATGGCAGTAATTGCAGTCATACAAACTTCCAATATGCCAATATGCGTGGTGCAGATTTACGTGGTGCAAATTTGCAATATGCCGATCTAAAATGGGCAGATTTGCGTGGTGCAGATTTGCGCGGCGCAGATTTACGTGGTGCAGACACCACAGGTTCCATAACTGACGAAAGTAACTTTTTAGGCGCTCTGTTATCAATTAATTCTTGATGTTATAGATAAGTAGCTCGGCATAAATTAACCTACAGATTCGACTTCGCTCAGCTAGCTTATACCGAAGGCTGAACGAAGTCGAAGCCCAACTGCAAGTTATGAAAACAACTATACGCGGAAGACATTCCTGCAATGTTGTATAGCCATATAAGAGATAGAGAGGACAAGGCAAAACCCAAATAAGTGAAAGAGGCACTTTGTGCAACCTTCACTTATTTGGGTTTTATGTCCTAACCCTCACATTGCTATAGAATTGGAGGTGGCACGTTAGCCCTGCTGTGCTCTCAGCAAGAAATTCACATCCTGAGTTCCACGTAACACCCAGATAATTAATCTAAAATTCCACGAATAGGCGGTGCGGTGCTTGAAAAGTGATATAAACAGAAACTTTATGTCCTAAAGCATAAGACTTTCAGAATTTTCTAATCAGTATAACTAAGTTGCAAATATCCGTAATCTGCATAACATCATCTCCTGTTTTTGTCATGACTTCTCTACAATTTAACTTGACTTTTAAACTATAGAGATCGGTGCTAAGCCATATATAGAGCGAATTAATGCCTACAATTTTCTAACTTTAACTAAAAAAGCTTAAAATAAGTTCAGGATAGTTGCTGGCTATACTAATTGATTGCAAGGATTATGGACAAAAGTCGTGGTTAGCCAAACGCAGCAAGCAGGTAGAAGTTTTGACACTTCCCTAGATGCCTCTAAATATGAAGCAAAGACACAGGAAATCGCCAAGAAGATTTTAAGTGGCAATGATAAAAGTTCTTTCTGGTCGAAATTATCGCAAATTAAGGATGAATTGCGCCTCGATGACAAGCTGATGGCTTGGACAATGGAAAATGAAGGCTTGCGGGTGCAATTATTTCGCTTGATCGATTGCTTGCCCGCATTGCAAAGTAAAGCCGAGATTGCGCGACATATGCAGGAATATCTCGCTAGTGATGCGGTGGAAGTTCCTGCTCTGCGTGCCTTATTGAATTTCAGTACCGACAATCCTAATTCGATTCCTGCAACGGCAGCAGCGACTACACTCTCAACGGCAGTGGCAACCCTCGCTAAGCGCTACATTTGCGGTGAGAACTTGTCAGAGGCGACCAAATCCATTGAGAAACTGCGGCGCGATCGCTTTGGCTTTACGATGGACTTGCTCGGTGAGGCAGTAATTAGCGAAGTCGAGGCTGGCGAATATCTCAATCGCTATATAGCGATGATGGAGGATTTGTCGGGTAAGGCGAAGGCTTGGGGCTTGATCGATCAGATTGATAAGGCGGATGGAGAAGAACTCAAGCGGGTTCAAGTTTCCGTAAAATTGAGCGCTTTCTATTCCCAATTCGATCCTCTCGATCCCGTCAAAACCACCGAGAAAGTCAGCGAACCAGCGAGAATTTTATTGCGTAAAGCTCAGATTTTAGGCTGTGGCATCCATTTTGATATGGAGCAGTATGAGTTCAAGTCACTCACTTTGCAGATTCTCAAGCAAGTTTTAATGGAACCCGAATTCCGCGATCGCACGGATGTGGGAATTACGCTGCAAGGCTATTTGCGTGACAGTGAGAAGGATTTGCGTGACTTGGTGGAATGGGCAAAATTGCGCGGCAAGCCTGTGACGGTGCGCCTCGTCAAGGGAGCCTATTGGGATCGGGAAACGATTCGTTCCTATCAACAGGGTTGGGCTTTGCCAGTTTTCTCCGATAAGGTTTCCACCGATGCCAATTACGAGCGTTTGATTCAAATTCTCTTAGAAAATCATCAATATCTCTATGCAGCGATCGGTAGCCATAATGCGCGATCTTTAGCCAAGGCGATCGCCATTGTCCAAACCCTAAATATCCCTAGTCGAGCCTTTGAAACTCAATGTCTGTATGGCATGGGTGACAAATTTGCCAAAGCGATCGCGGATATGGGCTATCGGGTGCGGGTTTACTGCCCCTTTGGAGATTTAATCCCAGGGATGTCTTACCTGATTCGCCGCCTGTTGGAAAATACCGCTAATAGTTCCTTTTTAAGAATTAGCGGTGAAGGCGTTGATATCAGCAAATTAATTGCTGCGCCTGTGATGACAGAACGGGATGCGAATTATAATGGCGCACCTGCTCTGAATATTTTTGATGGTTTTGTGAATTCTAGCGATCGCGACTATGCGATTAATGAAGAAAGGGAAACTGCTCAAACTGCTCTACAACAAGTTCGCCGCCAACTTGGGAAAACCTATTTGCCGATCATCAATGGTCAATCTGTACAAACCGATAACTATGTGGAATCGGTCAACCCTGCGAACTCCTCGCAAGTTGTCGGCAAAATCGGTCTAGCCAGCATCGAACAAGCCGAAGAAGCTGTTCAAGTTGCCAAAAATGCCTTCGCATCATGGAAAAAACTCAGCGCTAAGGAACGGGGTGATATTCTTCGCAAAGCTGCTGACATCATGGAAGAGAAGCGCGAAGAATTAGTTGCGTGGATCTGTTGGGAAGTTGCCAAACCAATCCGCGAAGGTGATGGCGAAGTTTCTGAAGCGATCGACTTCTGCCGCTACTATGCCAAAGAAATGGAACGTCTCGAATCGGGAGTACAGCGCAATCTTCCGGGGGAAGATAATACTTACATCTATCAACCTCGTGGCGTAGTGGTCGTGATTTCACCTTGGAACTTTCCCTTTGCGATCGCTTTGGGAATGAGCGTAGGTGCGATCGCCGCAGGAAATACCGTCATCCTCAAACCCGCCGAACAGTCCTCAGTAATTGGCGCAAAAATCGCCGAAGTCTTGCAAGCCGTAGGTTTACCCCAAGGCGTATTCACCTACCTTCCCGCCAAAGGTTCCACCGTTGGTTCCCATTTGGTCAAACATCCCGATGTGCATCTAATCGCCTTCACAGGTTCCCAACAAGTCGGCTGTCAAATCGTCACCGAAGCTTCCATTTTGCGTCCTAAGCAGAAACATATGAAGCGCGTTATTGCCGAAATGGGTGGCAAAAATGGCATCATCGTCGATGAAAGCGCCGATCTTGATCAAGCCGTAGTAGGCGTAATGAATTCCGCCTTTGGTTTCGCTGGACAAAAATGTTCCGCTTGTTCCAGAGCGATCGTCCTCGCTCCCGTTTACGACAACTTCCTAGAGCGTCTGGTGGAAGCCACGCGATCGCTAAAAGTTGGGGAAGCCCATCTCCCTGACACTAAGTTCAGTGCTGTAATCGATGGAGCCGCCCAAAAGAACATTCTCAACTACATCGCCAAGGGCAAAGAAACCGCCAAACTTGCCTTTGAAGGAGAAGTTCCCAATCACGGCTTCTATGTACCACCGACCATCTTTAGCGATGTCGATCCTGACAGTGCGATCGCCCAAGAGGAAATCTTTGGCCCCGTATTGGCAGTAATCAAGGCACAGAGTTTTGATGAGGCATTAGCGATCGCCAATGGTACGAACTTCGCACTCACGGGCGGATTATATTCGCGCACTCCTTCCCATATCGAACGCGCCTATCGCGAGTTTGAAGTGGGCAATCTCTACATCAATCGCGGCATCACAGGCGCATTGGTAGATCGCCATCCCTTCGGCGGTTTCAAGCTAAGCGGCATCGGTTCCAAAGCTGGCGGACGCGATTATCTATTGCAATTCCTAGAGCCAAGGTCAATCACTGAAAACACTCAGCGTCAAGGCTTTGCGCCTCTTGATGGGATTGAGTAATTCAAGTCAGGCAAGGGGCTTAAGCCCCTTGTTCTTTGGGATATAATTGATAAATGCAGTATCGCATCGCCTAAACCTATGACCCAGACTATTGAGCAAAAATCTACGCTATACGATCGCGATCTTAATTTGTGGTTAGAAGAGGCGATAGCTTTTCATGGAATCCGACAATGTATTGACATTGTATATACAAAATATTAGGATAAGGAAGTGCTTATTTTAGGCAAATTCCTATGTCTACTTCAATAGATAACATAACTTCTAGCCAAAATCGTGATGTAACGATTAACATTCGTGTGAAGCAAGAACAACGGAATATCATTGATCGTGCTGCGGAAGTACAGGGTAAAACGCGCTCTGAGTTTATGCTTGAGTCAGCATATCAGAAAGCACAAGATGTTCTTTTAGATTGGGCTTTCTTTGATTTAGACCCATCGAAGTATCAGGAATTTACAGCATTATTGGATGGAGTTCCTCAACCAAATTCAAAGTTACAGAAGTTACTAACAAATAGATCTCCGTGGGAATAAGTTTAGATAATTTGCGATCGCCTGAAAAGCTTAACTTGTCTCACCAGATTAAGAATTTTGATTCTGGCAATAGTCAATTAGATGACTGGTTAAAGAACAGAGCGATCAAAAATGAAATAGAAGGTGCTTCGCGTACCTATGTTCTCTGTGCTGATGATGTTGTGATTGGTTTCTATTGCCTCGCTAATGGCTCAGTGTTTCAATCTGTCGCTACGGGTAAGGTGCGGCGTAATATGCCCGATCCGATTCCTGTAATGGTGATTGGAAGGTTAGCAATTGATCGCAGTTGGCAGGGCAAGGGGCTTGGACGTGCCTTGCTAAAGGACGCAATTTTAAGAACTCTACAAGCTTCTGAGATAGCGGGAATACGCGCTATCCTTGTCCATGCTATTTCTGAGAATGCGAAGGTTTTTTATGAGAAATGTGGGTTTACGGTTTCGCCTATTGATGAGATGACTCTCATGATTAGGATTAAAGATGCGATCACAGTATTTCAGTAAATCGTGGATTATTTTGATTGGATTGAGTAATTAGATTCAGGCAAGGGGCTTAAGCCCCTTGTTCTTTGGGATATACTTGATAAATGCTGTATCGCATCGCCTAAACCTATGACCCAGACTATTGAGCAAAAATCCACGCTATACGATCGCGATCTTAATTTGTGGTTAGAAGAGGCGATCGCAAAGTTAAAAGCAGGTGATTTTCAAAATCTTGATGTCGAAAACTTAATTGAGGAGTTAGAAGGTTTGGCGGGTAGAGATCGGCGCGAGTTAGAATCACGTTTGACTAGATTGATAGAACATATCCTCAAGCGTTGTTATGTAAATCTGCCTGAGTGTTATCGAGGTTGGGAAATTACAATCGTTAATCAAAGGGCTGAATTAACTACACTATTAGAGCAATCTCCCAGTCTCAAAGGTCATTTCTCAAAGGTTTTTGACCGTGCTTTTGACACTGCACTCAAACTCGTAAAGATAGAATATCCTGACACTAATTTTCCTGCTGTATGGCAGTTTAGTCGAGATACGAAGAAGGTCTTAAACTTAAATTTTTGGACAACTGTTTAAAAACCTATGACTCAAACTATTGATCAAAAAATAACTCTGTACGATCGCGATCTTAATTTGTGGTTAGAAGAGGCGATCTAATCTAAAGCTAAAATAGTGTCAAAAGTAGTTGAGTAAAACCTATGAAACTTGATCGCATTATTGTCAACCCTAAACGAATGAATGGACAGCCCTGTATTCGCAACCTCCGCATTACAGTCCGTCGATTAATGGAACTACTAGCAATCTATAGCGATCGCACCGAACTATATCAAGAATTTCCAGAACTAGAAGAAGAAGACATTAGACAAGCACTAATCTTCGTCTCATCTTATCTTGATGATCGCATCATTCAATTACCAAGTATCTATGAAACTGCTGCTTGATCAAGGTTTGCCGCGATCGGCGGCGATATTACTACGAGAGTCAAATATTGACGCTGTTCATGTTGGTGAAATCGCGATGTCTGAATCTGAAGATTTAGACATCATCACAAGAGCAGATCAAGACAATCGTATAGTTGTTACACTAGACGCAGATTTTCATACCTTACTTGCTCTAAATGAATTAACCTCTCCATCAGTCATTCGGATTCGGATTGAAGGTTTAAAAGCTGAGGCACTGAAAAAGTTATTGTTAGCAGTAATAATTGAATGTACCGAAGATTTACAAAACGGCTCAGCTATCACCATTGACTCTAATCGCGTTCGCATCCGCAAACTGCCACTAATCCATAGTTGAATACTTCTCACCTAAATGCTGTATCGCATCGCCTAAACCTATGACCCAAACAATTGAGCAAAAATCCACGCTATACGATCGCGACCTTAATTTGTGGTTAGGAGAGGTGATCGCCAACTAAACACAGATGATTTTCAAAATCTTGATATCAAGCCCTTTATTTAGATTGATCTGACTTAATCTATGACTATATTATCGAATTTTTCAACTACGTTAGCGCTCAGTTGTTTGTTAGCGATGATCAGCTCCTCTCAAGTACAAGCCAATCAACTTGCCTGTGAACAACCCAAAGTAGAAGCCAAATCGCCTCAACTTGTCAGAGGTATAGCCAAAGGAGAACTAAAAGTAGATAACAAGATAGTCCCTTTAAACCATGCCTATGCGATCGCAACAGATAAAAAATGGGAAGATAACTCATATCTTCCCAATGGTAAAACATTGCCAGAAGGATTTACGTTGCTACTTACTGAACGCGAAGTTCCTGAAACTATTTTGGCTGATCTCCTTGAGAATAAAGTGATTTCCCCAAAATACTATTTGGAGAATGGTGTTAAAGGAATACGGTTTGCGATCGCGGAGAAAAGTAAATCTTATAGAGCAATTTTTCTCTATCCTCCCATTGCTGGTTCAGGATTATCCACATTGTCTGATGGGTTTGAGCCTAGCAATTATTTCCAAATCAAGGATAAGCAGATTACTGGGGAGATAAGTGGCTCAGCCCCGTTATTCCAAAAATTTAAATACAAAGTCTCGTTTAAAGCTCCTATTCAACAACGTCAGTTTTTCACCAATATTTTTACAGGTCAATCAGCAATTTCCACTGCACCAATAAAAGCTTATCTCGCCTACATCAAAGCGGTAAAGCAGAACAATCTAGAACAGATGCGTCGCTATCTCCAAGGTCAAACGCTCCAAAACTTAAATATGCTTGTTGCGGAAATGGGTGAAGACAAATTCTTTTCAACCCTAAATTTACACATTGAACTTAGCCAGAAAGCGAGTCAAACTAGTGATTACAGCCAACTTGAAACTTTTGTGTTAAGTCTCGGTATGGAAAAATATCTATCTTTATTTTCCATATCCCCTGGATTTCTTGTGGATCTCAGTGAGCAAGAATACCTTAAAAAGTTTTTATACAAGGTTGCTATTCGAGGCAACGAATCCAAAATTGTTCTAAATTTCGCTTCTAAAGGTGATCTGCTCAGTACTTTTACTATTCTCATGACATGTGATGCTGGCAATTGGAAGCGGTAGTGCTAAAATTGTTCCAATTACAAGATAGAATCCAACATTTGCCCAAGTCCCTTGGATGGTGAAGCTTGAACCCACAATAGAAAATAGACTGAGCAAATTATCGATTGCAGATACATTTCAAATTTGCTCTGTTTCTCAACAACGACTAATCAAGCAAGTAGGAACTCTGGACGATGCAACAATGCAAGAAATTAGTCAAGCCTTAGCTTAGGCGATTGGGAATTTCGTTTGACAATCTAGCTCTTTAGCATCACTTCTTACGACCTTCTTGATCGTAATAATCGACTTTCACAACCTGTTTAGCCCTTGCGATCGCCAAAGAATTATCACCAACATTCTCTACTAAAGTAGAACCCGCAGCAATATTCACATTTTCGCCAATTTGAATTGGAGCAACTAGTACAGAATTAGATCCAGTCTTGCTGCGATCGCCAATGATCGTTTGATGCTTTTTGAAGCCATCATAATTGGCGGTAATCGTGCCAGCACCAATATTTACTTGCTTACCAAGGGTCGCATCACCGAGATAGCTCAAGTGGGCGGCATTGGTGCGATCGCCGACTTTGGCATTTTTTAGTTCCACAAAGTTACCGATGCGGCATTTTTCACCCACTACCGACTCGCCACGAATTCGCGCAAAAGGACCAATGCGGCAGTTATCAGCTATTTGACTATCTTCAATTACGGAAAATTGAATCGTGCTGTTTTCACCAACAATGCTATTCGAGAGCATACTGGAAGGACCAATAATTGAACCTGAGCCAACTTTAGTATTACCGCGCAAATGGGAATGTGGCTCAATAATCACATTGGGAGCAAGTTCCACTTCATCATCAATGGTAATCGTTTCAGGAAGTAACATCGTCACACCTGCCCGCATCCATTTTTCTCTCGCTCTCTTTTGCAAAACATCGTAGGCATGGGCTAACTGAAGGCGATCGTTAATGCCTAAACTTTCATCGGGATCTTCCAAATCATTGGCATAAACTGATTTCAAATAATCAAATACTTCCGTTAAATAATATTCTTTTTGAGCATTATTGGTAGTGAGTTTGGGTAAAGCTTGAGCTAATTCTTTCCAATCAAAGCAATAGACTCCTGTACTCACTCTTTGATTGAGAAGTTGTTCAGGATTACAGTCACGATGCTCGACGATGCGTTCAATCTTCATATCGCGATCGCAAAATACTCGACCATAGCCTGTAGGATTGGGCAGAAGTGCAGTAAGCACGGTTGCGGAAGCTTTGTGTTGGCGATGGCTATCGATTAAGGCTTGGATAGTTTCCGTTCGCATTAAAGGAGAATCTCCCGTGAGAACTACGAGTTCTCCTTCAAAGCCTGCTAAGGGTTCCATTAATTGTTGAATTGCATGCCCCGTTCCCAGTTGTTCTGCTTGTTCGGCAAATTCTAAATGGGGATAGTCGGCGAGGGCGGCGCGAACTTGATCGCTGCAATATCCGACGATCGCAATACGGCGATCGGCTTTAAGGGCATCAGTTGCATTGAGAACCCGCTCCACTAAAGACTTACCGCCAAGAGGTTGTAATACTTTCGGTAAAGCCGATTTCATGCGCGTCCCTTTACCTGCCGCTAAAACTGCTACTGCTAACATTTTTTCTCCTTTCTGATTTATAAGTTAGATATAGAATGGGTGGTGCTTTGCACCGCTTATTCTATGTCCTCAAGTAGAAGTACACAAGATTGGCGATCGCCAAATAGATGATGTTGCCAAATGTGAAAACCATTCCTGATACTCGCAACTTTAAATTGCTTGTCGTGAGTCCATAGGCGTGAAGCGATCGCCCTATCAGCAAAGCAACTCCACCAATATGTAACATCAATGCATTCCCCTTACTCAGTTCTAATAACAAGAGTAAAATCAACGAAATGGGAATATATTCTGTGGCATTACCTTGAGCGCGGATTGCTACCTGTAGCTCAGGATTGCCACCGTCTCCCAGTATGACTCGCCCAGATTGACGCAATTTAACGACGTTGAATGACAGCCATACAATCAACAGCGATGACAGTGCTGCATAAATGGAAGTAATCATTGATTTATAGTCATAATTTCAGTTTGAGGTTCGGCAAATAATTCCAAAGCACAAAAAGCTATGCCCTTTTGTGCTTTGGAATTATTAAGAATTAACCATTGGGACGACTCATCTGTTCGAGGTTGAGAACTTCGGCAAGCTTCTCTTCAGTCATCAAACCTTTATCGAGAACTACCTGACGCAAAGACTTACCTGTTGCTAAGGATTCCTTTGCCACATCTGCCGCATTCAAATAACCGATATGGGTATTTAAGGCTGTGACTAGAGAAAGACTACCTTCGGCATAGGCAAGACAACGATCTTCCACTGCCGTAATCCCTCTAATGCACTTAGTCGCCAAAGTGTCGATCGCCTGTCCTAAAATCTCAATGCTATGAATCAAATCGTAGGCAATCAAAGGCATCATCACATTCAATTCTAATTGACCTGCTTGGGCAGCAAAGGAGATCGCAGTGTCATAGCCAATCACCTGATAACAAACCATATTTGTCATCTCGGCAATTACAGGATTATATTTTCCGGGCATAATCGATGAACCGGGTTGAACTGGGGGTAACATGATTTCCCGCAAACCTGTTTTAGGACCCGAATCCATCAAGCGTAAATCGTTAGCAATTTTGCAGGTGTCTTGAGCGAGGTTACGAATTGCCCCTGATACATTCACAAAAGGAGCCATGCTTTGCATTGCTGCCATTAAGTTGCTAGCCGATGTTAGCTCAAAGCCTGTAATTTCGCTTAGCTTTTCAGCAACGCGATCGCAATATTGAGGATGGGTATTTAACCCTGTCCCTGAAGCACTACCGCCGAGACCGAGGGTTTTGAGATCATTAGCCGCTTGGTGAATCCGTTTCACATGATCGCTAATGATTTGAGCATAGGCTTGAAATTCATCACCCAGTCTGACAGGAACGGCATCCTGTAAATGGGTGCGTCCCGATTTAACAATGCCTGAAAAGGCGATCGCCTTTATTCGTAACTGTTCGTTGAGATTAGCGAGAGCAGGAAAAAGTACATGATCTAAAGCCAATAATGCTCCAATCCGAATCGCAGTAGGGATCACATCATTGGTTGACTGACCATAATTAACATGGTCATTAGGATTCACATTTTGGTAATTGCCTTTGACATCACCCAAAATTTCAAGGGCGCGATTAGCTAAGACCTCATTAATATTCATATGATGCGATGTCCCAGCCCCCGCTTGGTAGACATCCACCACAAATTGATTGCGCAAAGCTCCATCTAAAATTTCATCCGCCGCCGCCGCGATCGCCATGCCCATCCCGACAGGAATACAACCCAGCTCGGCGTTAACTAATGCGGTTGCTTTTTTGATCAATAAGCAAGCATCCACAAAGGTGGGGAGGGGCTTTAGTCCACTAATCTTAAAGTTATCGATCGCCCTAACAGTTTGAATACCATAGTAAACATCATCGGGCAGGGACATTTCCCCCATGGAGTCGCGTTCGGTTCTGGTCATAGTTTTGTGAGGCTTTTAGCTCTTGGCTTTTAGCTTTTAGCTTATGGTAGTTTGGATAATTTGGATTAAATCGATTAAGAACATTGTCATTTTTTTGCGATCGTCCCGTCAAGATAAAAAAGAGATGTGCTTAAGCACATCTCTTTTTTTAATTGTTTCTAGAGCTAGGACTTGCTGAACTAGTAGGCGTTGGTGAGCTTTCAGGACTCGCCGAGCTGCTAGGAGTTGGAGAACTCTCAGGGCTTGCTGAGCTTGTGGGAGTCGGTGAACTCTCAGGACTCGCCGAACTGTTAGGAATTGATGTGCTTTCAGGACTGGCGGAAGGTTTTGGTGGTGTTGACACCTTCGGCAAGGGGTTAGTTTGGGTGGGTACAGGTTGCGCGGGCTTGGTTTCTGGCTTCGGTGTGGGGACAAAGTACAGAACCGTTGCCGCGATCGCTAAACTGATCACGCCAGCGATCGCGGGTACAGCTTGACTATTTAACTGAGCCTGCGATCGATAGTCGGAGATCTGGGTCACTAAGCGCAAATCTGGCAAAGTCGTCGGATCACAACAGAGACGATCCAAACTCTCCATCAAGTCAAAAAGCTGAATCGTATTTAGTTTAATTTCAATTTTTTGGGTGTTATTAGCATTAGCTTCATTGGCAGTAATCGACAGCAAATGCAGATGCTTTCCCTCTGGTTCCAGACGTACCTGCCCTTCAGGAATTGTCAAGGGAGTATTGCTTTTTAAAGCTTGGGCATAGGCTCCCACAACTTTAACTAAGGCTTTGAGAAGATCGAGACCACCTTCGATGGCTTCAGCCTGATGACTAAAGCGACAACTAAACCCGCTCAGGATTGATAGAGTATCCCCAGATGTGCTAATGCCATCAATCAGTAAAGTACAACTTGGCAAACTATAGCTGCGTTGAATCATTAGGCGATCGCTCCATCAAACAGACTATGCCACAGGCGATATTCACCCGCGACACCACTACATAGCAACAGTCGCGTTAGTAGTTGTAGGGCTAATTCGCGGATTTCTTCATTATTTAGGGGCGAAGGCGATCGCATCCGACCGATATATAAAGACTTGAAGCGATCGATATAGGTCTCTAAATAAGCTTGATTTTGCTGCAACCCTAATGCCTCAATTTTGCCTTCACTAATTTGTTGCTGCGTACTAATCAAAAAACGCAAACCCGTATCTAGCTGTTTAGTCAAAGTACAGACAATCTTCACTAGAGCCTTTAGCTCATCCCAGCTAAGACTGGCACGCTGATAGTTGCGTCGCAATGGATTAGTATTACGCAGTCGCCAAAAAGCGACACGACTAGGAATCGTTTTTTGTAAACCTAACTGCTCAATTAAGACAAGCATGACTTCTACTGCTTCTAAATCCAGCGCCTCGATCGCTAGAAGCAGATGATCAATATCCATACGGACACTGCGGGGACAACCCCTAACAAAGTCTTTAGGAACGTGTAAATCGAGGTTTGCAGGAGCAGAAATATTTAACTGCATAATTCGCAGTGAAGTTGAACCTAATAGAGTTTACCCAATGGCAAGGCTTTCAGCTACAAGCAATTTATCTAAGATACAACAAAGCCCGTAGCTGATTGCTTTAACCTTAAGCTTGGCGAGAGTAGTACTCAATAACCAGCAGTTCGTTCACTTGCAATGCCACCCATTCGCGTTCAACAACGCCATTGACCTTACCAGTCATTTTTGCTTTGTCAAATTCTAAATGGCTAGGAATGTTAGATAGACCGGGGAATTCGAGGTTACGCTCGACGATCTTTTTCGATTTTTCGTTGTCTTTGACGCTAATTACTTCACCAGGGCGAACACCATAGCTAGGAATGGTGACACTCTTGCCATTGATGGTGATATGTCCATGATTTACTAGCTGACGAGCCGCAGGAATCGTTGGTGCTAAACCCAAACGAAAAACGGTATTGTCTAAACGCATTTCTAGCAATTGCAACAATACAAGTCCTGTAGAACCCTTAACTCTTCTAGCGCGACGCACATAGCGGAGTAGTTGAGTTTCGGTTAGACCGTAGTTAAAACGTAATTTTTGTTTTTCTTCGAGACGCACTGCATACTCAGAACGCTTTTTGCGATCTTGACCATGTTGTCCAGGTGGATATGCGTGCTTAGGTTGTTTGCGACTTAGACCGGGAAGCTCTCCGAGTCTTCTGACGATTCTGAGGCGCGGACCTCTATAACGGGACATAGCTCCTTCCTTGTTACTGTTGAAAACTTGACAGCCTATCTAGTATATTGCAATTTTGCGAAAAAGCTTTACAAAAAAATGAGTTTTGGATCAATGCTGTTGTACAGCGATTTCTAAGGCTTTTTAGAGCTAGCCTTGAAATTTAAAAAGTGGCATACTCAGATTCCCAGTTTTAAAACTCACAATTTAAAATTTGCAATGTGTTGGGCTACCTTGATTATTGCCGTAATATAGCCATAGCCAGTTATGTTACAGCGCTTTGCGCTTACTTGTAACCCAGAAATATTTTTGAAAGCGTTGCAAAGCAACGCTTTCAAAAATATTTCTGTACTCCTCAAAGCCTCAATAGGCTGTATGACAAAAACAAAACCCAAAAGAAAGTTGCGGCAGGAAGCTCCGCAACTCTCTTTTGGGTTTTATGTCTTAACTTACTTGGCTATGGCTATACAATTCACATTGCTTATATACGATTCTCATTATTCATAAACTACTTCAAAAGCTGATAGCCTCTCAGATTTTCCCTTTAATACTAAATCACCGACGGAGTGACAAGGTATTTTGTCTTGAATAGCCATGTAAGTCTTAGCACTAATTAAAATCTGTCTAGCACTAGCTCTACTCTCAAGACGTGCCGCAACATTTACTACATCACCAAGAACTGTATAATCCATGCGGCGTTCACTGCCTAAACAGCCAGCTATCACTTCTCCTGTATTAATACCAATTCCAAGATTAATAACATCTTTATGATCTCTCTTTTCGTTGATTTCCGCTACCTTGTGTTGGATGGCGATCGCACAGCGTACTGCTCTTATTTCCTGATCAAGTTGCTCAGTGGGAGCCCCGAAAACCAACATGATTGAGTCACCGATAAACTTATCAATTGTTCCTTCATAGTGGAAGACAATCTCAATAATGTCTTGAAAATAACTGTTAAGGAGAGCAAAAATTTCATCAGGAGAAGCATTTTCTGCATAGGTTGTAAAGTTGCGTACATCACAGAACACACAAGTTACTTTGCGGGTTTCACCCGCAACGATCTCGGCAAAATCAGAGCTGTGCATAATCCGATCCACCACCTGCCTAGTGACAAAGCGACCAAACATGTCTTGCATCTGGGCTGAGCGATATTTTTCATGTTCGAGTAGATGTTGAACACGCAACATAGGATTTTGGGTGATAAATCTCTTATATGTCTCAATCCCAACCTTTCCAGATCTCAAAAGGCTACGAGCAAAGTCTTGAATTGTCTGATGTTTAGTGCTTGGTAACGGCGTAATAATGTTGTTTTCTAAGTAATCCTGCAAAATCGGTCTTGTCTCATCATCGATTTGCAAGATTTCGTAAACAGCACCACGTGTTTTAGTGCCACGCTGTTCACAAATTTCACAACCTACTTCTTTCCATAGTTCTTCTGCTTGATGAGTATTAGGATCTAACAACCTCATTGCTTCAATCCCAACTTGAACTGGTTGAGCGCAATTTATACATAAGAGAGGCAAAAGTGTCTGCGACCAAACGCAAGAAAAATACTGAAGAATTTCCGAATAATCAATTCCTATCCAATCTCGAAAATTGTAGACAACATCAATCCCTATATAAGGCGTATCAATACAAGTAAAAATCCATCGTTTTTGTTGAGCGGCAAGAAAGACTGATTTATAATTGCTCAAGTTCAATATATCAATCACAAAAGGTATAGAAGAATCTTGAATTGAATTTTCTATTGCCTCAGTCCAAGCAGTTTCTGTTGGTATAACAACCTGAAGTGACCAGTTATCTGGAAGTACAAAAGGGAAATTTAGATCTTCTGTAAAAAGTTTGACTGGTGATCCTGACTTAGTAAACTCATTTACAATTGCCAATAAAGTTGTTAGTTTACCTGTGCCAGATTGACCTGTAGTTGCAAAAATACCAGGTGAGGATTGAAGAATTCTTTGGACAAACTCTAAGTTAGTCTCTAAGCCTAACTGCTGGAGATTCAATATTGGTAGTGGGTTAGGCGGGTGCATGTTACTAAGCCCTAAAGTTTTAACTGGAATTATTCTACCCAACAGAAAAGATCGTTCATTTTTATATCAGCAGTATAGATTGCAGCGCTTTGCGCTTTCTCAAAACCCAGATAAATTTTGAAAAAGCCTGCTTGGCAAGCTTTTTCAAAATTTATCTGTACTACACAAAACCTAAATAGGCTGTAAGAAAAAGTTTATTTGTAATTCTGGACTTGTTTCAATTAACCTTGATTTGGGAATCACTGCTTTTACCTCAGTAATAGCACTGTAAATTGCCTCATAAGCTGATGATGCCTCACGGATAAAATCAAGAGCAATATATCCCTTAGTTCCAATACCAATTAAGGCATCGTCATAGCTATTTTTATATAGTTTCTCAATATAAGCATTAGGATTAATTTGAGAATTTGGGAGACTAAACTTTAAGGTAAATTCAAAGAGTGGCATACTCAGATTCGAGCCGATCGCTATTTCTTTCCATCTCCATTTCTAGGGGAGATGTGGACTGCTGCACTTCTTGGAAATAAATAATGTCCTTACGGGGATCGACATCGGAGGTTCTGATTTGGAGATTGTCACCCACTTGGATCTGGCGATTAATTCGCATTGGTAACTTCAAGCCCAAATCTTCGATCAAGACTAGAGCCAGCTTTTCATTTTCGCGCAACCAATCCAGCATCAGCGCTTCCCACACCACATCCTTATTGCGCCGCAGATATTCTAAGCTCCAATATTTGACCGATTGCCGTTCGACCTGATTAGCATCCCAAATCGCAGGATCGATCGCCTGTAAAATTGCCGTCAGCATTTCCGCCGTAAATGGCAGAGGCTCACCCCGCAAGAAAGCCTTGATTTGCCAATGGGCGAGCAAATCGCTATAGCGACGAATTGGGGATGTCACCTGTGCGTATGCCTCAAGTCCTAAACCTGCATGGCGCGAAGCATATAGCCCTAATGAGCCTTTGGTCATACAGCGACAGATCGCAAATTCTCTCACGGGGCCTGATGGCAACTGCATCAAGGTATCGAGGGGTGGTAATTCTGGTTGTTCTTGGTAGCGATAGGGGATAGGAATGTTATTGGTTTGAGCAAACTTAGCAGCGACCTCGCCAGCGAGGATCATCATCTCGGCGACCAGTTGCCGAGAGAAGGTATCCTCCATCAGTTCTAAGGTCAGGCGATCGCCATTTTTCGAGTCAACCTTGACACTGGTATCGGGTAAATGAATTTCGATCGCGCCCTGATCGACGCGCCATTTTTTACGAAGACGGGCAAAATCGGCAAGGCGATCGAGATCATCCTCTACACCGAGTTGCAGCATTTCTTCGACATCTTCATAGGTGAGGCGATAGTTCGGCTTCACCAAACTTGTCACAATTTCATAATGAGCAACTGCACCCACCTCATCAAGATCGACCGCAAAAGAAACCGCATGACAGACCTTATTCTCGATCAAGCTCATGGGGCCTGCCGCTAATTCGATGGGGAACATCGGGATCACGCCTGTGGGCAAGTAGACACTTGTGCCACGCTTACGCGCATCCCGATCTAAGGGACTGTCGGGATCAAGCCAGCGTGTGGGATCAGCAATATGAATCCAAATCCGCTTGCGACCATCTGCCAAGGTCTCAATACTCAGACCATCATCGATTTCGGTGGTGCTGATATCGTCAATCGTATAGACATGCAGATGGGTGAGATCGCGGCGCAGGTCTCCCATATGGTCAGGGATGGGCGCAGTGAAGCATTCCTGTGCAGCAGCAATCAATTCATTAGCAAAGCGAATCGGAATCTGGCTACGCAGCAAATTCAGATTTTCATGCTCGCTCCAAATACCAAGGTCAACCAACATTTGAAATGCAGCCTGCTCATTTTTAGGGCGTTTAGCAAAGCTTAGTAACTCTTGGGCGGCGGATTTATCTGAGGCTTCATCACCATTAAGGGCGTAACGTTCTAGACAATCTAACCGACTGCGATCGCTAGTAGTCCATGTGACTTCACCACCCGATAGCTTCGTTGTTAGCTTATTCTGAAACTCCTCAATTAATTTAGCGCGTTGGGCGGCGGCTTCTGCTTGATGTTTTAGTTCTGAGACTTGAGAATTTGAGCGAGGTTCGTAGAGGTCGCCCTTTTGTTTGAAATAAATTTTGTCACTACTTAATAGGCAATAGGAAGCGTAGGACGTAACCGCAGAAACTTCTGAAAATAGGAGATTGGCAAGATCACTAGGGTTAGTGGGTTGATTGTCTTCGATCAAAATTTCCCACGCAACTTCGAGGCTAGAGGGATCGAGAAAGTTCTGTACTTTTTGCAAGAATGAGGGGATTTGTGTATAGGTAAAGCTAGAGCTTTCACCACTAGCCTTAATAATGTAATTAATCTCGCGGGGGTGGATCGTGTGGGTATTGCCATTTTCATCGATCGCTTGGAAGTGCTTTTTGCCTTCAGGACGATCAATCACGACAAGGCGGCGATCGCCATGCAATTTCACTTCGACTAGCGTACCTTTTTCCAAAATAGCCCCTTGTCCACCAAAGCCAAAAATTTTCTTTAGTATTCTACCTTTTTAAACTTAGTTTTCAAAAATAAAGGCGGCGCAATGCGCCGCCTTTATTTTTGATAGCTGTCGCCAAGCGTATCAGGACATAAAAACCAAGAAGAGAAAGGCGGCGCATTGCGCCGCCTTTCTCTTCTTTGGTTTTGCTTTCGTCCTAACATAAGTGACGGCAGCTATACTAAGCAACTTCATACTGCATAGCATTAGCGATCGCCCCCACCGCAGAAGCGGCGATCTCTGGTTGGTAAGAAATGAGTGCATCTGATGTTGATTGTGCTGGTTGCTTGGGAGATGCCATCATCGCAGCACCAAGAACTAGCAAGGCAATACTAGATTTAAGGCTAAAAGTGCTATTCATCTTCATATCCCTCCAACAACGTTGTCCCAACGCCAATAATGACTAAATTTACGTCTTTTTGTTTCCTGTGCCTTAATACGAGCTGTGTCTAAAAATTACTCGGTAATTTTGTCAAAGCATCAATACTCTACTGACAATTACTCATCACAATTTAGCTGTAAATATTCTCGCAATCACAAAAAAGTCGCTTTTTGTAATACTAATGATAATCGCTAAATTTAAATAAGGATGTAATTTAAGTATCAAATTTGAGTGATCTTTATCACTGATCTTGTAAGCATGATTACAAATAGATAATCGATCTGACAAAAGCAAAGATAATCTCAAAATTAGATATATCTTAATTTATCGATTCTAGGACAGTCTGACCAGACCTTACTGGATGACATTTGATACCTACAGCTACTTAAAAAGATATAGTCGCGTCGTGCTTTGCACGACGCGACTATATTGAAATAGCTTTAAATTTTAGTTTTGTGGAAAAAGTCTCTTAATGTATCGATTAATTTGAGCTTGAGCATATGCCTTAGCCTGTGCCGAATTCGCGGCATTGATAGTGGTCAAATCAGAACCTGTCTGTTCTTGACTAATTGACTCATCACTTAATGCTTGCCCAGAAGCATCTTCAGAAGTTACTGTGGATTCCTCAGACTGCTCGGCAATAGACTCATTGGGAATTTCCACCTGAGTTTCGGTGACTGTGCGCTCGACTGAGTTGGCGATTACACTTTCAGGTGTAGCAGTGACACTGGTATGCACATAGGTCTCTGTGGTCGATCGCTCAATAATATTGTCACTATTGAGACCGTCAGATTGATCCAGAGACACAGGCGACTGGGCAAAATTCGCTGACACAAATTTGTTTTTTAAAGGCTGGGCAGGAGAGTAGGTATGGGTAAATGAATAATTTGTGGGCGAAGGAATTTTAGCTGTTTCTAAACTTGTCTCTAAATCTTGCGCGATCGCAGGACTGACCTCTTTCTCCACAGCAGTTTGATCCAACCCACTAATTAACGAACAGGGAGGTACGATCGCCCCCTTAGCAATTACCGCCCTCACAATGGAACTAGAAGCACCAATACAAGCACCTTCACCAATTCTGCTAGTGCCATATACTAAAACCCCCGCTCCCAGATTTGCACCTGCCCCAATTTCTAATAGTCCCCCTTGAGCGTGCAGTACGGCTCCCATGCCAATACATACACCTGCCCCAATCGTAATCTTGCCACCCTGATCTGCTTGGATCAATACTCCAGATGCGATCACCGCCGTCTCATCGATCACTACATCCCCACAAACATAGGAGCGAAAATCTCCGATGGGTTCTAAAGGTGGTAGGTAGTTCGATTGCATGATTTTTAAATTCTCTAAATTCATCAAGGACTTCGCTAAGTTCTTGACAACAATTACTCGCTAATTACTTTTCTAAATAGAGAACCTCGCAAAGCGAGGTTCTCTAAAAACGTTACTTTGCAGGACGTTGAATGATGCCTTCAAATACACGACGCTTAGCTTTAGGATCAATACCTAGCAAGCGCACATACTCATCACCATGCTCATCAAGGCAAGCTTCTAAAGCCCGAATTACTTCTGATTCATTAGAAGCAGTGATCGGTGAACAGCTAAACCAAGAACTAGTACGGAAATGACGCTCATCGGCATGTTCAGTACCAATACGGTATCCCTGAGACAAAAGTTGACGAATGCGTGACAACATATCTCCACTAATTCTGCCAGCACCACCACCATAGGAGCTGTTACTAGAGTTGCTGACCTTTACCGCAGTACGGGTTGGAGCAACAGGTTGTCCACCAGGACGATGTACTAGCAGTTCGACAACACGGCGCTTTGCCTTGGTATCTACACCAACAAGACGCACATATTCATCACTATATTCAGCGATGTAATTTTCTAAAGCTGCGATCGCGGCGGCTGGGCTATTAGCAGTAATCGCAGGAAGAGTCTGCCAAGAAGTAGTGCGGAAATGACGCTCATCCGCATGTTCTACACTAATGCGATGACCTTGAGCCAAAAGTTGACCGACAGTAGATGCAACATCACCACCTGTAGCGCCATTACCATTAGCACGAGAAGTAGTGGAATTTACCTTTGCACCGTTGCCATTCGATTGACCAATACTTACAGCTTGACTATCAGCACGTTGAATGATGGTTTCTGTAACACGACGCTTTGCCTTAGGATCAACACCGACTATACGGACATATTCACCTTCGTGCTCAGCAAGAATGCTATTTAAAGCGGCAATCACGCTAGCTTCACTGGATGCATCGATCGCTGGGCCAGTTTGCCATGCGGCAGAACGGAAACGACGGGCATCAGCATATTCTGTACTAATGCGATAGCCTTGAGCTAAGAGTTGACGCACTTGACCTGCAATATCGGCATTGTTAGCACTCGCCGCAGAACCGTTCGAGGCTGCTTTAGGTGCGCTACCATTGCTGACACTAGGTGCAGCATTACTGATTACTGCTGCTTTATCACTGGGACGTTGGATAATAGTTTCGGAAACACGACGCTTTGCCTTGGGGTCAACCGCAACCAAGCGAACATATTCACCTTCATTTTCTACTAAAGCATTTTGTACAGCCGCAATTACTGTTGAAGCTTCAGATGTGTGTGGAATAGCAGAAGATTGCCAAGAGCCACTGCGGAAGCGACGCACATCTGCATACTCAACTGCAACATGGTAGCCCTGACCTAAAAATTGTCGTATTTGCTGCGCTAAATCCCCAGCCATAGATCCATTCCTCTGTGCTTGTATATCTGTAAAGTTCTGATTAATTTGATTAGAATGTTGCGTATTAAGCTGTGTTTTAAAACTGGCAGCAGAATTGCTGCTTGATGATGTCGAGTTATCTTGTTGTTGGCGGATCGGTGTAATGCAGGCAATATCAGCAGCACAGCGATAACCTTGTCTCAAGGACTCGTTGATACCGACAACATGACTCGCAAAGTTTTGGTCTGATTCCCGCACATTCGGTAGCAGATCGGCTTGTTGCTGCGTTGTAATCACTGCACCAGAAGGAACATATTTACCCGCAGGAATTTCTACATCTTGGACAAGAGCATGTAAGGAAATAATGCAGCCGTCACCGACCCGCGCATTAAATACCGTTGAGCGGAACCCAATAAAGCAGTTATTGCCAATATAAGCTGGCCCGTGGATAAGAGCCATGTGCGTGATGGAAGTACTATTTCCAATCCAGACGGAATATTCTTTGCCGTCATCGCCAACCACGCGACCTTTTTCTAGACCATGAATGACAACGCCATCTTGGACGTTCGTACTACTACCAATATGAAAAGGATTGCCCTCGTCCGCGCGAATCGACGTACCTGGGGCAATCAAAACATTAGCGCCGATATAAACGTCGCCAATTAGATTGGAAAAAGAATGAACGTAGGCGGATGGATCGATTTTAGGTTCTGCCAAATTCCTAGACCAAGGTGTAGGGGGGGCAGCAAAGCTACGAACTACCATAGTGAACCTGCACTTTTAAGGCTTACCGATATCCTGATTATCAAAATCAAGATCATCAGTGGCTCAAAAGCGCACCTCCAAATAACAACTTAAGCTACAACGTCGGAAAACTTTTTTACTTATCTAGCGCCAAGGTTGGCATATCTCTATTGCATTCTTTCATTGTATTTCTTGCTGTAGAGAGTGCGATCGCTCAGGCTCACAGTATCGATGATGGCGACAACTGCGGCATCAATCGGACGGTTTGTGCTATCTCGTACCTGTCTCGCACCACTCCCACGAGTAAATAACACCCATTCATCTACGCCAGCACCGACAGTATCAGTGGCAACCTCGTAATCTGGAAGTAACTGTCCTTGGAGATCGACGAGCTGCAAGAGCAGAAACTTGCTTCCAGATAGATTTGACTCTTTGTAGGTACTGACGACCGTACCGCAAACTCTAGCAATTTGCATATTGTTATAAGTACGTTTACAGAATGAATGAAATAAAGATGCGAATACGAGATGCCAAAGTTTGAGCAGCCAAACCAGCGAATTTCTAGCGATCGCGCTAGTTAAGTCCCAATACTATGGACGGTTAATAGGACGGATGGAGTTTACGTTGTCACGGAACTGCTCGACTTCTTCGGTGTAGCGAATTGGTAGAACGTATTCGAGGTTTTCGTGAGGACGAGCAATGATGTGTGTGGAAAGAACTTGTCCACCGTTTACGCGCTTTACGGAATCGGTACCTGCTGCAACTGAAGCTTGTACTTCGGAGACATCGCCACGAACGATAACGGTCACACGACCACTACCGATCTTTTCGTAGCCAACTAAGGTAACGCGAGCAGCTTTAACCATAGCATCGGCTGCTTCTACAACGGCAGGGAAACCAAGGGTTTCAATCATTCCAACTGCGATCGCCATAATTCGTGTTCTCCTAAGAAATAAATAATGAAATTAATGAAAATTTAGTCTTTTGATACTGTTTTTCGAGGGTCTTTTTGGGACAATCAGAAAAAGCAACAAAATAAAACAACTCTAAAAAGCAAATTGCTCTACTTCTCGCGTATAGCGAATAGGTAGCACATACTCTAGGTTTTCGTGTGGTCGAGCAATGGTATGAGTCGAAACGACTTCGCCTCCATTTACTCGATTAGCACCGTCAATCCCAGCAGCGATGGATGCTTTCACCTCAGAGATATCACCTCTGATAATGACTGTGACCCGCCCACTACCGATTTTTTCGTAACCCACAAGGGTAACGCGAGCAGCTTTGACCATGGCATCCGCCGCTTCTACAACTGCGGGGAAGCCTCTAGTCTCGATCATTCCAATAGCGATCGGCATAATTTAAGCCAGTGTCCTTACGACTCTCTAAAAAACTGAAGTTCTCGCGGTTTATCTATCAATCATATGTAGATGCACGAGCGCAACTATTGATCTTAGCTACGATCGGGTCGCTTAAAACATCAAATTTCCAATTTTTAAAACAAAATAAAAATGAGATGACGTTAGGCGCACTTTTGCAGCTGACTTAATGCAGCTAGCTTTTCGCAGCTAATTTACAGATATTTTTTTGACTTGTTATGGTAATCACCCATCGATAAGTTTATAAATTTTTTTATAAATTTATGTTGATAGGTATTTATTACTACAGACATAGCCATTCTAAATCTGAATAATCAGAGAAAATGAATATGATAAATATATTCAACTCTATCTTTATATCTACGATAACTAGTGGCGGTACATTTGACAATATAAGCCGTCATGATAAATCTAAATAGTGCATATAAAGCTGGCTTATTTGCATGATTAAACGTAATGTTTACATTTTGAATATCTCTTGGAAATTAATTAGGGTCACTTAGTAAAGTAGAAAGCCAAAAATTTCGTGGCGCAGCGAAGCTGTACCACGAAATTTTTGGCTTCCTATTAAATTTAGAGAAGCTTTAGCGATCGCCTATGGAAATAGTTTCAACCTCGGCAATCTCTAAATTAGGTAATTGTACTAATTCTCTTTCTTGTTCTTGGAGCGCAATCATCGGAATATTTACAGGCACTGGGGTTTCAATCCAATATTCGGAAGTTGGTAATGTTTCTTCGAGATCATCAAGGGGACGAGGAATAATCATCAGGGTATGGAATTCACCAATACGCTCAGCTTCATACATACCTGCTTCGATTGCGATCGCCACATCCGCAACATTGCCACGAATAATCGCTGTACATAGTCCTGCTCCAATGGTTTCATAGCCTGCTAAATGCACATCGGCGGATTTCAGCATCAAGTCAGCGGCTCCCACCATCGCAGGAAACCCACGAGTTTCCAACAAACCTATTGCCTGATTACTAAGCCGACTATAACGCCCATCAGTCAACTGGCTTAGGCGACTACTAATCGGTAAAATCGCCTCCAAATTAGGGTATGGACGAGGGATGACAATCGTAGAAACTAGTTGTCCAAATTCTCGGGCAGTTTCGGCTCCTGCCTCCACAGCCATACGTACATCTGTAATTTGTCCCCGCACAATCGCCGTACAAAAACCATTGCCAACTTTTTCATAACCAACTAATCGCACCGTTGCGGATTTGAGCATCATATCGGCAGTGCCCACAATCGCAGGGAAACTAATAGTTGAGACCATTCCCAAAGCGCTTCCTGAGAGATCGATTCTTTGAGATGCACTACTAGACATTAGCAAATAGGGGGAATAAACAAATTTAAGTTTTCATTTTGTGGTGGGCAAAATGAAAATCGCTCTATAGTGTGTATCTTAACTGATATGGCAATCGATAGTGAAGTAAGATTGTAATGAATTTATCTCTCACTTGTACAAATTTTCAGTTAGAAATAGTTTAAAGTTTAGCAATTGGGACAGTTCAAGATTTAGATAAACAACCTAGTAAGCAATTAATGTGTAAGCAATTGAATTATCTGCATGTTTCAATGTATATGGTATAGATTGATGAACTTCCTAAAAGCCTTGTACAAAACTATGCATTGATAGAGTTTTTCGTATTGCGATCCAAATGTCCAAGATGTCCCGATGATAGCAAAATGCAACTGCTTGAAGCCATCCCAAAGAAAGAGTACATCTTAGTTGTAGATGATACACCTCCTAATCTACAACTATTGCTAACCATGCTGTCTCGTAAAGGTTATAAGGCTCATGGGGTCACCGATGGGGCAACAGCATTGGCTAATGCTAATGAACAGTTACCTGATTTGGTGTTATTGGATATCAATATGCCGAATATGAATGGATTTCAAGTTTGCCAAAATTTGAAATCTAGCGATCGCACCTGTGAAATCCCCGTTATTTTCATTAGTGCACGGGATGAAGTTTTAGATAAGGTACAAGCTTTTGCTGTGGGGGGGGTAGACTACATTACCAAGCCATTTCAAATTGCGGAAGTACTAGCAAGAGTCGAGAATCAACTTACATTGCGCAGATTGCAAAGACAGTTACAAGAACAGAACGAACGATTAAAACAAGAAATTCATAGTCGGATTATTGCTGAGACCTTACTCCAAGAGGCTAATGCCAAATTAGAAAGATTAGTTAATTTAGATGGCTTGACCCAGTTGGCTAATCGGCGTTGTTTTGACGAATACCTTGAACAAGAATGGCAAAGGTTGGCGCGGGAGAAGCAGCCTTTGTCTTTGATTATGTGTGATATTGACTTTTTTAAAAACTATAACGACACCTATGGGCATATTGCAGGAGATGATTGTTTACGCAAAGTTTCGCTTTTGATCAAACAATCAGTGCGTCGTCCTGCAGATCTTGCCGCAAGGTATGGTGGCGAAGAGTTTGTTTTAGTACTACCAAATACGGATATTGAGGGTTCGATTCAAGTTGCTGAAGTGATTCGGCAGAAGCTTTTAGAATTGAAACTTCCTCACGAAGATTCAGCAGTTAGTGCGTTTGTGACCTTGAGTATGGGGGTAACATCTTTAATTCCTAAAATTGATTCCCAACCTTCAGTATTGCTCACATCGGCTGACTATGCACTGTATCGAGCAAAAGAATTAGGGCGCAATCAAACCTATCAAATTGGTTAGCAACCCCAAATGAATAAAGGTGGCGCAAAGCGCCACCTTTATTCATTTGGGGTTGTGAGTGCAAAGCGCTCTATGTCCTCGCTATATAGAAATCCTAAATAGTTTGTGGAAACACATCCCGAAGGGATGCGTTTCCACAAACCCAAGAATCTACAAATGATTTAGGACTGTTATACGGCAATTTTCAAGCAAGCGAGTTACATAGGGTTGTTTGTCACACCGAAGGCGGGACAACAACCTCTTACTTCACTGGAATGGGAAACGCTATATATGCGAAGATCAATAACTACACTCTTTTTAAGAAAAATTGGTATCACTTTGTGACACTAACTTTTGTTCTCGTAATCACTACTAAAAAAATTACTAAATAAAGTTACTAAAAAATGACAAAAAACGTATGGATATTCCCTGGGCAGGGATCTCAGGCTGTAGGCATGGGTTTAGATCTTGCGGAAGTGGGCAAAGACAAGTTTGCGAAGGCTGAGCAAATTTTGGGTTGGTCAATTTTAGAAAAAGTGCAAACTGACGCGGCAGAACTTTCTAAGACACAATTTACCCAACCAAGTTTGTATGTAATCTCTACAATTCTCGCGGATGTTTTGAAATCGAAGGGCGCAAAACCCGATGCGGTGACAGGACATAGCTTGGGTGAGTATAGTGCGCTCTATGCTGCGGGTGTATTTGATTTTGCGACAGGTTTGGAACTGGTAAAGCAACGATCGCTATTAATGTCTGAGGCGAGTGGCGGCGCGATGACAGCCTTGATTGGGTTTGATCGCAGTCAACTAGAAGCAGCGATCGCTCAAACCGAAAATGTGATTCTTGCCAATGACAATAGCGCCGATCAGGTTGTCATCTCAGGGACGGAAACTGCGGTCAAATCGATTGTGGAACAGGTAAAAACGAAACGTGCCATTCCCCTCGCTGTGAGTGGTGCATTCCATTCTCCTCTCATGGCAGATGCCGCAGCAAAGTTCGCCAAAGTTCTCGAACAGACAATCTTTAATGATGCGGAAATTCCTGTAATTTCTAATGTTGAGCCAAATGATGCTACGGCTGCTGGACAGGTATTGCGCGATCGCCTTACCCAACAAATGACCTCGCCCGTCCGTTGGCGCGAAATTTGCTTATATCTCGCTGAGCAAAGTTATGAACGAGCGATCGAAGTTGGCTCAGGCAAGGTCTTAACGGGACTCGTCAAACGGACTACTCCTAGCTTGGCACTCGTCAATGTTAGCACTCTAGAACAGGCGATCGCCCTTTAGATATTTAGATATCGTTCTTGAACCGATGAGGGGGAATGCTGAGCGTTCTCCCTAGTAATTTGGCAATCTCGTCAGCCCCTAAGGGCTTAAATAGATAATATCCCTGAGCCGAGTGACAATTATAGGCTGCCAGAAAATCTAACTGCCCTGCAGTTTCCACCCCTTCAGCAACTACGTTTAATCCTAAATTGATTCCTAAGGCAATAATCGCTTTGACAATTTCGTTATGTTCAGATTCATGATCGAGACGGGTGATAAATGAGCGATCAATTTTGAGGGTATTAATGGGGAAACGGTGTAAATAACTTAATGAAGAATAACCTGTTCCAAAGTCATCAATACAGACTTGCATATTTCTGTTATTCAGTTCATCGAGGATTTGCCTTGCTAAGGAAGTCTTTTCGATGAGAATACTTTCCGTAATTTCTATCTTTAAATTTGCGCTATGCAGATTTGTCTTCTCTAAGATTTGGGTAATTTTATCAGCCAAATCGGGCTTGGTGAAATGTTTACCAGACAGATTGACACTTATCGTTAAATCTTTGATCTTGGGAAATAGATCTTGCCATACCCTTAGTTGAGAACAAGCTTCTTGTAATACCCAAAAATCAATTCCACTAATTAGCCCTGCATCTTCAGCAAGAGGAATAAATTCGGCAGGATACAGTAAGCCTTGGTCGGGATGTTGCCATCGCACAAGGGCTTCAAATCCCAGAATTTCCCATGACTTGAGACAAATAATTGGTTGGTAATGGATGCGAAATTCCTGTCGCTCGATCGCACGTCGTAGATCCGTCTCTAGCCTCAGTTTCTTGAGCGCAGCAGTATGCATTGCAGGGTTAAAGACTTCATACCTTTCTCGTCCCTGTTCTTTCGCTCGATACATCGCTGTGTCTGCATCACGTAGAAGTTGATCAGGCTGAGTATAGGTTCCTGAATTGAGGGCAATGCCGATGCTGGTACTGACAAATATTTCATTCCCATCTAGGTTAATAGGTATTTTTAATGTGTCTTGAATTCTATTTACAACTTCAATTACATCATTGATACTTTGAATGCCCTCAAGGAGCATCACAAATTCATCACCCCCAAGTCTTGCCACCGTATCCCCTGCACGCAAACAATCAACTAAACGTTTTGCCACAATCTTTAATAATTGATCGCCTGCGAGATGCCCAAGGCTATCATTAATCACCTTAAAGCGGTCTAAATCCAAAAAGAGCACAGCAAAAAGTTCACTGCTAGAATTTTCTGCCTGTGGTTGTGTTCGTCTTTGTGATAGTTGTAAAGCATGACTGAGTCGATCTAAAAATAAAGCGCGATTTGGTAACCCTGTGAGTACATCATGAAAGGCATCATGACGTAGTTGAGCTTCCATTTTTTTGCGTTCCATCAGTTCTGATTGAGCATTTTGGTATAGTTCTGACTGATGAATAGCGATCGCACATTGATCGGCGATCGCTTTTACGAGGGATAATTCATTATCTGACCAAATTCGTTCGCGATCATTTTGATAGATGCTAATACCACCAAAGTAAAACTGTTGATAAAAGAGTGGCGTGATAACCATCGAATGAATTCCGTAAAATCCAGCCAGTTGTTGAACTTCTACGGATAGCCGATCATCGAATTGCACAATCACAATCTGCTTACCTTCTATTAAAGCATCTTGGTAATATTCAAAAAATCCACAGGGCTCCCCAATTATTTTGGCTCTGTCACTTTTCTCGCCGTCATTGATATAACTAACTCTAATTTTTTGGTTGCGATCTGGCTGAAGGATTAAGCAATAGCTGGCTTGCAAAGCCTCATGCAATAGGTTTGCTGTTGTTTGTAAAACATCTTCCAAGACAAGAGTCTCGCGCATAGCTTGGACAATGCGATTAATAATTGTTTCTCGCCACGCTTGCTGTTCGATTTTGGCGATCGCCTCTTTTTGTTGTCGTCTTAAGGTGAACTCCTGCAAAGCTCGTTCTAGTACACTTGGTAATCGAAATAGACGATCCTTTAAAACATAATCAGTCATCCCTGCTTTGATACATTCCACCGCAGACTCTTCTCCTAAGCTACCTGTGACAAGAATAAAAGGAATATCCTGACCTGATTCTTTGAGAAAATTAAAGGCTTGTGATCCATTAAAACTAGGCAATCGATAGTCCGACAGGACAACATCATAGTTTCTACTTTGTAAATACTCCTGACATTCCCTTGCTGTAGCGGCTACATCATAGGTAAAAGATATATTGGCAGCTTCTAAGGAAAATATCGTGAGTTCGACATCTGGTGCGACATCTTCAATCAATAAAATATGCAGCGATCGCTGCGATCGTTGCGCTTCTACTTTCTCAAATTCTCCAGACTCCGATGTTACATCTTTCATGGTTTACAGATACAACGACGCAGATTTAGAGTTACTTAGCAAGTTAGGCTATAACTAGCCACTCTAATTTACTTAGAGCAGTAATGATTTCGTGAGTTACATACAAGCGTTTTGAGTGCCTATTTTACAAAGTATGTATCTCATGTCTTACCAAAATTTTTATTCCCAGAGTTTTAAGTGATGATGCCTAATTACTTTGATTATATCTAAAAAAATAATTAAAGTAACATCAGTTCGACGAACACGAAAAATGTTAAGGAGTCGCCAAGTGATTCCTTAACATTTTTTCGTCATTTGCGGCTTGCGAAGTCAGGTACAAATGTCCCCGACGAATTAGTGGACGCATTTCGCCGCGCCCCATTAGGCTCTTGCGGATAAAAATGTCCCACCAAAGTTAGCTTCGACTTCGCTCATCTGACGTTGGCTGCGCGGAGCCAACGTCAGATGTACTTTAATTAATAGCAAGTCCCTTAATTCGTTAAGGGCAACTGGTTGAGCATCATCCAGTAAAAACCTACCTGTCGGGACATCTCAACAAATTGTTGGAAGTCCAAAGGTTTGACGATATAGCTGTTGACTCCCAAATTGTAGCAAGCATTTAAATCACGATTCTCGGCCGAAGAAGTCATTACTACCACTACAAGGTTGCGGGTACGTGGATGACTACGAATCATCTCTAATACCTGAATGCCATCAACCTTCGGTAGCTTTAAATCTAAAAGGACGAGCCTTGGTAAAGGTTTGGTAGGAGGCTGACCATTACACCCAAAAAGATAATTCACAGCTTGCTCACCATCTGATGCTACATCGATTTTATTGACAAAGTTATAGCTGTCTAAAGCAATTTGGATTAGCTCGACATCGTTGGGGTCATCTTCAACTAGTAAAATTTGGGTTGGATCCATATATTCCACATATTTAAGTAGCTGAGCATCATTAAAACCTAGATCCAAAAACTGTGGCGCATGATGCGCGTGCGCCACAGTTTTTGTTTTTTATATTTAATTGCGCCTATTTACTTAGCGCAAAGAATTTATATAGATCAGGATAGACAAATTCTTATGCCGCCTATCCTGATCCTTTAACTAAATCTTGAAAAAGAAAGTTGCACCTTGATCAGGATATCCTTCTGCCCAAATAGAACCTCCATGTCTTTGAATAATACGTTGTACGATCGCTAAACCAATACCTGTACCTTCAAATTCCTGTTCGCTGTGTAACCTTTGAAAGGCTCCAAAAAGTTTATCAGCATATTCCATTTGAAAGCCTACACCATTATCTTTAATTCTAATTGTCTGATCAGGCAAACAATCAATTTCGATCAGAGGTTGAGGATGATTGCGACTAAATTTAACAGCATTGCCAATAAGATTACGAAATACCTGTTGCAAGAGAATTGGATCGCCAACGGTATCTGGTAAATCACCGATCACAAATTCAAGGCGGGAATTATGATGAGGATCGCTACGAACAATTTCAATTGCTTCATCGACGAGTTCACGCACAGAGATTTGTTTTTTCTCTAGGGGTTTGCGTCCATAGCGAGAGAGAACTAATAACCCATCGATTAAATTGCCCATCTTGTAGCTGCTTTGAGCAATTACTTGCAAGTAGTGCTCAACTTTAGGATCATCTAGTTCATCATGCTTCTTAAGCTTTATCCTTTGTTGTAAAGCATTCACAAATCCGTTAATATGACGCAATGGTGCGCGTAAGTCATGGGAAACGGAATAGCAAAAAGATTCTAATTCGCGATTGGTATTTTCTAATTGTTGCGATGTTTGGAGGATCTGTGCTTCTGCCTGCTTGCGATCGCTAATATCGGTGACGCGCACTAAGTTCAAGGTAATGCCTGCAATTGTGATTGGTTTAACCGCAAGATTCCCCCAGAAGAGTTTACCTTTGCAAGTAACATATTCCACTTCTTTGCTCCAAAACCCTTTGGTTGTAAGCTCTAGACTAATAGCCTCAATTTCTAGATCAGAAAATTGATGGCGCTGCAGGGTATGCCCTTCAATACCAATCAGTTGATTTTTATCAGACGCTTCAAAGAGTTGTACGGCAGGAAGGTTACAGTCAATCGTTAGTAATGTTGTGGTATCAACTAAAAAGAGTGCATCTGTAGATTCGTTAAATATTGCCTCTCGCAAGGCATGACTATGATTTAATGCTGCTTCGGCGAGTTTGCGATCAGTAATGTCAAAGTTAATCCCTATCATCTGCTTTGGCTTTCCTTCTTTATTTCTCTGAATTAAGGCATAGGCTTTGATGTGGCGGATGCTGCCGTCAGGTAGCACAATCCGAAACTCGATATCAAAATCTTTTGATCCTTGAATGGCTTGTTGGGCAGAAAATTCAGCGTTTGCTCGATCACTTGGGTGCAGAGAATTTGCCCAAGTTAAATAAGTATTGTGAGAGGAGTTGGGGACAATTCCATAAATTTGATACATCCGTTCATCCCAGATGAGAATATTGCTAGGAATGTCCCATTCCCAAATACCGATCGCTGCCGATTTTAAGGCGAGAGTTAGGCGATCAGTGAGATTTTGGAGATTTTGCTCAGCAATTTTGTTATCGGTAATATCAATAGCAGTACCAATGATATGAGTTAGTTGTCCTGAGTTGTCATAGACCATTTCTCCCTTGGCTAATACGTAGATCAATCTGCCATTGGGTTGAATGATGCGATGTTCTAGATCGTAGGCTTTCTGAGAATTGATAGCTGTTTCGACTGTGTGATGAAAAAGCTCCCAATCATCTGGATGGATATATTGCTGGAGTTCTGCATAACTAGGGGGCTCTGTACTGGGTTCGAGTCCATAAATCCGAAATACTTCATCTGACCAAGTGAGAATCCCTGTATTGATTTCAAATTCCCAACTGCCTAACTTTCCGATCCGCTGAGCCGTTTTGATATGGGTATCAGTTTTGATTAACTGCGCTTCTACTAACTTACGATTGGTGATATCAAAGTTAATCCCCAGCATCCGTTGGGGTATACCCTCATCATCACGTTGAACTATGGCATAGGCTTTGATATAGCGAATACTGCCATCAGGTAGCACAATCCGAAATTCGGGTTCGTAGTCTTTTTCTCCACTTAAAGCTAGCTGCACCTCGTTCTCAGCGAATTGGAGATCGCTTGGATGGACACGACTTGCCCATGCTAAGTAGGCATCAGGTTCATGATCAGAGTTTACGCCATAAAGTTCATAGGTGCGCTCATCCCAAACCAAACAATTGTTTGCGATATTCCATTCCCAAATGCCAATGGATGCGGACTTTAAGGCAAGTGAGAGCCGATCAGTTAAATTTTGAAGCTGTTGCTCAGCTTTTTTTCGATCGGTAATATCCATCGCTGTGCCAATGATTTGAATGGGATTGCCCACCTCATCGCAAATAATTTCACCTCTAGCTAAGACATCAATGATGTTTCCATCAGCCCAACAGACGCGATATTCTACATCGTAGGATTGAGCATTATTAATTGCCTGCTGCACCGTCTGATTAAAATATTCCCAATCGTCAGGATGCAGATGTTGCTGTAATTCTAAATAAGTCGGTGTAACGATATTGGGATCGCGCCCAAAGATGCGAAATACCTCTTCTGACCAAACTACTTCACCTGTTTTTAAGTCATATTCCCAACTACCAATTTTGCCAATTCGTTGTGCTGTCTTGAGATGTGTATCACTCTTATGTAGTTTTGCTTCAGCTAATTTACGATCAGTAATGTCGCGTACAATTACCAATAGTTCATCTTCACAATAAGGAGCAATTCGTACCTCTTCATAGACAGTTTTGCCAAATTTAATTAATTGATGTTCATAGAGTTGTACTTCTCCTGTAGCGATCGCTGTCTCATATATCCTTAACTGATTTTGGAGATCCTCTGGATCTAATATTTCCGAAATGTGATGTTGAATTGGTAAATATTTAGACTTGTCTTGAGATGAAGGCATAATGCATTGGAGGCAGGTGCCATCTGGCTTGAGCAGAAGCAGCAAATCTGGCAATGCATGAAGAATTGCCAGATTTCGGGCTTCGCTTTGGTGTAAATTAGCGATACTTTGTTCAATCCGCTTTTCTAGCTCGAGATTGAGTTGTTGCAGGGATAGTTCTGATTGTTTGAGTTCCGTAATATCTCGTCCCACTGACTGAATCTCAATCAGTTGCCCCTGAATATTAAAAATCCCTTGATTAATCCATTGTGTCCATCCGATTTGACCATCAGCGCGACGGTCACGATTGACGGCTATAAAACTAGCTTGATTTGGACTGAGCAAATCTATATTTGTTAGGACTCTCTGTAAATCATTGGGATCAGCAAAATCAATCCATTTCTTTCCTAAAACTTGGTCTAAGCCGCATCCCAACACTTTACAAAGGGCTTCGTTCGCAAAGATGATTGTAGTGTCAGGTAGCGATCGCAAAACTAAGTCAGTTTGTCTTTGAATAAGGTCATAGTAACGACTTTCCCCTTGCAAAATAATTTCTATTCCCTGTTGCCTTTGGCTATTGACTTTATACTGATCGCTAATTTCAGTGGCGATCGCATCAAGGCGAATAGGCAAGTCTGAGTCATCTTTACAGAGTTTCCAACGTACCGAAAACCAGCATCTTTTGCCGTTGGGCATTTGCAGTTGATAATTGAGACGCGATGCTCCTGATACTTGTGCTTGGGTGATCGCCTCTTGCATTTTGGGCTGATCTTCCTTAGCGATCGCCTCTAACCAAAGCTGTGGATTAGTCAGCAATTCCTCGCGATCGCATTGATAAATTTGGACAGCAGTTGCATTGAAATAAAGGGGTGTGAGATCAGGCAGAGCTAGTGACCAAATCATCGCATCAAGGTTATCCATGATCTGATTTCCCAAACTTTCAGTCGGATGGATGAATGCTTGGACATGACTCATATTGGTCTAGCCTTCTATAAAAAATTGATGCAACACTAGTCAAAGCGCTGCTAGTCCTAAGTAGCTGGCTATTTAGGGTTCGCCCATCTATTTATTATAGGTAATATGTCTAAAAAAAGAGGGGGATATAGCAATGTAAGGTTTGCTTAGGACATAAACCCCAAATAAGTGAAGGCGGCACTTCGTGCCGCCTTCACTTATTTGGGGTTTGATTTGTCCTAGCTATCTCTTACATTGCTATACAACTCCCTCTTTTTTAGGCTTTAACTAGTTGTTTCTCAATTAGTCCCGTGAGGCTATTTGTCCAATGCTGAGCGAGATCAAGAGTTTCAGCTTCCACCATGACGCGCATCAATGGCTCTGTGCCTGAAGCACGGACTAAGACTCTACCCCGATCGCCTAAATCCTGTTCTGCTAAAGCGATCGCCTGTACGAGAGCATCACAGGTTTGCCAATTGCGGCGCAATTCCCGATCCTCGACACGCACATTTTTCAGCAATTGGGGATAGGGATGGAAGCTCTGATCCATTAATTCAGCAAGAGGAGCTTTTTGTTTTGCCAACGCTGCCAGATGCAAAGCGGCAAGTAACCCATCACCACTCACAGCATAGTGACGACACAGCACATGCCCCGACTGTTCGCCGCCGAGCATTGCACCCGATCGCACCATTTCTGCATGGACGTACTGATCGCCCACGGCAGTCCGTACTAGATTTCCGCCTAACTTTTGCCATGCTCTTTCAAAGCCAAGATTTGCCATCACCGTTGTGACGATCGCACTGTTGGGCAGTTGATTATTTTCCAGCAATTCCTGACCCCAGAGATAGAGGATGTAATCACCATCAACGACGCGCCCATTACTATCTACAGCCAAGACGCGATCGGCATCGCCATCAAAGGCAAAGCCCATATCTGCGCCATGTTCTTTCACGGCTGCGCGTAATGGTTCGAGATGGGTGGAGCCGCAATTAACATTGATGCGATCGCCGTCGGGTTCTTGGTGAAGGCAAATCACCTCTGCTCCTAAGTTGCGAAATACTTCTAGGGAAACGCGAGTTGCCGAACCGTGAGCGAGATCGAGGACGACTTTGATGCCTTGTAAGTCTGTCGCGATCGAGTTTTGCAGAGAATCTTGATAGTCAGAAATTAGATGCGCTTTTTCGTGATACTTACCCCAATCCGTAGAGGAATTAACAAGATCAGCATGAAGTCTTGATTCGAGCAGAGCCTCGATCGCTTGTTGCGTTTCGCTACAAAGCTTTGTGCCATTGTCGCCAAAAAACTTAATCCCATTGTCTTCGGGGGGGTTATGGCTAGCAGAAATCATTACGCCGCCAAAGATTTCGGGAGAATTGGCGGTGAGATAAGCTACCGCAGGTGTGGGACATAGCCCAATATGCCACACATCCCATCCTGCTGCCGTCAAACCTGCGGAAATTGCTGCCGATAGCATATCGCCCGATGTCCGAGAATCTTGCCCGATCGCGATTACCTTTGCGTCCTGTTTATGCAAGCGATCGCTCTCAACTCGTTCTTTTAAAATCTTACCCGCACTAATTCCCACTTCTAGAGCTAGAGGGGCTGTCAAAAAACTACCGACATGTCCACGAATGCCATCCGTACCAAACAATTTCATAACCTAAACTCCACACACCAGACAGTATTTTAATTAACCCTGATAAGGTTGGCTCCTACGGAGCCAACCTCATAGAAACTAACTCTGAGCAGGTTGGCTCCTACGGAGCCAACCTGCTAGAAACTAATGACCTATATATTTCTAATCAAGTTGCCATGAAAGTCAATAGCAATAAACAAGAAGGCTCACGATGTGAGCCTTCTTGTGAAAAAACTATGCTGCAACTTCAAACTTTGGGCGTTGATTGACCACTTCATCGATCAATCCGTAAGCCTTTGCCTCATCGGGAGCCATGAAGAAATCGCGATCGGTGTCCTCAGCAATGCGATCGATGGGCTGCCCCGTATGGAAAGCCATCAACTCATTCAGGCGATTCTTGTGATACAGGATTTCCTTGGCTTGGATTTCGATATCTGTTGCTTGCCCCTGTGCGCCGCCAAGAGGTTGGTGAATCATGATACGGGTATGAGGCAAAGATAGTCTCTTGCCCTTTGCGCCACCAGTGAGCAAAAAAGCCCCCATACTTGCCGCTAAACCGACACAAATGGTCGAAACATCAGGGCGAATGTGCTGCATCGTATCGTAAATTGCCATACCTGCGGTCACAGATCCCCCAGGGGAGTTGATATACAAGAAAATATCTTTTTCGGGATCGTCGGCTTCGAGGAAAAGCAACTGAGCAACAATAATGTTGGCAATGCTGTCGTCAACCTGTTGCCCTAAAAATACGATCCGCTCCCGCAGCAGGCGCGAAAAAATATCAAAGGCTCTTTCGCCACGACCAGACTGTTCGATTACGGTTGGGATCATAATTTAATCTTTACGGTTTACTCTCAGTCTATTGTACTGATATGTAATCACCGCTAACCTCTCTCTCTATTCGGATTTCACCCCGCCCATCATAAAGCTAGTAGTTAAGTGTGCGCTTCGCGCACTTACAGCAATTTTCGATCAAACGAACCACAAGAATTTTTTTGAAAGTGTTGCTTTGCAACACTTTCAAAAAAATTCTTGGTTCGGTTTTGAGCGCAAAGCGCTGTAACTACTAGTCATGGCGATCGCGATAAATTGCTCTCGAAGTGCGGTTTAGAGCATTATTCAAGCGCACTGCTTCTTTTTTAGTCAAATCACCATCTTTAAGATAGGCACGACGTTGAGCCGCAATTTTTGCCTCTCTTGCCTCTAATTTCTGATATTCCAATGGGCTGATTGTGCCTTGTTGCACCCCTTTGTAAATACGTTCCTGTTGATTAACTTGGCGATTATAGATCGTACCTGCGGATGCGGAACTGGGATTGACTAGGATGAAGGTGCTGACTACTGAAGTAATAGCAAGAATGGGTAGAATCAAGCTTTTCATAATTTTACCTTTGGCGATCGCCTTGAATCGAGTGTTTAACGATTTACGCTGATTTAGACATTTACCCCTAGCCAAAAGGTTCAAACTATTTTTTGCGGTAATGATGCTTAAGATTTTGGCTAATGTTATATTTAAATATAACTAATGGAGAAGTTATGCACACCACAAATCTTCGTAAGGTCGGTGGCTCGATTATGTTAGCGATTCCTCCTGCCATTCTCGAAATTCTGAACCTACAGTCAGGTGCAACTGTGGGGGTTGCGGTTGATAATGGCAAGCTGATTATTGAACCTCAAATGAAACCCCAATATTCACTGGATGAGCTTTTGGCACAATGCAATCCGAATGCACCGATAACGGAAGACGATCGCATTTGGCTAGATGTCGAACCTGTGGGGAATGAACTGTGAAACGTGGTGATATTTATCTTGTTTCGCTTGATCCAACGGAAGGTCATGAGCAACAAGGCACTAGACCAGTTCTGATTGTCTCTCCTGATAAATTCAATGCTTTAACTAAAGTTCCGATCGTAGTTCCAATTACATCGGGTGGCAGTTTTGCAAGAACCGCAGGTTTTGCTGTTTCTCTGGATTCTGCTGGAACTCGAACTAAAGGTGTAGTTCGTTGCGATCAACCCCGTCCTATTGATTTATCTGCGCGTAAGGCTCGAAAGTTGGAGAGTGTGCCAGACGTGATCATTGATGATGTTTTGGCTAGGATTATTACTCTATTTAGTCCCCATTAATTTCGCGATCGCTGATTATTGGAATATTATGGCGTTTGATATCCAAGGGTAAATAGGACTGTTCTTTCTAACTCGGCAATTACGTTTATGTCTAGCTGTCCTAATCTTTTAATCAAGCGAGTTTTGTCAAGTACTCGGAGTTGATGACATAGAGCAACTGAGTCTTGATTTAATCCGCCTTGACCGCTAGAAATCAGTAAACAGCTCGGTAAAGCTGCACGGCGCAAATTAGTTGTGAGAGGAATTGTGATAATCGTGCTGGTGAATTTCGAGATTGTATTTTCTTGAAAGATGATAATCGGACGAGTGCCTGCTTGTTCTGAGCCTTTGGTGGGGTCGAGATTGGCTAACCATATTTCACCACGTTCCACTTGCATTTTTGTCCTCACTATTCAAGAGTTCAGCATATTCAGAAATCCCAGATTCGGCGAGTTCTCGATCTTCTTGTGCAAATTCTTGGTAGAGGTATGCAAATTGACTAACATCAGTTTTCTGGCGCGTAAATTTGGTCTGAAATTTGATAAATGCAATAAAATCTGCAACTTGTTTTAGTTGTTCATCATTGAAGTGGTCTAACTCTTGTTTGAGAGATTCCTTAGTAATTATTGTCATTTATAACTCTCCGTTTGAAAATTGGCAGATTTTCCAAATAAATTAATGTCTTGTGCTAGACACCTTAATAATTTCTGAGAACTGCTACTGTGCTTCTTCAGTTTTCTAAATTATAGGACTTATCCTTGTTTTGCTCTATTACGATGATAGGCTGAGGTAATTATAAAAAGCTAAACGTGCGATCGCCTATTCACTACAGGCTTAAATAATCTGATACAGAAATAATTGCAATATCTTGAAACGGATTTAGTACCAGCAAATCTTGATCGCCAGTGATGATGTAATTTGCCTTCCCGTTGACAGCTAGTTCTAAGAACTTATCATCTTTGCGATCGCGACAGGCTGTAATTTTTTGAACGATTTGCACATTTTCTACAATTGCTAAAAAGTCATTGAGAAATTCATTACGCAATTTTTTTGATGAATATCTATCGAACTTAGGACGATTAAAAATGTCTGTAAGTTCTCCAAGAATTTCATTAGACATGAGAATTTGTCCAGTAATAGATGCTTTGTCAAGGGCTTGTCTTGGGGTAGATCCCTTAAACAGAGCAGCGCTTAAAATTACATTGGAGTCAAGGACTATCCTAATTTTACTCATCGATGATTGCCTGTAAAATTTCTGGCGTTAATCCATTAGTCACAGCTTCATCACTCAGTCTATCCATTGTGTTTTGTAATTTACTGATTTTCAAGGCTTGTCTCATCCACTGATTGAGCCATGCTTGAATCTGTTGTTGTTGCTCTGGTTGTGAAGATTGAAATGCTTGGGCAATATCTTCATCTATCTGAATAGCGATCGTTTTCATGTTTTAACTCTCATAATTTAATCTAGATAAAATATACCTATATTTCGATCTTACAAATAGTTGATGGTCAATTTTTTATTCATTGTTTGCATTGTTTGTCAAATTAGCTAACTCAAACATACTTTTCCTTTCATCTTTAGAATGCAAGTTAAAGTGAATTAAATGATCGTATGCAGGTGGAATATTTGAAGAATGAAGCTTAAATTGCATTCTCTCTAAATCAGTTGACAGCTCAATTATTACTGAATTAATATCTAAGTCATAGCATTTAGAATAACTTGAATGAGAATTGTCGGGGAAATTATTCTTGAATTTCTCGTTGTATTCAGGTTGAAAATATCTTATTAATGCGGCTTCGGCAAAATTTATTGATTGCTTTTCAGTTATTCCTGCTTCATTATCCATTACTTTATTATAAACATCAAAAAGATGTCTATCATTTTCTTCAAGAGAAGCTCCATAGTTATTTTGGGTAGGATCGATAGTAGTAATTACTAATTTTTCAAAGCTACAAAGAATTATCCAAATATCCTTGTCAGGATATTTTTTGTTGGATTCAAAGTAGATTTTCTGAAAGGTTTTATGGTCTGGAAGCCTATCTAGAGCATTTCTTGAACCCTCCTTTCCGTATGATTGTCCAATATATAAAACTTCAAAACTAAGAAGATTTTGTACATCATCAATCTTTTGAAACTTTTGATTATATAAATATATCTCTTTCAATGCGCTAATGTTTTGTAAAAGTAAAAGAGCAGCTTTACCATTTGCATAAATATTGTTTTCCTTATCTTTGAACGTGTACTCAGTATGTGGATAAGGGCAATCAAGTTGAAGATTTGAAATTTCAGAAGAAATAGGTGATTTAAAGATTTGGTGTGTGTAAGAGTTTTGTTTCTGAATATTAAATTTCAGACTATAGAATTTATCATCTATGTGGAATGATTCAGGATCGATAGATATTTTAGGCTGCCTTGCAATCATATAAATATGTGAAGGTGCAGATTGAAATTCTTCAAAATCCTTAAGATTTTGAAGTTGATCTTGTTGTAACAGATATGCATTACTAAGACGCATCCCAAGCGCAAATTCTGTAATATACTTACGGACTGACATAATCTAAACCACTTAATAATATCTACTAACTTGAGTTATTCAATCTAAATTATTGATTTTTCTTCGCCTTGGAATCTAGCAAGAATATTTTAGGCGTAATGATTTTTTTGCTGTTGTTCTAACTTCCAAGTTTTTGCTTTTAGAAAGCTTTTCTAAAACATCAATAGAAGTATTAGGATGCTTGGCTACAAGTTTACGCACTTCAGAACTACGATCAGTTGACAATCTAAATAGTAGTTCAGATGGTGTATTCTCATCTACTGCTAATATCTTGCGGTGCTTGACTTCGAGTTTACTAACATCATTATTATTGATGTGTTCAGATTTGACACCTGCCACTTTTTTTCTTTCTATTTCTGCAAAGTTTTTAGTAAAATAGTCTTGAGAAATACATATCGGTTGTTTATTCAGTTTTAATAAAACCTGATTAGTTTGCTGAACTGCTTCCCGAAATTGAATTAAAGACTCATAACTAGGATTTTTACTAATGTCTTGACTTAAAACAAAAAGCGAACAACTAAGTTCTAAGGCAAGATCAAGATATGAGTTTTCTAAACTCATTGCCGCTAATTTTTTGTTCTGCTCTTCAGCAAGTTCTTTGCTTTTATCAGCAATTTCATAATACTGTTTTTGCAGATTTGAATACTTGTTAGTTAGAGCATTTTCCATCTGTCTGTGATGTCTAGCTTCTGCCCTATCACTTTCAGCCCAATCATCGGCAATTATAGCTCCAATGGTTGCGCCAACTGCTGCTCCGATTAAAGGAAGTAAGAAAAACATATAATTCAAACCTTGTAATGATGCTAATTAGTCAAATGATGATAGAAGTTTGGTATTTGAGATTGATAATCCTGCTCGTTCAGCGTTTATCCTTGCCTGTTGTAAACGCTCTAAAGCACCTTGAATACCATTTCCACGAGGATAATTAGTAATTTCCTCACTAAATTCTCTTTGCTCATCTAGAAATCTTAGATTCTTTTCGTGTTCATAGATCATCTCATCTTCAACTTGCTGCAAATAGCTCAATTGCTGTTCAGTCAGAGAATTGTAATAATCTCTAACCTGTTGTTTATGCTCCTCAAGAATTTTGAAAAACTCATAAACCATGCCAGCACCGCCAGCGACTAATAAAGCAGGGGAAACTGCTGTAAGCGCGATCGCAATTGGTGGAAATGCAGAAGCAACTGCGGTCACAGTAAAAGCGGTCACACCACCCACTGCACCGCCGATCAAAGTTTCTTTCCCAGTCTCCATTGCTGCCTCTTGACTGGTCATTTCACCACGCGAGACTCGTAAAGCATTCCTTAAAAACGAGAAAGGTAAAGCTGTAACTGCCCCTATCACCGCACCTTTTAAACCTGCCTCCATTCCCCTCTGCACAGCACCTGAAAGATTATCAAGATTAGCTTTAGCGTCTATATTCCTTTGCTCTTTCGGAGTCATTGGCTTATCACCTCTGGCTCGATTAGTAGAGCGATTTTCCCACTTCATATTATCTGGATGTGCCGATCCACCTTTACTATGAGGATTAATATGACTAGCATCTTTGTTAGATAAATATTCCTTAGTTCTAGCCGCCGCAGATTGTCCATCAACTCCAGCCCGTTGAGACGAAGGAATTTTGTCAATCATTTGCTGTGCATGAGTATCCGTTCTACTAGCCCCTTGTCTGATACCACCTCGATAAATATGATTTACTTTTTCAGGGGTAAATTGTGAAATGTCTTCTAATGTGACATGGTGAACATGACTATTAGCTGCTGCATTAAACCCAGAATTGCGATTGGAATCTTCAGACATTGCCACCCACCCAGAAATTTCTAATTTTTATCATATTATAAATTTCTCAGATTTGGGTATTAATTTATTTTTAGCGCGATCGCCTTGCTAATTCGTGGTGATGGATATAGGCGAACACGATCTATACACAAAAGCATTGAGATATGCTTAAACAACTAAAGAGGGTTAAGTTATGACAATCAAAGAACAACTGATCCGTGAAATTGAACAAACACCTGAAGCATTACTAATCCAATTTATGCAAGTGTGGCGATCGACTAAGCAAACATTGAGCATTAATCAATCCCCCACCAAACTGTCCGAATTTTTTCGACAATCTCCCCTTGCAGACCTTGCTGCCAATGGAGAGCTAGACCTCAGCCGTGATAAAAGTCTATCGCCCGATCAATAGAGTTCTTTAACCCTAGTCACTCGTAATGAAAAAGATTTTGCAGGGATAGAAGTAACTATTGTGAATCCTTGGAATATTTAAGACAATTCATAGCGATCGCCTTGCTAATTCGTGATGATAGATTTTAGGCGATCATTCAGTGTAAGTTAAGGGACGCAGTTCACACCTAAACCACGCATTTGTCGAATATGCTCATCTAGAGCCACTACAGTAGGTATATTTAAACGCTGAGACATCACCAACAGAGAACAATCCGTATAACTCCAAGCCTTGTCATCATAACGACAAAAAGCTTCCCAAGTGGCAATATCATCCGCTTCTGATAAAGCAACATAACGATGCTCTTGACGCAATAGCCGCCCAACAGCAATGGAATCACGAATTGAAATTTTGACTCGGAGCCATGTCACAGTCTCATCAAAAACTGTTGAGAGAATTACCCATTTTGAATCAGGATTGGATAAGAAATAATTTTTTATAGATAAATGGTACTTCTCAGAGCCAACAAAAAAAGCAATCAGTGCTGATGTATCAACTAGAACTTCTGTCATTACAGATTGCCATAAAGAACATCATCAATACTTTCAGCATAGTTAGTAACCACATCTACACTATGAATTGGTATATCTAGACTATTCTTCACTTGCAATGCACCACACATTTGCCAAGTTTCGGTATGAACTAGAGGAAATTCTTGATGTATATAGTTCTGAATCGCTTGCATGATAAATTCCTGCACAGAAAAACCTGTTCGATTTGCCTGTAATGCAATTTCATCAGATATTTCAATAGTAACTTGCATCGCTTTTGAACGTTAACTATAGATTGAACAGCTTATACACTCCAATTTTAGCTCAAAAAAATGCGATCGCCTTGCTAATTGGTAATGATGGATATAGGCGAATCGTTGAGTTATGCTTAAACAACAAAGAGGGTTAAGTTATGACAATCAAAGAACAACTGATCCGTGAAATCGAGCAAACTCCTGAAGCATTACTAATCCAATTTATGCAAGTGTGGCGATCGACTAAGCAAACATTGAGCATTAATCAATCTCCCACCAAACTCTCCGAATTTTTTCAACAATCTCCCCTTGCAGAACTTGCTGCCACTGGAGAGCTAGACCTAAGGCGTGATAGAAGTCTACTGACCGCTCAATAGAATCCTTTAACTCTAGTTACTCGTAATGAAAAAGATTTTGCAGAGATAGAAGTAACTATTGTGAATCCTTGGAGTATTTTGCAAGATGCTCCGAATGTCATTTACCAAGGAAGAAATAGATGCTGCATTACGAAAGATTCCAGCACCCGCATCCACGAATGCAGCGAAAAATGGAAGCAGTGTACCTAAAAAGCCAGAAATATGTGCACAAAGGAATCACGAAATTGCTAAGAATCACTGAACCAAAACTGTTGAGCTATTTACGAGATTATAAAGAAGGTGGGATAACCAAACTCAAAGAACTGACCTTACAATCGCCCCCAGAGTGCAGTAAAAAAGTATCAAGAAAGTTTAGAGAGATATTTTCGAGAACATCCACCCAAAACACTAGCTCATGCAGCAGCAAAAATTATAGTCATAGTCACCTGTATTAGGACAAATCAAAAACCGAATAGCGTGAGGCGGCGCGAAGCGCCGCCTCACGCTATTCGGTTTTTATGTCCTAACAAGAGTGGCGACAGCTATACTTAGTTGACAGGGATTGTCCGTAGTCGAGAACAGATACGCCATTTCCTGAAATCGATGGGGATGAGTTGTCGTCGAGTAGGACTAATACCTGCTAAAGCAGCCCCATATACACAAGAGGAATTTCTTAAAAAAACTAGAACCACGCTTAGAGGAAGCTAAATCCGAACAAAGAGCCATTTTTTTTGTTGGTGCTGCTCACTTTGTCCTCAGTGCTTATTTTAGGGGGAGCATACAGAAAAGTGTGAAGGCGAGTTGAGAATTACGAATGGGGAAAATCACGAATTATGAATTAAAATTTCGCAATTCGTAATTATTCATTTCTCCTGATAAAAACATTGCTCGATCGCCCCATCTAGACAGTCCATACCATCTTGCAAGGACTCAATCCGACAGAGGCGATCGCGCAATACTGCCGCACCCGCAAAGCCCCTCGCGTACCAAGTCATGTGTTTGCGGGATTGCCTAATGCCGCGAATGCCTTTGTAGTCCCATAGCCCTTGCAAATGCTCCTTGGCAACTTGCAAACATTCGATTGGTGAAGGGTCAGGCAAACGTTCACCTGTTTTAAAAAAATGATCCACTTGCCCCACTAAAAAGGGATAGCCCAAGGTTCCCCGCGAACCCATCACCCCATCGGCTCCTGTTTGCTCTAGACAGGCGATCGCATTTTCTACCGAGAAAATATCACCATTGGCAATGACTGGAATCGTCAGTACCTCTTTCACCTTGCGAATCCATTCCCACTTAGCATTGCCCGTATAGCCCTGCGATCGCGTTCTCGCATGGACAGTGATCATCTTGGCTCCTGCATCCTCCATGCGCTTAGCAAAGTCCAAAATCGTAATTTCGTTATCATCCCAGCCGATGCGTGTTTTCACGGTCACAGGAATATCCACTGCTTCGACTACCGATCGCACAATCTGCGCGGCAAGTTCAGGCTGACGTAATAACGATGAGCCGCCACCCTTTTTCGTAATTTTATTCACAGGACAGCCCATATTAATGTCTACGGTGTCGGCTCCCTCTAATACTGCTTTTTGGGCTGCCTCCGCCAAAAAGTCGGGACGACAATCAAATAACTGGATGCTAATCGGGGTTTCGTGGCGATCGATCTCCATGAGCTTAGGTAACGCTTTCATATGGTGCAGATCTGTGGCGCTGATCATCTCGGTGTAGAGCATCGAGTCTGGGGCATAGCGTCGCACCAATCGCCGAAATACCAAATCCGTCACCCCCGATAATGGCGATTGCAGCACCCGACTTTTGAGGGTGACATTGCCAATAGTTAAAGGTTCAGCGAATTTTTGCTGTAATTTAGATGTAGCCGAAATCATGTTCGCAAATTTTGCTTTCGTTGGCGCTATATACAAAGGTATAGTAATTCTAAATGGTTTAAGAGATTTGCACCTTTGGCTGACGTGCCTCTGGAAATCTCCACAATCTCTAAATAATTTCGTCTCACCTTTACCCACAAGGGCAATAAGGTTTATATATAAATTTAAGGAGAAAAAATTTGTCTAAAAAACATCCAGTTATTGCGGTAACAGGTTCATCAGGTGCTGGTACTAGCACTGTTAAGCGAGCTTTTGAACATATTTTTCGTTTAGAAAATATTCAAGCGGCAGTTATTGAAGGTGATAGCTACCACAAATACAACCGCTTAGAAATGCGCGAAGCCATGAAACAAGCTGCGTCAGAAGGTCGTAGCCTCAGCCACTTTGGTTTGAATGCCAATTTGCTAGATAAGCTCGAAGCTTTGTTTCAGGAATATGGTCAAACTGGTGGTGGTCAAAGACGTTACTATCTGCACAGCCCTGAAGAAGCCGAGTATCACAATGGTCGCTTAGGTACGAGCAATCAACCTGGTGAATTTACCCCTTGGGAAAGCATCGAAGCTAATACCGATGTGCTTTTTTATGAAGGTTTGCACGGTGGTGTCGTTGCTGAAGGGATTGACCTTGCCCAATATGTCGATTTGTTAGTAGGTGTAGTTCCCATTGTGAACTTGGAATGGATTCAAAAAATCCATCGTGATAATGCTGAACGTGGCTACAGTGCTGAAGCGATCGTCGATACAATTTTGCGTCGTATGCCTGACTATGTAAATTACATTGCGCCTCAGTTCTCCAATACTCACATCAACTTCCAGCGCGTTCCCACCGTTGATACTTCCAATCCTTTCATCTGTCGCGACATTCCCACCCTTGATGAAAGCTTTGTAATTATCCACACCAATCGCTGCTTCCGTGAGAAGTTCCAAATTGACTTCCGTTATTTGCTAGATATGATCCATGATTCCTTCATGTCTCGTCATACCACCTTGGTTGTCCCTGGTGGCAAGATGGGTATGGCAATGGAGTTGATTCTCCAACCATTAATCGATTCTCTCGTAGTTGAATCGAAGAAACTCCAAGGATAAAGAAAGGGGCGCTAAGCGCCCCTTTCTTTATCCTTTAACTTGCATTTTTTCCATTAACTCGCTAAAGCGATCGCTATATAAGCGATAACTTAGGGGATGGGCAATTAATCTGGCGGTACTGTGATACAACACTTCAATTTCAATCAGTCCGTTATCCTTTAAAGTTTTACCTGTCGAAACTAAATCAACGATCGCCTCCGCCATGCCTGTGATTGGTCCTAGCTCAACGGAGCCATAGAGGGGAATAATCTCAACGGGTAAGTCGATACTGTCAAAGTATTCACGGGCGCAACCGACATATTTTGAGGCAATACGGCTATGGGGTGGCAGGTCTAGGGGTGATCGGTAGTGGCTCTCTCCAGAAACAGCGATCGACATCCGACAGCCACCGAATCCTAAGTCTAATAATTTGGCAACCTTTGGCGTTTTTTCGCGCAAGACATCTTCACCGACGATGCCAGCTTGGGCTTGTCCATATTCTACATATACAGGTACGTCCTGCGCTCTGACCAGTAAGGCTCTAGCGGTTCCTGTGGGATCTAAAATTTGCAGTTGACGATTTGTAGGATCAAGAAACCCACTAAAGTCTAGCCCTACGCCTTGGAGTAAGCGGATGGAGTCTTTTAATAGTGAGCCTTTGGGCAGTGCGAAGGTGAACATGGAATGGTTGGTTACAGCGTTGGTCATAGTCCATTTTATAGCTATAGAGTTGCTGTAACTCTATTTTGGGTTTATAGCTGCTTGTGTCTTAAAAACTAAGCCAATCAAAAATCTGGTTAACCGTCAAAGTTAAGTCAATTCCACTAAGTACGGGTACAGACTGCTCTGCTCTAAACATATGAATGCGGCGATCGCTAGATATGACAAAAATATTCCTTTCTTCAGGATCGAGCATCCATCCTAATTCCGTGCCATTTTCGATGCAGTGCAATATATTGGCTAAAACCTTGTTGGGGCTTTGATTGGGCGAAAGAATTTCAATTGTCCAATCAGGATGGGTCAAAATTTTATTTGCTATTTGTCCATCAGGATCACGGGGAATACGCTCCCAACGAAATACGCAAATATCAGGAACAATTGAAGCGCCGCCAAAGCTACAACGTAATTCTGTAAAGGCACAGGCTATTTTTAGCTCTTCAACTGCTTGGTTGATATAAGCACTAAATTTAGATTGCAATCGACTATGTTTACCCTGTGGCATTGGTTTCTGTCTGATTTTGTTATTAAGAAATTCTGAGGCGGGTTTGGTCTCAGGTAGTTCTAGAAATGCTTCTAGGCTATGGGGTTTTGCTGCTGCGATGACCATGTATTTTTCCCTTTAGCTTTGTAAGTTATCTGAGGCGTTTCGCACCTGTCATAACACTTTCTATTTTATAGCCCATTACCGATCGCAAAGAATGCTGACCAGTAACGGGGATGGTTAAACTTATCAGACTTAATCAAAGAGATCTGAGCGCGGCTAAGAGCCTCTATTACCGAGAGATTTCCTCTTTTGAGTTCTGTATAAAAAGCATCCATCAAAACTTTTGTGCCAGCATCATCAACTGTCCAAAGCGAGGCGATCGCCACTCGCGCCCCTGCTGCTTGCATCTGATAACCTAAGCCCAAAACCTCAATGCCAGTCCCTAATTTGCTACCTAGTCCCGACTGACAGGCACTTAGCACCACAAGATCGACATTCTTTAAATCCCAATCTTTAAGCTCACCAATCGTTACCTTTTCCCCATTACCAAAAACAATAAATGAATCTTCAGGTGTGCCAACTAATAATTCACCGTGGGTAGCAAGGTGCAAAATCGTATGAGAATTTGCCCTATCTGCTGTCACTTTCTTGGTAAAGTCCTTTTCAATCAGACTGGTGGTGTTGGGAAATAGGCTAGTAATTTTCTGAACTTCGGGAATTGAGGCGGGTAAACCGCTAAAGCCTTCACGGGTTTCACCTCCTTTGCCACCAAATGCGCCAGCAAAGATACGGGGATTGGCGATCGCTTTGCTATTAAAAGCAGTTAATGACTCGGCAGTGATGTTATTCACACGATATTTCTCGACTAGCCATTGTTTGCCATCATAGAGGGCGGCTAGAGGAATATAGCGTAGTTGTCCATCGGGAGCATAGATGATTGTGTTGATTTTCAGTTGGCTAAGTTCATTCTCAAAGGGTTTAATCAGAATGCTATAGAGTTTCTGAGAGGTTTGCTTAACGTCTTCTGAGCCTGAGTCTTGTAGTTCTGCACGTAAATCGATGATTAGTTGATTCAGTTGTTCACGTTTGATGTTGACGGTGCGGCGCAGGGGTGGAGTGTTAGCATTGAGGATGACTAGCTCTAGGCGATCGTCGAGAATGAGGGGATAGAGGAGGACAGAGTTAGGGAATTGAGCAAGTAGATCTTTTTGTAATCTGCGATATTTGGCAATATCAACATTTTGGTTGTCTTCGTTGCGACGAAGTTCGGTGATCAGTTTTTTAATTTGGGGACTGTCGAGAAAGGCGTTAAATTGTTTATTCTGGTCGCGTTCGGCTTGGACGAGTTGCGAGAGGCGTTGCTGTTCGATTTCGTTCAGTTTGCCTTCACGGTCTTTTTGTTGAAGTTGATTGAGTTCATTTGCAAGGGCGATGATATTTTGTTCAGGGCGTTGAAGATCGACACCTTGGGCGGTTTGGCTGTTGCCGCGCACGGTGCGGAGGTAGTCGCTAAGTTCTTGGACTTTGAGTAAATCAAGAACTTGTTGGGCTTCGAGGATGCGATCTTGTTTGAGGAGTAAATCGGCGAGGGTGCGGTAGTCAGATGCGACTGTATATAAATAAGACTGTTGTTCCTCTTGGCTGAGTTCGCGTATATTTTTACGGATAGATTCTCTAATGTTGATAGATTGTTTGTAAAAGATTATTGCTAGTTCGCGTTGTTTGATATTCTCAAAAGTATCTCCTAGATTTTTAAGTGTATTTCCTTCACTTTCTTGATCTCTGATTTGCTTAAAGATAAGCAGAGATCTCTGAAAATTATCAATTGCTATTTGATATTGTCCTAAACTTTGGTATACACTGCCGAGATTATTGAGTGCAGATCCTTCACCGTACAGATCTCCAATTTGCTTTCTGATAGCTAAAGATTTCTGGTGGAATTCAATTGCTGTTTGGTATTGTCGTAAATTGCTATAAATCTTGCCTAAATTGTTGAGTAAAATCCCTTCTCCATAAAGATCTCCGATATACTTTGAGATAGATATTGACTGCTGGTAAAAATCTATTGCTTCCTGATATTTTCCCAAACTGTTATATACTTTACCTAGATTATTTAGTGAATTTTTCTCAACGTAGTGATTGCCAATTTGCTTAGAGAGAATTATAGATAGTTGAAAAAGATCAATTGCCTTTTGGTGCTGTCCCAAAATTCCATATACAATGCCTAAATTATTAAGTGAAGACACTTCAGCGTTGACATCAGCAATTTGTTTAGCAATGGTTAAAGATTGCTGAAGAAATTCAATTGCTTGTTTATATTTTCCTAAACTAATGTATGTTCTGCCTAAATTTTTGAGTACAGTACCTTCAATGTTGTAATCAGCAATTTGCCGAGAAATTATTAAGGATTGCTGGAAAGAATTAATTGCATTCTGGTACTCTCCTAGATTGTTGTAAGCATTACCAATATTATTGAATAAATCTGATTCTCTTTTATGATCTTGAATCTCGCGATAAATCTTTAATGCTTTTTCCCAAGCTTTGATAGCTTCTCGATAGAGGCTAGTCTTTGCTAACTGCCCCCCTTGATTAAATAGCAGATCTGCTTCTGCTTTGCGGTCTTGCACTGTTTGCGCTTGACAACTTTCAGGGATGATCGGCATAGACAAACCAGAGAACAAAGCCGCGATCACGAGACTGATTAACCTATTCATCACCAAAACCCTCACACTGACATCACAATCTGCAAGCTTTCACTACAAAGCATAAAGCTATCTTCTCCAAACCAAGTGGGCATTACAAAAAATTTAACCAACGTTAATTCTCCTTATTCAACGCCGCTTCAATCTGAACTAATGCGCACAGCATAATTCGCAACTCCGTGACCACGCCGATTCTTTCCACCTCTCGCATGGAGACCCACAATCTGATAAGCCACATCAATCTTTGTAATCAACGCCGAACCAGAATCTCTGAGGTTTGTATCGCAATCATGAACTAACATTCCTTCGCTCTCTCCTAGCACACTACATTCCATATGCACATCTGCGGGATAGCCATTTCCTACAGCATGATAGACCTTAGAAACATGTCCAGATTAATGTTATTCAGCAATAAATACTGATATTACGTGGAAGGAATTCCTGCGATATTGAAGGATTGGGGCTGGCACGGTAAGCCCAGAGCCCAGATCCTACCGAAAACTTAAATTATTCAGGTAGTCGTCATCCCCCCGTGGTTGCCCTGCTGTGCTATCAGCAAGAAGTTCATACCCTGATTTCCACGTAACATACGTAAATATTAAATATTAGAAAATATTAGAACTGTTGGGAAATCATGAAAGCTTACGCAAGAATTATGGAAATAGAAGAATGCTTAAGTTGGGATCTTAAGATCTTAAATAGTCAGACAAAAGACCAGATTTAATTTACCTTTTACTTTAAAACCAGACGTACACGGAATTGTGATAACTTAGAGTACTGCAAACAACATTTTAGAGATATTTTCGGCAACGAGCAAAACTCCACGCTCCTCGAAATGTTGCCCTAGAGATCCCAAAACAAGCTTATTAATATGGCAGACATCACAACCCAACAAATTCAAGAGCTACGTGCCAGAACTGGCGCAGGTATCAAAGACTGTAAAGCAGCCCTCGTCGATTCTGAAGGCGATTTCACCAAAGCAACCGAATACCTAAGACAAAAGGGCTTAGCCTCAGCCGTCAAAAAAGCAAGTCGCGCTGCCACCGAAGGTATCGTTCATAGCTATATCCACTTTGGTAGCCGCATTGGCGTGCTCGTCGAAGTTAACTGCGAAACCGACTTCGTAGCCCGTCGCGAAGAACTCAAAGAACTAGCTGATAGCGTAGCTAAGCAAATTGCTGCTAGCCCTAACGTAGAATACGTGAGTGTTTCCGACATTCCTGCTAGCTTCGTTGAAAAAGAAAAGCAAATCGAAGCAGGCAAAGATGACCTCGCCAGCAAGCCCGCCGCCATCCGCGACAAAATCGTACTTGGTCGTATCGAAAAGCGCCTCAAAGAATTGTGCCTACTCGATCAGCCATATATTAAAGATCAAAGCATTACCGTTGACGAGTTAGTTAAACAAACTGGCGCAAAACTCAGCGAAAACGTCAAAGTACGCCGCTTTGTCCGCTTTGTAGTTGGTGAAGAAATCGAATCTGACAATGCCGCCGAAGCACCTGCCGAAGCACCAGCACCTGTAGAAGCAGCAGCACCCGCTGAAGCGCCAAAAGAAGAAAAGAAAGACAAAAAAGACGACAAGAAGAAAAAGAAATAAGGTTTGTGATTATTTAGAGGTTGCCATCGGTAAGGGACTTGCTATTAATTAAAGTACCTATGGCTTCGGCTCCGCTCAGCCAACGTTAGCTGAGCGAAGTCGAAGCTAGCTGAGCGAAGTCGCAGTTAGCTGAGCGGAGTCGAAGCTAGATAACCTTGGTGGGACATTTTTATCCGCAAGAACCTAAACCTCTAAATGTCTATGACTGTGTTATGCATTTATTAATGTGAGATATGGCGATGCTATTGCGTATTGATCAAGACATACAAGATATTCAGAAGGCGATCGCCGATGTCATCAGTCGGATCGATACTATTCATCTTGAATATGCTCAAGCGATCGCTCAAGCCGCAAAGCAACAAATATTGCTAGCAACCTTTAATTTCTGTACCCAAAAACGTCCTGAAGCATTTCTGGCGCTCTCACTATCGGAGCGTCAGAAATTGCAAGAGGCTTTGCGTCAGACGATCCAGTCTCTCAGCGATCAGATGCAAAAAACCTTAGAAGAATGCGATCGCGATAGTCGGACTAATCAGGAAAGCCTTGATCTCCTACTCAGCAAAAGCCTTAACGAGAGTATGGAGACCTTGAATCAGCTTTTCGTGAAGCATAAAATTTTAAATGCCGATGATAGTCAAGCCAAGGATGACAAATCCGCACAAATTAGTATTCGGCTTACAGAAATTGAGTTTACCGATCGCCAAGTGATGTCTTGTCGCGGTGAGTTGCGAGTCTTGTCAGCAAGGCTAACTCATTTGCACAAGGAACTAGAGAAAAAAAATCAACAAAGAATGATCGCTGAAGCTGAACTCGCATGGCGATCGGCATGGATAGAAGCATAATAAAAAAATGGCTGAAGCCATTTTTTTATTATGCTTGACAGAAAAAAGCTATGACCAAAAATCGTGTAGTTTACCGAGAATTCGGCACACCCGAAGAAGACGATGCCGACAATAATTTGGTGGACTTACCACCACAGCAGCAAAATATTAGAATTCAAGCTACCCGTCGCGGTCGTGGCGGTAAGACCGTCACTGAGGTGACAGGCTTTCAAACTACACCCGAAAATCTCGCTAAGCTCACCAAACAGCTAAAAAATCAATGTGGTGCAGGTGGTACAGCAAAGGAGCAAGCGATCGAAATCCAAGGCGACTGCGCTCAGAAAATATTGCAAATTTTGCTAGGTCTAGGCTACAAAGCCAAAGTAAGCGGTGGAAAGTAAAAAATCCTATCACTAAGTGGCGGCGCGATGTGCGACCACTTAGGCTATTGCGGATAAAAATGTCCCACCAAGTTCTCTAGCTTCGACTTCGCTCAGCTAACGTTGGCTGAGCGGAGTCGAAGCCATAGGTACTTTAATTAATAGCAAGTCCCTTACTCATTGCTATAGCGTTTTAACCAGCCAAAAACTTGATTAGGCGTAAGTTGTAAATCAATCTCATCTAAAAACGTCAAAGCCATATCTCCGCTAGCTAGCAATAAAGGCTGATCAGGGACAAAAACCATAATTACCTCTTATTGGCTATCGATTAACCAACCAAGTTGTGTACCTTCTACCAAGCAATCCTGAATTTTGGCAATTAATTTAACGTCAGTTCGGGTTAAGCTGGCAAATTTTAAAAGACCAAAAGTAAAACCCTTGCTACGCAAGGGTTTTACTTTTGGTCTTTGAGAGAGGGTTTGCGTCGCAAACCCTCTCTCAAAGACCATTTCAAATTATCCTGAACTCACGTTAATTTAGTAACTCTTTTGAAACCATAAGCCAAGAACCCACAAATAGGATCAATTTCTAAACCCTATCATAATCAGTATTTATGAAATTTAACCGATTACTCCCATGCTTAACTTAACATACTGATAAGAGGCAAAGTCAAAAATACTCCTAATCAATACCTAGTCAAGATTTGGAGATTTTAGCGCATAGTTAATAGCATGGTAGATCGCTGATTAATAACTACTATAAAATGTTATATAAGTCTTATCCTATAGCAATCATAGAAAAATACTGATAATGCTAGGTATTTTCATTTAGAGATATCTTTGCAATAATCATAGAAATTTAATTATGGTTTTTTGTAAATAAATAGAGTTTATATGATAAACAACTGGCTGGACACGATCTGGCTGATTCCCTGCTATTCCCTGATAGGAGCGATGCTATCGATCATCTGGTTTCCCGCGATTACCCGCAAAACGGGACCAAGACCAGCAGGCTACGTCAATATCTTGATGACCTTCTTCTCCTTTGTTCATGCGATCGCCGCCTTGACCGTAGCTTGGGGACAGCCAGCATACTCACTATCCTTTCCTTGGCTAGCAGTAGGAGGGCTAAACTTTACTATTGACCTCCAAATTTCTGATCTAAACATTGGTGCGATCGTTTTGATTGCGGGCATCAATCTCCTCGCCCAGATCTATGCAGTGGGTTATATGGAAATGGATTGGGGCTGGGGCAGATTCTTTGCTTTACTCGCACTCTTTGAAGCAGGGATGTGCTCTCTCGTTCTTTGCAATTCCCTCTTCTTTAGCTACGTCATTCTTGAAATCCTCACCTTAGGAACCTACTTGCTGGTTGGCATTTGGTATAACCAATCCCTCGTGGTAAGTGGTGCAAGGGATGCCTTTTTAACCAAGCGCGTTGGCGACTTATTTTTATTAGTTGGTGTAGTTGGTTTGTTACCCCTCACTGGCACTTGGAACTTTACCGAACTAGCAGAATGGGCAAAGACAACCGATATTAATCCGACAACTATTTCTCTTGTGACCCTAGCGTTAATTGTTGGTCCTATGGGCAAATGCGCCCAATTTCCTTTGCATCTTTGGCTCGACGAGGCAATGGAAGGTCCTTTACCTAGTACCATCCTGCGTAATTCCGTAGTTGTAGCAACAGGTGCTTGGATATTAGTAAAACTTCAGCCGCTAATTGCTATATCCCCTTTGACACAGCAGGTAGTGATTGCCATTGGTGCAGCGACTGCCCTTGGAACAGTCTTAATCTCCATTGCTCAAATTGATATCAAGCGATCGCTATCCTATTTGACCAGTGCATTCATGGGACTAATTTTTATATCCGTTGGTGTTGATGATATTCACAGTGCCTATACCTTGATTTTGTCCCATGCCTTAGCGATCGCCCTACTATTGATGGCTATTGGTAGCATCATTTCTAACGCAGTTACCCAAGACCTATCTTTAATCGGTGGTCTATGGAAACGTCGCCCCATCTCTGGGTTAAGTTTCTTAGTAGGCACTCTTGCCTTGATCGCATTCCCTCCCTTTGGTGGTTTCTGGGCAATGCTAGATTTGATTTCCGAACTTTGGCAAAAGAATATCGCCTTAGCCGAACTCTTACTATTGATTAACGGACTGATCGCCTTTAGCTTAATGCGTGTATTCGGACTGATTTGGGGTGGTAAACCCAAGCAAATGACCGAAAGATCCGTAGAACCGCTATGGCTAATTGTTCTACCGATGACTATTTTGGCGGGTATTGTTTTGCATACCCCTCAAATGCTGACAGCTTGGGGCGTTATCCCCGATTGGGCAGTCATACTCAAGCCTGAATCTTTACTGCTCTTGGGCTCAAGCAGCATAGGACTAGCCGCAGGTGGATATCTTTATCTCAATGAGCAAGTCAGTAAGCCAATTCAACTTCCTTGGCGAGATCTCCAAAATTTCTTTGCCTACGACTTCTATACGCCCAAACTCTATAAAGTCACAATTGTGGGACTGGTAGGTAGCATCTCACATGCGATGTACTGGTTCGATCGCTTCTTTGTTGATGGAGTCGGTAATCTTTTTGGTCTAGCCACCCTGTTTAGTGGGCAAAACTTACGTTACAGCACCTTTGGACAGCTACAACTCTATACGCTAACGATCATGGTTGGTATTGGCGTTCTTCTGTTGTTGCTATTCAATCAGACTCTCTAAATCTGGATCTTTCAATTGGACATAAAACTATGCTTAGTGCGTTAATTTGGCTACCAGTAATCGGTGCTTTAGTAATCGCCTTACTACCCCAAAGTCAATCAAAAAAAGGCGCAATCATTGTTGCAAGTGCCATCCTTATCCTCGATGTGCTACTTCTGAAGCAATTTGATACTAATCTTGCGTCTTTCCAACTATCTGAGAACCTGCCTTGGCTCGAAAATATTGGCTTAAACTATAGCCTTGGAGTCGATGGACTTTCCTTGCCTCTGGTTGCCCTTAATGGATTACTCACTTGGTTGATTATTTGTTTTTGCGAAAACCAAATCAAGGAACGCTTCAAGCTCTTCCAAGTATTAATGCTATTAATTCATGCAGGGGTAAGCGGAGCTATGCTCTCAACTAATACCCTCTTGTTTGTCCTGTTTTACGAATTAGTATTAATTCCCCTATATCTCATAATCGCAGTTTGGGGAGGTTTACAGCGTAGCTATGCTGCCATGAAGTTTCTCATCTTCACCGCAGTCTCAGGCATACTCGTATTAGTTGGCTTCTTGGCTTTAGGTTGGCTTACAGCTAATCCCACGCCAATCTTTGACTATTCTGCGCTCCAAAAGCTATCACTGCCTTTAGAAGTTCAAATTACTCTATTACTAGTTCTACTTTTAGGCTTTAGCATCAAGGCTCCATTTGTACCATTCCATACTTGGCTACCTGACACCTATGTGGAGTCTGCAACGCCAACAGTAATGATGCTCGGTGGTATCGTTGCCAAATTAGGAACCTACGGTCTATTTCGGTTTTGTGTTGGTCTATTCCCCGATGCTTGGACGCTCTTATCTCCCTACATCGCAATTTGGGCAGGTTTAGGTGTTTTGTATGGAGCAATGGTAGCGATCGCTCAAAAGGATATCAAACGGATGGTAGCCTATAGCTCGATCGGTCACATGAGTTATATTCTCTTGGCTGCTGCTGCTGCAACACCTCTGAGCTTAATCGGTGGTATTGGTCAGATGGTTAGTCATGGCTTAGTTCTAGCCTTATTGTTCTATTTAGTTGGCGTGATCGAAGAGAAAGTTGGAACCAGAGATTTAGATGTACTCAATGGATTGCTTAATCCCTTACGTGGGCTGCCAACTACAAGCGCTCTGTTAATTTTAGGTGGGATGGCGAGTGCAGGTATCCCCGGACTAGTTGGCTTTATTGCTGAGTTCTTAGTGTTTCAAGGTACTTTTATCAAGTTCCCCATTCCGACGATCTTCTCCATCCTTGGCACAGGTTTAACTGCCGTTTATTTCGTAATTTTGCTCAATCGCACCTGTTTTGGCAAATTGGATAATGCTACGGCCTACTACCCCAAAGTAACTGGGCTCGAACAATTACCTGCTTTGATTTTAACTGGATTGATTATCTTCCTAGGAGTGCAACCAGTATGGCTAGTCAAATGGAGTGAAAAGGCGACAGTCAAGATTGCTGAGCAAGTAGAAGGTAATATCATTGTTTCTCAAAATCTAACTGAATTGCTGCCATCTCCTATTATTAAAAAATAATGAACTAATTGCCGTAATTTAGTTGCTGGGGCGTAATTGAATGCAAGGTGCTCTATCAAGACAGGAAAGATCAACAGAGGAAAGATAAAACTATGACAGCTACTTTAGTGACCCCAACCACACAACTGCCTCCATCCACACATCCCTATGCCGAAGTAATCCATAGGTTAGAAGCAGGTGGCTCAATGCTGCCTGATACGCCAGAAAATTTAATGCAAATCATCGGACTCTACAAGGCTTATGCAGTGCCGATGGATTTCTACTGGCGGGATTTGCTATACATAGCTGAACAGGTATTTCTAGAGCCAATTCCTGCATTTAAGTACTTTCTTACTCAGGAATATCTCGATTTACATAATCACTATGCGGGCGATGATGCCGACCTCCGTATTTGGCGTGGCTATGCAACAGCCCACCAAGAATTACTTGACTTTATGGATAAGGGTGAACTCAAAGCCAAAATTCCGAAACTCTTTCATCATCTTTATCACGATCGCATCAACATGGAGTTTGCTGAAGAGTGTATGCGAGCGATGTTCTGGCATCGGAATATGGGTGGTGAACTAGAGCCTTATATGGATTCGGAGGAATATCGCCAAAATGCTGATCGTGCTATTCGTGCATTCTTTAAAAATAATCCTGTGATGCTGGGTCTATATAAACTTTTCCCAGAGGTATTTCTAGAGCAGTGCCGTCAAGCAACCATGACCTCAGTTTTAGGACTTTTCTGGGAAGTTATGGCTCCTGTATTTTTCGAGATGTCAGATATTTATGATGAAGGCGGATTTAAAGGTGTGCCTGATGCAATGGATTTTCTCGTCAATGGTATTTTTGCGATCGCAGGTCGTCCTATTTATCATCGCGTCAATATTGGTGGTGAATGGTTAGATATTGTCCCCAAATCTAAGGGATTCACTTGGCTCTATGAAGCAGCATTTCCCTATGTTGAGGCAGTGTTTTATCGTACTTCTCCTTTCCGTGGCACAAAGTCCTACAATGCTCAGGCAAACGAAATTCCTAGAGATCAGAATGATTTCCATTACGGGATTTTATATGCGGATAAATTTCCTGTAGGTTCAGCGGGGATTCCACCAACCTTGTTGCATCAGGATATGTACCACTTTTTGCCTCAGTACCTAGTGGACTACTACAAGCAATTTTGTCGTGGTGAAGATGACACCTTGATTCAGTTAGCAGTGAGTTTTCAGCGATCGATGTACAACGTTACTTCAGCCGTAATTCAAGCAGGCAGAGCTGCATTTCTCTATCCTCTTGATGATCCTAATCCCAAACATCTGTTAGCCAATCGTCATTATTTTGAGGGACAACTAAATCGCTTCTGTAACCCTAAATACGGCATGGATAAGGCTGCCAGAATTGCCATGATTCAAGATCAAAACTATCGTTAATTACGCTCAACTTAACTACAAGGAATTTTTTAAAAGGGTTACTCCGTAAGACTTAAAAAAATTTCTTGGTTCAGGGTTGAGTGAAAATTACTGTAAGTAACTGGTGTTACGTGGAAGCTTACAAGACCCTCTCCCCTAACCCCTCTCCCCTTTTGGGAGAGGGGAACAAAAAATTAGTCTTGCTCCCCCTCTCCCAAAAAGGGAGAGGGGGATGGGGGGTGAGGGCTTTATTTGTTCCACCATCAGTAAGTAATTAAATCTTAGGAACTAACTATGACTACAATCGTTGATATCGCTGTTAATAATGAAGGCTTCTCTACCCTTGTCACCGCAGTATCGGCAGCAAGTTTAGTAGAAGCATTACAAAGTCCAGGTCCCTTTACAGTATTTGCTCCCAATGATGCGGCTTTTGCAAAACTCCCTGCTGGCACAATTACCACCCTAGTTCAAAATATTCCGCAATTAGCACGTATTCTGACCTACCATGTGGTTGCTGGTAGATATAAAAAAGAAGATTTAGTTGGCATAAAGTCCTTAACTTCTCTTGAAGGCTCCCAAATTTATCTCGATATTTCAGAAGAAGCGTTTGAGGCAAATAACGCTACTGTGCTAGCTGCAGATATTGAGGCAGATAATGGCGTTATTCATGTAATTGATACAGTTATGCTGATGCGTCCCCATTGGTTTTATCCAATTATGGAGTCTGGTAAAGTCGGCGTATAGCAGTTTGTTTTACTTACAGCAAAATCCAACTTAAAACTTTTAGAACTTACGCGAGTGGATGTGAAGTGGGCAAAGCCCGCACTACATGCACTCAAAACTAGAGAAAAAACTGGGGTGCACGCTGTGCGAGCACCCCAGTTTTTTATATTCCAAGCAAACTTGTATTGCTATAACAGTCTTAAATCCTTTGTAGATTTGGGGGTGTGGAAGCGCACCCTTTCGGGGTAAGCTTCCACAAACAATTTAGGATTGCTATAATTTGTTGAAATTAAATGCAGGATGGATAAGCGATCGCATAATCCATCATGAGATGTCATTAATTTAAATAGTTGGTTTAGAGGAGTTTCTGAAACTAAGAGCAATTGTTATGACTATAGAAAGCCTTCTAACACTTTATAAGTTGCCTGTTCTTCTGTTAATGATTTTGACTCCTTGGATCGCTTATTACATTTGTATGCTCATTCCAGGTACTAAAGAAGAACCTTTTGTATTGAGCGTAAATTTAAGTCTTTCCGCTTTTGCCGCTATGGTTTTTGCTGGTTATATCGCCTATGCCAGTAATACAGGAGGATGGGGAAAAATAGGCAAAGAAGCCGATATCCTCCTATTATTATCTGCCCCATACCATGTAATTTGCTCAATTATTCTTGCGAAGAAGCGCTTACCTCTCAACAAGATTCCTGCCTTTAAGTTTATTCAGGGTTTAATGTTGATGTCATTGGTTTTCATATTCTTTTCGTGGATTTCTAATCGAATTCATTTCTATTTCTTCTCATATATTCCCTTCAATGTATTCTTGATGGTCTTAGGGGTTGTTCTGTTGATAGGATATATCGGATATACCAAGGTCTTTGGAGAAGATTAAGACAATTTTTTGTAACATTGATGCTTATTGATTAGGACTTACGCAATGCTGACGAATTTACTGAGCATCGAGTGGATGTGGCACGGGCAAAGCCCGCGCCACATCCACTCGATGCGTAAGTCCTATTGATGTTGGACGCTGGCATAAATTAAAACTTGGTGGCATTTTATGGCACTCAAAATCGGTAGGGTTGAAGTTGGACTGCGGTTATTGGTCTCTTTCACGACCATCGCGATCGCCTATGGGTACTTAGGTAGTTACATCAGTACATTCATCAATGTTAGTAATTACCCGATCGCAAGTTTATTATTGGGTTTAGCCATTGCGGGGATATTTGCCATACCGCAAAGTCTAGGTGGGCTACTTGCCGCGATCGCCTCGGTGATAATTGTCTATTGGCAAGCTGGTCTGATTCCCAGCCTGATTACTTTGGGTGTATGTCTAGTCCTGTACTGGTTAGGTTTTGCAGATATTGGTTATAGTGCTGAGCCTGATAAAAAACTCTCGATCATTGAAATTCTTTCGACCATAGTTACCTTTGCGCTTTCGATCGCCCTGACCATTTCCCTATTTCAAATTCCATCAAGTTGGATTGCTAGTTTAGCGATCGGTCTACTCGCTGCGACGATCACTCTAATTGGTAAGCAAATCCAGTACCTCGAATTAAGCACTATTAAAAATTTCATCATTCTGGGCATCCTTACAAGTAGCAGTCTCGCGATCGGCTTTGCGATCAGAGCCATCTTTTTCACCCCTAAACCAACAGATTTTCTGTAACGGTGAAGCCCTTTGCACCTTGCGAAGCAGGGCAAAATGGTAAAAATCACAAAGCGATTTTTACCATTTTGCTCTTTGTTGAACTGAAGTTAGGGACTTGCGATTAATTAAAGTACCTATGGCTTCGACTTCGCTCAGCCAACGTTGGCTGAGCGAAGTCGAAGCCATACAAACTCGGTGGTATCTTTTTTCTTGTCAAGTCGCTTATGTAAACTTGCATTTCAATCTTTAGGAGCTTTTGGGCAAAATTGGGGGTGTACTTTACACTGCATTTACACCTGCCTAACTTGTAAATATGACTATGACTATCTCTGCGGTAAAACAAGATCTAAAACAGGTTTTGCTATGGATTGTTTTATGGATTCTTGTACCCTTTGGCATTTATTTCTGTTCTCATCTTGTACACCCAGATTGGTATAAACACTTTGTCTATCAAGCCTCAGGATTTTTGCAAGGGCGGCTCGATCTGTTTAATTTGCCTGACTATTATGTGGATTTAATTTACTGGAAAGACAAAATCTATCTGCCTAATCCACCCTTGCCATCAATTTTACTGATGCCTTTTGTGGCGATTTGGGGCATTGCCACAGAACAAATTCGAGTATGTATGTTGTTTGGGGCTGTCGATGTCTTTTTAGTATGGACATTGTTGGGGCGGATGAACTTGCAAGGTGCTATGCGCGTTGGCTTAACCATTCTCTATGGCTTTGGGACTGTGCATTATAGTGCCAGTATTATTGGCACTATTTGGTTCTATGCCCATGTTGTCGCTGAGTGGGGAATGTTATTAGCCTTGGTGGAGTTTTTTGGGAAACGAAGATTTGCACTGATCGGATTCTTTATGGGGCTTGCCTTTCTCTCACGTCAGGCTACAGTTTTGGGGTCGCTCTTTTTCTTAGGTTGGCTAGTATGGGAACGTCCCGACAAATGGATTCAAAAAGGCATTGGCTTTGGAGCAGGTTTTACACCACTGTTTTTATTCCAGTGTTGGTTTAACTGGGCAAGATTTGACGATCCGATGGAGTCGGGATATATGCTGCAAAACTATTATTCGTCAGTGCAAGCACCTGCCATTGATAAGTATGGTTTGTTCAATAAAGCCTATATTCCTAAGCACATCAAGCTGATCTTTACAGAAATGCCTGAATTCTTCCCGCAGTTTCCCTTTGTACGCCCAAAACCAGAGGGAATGAATATCTGGCTAACGACACCTGCATTTTTCGCTTTGTTTACGGCGAACTGGTTTGATGTATTTGTGATTTTGGCGGGATTATCAGCATTTTTAATCTCTCTGCCTGCGATGATCTATACAGCAACGGGTTGGGTGCAGTTTGGCTATCGCTATGCCCTCGATTATTTGCCATTTCTATTTGTAGCGATCGCCAGTGGTCTACAAAGAATGCCTCAAGCCTTGGCATGGACATTAATTGCTTTATCTGTGATCGTCAATGTATGGGGCGTTTATTGGGTAGTCAGACTAGGATGGTAATTCAATGAGAATAAGGTGATCTAAGACGAGTTCATTTAATAAAAATTTGAGTTCATCTTGGGCTTGACGATCGCTGAGTTTGCCAACGGGTGCAACTGAGCCACCGATAATGGTCGAAACTTGGCGATAGGCTTCTAGTCTAGGTTTGGAACTACACCAATAGGAGACAAGCTCTGCAAATTTACAAGGACGCTGCCAGAGAAATCGCAAGCAGAGCGTTACGGTGAGCGCATCAAGATGAGGTCGATGTAGTTTTTGCAGGTTGGGATCGGGACGCATTTGGGAGATCGCTTGATCGAGGGTTTGAAAAAACGTCTCAGTTCTCAAAACAGGATGCAAATGAACCGTTGCTGAATTCCATACCTCTTCTGACCATTGATTGATTTCTACATATTCAGGCGATCGCCCTGAGTGTCCACACCAAATATCCAACAGACGGTTAACGGGTTGCAGTAGTTCAAAGGCATGAAGATTTTGCTCAGCCGTAGCCTTAGCCAAAAATTGAGTGAAATGCTCTGGCATTCCATTAGGAAATATATTTTGCCAACGCCAGTCCGCAGGATTGATCATGCTCACAAATTCTAAATTTGCCGATCGCAACATTTGAAAAACGTCAGGAATCGTAAAGCCTTTATCTTCTTGAAGAGCATAGTTCGCCAAAAAGAAGCCAAATGACTTGTCCGATGGTGTCCAAGTACTAGATTTTAGTAAGTTTCCATCTCCCAATGCTTCCATAATTGCGTAAATCTGTTGATATTCATTCTCGGTGGGGTTTTGATCGAGAAATCCTAATAATCTAGAAAATGCTTGAGCACGAAAGAAATCTGTACGTTGATAGAGACTATGCACATTGACGCGCAATAACCCTTGAGGCGAAAGGACTGATCCCATTACTTGCAAGCCAATTACTGGATCTTTCAAAAGATACAAAGTATCTTCGCAATTAATATAGTCAAAATGTAATCCCTGTCTTTCCTTCAATTCTGAAATTCCTTCGACAGATAATTTATGAAATTCGGCACTAGGAAAACCATGATAGGTGAGGCGATCGCTTGCTAATTTTAAAGAAGCCTCCGATAGATCAATGCCCACAATCCGCGCCTTAGGATTTGCCATCGCTAATGCCAAGGTAGTTACACCCGAACCACATCCAATATCGAGGATCTTCAAATCTTGGCGATCGCAAACCCGTTGAGTTTTGGCATACCAAGCCGTTACAAAAGAATGCAAAATCAAACCGCGATCGCCATCTCCTCCCATTTGCGATGCAGGCAAATTAGGATAGGGCATTAAGTCAAATTGCTGACGAATTTTGTCATTGGGATTTGTGTTCATTCTATTTAAAAATAGCAGGTTTGGCTTTGAGCTATATCTTTACCACAAACATATAAAAGACTGGATAAAAATTATAAATTTTAGTGATGTATTCCAGACTAGAAAAATATGTTAATAGAAAAAAGATTTGTTAAACTAAACTATCACTTAGCTAAAACAAAATATCAATGCAATGTCCTTTATGTGATAGTACACAGATTAATAAACATGGCAAAACGACAAAAGGGGAGAAAAAATATAGTTGTAAAATTTGCAGCCATATTTGGATAGATAGAACTGACAAAAAGCTCTACTTACCTGAAATTAATTTTCAAAAATTTCACAATAAAAGTTCAGTTAAAATACTATCCAATAAATTTTATCGAATAATCCATATTTTAAAATCAATAATGAGTAAGTACAAGCTTTGCTATGCCGTCAGTGTAGTAGTTCTTTGCACATTCGTCACATTTGCTATTTCTTATTCTATAAGTGGTCATTTAGATGGGAGAAGTGGCGCAATGTTTTATATACAAGCTGAAGCTTTCTTGCAAGGCAGAACTAATCTTGACGTGACTTGGACTCTGGATTTAATCCCATTTGATGGGAAGTTATTCTTAGCAATTCCTCCATTAAATAGTTTTCTGATTTTACCATTTGTCCATGTTTTTGGTAGCCGATTTACAGAAACAGTCTTTTCCCTAGTTCTTTATTTCTTTCTGATCATTGTTCAGTTTATTTATGTAGAAAAATTTGCATTAGAGCAAAAAGATCATCAACGTAGACTACTATTTATTTTTTTGGCATTGGGCACTATGATTCTTCCTTGTGCAGTCATAGCTTCCTCTTGGTTTAATGCTGTATTGGGTAGTTGTTTATTTCTTTCTTTAGCTTGGATCACTCTTTATTATGCTCAAGGATTAAAACAAGATATATTTGCCATTACTTTACTAGCGATCGCCTCAATTGGACGATTTCATTTAGCAGTTATCTTTCCAGCCTTTATTCTCAAAGCTTGGTTTCGTCGTTATGCAGGGAATATTAAAGCACTAGTTGCCTTAAGTATCCCAGCCGTTATGTTTATTGTTTTTGTAGCTTGGTGGAACTGGGTGCGTTTTGGCAGCCCATTTTCGATTAAATATGAAGAACTCCTCTATGCAGATTTTTTTAAGGAAAATATTCAAAAATATGGGTTTCGTAATTTAATCTATATTTTCCCAAATATATACCATGGTATTATTGCTGTTCCTAAACTAGTTACTCAATTTCCCTTTTTCAAGATTGATGATATGGGCAATGGGATTTTGGCAATTAGCCCTCTATTTATATATATTTTGAATGATAAAAATAGAGGTGATACTTGGAAGACATTTGCTTGGTTATGTATGGCAATTATTGCTATACCTGTATTTACACATTGTTCAACTGGTTGGCAACAGTTTGGTTATCGTTACTTTTTAGACTTCTTCCCATTTGCTTCTTTTCTGTTGCTAAAATCTAAGGTTGATCCTACTAGATTACTTCCACTTATATGTATCTTGATTTCTCTTTGGTTTAATATGTTTGGTGCAGTATTGTTCCTAAATCCTGAACTATTTGGTGCTTAATATTAAGGTTTGAGGAACTAAAGAATTTCTTATGTCTAAACTTGATATTTCTAAGTTTAAAGTCCATAAATATCCATGTCCTATATGTGGTGGAGAGCATCATAAAAAAATATATTCGATACAAGGCTTTGATATTGTGAGATGCTCAGCATGTAGTATGTCATTTGTTAACCCTAGAATTATTAATAACTATCTATATGATATTTATCGTCATGAGTATTTTCATCGAAATCAAGATGGATATAAGGATTATGAAAGTATTGCCAATTTAAGAATTAAAACCTTTGAGAAATGGTATGGAGATCTTGCTCCTTACTGCACAAATAAAGGAATTGCCCTAGATATTGGCTGTGCCGCGGGATATTTCCTTGATGTTTTACAAGAACATCAGTGGCAGGTTGAGGGGATAGAATTAGAGCATCGTATGTATGATTTGCTTATTCAGAAAGGATATGCCATCAGTAATGAACCTCTAGAAGATTTCACAACAGCACATCAATACGATCTGATCACGATGTTTGATGTAATTGAACATTTACCTGAGTTACAGAAGGATTTTGCAAAAATTAGTAGTTTACTTTCAGATCAAGGCATTCTTGCTATTTCCACACCTAATATTGAAAGTTTTCAATATCGAATTTTTAGAAGACGTTGGTTTCAGTTTAAACCTGTGGAACACTTATATTACTTTTCTCCTTCAACATTAAAACGGTTAGCTCAGGATCATGGTTTAAGGGTAGAAGTGATGAAAAGATCAGGTCAATACTCAAATATTCCTTTTATTGTCGATAGACTAGAGCATTATGGATTTTATAATCTGGCAAGATTATTTCGCCTGACTGTTAAATTATGCGGTTTGGACAATCTAAATTGGTATGCTGATACTGGAAGTATATTTGTTATTCTGCGTAAAGTTGCGTGAACTGAAAATGTGGCGTTGCACACATAGCAATCCTAAATGGTTTGTGGAATAGCAACCCGAAGGGTTGCTTTATTCATAATTTTGCGTCAAAAATTTAACTTTTTGCAGGCGAACCAACGTGAATAAAAAACTGCTAAGTGTTATCTTTGCTCTGACTGTAGTTAGTGGCTGGATTACCTTTACCCATATTGATGGACTGAACCAGATTCAAGATATTGTCCAAGATGCGGGGATTTGGGGCTATGTCATTTTTGTGATTGCCTATGCGATCGCCACTTTACTGATTTTGCCTGTGACCGCCTTTAATATTGCAGGTGGGGCACTTTATGGCAATGTCGAGGGACTATTACTAACATCCCTAGGAGCATTACTTTCAGCATTACTGGGTTTTATATTGGCGCGATCGCTGAAGTTTAGCGCTGATGATGAGCGTTGGTCTAACATTAGTCAAAAGCTTGTAGCTGGTGGTATTGGCTATTCTTTTGCCTCTAGACTATTGCCGATTATTCCCTATGGAGTGGTGAGCTTTGCCGCAGGTTTGAGCCCAATCAAGCGTCGCGATTATTTACTCGGAACCTTACTGGGTACACCTTTGGGAATTGCTCCTTTTGTGTTTTTGGGGAGTACAGGTGTCCAAATGGGAACTAGTCATGATGTGCTACCTTTATTGGCTAGTAGCATGGGGCTAGCGGTGCTGGTTGCAGTTGGTACATGGTACAAATCCAGCCAAAACTAATCCCAAGTTAAAAAATGGTACTGCCATTTTTTAATTTCAAAAAACTTTGCGGGTTCTACAGAAAGATTATGCAAAATTTAGAGAATAGTCTCGATCAGAATGTTGATAGCTTTGAGCAAAGTCGATCTCAAAGATGGGATTGGTATTTGATTGCGGGAAGTCTAGGAATTTTAGCGATCGCCTTATTTCTCCATTTTTGGCAACTAGGCACAATCCCCTATCCTGTATTTGATGAATCTCTATTTGGTCAATATGCCAAGGAGTATCTAGAGGGAAATCCCACTTGGGAAGGGCATCCACCTCTCGGCAAATACTTCATCATGTTAGGACTTTTGCTATTTGGGCAGAATGAAATTGGCTTCCGCTTTTGGGATGCGAGCTTTGGTTCGATCCTGCCTCTATTGGTAATTGGGTTAGTCTATCGCCTCACTGCCAAGCGCAATTTTGCACTCCTTGCAGGTTTATTTGTATTTAGTGATGGTTTATTTTTAGTCGAGTCGCGTTTAGCCTTACTCAATATCTTTTTAGTTTCCTTTGGATTAGTCTCCCAAATGTTTTTGGTGTCAGGTTTAGCCCATCAAGGGAAATTACGCACTCTCTTACTCTGTTTTGCTGGACTGATGTTGGGGGCATCGGCTTCAGTGAAATGGAATGGCTTAGGATTTAGCCTGTTGGTATTTTTATTGCTGTTGCTTGTAGGCGCGATCGCCAAATTCTTCCCACAGCAACTCTCTAAACTCGGCGTACTTGCTGAAATTACCAAACTACATTGGTGGCAATATCCATTATGTTTTGTAATTATGCCGATCGCTTTTTATTTAATCCAGTGGATTCCTCTATTTATGTTGAATTCGGGAGTAGCCTCTGGCGAAAATATCTGGCAATCAATAAGTGCATTTCCTCACTTTCTCGTGGCAATCCATAAACATATTCTCTGGTGGCATTCCACCGACATTGTTACCAGTATTGACCCTGCTCATCCCGCCCATCCCTACTGTTCAACGGCAATTTCTTGGGCAGTTTTAGCGAGACCAGTGGGCTACTATTTCCAAAATCGGGATGCATATTTTTCGGTAATCCAAGGTCTGGGCAATCCCCTCCTCTGGTGGTTCTCAACCTTAGCGATCGTTGGTATCACGCTTAGCTCCCTTGTGCCGCAATTACAAAAATCGACGAATATTGGCAGAAACAACTACCTACTATTAGGATATTTCGCAAATTATGTCCCTTGGCTCATCGTCAAGCGCTGCCTCTTCCTATACCACTATATGTCTGCGTCAATTTTTAGCTTTATCGCCCTCGCATGGGTGGTTTATCAACTGCTAGAGCAAAAGGGGAAAATCCGTTATCTCGGCTATGGCATTATTGCCACAGTTTTAATCAGCCAGATCTTCTTTCTGCCACTTTGGTTGGGACTTCCCATCCTCCCCAAAGATTTCTATCAGCGCATTTGGTTTATGCCAGACAGTTGGTCAGGCTTTAACTGGATTTGAGCCGAGTCCCGACAGGATTGCTTGAGTTGCCAACATTCCCAAAACATCTTGAGAATAACTTTGATATTTGCACCTGTGGCAACACCAAATTTGCGCGGGAAATGCTGCACAGGTAACTCGATAATTGGTGCAATATTCTGTAATTGCTGTAACTTCACGAGAAACTCAGCGCTAAATAAAGCACCATCGGATTTGATTGGTTTCACAGCTTGGTAAATGGTGCGGGGAAATAGTTTAAAGGCGCAGTCAATATCCTTGACTTTTAGTCCGAGCACCCATTGAATGAACAGGTGATAAAGCCAAGCATTTAGCGATCGCACGAATACATCGGCACGTTTCGCCCGATAGCCAATCACGATCTGTGAATTGGTCTGAGAGTTGTCGATATATGGCATAAACCGATCTAGATCGCTAATGGCAAATTGACCATCTCCATCGGTCAAGAAAATATATTCATTTACCGCGTGATCAAAGCCACTGCGTAAAGCTGAGCCATAGCCCAAGTTGTGAGGATGATTAATTAAGCGAATTCTTGCATTTTGTGAGCATAACTGGGTAACGATCGCTTTAGTTTCGTCGGTGGAGCCATCATTCACCACAATAATTTCGTAGGGAATGTGTCGATCGCTTAAATAATCAACAGCGTTGGCAATCACCCGACCAATATTTTCTGCCTCATTATAAGCAGGTAGTACTACAGACAGAGATAGAGAATGGGTCATAGGTGCATAGCTCATAGTGCTAACTGTTTGCTTGGCAATTGCGATCGGAATGTGTGGCAGAGTAGCACTAAAAACAAAAAGATGTTTAGCGCACTCATTGTGTAGATTAAGCCCTGAAAGAACATTTCAGGAATGGTATTAAATAAAGCTTCATGGTTATAGCGCAAATAAACATAACCCACATTTACGGCTCCCGTCAGGGTGAAGCCCCAGTAGAGCCATTGCACTATGGGAAATATCGCTAAAGCGATCGCTAAAAAAGCTAATCCGTACAACATATAACGTTCGTGCATTCGCGTCGGCAACATAAAGAATCCAATCAATAATGTGGCAACGGCAATCGCCTGAGCCGCAAAGTAACGCTGTTGATAGAGAAATATCCCTAACCACATCAAGAGGATTCCCAAAAAGGCTAAACCAATTACCTTGTAACTAATTCCCAAAAATTGCGTATAGTCTCGTTCCCAATTTGCCCATCCCCAGATATTAAAGGCATTGACTGAGGCAAAGTCATAATAGTTCGCTGTGCTTTCTAAGCGTTGATAGAGTAGTACAAATGGCGTAGCCAAACCATATTTCTTCACTCCGTAAAATGGCAAGATCATTAGCCAAATTAGGGTTAATCCACCGAAGGCGATCGCCACCCATTTCCACCAAACTTGGCGAAACCATTGGGAAAACAATAAAAATGGAGCGATAAATAATCCTTGTGGCTTCATAATCACCATCACCGCAATTAAAAGCCCTGCCCTCATCAGATAATTTTGTTGAATTAAATAGAAAGCTCCTAACATCAAAAAAATCATCACCCCATCTACCTGTCCCCATATCGCCGACACAAATAACATCAAGGGGTTAAAGGCATAGATGAGCGCAACCTGATAAGCCCTGTCTACCGTGGTGTGAGGCTTGAGGATTTGGGCAATTAACCACGCTGAGCCAATATCTGCCAATATGGGTGGTAACTTAATCATCGCCATCAGTAATAACCCATCGCGATGACTCAGAGTCGGATCAAAAAACTGATAAATCTTGCCGATCAGCCACAGTACATAGAGATAAGCAGGAGGATAGTCACAGTTGGAGTAACTATAAAAATTGGTTAAACCTTGCTGGACTAAATCTAGTGACCAAGCCTTAAAGAGATTCATGTCAATCCAAAAGGCTATAGGAAAACTGATTAATACTAGGTGTAAAACTAAGGCGATCGCTAATCCTATATAAAAGCTTGGCGCATCTAGTTTGAAAGGGGATTGGGCCATATTGGTCATTGGTGGCTCAGAAGTCTGAGCAGCATCTTGTCACTAGACAAGTAATATAGCAAACCCCTAAAGGGAAAGACGGGCATAAAGTGTCACTTAACGGCGGCTGAGCGGAGCCGAAGCCACAGGCACTTTAATTAATAGCAAGTCCCCAATGCATTCACAAGATCAAAATACTTGCAACTTTTACAACTTGCTTGGGTAATATATTTCAGTCAGGTTGGTAGAAACTTTTATGTCCGACTCTAAGCAAAGCCGCAAACTCAATCGTTTTTTTGCCGAATTTCTCGCCAAGATTAGAAAATGGTTAAATAAAATCGGCAGCCCGATTCGGATTAGTCGTCGCTTTATTCGCCTATTGCTCAATGGCAGTAGTGGCAAAAAACGCAAAGCGGGCGGTTTCATCTTGCCAACCGTGACCATGGTGACTCTAGTTACCACCTTGCTGGTGGTATCGACAGTTGCGCGATCGACTGATCGCGCTCGCGAAGCATCAAACACTAGAGTCGAACAAGTTTATCGTAGCGCTAACACCGCCATTCTCGATCGCGCTAGGGCAAAGATCAGCGCACTCATCGAAGACCCAACGCTCCCTGGCGGTACTCCACCTGAATCTTCACTCTATCAGGCAATTACTCAGGACAATGGTAACTACACCTTTGCCGATGAAGTACGTCTGCAACTTTTTGACCCTAACGCAAATACTTCTAATACCACAACTGATTGGAATCAATTAGGGACAGGAGTTCTATCTGATAATGAAGTTGTTAGCACCGCTTGGAAATTTCCAGTTGATACCGATAGCAATGGCAAATATGATTCCTTTGCTATTTACAGTATTCTCTTCCGTTCTACTCCACGCAATAGTGTTACTAACCTCAATACTCGTGCAGTTAATTCACTCGAAGTCCGCACTCCTCCAATGGATAATGGGGTTTTGAGTGGTGCTTGTGTAAGTGCTGCTACTACTGGTGCTAGTACAACTGAAGGTTGGGTCACAACGTCAGATAACGTTCTCAAAAAGAGTTTCTTCGTTTATGCACTTACAGTCCCAATTACCACACCACTCAACGATGCTACTAGTCCACTAACGGCAGCAGAACAAGCAAGTGGTAGCTTTGAAGTCTATAGTGGTAATCCCTCTTTTAGCGCTCTTGAATTACAGCAAGACCGTGGACGATCGCCTCAAAATAACAACGCGGTCTGGTTTGAAGGTGACTTAGAACTATCGCGTGCCGCTCAGTTTGACTTGAATGGCAGAATTTATACCGCAGGCAACCTGATGCTAGGGGTTGAGACTACTCCAATCAGACTGTTTCAGGTTAGTAGCCCCTTCTCTTGCTATTACAAGGAAGAAAATAGCAAAATCATCGTAGGAGGAAATCTTGTTGAAGGTGATGCGCTAGTTGGTGACAACTCCCTCAGTAATGATACTGCTAATGGCAATAGTGCCACGGTAGCAGTACACCTGTTCCGAGGCTCGGGCGTGGATCCTACTGCTGGTAATGCACTTACACTGATTGGTACGAATACAGGTTCTGGAATAGGACAAATCAAACTAGTTAATAATGCGACCCAGAGTCTCGCAGATAACGATTCTAACCGTGGTCGTGATGTTGCTTTTAATGACTTTGCCTATAATGTGCGAGTGCAGAGGCTGGTTGATTTGGCTGATGCCACATTTTCCTCAACTGCTGATGTCGTTACTGCTGGTTTAGCATCATACGCAGCAATTACAGACAAAAATGTCCTCACTAACGATCCACTCTCTGTCAAATTAGATATTGTTTCCCGTATTAAAGATGAAGGTTTAACTACTCAGGCTGACTTTAGGGTAGCTCGTTTAAAAGCTCTAGATGCCTATTTCAGGCTGAGGACTCGTAAAGTTCCCTTTAGAGAAGTTCCATATGGAGCTTTGACTTCTGTTATCTATGGTGGGATCACACCAGCTCTTACTAATATTACGACAACTAGTGGAAATGAATGGCAGCCTCCTTTGGAATGGATGATTCCTGCCTATACCAATACCACTACGATGACCTCGACAACACTAGCCGATATTGAGACTGGTAAGGCTCTACGTCGAGGAGCTTCTAATGCAACACCAGCATCTCCCCAAAGTCCAGTCGTCAAGATTGGAGACTTGACCTTGGCCCAAACTCCAGCTGCATCGATTTCTGCCCTTCCTGCAACTAAGCCCGAAGATCAGAAGGTTAACTATGAGCAGTTCTTGGGCGATCGCGTTTTAGTGGGGAATAACCTACCTGCGTTATGGCTAAAAAATGATAGTGGTATCATGCGCTATGTTGCAAATACTGAGCCTTACTACCTCACCACTGATAGTTCCGTTTTTTGGAATGGAAGTGAAACTGCGGCAGCTACTCCCAACTCTGCTCGCTATCGTTTTACTCAAGCCAGTTCGCTCAAGTCTTTGGGGGTATCAGATCGCGGTGGCTTCTGGGAACTCAATGCTGCTGATAACCCTGGGGTTGATGCTACGGGTAAAGCCACTCCTACCAGCGTTCCCGTCAGTGGTGGACTGAGAGTAGTCACTAGTGCTGGGGTCTACAGCCGCAAACCAACTCAAACATTTTTGCCTGCACCACCTGCTCTTCTCGATAATCCTATTACTTCTAATAACACCACTTCCTCTTCACCTGAACCCGACCCTCGTTATAGATTGAATGAGGCGAATTTCACTACGGTGTGGAGTGATGCCATGCCCATGACTGGTTCTGTCAAGTGGGATGGCACAGCCTATCGTCCTTGGAACTGGACAGCAGGTCGTTGGGCAAATAGTACTGATCCAGCCACTGTAACTATTGACGCTCTCGGCAATACAGCGTCTAATCCTGATAATCGTCAGGGTGATTTGCAAATGCGAGCAACTGCGGTCTATCACTACAAAAAATCGACCTATGACCCATCTGCTCCTACTGTATATCAAAGACCGATCGCCTGTGTCAGCAGCTACTACGATCCCACCAATGCTACAACGGCTCTGGATAAAATTACACAAGGTACTTCTGGAGGTCGATCTAACAATGGATTTGCCTATGCAGTGGGTACTACTGCTGCTGGCATCACTAGTGGTGGAATTACCTTTAATAGTTCCACTGGATTATTTACGGTAGGTGCTGGTGGAGATGATCCTGCTTCAACTGGTGCTTCTTTATCAGCGAGATTGTCCTATCAAGCTAACTTGATGTTCCCCAATGGCAGGTTTGTGAATGAGCCTTTGCGGAATGCGTTGATTAAGGTCGCAGCTAACCAAACATTGACTTTACAAGATCAGTCCGCTATGGACTCGACACTTTGCTCCTTGGAAATTCTTGATGGAACACTCGCAAGGAGTACAGCTGCCTTCCCCAACAACGCAGTTAAAGAAGCAGCATTCTTGGATGGTCGCGAAGTCAAGGCTCTCAATCAAGATGAATCATTGACGGCATCACGACCTGACCTCTATGACCTCCAAATAGAACAGCGTCAGCCGCTAGAGATTCGGGTGACAGATCTGGATATGGATATTCTGCGAGGGACAACTATCAATGACACTACTATTAATGGTGGCAGTAATGGCTTAGCTACTGATTATTTACTGCCCTATAGTGGTGTCATTTATGCAACTCGTGATGATGCATTACCAGATCTAAGCTATTTTTCTGGCAATCCCACAAAGATGAGCGACAGAAAATCACTTAGTTCGACTGATTTTGTTCTTGATCCAACACGCCGTCCTAATGGAATTCGTCTGATTAATGGCAGTCGCCTCTGGCGTAGTACAACACCAGCAGCAACTGCCCAACCCGGCTACACCCCAGCAACTCAAGGTGAGAAGGGATTGATTTTAGTCTCTAATGAACCCGTGTATGTCAAGGGTGATTTTAATCTGCATACACAAGAAGAATTTACTACAGCACTGGCGACTGATTGGGGTAATTTCTATACGCGCACTGCTGCTACGTTAAATCCTAACTTTGCCTATCGTCCGGGACAGGCTCTAGCAACTGCTGGTGATGAGTGGCGACCTGCGACCGTAATTTCTGATGGTATTACGGTACAGTCTGGTAGCTTTAATGATGGATTCCGAAACCTAGGCGACTATGACATCCGTAATAACCGTAATACATCCACTGCTGTTGGTTGGGAGAATCGGAGTTTAACGACTAAATTAACAAGTCAAACCGTTGGCTTGGGTAGTAGTGCTTTGACGGAGCGTCAAGATTTCCCTGTGATCAAGCGTCTTAGCATGGGCTTCTTGAACAATAATTTTGTCACTAGTTCCAAATGGTTGCCTGATGCTCCTGCGGCAGATGGGATATCGGATCCTAGTGTGGCAGGTACGTTCCCCAACTATTCACAAATGGGTGGTGCAAGTGCTACATCTAATGTCACTTCCAATCTCTGGGTTGGTAATACTGCTACGGCTAATAGCACCTTATCAAATAGCTATCTATCCAATGGAGTTACACCTGTACAGCGCCGTGTGATTTTTGGGGAATATGGCATGGAGATATGCCGTAAGGTTCCTGCATCGGAATGTACTTTTAGTGATTGGGTTAAGGATGGAGCAGGTACGACAGCTCTACCTAGTTATGCTGGAACTGCAGCAACACCGACGACTGCACCTCGATATATCGATCCTGAGGATGCACGATTCCCTCGTCGTCTCTCATTCTTGCGCTATGACGATATCTATAAGGATGGTAACGAAGCACTAATTATGGCGGCGGGTACTTGTCCTAACCTCGCTAACTGGTGGCCCATGCCTATTGGCGTTGTCAGAGGTAATGCCTCGGCAACGGCAACAACCGCATCTAGTGCTGGCTACACCTATCCCAAGGTTCTAGGTGGACTCATTACGCCTTTTAGTAATGCGAGTAGTACGAACTTATCAGCCTATGGTAATGTCGGCTGCCCTGCAACAAAACCTGAAATTGGATTTGATAATAATACTGACCTGCAAGATGCTGAAGGTCGAAGACTTTATAGATTGCCACAACATCCTGCCAATAATGCAGCGGGAGATCCCTTAATTTCCAGTCCTCCTGCTGGCGGCTCAAGTACTGGGGGTGACTTCCAGCATCCACCGCTCAGACTTGGGGATAGTATTCCAACTAATTACCCTGCGCCTACGACAGCCAACTCGACTGCATCTGACTATGTGTATGGTGCGTCTAATAGGTCACCCATGGCAGCAAATGCTAATTTGCCTGCACCTTTCTTTGATGTCCGTACAGGTGCAGGTACACCTCTCAATCCTGTTCTTACTGCTACCTCCACACCACCCTTACCAACACCGTCATGGCAAGCTCCTGCAACTCCGTATCGCAATGTTGTGCGCCAGATCCCTCCTGCAACTGGTATGGGTACAAGTACAAATCCTGACGATGCATCTGGTAACAATACAATTGCATCTCCAAACAATGCTCCTCCCAATAACTTAACCTTTAGCAATAATGCAGTTTATCGCCCCTATACATTTAGGGTAGTTGTTAATAATCCCAATGCTGCTAATAACTTTGCAAATCTCTCGACTACTAATCCCATAACTGTCGAAATTTCTACAGAAGATCCTCTACTCACTACCTTACCTGCCGCAGCAAATAACAGCAATGGTAAATCTCAACGTGCCAAACGGGGATTGTATCTTGGTACGGGGGCAACAGGATTGCAGCCTCAAGTTACAAATACTCGTTCAGCTGGGACTAACTTCAATCCTCCTTTTACAGCTTTAAATGGAATTGGTGCTGAAGAGAATCCACCTTCTGATCGTAGTGAGACATCTGGTGTAGACTATCTCTCGACAATTTATCGATGGAATGGTACAACTTGGATTCCTGCAGACTATGCAGCTAGTCCTTCTGTTGCAGGTGCTACTCAGGTTCTCAAGTTCCCTGATGCGACTAATCCTCAATGTGCAACTATTACTTCGGGTACAACCCAGTGTTGGCAATGGGTCACAGTCCTAGTTGTGCGTGATAGTGCGGATGAGGAGCAAGAAAGATTCCGCGTTAAGCTTGCTAATCCGAATACTGTTGCTACAGGTGCATCCTTAAGAACCACAACCGCTAATACAGCGACAAATAGCACCTTTGATTATCGTTGGGTCATCATTGACAATGACGATACTCCCTCCGCATTTGGCACGGCAACACCCACACCCACACCAACGCCCACACCCACACCAATCCCAACGCCAACGCCCACACCAAAACCTGTTACGCCCACACCAATCCCCACACCCACACCTACACCCACACCAAAACCAACACCCACACCGATACCAACGCCCACGCCCACACCAAAACCTGTCACGCCCACACCAGTACCCACACCCACACCAACGCCCACACCAAAACCAACACCTACACCAGTACCCACACCCACACCCACACCAAAACCCACTCCCACTCCCACTCCTACACCTATTCCAATTGGTCCTGGAACTTTATTCCCACCTAAGACATTTAGTCATGGTCGTTTGCCATTCTCAGCAATCATGCCACGCATACCTGCGTCAGGTTCTCTAGCTGCTGCCTATCCTGCTGCGCCTGTGGGTGGAACTAACTATCCTTTCCCTTCCTTCCCCGCAAATAGTTACTCATTTGCTCCCAACTCTAATCTCAATAGTGTTTGGGGTGTACCTACAGCTAATCAGTTCCCTGATATTGCTCCCGATCAGGCTCCGATAATCTCAGGCGGTAATGCTAATACTGAGAATGGACAAATTCCGATGCTGCCTGGTATGGAAGATTTAGTCCCTCAGAGAGTAGCGCGATCGCTATGGTATAGAACCACTATCGCAAACACTGAGCCAACAGGTGATAGTGCTGATGTGGAATATGGTAAATCTAAAGACCTATTTATCTATAACACTAGCTATGACTCAACCGTAGCTAATCCATCAGCATCAGGTACATTCAATACCAATCAGCCTGCTCCATTAATCCTTCCTGCAACAGTTTGTATTAATCCCACAACTGGCTTAGTAGACAAAACCTGTACCGATCCAGAACCAACATTACTCAACCTCAACTTACCTGCAAATCCTGAATTCCCAAATAACAGTTCAACTAATCAACCTGCATCTTCATTTACCGTTTGCGGTGTGACAGGAGGCTCGAGAAGATATCAAGCTGTTGAGCAGTTAGGTACAAACCTCCTTGCTGACATTACAGGAAGTACCTGTCCTGTCAACTCAGTAGGCAATCCTAGAAGCTTTATCAGTGCTTTCCGAGCAGGATTAACATCCCTATCTACGGGACAAGCAGTAACCCTAAGTGGAAATGGCACTTCTTCTGCTTTTACGGTAAATGCGCTTAGTAGCACCAAGGTCAATGTTTTAGATTTGACTGCCGCCAATTTCACCTCATTTGCTAACGCAACGGCTACCTATGCGACCCTCACTTTAAATGCTAACGGCAACCCTGATCCCACATTTGTACTTCGTGCTCCTGATGCCGATGTCACAATTGATGGTTTGTATGTCAAGTTAAATGGAGTTGATCCGAATAAAGTATTTTGGGTATTCCAACGCAAAGGACCAAAGGCTCTGACTATTGGGCGATCGGCGGCAACTATCGCGGCTAGTGGTCAAAATGACAAACCAACTGTGTTAGTGGGTAACTTCATTGGCAATATGAATGCTGCTAATCTTACAGATACCAATATCAGTGATATGTCGGGCTTAAATATTGGACCCACGTATGGAGGTAAAGGTATTGCAATTAGAAGTGCTAGGTTCTTAGGCTTTAGGGCTCCTACTGTCAGGCAAGCTGCTTTAGATGCTGCGGCTAATCCCTTACTCGTACCGCCACCTATTGGTGTTGACTCTACTGCCACAATCACCGCAATGACTACGGTCGATCAACCAATGGTGGTTCCAGTTCTGCAACTTCACTCGCCAATCACGCCAACAGTCCCCACAGCCTCTCTCGCAACAATGCCTCAGTTAGGGTCTGTAAACCTCTACACTGGTGGTATTAATGGTGTACCAAATACTACCGATGGTATTGGTCAATGGACACAGCGAGCAACTGCTACTAGAGTTAACATCTACTTTGTAGCTGGCAACACGCCTTCACGTTCCTATGTGCCTTACACCACATCAGCAACAGCAGTTTCTCCTGGGGATTCCATCTTTACGGCAGAGACTGGTGGAGGTTTGCATAACTTTGTCAGGTTCCTAGAAAACTGGAGAGGGCAAACCTTAAATATTGCAGGTGGATTTATCCAAAATACCCGAAGTGTCTTTGCGACTGCGCCTTTCTCTGCCACCGCTCCTTACACTAGTGTGTCCTTTGCTTGCAACGGTGGAATAGTTCCTTATGCTAATCGCAACACCTGTATTGAGACTAGTAGCGATATACAAACTTGGTTTACCAATCCTGCTGCAGTAGATGCTCCTCTAAGCAACTTCTCGAAGTACTATCTGTCTGCTACAGTGCAGGGAATTCCTTTCTATGCGCCACCTGTTAGAAAATGGGGATTTGATGTTGGGTTGCTAGTACAACAGCCTGACTTGTTTGCACAACGCTTCTCGCAAGCATTGCCTAATCCCAATGAGTTCTTTAGAGAAGCCAGCAAAGATGACCCTTGGATCAAGACAATGATTTGTGCTCTGCAACCTGCACCAACGGCTCTTAATACAAACAATCCCACAACTGCTGCTGATCCCAAAGCAATTAACTCAGGTATTGCCCAAAAATTTGGTACAAAGCCAACAAATTACACAGCTTTTGCTTTAGGTGCTAATGAGAGGATTGCAGCTGGTTGTCCTGCACTCCCAACTTATAATCCTGCCTCTTAAGCTCCTAATTTGAAGATTGTTTTTTCATAATATATATGGAAAAACAATCTTCAAAGTTTTTAGGAAATGCTTTCTTAACGCTAGAATCTAAGGCAAATTTGACAGACTGGTATTAACTGCTCCTCATTAAGGTGATCCGCTATGCGAAAAATAAATACTCGTTTATTCCTGATCAAGTACTTACTATCAAATCAATCAGGGTTTTCGCTACTAGAAGCGTTGATGGCTGTGGTGGTGGTCAGTATTCTGATGACTGCAATTTTGCCAATGATCGTGTTGACGACAGCAACACGGGTGCAATCACGACGGGTTGACCTAGCAACTCAGGCTGCCCGTGGCTATATCGATGGAGTGCGTTCTGGCTCAATTAACCTTATCGATCCCACGCCCGCTTTCCCAGCAGTATTCATTAACAATAATAGTGTAGACTCGGCACGTAATCAGTATTTTCAAAGTGTAGCTGCGCCGAGTAACACAAATATTGCGAATTTGAATGGTATTCAAGGAGTCAAAGTTGATAGTAATGGCAATGGGTTTAGTGTTGCTGACCCTGCGGATCTAGTGGTTCAGCCAATGCGGACTACTGGTACAGATTTGGCAACACAAGGCTTTTATATGCAAGTAAGGGTTTATCGAGCCGATGCATTTACACAGGACGGTTCAGGTAATTTGAATGGAATCCAATCAGGGCTAACATTGCAAACAGGGAATAATGAGTCTCTTTGCCCCAATGGTCGTAAAGTTGTTATTAGTACGGGTGGCGGGAAAGATTGTCCTTTGGTAGTAATGAGGGTTGATATTAATCCATCGACAAGTACGATGAGTCAGATTAAAAGTCGTTTATAAATATGGCTACTATATTTAATCCTATATATGTAAGCTTAAGATTTTCTGAAATATCTTGAATCATAACTTCTATCCTAATTCTCCTGTACTGCCATGATATTCTCAATTCGCAAACTACTCAGGACTAATCGTTCTCGTCAGAAATTACAACGCGATCGCTTTGGACGATTGATATTTGAGTTAAAGATATTTTTTAAACGCTTGATTGCTAGGTTATTTGCAGTAAGCGATCGCATGACCGCGAGAGTAAGAGGTTTTACTTTAATCGAACTACTGATGTCGATGTTAATAGCATCGGTAATTATCAGTACCTTGCTTGCCTTTACGGTCAACATTATGGAAACTGATCGTAAAGAACAAGCAAAAGTAGAATCGCAGTCGGACGTACAAGCTGCCCTCAACTATATTGCTGATGATATGCAGGAGGCTGTCTATATCTATGACGCTGATAGCTTAAATACCAATAGTCCAAATGGGATTAAAGACCAACTTCCACAAGCTGCTGTCAATTCGATTTTTGATCCTACCAAGAGCACCCCAGTTTTAGTCTTCTGGAAGCGGAAATATTATGCGCCTACGGATATCGTAAATGTGGGTGGAGGTAATACTAAAGCAGTAGGTTGTTTAGAGTATGGCACAACTACCACTAATGGAACTTGTAACCCCAATGCACCAATTGGCTCTGGGCGATATGCTTATTCCCTTGTTGCGTACTATCTTATCTACGATAACGCTAATGGAGCAAATTCAACTTGGTCTAATGCCGCAAGATTAGGTCGATGGGAACTAAACGATGGCATTCGCGCATCTTGTCAATCCAGTGATATTACTACCTGTAGTGAGCCAAAACCATATGCTCGGATTGATGTTACACCACCAACGGCGATCGCAAATTCTAGCATGATCAACTATTGGTCTGTTCCCGATGCAGGATTTGCTCCGTTTGCCTCTACTGGTGGTACGGTAGATGCAATTATGAATAAGTGGACTAAAGCTACTGCTCCGTATGCATCTACTGAGCCAACGGTTTTGATTGATTACCTTGATGACTCGCCTTACTCTGCTGATCAAGATGATGGGACTTTAAACAATACACCAACAGGCAATCCAGTAGTTGATATTACAATCCGACCTAATGTTGCAGGCACTCCTTCCACTAATCCTGATTGCTTCAAAGAAGATGTTGGTACTGGCAATGGTGGTTCGACCAATACCTCTGCTTCCTTAAGAATTCCTAGTACTTTTACAGGGATTCCTAGTAGTTTTTATGTATGTGTGAATTCAACTCGAAACGTTGCGAGGATCTACCTAAGGGGTAATACTCTTGCAAGATTAAGACCGAACCAAACTGAAAGTCAAAGAAGGGTTGTTGATCCTACCTATTTGTCAACAGGTAATATTAGAGCTTTTGGTCGTGGCAGAGTTTTCACGCAATAGTCTTTATAAAGACTTTCATGTTGTTTGCCACAGTTAAAATGAAAGCCTTTAGGTATTGTGGCGTTGGATCTTTGAAATTCCTTAAGGAGGTATGCAAATGCTGTGGCTATCTAAAAAGCGAAATAATCAAAACATATTAATGTGGATATTATTACGAAATCGCGATCGCGGATTTACGTTGATTGAGGTTCTAGTTGTTATGGTGATTGTCGGTGTCTTATCGGCGATCGTGGCTCCGGGGTGGCTAGGCTTTGTGAATAATAATCGCCTCAGTGCTTCTCAAAGTCGTGTTTTTAGTACATTAAAAGAGGCGCAATCTACTGCCAAAAGAAGGAACTTGCCTACAACATTCACCATTGGAAATGATCCAACTAATGGTGCTTATGTAGTTATTAGTGGAGCACAAGCTCAATATCTAGAGCAAGGTGTACAGGTTTTATCTGTTACTAAAAATTCTGCACCAACAGCAGTTACATTGCCATTAACTATTTCATTTGATTCCCAAGGTTTGCCGACATCAGTAAACACTACTACTAAATTTACTGATTTTCCTCTAAGGATTACTTTAAATGTTGCTAATACACCTAACCGTAAGCGTTGCACTACAATCACTACAATTTTAGGTTCTATAAAATCAGGAGCAGATGCTGATTGTCCTTAATAAATATTTTAGGTACAAATATTTTAGATACAAATAGACTGATAATTTGTTAAACTGCCAATTGTCAGATAATTGCATCCAAAAATCACAAAATACTATGTTGTGGGCTATAAGAAGATATCGCCAAAGGAAACGCGATCGCTATAGTAAAAATCTTGGTTTTACACTGATTGAAATCCTAGTAGTTCTGACTATTGTTAGTATCCTTGCGGCGATCGCTGCACCATCTTGGTTAGGCTTTGTCAGCAATCAAAGATTAAACGCTGCCCAAAGTCGAGCTTATAGTGTGATTCGCTTAGCTCAGAGCAATGCCAAACGTAGCAATACTATGTGGCAAGCAACTTTTAGAAATACGCCCACTGTTTCCCAATATGCAGTGCATCAAGCACCTTCTACAACGACAAATCAAGCATATTGGGATAGTCTACCTTGGGAAAATTTTGATGATGGGGTACGAATTGTTGATAACAACGAACCACAGCCACGGACAACCTTAACAAAATTGACAGCAATTCCTGAACCTGATGTATATCGTGTGCAGTTTACATCTCAGGGTAATCCTAATGGTCTTGGAGAATTAGGTCGCATTACCTTTGCTGCAAGAATTGGCGATCGCAAAAAATGTGTAATTATTTCGACATTACTCGGTTCATTGCGCCAAGCTGAAAGCTCGGGATGCAATCAGACTTAGAGATATAGCTATAGTCACCTGTATCAGGAAAAATCAAAATCCAAATAGTGTAAAGCGGCGCTTTATCCCAAAACTAAGAATGGCTACGCCATTTTTAGTTTCTCAAATCCTTACTGGGTTTGGTTTTTAATTCATGAAAGTGTTGTCACACTTTCGTGAATTGGTATTACACATGTCCTAACAAGAATGGCGACAGCTATAAAGAAAGAGATAAAGACATCACTTGGTGATGTCTTTATCTCTTTCTGGGCTTAGGAATAACTGTTTCAATGGGTAAGTCTTCGCTAAGTAAATAAGTAACTGCTTTCTCGCTGAGCAGCATGGCTTTGGAAAGCAGCGATCGCGCAGTGCTATGGTCAGGTAAATACAGTTTGAGGATTTTGCTTTTAATTAAGGGGGATTGCAGCGAGAATTTACCTCTAGCATTACGCCACTCGGCATCGGAGCGGCAAAATAGACGCAGTGCTAGATCCACTGTAGGCTGTCGGCAATTGATATCGTCATTATTTAAAAAAGTATAGAGTCTTTCATAACGACGACTAATTTCAGGGGCAAGGCAGAGAATCAGTAAATCACGCTCAAAATGACTTAGTTCAAGGCGATCGCATAGGGTGGGAATCGCTAAGTGAATATTTTGATGACGACTTGCCTCAAGGCGATCGCCATAGCGTCCGAGGGGATGCTGATTTTGCGGAGCTTGCTGTGGAACGAGGCTACCGCCCTTGGAAGGATCGATCGCAATAAAGCCTTTCCACCAATGACTGGTCGAGCGATCAGCGGGGGACTTGGCAACACGATCAATTTCTTGATTGCTTTGGCGTTGTTTTGAAAGCGATCGCATGAGTACCCGATCTAGCCATGCCAATTCCGCTTTGAGGTATGACCAGTTATCGGCAAAAGGCTGTACATCAGGAAAAGTAGGAACTTCGCCTGTTTCTGCAATCATGCTATGCCTCGACGTAAAGTTCCACGAATAAATACCCCCACGAATATGCCGAAGCTAAGCAAAGCGACTGCGGTATTCAGAATGGTCATATTTCCCCAAGGTGCGGTGAAAACGATGCTATCCCATGACCATGAGCTGTGGCTATATACATAACGAATTGGTTCGATTGCCCAAGACAGCGGATTGAGGCTAGCGATCCATTGCAGCCAAGTAGGCATGAAACCAAGCGGCGCGAGGGCAGTACTGGAAAACAGTAAAGGTAAATTAACTAAGAAAATAAACGCTAGCATTTCTTGATGGCCGGGCATGGCAAAGGCAAGCCCTAGGCTCAACATTGTGAAGTCCACAATTAAGAGAATTAAGATTAACGCCATTACGGCTAATCCGCTAATACTGGGAAAACTTGCTCCCATTAAGCCACTGACAGAAATGATCGCTACAGTTTGCACCATGCTCAAGACAATGATAAAAACTGCGGAGGCGGCAATGATCGAAAATCGGGATACAAGGGGCGCGACTAAGATGCGGTTGAGGAATCCAAATTCGCGATCGAACAGCATTGGCAATCCCGAATTTAGAGCACTGCTAAAGGCTGTAAAAACAATGATCCCCGCTGCCAAAAACTGCACATAGGTCTGGTCATCACCAACTAGCCCCTTGGGTAAACCACTAAACAATGCTCCAAACAAGAGTAACCACATCAGAGGTTGCAATACGCCTGCGATCAGTGTTGTAGGGCGGCGGCGAAGTTGAATAAATAGCCTTTTGGTTAGCGCTGAAACCTCTTGCCAAAATTCGGCGGCACTGGAATTAGGAGATTCGATTAATTCTTGGTTTGTAAGGGTTTGAGTCATAGTTGCTTCAGACAATTTAGCCAGTTTAACTATGATAACTCTAATCAAATCGGTATAGGCGAAGCGCAGCAACACCAATACTTTAGACCAAAACTAAAATGGCTACGCCATTTTTAGTTTTGAAAACCTTTAAAATAGCAATCCTAAATGGTTTGTGGAAGCGCACCACGAAGGTGTGCGCTTCCACAAACCCAAAAATCTACAAATGATTTAGGAATGCTATAGACTTGGATTTTAACTCATGAAAGTGGTGTCAAACTTTCGCGAATTAGTATTACTTATATCTGCTTCAACTCATTGGCAAGCTTGCCCACCATGTCCTTAGCGCCACCGAAGAGCATCATTGTTTTTTGTTGATAAAACAGATCATTCTCTACACCAGCAAAACCTGCACTCATACCGCGTTTAATCACGATCGCATTTTTTGCCTTATCCACTTCCAGAATTGGCATTCCGTAAATAGGACTAGCTTGATTAGTCCGTGCCGCAGGATTGACCACATCATTTGCACCGATGATCAAAACCACATCAGTATTCTCAAACTGAGTATTAATATCATCCATGTCATAGAGTTGCGAATAGGGAACATTTGCTTCTGCTAACAACACATTCATATGTCCGGGCATCCTTCCTGCAACAGGATGAATCGCAAACTTCACCTCTACGCCTTTGCGTTCGAGCATATCGGACAATTCGCGGACAGCGTGCTGTGCTTGGGCAACTGCCATGCCATAACCAGGGACGATGACGACTGATCGCGCATAGCCCAACATCATCGCGCATTCTTCGGGATCGATGGTTTTCACGCTCTTGTTGGCATTATCATCTGCATCCCCACTAGCTGCAATGGGTGAACCAAAGCCACTAAATAGCACATTGGTGAGGGTGCGATTCATCGCTTTGCACATGATCTGGGTGAGGATTAAACCTGATGCACCAACTAAGGCTCCAGAGATAATCAACACATTGTTCATGACCACAAAACCTGCGGCACTGGCGGCAACCCCTGAGAGAGAGTTGAGCAGAGAGATCACCACAGGCATATCACCACCACCGATGGGGATCACAAACAGCACACCGACGAGGAGAGAAACGACATTGATCCCAACGAAACCAGCAAGATCGGCAGGATTAATAATTAAGAGAATCGAACCAAAGACAAAAGCAGCTAATAGAAGAATGTTGATAGTCTGCTGATAGGCAAAGCGAATTGGTGCGCCCTTGATGATCCCCTGTAATTTGGCGAAGGCAACCATACTGCCTGTGAAGGTAATGTTGCCGATGAGAATACTGATGATAATTGACAGGTTATCGGCTAGAGCGAGGGTTTGACCGTGACTGATGACTTGCCAATATGCCCCCACAGCAACTAAAGAAGAAGCTAAACCACCTAAACCATTGAGTAAACCGACCATCTGTGGCATATCGGTCATGGCGACTTTGTAGGCAATCAGCGCACCAATGACGGAACCGATCGCGATCGCCACTAAAATCAATCCATAGCTTAAGACTTGCTTATCGAGTAATGTTGCCACGACCGCCAGTAACATGGCGATCGCTCCTAGCAAATTGCCCTGACGCGCAGTGGCTGGTGATCCCATCTGTTTGAGACCGACGATAAAGAGTGAGGCAGCAACTAGGTAAGTTAACTGAATCCCAGTTGGTATGTAGTTCGAGATGTTCTCTAACATAGCGATTTATGCCTCTTTCTTCTTGAACATTTGCAACATGCGATCGGTGACCAGAAAGCCACCGACAACGTTGATGGTGGCGCAGACCACGGAGATTAGTCCTAAAACTACAGAGAGATTGGGATTCACATCGCTACCTGCGACGATGAGAGCGCCAATGACCGAGATTCCTGAAATGGCATTGGAACCTGACATCAACGGTGTGTGCAATGTCGGAGGAACTTTGTTAATTACTTCAAATCCTGCAAAGGAAGCAAGTACAAAGACAAATAGAGCGCTAATTAATGATTCATTCATAGTTTTTTGATTCCCCTCTCCCCTAGAGAAAGGGGCTAGGGTATGGCTAGGCGGTAACTGCTAATGGTGATAGAGCATCTTTCACGCGCTGATTGAGAATTTCGCCAGCGTGGGTAATGCAAGTACTACTGATAATGTCATCGGCAAAATCAAGATGCAGTTCACCTTTCTTGATTAAATGATTGAGAAGATTGAGTAAATTCTTCGCATATTTCTGAGAAGCATGGATGGGCATTGTGGCAGGCAAATTAATTGGTGAGATGATGGTGACACCGTGGGAAATCACATCCTTACCTGCAACCGTTCCTTCGCAATTACCACCCTGCTCACCTGCGAGATCGACAATTATCGAACCACGTCGCATTTGTGAGATCATCGCTTCCGTAACCATCACAGGCGCTTTGCGTCCAGGGACTTGGGCAGTGGTGATCACAATATCGGCTTCCTTGATATGTTTAGCTAAAACTACCTGAGCATGATGTTTTGCCGCCTCAGAAATCTCCTTGGCATACCCACCTGCGGCTGTAGTATCTTCTTGCAGAATTACATCAATAAACTTTGCACCAAGACTCTGTACTTCCTCCCGCACCGCAGGACGGATGTCGTAAGCTTCGACTTGAGCGCCGAGGCGACGGGCTGTAGCGATCGCCTGAAGTCCTGCCACCCCTGCCCCTAATACCACGACCTTAGCAGGCGGGATCGTTCCTGCGGCGGTAGTCAACATCGGTAAGTATTTTGGTAAAGCGGCGGCGGCGAGGAGCACTGCCTTGTAACCTGCGATCGAAGCTTGCGAAGAGAGTGCATCCATACTTTGGGCACGACTACTGCGGGGGATCATCTCCATACTAAGGGCAGTGACTCCCTGATGGGCAAGGCGGCGAATGAGTTCGGGTCTTCCTAATGGATTGAGAAAGCCGATGGTGATTTGTCCTTGTTTGAACATACTCACTTCTTCTTCTCGAGGTGCTCCCACTTTAAGCAGAATATCTGATTCGTTGATGAGAGCGCTTTTATCGGTAATAATCTTGGCTCCTGCGTCTGTGTAGGCAGAATCCGCGAAAAAGGATAATTCACCAGCATGACTCTCAACTAAGACTTCTAAACCATTTTTGGTCAAGCGACTAACAACTTCAGGAATTAGCGCGACTCTACGTTCACCAAATTCTATTTCTTTGATAACGCCTATCTTCATTCATGCACCTTAATTCACGTATGTTCAATTTCTACACTCAACAGAACATCACATCCCTTATAGATGGATTACTCTCAAATCTGTTGAAAGTGGTCATAATATAAACATTTATTTAAGGATGCTCTATGATGGTCTGGGCGATTCTTTAGGAAATCTTTACTGTCTTAATGAAAATAACGAGAAAATACTTAACTTTTATAAACAAGCGTATCAATATATAACGGGATCAATGCCTTAAAGTTTCACATATTAAGCGATCGCCAATTTCTATATTCCAAATCAAAATAGGCGACAGGACTCAAAGAACCTTTACAACATAACTAAGATTTCTCCTAGTCCAATCCAACAGAGTTATTAAGTGAATTGTCATTGATAGGAAAGTAATTTTGCAAATAACTTAGTGCCAATCTTTTGGTCTCTAGCACTAGACGTTGACGAAGTGTTTGCTCTTGATCAAGGGATAACCATAGTAAATTCCCAATAACTTTGATTGCCACAAATGCGGCTATCCTACAATCTTCCTGAGTCAAAGCAGGATTTCGTTGGGCAAAAGCTATGCTCAAATCCTCGATCAGCGCCATATCTCCCGCTCGATCAATTTCATTGAGTTCCGAAACCATGCCCTGAGCATCCATAAAGATAGCGTGATAGCTCGGATTTTCGGTAAAGAATTGATCTGCCGCATCAATCAAACGCTCAACATATTCTGACAATGATAAGGCGGCGACTTCTGATGTATCCAATATTGTCTTCAAATGCTGTTGCAATCTGCCTGTATATCGAATAGCGATCGCTTGCAAAATTGCAGCTTTATCAGGAAAAAACTGATAAAACGATCCGATCGGCACTTGGGCTTGAGCCGCGATCGCGTTCGTTGTAGTTCCTGCATACCCTTTAGTAGTAAATAGGACTTCCGCTTCTGCCAAAATTCGCTCAACCCGTTCTTGGCTACGTGCTTGGCTCGGTTTACGACGCAGCCTTGCATTATTTAAAGCACTATCAGACATAACTTGAAGACCCTCCAACCACTTAAAAGTGAGTAATGCTCATTTTTGGCTTGACATAACATGAGCATTACTCATATTATCAAAAACATGAGTAGTACTCATATATTACCCTACTTTCTTGTGGAGCAGTTGTCATGAATCTAAATTTACTCACTTTGATTAGCACCAACAGTTTGGATTGGCTATCTACACTGAATACTTGGCTAGATTACGTTTTATTTGATAGTGCTCTGCCAGCGATCGTGATTTATTTTGTGGTTACACTTTCCTCCTTCTACATTTTTTGGATCTATTACAAACAGCAAATGCAGCCACTCCGCATTCAACAAAAACAACGCAGTGATAAACGGCAATGGCACAAAGAAATTAAAAACTCACTGATCTCAATCAGCATTTTTGGTGTTATCGATCTTGGTATTTACTTAGCAAAGCAGCAGGGATGGACATCACTATATGATGATGTTTCGCAATACGGTCTCCCTTACATCCTGTTCACCATTGTGATTATGCTTTTCTGGCAAGATACCTTTTTCTATTGGGCGCACCGTTTGATGCATTGGAAGACACTTTACAAGTTTTCCCACAAAGTCCATCACGACAGTATTGATACAAGTCCTTTCACAGCCTATTCATTCCACCCCGTTGAAGCTATTGTTGAAGCTTTGCCAGATTTGATTGTAGTATTCGTCTTACCCGTACATTTTTGGGCATTATTGGGCTACCAGTTCGCATCAATGGTAATGAATGTGATTGGACACCTAGGCTATGAAATTATTCCCCAAAACTGGACGAGGCATTGGCTAGGACAGTGGAAAACACCTTCGACTCATCACAATATGCATCACTCAAAGGTGAATGGGAACTATGGACTGTATTTCCGCTTCTGGGATGTCTTGATGGGGACAGAATTCAAGGATTATGAGGCTACATTGAATGCTGTCTACGAAAGGAATCGCTAAAGACAAAAGCAATGTCACATATCTGAAGTGAATATAGTTTATGGGAAATGCCCCCTTTTGGGGTGGGATGCGCTTCTCACAAACCTCACTCACTGAAGGTGGGGACACAAGCCCGTACTTCACTAGACAGAAAAGAATATATAGCAATGTAAGTTTTGCTTAGGACATAAAACCCAAATAAGTGAAGTCGGCACTTCGTGCCGACTTCACTTATTTGGGTTTTGAAACGCATGTCATTAGTACTAAGCCGTATTGAGTCGTTTATAACGTTCAACTTTCCCAAAATAGCTATTGAGTCTTATGCGTCTGAGATTTTTAATGCGATCGCTTTAGCGATATCCCTTAATGCCTTAGCTGAAGCAGACTCAGGATGACCTAAGACAATCGGCACACCGCGATCGCCACCTTCACGCAGACTAATTTCTAGAGGCACACAACCGAGCAGCTCCACACCTAGCTCATCGGATGCCTTCTTACCACCACCTGAACCAAAAATATCGTATTGCTTATCAGGTTGATCGGGTGGAATGAAATAGCTCATATTTTCGACAATACCTAAAACAGGAATGCCCATATTCTCAAACATCTTCAAACCTTTGCGCGAATCCAAGAGCGAGACAGTTTGTGGAGTAGTCACAATCACCGCTCCTGCCAATGGTACGGACTGGGTAAGGGTTAACTGCGCGTCACCAGTACCAGGGGGCATATCCACAATTAAATAATCTAGTTCGCCCCAATTTGCCTGATAGAGAAACTGACGAATTACACCATTAAGCATTGGTCCCCGCCACACTACAGGCTGATCCTTCGCAATCAAAAATGCCATCGAAATTGCTTTCACACCATAGTTAAAGGCTGGCTCAACTACATCTGCACCATTTTCCGCTTTAACAACCTTCACCTGTGCAGCTTCTACTCCAAGCATCAGTGGCACATTTGGTCCATAAATATCCGCATCCAGTAGACCCACCTTTGCACCCATATCCGCAAGCGCAACTGCTATGTTTACGGCTACTGAGGTTTTGCCGACACCACCTTTGCCACTGGAGATCGCGAAAATATGTTTTACGCCTTCAATGCCTTGTAAAGCATTAGTTGGAGGGGTGGGCGTGGCAACAGCAGGACTATTGGCAATTACCTTCACCCAGACATCGGTAACTGTCGCGATCGCCTTAATGGCATTTTTACATTCTTGGATTAACGGATCGCGTTTAGGGCTATTGGGATCATTTAACAAAAGCGTAAAGCTGACTACCCCATTGGACTTGATGGCGATATCTTTCACCATATCCAGTTCGATAATGCTTTTTTGGCGATCGGGATCGATAATTGGTGTTAATACGTCCTTTATCGCTTGCAAATCATATAAATCAGCCATAGATTTAGAAAGTTCAAAAATTAAAAAATTTGCTTAATACTGCCAAGATTTCATTAAAGCCCAAATAAGAGCCAAAGTTATCGATAAAGATTTATGCTTATGATGAAACATTCTCTTACAGCATTTATTTAGTATTCCGCGCCCCTCAATTATCACAATCAATAAATATCTAGGTCAGGAAATAAATCCATGAGTAATGAAGTAAAAGTTATACAACCTTCAGGAAGACTTGATGTCACAACTGCTGCTGAGTTTCGTCGCCAAGTTAACGATATTGCATTAGCTGCAAATTCTCCCAAATATTTGTTAGTTGATCTTCAAGAGATCTCTTTTATGGATAGTTCGGGGCTAGGCGCTCTTGTGTCCGCCTTAAAGTCAATTCGTAACAGCAATGGGGAGATGGTAATTTGTGGTGCTAACGATCAAGTGCAAATGCTATTTGAACTAACCAGTATGACCAAGATTTTTAAAATTTATCCAACAATCGATGAATTCAATGCGACCTTAAGTTAAGACAAACTGGGAATAATAAATAGCATAAAAAAAGCAGTGCTAAGCACTGCTTTTTTTGACTAAAAAAAATTGAGACTAGTGCTTAGCACTAGCTTTAATTTTCTAAACTTCAGCCGTAGCTTCTACTGCTTCAGCAACAACTTCTTCAGGAATTTCAGGCTCTTCCATAGCATCAGGAACTTCATAATCATCATCTACTGGAGGCAAAGGAATTTCCATTACCGCAGGAGGTGCATTTAGCTGTTCGCGATATTTCGCAGCCATTTCTTCTGCCTTAGCATAAACCAGTTGAGGATCCTTGACCATATCACCAGGCTCAGCTTCGAGTTGCTTGGTAGATAGAGAAATCCGTCCGCGCTCTGCATCGAGATCGATGATCATCACCTTCACTTCGTCATTGACATTGAAGACGTTGTGAGGAGTTTCGATATGCTCGTGGGAGATTTCGGAAATGTGCAACAAGCCGCTAACACCACCGATATCGATGAATGCGCCGTAGGGCTTGATACCACGTACTACGCCGATGACGACTTCGCCAACTTCAAGCTTGTTCATCTTGCGCTCGACGAGGGCACGACGATGGCTGAGGACGAGACGGTTGCGGTCTTCATCCACTTCCAAGAATTTAAGTGGTAGTTCTTCGCCAACCAATTCTTCCTTAGGCTTGCGGGTGCTGATATGAGATCCAGGGATAAATCCACGTAGACCTTCGATTCTGACCAGAGCACCACCACGGTTGGTTGCGAAAATAAGCGATCGCACAGTTGCATCTTCTGCTTGCAACTGACGGACACGTTCCCAAGCTCTCATATACTCGATGCGGCGAATCGAAAGAGTTAATTGTCCTTCTTCGTTTTCGTCAGCGAGAATGAAAAACTCACGGGTTTCATTGTTCTGCAAAACTTCTTCAGGCTGGTCAACTCGGTTGATCGACATCTCCTGAATGGGGATGTACGCTGCTGTTTTTGCGCCAATGTCAATAAGTGCGCCCCTAGGCTCAATGCTGAATACCGTACCTGCAACAATGTCGCCGGGGCTAAAGTGATAATCGTACTTATCTAAGAGTTTGGCAAAATCTTCATGTGTAAAGCCGACATTGGTGGTAGCAGTTTTTGTCCGATTGACCATAACTAAATTTATCCTTGTTCCTGTTCTCCTTGAGATTTTTTTGTTTCCTCCCGGAAATGTAAGAGCAGCAAGCTTTGCAGCCTATTGCGGTTTACATCCTATGTCTATATTTTGGTGTTCCTAGCAAGAGAGTTCTAGTTTAACCTATAGTCATAGGTTTTTAATTATAGCGTAGTTCAGCTTTATCGCAAAAGTACTAGCAAATATTTTTTTACTTTTATTGCTTGAATTTCTTGATTTGGTTAGGAAAGGGGGGATAAGTAGCTGGGCATAATTAAAAACCAGAACCAAGACCTGTGGCGCACGCTGCGCGTGCGCCACAGGTCTTGGGGTTTTATATTTAATTGCGCCCACCTACTTATCTAATTAGCAGGCGACTCGAAAGAAGTTATAAAATCTTATTTAGATAGTATTAATTGAGGCTAGCCATACCATGTATGAGCCAATTCATCCGAAATCGCCCCTTGAGACGATGCCCACAATGTACGATTTGCCAAGTGAGTTGGTAGGAGAATCTGGTTTGCCCGACGAATTTCATATAATCCAAGCGGATTTACTAACTGAAACCTGCAAACCAGTGGGTTACACTTCAGAAGAAATATTATTGGCAACTGATCTCAATCTTTATTACGATCCTCGACATACTAGTTGGTACAAACGACCCGACTGGTACATGGTTCTGGGAGTACCAAGAGCTAATGAGCAGAACGAGCTAAGACTGAGCTATTTAATTTGGCAAGAGGGAGTAACGCCTTTTCTAGTCGTAGAGCTATTATCCCCTGGCACGGAAGATGAAGATTTAGGTCAAAGACTGAGAGAAGTGAATCAACCACCTCGAAAATGGGAGGTGTATGAACGCATTTTGCGAGTGCCTTACTATGTTGTTTACGATCGCTACGAAAATAATCTACGTGCATTCGAGCTTTCGGTTAATGGTTATAAGCCAATTCCCCTGACTGAGCAACGCTTTTGGATACCCAGTTTGGGATTAGGGTTAGGACTATGGCAAGGAGTTTATCAGGAAACTAAAGGGCTATGGTTGCGATGGTATGACCAAACTAACTGGATTCCAACCTTGGCTGAGAGGGCTGAAGCTGAGAGCCAAAGGGCTGAAGCTGAGAGCCAAAGGGCTGAAGCTGAGAGCCAAAGGGCTGAAGCTGAGAGCCAAAGGGCTGAAGCTGAGAGCCAAAGGGCTGAAGCTGAGAGCCAAAGGGCTGAAGCTGAGAGCCAAAGGGCGAATAGATTGGCGGCTTATTTGCGATCGCAAGGCATTGATCCTGATAATTTGCCAAGCTAAGTTGTCAGTCTAGCCTTTGCAACTTCACCATAAAGAATCCATCCATGTCGTGTTCATGGGGCAGGACTTTTACCCAACCGCGATCGCTGGCAAAATGAGCCGCAGGATTATCAGCGCTTGGTGGCACAATTTGCCAGTCGGGATGATTGATTAAAAATTGAGTAATTACTTCTTCGTTTTCAGCAGGATGGATCGTGCAAGTGCTGTAGACGATTACGCCTTCGGGCTTCACCCATTGAGTAGCCTGTTCCAGAATTTCTGCTTGAGTTTTGGCTAACTTGTAGGGTTCGTCAGGGGTTTGTCGCCAACGGGCATCGGCATGTCGGTGTAACGTACCTAAGCCAGAGCAAGGCACATCTAATAAGACGCGATCGCATTTGCCTTCTGGAATACCTACAAACTCACGAGCATCGATCTCAAGGGTTTCTACATTAGTGATCCCCAACCTTGCAGTATTTTGATCAACTTTTTTGAGTCGATTGGCAAGGCGATCTAGGGCGTAAACTTTGCCCGTATTTTTGAGGCGATCGCTAATATGCGTAGTCTTGCCACCAGGGGCAGCACAGGCATCAATAATAATTTCATCGCGCTGTGGATCTAATAGGTAGGTAACTAGCTGAGCGCTAGCATCCTGAACTGACCACCAACCCTCTTTAAATTTAGGCAATTGACTCACATCTCCTGCCCCTTGCCCCACACGGATACCATCGGGAAGGTGGGGAATTGCTTCGGCAGGAATTTTTGCTTCGGTAAACGCTGCAAGGACTTGATCCCTTGTGGCATGGAGCAGATTTACCCGCAAATCGAGATGGGGGGTTTGATTAAACCAATTGCAAATATTTGCGATCGCTTCTTGACCAAATTCTTTTTGCCATAGCTCGATTAACCATTCAGGGTAACTATAAAAGCTGGCGGGATCGCTAATATTAGCGAGGATATCTTCCTTCTCCTTGGCTCGGAGTATGGATCGCATGATCCCATTGGTAAAACCTGATAATCCCGTCAAATTATTTTCTTTCGCTAGCTCCACCGTCGTATGCACAATGGCTGAGGGCTTAATGCGATCGAGAAAACATAGCTGGTACACACCTATCTGTAGAATTATTAATAGATCTGGTGGTAATTTTGTGGTTGGTTTTTGTGAGAAGTTTTGCAAAACCGCTTGCAGGGTTTTTTGGCGGCGCGTACATCCATACACTAACTCAGTGATCAGACGGCGATCGCTTTCTGGGAGAATTATGTTATTCTGGCGCGCACGTGAGAGCGTACAGTCCAGCGCAACATCAGCATATGCATTTCGTCTTTGAATAAGGCGGAGAGCTTCTAAGGCAATCTGTCGAGAATTCTTACTCGTCATCAGCAATTTATAAAGTCAATATTAAAGGTCAATTCTAAAAACTATTTAATGGGGCTATCTAAAAGCATTGATGGCAAAATTAAAGAATTAGCAAAATTCAATGATTGCCCAGTAGACAAATGCAGCCATTATTTGGTATCTAAGAGCGTAGATCGAGGTGGTTATTAATCATCTGTTACAAAGCTGTAAAAAGGCTTCATATTTCGAGAAGGATTTGGTGATTATTGTGGGTGTGAGGAGCGGCAATGGTTGATACTGGTGTAAGAGTTAGGAGAGCAAAATTCCCGTCAGGGAGTAGCCTAGCACTTGGGTTAGCAATCGGTTTAATAAGTTTAATTGTTGGTGTCGATCTTTTCCTGCATCCAAACATAAGTTCTAGCCTGTTATTGCCCTTTACCTTTGGTAGTGTTGGGGTTGCCTTCTTAGGAACTTTTGCTGTACCAGCTTTACGTCGCCTTAAAGCTGGGCAAATCATCCGAGAAGATGGACCTCAAGCTCACCTCAAAAAACAAGGTACACCGACGATGGGGGGGATATTCATTATACCTATCGGGATCTTGTTGGGTTTAGTTTGGTCTGGCTTTAACGACAAAGTAATTGCTTGCAGTTTACTCACACTTTCCTTTGCGTTTATCGGTTGGCTTGATGACTGGAAAATCTTGCGTCGTCACTCCAATAAAGGACTGTCACCTCGTGCCAAGTTATTATTACAAGCTGGATTTTCCGCTTGCTTCTGCGCTTGGCTAGGATTAACCCAAAATTGGCAGGCGATCGCCAGTATTAATTTGCCGCTCAAATTTGCAATTCCTCTGGGAGTTCTGTTTTTCCCTCTTGCACTGTTTGTCTTCCTCGGCAGCAGTAACGCCACTAACCTCACCGATGGTTTAGATGGTCTCGCAGGTGGTACGGGCGCGATCGCTTTGTTTGGGATGGGGCTATTGCTATTCCCTAACAACAAAGAACTTGCGATTTTTTGTATGTGTCTTAGTGGCAGCTATTTAGGCTTTCTCTGGCACAATCGCTATCCTGCCAAGGTATTCATGGGAGACACGGGATCACTCGCATTAGGAGGCGCATTAGCATCTACCGCAATTCTCGGTAACTTGCTTTGGGCTTTCTTGATTGTGGGTGCAATTTTCATTTGGGAATCAATCTCGGTCATTGCACAGGTTTCCTACTACAAGGCAACCAAGGATGAAACGGGGATGGGTAAGAGGCTTTTTAGAATGGCTCCTTTTCACCATCATTTAGAACTAAGCGGATGGCATGAGTTACACGTAGTCAGAGCTTTTTATCTGACGGGTGGATTTCTTGTGGGATTAGCCCTTTTAGTTAGCAAGCTTTAAATTCTTTGAACATTAATAAACTTTAAATTCTTTGAATTTATGTTTTATAAAGAGGTGGTAAATAGTACCACCTCTTTTTTTAGATATTTTTTTTAGATATTATTTATTGAAGCGCTAGCCGTGATACTACAATAACCTTATTGCCTCAGTCCTCAAAATTCGATCGCAACCATAGCTAAACAAGTGAATAAGAAAAAAGTACTACTGCTGTCTGCAAATCCCTCGAATACCGATCGCCTTAGAGTAGAGGCAGAATTTCGGGAAATTGCAGAATGTTGTCAGAAGTCGAGTTTGCGGGATCACTTTGAGATTGTCGGTAAGGGGGCTGTACGCATTGATGATTTGCAGCCAATTTTGCTTCAGGAAGTGCCGCGTGTGGTGCATTTCTCAGGACATGGGGCAGCCGAAAATGGCTTGGTGTTAGAGCATGATGATGGGAGTTGGCAACTCGCACCGACGGAGGCTCTCGCGGATTTATTTCGGATTTTGCAAAATGGGATCGATTGCGTGGTGTTGAATGCCTGTTTCTCGCAGGTGCAGGCGGAGGCGATCGCCCATTATGTGCCCTATGTGTTGGGTATGAATCAGGCGATCGGGGATGTGGCGGCGATTGAATTTGCGAAAGGGTTTTATGGGGCTTTGTTTGAGGGGAAATCTGTTAAGGACGCTTTTGAGCTAGGCAAAAATTTGATTGCTTTAAAGAATATTCCTGAAGTGCAAACACCTGTGTTGTTAGAACGCAGTTATGAAAGTCAGGTGTTACCGCAAGTTAATTTAGCGATCGAAGAACCTGAAGGTGCGGTGAGGGTTGGTTCAGGTTTTTATATTCCGCGATCGCCACAGGAGGAGCAAGCCTTTAAAGCGATCGCGATGCCCCATGCCCTAATCCGCTTGAAATCCCCCGATCGCATGGGTAAGTCTTCACTATTGGTACGAGTCTTAGAAGAGGCAAGGCGGCTGGGCAATCGCACCACATGGCTAGATTTGCAAAAGTGCGATCGCAGGTTCTTTGAAAATATGGATCGCTTTTTGCAGTGGTTTTGTGCGGTGATTGGACGCGATTTCGGGGTGAAGGCGAAACCGACCGATGATTGGGATGAGATGTTTGGTGCAAATGGTAACTGTGAGGAGTTTTTTGAAAGATATTTATTGAATGATGATGACGATCGCCCATTGGTGATTGCGATCGAAAATCTGGATCGCATATTTCTGCATGAGGCGATCGAGGTGGATTTTTGTGGTTTGTTGCGTGGTTGGCATGAGCAGGGCAAACATGATCGCACATGGGGCAAATTGCGGCTAGTACTTGCCTATTCGATGGAATCTTTTACAACTAAAGATATTAATCAATCACCCTTTAATGTCGGAACGCCCATCGATTTGGATGAATTTACAACTACGCAAGTTCATGAGCTTGCAGAACTGCATGGTTTATCAACATCTCAAATAGAACCGATCACTGAATTGATTGGTGGGCATCCCTATCTAGTGCGCCTCTCTTTGTATAACTTAGCTAGTGGCGCAAATTCCCTTGAGCAGATTATCCAAAGTGCGTCGACAGAAGTAGGGCTATTTGGGAAACATCTCACCACTCGTTTAGCCAAGGTTGAAAAAGACGCTCATCTTACGGAAGTTTTGCGATCGCTAGTTAATTCACCGAAACCAATTCGTTTTGATCTGGCGACTACGGCAAAATTAGATGGTATGGGTTTAATATTACGCACAGAAACAGGTGTCATTATTCGTAATCAGTTATATCGTCGTTATTTTAGCGATCGCTTAAGCAATTAATGGTATGAGTCAGTTCGAGGTATTGCGAGGCTAGCAAATTATTTTTTTAATTTATAATTCATGATCCAACTTGAATAACATAGGGCAAATTGATGAGCAGTGTCATAGGTAGCAAGTATCTTTTATATCTGTTAAAGCAGATTGCTAATCAGAGGAAAGGATTTACTCTCATTGAGTTATTAGTTGTGTTCTTGATTGTTGGCATCTTGGCAGCAATCTTTATTCCTGCATTTGTTAGTTGTGGCGCTCGTCCTGCAAGACAGTCAATTGCCAAAGCATTTATTGTTCAACTTAATCGTTCCCAACAGAATTTCTATTTGGAAAATCAAAAGTTTGCGAATGCGATCGCAGATTTGAAGATAAAAATGTCAGCTAAAACAGCCCAAAATTATACCTACATTATCCAAACCACTCCTCAAGCTACCTTTCAATTTGCCGTTCCTAATACCTACGCTATTCGCGAAGAAGAATTTTTGTTTGTGAAGAGAGAGATAAGAGAGCCTTCCAACTTGCCGAGCTTTGTTGGTGCGGTTTTTGTCATTCCCAAAACCAACATCAAGGATAGCGAGATGGTCTCGATTTTTTGTAGAGGTGATAAGCATAGCGAGTCTCCTCTACCTATGCCTATACTCAAAGAGAATAAGCCTGTTTGTGCTAGTGGTACTAGTTCAATCTGATTGCTGAGTCAGACTTATTTTCGATCAAGCGTGGTAATGATTTATATACGGTTGTCGGTATTTTGAAACATTTTGCTCAGTTAACAATTTAGATTTTCATCATTAATGTAAGAGAACATTATGAATAGCACTACTATCGAACTAAAGCGCCATCATTTCAACGTGCAGCAATATCATCAAATGTATGAAGCAGGGATTTTCTCAGAGAGCGATCGCCTTGAATTAATTTATGGAGAGCTTTTCACTATGTCCCCAATCAATCGTCGCCATGCTGCTTGTGTGAATCGGTTAACTTATTTGATCAGTCAACTTATGCGTAAGCGTGTGATTGTTGCTGTTCAGAATCCGATTCATTTATCCGATGAATCGGAACCTCAGCCCGATGTGGCAGTTCTCAAATGGCAAGATGATTTTTACAGTTCGGGGCATCCCACATCATCGGATATTCATTGGCTCATTGAGGTTTCCGATACGACTATTGCAGTCGATCGCCGTGTTAAAGTTCCGCTTTATGCTGAGTCTGGAATTGTGGAAACATGGTTAGTGAATCTCAATGAGGATTGTTTAGAAGTGTATCGAGTCAATGAGGGAGTTAATGAGGAATTGATTTTGCGAAGGGGTGATCGCATTGCTTGCCTTGCTTTTCCTGATGTAGTATTTGCAGTAACCGATATCTTGGGGTAAAAACTATGGTAATTGCAGCACCCACGATCGCACCAGTCAACCCTATCGAATATCCCTCTAGCGATGGTGAACCTGTGGCAGAGACCTATGACCATTTTTATGCGATCGCCGTACTGTTAGAAATGCTGCGGCAATACTTAACAGGTAAACAAGCGACGGTTTTGGGCAATCAGTTTCTTTACTATGCTCAAGGATTTCCCAGAATGCGCGTGGCTCCCGATGTGATGGTGATTTTTGATGTAGCGGCTGGCGGTCGGGACAATTATAAAATCTGGGAAGAGGGACAAGTGCCTGCGGTGATTTTTGAGATTACCTCCAAAAGTACACAGGTTACTGATATTGGCTTTAAGCGCGAACTCTATGCTCAAATGGGTGTACAGGAATATTGGCTATTTGACCCCAAAAATGAATGGTTAGAGCAGCAATTGCAAGGTTATCGCCTCAAGGGTGAAGAATATGAACCGATTATCAACGGACAGAGTTTAGTTTTAGGGTTGCAGCTATCGATTGAGGATAAAAAAATTGCCCTGCACCGTTTGGACAATGGCGAAAAGTTACCTTTTCCCTCTGAGCTTGCGGAACAAGTAGCTCAAGAGCGTCAAGCGAAACTACAAGCTGAACAAGAAAAGCAGGAACTTGAGGTATTATTGCAGCGCTACCGCGATCGCTATGGAGATCTTGAATAACTAACTAAAATCATGAGCCAAATTACCGTTCAAACTCAACTTCCCTTTGAGCAACTTATTCAAACTGTGGAGCAGCTAGATTCGGCTGAGCTAGAACAATTAATTGCCCAAGCTATTAGGGTTCAAACTAAGCGAAAAATTCTGAGCTTGCCAAGCGAGCAATCTTTGCTGTTGCAACAAATTACTCAATGTATTCCCACTCATCTCCAAGAACGCTATGACTTGCTTATTGGTAAACGTCAAGATAACACTCTTACTGATGAAGAATATCAAGAGTTAATTAATTTAGGAGAACATATTGAGGCGATCGATGTTAAAAGATTAGAAAATTTAAGCGAACTTGCGAAACTTCGGCAAACTTCTTTGAATGAGCTAATTCAAGAATTTCAGTTGCAACCACAATAGGAAATCACCCGCCATTATGACTAGTGCAAGCTCTTTTAATTATCAAGCTGGTGGTAGTCTGCCTGCTGATGCACCTAGTTATGTAGAGCGACAATGCGATCGCGACTATTACGACTTGCTCAAGGATCGTAAATATTGCTATGTGTTTAACTGTCGGCAGATGGGAAAGTCGAGTTTGCGGGTGCGGGTGACGCATAAGTTGCAAGCGGAGGGGATTGTGTGCGCGACGATCGATCCGCAGAAGATTGGGGTAGAGGTGACTTGTGAGCAGTGGTATGCTAGCGCGATTCGCAGTTTGGTGGGGGATCTGGATTTAAAAAATAAGTTTGATTTGCGGAATTGGATTCGGGAACGGGAATTGCTGTCGCCTGTGCAGCGTTTTGCAGAATTTATTGAAACAGTGGTGTTGCAGGAGATTGCTGTGCCGATTGTGATTTTTGTGGAGGAAATAGATCGCCTATTGAGTCTCAAGTTTGGCATGGATGATTTTTTTGGTTTGGTGCGATCATTTTTTGAAGATCGTCCGACTAAGCCTGACTATAATCGTCTCACTTTTTCATTTTTGGGTGTGGCGACACCGACGGATTTGATCCAGAGTCATAGTACTTCGGCGTTTAATATTGGCTATGCGGTAGAGATGTCGGGGTTTACTTTATCTGAAGCAACACCTTTGATGAGAGGACTAATAGATAAGGTTAATAATCCGCAAGACTATTTAGTGGTAGCAGTTAAATTGACAGGTGGACAGCCATTTTTACTACAAAGGGTTTTAGATTTGATTGAGAAAGAATCAGTTGGAGTAGATCACTTATCACCTGAATTAATTGGATCATGGATAAAATCTTTAGTACAAAAGAGAATAGTTATTAATTGGGAAGCTCAGGATACTCCACCACATTTAACAACAATTCGGGATCGTGTACTAAGTGTGGAAGAAAAATTGCGGGGGAGAATGTTAGGTTGCTATCAGCAAATTTTGAAGGTTGGGGCACTTGAGGATGATCGTAGTGAGGAGAGAACAAAATTACGTTTGACTGGATTGGTGGTAAGAAGGAAGGGATATTTACAGTCCTATAATCCAATTTATGCTGCGGTATTCAACAAATATTGGATTGAGCAAAGACTAGGAGATTTACGACCTACATTTTATGCTGAGGCTTTTCGTGCTTGGAGTGAAGCAGAGCTAGATCAAAATCAGGGTTTTTTGTTGCGAGGTCAAGCATTAATTGATGCAGAAGCTTGGGCTAGAGGAAAACGGATTAGTGAGCAAGATGAACAATTTTTGCGTGAAAGTCTTGAGAAAGAGAGAGTCGAGAATAACCGCAAATTTGAACTCGAACGTCAACAAAGAGAGGCTGCTCAAGAATCAAATCGTCTACTATTAGCAGCAGAAAAGAAATCTTCACAAAGTATTAGGGTTACCATAGGAATTTTTCTAACATCTTTTTTGGTTCCTACAGGGATAGTTTTACTTTGGGCTACCTTATATGTTACTCAAACAACTAATCAAGCGACTAATAAAGCAATTAATCAATCCTATTTATTGGGAGAGATAATGCAAATAAGTACGTACGCTAAGATTCTTTTTAAAGAAAATCGATTGTCAGAAGAATCTTTATACCAGTCTTTGAAGGCATCAGACAAGCTAAGAAACATATTAGACTCTCAATCATTATCGCTATCCGATGAACAAAAGAATGATATTAATATTTATGTTACTTCATCTTTGTTTCAGTCAATTCCAAATGACCAAAAATCGAAGAGAATTTCAGTTGGAGAAGATTTTACTAAAGTAAGTTTTATTAATAATAGTACTTTTATTACTACTAGTCCAACTAAATCTACAAGGTTTTGGGGACTAGATGGCACAGTAATACCAAGTCAACAATATTCTAGTAATAAATATGAGAATCAATCTGTTAGTAAAACCAATAAAATATCTGTCACCTTAATTGAGGATAATACCATTAAAGTAATCAGGTCAGAAGGTGATAAAACAGTAAAACTACAAGATGATAACTATCGAATCAATAGTGTAGATATTAGTCCAGATGGAAGAATAATTGCAACTGGAAGTGTCGTTGATGGTAATGTAAAATTGTGGAATCTAGATGGTAAACCATTAAAAAATTTGATGGGACATAGAAATAGTGTCCTTAGTGTAGCTTTTAGTTATGATAGTAAAATGCTTGCAACTGGCAGTCAAGATACAACTGTTAAATTATGGACAATTGATGGAGTAGAACTACAAAGTCTTCAAGGTCATAAAGATGGAGTAACGAGCTTAGCCTTTAGTCCTGATGGAAAAATGCTTGCTTCTGCCAGTAAAGATAAAACAGTAATTTTATGGGATGTAAGATTTAGAGATCTAGATAGTTCAATAAGAAAAGGCTGCGAAGTTATCAACACTAAAAAGCAATCGATAACGATCCCTACAGATGTTCTCAAAATATGCCCAAAATAAGTCCTACTTAATGATGACTGAGTTAATTCTACAACAATAACTAAATCAGGACATCAATTAAAAAACTATGAGTAATTTGATCCCTTTTAATTATCAAGTTGGTGGTAGTCTCCCTGCGGATGCGCCTAGTTATGTCGAGCGACAATGCGATCGCGACTATTACAACCTCCTTAAGGAGCGTAAATATTGCTATGTGTTTAACTGTCGGCAGATGGGAAAGTCGAGTTTGCGGGTGCGGGTGACGCATAAGTTGCAAGCGGAGGGGATTGT